>Ga0272443_10000007_pt1 | contig 622899 bp, 503 predicted proteins | sample SSMAcet12_FD_193581 | JGI IMG/M metagenome (GOLD analysis project Ga0272443, IMG submission 193581) | Marine sediment archaeal communities from Little Sippewissett salt marsh, Falmouth, MA, United States - SSM-Acet-12 | ecosystem: Environmental > Aquatic > Marine > Wetlands > Sediment ...
CCCCATGGCGCGATCGGCAACAAGCCGCCGATTTTGCTGCAAAACCACGCTGGCGCATCCAGCCCGCCACCGTGAAACAGGCGCAAAACTCTAGTTATGGGTGGTCCAAAGTTCGGTCTCACTGCAAACAGGCGCAAAACTCTAGTTATGGGTGGTCCAAAGTTCGGTCTCACTGCACGTCAGGCCGGACTCTAAATCCTTCTGGAGGAGATTCTTAGGGGCAGGTCAAGCGAGCCTGAAGATCTCCGGTCAGATGTGACCTCGACGCATTTTCAAGAATTCGCTCAACATTCTCATCGGTCCAGTCTAGGACCAAGTCGTTTCATGTCGCGAGGAGGGAAACGACGCATGACCGAAAATCAAGCCGACGTCGGGGCGGAGCCAGCCGCACACGGAGCTTCCGCATCAGAGCAGCCTCGCAATCCGCCGCCGGATGCGGTGCTCGGACAAGTTGTATGGCTCATGATGAATATGCCGCGGTACAGGCATATCTTCCTCGCCGATCTCGAATGGATGGTCCTGCCGCCGATCCTTCTCAACCAGTATCGATTGTTTCGCGCTGGCAACCACATCGTCGCTTTCGCGGCCTGGGCCTATCTGTCCGAAGACGCGGAGGCGCGATTGCAGGAGCCGCATCCCCGGCTTGCGCCGACCGACTGGAAGAGCGGCGACCGGCTCTGGCTGATCGATCTGCATGCTCCGTTCGGGCAGCAGGAGCTTGCCTTGAAGGAGCTGGGTGCGACGGCGCTGAAGGGGAAGGCGTACAAGATGCATCGCTGGACGCCCCAAGGCCGGCAGACCGTCGAAGTCGTGCCGGAGGCCAGTTTCTGATTTCAACCTTTGAGAGTGATCGAGAGGATCGCAAGCGGCAATGCTGCGACGCTTTCTCTCGTTCACTATGTCCTCCAGGCAACGCATAATAGCAAGTTTGTGTTTCTGAAGGTGGCTACGATTGACAATCGAGACACAGAACGTCTACGGAGGGTTGTACTGACAAATCAGGTCTGAGTAGTTGCTGAAGTGTAACTACTCGCTCTCTGGTGGAAAATGTTTTGTGGGGGCGCATGGCGGACGTTGGGGGCAACGCCGGCCAGCAAGGTAGCAGTCCCGGTCTTGTGGATACGGGTCTCGGCTGTCTGGGGCTAGTTTTGGCGATTGCTGGCGAGGCGTTCGACGTCGAGCGCGCGCGCCGCGAATATTTGAAGCCCGGCTGCGTTGCAGAAAGCCATGATCTGCTGCGAATTGCCAAGGGAGAAGGCCTGAAGGCGCGACTCAGTCGTTCATCAGTCGGCCGCATTCAAGCGTTGTCTTTGCCGGTGATTGCCAGGCGCGTCGATGGCGGGTTTTTCGTCATTGGTCGTCGCACGGAAACCGGCGTGCTGGTGGGGCTGGCAGGTGGTCCGCCGCTGTCCTGGACCTTGGAAGAGCTCGCGCAACAGTGGACCGGCGAAATCCTGCTGGTCGTGAAGCGTGATCGACTCGCCAGCGATGTCGTCGGCTTCGGCCTGAAATGGTTTCTGCCCGTGGTTCGGCGTTTCGCGCGAATCCTGGCGGAGGTGCTGGTCATCTCGGTGTTCATCCAGCTCGTAGCGCTGGTGTCGCCGTTGTTTTTCCAGGTCGTGATCGACAAGGTTCTGGTGCATCGGGCGTTGACGACGCTCGAAGTGCTCGTGATCGGGCTCCTGCTCATCAATCTCGCTGATGTCGCACTCAACTGGCTGCGGACTTATGCGTTCGCGCACACGACGAGCCGGATGGATGCGATGCTGGGTTCGCTGCTGTTCCGCCATCTCGTCGCGCTCCCGATCGGCTATTTCGAGAGTCGCGCCACCGGTCAGACCGTCGCGCGCGTGCGCGAACTCGAGAACATCCGCCAGTTCATCACCTCGTCGGCGCTGACGCTGGTGCTCGACGTGGTGTTCGGCCTGCTCTTCCTCGTGGTGATGTTCTGGTATAGCCCGCAGCTCACGCTCGTCGTGGTGCTGTCGATTCCCTGCTACGCCGCTATCTCGATCGGGATCACGCCGGCGCTGAAGGCGCGGGTGCAGGAGAAGTTCCAGCGCGGCGCCGTCAACCAGTCGCTCCTGGTCGAGAGCCTCGCCGGCATCCAGACCTTGAAGGCGATGGCGGTCGAGCCGCAGGTGCGCCAGCGTTGGGAGGAGCAGCTCGCCGGCTATATCGGCGCATCGCTGCGGGTCGTCACCCTGGGCGCCACCGGCTCGCAGCTGGTCTCGCTCGTTAACAAGGTGACCTCGGCGGCGCTGCTGTGGTTCGGCGCGCAGGCGGTCATCTCCGGCACGATGACGATCGGCGAGTTCGTCGCCTTCAACATGCTGGCCGGACAAATCTCCGGGCCGGTGCTGCGGCTCGCTCAGCTCTGGCAGGATTTCCAGCAATTCCGGCTGTCGATCGAGCGACTCGGCGACATCATCAACACCCCGACCGAGCGCGCCGTTGCCAGCGCGCGGCAGAATCTGCCGCCGGTTCAGGGCCACATCCGCTTCGAGAACATCGTCTTCCGCTATCGCCCGGGCATGCCGGAGATCCTGCGCGATCTCTCGCTCGACATCCGCGCGGGTGAGGTGGTGGGGCTGGTCGGCCGCTCCGGCTCCGGCAAGTCGACGCTGACCAAGCTGCTGCAGCGGCTCTACGTGCCCGAGCGCGGCCGCGTGATGGTGGATGGTATAGACATTGCGCTGCTCGATCCGGCCTGGCTTCGCCGACAGATCGGCGTCGTGTTGCAGGAGAACGTGCTGTTCAACCGCTCGGTGCGCGAGAACATCGCGCTGATCGATCCGTCGATGCCGTTGGATCAGGTGATGCGGGCAGCGCAACTGTCCGGCGCGCATGAATTCATCCTGGAGCTGCCGCATGGCTACGACACCGTGCTCGAGGAGCGCGGCGCCAATCTCTCGGGAGGTCAGCGCCAGCGCATCGCGATCGCGCGCGCGCTCGTCAGCAATCCGCGCATCCTGATCTTCGACGAGGCGACATCCGCGCTGGACTATGAGAGCGAGCGCATCATCCAGAGCAAAATGCGGGCGATATGTCAGGGCCGCACCGTGCTCGTCGTCGCGCACCGGTTGTCGACCGTGCGCAACGCCGACCGCATCATCGTCATGGAGCGCGGCCGGCTGGCCGAGGCCGGCACGCACGATGCGCTGATGACCCACGACGGTCTCTACGCCAACCTCGTGCGCCAGGCGGTGGGATAGAGCCATGGTCGAGCCGACACCGCTGCGCAGTTCCGACAATGCAAGAGCATCCGCCGAGCCGCCTGCCGCGGCCAAGCCGGCTGCCAAGGTCATGGCGTTTCCGGGCAAGCCGATCCGGCTGAACGCCGAGGAGCGCGAGTTTCTCCCCGCCGCGCTGGAAGTGATCGAGACGCCACTGTCGCCGACCTTGCGGCTCACCGCGGCCACGTTGTGCGTGATCATCGTCGGCGCCGTCTCCTGGGCGTCGCTGTCGCACATCGACATGGTCGCCGTGGCCGAAGGAAAGGTCGTGCCGCTCGGCCAGGTCAAGGTGGTTCAGCCGCTGGAGACGGCGATGATCCGCACCATCCATGTCGATGAGGGTGATCACGTGAAGGCCGGGCAGCTGCTGGTCGACCTCGATCCGACCGAGGCGCGGGCCGATCTCGATTCGCTGCGCTCGGTCCGCGCGCAGGCGGCGCTCGATGCCGAAGTGGCGCGGGTGCTGCTGAGCCGCAATCCCGAGGAGGAGTTCCGGCCGCCGGCCGACGCCGATCCGGTGCTGGTGGCGCAGTCTCGCGACCAGGCGCATCGCGAGATCGAGAAGCATCTGGCGACCATGGCCGCCTATCAGGCCGACATAGCGCAGAAGAGCGCGGCGCTCGAGGCCAACGACGCGCAGATCGAGCGGGCGCGGCTGACGATCCCGCTGCTGCAGGAAAAGAACGACGTGGCGAAAGGACTGTTCGAGAAGGGCTACGGCCCGCGTCCCCCGGTGCTCGAGAGCGAGCAGCAACTGGTCGAGAAGCGTGCCGAACTGCGGTCCGCGCAGGTCAATGTCGACCAGATCCAGGCCGAGATTCGCGCGCTGAAGGCGCGGCTGGCCGAGTCGGCGGCCGGCTATCTCGCCGACGCCACCGACCGCCGCACCAAGGCGCTGACCAAGGTCGCGCAGCTCGATCAGGATCTCACCAAGGCGCGGCAGAAGGAGAGCTATCGCCGGCTCGCCGCCCCCGTCGACGGCAGCGTGCAAGGCCTCAAGATCCACACGCCGGGTGCGGTCGTCACCACCGCCGACACGCTGATGACCATCGTGCCGGACGGCACCGGCATCGAGGTCGACTGCCTGATCCAGAACAAGGATATCGGCTTCGTCAGCGAAGGCCAGGACGCCGAGGTGAAGCTGGAGGCGTTCCCGTTCACCCGCTTCGGCCTGGTGCACGGCCGCGTCCGCAAGCTCGGCCGCGACGCCGCGACATCGCCGAACGCGCCGCCCGGCAGCGCCGCGGCGCTGGTGACGCAAGGCTCGCCGATGAGCCCCGGCGCGCCGCCCGAACTGTCCTATCCCGCCAAGGTCACGCTGCTGCAGGACTGGATCGCCGTGAACGGCCGCCACGAGCCGATCCGCCCAGGCATGCGCGTGTCAGCGGAGATCAAGACCGGCGAGCGCCGCGTGATCGAATATCTGCTGTCGCCCGTGATCCAGGCGGTGAAGGAAGCAGGGAGGGAGCGGTGAAGCCATTCATGACAGAGCGCGCCGGCCTCGCGTCGGTGCACCTCGGACTGCCTCGCGCGGCCCAAGGACGGATGGCGATGATGGAGGCTTGCCGAGGCCGAGCCCGCCTGTTGGCGGGGTGGGCGCGATTCGCGGTCCTCGGGCTGATGCTGGCGCTCTGCGGCTGCGTCACCGCGGAGAACGCCCTGACGCAGACGGATATTGCGAGCATGAAACTGACGGCGGTGGCTGTCAGCTTCACGCCGAATGCCTTCGTCTCGTGGGACGAGGGCGAGAACGACTATGGCGCCGCGAAAGGCCTGTCAGGTCCGCAGTTGCTCGAAGCGATGCGCACGCAGGAGATGAAGGACTACGTCCGCGGCATGCTGGGCGACCGGATCAAGGCCGGCGTCGAGCAGGCGCTCGCCGGGCAACTGATCGGATCACGGCCGGTGCGGCTCGAGATCGTGGTCAAGCGCTTCAAGACCCCGTCGGGGGCGTCGCGGATCCTGATCGGCAGCGACCCTGATATGACGGCGTCCGCGACCCTGGTCGACGCCCGGACCGGTGCGGTCGTCGTCGCCCATCCTGAACTTGTTGCGTCCGTCCATCGCTCCGGCGGCCTCATCGGAACCGCAGTGACGGCCGCCATCGACAACGCGAGAAACGAGACGCAGGAGGGCTTGCTGATCGCGCGCTATGGCCGGATGTACCGCGAGTGGCTGACCCATGGCGCGTAGTGGGAATGGCATGACCTGTGTCGAAAGGGCATTGACTACGGTCCCCCGTTGCATCGTGAGGCATCGTCCGGTCGATCGGCCTGGAGCCTTGTTAAGGATGTTGCGCTCGCGGCCGAGCGAGAGGCCGCCAAGTTTGTTTGCGTCGGCGCTATCTCTTGTTCTCTTCTCCCTTATGTTCTGTGACCATACGTGGGGCGCAGTTCAGCTCGGCTCGCAACGGCATCATGCAGTCGCAATAACCCCAGGTGCTGAGGCTGTTCTTCGGGAGGATGGTCGTGTCGTTGCATTCAAGAACACCGCGAAAGACGGCGCTCCGGTGCTCATTGAAGGCTTAACGGATGTCGTGGCGATCTCTGGGGTCTCGCCGGGGATGCTGGATGCCTCACAACCCGAGAGTCCCGCCTCCTGGATAGCGCTTCGACGAAATGGCGACGTGTACCAATGGAAAGGTACGTGTGCGGAAGACGGCTACGTCGACTGCAAGTACACGCGTGCTTCCAAAGTTGCCGGATTGAGCAATATCACGACGATAAGCAGTTCGCGAGGTGCCCATCTTGCGTTGGATCGAAATGGCCAAGTGTGGGGATGGGGTTGGGATATCGATGGGTTGCTCACCGGAGCAGTCTATCCCTTCGTCAAGCCTCAGCTGGCTTTGGTAAAGCGTCCGATCCGTCTCCCAATTCCCCAGGAGCTCCGGTTCGTTGCGGTCGGCTTTCCGCATGCGATTGGGATCGACCGAGCGGGAGGTGTGTGGATTTGGGGGCGTCCAGATCGGTTCGACGCTCAGCCGGAAAAAAGCCAATCGATTTCCGCAGGGCAATTGACCTTCCGCAAGGTCGATGGACTACCGCCGGCTCGTTCAGCTGTTGCATTCGGCAGGACTTATGTTCTGGCCGAGACCGGCGAAGTGTGGTCGTGGGGAATCACTTCCTACAATCGTCATGAATCCTTTGGTCGTCGACAGCCCGATAAGATGGACGGAGCTTGCCCGACAAAGGCTTTGAGCGTTACGGCAGGAACCGTCGTGGCTGTTTGTCTTGACGGAACCGTGTATCGCGCACTCTGGCCGGGCGTCGAAACGACCGATTGCTGCCAAGCAAGGATCGTGACCGAAGAGCGATGGGAACGTGTTCCGTTTCTATCAGGGATCAATCAGCTGCACGTCAGCAACGCAACATTCGATGTGTCGCTCGTCGATAATTCCGGCGATGCGTACCGAGACGCCTTCGAAACATTTGGCGCGGTCTTGAAGCCTCTGACGAGCCTTCAAGGGCCGCTGGGCTTGGGCCGCTAGGGGGATAGCTGTGGCTGGACAAAACATTATCGATACTGCACATCAAATGTTCGGTTTCCGAGCCGACGGTAGTACGCCCTTCGTCTACAACATGAATGAGTCGCCGCGCAATCAAGGCCTTGTGTTGGAGAACAAGTATGTAAAAATCGGCGGCCAGCGGGTTCTGACCGAGGGACTTGGAATTGATTGTTCCAATCTTGTGCAACAATCGTTGTTGGGTTCTGGCTATGCTGTAGATTGGTTTCAAGCTTCGCCGGACCACCCGCCATCTTTCATGCAGAATGGTGAGTTGAGTCCCAGAGCGTCTCGCTACTATGATGTTGTTGATCCCGGTGATGTACGGCCGGGAGACCTGATCCTATTCGTTGCAACGGGCGCCAGTGATCACGGGGGCAACGGCCATGTTGGCATTGTCGAAACAGCTCCAGATCCGACCACGGGCGTGGGTACATTCTACGGGTCCCAATCGAGTACTGGCCCTGGTGGAGACCAAAGGTTCAACATCATTACCGGAACGTGGTCTAAGGATTCGATTGTCGCGGGATTGCGCGTTAAGGACAGTGCATACGATCCAGAGGCAGCCGCAAGAAGGCTTGAGCCTATACTCGCGCGGCGCAACGAACAGCTGATCCGGCTAGCCGACGAAGATCCAAATCAAGCTGATGCGGCCCACGGCATCATCGGATCAAACGAGCTTCTTTTGGAGTCGCTCACTGGCGCAAGCGGCCGCAACGTTTCACAGGCTGGTAACCCTTTTCTCGATCGGTCCCAAGCTGCCAAGCCTATCCTTTATATTCCGCAGATGGAGGTTGCCGAGCAATTGCTCGGCACGCAATGGCCTGTTGTCCAGGGTTGGAACACACCTTCGTTCAGTGGCCCCAACGTGCTGTCGCCTGATGTTGCCGCCGGGCTGGCTGATCCTAATGGTCGTTCTTATCAGCCAATTCGGTATTTGGATGGGACAGATCTGTTAAACCAGCCGATTCAACCCGCATCTTCTGATGGCTCTTTGTCAACGCCGCTCCGCAATGATATTGGCGGCACGATTGACCTTAATTTCATCCAGAATTTCGGTCTCCTGTCCGTAAACTGGGGTGCCAGCGGTGCGACATACAAGATGTCGCAGGTTCCGGTCACAGAGTGGAACTCGAGTCAGGTGCCCGTCGAAGACCGTACGTATAATATCTACTATGATTTGATGTCTTCGCCCCCCGTCGTGCTCGACCTGAACGGCGACGGCATCGACATTGCCCAGCTCAATCAATCCAACACGTTCATGAACGTCGTTGGCGACGGGCTGAAGCATCGCACGGCGTGGGCCGGGGCGGGCGATGGCGTGCTGATGTATGACGCGGCGGGCAACAGCGCGATCGACGATCCCAAGGCGTTCGAGTTCACGCGCTGGGATCCGACGGCGGCGACCGACATGCAGGCGCTTGCCGACGTCTTCGATACCAACCACAACGGCAAGCTCGATGCCGGCGATGCCGGCTGGGACAAGTTCAAGGTGCTCGTCACCAATGCTGACGGCACGACGACGCTGGAGACGCTGGGCCAGCTCGGCATCACCGCGATCAACCTGACGTCGGACACCAAGACGCAGACGCTCGCCGACGGCTCGGTGATCTCGGGCCAGACGACGTTCACGCGCGCCGACGGTTCGACCGGAACGGCGGCCGACGTGTCGTTTGCCTATGATGCGAATGGTCACGCCGCGCAGACGGTGACGACGCACAATGCCGACGGCTCGACCACGATCGACACCACCTTGCTCAATGCCGATGGCAGCCGCGCCGGCGAGAGCATCAGCACGATCTCCGCCGATGGTCGCGGCCACACCTTGCGCCGCGACACCACCGGCAGCGGCATCTTCGATTCCGTCCAGTCGGACGTGACCGTCGTCAATGCCGATGGCAGCCGCACCGAGACGCTGTCCGACTTCAACGCGGCCGGCGTGCTGCGCGACCGCACGGTCACGACGACCAGCGCGGACGGCCACAGCCAGACCATCGCGCGCGATCTCGACGGCAACGGCTTTGCCGAGCAGTCGGAAATTCACGTCACGGCGGCGGACGGGGCGACCATCGTGACGACCTCCGACCTCGTGCCGAACGGGGCAGTGCGCGATCGCACCGTGCTGACGACCAGCGCCGATGGGCTCGGCAAACGAACCGATGTCGACCATGCCGGCAGCGGCACGTTCGACGTGTCCGTCACCGACGTGACCGTGGTCGCCGTCGACGGCGGCCGCACGGAGACAATCACGACTCTGTCTGCCAACGGCACGGTCGCAAGCCGCAGCGTCAAGGTGACCAGCGCCGACGGCCGGACCAAGACCACCACCAGCGATCTCGACGGCAACGGCACGACGGATCTCGCTCAGGTCGCGGCCATCGTCGTCGCGGCGGACGGCAGCTCGGTCACGACCCAGAGCGACAGCAACGGCGATGGCAGCCTGCGCGACCGCACCGTCACCTCGCTCGGCGCCGACGGCCTGTCGCGGACGGTCCAGAGCGACCTGGACGGCAACGGCGCCGTCGACCTGACCACGACCGATGTCACGGTGCTGAATGCCGGCGGCTCGCGCACGGAGACGGTGACCGAGCTCAATGCCGATGGCTCGCGGCGCGACCAGACCGTGACGGTCTACGGCGCCGACGGCCGCTCGCGCACGGTCTCGGCTGACCGCAACGGCGATGGCATCGTCGATCATATCGAGACCATCGTGATTGCCGCGGACGGCAGCAGCATCGACACGATCGATGACGTCACGGCGAACGGCACGCTGCGCAGCCGGACCATCGTCAGCACCAGCGCCGACGGCCTGTCCAAGACGACGCAGATCGATGCCGCCGGCGCCGTCGACGCCAATGGCCACGCCGTCGACGATCTGGTTCGCAGCGACATCACGGTTGCCAATGCCGATGGTAGTCGCACCGAGACCGTGACCGAGACCCATGCCGACAGCTCGCTGAAGGACAGGACTGTCACGACGGTCAGCGCGGACGGGTTGAGCCGGACAACCCGGCAGGACTCTTTTGGTGTCGGGATTTTCAACTTTAGAGAGAGCTATGTCTATGTAAGCAACTCAGACGGGAGTAAGGTCGAGACGGTCACCGACACCCATGCCGACGGCTCGCTGATGAGCCGCAGCGTGATCACCACCAGCGCCGATCGTCTTTCGGTGCTCGCCGTGATCGACGCGACGGGCTCCGGCACGGCATCGCAGACACAGTCCACGCTCATCAAGGCCGACGGCAGCACCGTGAAGACCGTCACGGACCTCAATGCCAATGGTTCGGTCCGTGACCGCAGCGTCACCACGACCAGCGCCAACGGGCTTTCGGTGACGACGCAGACCGATTCGAACGGCGACGGACAGTTCGATCAGACACGCACCGACGTCACCGTGCTCAATGCCGACGGCAGTCGCACCGAGACGGTCACCGATCTCAACGCCGACGGCTCGCTGCGGGACCGCACCGTCAAGACCGTGACGGCGAGCGGGCTCTCGGCCACGACGCAGAGCGACTTGACCGGCCACGGCCGCTTCGACCGCACGCATACCGATGTCACCGTGCTCAATGCCGACGGCAGCCGCACCGAGACCAGCACCGATCTCGCCGCCACTGGTGCGGTCATCGACCGCACGGTCAAGACCGTCAGCGCCAACGGGCTGTCGGTGACGACCTCGTCCGATCCGTCGGGCAGCGGCACTGCGGTGACGACGACCGACGTCACCGTGCTCAACGCCGATGGCGGCCGGACCGAGACGATCAGCGACATCGCCGCCAATGGCGCGCTGCTCGATCGCACCGTGACCGCGATCTCGGCGTCGGGCGAGAGCAGGACCGTGAGCCGCGATATCGACGGCGACGGCCATGTCGACCAGACCGAAACGATCCTGATCGGCGCCGACGGCAGCCGGATCGATACCGTCTCCGACCTCAACAGTGACGGCTCGGTGAAGGACCGCGTCGTGACCACGACTGCGGCCAACGGGCTTGTGGCGACGATCCAGCGCGACCCGACCGGCGCGGGCAGCTTCGCCCAGACCGAGACCGACGTCGTTCTGCGCAAGGCGGATGGCAGCCAGGTCGAAACCGTCACCTGCCGCAACGCGGATGGCTCGGTACGCTACCGCACGGTGACGACGACGAGCGCCGATGGCTTGTCGAAGACCACGCAATGGGACGACACCGGCACCGGCCGCCATGATCGCACCCGGACGGATGTCACCGTCATCAACGGCGATGGCAGCAGGACCGAGACCGTCACCAACCTCAACGCCGACGGCTCAATCCACGACCAGACCGTGACCACTACGAGCGCCGACAGCCGCACGGTGTCGGTGCAGCGCGTGGCGAACGGCGCGACCTCGACCGAGATCCGGAAGGTGATGGCGGACGGCTCGACCGTGACCACCGTGTCGGATCGGAACGCCGACGGCACGCCCAAGGACAGGATGGTGAGCACGGTGAGCGCGGACGGGCTCACCACTACGGTGCAGCGCGACCCCACCGGGGCCGGCAGCTTTGCCCAGACCGACACTGACAGCATTGTGCTCAACGCCGACGGCAGCCGCGTCGAGACCAAGGAGTCCCGCAACGCCGACGGCTTGCTGCGCTACCGCACGGTGACGACGACCAGCGCCGACGGCCTGTCGAAGACGACGCAGTTCGATCTGGCCGGCGCCAGCCGTTTTGATCAGACCCAGACCGACGTGACCGTCCTCAACGCCGACGGCAGCCGCACCGAGACCGTCAGCACCTTCAAGGCCGACAATACGCTGCTCAATCGCCAGGTGAAGACCGTCAGCGCCAACGGCCTCAGCACCACGACGCAGTGGGACAGGACCGGCGCGGGCAAGTTCGACCAGACCGCGACCGACGTCACCGTGCTCAACCGCGATGGCAGCCGCACCGAGACGATCACCGACCTCAACGCTGACGGCACCCCGCAGGCGCAGACGATCGTCACGACCTCGGCCGACGGCCGCACCGTGACGCGGCAGACGCGCAAGACCTCCGACTCCAGGTTCGACCAGAACCAGACGGTGGTGACGACGAAGAACGCGGACGGCAGCGCGACGCAGACACTGACCGACACCACCGACGACGGCAAGCTCAGGGATCGCGCCGTCACCACCACCAGCGCCGACGGCCTTACCGTCACGATCACGCGCGACTCCAACGGCGACGGCAAGGTCGATCAGACCGAGACCGATGTGACCCAGGCCGACGGCAGCAAGATCCAGACCATCGCGGACTACGATGCCAACGGCAACCTGCTCAACCGCACCGTGATTACCACGAGCTTCGACGGTCTGACACAGAGCACACAGCAGGACGAGAACGGCAACAACACCATCAGCCGGGCCCGCAGCGACGTCACGGTCATCAATCTCGACGGCAGCAAGACCGAAACCATTATCGATCGCAACAGCGACAACACGATCCGCCAGCAGGCGGTGGTGACCACGAGCGCCGACGGCCTCAGCACGTTCTCCAAGCTCGACGGTCAGGGGAAGGGCTTCTACGGCCACACCGAGACGATGACGGTGAACGCCGATGGCAGCACGCTCACGGTGGCCAAGGACGTCGACTCCAACGGCAAGCTGCTGGACGAGACGGATACGATCATCAGCGCGGATCGCCATAGCAAGACCGTTAAGATCGATTCCAAGGGCACGGGCGTCTTCAACTCGGTCGCCGTCTCGCAATCCAACATCGACGGCAGCATCTCGACCACAATCACCGATTACAATGACGACAAGAGCGTCAAGGACCGGGCGGTCACGACCCTGAGTGCGGACGGGCGCACCAAGGTCATTCAGATCGATTCGAAGAATGCCGGAACGTTCGACCTCACCACGGTCAGCGCGATCGGGATCGACGGCAGCAAGACCGTCACCTCGACCAACGTCAACGGCACGGTCGATCGCCGCTTCTATGATTCGATCGGCAATCTCGACAGCGAGACCATCACGGCGGGCAACGGCTCGACGCTGAAGACGGTGTATAAATACGGCATTCCGGTCAGCACCAGCTACACGAATGCGAATGGCAGCGGAGGGCAAGGCTCTTCCGGGCTTGGATCGGCTTACGGCGCGTTCCTTGGCGGCAATTCGATGATTGGGAGCATCGGCCGGTCGTACCTGATCGGCCAGCTTGGCCAGGCGGTTGCGAAGTCGGATGCTCTGAACGAGCTTGCGCGATCGCTTGCCGATTCGACAGGTGCTAAATCTCCGATCAACTCGGCGTTGAGCGATTCCGCGGCGACAACAGGTAATGGCTTCGTCGATGGTGTCGACGGTATGGTCTCGTCCTTGCTGTTGGCAGAGGCTGCGCAGGCTCTCGGAATCAGAGGTTTCGCTGGAACGGTATTCACGATCACCGGATCAGCGATCACGAAGCAGCTTCTGATCAACCTTGAGAATATTGCAAAAACAGCAGTCAACGGCGCCACGCTCGACTCAGTTACGATCGGCGATCTTTTTAAGGGTTTCGACCCCGCCACCTTCTTCACCAACCTGGGCGACGCGATCGGCGGAGCGGCGGGCAGCTATCTCGGCTCCCAGGTCGTGGCACCGACCAACATCATCGGTGCCATTGGCGGCCAGATCGGCAGCACCATCGGAGGCACCATTGGGCTCTCGATCGGAACCGCTCTCGGCGGTCCGATCGGCGGCATCATTGGCGATTTTATCGGCTCGTTCATCGGCGACGTTCTCGGGACCTTGTTCGGGGATCTGTTCGGGCCCGATGGACCGCCTTCGGCCTCCATCACGCTCGGCGTGCTGAATGGCACCCTCGGCGTCGTCGCGACATCTCACGACAATGGCGGCGAGGTCGCCCCGTTGATGGGGATCGCCGGCGCCGTCGACAACATGGTCGATACGCTGATCGGCATGACCGGGGGCAAATTGAGCTTTGCCACTCCGGCCTCGCCGAGTGGTGCGGCGCAGGGCGACGGCTTCCTCGGCAGTGTGCTGGGCGGCGGCATCGGCTTGATCGGCGGATCCGCGGACGTGACGTTCTCCTATTCGGGCAATCAGGCCAGCGTCTACATTCCAGGCATCGGCACCGAAAACCTGCCCACCTCGGGCGATACGTCGGCGGCATGGACGAAGGCCGCGCAGGATAGCGTGTGGGCCATCATTCAGGAGGCGCAGCTGTCGGCCGGCGATCCGATCCTGACGACCGCGTTCGCCGCGGCGCGTGTGCAGGACAGCAATTTCGAGGCCGTTGCCTCCGACCTGCAGGTGGCCAAGGACTACGAGACCTATCTGGACAACACGGCGGCGATCAATCAGCTCATCGCACAGAACCCGGACTCGGCCTTTGCCGCGGGCTGGCTGCTCACCTTGTTGCGGGCCGAGGAACTCGGCCTGACCCAGGTGCCGCACGAACAGGGCTGGACGGCCAATCTGGTCAGCGGCACCGGCTCCGTCGCCGCCGTCGAGAAGGTCTATGACAACAACGGAATCCTGGTCGAGGAGGTCGACTTCAACAAGGACGGCAGCCAGGTCGACCAGCAATACTTCAAGAACCTCACGGTCTCCCTGAGCAACGCGACGCTTCACGATCCGGAGGGATCGACCTGGTCCATCACCGGAAACAACGACACCGTCACCGCCAAGCGGCTGTCGATCGTGAATCTGACGGGCAACAACGACAGCGTCACCGTCACGGGATCGAAGGCAACCGTCAATGTCACGGGGAGCGCGGATGATGTGACGATCACTGCCGGCACCGTCACGGTCGCGGGAGGAGGCAGCAGCGTCAGCATCCACGGCAACAATGATGTGATCATCGGCGGCAAGGGCACGACGCTGACAGTGTCCGGAACCGCCGAGGCGATCACCCTGGATGGCGGCACGCTCATCCTGACCGACGACGGCATCAATGCAGCCATCGCTGGCACCGGCGGTCAGATCACCGTCGCCAACAGCGTCACCGTCGATCTCACGGCAGCGGCGAGTGCGCTGACGGCCGGCTACGGCCTCACCGCCACGGTCGAGGGGGCCGGCTCCAGCATCACTGCGTCGACGCTCGCGCATGTCGTCGCCACAGGGGGCGGCGAGTCGGTCAATGTCGGCGCGACGTCGAGCGTGTTCTTGAGCGGTGACGGCGGCAGCATCACCGCGGGGTCTTCGTCCCAGATCACGCTGAACGGCAACAACGCAAGCATCACGGCCAAAGACAGCGAGCAGATCACCGTCACCGGTACCAACGACACGACCAGGGTCGGCGACCAGTCGACCGTGACCATCAACGGCTCCGGCGATACGACGATCGCGGGGGCATTGGCCGTGATCAATGTCACGGGCTCGGGCGACGTCACCACCGCCGGAAGCGGCCTGACGCTGGTCGTCAACGGCGACGGCAACATGCAGACCGCTGCCGACGGCGCCACGATGACCGTCACCGGCGCCAACGAGACCAACTCGGCCGGCGACAAGGCGACGATCATACAGAAGGGAGCGGGCGGCACCACGACGGCGGGCAAGGGCTCGACGGTGACCGTCACCGGCGACAAAGGCAAGACGAGTGTCGGTGATGGCTCCCATGCCACTGTTGTCGGCTTGTCGGAAGTGGTGGCGGGCGGCATGCAGTCCGTGTTGTCCGTGCAGGGTGACTCGGCGACCGTCACGGCGGGCGATTTCTCGGCCGTCACCGTCACCGGCAACTACGCCTCGGTTACCGCTGGCACCGGCGCTACGGTGAGCACCGCCGGCAGTCGAGAGACGATCACTGTCGGGGCGCAAGCCAGCGTGGTCGCCGTAGGCGGCTTGAATAATGTCACTGCGGTTGGCCTGGGAGCATCGATCTCCTTCAGCGGGCCCGGCAGGTCCCGGTCGACCGCCAACTTGGATGGTGGATCGGTCGTCCTGACCAGCGCTCTGGCGACGATCAATGGTACCGGCAATATCATCACGCAAAATACAAACAGCAACGTGATGATCGTCGGAACTGGGGATGCCGTCGATATCACTGGGGTCAGCAATAGTACCATGATCAGCAGTGGCTCGATTGCCGTCGAAGCCGGTGCCAGTACGGTCGCGACAGGCGACAATGATGCGGCGGTCGTGAAGGCGAACGCGACGCTGAGCCTGACCGGGACCGGAAACTCGATCGACTTCGCGGGGGCCGGGGCAACGGTCACCGCCAGCAATGCCGGCGTCCGAGTCGAGAATGGATCCGGCGGAACGCTGAACGGATCATTCGATACGATCGCCGTCGGTGCCAACGCCTCGCTCAATCTCATCGGCAGCAATTCGAGCGTGACGGTGAGTGGGGCGGGCAGCAGCATCGGCGTGACCGGCACCACGGACTCGATCGCGATCAACAACGGCAATGTCGCATTGGGGGCATCGTCCAGCGTCATCGTATCCGGCGACGGAAATGCAATCTCCGCAGTCGGTCATGACACCGTCATCGCGAGCGGCAAGCATGACAGCGTTGCCGTGTCCGGCACCGGCAACGTGATCGCGATCTCCAACGCGACCATCTACCTCGCCGATGGCGCGGATGCCGTCATCGTCGGCTCGAACGATACGATCGTCGCCGGCAGCAACGCGACCCTCACGCTGATCGGCAACAATGACGGCGTCACGGTGAACGGCGCCAATACGTCGATCGATCTCGCCGGCAACGGCGATTCGATCACCATGAGCGCCGGCTCGCTGACGCTCGAGCCCGGCACGGTGGCGACAGTCGTCGGCTCCAACAACAAAATTCAGCAAGGCAAGGGGCTGACGCAGGGGGACAACGCCATCATCCAGGCGACCGGCAGCGACGGCATCTTCGTTGCTGGCAACAATGCCCATGCGGATGTGACCGGCACCCACAATGTCGTGGTCGTCGGCGACAATTCGACCGCGAACGTGTCTGGTGCCCTGAACCTGGTCAGCGCCGGCAACAAGGCCGCGGTGACCATGTCGGGCAATGAAAACTCCGTCTCGGTCGGCGACGACGCCAATGTCAACATTACCGGGTCGTCGAACATGCTTGCCGCAGGCGCCAACCTGACGGCGGACGAGGGCGGGACGCACAACACCGTGACAGCGACGACGGGGGCGCATGGCATCCTGAGCGGCACCAGCGACCAGCTCACTCTGGGAAACAACGCTGCTCTTCAGGTCACCGGCAGCAACGACGCCTTCACCACGGGAACGTCCTCGTCGGTCCTCGTGACCGGAAGCAGCAACCAGGGAAGCGTCGGCGACGGTTCTTCGGTGACCGTCAACGGAAGCTCCGATATCATCAGCGCGGGCAGCAACGCGACGATCACGGTCGGCGGTGCCCAGGATACAATCAGCGCGGGCGCCAACGCCTGGCTGACGGTCAACGGCAATTCCAATACGGTCTATGCCGGCGACCATTCCAGCGTGTGGCTAAACGGCGCACATGACACGCTGGGGTCTTCGACTGCGGCAAGTGCGTGGGTCTCGCTGAACGTCGCCGGCAGCTACGATCAGGCGACTATCGGCGACAGTGCTAACGTGACCCTGGGCGGGACCAACGCGCATATCGCGGCGGGGGCAGGGTCGACACTGAATGCTGGCGGCAGCACCAACACGGCCTCGCTTGGAGACGCTGCGAAGATCACGCTTGGAGGCAGCGGCAATACGATCTCGGGCGGCAAGACATCGTCGGCCACCGTCACCGGCGCATCGGATACGCTCACGCTGGGCGCCGGAGCGAACGTGACCGTGCAAGGCAACGGCAATACGTCGACAGTCGGAGATGGATCGACCATCGTCGTCTCCGGGTCGCAAGACACAACCACGGCCGGCGCCAGCGCGGCGCTCACGGTGTCCGGTACCGGAAATACTAGCTACGTTGGCAATGGCACGTCGGCGGCAGGGTCCTCGGTCGTGATCTCCGGAAACGCAAATGCGACGACAGCCGGAACCTACACGGCGGTCCAGGTGATCGGCGATTCGAACACCACCACCGCCGGTGCGTCGTCGACGCTTGTCGTCAATGGTGCAAAGAACAACACGACCGCCGGTCCCAACGCCACGTTGACGATCAATGGCAACAACAACGCCGTCGCCGCCGGATATGCCTCATCCGCGACCGTCAACGGGGCGAACAGTCAGATCAACATGGACTATTCGGCCTGGCTGCAGGTGAACGGTAACTATGACACGAGCACGGTTGGCACCGGCTCGACCGTCATCATGGCCGGCAACCACGACGGCACCACCACCGGCAGTGGTTCCAACGTGACGCTGACGGCAACCGCCACCGCCGATCAGGTCTCGCTCAATGACAACACCAAGCTCACCGTGAACGGAGCTGGAAACGCCATCTATGGCGGCGCTGGCGATACACTGACCCTGGCAGGAAGCTCGAATGGTGTGAACGTCGGCACCGGGGCAAGCGTCACGGTGGGAGGTGACAGCAACTCGATTACCGCCGCAGCCAAGGCCTGGATGCTGATCAGTGGCAACTCCAACTCCGAAAACGTGGGTGCTGGGTCAAACGTCACGATCGCTGGAAATGCCAACAACACTCTGCTGGGAGATGGCTCGACGGCGGCGATCACTGGATCAAAGAATTCGACCTCTTACAACGCGAGCGGTGCCAACGAGAACGTGGTTGTTTCTGGAGATAGCAATTCGGTCTATGTCGGTGCGGGAGCACACGTCACGGTAAGCGGCTCAAGCAATTCGACAACGGCGTTGGCGAGCGCTTGGATGTACGTCTCCGGCAATTCAAACGCCGAGACCGTGGGTGCCGGAGCAAGCGTAACAGTCAGCGGTAAAGGAAATCAGACCTGGCTGGGTGACAACTCCGCCGCCGCCATCGGCGGGTCCAACAACATGACATCCTACAATGCGACGGGCTCGAACGAGAACCTGAATATATCCGGCAATTCGAACACGACGACCGCCGGAACGGGTGCTAGTGTCTACATCGGCGGGGCTGGCAACAACACGTCTCTCGGACAGTCAGCCGGCGTTCAGGTGGTCGGAAACTCAAACACGACGACTATCGGCGATGCGTCGACTTTGCTCGTTAGTGGCTCCTCAAACTCCACGACCATTGGCGCTAGCGCGAATGTCACTATCTCCGGCTCCTCCGACAACACGTCAATTGGTGTAAATTCAGCAATCACCGTGAATGGGAGCAGTAATTACACAACAGCGCCTGGATCCGGCGATATCGCTTGGATCAATGGCGGCAATAACCAGCTCTATATGGGAGCAGGAGCAAACGTAACAATGAACGGCAACGGCAACGTTGTCAGAATTGGTGACATTTCCTATCTTTACGTTAACGGTCATGGCAATAATGCTACGGCAGGAAACCGTTCGGCACTGATAGTGACTTCTTCCGACAATTATCTCGTGACGGGTCAGTACTCTGGCTATCATTTTGATAGTTACGCGACCGAAGCGAGCGCGATTCAGTCAGGTGGTGTACATGCGGGATATGGCACTCAATTCTTCGTCGGTAGTGCTTATGTATTCCAAACGACGGGCATGTAGCTGAGGCGGCGCTGATTGATGCTGGTGAAGTAGGGATTGACTGACACTCTATCGGCCAGTCATCCCTCCCAGCCATTCCCAAGACCCGCCAAAATGCTTGTTTAACAATGCATTAGGTGGTGGAATCGTTGCCGGCCATTCTCAGGATGACCCATCCAAACCCGGTCTAGACCGGGTATGAAACTGGGTGTCGGTCCGAGCGGACCGGGTATCGCGGGTGAGTTCATGCTGACTGACGTCCAGATCCGGAAAGCCAAGGCTGCGGACAGGCCCTACAAGCTCACCGACGGCGGAGGCCTCCACGTCTACGTCTCCGCTGCCGGCGGCAAGTGATGGCGCCTGCGCTACGAGTTCGATGGCAAGGAGAAACTGCTTTCGTTCGGACCGTATCCCTCGGTCGGTCTCGCCGAAGCCAGGGACGCTGCCGCAAACGCCAAGCGCTGTCTTCGAGAGGGGCGGGATCCTGCCGTCGAGAAACGGCTGAAGCGCCTCCAAGTCGCCACGAGCCAATCGTCGACGTTCGAGGCGATTGCCCGCGAATGGCACGATCTGAACAAGGGCCATTGGGTCGAGCAGCACGCCTTCGATGTCATCCATTCACTGGAGCGGGACGTGTTCCCGATCTCGGCTCTATTCCGATCAGGGATATCACCGCGGCCAACGTGATCGCGTTCTGCATCACATCGAGGACCGTCGAGCAGGCGATGGCGAGATCGAGCCACGAGTCCATTTGATCGGACCGATAGGACGCCGCACTCTGGCGCTGGCCAAGCTGGCCGAGCATGATTGGGTCGAGGCCGATCGCGTGCAGCTCAAGGCCGGCTCCAGCGCGGAGCTCGCATCCATCCCAGCGTTCACGACCAGCACGATCTACCTCGTCGCCGGGCTCCTGCTGCCGATCTGGAAGCGCATCCCTCAGAAGTCCACGCGGGTCTATCGCCTCCAGACCGATGCAGGCGAGCGCATCATCGGCCGCAAGGTCCCGCTCAGTTGGGTTACGGCAATGTCGGGCGGAGAGACCGGCGCTCGCAGCTGAAGACGCGTTCGCGGCACTCCTGCGCGACGGCGACCCGACGCGCACCGCGCCGCCCCCGCGGGAGCAGCGGTTCGAGCCGTCTCCATTCCACATCGCTCAACCAAAAAGTTGCTACCTCATCAAGGCCTCCCGTGATTCGGACGCCTTGAATCGCAACTCAGCCTGCGCCGACACTCCTAATTGAGTACGGACCCTAGCACCGATTGAGGCGGCGGACCGTTTCGTTGATCGCCATCTTATTTGTGCATCGGGTGCTTCGTAGGTGTCGCGATGCTCGCCGGGACAGCCTCCGATATCGAGAAAGTGAGCCAAGTGTTCCAACCCGACGGCCGATTCTGAGCCGCAAACTCGCCATATCCCTTCACGCCAAGGAACGCCTGGTTACTTCCAATCTGAAAAGCGTAGCCGATCTGTGGACCGATGCCAAAAACCCGCGATCGGAAGCTGCCAAGGACAGCCGGCTGGCCGAAATCGTCTGTTATCTGTTGATAGACGTATCCCACCAAGCCAACAAAGACCTGCTTCGACAGGAACTGAGATGCGCCCCAGTCGAAATGGAAATCGACGCCGCTCTGGTACTGTGTGTCTCGGTTCTTGAAATTATAGGTGAGGCCGCCGACTCCTGATAGTTCAAGTCCGGTGGCGGGATTGAAGTAAGTATAGCCGCCACCGACGTCAACGGCGCCGTGACCAAGGCCGATATTGGCCAATCGGTTGGGACTATAATCGCCTATCGGGATATTACCCGTACCGTAAACGATGAAGTTGTGAACGCCAGTATTCCACTTCAGCTTCGCGGTTGGGTAGAGGTCTCCATACGAGGTGACGGCTTCTTCCAGCAACCCGTTACGCGTGATCGAGATCGGGCCAACCGCAGTTGTGAGTGTGCCTGCTATGCTGGCTGAATTTCGCGCGTAGATGCTGGCCAGCGTCGCCGACAACTGACCACCGAGCACGGGCGTTGCGAATGTATAGGTCGGCGCGATGAGCATCAGGTCGGCTTGCCCGCGCAGGGCCACGTTGAGATCGACTGCAACGGCCGTTGACAATCGTCCGATCTGGACTTCCCGCGACGCGGCTGCTGCTCCTGACGCCCCTGCGTTGGCGTGATAATAGATCGCGGCGATCGACCAGCCCGGCGTGGTCGGCGTTGCCGACATACTGCCGTACAGGCCCGGCAGCCAGTACGAGATGCCGCTTTCGTCGGCGCGTGCGGCCTGCGGAGACAGTAGGGCAACGACGGTAACCGCGACGACCGCTGTCGGTCGCCGCGAGAACAATCTCGATCCGGAATTCAGACTTTCAGGCGACGTCATTGCGGCTCGCTCCAATCCAGTTCTCTACGATTGCAGGGGGGGCGGCCGCACCAGTTCAGCCTTTGGGCACTGATTTGTTGCGGCCGAAGCATCGGCTACTTCCTTCAATCGGAGAGGCCTTTCTTGACCAAGGCGGCCTTTCGAGCCCGCTTCGCGTCCTCAATATCGGCCTTCTTCATGTCGAGCAGATCGATCGTCACCTTCGCTATCTTGCCGGTGAACTTGAACGGGACCTTGTAACTTTCGGTGACGGGCGTCCCCTCGTCGGCACCGACATCAGCGCCTTCATCCGCCGAGAAAACCCCAAACTCAGTACGCTCGATCCGCCCGGTCGCAACGCTCCGACCGTTAACGATGATAGTGCCGAGGCCACCCTTGCCGACGCCACCGCCGTCATACGCGAACTCGAACCGGATTGTTGCCCTTCCGGCGGGCACTGCCTGCTTCGCGCTAACCGTGAACCGTTCCAGGCCGAGGAAGTTGTAGGTGTAGGTCGGTTTGCCATCCTTCAGATAAAGGCTCCAGCCGCCGAACCGCCCGGCTTGTGCAAGGATCACGCCGTTGGCGCCACCCTTCGGAATATCTACTTCGGCCGTGATCGTGTGCGACCGATTCTTGATGTTAATGAAGACGTTCTCCGACATTCCCGCCATGCCTTCGTGCACCGTGAGACTCGTGCGGCCTGCCATCAAATCCGGTCGCCCAGCCAGTGCCGCGTTGGCCCGTTCGAGGGTACGGTCGTCGAGAGGCAACACAGAGTTTGCTTCTGCCTCCTTCATGAAGAGGTCTTGCATCTCCTTCAGCTTGTCAGGATCCTTCGCCGCCAAGTCGTTCGCCAGGCTGAAGTCCGACCGGGTATCGTACAGTTCCCAGACATCCTGATCGAGTGGACGTCGAGGCTTGGTCTCCCAAGCCGCACGATGGATCGTGCCCGCGAGCCATCCGTCATGATAGATTGCGCGGTTGCCGAAGATCTCGAAGTACTGCGTCTTATGGGTGCTCTCCGCCTTGGGGGCGTCGAACGAGTAGACCATGCTGGTGCCTTCGATCGGCACCTGGATGGTGCCATTCACACTCTTAGGCTCCGGCAAACTTGCTGCTTCCAGGATGGTTGGTGCGATGTCCACGACGTGGTGCCATTGTGTCCGCACCTCGTTCTTGGCCCTGATCACCTTCGGCCAATACACCACCATTCCGTTACGGGTACCACCATAGCTCGACGCGACCTGCTTGGTCCAGGTGAACGGCGTGTCGCCAGCAACCGCCCAGCCGGCTGCGTAATGGCTGTAAGTGTTTGGCCCGCCCAGCTCATCGTAATGCTTGAGCACGTCCTGAACGGTCTCCTGCACACCGTTAAAATAAGTCATCTCGTTGAACATTCCGCTCATGCCACCCTCGGCACTCGCGCCATTGTCGCCAACGATGTAGAAGATGAGCGTATTTTCGAGCTGACCGGTGGCTTTGATGGCGTCGACCAAGCGTCCGATCTCGGTGTCGGTATATTCGGCGAAACCGGCAAATACCTCCATCTGCCTCGTGAACAGCTTTTTTTCGTCACCGCTAAGCTTGGCCCAGTCCGCAATGGCGTCCGGCTTAGGTGCGAGCTTGGTGCCCGCAGGAACGACGCCGAGCTTGATCTGCCGTGCCAGAGTCTCTTCGCGTAATGCGTCCCATCCCTGGTCGAACTTGCCCTTATATTTCGCGATCCACTGCTTGGGCACGTGATGAGGCGCATGGGTCGCCCCCGGAGCGAAATACATGAAGAACGGCTTGTCAGGAGTCAGCGATTTCTGCGACTTCATCCAGGCTATGGCCTTGTCCGTCATATCCGTCATGAAGTGATAGTTAGGATCCTTTGGCAACTCGACCTGCGTCGTGCCATCGTAGATCAGTGGGGCCCACTGGTTGGTTTCGCCTCCCATGAAACCATAGAACTTGTCGAATCCCTGGCGGGTTGGCCAGCGATCCGTCGGTCCCGAAGCACTGACCTCCCAGGCGGCCGTCTCGTGATTTTTGCCGAAATGGGCGGTGCTGTAGCCGTTCAGACGCAGCATCTCAGCGACTGACGCAACGTTGTTAGGACGCTGACCGGTCTGGCCCGGAAATGAGGTGCCTGTCTCGGCAATCGAACCGAAATTGTTCACATGGTGATTGCGGCCGGAAAGCAGGGCTGCTCGGGTCGGTGAACACAACGCCGTCGTGTGGAACTGATTGTATCGCAATCCGCCACTCGCAAGTTGTTCGACTGTCGGCATGTGAATTGGGCCACCGAATGCCGACGACTGGCCGAAGCCCATGTCATCAATCAGGACAATCAGCACGTTCGGAGCCTGTGAGGGCGCCTTGATCTCGAAGCGCGGCGGCGGCGCGCCGGCGTTGCGAACATCCAGCACCGTGCTGTGCGGATATGCGGGTTCAGGAATCGGCAGAACGCTACGATCGGTGGGTAGTACGACACCTGGCGGTACGACGGACTGCGCCAAGGACTGCGCCAAGGCAGGAGCGACCATCGCCGGCGCGATGAGCATCAAGGCGACCATCGCACGGATCACGCCTGCCCGACCTGTCAAGCGCACCCTTGTGCTATCTCGATTCGGAGACAGCAATTGATCCGAAGAGTCCCTACACATGACGCGCTCCTGGCTGAATGAAAATGACAATTGGATTGCCTATTCTGTCAAAACGCTTTTGATCCGTTGCGCCGCATCGCGATATGCTGCCGTTCGCGGCGTCTGGGTAGGCAAGCGACGCACGTACCCAGATGATGTCCAACATGATGATCCCGATTGGGCCGACGCTCTTGGCAACGAACAACAGAAGCCAGACCAGACCGAAGTAAACCTGCAAGGCGCGACTGAAAACAGCTCACGTCTTCGCGCCATTGAATTGCTAAATGCATCGGTCGACTGCCATGGCCGGCGCCAGATGCAGCAAAACGCCGAATATTTGAACCTGTTTGGCTTGGGCAGGCCAGCCAAACACTGAGCTGGTTCAGCGTCGACCGACGCGATTGACGGGACCGCCACGATTCATCGGCGTACCGGCACGCACGCCGACACCAGGTGCACCGACGCCAGGCCGTACCACCGCGCGTGCGACCGGTCGCGGTCGCAGAACGACACCAGGCCGAACAATGCATCCCACCGGATATTCGATGTACTGGCAGTACACCACCGCGCCGGCTCTTTCCGTGCTCGCTGCCACAAAGCCGGCTACCAATCCACTTGTGAGCAAGATCGCGAGTGCACTCGATCGCTTCATTGTGGCGTCCTCCAGTTTTTTATCAATGACTAAACTAGCGCAATGAGCGCGACATACATTGCGGAAGATCAAGCCGCTGGCCTAATCATCACATTTGAGCTGAGTTCCATCAGGCCGATGCCGGCCGCAACAGCTCGCTGCACTTGACACCCTCTGGATCCCACCGATGATATGGCTGATGGCCGGCTGACTTCATCTCTATAGGATTGGCTGTTGGCACGCAGGCGGCGCAAATCGACTCATCAACCAGTGGCGAATTTCCCTGCGAGATCGCCAGAGGCATCGTTGCGGGAACCAGAGCCACGACGATGGAACTCGGGATTCTCTGGACTGTTCTGGGCGGCCAGCTCGATGGCAACGACTGCCATTCTGGCTTGGATTGCCTTTCTCTCGCTCGAGAACAAGGCTTCGCCGGCCCCTGAGATTGCTACCTATGTCGGCAGCAGCGCCTGCGCTGGCTGTCACCAGACGGAGGCACGGCTGTGGATGGCGTCTCAGCACAAGGGGGCAATGCAGCACGCCACCGACGGGACGGTGCTCGGCAATTTCAACGACGTGCGTTTTGACTATTTCGGTGTGCAGTCGCGCTTCTTCCGTAAGAATGGACAGTTTTTCGTGGAGACCGATGGTCCCGATGGAGCGCTGGCCGTCTACGAAGTGAAATATACCTTCGGCGTCGATCCGCTGCAGCAGTATCTCGTTCCGTTCCCGGACGGCCGCCTCCAGGTCCTGCCGATTGCATGGGACAGCCGACCTAGTGATAGAGGTGGCCAGCGATGGTTTCATCTCTCGGCAAATGAAGCGATCAAGCACGATGATGTTCTGCACTGGACCAGATTGAACCAGACCTGGAACTTCATGTGCGCGGAATGCCATTCCACTGGTGTGCGCAAGAACTACGATGCGGAGAAGGATCGGTTCGCGACGACGTGGACGGAGATCAGTGTGGGCTGTGAGGCATGTCATGGACAGGGCTCGCGCCACGTCAGTTGGGCGCACGAGCAGCAGAGCTGGTTGCCGTTTGGCAGGCGCCAGGACTCGAGCAAGGGATTGCTGGTGCATCTTGATGAGCGCAACGGCATCACCTGGTCAATCGAGCCTCAGACAGGCAACGTGCAGCGCTCTTCCGAGCCCGCAGCCCTCCGCAAAGAGGTCGAGACTTGCGGCCTATGTCACGCGCGTCGGGCGGCCTTTCATGAAGGCTGGATTCCCGGACATTCATTATCGGAGACCCATGCGGTCGAAGCGCTCTCGCGCAACACGTTCGATGTTGACGGACAGATCCGCGATGTCGAGGAGCCGTATAACTACACACCCTTCAGGCAAAGCAAGATGTATGCGGCCGGCGTCAGCTGCAGCGATTGCCATGAGCCGCACAGCGGAGGGCTTCGCCTCTCAGGCGAAGGTACATGCCTGCAATGTCACGCATCGAACAAATACGCTGATGTGAAGCATCGCCAGCATGCGGGCGTCGACCCCGCGCCGACCTGCATCTCGTGCCACATGCCGACCCGGACCTACATGTCGATCGATGTCAGACACGATCACGCGTTCAGGGTTCCGCGACCCGATCAATCTGTGGCGTTGGGAACGGCGAACGCCTGCAACGACTGCCATCGCGATCAGTCGGCACAATGGGCCGCAGCGGCGATTGAGCGATGGTACGGAGCTGATCGCAAGGGCTTTCAAAGTTACGGACCGATATTTCATGCCGCCCGGATCAACCGCACAGACGCGGCGGCGCTTCTTTCGGAGCTGGCCTCGGATCGGCGCGCGCCGGCCGTAGCGCGTGCCAGTGCGCTTGGCGAATTGGCATCTCGCATGACGCGAGCGGACATTTCAACGGCCCGCGCCGCGCTCGGTGATCCCGATCCTATGGTGCGGCTCGGCGCGCTGGACATGCTGGAAAACGTGCCCGCCGCTGAGATCTGGTCGTTCGTGTCTCCGCTTTTGTCCGATCCCAGCCGCGGCGTTCGCATCAGAGCCGCTGCTCTGCTGGCCAATATGCCAGTCCGAAGTCAGCATCCGGCGGATCGTGCTCGCTTCGATCTGGCGGCGGCCGAGTTCATCGCAGCCCAGCGCTCCAACGCGGAGCGGCCGGAGGCTCGGACCGCTCTTGGGAATTTTTTGTTGCAGCGCGACCGACCGCAAGAGGCCGAGGCCGAATACCGGGCCGCACTGAGGCTAAGCCCGCATTACGCGACGGCCGCAATCAACCTTGCCGACCTCTATCGGCAGCGCGGCCAGGACGGCGAAGGTGAAGCGGTCCTGCGCACAGCGCTCGTGGCGTCGCCGCGCGACGCCGCGCTTTTTTACTCCCTTGGCCTGACGTTGACACGCCTCAGACGGCCGGACGATGCACTCAACGCGTTGGCTCGCGCAGCGGAACTGGAGCCGGAGCGTCAACGTTATGTTTACGTCTACGGCATCGCGCTGCATTCCAGCGGTCGCCGTGAGGCGGCGGTGAGTGTTCTGAAGGACGCCTTGCGCGCCCATCCAAACGATAGCCAGATTTTGCAGGCGCTCATCTCCTTCAGTCGGATGTCTGGGGACGCGACGTCGGCGCTCCGCTATGCCGAGCAGCTTGCTGCGATTGCGCCGAGCGATAAGGAGCTGGCAGCGCTTATTCAGGAACTCCGTCGCATCGCGTCTCCGCCCGCAAGATAGACGCGAGTGTCTGTTCGCAGTTCGGCCGCTCGGTGAGATGCGAGTCGGCTTCGGAGTTCCGGCAATGCAGTCGCGCAGTCTTGGTTTACCGGATGCCATGACGAGAATGACCGCGGATGCCCCGCTGAATTGAACCATCTTCGCAAGTTCGCTGGCCGCGACCACCCCGTTCAGTCCCAATGTCGGCGACCATTCACATCGGTCAAGCAATTAGAGAGACTCTGGACGGCTCGAGGAGCAATTCCTTGGAGGCGCGCAGCTCTTGAACCTGGCGTCGGCTTTCATCCGACGCAATGTGCGGTTCGATCTGGACCTCCGGGATGATAGCGACAGCCGGCTCTTCGGCATCACAACCGAGACCAAATTGGTACCCAGCCAGCTTGTCAGCTGACGCTGGGAACACCATTCGACGCCGTCCCGCGAGGGAGCCACGTGATTGAGTTATATCAATATGATCGCGCCACAAGCGATTAATCAGCAAGGGCTCTCCAACGGAGAATTCCCCGATGTGGACGAAACGCGACTTCCTTTGCTCTGGTGCATTGACCGCGGTCGTAGCTGCGGGAATAAAGCCTGGGCCGGCGCTTGCTGAGATGCTAACGGGCGCGCCCGCTGTACCCAATTTGAAGTATTCAACCTCTATGCCGTCGGGGGTCGCGATACCGGACAGTGTGGACACTCGGTTGGGTAGGCTGAACTTCTTTGGCGGCTTTCCCGATCAAGCCAGCGTCGATAGGCTTTACGACAATCTCGACTTTCAACGAGCTGTTCAAGCCTACCTGCTGGCGCTCCCGGTGGTGAACCAGGTGGGGAACCGCGATGGCATCCTCGCGGTCGGTCCGGCAAATACGACAGTACCGATTTGGGAAACCATGGTCGATGCCCGGACAGTCGAGCTCACCGCCAACAACAACACGCCTTACACTTGGTTCTGGCTCGACCTGCGCGGCGGTCCGCTCGTCGTTGAAGCTCCGCCGAACGTGCTCGGGCTCGCCAATGATATGTGGTACAGGTGGGTCGGTGACATCGGGCTCGTTGGCCCGGACAAGGGTAAGGGCGGAAAGTATCTGGTGCTGCCGCCCGGCTACAAGGGCCGGGTCCCCTCAGGCTATTTCGTCCTGCGACCAGGGTCATATCTCACCTGGATTGCATGGCGCAGTTTCCTGGTCGGCGATGATCCAAAGCCCGGTGTTGATCTCGTCAAGAAGCATACAAAGATCTATCGCCTCGGCGAAACAAATCCGCCAAAGCTCAATTTCGTGGATATGTCGGGCAAGCCATTCAATATGGTAGCGCCCGCAGACTATCCATACTGGGCGTTACTGAACAAGGTTGTACAAGAGGAGCCAACCGACGACGTCGACGCGACGACCTTGGGGTTCTGGGCTTCAGTCGGCATCATGAAGGGTAAGCCTTTTGCGCCTGACGAACGGATGCAGAAAATACTGGCCGAAGCGGCAATTGTTGGCGATGCGACGGCGCGGGCGATCATGTACAGGTGGCGCGGCGCCGATGGCTACTGGTATTCGGATAGAAACTGGCGTTTAGGTTTTGTCGGGGGTTACAAGTTCGAGGAGAACGGCGCGCGATTGCTGAACGCGTATTCCGGCTTCTTCTTCTACGCGACCGGCGTGACGCCCGCGATGGATTCGAGGAGCGTCGGCGAGGGCTCGCAATACCTGGCGATGTTCGTCGATGCCAAGAAGACCGTCCTGGATGGCGGTAAGAACTATCGGCTGCATCTGCCACCGAACATCCCGATCAAGAACTTTTGGTCGGTGATCGTCTACGACAACCAGACGCGCTCGATGCTCCAGACAGACCAGCGCTTTCCTAGCGTAAGCAGCCAGAACAAGAAGCTGAAAATCAACCCGGACGGCTCGGTTGATGTATATTTCGGACCCAAAGCACCCGCTGGCTTGGAGGATAACTGGGCTCAGACGGTCCCCGGAGCAAGCTGGAATATCCTGTTGCGGCTGTACGGTCCGCTTCAGGCTTTCTTCGACAAGACATGGCGACCTGGCGACATCGAGCTTCAATCCTGAGCGAGTTGGCTGCCTTGGGTGGCTATGCCGCCCAAGGCAGCATAGCCAGTTCCTCTGAACGAAGCTCGCGTTGGCTCACAATCGGCCCTATGCCGGCGTGTCTCTCCACGTCTGCTACGGGTCACAGGACTAAACCGCTCGCGCGGTAGGGCACACAGCCGGCAGCACGGCTGAGAGGATGGCGCAACGAGGCAGCCGCTACGGAACAACGACGTTGGTGCGGTGCAGCTTCAACGCGATCGCTGCGCCGCGCGGCCGGAGATACGGACGCCAGCAATCCCGGCGCTACGGTCGTCAATTCGGTGCCGATCAACGCAATGACTGGTCGGCGGGCAGGCGTCACCACCGATCCCGAGACGCCGGATCTCGCCGAGCACAGCGAGTTGCGTCGGTGATCCTGTGTTCACCAGGTGCTCGATCAAGGCCGGGGTCATCAGGGCGACCGCCAGTCGGCCCGTTTCGATCGCTTGGCTCAGGTCGGTGATGTCGCCGCGTGGGGGAAGTACCACTGTCCCACCGACGACCAGTGGCGACAAGAACGACGAAATCAGGCCGTAGCTATAGCTCAATCCGAGACTTTGCAGCGCCTGGAATGGTCCTGACAGCCCGAGGCTGTGAAGACGCTTTATGGCGTTAAAGAGCACGGCTGCGTGGCTCAGCCGAACAATCTTTGGCTTCCCAGTACTTCCCGAAGTCGCGATCAGAAGGAGATCATCGGTCGGGCGACAATCCTCTCGCGTATCCGCAACGTCCCGAGGTCCATCTTGGTTCGTTGGCGCTCCTCGAGGGAAAGCGTGGCGAGATGCGTCCGACACTTCCAGGAGAATCGTTCCATGCCAAGGCGGCGCGCATATTGAAGGAATGCGAAGCAGCCAAGGTTGGGTTCAGGCGTGGCCAAAGCCGTCGCCGCATAGAAATCGGCGTCCTCCCGACCATCAAGATGCAATGCGTAACCGCTTTACAATAAAGCCTCGCGACATTGCAGCCCGACATCGATGTTGCTTTGCGCGAGCGCAGCCGGGACGGACACGACATCCTCACCGCGAGAGGAGTTCGCCTGAACGTGGTCCTCAAGACGAATCAGGACCAGTGCGCTATGGAGGCCGTAAAATCCATGAATAGTACAATCGCTCCATTGAGTCTGATTGCCGAACTATCAGCCGTTCCCCTCGACGACTTCGGATTGATACGCTCTTTGGGCATGTACCTTTCGAAGAGCCTCGAACAGGATTTTCAAGCGGATCTTGTTTCTGCTTTAAAGGTCGCCTTGGAGGAAAATATGAGGGACGTAATGAGCAAATAAGTGCGTTCCCGCAGAACCGAGCGCAGCCCAATGGCACTTGAAGTATGAATCAACACTCGGAAGCCGACCGCTTGCATCTTTGAAAGCCGGCCACCCCGAAATGCGCCGAGACTTGGCGCTCGCCGGAATACAGGGCCGGATGCGACTAAGAAATATATGGTGCGTTCGCGATTGTGAGCAAGCGCGCGGTCGGCTACGCTGCCTGTCCTGCCTCGTAGGTCAGCTGTAGAGGATAATAGATCGCGCCGATCCAGGTTGAACGCGATTGGAATAAAGCTCCTCGCGTCAGTCCGGAAGCTTGAAATCAAATTGCTTCGTTCGTCCGACGACACGCTTTGTCCCATCCCAAGTCTGGCGCCCGCGGTCCACATCTGCCGGCCGTCCGGTGCCACCTCATGCGACCACGTCTTGGAAGAGGCCGCAGGCCGCTGCCCGAGGACGTCATGCGCTCCGACTTGCTCAACGACAGGAGAGTGGCTTGAGTACCAATCTTGGCACTGCAGTTGCGAGGCCCGCCAATGCCATGAGGCAGGCGAGGCCGGATGACGCTGAGAAGCTGACACGTATCGCTCAGGCAGCGTATGGAAAATACGTGCCGCGCATGGTGAAGGCGCCAGCGCCGATGTCGTATGACTATCTCGCCTGGATCAGGGAAGGAAACACTTATGTTTTGGAGCATTTTGGCGAAGTGGCTGCAATGATCACGCTTCTGCCGAAGGATGATCACCTGATGATGCGCAATCTTGCCGTTCTTCCTGCATTTCAAGGCAGGAGACTCGGTCACGCGCTGATCGATTTTGCCGAGGCGGAGGCCAAGCGTCGGAATCTCCCTGAGTTGCGTCTCTACACCAACGAGAAGTTTCCGGAAACAATGCCGTTCTACAAATCGCGCGGCTTCTCTGAAACGCATCGTGCCCAGGTCGACGGATATTCGTTCATCTATCTGTCGAGAACGCTCACCTGATTCTGTCCTCGGCAAGCATCGTAGATCCGATGAAGCGTCCGTATAAGCCGATCAGTCGTTGGCCGGCGGAGAGCCGCGGCGTGGCGGAAGTTAGCTCTCTCCGTCGACGCTCTGATCAAAGCTCGCAGGCGTTCGAGCTTTTGCTCGGCGTCGGGCGCCGCGAGACGTCAAGTTGATCAACGCGGCTGGTGCGTTTCATCGCGGGCTGGTGCGGGCCGGCGGTGGTGGTTGAAACGCGCGAGCTGCCAGGGCTACATCATGAGCATCGGCGTGTTCAGTACGGCTTCGCACATCTCCTCAAGCAGAGGTCGCTGGCGGCGGATCCGTCGGCGGGACTGAACCTCTGATCGGGGCCCCGCACGGTGAAGAAGGAGCCAAACACGGTTGAACATGCCCACTCCTGTCCGGTCCTCGTATCTGGCCCGTCGGTTGTGCCAGCAAAGTCAGCTCTGGATTCGCAAGCCGGCGCGCCTCGTGGGGGCTGACAAAGGGGCGGCAATCAGCACCGACGCAGCCCGGCGTGCCGAAGACGCGATAAGAGGTGCTATTCAGGCAGAGCGAGGCCCTCCCGTGCGAACGCGCGCCGGACCGCAGGCCTTTCGGCGAGGCGCCGCGCATGGTCGGTCCAAGCGGGGAAGTCGGTTGCCATATCATAGCGCAGACGTTGACCGCGTCCCCAGTTCCAGAATACCTGGAGATAGGGATCGACGACACTGTAGGTGTCGCCGAGCGCCCAGGGGCTGGCGCTCAGGCGATCGTTGATCTCCTGCCAGAGCGGCCTGCACGATTCGACCCCCTTCCGGACCACCTCTGCTTTGCCTTCGGGACTGTCAGCATAGCGCTCGGCGCGACTGATATGCGCGTAGGTGACGTGCACGGTCGATGCGAGCCACGAGCACCACTCGGCGCAACGGGCATCCGCTCGCGACTCGGTCGGCCAAAGCCGCGAGGCCGGCGTCGGATGCGTCCCTGCGGCTGTCAGATAGCGCAGTATCGCTGGTGTCTCGGTCAGGATTCCCCAGGGCGTCGCAAGCGCCGGAACGCGGCCGCGCGGATTGATGGCCAAGTAGTCCGGTTCTCGTTGCTTGCCTGCGGCGAAGTCGACCTTGATGGCCTCGAAAGTCAGCCCTGTCTCCTCCAGAACGATATGGGCTGCAATCGAGCATGCGCCCGGCCAAAAATAAAGTACCAGATGGCTCACAGAACTAATCCCCTGATTGGCGTGTTGGTAGGATAGGGCTTCAATGCTTCGGAGTGAACGCCGGCTTCGAATATATTTCGCGCCATATCCGCTTCGCTGATCATCAATGATCGAGACGAATATCGCGTAGCATGTGTGGGCTCATATAACTTCAAAAATCACTATCAAATCGGCGAGGTGCAACCTAGCGTCGGCTCATGACTGCAATTGTTCAGGAGCGTAACGAATGGCCGAGCACCTCGTATCCAGTGATTTCCTGCAATTCCAGACACTCTTGGCGAGCCGTGGATGGGCGGTTCTTGCATCAGGTGAGATCGATGCCGATCCGGCTGTGACGCTTCGGCGGCTTGGGACGATCGTGCCGCAATATGACGGGCGCGTTAGTTTCGATGTCACCTACCGGCCAGGCTATGACGATGCGCCCTATAGTCAGAGCATGAATGCGCTCGGCGCGCATACGGAGGCGCCAGGCTTCATGCCGCCGCCGAAATATCTCGCGCTCTATTGTCACCGGCAGGCGCGTTGTGGAAATGGACAGACGCTCCTCGCCGACGGCATTCGCTTCTACGACGAGGCGCTGAGCCCCGATCTGCGGCGTTGGTCTCAGAACAACGAGGTCGAATTCGTGTCCAGCGCGACACCGGGCGATGAGACCAGGTCATCGCTCCGCGCGCCGATCCGCGCCACCGTCGCAGGCGAGCCGGTGCTGAGGTTCAGCTACAATTTGTTTCGTTACGGCAATGTGAACCCGGATGCGATCGAAGTCAGGCGCGTCGGCGACGATCCGTCCGATCCGCTCGGGCAAATCGCGGAAGAAGGGGAGGCGTTCTTCAGCCGCAACCTGATCCCGGTCCTTATTCCCGACGGCTGCATGCTCGTCTGGAACAACCATCGCCTGATGCACGGCCGTGGCCGCTATGCCGACCAGGCGCGTCACCTCACGCGCTACTGGCTGAGCTGAGCGTTCGAGGTCGCCGTCTCGACGCCGACCTCGTTGCGCGACTTCCGGCATGTTTGACAGAGGATGCGATGATGAATGAGGGGTGTTACCTGGCTTATGGCGTCCTTCGCGACGCGTTGAAGAGCAGAACCACCGTGCCCGTCGCGTGGAGCTGGAGTCGAACGGCCGCTGAGCTTGAGACCAGGGTTGGCGCCGAGATTCGTGGCATCTCGCTCGTGGCGCTGTCGACAGCCGCGAGTGACGCGACGGGCGAGGTCGTTCCCGGCATCTCCTTTGCGGTGCAGTCATTGCCGGTCGACGGGCAGACTCCGCGTCATTCCCATGCGTGGTGGCACGTGTTCGTCGTTCAGAGTGGATCGGGCATCGTCGGCTTCGGTGATGGTCGCGAGGCGATCCGTATGACGCGGAACGACGTGGTGTTGATCCCGGCCTGGTGCGTCCACGAGCTTCGCAATGACGGTGCCGAACCGTTCGTCACCTTGAACCTCAGCAACATGCCGCAGCAGGCTGATCTCGCAAACTTCAGAACGGCTGATGGACGTCAATCATCGTCTTGCACTGATCCAATTGGAAAGGGCCGCACGCATGCTACAGGTCTCTGATCTCCCTCGTACGACCAGAATGCAGCCACATGTCGCGCAACCACCGGAGCGATTGATCTATTACACCAACCATCGCCTGTCGCAGGTGCCGCAGCTCAAGTCTCTGCCGCCGCGTCTGGTTCGAGGCATCCATCTCGCGGCAATGGTGTTTCCGTTCAAGGTCAACAGTTACGTCCTCGACAATCTGATCGATTGGGGGGCGGCTCCGGATGACCCGATGTTCCGGTTGGTCTTCCCGCATCCAGACATGCTGCAGGATGGCGATCGGGAGGTCCTTGATGATCTTCTTGAGCGAGGGGATGAAGTCGCGATCGCCGCCGAAGTGCAGCGTATCCGCGCGGACATGAATCCGCACAGCTCCGACCAGATCGTCAATGTTCCGCTGTTCGAAGGGGCCTCCCTGGAAGGCGTGCAGCACAAATATGACGAGACGGCATTGTTCTTTGCCAAGCAGGGCCAGACCTGCCACTCTTATTGCTCGTTCTGCTTTCGATGGCCGCAGTTTGTGGATTCGGCCGTCGACCGGTTCGAGGCGCGGGACGGAGAGCGGCTCTACGCCTATCTGCGGACACGTCGCGACATCACGGATGTGCTGCTCACGGGCGGGGACCCGTTCGTCATGAGCAGCCGGCGGCTGGCCGATTACCTCGAGCCGCTGCTGGCGCCGGAGTTCTCACATGTGACGAACATCCGTATCGGCACCAAGGCTTTGTCGTATTGGCCGCAGCGATTCTATGTCGGCGCGGAGGCGGAGGAACTGAACCGGCTGTTGGTTCGGGTCGCCGATTCAGGAAAGCAGGTCGCTGTCATGGCGCATGTCAATCACTGGCGTGAGCTGACGCCCGAGCCGGTTCATCGGGCCGTCGAGGCGCTGAGAAGGTCCGGTGCGGTGATCCGCACGCAAAGTCCGGTGCTGCGCCATGTCAACGATGATGTCGCGGTGTGGCGTCGCAATTGGCGCGACCAGGTCGCGATGGGAATGATCCCGTATTACATGTTCGTCGAGCGCGATACCGGCGCGAACCACTACTTCCGCATCAGCCTCGATCGCGCGCTGGCGATCTACCAGGCGGCCGCTGCCGCGGTGTCGGGGATTTGCCGCACGGCGCGCGGGCCGGTCATGAGCGCGGGGCCGGGCAAGATCCACGTTCTCGGCCGGCTTGCGATCGGAAATGACGACTATTTCGTGCTGTCGTTCCTGCAGGCAAGGCGCAAGGAGTGGCTGCATCGGCCATTCCTGGCCAAATATTCTGCAGATGCGGCCTGGATCAACGAGCTCGTGCCCCCCGAAGGCGAAGACGGCTTCTTTTTCGACAGGCCGTACGCCGAGCTCTTGGCGCAGAGAAGCGGCGAACATCGTCTGGAAGCCGAGGAGGTCGGACATGAGTGAGATATCGGTCGCAATCATCGGGGCCGGCTCGCGCGCGCTCAACGTGATCGAACATCTGGCTTGGCGGTTGTCGTCAGACCCGGCGCTTCCCGGTGTCGTGGTGCATCTCATCGATCCAGGCGAGCCGTGCGCCGGCGTGCATGTCGCCAATCAGTCCAGCCAACTGCTCACGAATACGCTTGCGTCACAGGTGACGATGTTCTCGCCGACGAACAGGCTGGAGCCAAAGTCGCCGCCGAGTGGGCCGTCCTTCACAGAATGGGCGCGTCGTCAGGGTTACCGCCGGTTCGGCACCGAGTATCGTCAGGCCGCCGGAGGTGAGGAGATCGGAGAGCTCGATTATCTTCCGCGCGCCATGCTGGGCGAGTATCTCCGCGACGCATTCAGGATGGTGCTGCAGCGAGCGCCGAAAACGATGACGGTGAAACACCACCGGACGACCGCCATCGACGTCTCGGAGCATCCGCGCCGCGTGCATCTCGAAAACGGTGACCGCATCCCGTGGGACGCGTTGATCATCGCGACGGGGCATTGCGAGCTCCAGCCCTCGCCCGAAGAGCGCAAAATCCAGTCGTTCGTGACACGTAATCGGTCGCGAAACAGTCGGCTCAGATACATCGGCAATCCGTACCCCACCTCGCGATTGGCGGAGATCTCCCGGTCCGACGTGGTGCTCGTTCAGGGTCTCGGATTGACGGCGTACGATGTCATTGCCGACCTGACCGCCGGCCGAGGAGGCGGGTTCGTCGAGACAGGCGGCGGGCTGCGCTACATCCGTTCCGGCGAGGAACCGCTCATTCGTCTGTTCTCGCGCCAGTCGCTTCCCTACGGAGCGAGAGGGGTCAACCAGAAGGGGGTCGACGGAGGGCATGTCGCTCAATTCCTCACCAGACCAGGTGTCGACGCCATTCGGGCGCGATCTGCCGCCGGCGGAATGGCGAAGCTCGACTTCCTGACCGACATCCTGCCGCTGATCCGGAAGGACATGGCGTTCGCGTATCGGTGCGCCGAGCAGCGGCGAAAGATCGATGTGGAGGACTTCCGGCCCACGCCGACGGAAGACGCGATCATCGACCGGATCTTCGAGCCGAAGGAGCTGTTGTCTTGCGGCGGACTGAGTGAATTGCGATCACGCGTCGTGAAGTACCTGCGCGACGATTTGGCGGAGGCCGTCCGAGGCAATGTGGACAGCCCGTTGAAAGCGGCGACGGATGCCATCCGGGATCTCCGAGACGGTCTGTCTGCGGCCATCGAGTTCGGCGGACTGACGCCGGAGTCCCATCGTTACGTCGTCGAGGTGTTTGTTCCGTTGACGAATCGGATCACATTCGGTCCGCCCTTGAGGCGCAACGCTGAATTGCTGGCCCTGATCGAGGCCGGCGTGGTCGACTGGGCAGGCGGCGCGGGAGCCCGGATTCGCCTTGATGAAGGTCTTGCGCGCTTCGTGGTTCAGACGACGTTCGGATCGAAAGAGGAGTGCGTCGCTGGTGACGTTCTCGTCACGGCGCGGGTGTTTGGTCACCGACCGCTCGAGGACGTTCGGCCGTTGTCGCGAAATCTGGTGGAGCGGGGCATCGCCAGGCCATTCTGCAACGGCAACTATCATCCGCACGGTCTCGACGTGGATCGCGGCCTGCGGCTGCTGCGAGCTGACGGATCACCAAATCGAAGCATCTGGGGAATCGGCTTCGTCACCGAAGGGCCGCGCTTTCATACCCATGCACTCCCGCGGCCCGGCCGGCGCTCGAGCCAACTCGCCGATGCTGCGCGACTCGTGGATGATCTCCTCGCGTCGTTCGCATCGGGAGCAGCGCCGCATGCTGCGGCGGCTCAAGCTGAAGTCCTGGCTGAAGAAGGGGTGCGGTGATGCAACAAGATGCCCGCTCGCCCCTTGCGCATCTCGGCGGTGCTCTGGGGTTCGGCAAATATATGACCAACGCGATGGTGCTCTGTCGGTACAGCGACGGGACTGGCTGGGAAAAGCCGAGCCTGGTCCCCTATGGGACGCTCGCATTCGACCCATGCGCGCTGGTGCTGCATTATGGCCAGGCGATCTATGAGGGGATGAAGGCATATCGATCCCCCGACGCCTCGATCGCGCTGTTTCGACCGGATCGCAACGCGGCGCGCTTCCGCGCTTCTGCACGGCGCATGGAGATGGCCGAGATGCCGGAGGGCTTGTTCATCGAGGCAGTGAGCACCCTGGTGGACGCGCAACGCGATTGGGTGCCGGCTGGCGCGGAATCGTCGCTGTATCTGCGACCGGTCATGGTCGCCGACGAAGCGGCATTCGGTGTGCGCAGATCGACGACTTACCTGTTTTTCATTGTCGCGACGCCCGTGGACGCGCTCTACCGCGACGGCATGGCGCCGTTCAGATTGATGGTGAGCGAGGACTTTGCCCGCGCGGCGCCCGGCGGCGGAGGAGATGCGAAGACATCGGGAAACTACGGCAGAACATTGATCGCGCTCGAAGCAGCGCGAAGGAGCGGCTTCAACAACGTTCTCTGGCTGGATCCGGTTGAACGTGAGTTCATCGAGGAGGCGGGGATCACGAATGTCTTCGTTCGCCGCGGGCGCGACCTGCTCACGCCGCCGCTCAACGGTCGCATTCTGCCGGGCGTGATGAGAGAGACGATCCTGCAACTGGCCCGAGACTGGGGCCTGAGCGCGATCGAACGGGAAATTTCGGTTACGGAGCTGCTGAGCGGGATCGATGCAGGTGATGTTGATGAGGTGTTCCTGAGTGGCACAGCCGTTCACGTCGCTCCGGTCGGCGTCATCGCCCGGCGGGGGCGCGAACATCGATTGGCGGCCGCCGGGGAGGCGCAGAGCCTGGCGAAGCGGCTGTCGCAGGCCATATCCGAAATCCAGCGAGGGCTGGTCGCGGATACGCGAGGTTGGATGCGCCGCGTCGCCGCGCCGTCAGACTGTCTGGTCCTAAGCGAGCCTTGATTCAAGTCGGTTGCCGCTGATCGCAGGTCACAGCAAGCCTGCGCGACAGGGCGCGTCGCGCAGATCGTCTTGCCCGTCGGCAGACCTGCGTTGCGGGCTGACGGCTGGTCCGCGTCCGTCAGATTCGGTCAGGGTCGACGGGCATATCAAAGCGTTATCACTGAAAGCTCCGGGGGCGCGCTTTCATTCCAGGCGCCGATTAGTAGGGTCGCGTGGCAGAGGAGCAATGATGACGATCGTGGCCGGCAAGTCGCAGTCCGTTGAGACGGCGCCGAAAAATATCTGGACGGTGCTTGCGATCGCCGTTGCGGCACAGACCGCTGGCTCTTTTGTGGCTCAGGGCGTCTACGTGATGGTGCCGATCTGGCGCGAGGCCTTCGACATCTCGTTGGCCGTCGCGTCGCTGGCTGTGACGTTTATGAACGGCGGCCAGATCATAACCATGTTTCTGCTCGGCAAGGCGATCGACCGTCATGGCGAGAGGATCGTCGTCTCCTTGATGATGTTGGGAATGGGCGCCGCCGCCTTCCTATGTGCCGGCCTCGCGACCAGCTTCTGGGCGACGCTGGCCTGCATGACCTTCCTTGGCATGACCTATGCGGCAGTTCAGCCGGGGGGCACACGCGCGATCATCCGTTGGTTTCCTCCGCATCGGCGCGGTCTGGCGACCGGGTTTCGTCAAGCCGCTGTTCCGCTCGGAACGGCGCTGGCGGCGGTGTCGTTGCCGCTGACGGCCTATGCCTATGGGTGGCGCGCCTCGGCACTTCTTCTCGGAAGCGTCGCCGTCGCCGGTGGCGCCATGTTCTGGGCATTCTACCGCGAGCCGTTGGAGCCGATGAGCGCGACGGAGCGGGTCCTGCCGCTGAGAGATCTGCTCAAAGCCGTGGGACAAGATCCGCTCTTTTGGCCGGTGCTGTGGGCTGGCGTAACGATGTCTGCATTGCAGTTCACCCTGACGGCGCATGTGATCGGGTTCCTGTCCAGCGGTCTCGGCCTATCCGTCAAGACCGCGGCTTCCTTGTTCTCGTTTGCCCAGCTGCTTGGAATACCTGGCCGCATTCTGCTGCCGTCGCTCAGCGACCGCTGGTTTCCCGGCCGGCGCATCCGGTCTCTGGCCTGGACGATGATGATCGCGGCCGCGACCGTCGGAAGCTTCGCCCTGCTGGAGGCCGGAACCCCGCAAGCGGCCATCGTGTTGCTTCTCATCCTCCTCGGCGTGTTCGGTATCGGCTGGTTTCCGCTTTATCTTCTGCAGGTTGCCGAAATGGCGCCGCGGAGTTCGATTGCCTCGACCGTTAGCCTGGCGACGACCTTGTGCATGATCGCAATGGCGACCGGGCCGTTCATCTTTGGTCTTCTGGTGGATCAATCCGGCTATGCGGTTGCGTGGATCGCGCTCGTCCTGCCGGTGGCCGTCAGCGCGCTCTCACTGCTCAGAGGTCGGACATTGCGCGCAGCCAGCTGACTCCGGATGTTTGCTTGCCAGCGCGGTGCGCAAAGATCGTCCGGGAATGGCGTGGCGGCAACGGTGCGCCGCACGCGCAATGATTGACAACGCGCAGAATGTCGTCGCGGTGGTCTGCTCGGGCACACTGGCCGCGAAGCGTTCGCCGGCCAAGACCGCCAGCGCGCTAGTCTGCTGTCGGCTGCGCTGCAGTCTGAATCGCGCGAGCGACGGTGAACAGCACCTGTCGTGATGCGGCCGTTCGGGCGTTTGAATGCAGCACGACTTCCCTCTCCGGGAGCGGTGGCAGATGGAAGCGCTGAGTCACGTCGATGACCCCTGCCGGCATCGCGGTTCGGGCCATCGCGGCAATTGCCAATCCCGCGGTCGCCGCGGCGCCCACCGCGATTGCGCCGCCGCCAACGATCGCCTCTCGCCAGCGAATATCGGCCCTCGTCAAGGCTCGTACCGTTAGTTCGCGCACCTGACAGGGCTCGGGCTGGATTGCGATCGGCAACGGCTCCGATCGTCCCACCTTGAGATCGGGCGAGCCAAACCAGGAGAAGCGCTCATTGAACAACCGCTCGCCCGAGCGGCGGTTCTCGCCGTGCCGCAGGATGATTGCGGCGTCCACCTTCCCGCTGTCGAGGAGCTCAAGCAAGCCGCGCGTATCTCCGATCCGGAGATCGAGCACGAGATTGGGATCGTTTCCACCGACCCGCTCCAGTGCCACGGGAAGTCCAGGCCCGACCAGATGATGCGTGATCCCGAGCGTCAGCCGGATGGTTCGGGGAGACAGCGCGGCGAGCGCACGCTTGTAGGCATTCACGAGCTCACGTGCGGGATCGAGAAATCTCTCACCCTCGCGGGACAGGCTCACTTTGCGCGGTGTCCGGTCGAGCAGGCGCTGTCCAAGTCGCTCTTCGAGCCGTTTGATCCTCAAGCTCACGGCGGCCTGCGTCGTGTTCAAGCTCTGGGCCGCAAGTGTAAAGCTCCGCAACTCCGCGGTCAGAACAAATGCTTCTACAGATTCGGGATCAAGCGATGGCATTTGGAGCCATATCCAATCGTAATCACTGAAATCCATTACAGCACGTTTTCGGCGGAGAATTCAAACCGTAAGATGATCGCCCGGCGAGACGAGACATGCGCGCAGGCGGATGACGTGCACTGCAGAGCATCGGTTGCCAAGGATCTCGCGTCCCCGGCATGTCCCCGACCGAATCCGGTCGTGCAAGCCGCCTCGGCCCCATCCAGGGCGCCTCGCGGGATTTCGTGGATTGTCTTCGCCCGACGGTCAGGGGCAGGTGCCGCATTCTCGATGATGACAACGGCCCTTCAGCGATGCATCGAATTGAGGAGCGCAAGGCGACAAGACGACGTGATCGCCAGCGCGCTGTGGGCGAGATAAGGAGCCGGACCGCGCGTGACGTCTGCGCTCCCGACGATGCACGACATGCACTTGGCTCTGCTGAAGATCATGAGCATGTTGCAATCGTCTCAATTCGACGATCGGGGAATCGTGCAGTCCTCACGCGATCGGAATCGTCACCTCATCAGCCTTGACTGATATGCCTGGACAAAGCCGTAATCGGCATTCAATTGATTCCGGCCGCGGCCCGATCACAGCTATCCGATGGCCGTCGACTGAAAAAAACTAAGCGCCTATCCGTCCCTTGCGGAATGTTCTTCCTAAGGGCGATCTCGTTGATTCGATGTCCTTCGAATCAGACATGCCGCACGGCTTGATAGTTGTTGCTGCCGACCATGCCATGTCGGATTAACGAATAGTTGTCCTTCTCTGATACATTCTTAGGTTGCCCAAGATGCTTTCGCGACCTATCGTCTGTGGCTCTGTGAGAGGGGATGCAAGCGATGTTGATCAATCTGTCTCCAACGCCGCCCGATGCTGTCATGCTGGCGGCCAGACTGTTTGCGGAAGACCCCAGGCCTCACAAAGTGAATCTCGGCATTGGCATGTACTATGACGAGGAAGGCCGGATTCCTCAATTGGCAGCGGTGCGCGAGGCTGATCATCGCCTTCGATCGCGCAACCGGCCGTGGCCCTATCTGCCCGCGGAGGGGTTGGTCGATCTGAAGAACAAGGCCATGCCGGTCGTGTTTGGCGAAGACCAGGCGGACGATCTGCGCCGGCGCACGGCGTGGATCCAGACTGTCGGTGGTACAGGCGCCGTTCGCATCGGAGCGGAGCTCGCCCGAGCGATCGCGCCGGACGCGATGGCATCGATCAGCGATCCGAGCTGGCCGAATCACGAAGCAATCTTTCGCGCTGTCGGGGCCCGGGTTTCGAGCTACAGATATTACGACGTCGAATCCTGCGACATCGATGTCGACGGCATGCTTGAGGATCTCGGTCGTCTTCCCCGGGGGACTGTCGTTGTGCTTCATGGGTGTTGCCACAACCCGACGGGATTCGATCCGACGCCGGCGCAATGGAATCACATCGCGCAGGTGCTGGCGGATCACGGCCTGATTCCCTTCATCGATCTGGCTTATCAGGGATTTGGCGAAGGGCTTGAGGCCGACGCTCAGTCGGTTCGCATCATCGCGCAATCGTGCAATCTGATTTTCGTCAGCGTCTCTTTCTCGAAATCGTTCTCTCTTTACGGAGAGCGTGTTGGATTATTGTTCGTGGTTACCGAGAGCGAGGCCCAGGCGGCACTCGTCGGCGAACGCGCTCGCGCGGTCTCACGGGCGTTATATTCCAGCGCGCCAAGCAACGGAGCTCTCCTCATCGCCGAGGTTCTGGGCGATCCGCAATTGAAGACGACGTGGATCGACGAACTCGATGCCATGCGCCGGCGTATCCTGCTGATGAGGGCTGAGCTCGTCGACCAGCTCGCTGGCGGCAATCGAGGAGCAAATTTCGCGCCGATCAAGGCGCAGCGCGGGCTGTTCTCGTATTCAGGCCTGACCCGCACCGAGATCGAGCGACTGAGAGTCGACCACGCGATTCACGCGGTGGGCGATGGGCGGATCTGTCTGGCGGCGCTCAATGCGGGGAACCTTCCGTCGGTCGCTGCCGCAATTCGACAGGTTTCGAGCCGGCATTGACGGCGCCCGTGCAGTTTTGTCGCAACTTTAGGTCGAGTAAAGTTAATTTTGCCCGAGTTCGGACAAGTTTTTGCAGGAGATGAGTTCCGCGAAGGAGAGTGACCGTCAGTCGAATGGTGGGGCGGTCATAGAACCTGTTTCACAATTGATCATCATGATCGAGCGGTCGCTCCATCAGCGGGAGCGCGAGCGTGACGATCGAAATGCTCCGGAGGAGCTTGTGCAGAGTCTCGACAGATCGCTTTTGAAGCGAAGAGCCAAAGTATATCCAACTCTTAGAGAAATGTGTCTCGACTATGCATTCTGGCCGCGGCAGCAGCTGCATATCGAGGATCTCGCCGCTCTTCTGTCGTCGAGTGCGACGCCGGTCCGGGAAGCTCTCGCCCGCCTGGCTGGGGAGGGCCTGATCGAGGCGCTGCCCAACCGCGGCTACGTGGCGAAGGCGCTCTGCGAAGATCAGATGCGCGGCAATCTCGATCTTCTCTTCACGCTGCTGACGGACGCAATTGCACGGGCGAAGCCGGAGCGCTGGCCCATCCGGGCCGAGCAGGGCGGTTTGGACGAGCAGGATCTGTTCCGGTTGGCCGATGCGAACTTCATGAATATCGCGCGCCTGCCGGACAACGACGTGTTGTGTGAGCACATTGTCCGGCTGATGGAGCAGACGCGCTTCGTCAGGAGGCTGTATTTCGAGGACGACAGCGGCCGTGCGGAGATGACGGAGCCGATCAGATGGCTTCGTGACAGCCTGGTCACGCACGATGCGATGTCCGCGAAGCAGGCGCTGGACGATCAGATCCGTGATCTTCACGAACGCCTCGGTGCGCTGATCAAAGAGGGGCGCACGCGCTCGATGACTGTCAACCGTGCGCCCATGCTCGTTCGAAGCGTCGGAGCGATACGACTCCCCACGGCTTGAGCAGTCGTCGTGGGCCCCAGACGCGGGTGCGCCTGGGCCCATCTGTCTGCGTTCATCGGTCGCGTTCATGGCGGCAAGGTCAATGGCGATTGGACTTGAAATGAAGCTGCATATGGCTCTGGCTCGACGCGGGGGGAAGCATCGCCGATGGCCGGTCCCGGTGTGCCACTCACTTCCCTACGCGGTGATGTGCCGTCACGGCTCACGCGCTGCTTCCGCTGGCGCCTCGTCGGCGGCAGGAGTCTCCGATCAACACGTCTCGAACCCGTTCCCGTCCGGTCATATCAGCAGAGCGCACGGCTCCGTTGGCGATCGCGGTCACCAACGTTTGGAATATACAATCGCAGATAGCATCAAATATTGCTTCCGATTGTCAGCAATCGTCTCCTATATGGAGCAGCCGCGTGCTGCATTCGGGCGGGCTTCATCGATCTCGACCAGCGCTGCGGCGGGGCCTGCTGTGGAGGTCCGGCGCGGCGCAGGTCTGAGCGCGTCGGAATTCGGTCGAGCGAGCCATTGAAGAGGCCGCAGTGCCACCTGACCATCGATCAGCACCTGGCCCAGGTCGGAAGGGAGAAAGTGAAGCATGTCGCTCAGGGTCGGAGATTACGTCCGCTATGCGGATTATCGCGCGCATTTCGACGCCGACGTCGCTCGGCCTCCCGTGCTGTGGCGAAGAAAGGAGCTGCTCAAGGTTCTGGATGCAGCTGATAAGGACGAGCGCGGGACCGTTGCTCTCTCGAGCACGGGAACGATCGATGGGCTCACGATCATGGACGGACTCTCGATGACCGTTCAGGTCGTGCCGGCGGGATCGTCGACGCGGCTGCACTCTCATTCATGGTGGCATCTCTTCATCATCCAGTCCGGCCATGGTGTGGTCTGGTTTGGCGACGGCGGCGATGAGGCGCCGGTCCAGGCGGGAGACCTTCTGCTCGTGCCGGCCTGGAGCGAGCACGCGTTTCGGTGTTCATCCGAGGATGCCCTGGTAATGGCCGTGCTGGGTAATCTGCCGCAACAGGCGCGGCTATCGAACAAGCTCGCTCGCGAGCCGGGGGATCCAATGGCGGTCGGGAAACGCGCATGAGTGAGGTCGATCAGTCGCTTCCGCAAAAGGCATCGTGGCAGATCGGGTATCGCTGGATCGTGCTCGTCGTTGCGTCGATGGCGCAGGCAACCGCCTCGGTCGTGTCGCAGGGATCCTATGTGATGGTGCCGTTCTGGCGGGAGGCGTTCGTCCTGAGCGAGGCGCAAACCGGGGCGCTGCTTGCTGCCATGAATGGAGGGCAGATCCTCTCCATGATCCCGCTGGGCACGGCGATCGATCGTTATGGCGAGCGCGTGGTCGTCGGCGTCACCATGCTGGCGATGAGTGCCGTATCATTCGCGATCGGACATTTTGTCGACAGCTATGTCGGGCTTCTGTTTGGTCTGGTGGCGCTCGGCGCGTTCTACGCATCGGTGCAGCCTGGCGGCACGCGCGCGATCCTCAAATGGTTTCCCCCCAGCGAGCGCGGCTTCGCCATGGGCATCCGCCAATCCGGCCTGCCGCTGGGAACGGCGGCGGCGGCATTGCTGCTTCCGGCGCTTGCAATCAGTGCCGGCTGGCGCAACGTCACCCTCGTGCAGGCCGGCATCGGCATGGCCGGTGCGCTGCTTTTCCTCGCCCTGCACCGCGATCGGGATCTGCCGCCCCAAGGTGGCGCAAAGGGGCGCATTCCGTTCTTCGCTCTCCTCAAGATCATCAACGAGACACCTGGATTCAAGGCGACATTGGCCGCCGGCGCCATCATGGCGGGATTCCAGTACACCTTCTCGACCTTCGTCGTCGTGTACCTCGCGTCGGCCGTCAAGGCGCAGCTCCTGACGGCTTCGTCGCTATTCGCGCTGACTCAGATCGTAGGCGTAGTGGGACGCGTATCGCTGGTCTCGATCAGCGACCGGCTCTGGCCCGGGCGGCGCACCCGAACGCTGCGCTGGCTGATGATCTCCTGCGCGGGTCTCACGCTGTCCCTGTTGATGCTGCCCGCTGGGGCCTCGACCGGCCTGCTGGTGCCGCTATTGGCCGCCTTCGGTCTCGCCGGCATCGGCTGGTATCCGGTCTGGCTGCTCCAGGTGGGCGAAAATGCACCGAAAGAGGCGGTGGCTGCGACCGTGAGTTTCGCCATGACGCTCAACCTCGTCGTGATCAGCCTCTCGCCGCCGCTCTTTGGATTGATTGCCGATCTCGGCGGGTATGTCGCTGCTTGGATCGCGGTTGCGGTCGGCGTGACGATCGGCGCGCTCGCGCTGCGTGAGCGTCGGGTCCCCGTCGCATGACCGACGCGCGTGACCGCGAGGCATCGGGCGTTGCGCGGCATTGAGGGAGTGCCGCTCGACGGGGAGCGCGCGCGAGAGCTGTGAGACCGGCGCCGGCCGCGCGCAAGTCTGCGGCGGCGGCGCTCGTCTGTGCGATGCGCAGACGGCGCGCGGCCTCCGATGACTGCGGATGCGTTCGCGCGACACGGCTTGAAATTCACAACCCGCATTCACAACCTGCACCAGTGAAGCTCGGTCGCCATTTGCGCTGGGACATCTGCTGCTGTCGATGGCATTGAGCTGCAGCCAGCGCCGGCGAGGTGCGGGCGGATCGCCATGATGTCGCAAACGCGCGTGTCGTTGGTCGCGAAGGTCGAACTATATATTCGCTTCGATATCAGGCGATCACAGCACCGGACATCGGACGACAAATCCGCTGGGATCGACGCTGCATGATAGAGCCAGATATAGCTTCTGAACGGTTCGCGGCCGTCTTAGTCTTGCATCAATGGTCTTGATGGACGTCGTGGTCCGATCTGATGGAGTAGACTGGTGTACGAGGTTTTTGCGCTCCACGTGGCGTCCGATCCGCATCGTACGGTGGGGAAGAACTTCTTTTTCGATGCGCTGCCTGCCGATGTCGATACGGCGATGCCCCAGGATTATTTCTTCTGGGTGATCCGTGGAGATGATCGCGCCATCGTGGTCGACACGTGTTTCCTGGGCCGTGCGGCTGAGCGCCGCGGCAGGGTGATGCACGCATTGCCAGGGGTGCTGCTTCGTGAGCTCGGGATCGCGCCGGCGGGTGTCACGGATCTTGTCATGACCCACCTGCATTGGGATCACGCCGGTGCGCTCAGTGAGTTTCCGAATGCGAGAGTGTTCGTGCACGATGAAGAGCTCACCTATTGCACCGGTCCCGCGATGCTGTATCCGCAGGTCAGCAAGATCTACGACGTCTCCGATATTCAGAACGTGTTGGGGCTGCTGTTCGCCGGGCGGCTGAGGCTCATTTCCGCCGATCGGGAGACGCTGTTCCCTGGCATCGTGGCCGCGAAAGTGGGCGGGCATACGCCGGGGAGCCTGGCGCTGCAGGTGACCACCGAACGTGGCGTCATCGTGCTTGCATCGGATGCGGCGCACTTCTGGGCCAACTACAGCCGGCGGAGCCCATTTCCCATCCTGGATAGTTTCCCGCAGGCGCTGCGTGCCTTCGACGATATCGAACGACTTGCGCTCGGCGAGCTGCATCGGGTCGTCCCCGGTCATGATCCGCTCGTGCGTTCGGCGTTTCCGTCGTTGGGTCGGAATGAACGGATCAGTTGTCTTCATGAGCGGCCGGTCGCCGACATTGCCTCCCTCGTGGCGGCTCAGTTCTCCTGAGAGAAGGCGCCCCCGCATTCACGACGCCGGCACGCAGCGCGAGCCGGGTCGGGCCGGTGCGGCAGGAAGACGGCTTCAACGGCGCTTCGCAGATCGAGAGCGTGCGCGTTGGCTGCATGGCTCAAGCGAGCATCGGAGATGACGGATGAATGACGCGTATGAGGTGGACACTGTCATCGTTGGAGCGGGCATCGTGGGGGTTGCGCTGGCTCGGGAGCTGGCGTCCGCCGGGCGCGACGTGCTGGTCATCGAACGCGAGAAGCGCCATGGGCAACATCAGTCGTCGCGCAACAGCGGGGTGATCCATGCCGGATTCTACTACCCGTCCGGCAGTCTGAAAGCGCGTCTGTGTCGCGGGGCCAATCGGGATCTCTATCGCTACGCGGAGAGCCGGGGCATCCCGCACAAGAAGGTCGGCAAGCTTGTCGTCGCGGCAAACGCAGATGAGGTGGTTGGCCTGCAGCGGCTCGCCGCCCGTGGCGCCGAATGCGGGGTCGACGGACTCGAGATTCTCGATGCGGACCAGGCGCGGCGGTTGGAGCCTCAATTGTCGTGCTTCGCGGCCATTCTGTCGCCGTCGACCGGCGTCATCGATCCGCTGGCCTATCTGTTGTCGTTGCGCGGCGAGGCCGAAGCCGCAGGTGCGTCATTCGCGATGAGCTGCCGTGTGGTGCGAGGCGAACTGGGGACTGCTGGTTGGCGGCTCTGGCTGGCGGCTGAGGAGGGCATGGTCCAATTGGAGTGCCGGTTGCTGCTCAATTGCGCGGGCGTTGAGGCGCCGATGCTTGCCGCTTGTCTGGAAGGTTATCCTGCCGACCGTGTGCCGCCTCACTATCTGGCCAAGGGGCACTTCTTCACCTGCACGGCTCCTGTCCCATTCAACCGGCTGGTTTACCCCGTTCCCGGCAGCGTCGGTCTTGGTGTTCACTTGACCCTGGACGTGGACGGCAGCGCCAAATTCGGCCCGGATGTCGAACTCGTCGAGCGGATGTCCTATGACGTGCCGCCGGCGCGGGCCGAAGGATTCTACGATGCAATTCGAAAATTCTGGCCCGGTCTTCCCAACGCGAGCCTTCAGCCGTCCTATGCGGGGATACGCGCCAAAATCGGCTCTGTTGGCGCCTCCCAGGATTGGGTCGTCGACATGCCGTCCGACCATGGCGTTGGAGGGCTCGTCAATCTATTCGGCATCGAATCGCCTGGCATGACGTGTGCCGTTGCGTTGGCGCAAGAGGTATCGCGGCGGCTTCGCGTCGAGTCTCTCCTGTGACGAGGATTGGACGCGAGCTTCCGAGGGATGTCGACTTGGATTCGAAAGCGGCGGAAGCCGGATTGGAAGCATCGCCGGCCGCTTCGCAATCTTGACCGCGCGAGAGATCCTGTTCATCGCGATCGGTGGATCATCGCTCTGAAAGGCCAGCTCTAACCTGATCGACAACTCAGCACCTGTCCTGCCTGCCGTCAGGCGGCGCTGGCGAGGTGCAGCTATCAAGTCCTGTGCTGCGCGCATGAGAATGCGCCGAATGCCCTGCCGGCATCGATAGATGCTGCCTAACATCGATCGTGCTGCAATCATCTCCGAGGCCGTGTGATCCCATTCATGCCGTGGCGGGGGTGGTCGCTCGATCCGTTTCACCGAAATGTCACTTTCGACGTCGTGAGTTCACCGCAATCGAGCTCGACAATCATGCTGAGTTATCGCGAAGCGATGCCTCAGCTCGGCTGTGTTGCGTAAGGCTCAGCTGAGTGCCGCCATCGCCGAGATGAGCCTAAGGCGTCCTCGCAGCGGCTGACTTCCGCCGGGAAGGCCGTGCGCATAGGCGCGCTCCGGGAAATCGGTCCCCTGCACGCAGCAATCAAATTGAGACAGATTCGATGCACGCAACTCATCGGCGTGGCATCTGTTTGGCGGCATCTTCAAATGCGCTGCATCGTTTAGACATCGTCCGTCTCCGGGAAAATGCCATGCGTACATTCGGGAAGTATGTCCCGTGGCGCGCCTTAGGATGAATCTAAACGATAGGGTCAGATAATTAGATGATCGATCGTCGAGGCATTCTAATTAGTCGCGAACGCATTTGCGTTGCGGCCGCTCGAATGTCGCCCTAAGCAAAGCGGTAAAAAAGTAAGGGCAATCTGTGATCGGTTTGTCGGCGTGAGAGCTACCTTAGCGGGTAAGTTTCTAAGGAAGCCGACCGCAGCGTGATCTGCGTCATCAGAAGCAGATGCCGAGTCGACTCGTTATCCGCGGTCACCGCAGGCCGATCGTGGGATCAATGCGGCATGCTGGCCTGTGTTGGGGAGTTTGGTGGGAATGCGGCGTACTCGCGTGGGGGGAGCAGTAGCTCCATTTGTTGCGACTTTGTTGGGTGGAGTGACGTTGTTCGAGATGCCCGCCCATTCTCAGCCGCAGGCTGAAATGGCGCTGCCGCCCGTGACGGTTGATGCCCCCACGGCTCGGTCGACTCGCGCCGTGCCAGCCAAGCGGCCTCCCGCACGCACTCGGTCCGCCTCGCGGCGCAACGCGCCGCCGCCCCCGTCACGCGCTGATCGAGCACCGGAGGCGTCATCGCCCGGCGTCGCGCCGGCCTTTGCCGGCGGTCAGGTCGCTCTCGGGGGACGCGTGGGGCTGCTCGGAAATGTCCCTACGATGAAGTCGCCCTTCAATGTCGCCAGCTATACGGACAATTTGATCCGGGACCGGCAGGCCGCGACAGCGGCGGATGCGCTGATCCTTGATCCCTCCGTGCGCAGCACTCATCCGGGCGGCGGTGTGCTCGACTCCTTCAACATTCGCGGCTTTCCGATCGGCGAAGGCAACAGCGGGGAATTCGCCTTCGAAGGCCTCTACGGAATCGCGCCGACCTATCGGCTGTTCACCGACTATATCGAGCGCATCGAGGTGCTCAAAGGGCCTTCGGCTGCGCTGTCGGGCGCCGCGCCGAATGGCGGCGTCGGTGGTGTCATCAATGTCGTGCCCAAGCGCGCCGGGGAGGATCTGACCCGCTTCACGCTGGATTACGGCTCGACCGCCCGATTCGGAGGGCAATGGGACGTCGCGCGACGCTATGGTGCCGGGCGGGAATGGGGCGTGCGCGCGAGCGGCAGTCTGCGGGGCGGTGATACGCCGATCGACCGTCAGTCTGAGACGACCGGCGTTGGCTCGCTTGCCCTCGACTACCAAGGCCAGCGCTACAGGTCCTGGCTCTATCTGCTCGCCCAGACCGATCGGTTCGACGCGCCTGTACGGCCTTTCTTGATGGCTCCCCGCCTGCAGGTGCCCACGGCGCCGGACGGCAAGTTGAATGTGACCCAGCCTTGGGAATGGTCGCACATCGACGACAAATCCGTGTTGTGGCGGAACGAATATGATCTGAGCAACCAGGTCACGCTGTTCGGCGATATCGGCGGCTCGCGAACCGATGTGTCACGCTTCTTCGGCCTGCCGACGATCATCAATGCTCGTGGCGATACCACGTCGACGCCGCAATTCTTTGGGCTGAACATCGATCGATATACCTATGATGGCGGATTCCGCGCGCGATTTGACACCGGAATTGTTCACCATGCCCTGACTGTCCAGGCTTCGGTCTATCATGACGAGCTGTACCGGCGCTTGACCAACGGAACGCTTGTCACCTCGAACATCTACAGTCCGAGCCTCGCTGCCACGCAGTTCGCGAACGATATGCCGGGGCGTCCAAGGCTCTCGGACAGCACGCTCACTGGCGTGTCGGTCGCTGATACGCTGTCGGTGCTCGACGAGCGTGTGTTGTTGACCCTGGGCGTCCGGCGCCAGGGTATCGAGGCGAATAATTATCTGTCCAATGTTGGAACGCTGACGTCGTCCTACGACAAGAGCGCGACCACGCCCGTGGTTGGCCTCGTGATCCGTCCCTTGGAGCACCTGTCTCTGTATGCAAACTACATCGAAGGCCTCAGCCGCGGTGACGTCGCGCCGCAGCAAGCTTCGAATTTCGGCGAGGTTCTCGCTCCCTATGTCGCAAGACAATATGAGGCCGGCATCAAGGTCGATTTCGGCCGGCTCGCGACCACTCTCAGCGGCTTCGAGATCTCGAAGGCGAGCGGGGAGCTGTTTGCGGGGCGCTTCGCGGCCACCGCCGAGCAAAGGGTACGGGGGATCGAGCTCAACGTTGCCGGCGAACTCACGCAGAGCGTCCGCGTGCTCGGAGGCTTGGCGATTCTGGATGGGACCCTGACCAAGAGCGCGGTCGCGTCCAATGTGGGCCATACGCCTATCGGCGTTCCGAACCTGCAGGCCAATCTTGGCCTCGAATGGGACCTGCCGTGGGTCGCAGGGCTCACTTTGAACGGCGCCGTCATCTATACGGGCAAGCAATTCATCGATGCGGGCAACAGCCAGTCCATTCCGGATTGGACGCGGCTCGACCTCGGGGCCCGCTACACAACGATGATCAACGGCAAAAAGACGGTGCTCCGCGCGAATATCCAGAACGTGACCGGGGAGAGCTACTGGTCAAGCGTGGCGTCATTCGGGACTTTCTTCCTCGGTGCGCCGCGCACCTACCTGCTGTCGATGAGCGTGGACATGTAGTTGCCGCGTTGCTCGTCAGCCGGAACGTAAGCGAAGCACGATCATGGACACCGCAACGATCCGTTTGCGGCTCGGTGAGGCGCATGGTCGTGCCTCGCCTCCTCCATCGCTGCGCGGGGCGCCACGGCTTGCCCTCGCAGCTGGCGCCTCGGGGCAATGTCGCGGCTCTGCTCCAAGGACGTGGTGAACAACGGCCGCCCACTCATATGGAGATCGAGTTGATCGAGATGCAAGTCCGCCTCGTATCGCCCGAAAGCTTGATTCCAACCGAGGACGTCGATCCCGAAAGGGTCATCGAGCTGCAGGCGCAGATCCTCCGCCAGGGTATCTGGACTGTTCCCATTACCATTGAGAAGGACGCGCTGTTCGTCATGGACGGCCACCATCGGCTCACGGTGGCACGTCGCCTGCGACTGGCGTTCATCCCGGTGGTGCCGCTGGACTACACGGTCGTGCGGTTGGAGAGCTGGCGGCCGGATCTGACGATCACACCCGCATGCATCTTTGCGATGGCGCGCAGCGGCCGGACCTTTCCATGCAAGACGACGCGACACATCGTCGACCAGGGCCTGCCGAGCTGCAGCCTCTCGCTGGAGGCCTTGCGCCATCCTGCGCCGGCCAGGCTTGCACCAGCTGACCTCGAGAGAGCCGGGTGATGCTGTTGCACGGCCACAAGCTTGGCGCATGTTTGCCGCCTCTTCTGAGGTCCGGCGCCCTGGCGCTGCTCAACGAAAACGGCGCGCTCCTGCACGGCTGGATCGCGCATCATGGCTCCCCAACCCATCTGATCTGGCCTGAAGAGCTGCAGAGCAACATCGCGTCGCTCAAGTGTGTGCTGCAGGATAGCGGCGTCGCGCACGCGATCTATTATGGAGCGAAGGCCAATAAGTCGCCGGCGCTGTTGGCCGCCGCGCTGGGCGCGGGCGCAGGCATCGACGTGTCGAGCCTCTATGAGCTGCGCGAGGCAAGGCGCCTCGGTGCGGACGGCGCGCAGATCGTGGCGACCGGGCCGGCAAAGACGGCCGCGTTCCACCGCGAGCTCATTGCAGCGAACGCGCTGATTTCTGTCGATTCGCCCGAGGAGCTCGACGATCTCATCGGCAGCTTGCCTTCGGACGAACGCGAGCCGGTCTGCCCGGTGCTGTTGCGGTTGCGCCCTCACAGCCAGGCGCAAAGCCGCTTCGGCATGCCGGCCGCCGCCATTCGGCGTTGCCTGGCGCAGATCGCGGACGAGCGCAGATTGCGCCTCGATGGGCTGCACTTTCACTTGGGCGGTTATGATTGGCCCTCGCGCGCGCAGGCGATCGACGAGGTTGCCGGCCTGATCGGCGAATGCCGCGCACGCGGTTTCTCGCCGCGGATGATCGACATCGGTGGCGGGCTTCCGGCCCAGTATGTCGATCATGACGTCTATCAGGCGCATCTCGCGGCACAGGCGCCCGAGGATTATCGCACGCGCGAGGTGCCGGCTTCGTTCTATCCCTATGGCGGCAGGCTCTCTGCGGCCACTTGGCTGCGCTGTCTGCTCCGTGCTCCGCTGGCCGACGGCCGCAGCATTGCTGACTATCTGACCGATGAAGGGCTGGTGCTGGCGATGGAGCCGGGGCGGGCGCTGGCCGATCACGCGGCGCTGTCGGTCTTCCGAGTGACGCGCGTGAAGGCACTGGCCTGCGATGCGCATGTCCTCTTCGTGGAGGGCAGCAGCTTCAGCGCATGCGAAACCTGGTTCCGATCCGAATTCCTGGTCGACCCGATCCTGATTCCGCACGACGCGCGCCCGGCCGGCGCTCCGCCGATCAGAGCCTATCTCGCGGGACATAGCTGCCTGGATGACGACGTGCTCTCCAACCGCTGGCTGACCTTTCCGGTCGCTCCGCAAGCAGGTGATCTTCTCGTCTACGCCAATACTGCCGGCTACCAGATGGATCTGCTCGAAAATCAGTTCCACCGCCACCCGATGCCGAACCGCCTCTGCGTCGCCCAGGACGGCAAAGGGCAACTCACGCTGATTCCCGATACATAGGAGAGGCACAATGCTCTGCACGACCGTAAGCCAGCTGATCGGCCAGACGCCGGTGATGCCGATTGCCGTTCCGAACAGGAATGCCAGCCTGGTGCTCAAGCTCGAGAAGAACAATCCGGGCGGCTCGATGAAGGACCGGATGGCGCGCAGCATGGTGCTTGCCGCGCTCGAGGACGGCCGGCTGCCGCCGGGCGGCACGATCGTCGAATCCTCATCCGGAAACACCGGAATCGGATTGGCGATCATTGCCTTGGAATTGGGCCTCCGCTTCATCGCCGTCGTCGATCACCACGCCGCCCCAGACAAGATCCGCATGATGCGGGCGCTGGGCGCCGAGATCCGCTATGTCGAAGGCGACTACCGGGAGGACGAGGTGGCGGTGGTGGCGCGGCAGCGGCTGGCGGCGCAGCTCGGTGCCCAGCTTCCCGGCGCCTTGTTCATGAATCAGTCGGACAATCCGGCGAATCCGGCCGGCTATGCCGGCTTTGTCGAGGAGCTTCTGACGCAGCTTCCGGACGGCGTCGACGCCTATGTCGGTTGCGTCGGCACCGGCGGTTCGATGACGGGAATCGCGCAGCGATTGAAGAAGCTCAATCCCGCGGTCCGCACCGTCGCCGTCGAACCTGCTGGCTCGATCGTGTTCGGCAAGCCCGGCCATCCCTATTATCAGTCCGGCACGGGAACACCGGCAGGAGACGACATCGGCAAGGTGCTCGATTATTCGTGCATCGATGAAGGCGTGCAGGTCACCGACACGCAGGCGTTCGAAACGGCACGATTCATCGCGCGCCGCTACGGGCTCCTGGTCGGAGGATCGACCGGAGGGGCGATCTACAAGGCGCTCGAATTCATCGCGGCCGGCAAATTGTCCGGAACGGTGCTGACGCCGGTCGCTGATGGCGGCGAGAAATATCTCGGCTCGATCTTCGACGATGATTGGATGGCCAAGCGCAATCTGCTGGATCCGGCCGTCGCCATGCAGCTCGAGGCCTGGCTCCCGGGCCGGGCGCGTGCAGCATGAGGGTGGCCATCTGCGGTGCGGGCCGCACCGGGCATGCGAACGCCGTGCTGTTCAAGCAGCGGCCCGGCGTCAGCGTGTCGGTCCTGACAGGGGCAGCCGATGTCGCCGAGCGGTGGGCGAGCGGCGACCAGATCTGGCGCGCCCATACCCGCGATGGCGATGTCCTGAGCGGGCGCCCCGATCACGTCGGCACCGATCCGCGCGAGGCGCTCAGGGATGCGGACATCGTCATCGTGACGCAGCCGGCCCATGCACGCCCGGCGCTGCTGCAGCAGATCGCTCCCCACCTGCCCCGCGACAAGCGGGTCCATGTCGGTGCGATCCCCGGTTTCTGCGGCTTCAACTGGCTTGCGGCGCAGGCGCTGGCCGGGATGGACAATGTGGTGATCTGGGGCATGAAGGACGTGCCGCATACGGCGTTCGATCTGGTCGCGGGCGAGCAGGTGCGCATCGGAGGCGCGAAGTCGCAGCTGTTCGCAGCGCTTCATGGCCGCGACAGCGCGACGAACGGGGCCGAGCTGCAGGCGATGCTGGCACGTCTCTACGACGCTCCGGTGCTGCTCCTGCAGAACTACCTGGAGATCACGCTGACGCCGGGCAACGCGCTCATGCATCCCGCTGTGCTCTATGCCCTGATCGGTCCCGGTGCACCTTGGGAAAACAAGCCGTTCGACGGTCCGCTTCGTTGGTGGAGCGATTGCCCGCGCGCCGGAGCCGAACTGCTCGAGGCCTGTGACGCCGAGAACCAGGCCATCTGCAAGGCGGCCGAAGCGCGTCTTGGCATCGACCTCAGCTCGGTGAAACCGCTCCGCCAGGAATTGATCGAGGCCTATGGCGCCCAGATCGCGGACGATCGGACGATGTATTCGCTGTTGCGGACCAACCGGGCCTATGCGGGCATTCGTGCGCCGCTCGTCGCCAACCCGGACGGGCCCGGGTTCGTCATCGATCGCGCCAGCCGCGCCTTTCACGAGGACATCGCCTGCGGCCAGGCACTGCTCGTGGCCTTGGCCGCACGGCTCGCGGTTGCCACGCCGTCGATCGCGAAAACCTACACTTGGGCGCTCAACTATCACGGCGGGTTCACCGCCGGTGTGCCGAGCTGCTTGCCCGCCAACTGGCCGGAGGACGTCTGATGGATGAGACATTGCCCGGTGTCGCGGCCGATGCCGAGGTCCAGGTTGACGAGGCGCGATTGCGCGCGAACGCGTCGCGCAATGCGCTCAACCGGCTCGTCCGCTGTCTGTTCGCCGAGCGTCTGCTCGATGCTGAAGCGTTGCTGTGGGCGCACGATGCCAACCAGGCATGGCTCCCGCTGTGGCAGCAACGCCTCGTGCTGCATTTCAGCGACCTCAGGCGCGCGCCGGCCAGAACCCTGCGCAATCGCGGCGCCATCGATGTCGTGGATGAGGCCGGCCGCCGGCGCCGGATCGATGGTCCCGCCGAGCTCATCACGCTTGTGGCGCCAGCGCTGGCGATCTCGCCGGCGCCGGATGGCGTCGCGACGCTGATCCGCGACGTCGAGGACAGCATGCGCAATGACGTCATGGCGCGGCGTCACCGCGACAGCTGGAGCGCGGAGTTGCGGACGCAGGTGGCCGATGCGGGCGAACCGGGCCTGCTGGCCTATCTCGCCGACAGCCTGCCGTCGCATCTGGCGGCGATGACGCTCGATCAATGGGGGGCGCTGGAGGGCCATCCGTTCTATCCGACGTGGAAGGCCAAGCCCAATCTGGCGCCGGACGACGTCGCCGCCCTGTCGCCGGAATTCGGGGCGCGCGTTCGCGTCCGCGTGGGCGCGCTGCGCAAGCAATGGGCCTATGTCGAAAAGATGCCTCATGTCGAAAGCTATGCGGACTGGTTCGCGCAGAACTTTCCCGATCTCTGGCAGGACTGGGTGAAAGGATTGCACGAACGCGGCCAATCGGCCGATGATTGGCTGCCGCTGCCGGTCCACATCTGGCACCTCGACCATTTCGTGCGGCGCGAATTTGCCGCCGAGATCGCAGCCGGGGTGTTCGATCCGGATGGTCCGGACATCGTGACCCTGCCGTCGATGTCGTTCCGCACGATGCTGCCGTTCAGTACGCAGCCGCGCCCCTTCATCAAATTGCCGGTGGCGATCTGGATGACGAGCGAGCAGCGGACGCTGCAGGCCAAATCGATCCATATGGGACCGCGGCTCAGCCGTCTGATCGCCGACATCCTGTCGCAAGAGCCCGAGCTTCAGGACAGTCTGGAGATCTTCACGGAGGAACTCGGCGCCATCCTGCATCATCCCACGACTGGCGATGAGCATCCGGGTCGCTTCCTCTCCGTCGTCTACCGCAACTCCGACGCGCTGGCGCGCCATGATGGTCTGCTGCCGGTCACCGTGGCCGCGCTTCTGACGGCAAGCCCGATCGACGGCCGGCCGCTGCTCTGCGAACTGATTGCGCGCTCTGGCGACCAGAGTGAAGCGGCGCCGGTGGCATTCTTCCGCGCCTATGCCGCGATCGTCGTGCGGCCGGTGCTTGCGATGTATCTGCTCTATGGCGTGGCTTTCGAGGCGCATCAGCAGAACAGCTCGGTCCTGTTCGACGCCACCGGCCGCCCGCGCAAACTTCTGATCCGCGACTTCGGCGATGGCCGCAGCTTTGCGCCGCTGTTCCAGCAGCGCGGCCACCGGATCGAGCCGTTTACGCGCGAGGGCATTCTGCCGACGACCTTTGATGACGATATCAGCCTGGTGCGCTCGTTCGTCATCGATGCCTGCTTCGTCTGCCACCTGCATGAGGTGGCGCTCTGCCTGGATGAGCATTATTTGTTCGCGCACACCACGCCCTGGCATATCCTGCGCGAGGAGATCGAGAGCGCCTTCGACGCGCTCAGGCCGCGCATGTTGTCGGACGCGTTCTGGCTGGACGAACGCAAGGCGTTTCTCGAGCAGCCATGGCCCACGCGTTCGGTGCTGCGGATGCATTTGGAGCGCTACCGCGACTATCGCGTCGAGCACGAATTGCCGAATCCGGTGGCGGATCTGGCATGACGTCCGCGTCCGCCGCGCTGCGCGGCTTCGGTCCCGTCGTCGGTCTGCTGTTCGGGCTGCAATTCGTGTCGATGGGCGCCATGGAAATGAGCGGCCCGTTCTGGCCGATCCAGATCAAGCTGCTCAGTCCGTCGGAGGGAGCTTTTGGTCTGGCTGGGATCGGCGTCTATCTCGGCCCGATGATCGGAATGTCGGTGACCAGCGCCTTCTGGGGGCGGATGGGTGATCGCTACGGCAACCGGCTGATGATGGTCCGGGCGCTGATTGGCCTCGCGGTCACGCAGTTGCTCGTCGCGGCGGCCGCGGATGTGTGGACGATCGTGGCGCTGCGCACGCTGCAGGGCGGCTGCGCCGGCTATATCGCGCCGGCTCAGGCCTATGGCGTGCAGATCACCGGCGGAAAGGATCGCGCGCGCCTGTTCGCCTGGCTGCAGATCGCCACCAATGTCGGTTCGATGGGCGGCGCATTCCTCGGCGGCCTCATTCTCGATCGCATGCCTTTCGCGGCGGTCAACCTGACCGCCGCCGCGATTTGTGCGCTCTGTGCCGCGCTCGCCTGGTTGAGCCTGCCCATGCCGACGCGCGCGGCGCCTGTCGCTCCTCTCCATCGCGAGCCTGTTGCGGCGCCCGGCGCGGCGGGCGCGGTTTCGATCCCCGCGGTCCTGATCCTGATGGCGATGCTGCTGGCCAGCCGCATGGTGCTGCAGGTTCCGTTCTCGCTGTATATGAGCCAGATCTTCGGCGCCCGGCATTGGATGATGGGCGTGATCTATGGGCTGCTGGCCTGCGGCTTCGTCGTCGCTGCGCCATTCTGGGCCCGGCTGGTCGAGCATCGAAGGCCACGCGACGTGCTCGGCGCAAATGGGCTGATTGCTGCGGCTTGTGCGCTGGTGACATATCTGGCGGGCGGCACGGATTCCGTCGCCCTGTTCGCGCTGCTTTATTTCATCTGGGGCATGTTGCTCGGCGGAACCACGCCTCTGCTTCTCGCCCTCGTGTCGGCCGCAGCGGCCCATGATCGACAGGGCTCCGCTTTGGGTCTTGCCCAGGCGCTGCAGCAGGGCGCGTCCGCAAGCGGAATCATCGCCGGAGTCGTGGCGACGCAGCTCTACGGCATCGAGGCGGCGTTCCCGCTGGTCGCCGCGCTCTATGCGGTGTCGTTCCTGGTGGCGCTCGGCATCTGGCTCGCGGCGCGGTGAGCTGTCACCGGGCGTTCCAGCCAACGGGCGCGCGAGATCCGTTTGCCGGCGCGTCGCGAGGCTCATCCTTGTTTGTTTGTTAACGTCCCCTCCGTACCTTTGCGGATCGAACTGGAGAGGATCGCATGGCGGGAGCATGCACGGGTTGCGCTGACGGAACCGAGTTGCCGTTCGATTTCAAGATGGCGTTCCAGCCGATCGTCGATGTCGGCGCGCACAGGGTCTGGGGCTACGAGGCTCTGGTCCGCGGACCGGCGGGCGAGGGCGCTCACAGCGTGATCTCCCAATTGACGGACGCCCAGCTCTATCGGTTCGACCAGTCGGCGCGGGTGCTGGCGATCGAGACGGCGGGACGGCTGTTCACGGACCCCGCGGCGCGGTTGTCGATCAACTTCATGCCCAACGCGGTCTACGAGCCCCGGGCCTGCATTCAGAAGTCGCTGGCGGCGGCCCGGCGCGCCAACTTCCCGGCTGAGAACCTGATGTTCGAGTTCACCGAGAACGAGCGCATGGCGAGCCCTGATCATGTCGAGCGTATCGTCAAGAGCTACAAGGAGCTCGGCTTCTGGACAGCGCTCGACGATTTCGGCGCCGGCTATGCCGGCCTCAATCTGCTGGCGCGATTGCAGCCCAATCTGATCAAGATCGACATGGAGCTGTTGCGCGACATTCACCGATCCTCGGCCAAGCAGGTGATCGTATCGGGCGTGGCGGCGATGGCCCGCCGGCTCGACATCGAGGTGCTCGCCGAGGGCGTGGAGAACGAAGCGGAGTTCACGGTGCTGCGCTCGGCGGGCATCAACCTGTTCCAGGGCTATTACTTTGCCAGGCCAGCGCTGATGGCGCTGCCCGAGGTGGCGTGGCTCGCCGAGCCTGCGCGTGACGTGGCGCTGGGCTGACGCGCGGAGCCTCACACATCCCTGGCGCTGCCGCCGCCGTTCACTTCATATTCGCCCCCGGTCACCATCGCCGCCGCGTCGGAACACCGCGGCCGGTGAGATATCGTCGGGCTGCAGCCAGCCGACCTTGAGCGCGACGGCGGGGCCGCGCGCGTCCCAGACCTGTTGCGGTGTCGGATGCGCCGGCGCCTCGCGGCCGGTCTCGCGAATGGCCTCGCTCAGCCCGACATCGTAGCGCGTCCGATCCGATGCGCTCAGTCATGGCGCCTTGGTGCGTCTTGCCGCGGCGCAAGAGGTATCCATCCACCCTGCCGACGGCTCGCCGCCAGATCCGCCTCGTTCGCAGTTGCGCCACATGCCTTGGGAGTCCTCGCTGCGCCGCAGGCTTGTCGTCGAGCCGATTCACAGGGGAGTCGCTCGCTCAGCCGGTCAACAGCTTGTCGCTCCAGGACAGTTGAGCTACTCTGATCGTGTTTGTTTTGCTGATTTCTTGCCGATTGTCGTTCGTCTTTTCTGGGGGGCAGCCGCCGTTCGACCCGCCGCTTGTTAGTCGCGGCTCGCGTAGATCTTCTCTGCGTCGTTCTCTCTTCGTGATTCTGTGCGCTGATACGTCTTGCACGGGGATCATCGATCAACACGATCGAACCGTGCCTGATCTTCTGTCGAATCTCTTGCTGAAATTGCAGTCCGGTGGGCGTGTCGAGCCAGTCGCGTTTCCAGCGCTCATCCTGCCGATCCATCTGAAGTGACCGGTCCTTCTGTTTCGTCTCCTCAAGGCCTGACTTAGGAGAGTTTCCGTGAAGAATCCTTTTGAGCGTCTCGACAAGGAGGAGCTCAGGCATCGTTTTCTCGCTGCGAAGCCCGTTCATTGGATCAAGATTGACGGCTTCCTGCCAGAAGCAGACGCCAGGGCCGTGGCCGAGGGCTACCCCGAATTCGATGCTGCGTTACAGATCGGCCGGGCGTTCCGGTCGGTCAATGAGCGCAAGAAGATCCAGATCACCGACAGTTCAAAATTTGCGCCTGCTGTCGCCGAGCTTCATCAGGTGCTGGCGTCCCCCCAGTTTCTGTCCGATCTGGCTTACATCACGGACATGCCAGATCTGCTCGCCGATGATCAACTGGTCGGTGGCGGCATTCACATCACCGGCCCCGGCGGGCGCCTCGACGTCCATGTCGACTTCAACTACCTCGAAGATCGTAAGCTCCATCGACGCCTGAATCTCCTGATCTACTTGAATGATCCGTGGCGCGAGGAGTGGGGCGGCCAGTTTCAGCTCTACGATGCCGAGGTTCGAAGCTGCGAGGCCACATTCGCGCCGATCTTCAATCGCTGCGTCATTTTCGAAACCAACGAGGTCAGCTTCCACGGCGTGATTCCGGTCTCGCCGGCCGCTCCCAATCCGCGGCGGTCGTTCGCGACTTACTACTACACGCGCGAGGCGCCGGCTCATTGGTCCGGCGTCGCCCACAGCACCATATTCAAAGCCCGCCCCGAAGAGCGAATGAAGGGAATGATCTTGATGCCGGCCGATCGCGCCAAGCAAACCGTGTTGGAGCAGGTGAGGATCGCCAAGCGCGGACTCCGGCGTATCTTTGCGCGGCAGATCTGACTGATGACAGACAAGAGTATCGGAACGCGCGTCCTGCGCCGGCTGTGGACGATGGCGCTCGGCGAGAGGTCCTGGGTGTCGCGTACAGGAGACTTCAGAACCCGGGAGCGGTACGGCCTCGTTGGTCGGCCCAATTATGCCTATGGCATGCTGAGAGCGGCGGACACCGCGCGCTATTTCGGCCATGACCAGGTCACGATCGTCGAATTCGGCGTGGCGAGCGGCGCGGGTCTCATCAACATGTCCGACCTCGCGGGCCTCATATCCCAGGAGACTGGTGTCAGCTTCAAGATCTACGGCTTCGACACCGGAGCGGGGTTGCCCGAGCTCCGCGGTCCCAAGGACCATCCGGAGATTTGGAATGCCGGCGATTTCACCATGGAGGACCGTGCGACGCTTGAACGGCGCCTTGCCGGGCGCGCGACGATCATCTGGGGCGACATCGAGCAGACCATCGGGCCCTTTGTCCGTGAGCTGAATCCGCAGGTGCCGGTCGGCTTCGTTTCGGTCGACGTCGACATCTATTCCGCCACGATATCTGCGCTGAAGCTGTTCGACGGCGACGTGTTGAATTATCTCCCGGCCGTGAGCATGTATTTCGACGATGTCGGGTTCTTCTTCGCCAATCATTGGGCGGGCGAGCTCGCCGCCATCAACGAATTCAACGAGGCTCACGCGCTGCGGAAGATCGATCGAGATCGCAGCCTGCCCAGCGACAGGCGTCCTGGAGGCCCACGATCCTGGTATGGGCACATGTACGCGTGTCACCTGCTCGATCATCCGCGGCGCCAGACCTCCATGCCGCGCTCTCAGTTGACGATCAATGCGCATGCAAGGTTCATGACCGAGAATGCGCTGTTCTGACCGACGCGCCGGCCCAGAGCGACGGGGCGGTCAAACCCGCCTGTCGCGCGCATGACTGGCTCGCGCGCGGCGCTCAAAATCGAGAGGTTCTAATCAGCGGCGACCCTCAGGCAGTCCGGGATGTCATCGTCGAGATCTAGGTTGCTGGCCCGAAGGCGTGAGCTGAAGAGGCCGACCGTTGATCTCAGACCGAAACATCCTGACCGCGCTCGCGGTTCTGGCCATCACGCAAGTGATCGGCTGGGGCACCCTCAGTTTGCCGGCCGTGCTCGGTCGCGACATGGCCGTGGATCTCGGGCTGAGCCTGAGCGCGGTGTTTGCGGGCAATTCGGTGCTGTACGTGGCGATCGGCCTGTGCTCGCCCTTGCTGGCCCGGTCGTTCGCGCGTCACGGCGGCCGACGGGTCATGATGGTCGGTACGCTCGTCGCCGCGGCGGGGTTCACGATGCTGTCCGCTGCGCGAGGGCCGATCTCGTATTACATCGCCTGGCTTGGGCTCGGCGTGGCCGGCAGCGCGACGCTGTCGACCGCTGCCTATGTCGTCCTCAACGAGGTCGCCGGCCCTGGTGCGCGGCGCGCCATCGGAGCCCTGATGCTCGTGACCGGCTTGTCGAGCAGCATCTTCTGGCCGGTCAGCGCGGTGATGGCCGCCCAGCTTGGCTGGCGCGGCACGTGTCTTGTCTATGCCGCCCTGCTGCTGCTGGTTTCGCTGCCGCTTCTTGCGGCGCTGCTGCCAAAGCGTCGCAACGAGCAACCGACGCTTGCATCGGATGCCGGTTCTGCGATGGCCCGGCCGGAGCCCAGCCAAGGCACATTCTATCTTTTGACCGCTGCCATCGCCCTCAATGCGTTCGTCACGATGGGACTGAGCGCGGTCTTGATCGAGCTGTTGAAGGTGGAGGGACTGACGGCGCTGGAGGCGATCGGCTTCGGTTCGATGCTGGGGGTGATCCAGATCAGCGCCCGTGCCCTCGATCTGCTGGGAGGAGGGCGCTGGGACGCGATTACAACCGCGCTTGCCGCAGGCCTTGCTCTGCCGCTGGCGATGCTGCTGCTGATGGTGTGGGGCGGCTCTGCCGGCGCTGTGGCGGTGTTCATTGTCGTGTATGGGCTCGGCAGCGGTGCGCTGGCGGTGGCACGTGCGACCATGCCGCTTGTATTCTACGATGGAGCGGCGTTTGCCAAAGCGTCGGCGCAGATTGCGCTCCCGCTCAACCTGCTCTCCGCCACGGCAGCGCCGGTCATGGCCGCCCTGCTGACCAGCTTCGGCAGCAACACTTTGTTAAGCCTGACCCTGATCTGCTCGTCGGCGGCCCTGCTCATGCTGCTGCTGCTCCGGCTGCTGCGCCCGGCCGTTGCGGCGTCGGCATGAGGCGAGCACCCCCATCCGCGTTGGGTGGCAATTCCGAAACAGCGGGTCTGGCCTCGGTCCGAATGCTCTAAAAGCATGGTCGCGCCGGGTGCCGGCGCGCTCCCCGCTCTGCCAACATCCCCCATGCCGCCCGTCATCGCCGACCCCGCTCTGCTGCGCGTTCTGATCGTTCTGGCCACTACGCAGCTGATCGCCTGGGGCACGCTGAGCCTGCCGGCGGTCATCGGCCGGGCGATGGCGGCGGATCTCGGCATGGACCTGACCGCGATTTTCGCCAGCACGACGGTGCTGTACATGTCCATGGGGCTGTGCTCGCCGCTCTTGGCGCGGCCGTTCATCAAGCATGGCGGCCGCCGGGTGATGATTGCGGGCACGCTGCTCGCGGCCCCCGGCTATGCGCTGCTGGCCGCTGCACAGGGCCCCTTGTCCTATTATGCGGCTTGGCTGCTGCTCGGCATTGCCGGCAGCGCGACGCTCTCGACCGCCTCCTATATCGTGCTCAACGAGGTCGCGGGCCTGCGGGCGCGCAGCGCGATCGGCGCCCTGATGCTGGTCACGGGGCTGTCGAGCAGCATTTTCTGGCCGATTACCTCGGCGCTGTCAGCCCATGTCGGCTGGCGCACCACCTGCCTGCTCTATAGCGGTCTGCTGCTCGCGGTATCGCTGCCGCTGTTCGTGTTCCTGCTGCCGCGACGGGTCCACGACCATCTGTCGCCGGCGACCGGTGCCACGGAGTCCGGACCCGTGGCCGTCCCGGCGCGAAGCACCTTCTATCTGCTGGTCGGCGCGTCCGGTCTCAACGCCTTCGTCGCCTTCGGCATGGGCGCCGTCCTGATCGAGCTGCTGAAGGCGGAGGGCTTGTCGGCGGCGGAAGCGATCGGCTTCGGCTCGCTGCTCGGCGTGATCCAGATCAGCGCCCGCGTGATCGATTTTCTCGGCGGCGGCCGCTGGGACGGCATCACCACCGCGATCGTTGCCGGCCTGGCGTTGCCGGCCGCGATGCTGCTGTTGATGCTGAGCCATGGCTCACATGCCGCGATTGCCATGTTCATGCTGATCTACGGTCTCGGCAGTGGCGCGCTCGCGGTTGCGCGCGCCACCATGCCGCTGGTGTTCTACGACAAGGCGGCGTTCGCCAAAGCCTCCGCCCAGATCGGTCTGCCGATGAACCTGCTGTCAGCGGTCGCCGCCCCGATTCTGGTCGAGCTCCTGACCCGCTACGGCAGCAACGCGCCGCTGGCGCTGAGCCTGGTGTGCTCCTGCGCGGCCGTCGCGATGCTGCTGCTCCTGCGGCAGCGTCGGCCGTCCCGCGCGACCGCATCTTGAATCATGATGCGCTTCGCGATCTCATCGGCAGCCGGTTCCCGTCCGGATCATGCTTCGGACGAGGCGCTTGGCTGATTCGCCCGTCCGGCCCGGGGGGCGCTGCCGGCGGCGCCTCACACGACGTGACAGCGCCGTGTTCGTTGTGCGCCCAGGCACGAAGTTCATTCGGAGCTGCAAGCACATCGGCTCGGCCATGGGTGCGCGCCCAGATTTCTTATTTCGCTTTATCGGAAGTCGTGATCCGGCTGAACCTGTGGTTCCAGCCTCGTGCCCTTCCTTTCGCACGGGGGTCGCAGGAACCAGCGGAGACTTGGTCTTCCGCGCACCCTCACGGCTCGAGGGCTTCGCTGCATAAGCTCGGCCGCTTGGCGCGCCGCGAGGACGCGATGGCGCGGACTCGCGAATGGAACTCTTTCGGCGTTCGGTAAGAGAACCAACGGGCGCGACGCCGGCGAATTAACCTAGGTTGGTTTCTGCTACCATCAATGGAACTTTTTGCTTGCTCGCCAAAGCAAGAGTGCCCAGGCGGAGGATCGTCATCCCAAAGACTAATTAGTTTGGTCCGGCGCGCTTCCGCGCATAGCAAACAATTAATGTGCGCTTGGTATCGTGCATACAGCATCTCCAACGAGAACCAGAAAATGCGACACCTGACTGTCTATCAGCGTCTGGCGGCGATCATCGCCGTGATGTCGATCGCACTGTTTGCCGTCTCGGCCATGCAAATCCTGATGCTGCGTCGAACCGTGATCGAGGAACGGCAGACCATGGTCCGCAGCCTCGTGGAATCCGCCGTCAAGGTGCTGAGCTATTATGATGCTGCGGCGACCGCCGGAAAGATCCCGGCGGATCAGGCGCGTCAACAGGCCTTCGCGGCGATCGGTGCCATGCGCTGGGGGCCGTATTCGGATTATCTCGGTGTGTATGGCACCGGACCCGCCGATGCCGGCGTCACCTATGTCCACGCCAAACCGGAATACATCAACGTCAACCGCTGGGGCTACAAGGATTCCACCGGCAAGCTCCTGATCCAGGACATCGTGAGCGCGGCGCGCGCCGGCGGCGGCTTCGTCGAATACAAGGTGCCGCGAGCCGGGGGAAATACCGAGCTGCCGAAGATGTCGTATGTCGGGGCCTATGGCAGCGGCGACAAGATGCTGGCGTTGCAGGCCGGTGTCTATGTCGATGATGTCGATGCCGCCGTGCTCGAGCGCGCGCTCTGGGCCGGTGGTGGCGCCCTGGCGGGGTTGCTGGTGGCCGCGATCGTCGCCTTCGGGCTCGGACGCAGCGTCGTCGCTCCGCTCGACCAGACCTGTGCCGTGATGGACGAACTGAGCAAGGGCAATCTGGCTGTCGAAGTGCCGTTCACCGACCGCAGAAACGAGATCGGGCGCATGGCGCGCAGCCTGCAGATCTTCAAGGATCATCTTGCCGACAGCGAGCGGATCCGTGCCGAGCAGGAGCAGTCCAAGCAGCGAACGGCCGAGGAGCGCCGCACGGTGCTGGCGCGCATCGCCGACGAGTTCGAACGCTCGATCGGCGGCGTGATCCAAACCACCGCGAGCGCGGCCGACGAGTTGCAGACGTCGGCGAAATCGATGTCGGGCATCGTCTCCGGCACGACCGACCAGAGCGCGAAGGTGGCTGCGGCCGCCGAGCAGACGGCCAATAATGTGCAGACGGTGTCGGCCTCCGCCGAGCAGCTGTCGTCATCGATCCAGGAGATTGCCAAGCAGGTCACGCAATCATCGTCGATCGCACAGAACGCGGTGGAGCAGGCAGCCAAGACCGAAGCGATGGTCAACAGACTGGTTCATGCCTCGCAGAAGATCGGCGAGGTGATGGCGCTGATCCAGACCATCGCCGGCCAGACCAACCTGCTGGCGTTGAATGCCACCATCGAATCGGCACGCGCCGGCGAAGCCGGCAAGGGCTTCGCCGTGGTCGCCAACGAGGTCAAGGCGCTGTCGGCGCAGACCGCCAAGGCGACCGAGGAGATCACCAGCCAGATCGAGGCGATCCGCGATGCGACGACCTCTACCGTCACCGCGATCCGCGACATCGGCAGCACGATCGGTCAGATGAACGAGATCACCGAGACTATCGCGGCTGCGGTCGAGGAGCAGGGCGTCGCGACCAAGGAGATCGCGCGTAGCGTCCAGCAGGCAGCCCAGGGCACCCAGGGCGTCATGCAGCACATCGTCGGCGTCCGCGAGGCCTCTGGTCAGGTCGGCGCGGCGGCGGCGCAGGTGCTGAGCGCGGCGGCCCAGCTCGGCAGCCAATCGGATCAGCTCAAGACCGAGACCGGCCGATTCCTCGGCAACGTTCGCGCGGCGTGAGCCCGGCGGCGAAGGGAGACACCTCACCCGTCGCCGACGATCTCCGCGAGACGATCGAGCAGCACGGCCTGCGCCGAATTGATGCGTTCTCTCGCCTCGGCGAGGCCGAACCAGGCGGCGCGGTCCACCTCGGGAAAGCGTCCGATGCGGCCGCTGCGTGGTGGCCATTCCAGCTCGAATTCGTTGCTGACGATGGCATCGGCATCGAGATCGGCCTCGGCAGCGAACGCCTCGACCACCTTGCGGCCGCGCTGCTTGATCTCGCCGAGCCCGATCAGTGGCGTGGTCACCGCGGTGCCGAGCTCCTCGGCAAATTCGCGCCGCGCCGCCACCTCGGCGTCTTCTCCGGCGCCGAACTCGCCCTTCGGAATCGACCAGGCGCCGCGATCCTTGTTGCGCCAGAACGGCCCGCCTGGATGCACCAGCAGCACCTCGAGCTGGCCGCCGGTTCGGCGAAAGGCGAGCACGCCCGCGCTGCGCGCCGACATGCCGTCAAGCCTCGCCGGTGCGCTGAATGAGATCGCGCTCCCAGCCGAACACCGAGCGTCCGTCGAGATCAGGCGACGCAGCCCGCTCGGTGGCGATGAAGGCGTCGAGCGATGGGCCGGACGCCGTGCGCTCGAGCCGTCGGGCCTGGTCGTCGAGCCGCTTCAGCGCCGACATCGCCTCGTCGCGGCCGAGCTTGGCCTGGCCCACCGCCGATTTGAGCACGCGGATGGTCTCGTCATAGACCTTGATGGGAACGGGATAAGGATGCCGATCCTTGCCGCCATGCGCCAGCGAGAACCGCGCCGGATCCGTGAACCGATACGGCGCGCCATGCACGACCTCGGCGACCATGGCGAGCGAACGCACGGTGCGCGCACCGACGCCGGGCGTCAGCAGCAGCTCGGGGAAGTCCACCGGCCCGCGCTCGGCCGCCGCCGCCAGCGTGCCGTGCAGCCGGCGCGCAAACACGTCCTTCGGCCTGACATCGTGATGGGCGGGCATGATGAGGTGCGGCAGCAGGCCCTGCGCCGGCTCCGGCGTGCTGAGCCGCGCGAACTCGGTGACGAGGCGGTCCGGTCCGAACTCGGTCAGCAGCTCGAGCTGGGCCTTGCGCGAAACCGCGGCGCGTCGGTCGGTGAGATTGACGATCTCGCCCTGGGCGGGGCCGTCGATCGCGCTATGCGGGGCGTCGACGAAATCCGCCAGCTGTTGCGAATGCCAGTGGTAGCGGCGGGCCTGGCGGGCGTCGCCATTCATGCCCTGCTGCACGACGGTCCATCTGCCGTCGGCGGTGACGAAGAAGCCGTGCAAATAAAGATCGAAGCCGTCCTGCACCGCGGCGCTGTCGACCTTGGCGACGAGCTTGCTGGTGCGCACCAGATCCTCGCCATCGAGGCCGAGCCGGTCGCTGAGCAGGCGAAGCTCGTCCGGCGTCTTGCGCGAATGCTCGCCGCGGCCGCCGCAGACATAGATGCCGAGCTCTCCGGACAGCGGCTTCAGCCCACGCTTCAGCGCACCGATCACGCTCGTGGTGATGCCAGAGGAATGCCAGTCCATGCCCATCACGGCGCCGAACGACTGGAACCAGAACGGATGCGACAGCCGGCTGAGGAATTCGTCGCGGCCATAATGATGCACGATCGCCTGGGTGATGATGGCGCCGAGCGTGGCCATGCGCGTGCCGAGCCAGGCCGGGACGCGCCCGGAATGGAGTGGAAGATCGGCGCTGCCGGTGCGTCGGGCCATCGGGACCTTGCAAAGCGGGACTGTCCCGTCAATGTAGCAGACGGCGGGCCCGAGCGCGATCCATCCGGCAGCGGCGGCCGACAGCATGGGGACCGACCGGTCATCATGGCTTCGGATGGGTGCTGTTCCCAATTCCTCCCGGAGCTGGCATTCTTGCTCTGCTTGGCGATGAGGGTCATATGACAAAGGCTGTGCTTGGGATTATCGGCGGCTCGGGCATCTATGATCTGCCCGGATTGGAAGCGGCCCGCGAGGAGGTGATCGCAAGCCCGTGGGGCGAGCCGTCGGCGCCGTTGCGCCGCGGGACCATCGCGGGACTGCCGATCGTCTTCCTTCCGCGGCACGACAAAGGGCACCGGCTGTCCCCGTCCGACATCAACTATCGCGCCAATATCGATGTGCTGAAGCGTGCCGGGGTCACCGACCTGGTGTCGCTGTCGGCCTGCGGTTCCTTCAAGGAGGAGCTGCCGCCCGGCACCTTCGTGCTGGTCGACCAGTTCGTCGATCGCACCTACAAGCGCGAGAGTTCGTTCTTCGGCAAAGGATGCGTGGCGCATGTCTCGATGGCGCATCCGGTCTCGCCGCGGCTGCGCATTCATCTGGCGGCTGCGGCCGAGGCCGAGGGCATCGCGATCGCGCGCGGTGGCACCTATGTCTGCATGGAGGGGCCGCAATTCTCGACCTATGCCGAAAGCATGACCTACAAATCCGCGGGCTATTCCGTCATCGGCATGACCAACATGCCGGAAGCCAAGCTCGCACGGGAGGCTGAGATCTGCTACGCGACTGTGGCGATGGTGACGGATTTCGATTGCTGGCATCCGGACCATGATGCGGTGACCGTGCAGGACATCATCCGCGTGCTCACCACCAATGCCGACAAGGCCAAGGGACTGGTGGCCCGGCTCGCCCGCGAATTTCCGCGCGAGCACGAGCCGTGCCCGATCGGCTCCGATCGAGCCCTCGACACCGCCCTGATCACCGCGCCCGAAGCGCGCGATCCCGAACTGCTGAAAAAACTCGATGCGGTCGCCGGCCGCGTTCTGCGCAACTGAGCTGAGGGCGGGCGATGAAGGTCGACGGCAAGCATTATCGCAGCATCTGGCTCGATGTCGACGGCTGGTCTGTCTGCGCGATCGATCAGCGCCGGTTGCCGCATGAATTCGTGCTGGCGAAGATCACGACCTGCGAGGAGGCGGCGGAGGCGATCCGCAGCATGCTGGTGCGTGGTGCGCCACTGATCGGCGCCACCGCCGCGTTCGGCATGGCGCTGGCGATGCGCGACGACCGCTCCGATCCGGGCATCGACCGCGCCTATGAGATGCTGATCGCGACGCGTCCGACCGCGATCAATCTCAAATGGGCGCTCGACACGATGCGCACGATGCTGCGCCGGCTGGCGCCGTCGGAGCGGCGTGACGCCGCCTATGCGCGCGCGGTCGACATCGCCGGCGAGGATGTGACGATCAACCAGGGCATCGCCAAGCACGGCCTCGCGCTGATCGAGGCGGCCGCGGCGCGCAAGACGCCGGGCGAGGTCGTGAACGTCCTCACCCATTGCAACGCCGGCTGGCTCGCGACCGTCGACTGGGGCACGGCGACGGCGCCGATCTATCTCGCGCATGATCGCGGCATTCCGATCCATGTCTGGGTCGACGAGACCCGGCCGCGCAACCAGGGCGCCTCGCTCACTGCCTGGGAGCTCGGTCATCACGGGGTGGCTCATACCGTCATCCCCGACAATACAGGCGGCCATCTGATGCAGCACGGCATGGTCGATCTCGCCATCGTCGGCACCGACCGCGTCGCGGCCAATGGCGATGTCTGCAACAAGATCGGTACCTATCTGAAGGCGCTCGCGGCCTACGACAATGGCGTGCCGTTCTATGTCGCGCTGCCATCGCCGACGATCGACTTCGCGGTCGGCGAGGGGCGGCAGATTCCGATCGAGCAGCGCAGCGCCCAGGAGGTCACCGAGATGACCGGCCGCACGGCGGACGGTCGCATCGAGACCGTCCGGATCGTTCCTCCGGGATCACCAGTGGCGAATTACGGCTTCGACGTTACCCCGGCCCGGCTGGTGACGGGATTGATCACCGAGCGCGGCGTCCTGCAGGCCGACGGCGCGGCACTGGCGGCGGCATTTCCGGAGCGGAGCAGCGCGGCGAACTAAGTGAGCCTGAGCCCGGTCGCGGCCTCGAGCTCGGTGATCGCCTGCGATGCGCTGACCACCTTGATCGTCGTCATGCCGAGGGCCCGCGCTGGCTTGAGGTTGACGCCGAGATCGTCGAGATAGACGCAATCGGCCGGATTGACGCCGAGCGCCTCGATCATCATCTGATAGATCCGCGGATCGGGCTTGCGCAAACCGATCTTGGCCGATTCGATGACGTGGTCGAACAGCGCCATCACCTCGGCGACGTAGAACGAGCGCCCGCTTTGGCTGCCGATCGCGTTGGCCGGCAGATTGTTGGTGATACAGCCGGTCTTGCACTCCGACTTGATCCGGCGGAGCGCCTCGACCATCTCGGGGCGGAGATCGCCGGCAAGCAGCGGCAGCACCTCGCGGCCGCTGACCGCGGCGCCGCCGAGCGCCAGCGACTCCTCGGCGAACAGCCGGTCGAACGTGTCCAGATCGATCTCGGCGCGCTCGAATTTCGCCCAGGCGTTCTCGAGGTGATTGGCGGCGTTGGTGTTCCGGATGATGTCGGCGGGATAGCCGCGCTCTCTTTCGAACCGCGCAAACGCCTCGAATGGCGATGTCGTCATGACGCCACCGAAATCAAAGATCACCGCCTCGACCATGATACTCTCATCCCCGCTCGATCTGCCGATGATCGCTATCATGGGACGCCGCGCTTGGCGATATCGCCGCCAGCGGCTATGTGTGCCGCGATGAAGCTCCTCGCCGCCACAGCTGTCACCGCCCTGCTGGTCTCCTCCCCGGCCGCCGCCATCGTCGGCAATGCGCCGGCTGTGACCGATGGCATTGGGCGGTCCGTCGTCACCATCGTCGGCTCGCGTGGTAATTTCTGCAGCGGCGCCTTGATCGCGCCGAAGCTGGTGCTGACCGCGGGCCATTGCGTGCAGCCGGGCGTCGATTATCGCATCGTGGAATATGATCGCGAGCGCAAGCCGGCCCTCAAGACGGTGCGGCGCGTGGCTGTGCATCCGGGCTTCAGCATGCAATCCATTCTCGCGCATCGCGCCACGGCCGATGTCGCGTTGCTGGAGTTGGCGGCTCCTGCGCCGGAGCGCGTTGCGGCGGTGCTGGGCGTGCCGCAATCGCCGCTGGCGGCCGGCAATATCTTCACGGTCGCGGGCATCGGCGTCGCGATTCCGGGTGATGGCAAAAGCGGCGGCGTGGTGCGCGCCGCGCCGCTGGTCGCGACCGGCAGACCGGGCACGTTGCAGATCCGGCTCGTCGATCCGGCGACGCAGGGCGCGAAGCCCGGCCTTGGCGGCTGCACCGGCGATTCCGGCGGGCCTGCATTCGAGACGCAGGCGCAGGGGCCGGTCCTGATCGGCGTGGTCTCATGGTCGACCGGGCCAAATCTGGGCGACGGCTGCGGCGGCATGACCGGCGTCACGCCGCTCACGCTGTATCGCGAGTGGGTGCTGCAGACCGCGCGGCAATGGGGCATGCCGCTCGGCGGAAATTGACGGCATCGCCGCCATGAGGCGGCGCGCTGCGACGGGTTGACCGTTGTCGTGATCAGGTTCAGCCTGTTACGCGAGGAAACAACAACCGTCCAAGGACAACAATGAACGTCATCGCGCCCATCCGGGAGGCTGCGTCCTCTCAGGCGACTGAACATTTCGACGTGCTGATCGTCGGCGCCGGCATCTCGGGCATCGGCAGTGCCTATCAGCTTGCCAGGCAGATGCCGGAGACCCGCTTCGTCATCCTGGAGAGCCAGGACAGTTTTGGCGGCACCTGGCGCACGCATCGCTATCCCGGCATCCGCTCCGACAGCGATCTGCATACGTTCGGCTACAGCTTCAAGCCGTGGGTCGGACCGCCGATCGCGACGGCCGAAGAGATCCTCAAATATATGGGCGACGTGATCGACGAGAACGACCTCGGCCGTCACATCCGCTACGGTCATCGCATCCTGTCAGCCAGCTGGTCCAGCGCGACCAATCTCTGGACGGTTCACGCGGTGAAGGGCACGGATCAGGAGCCCGTCACCGTCACGGCGAATTTCCTCTGGATGTGCCAAGGCTACTATCGCCACTCGAAAGGCTATACGCCGGAGTGGCCCGACATGGCAAAGTTCAGGGGCCGCATCGTGCATCCGCAAAGCTGGCCGGAGGATCTCGATCTCGCGGACAAGCGCGTCGTCGTCATCGGCTCCGGCGCGACTGCGGCAACGATCCTGCCGTCGATCGCCGGCAAATGCGCGCATGTCACCATGCTGCAGCGTTCGCCGACCTACTTCCGCATCGGCCGCAACGCCATCGAGCTGGCCGAGGAGCTGCGCCGATTGCAGGTCAAGGAGGAGTGGATCCACGAGATCGTCAGGCGCAAGATTCTGTTCGAGCAGGATTGGTTCACCAAGCGCTGCCTCAGCGAGCCGGATCAGGTGAAGAAGGAGCTGATCGGGCAGATCAGCGCGATCCTCGGACCGGAATATACCGCCAAGCACTTCACGCCGACCTACCGCCCGTGGCGGCAGCGCATTGCGTTCGTGCCGGATGCCGACCTGTTCGAAGGCATCAAGAGCGGCAAGGCTTCCGTCGTGACCGACGAGATCGAGCGCTTCACCGAAGACGGAATCCAGCTGAAGTCCGGCGATGTGCTCAAGGCCGACATCATTGTCACGGCGACTGGCTTCGATCTCTGCGTGCTCGGCGACATCGCGTTCACGATCGACGGCAGGCCGCTCGACTTCGCAGACACCGTCACCTATCGCGGCATGATGTTTACGGGCGTGCCAAATCTGGCCTGGGTGTTCGGCTATTTCCGCGCCAGCTGGACATTGCGCACCGATCTGGTAGCGGACTTCGTCTGCCGACTGCTCGTGCATATGAAGGAGAAGGGCGTGCACAAGGTCACGCCGACGCTGCGCCCGGAAGACCACAACATGCCGCTGCTGCCCTGGATCGATCCGGAGAACTTCAATCCGGGCTACATGATGCGCAACATGCATCTTCTGCCCAAGCGCGGCGACAAGCCCGAATGGCAGCATAGCCAGGACTATTGGAGCGAAAAGGACCAGATTCCTGCCATCGATCTGGATGATCCGGCGTTCCTGTACGGGTGAGCCGCCGCAGTCGTGCCCCGTCGCGCGCTAAAATCCGGTGCCATCCCGGCGAAGCCTGGCGACGCTGCGCGTCGACAGGCTTGCCCGGGATGACGTTGTGAGTTGTCAGCGACCGCTGAACGTACCTCAGCTCTCCCGCCGCGTCAGGCCGGTGGCGATTGCAGCTGCCGCGGTGCGGTTCTCGACGCCGAGCTTGGCGTAGATCTGCTCCAGATGCTTGTCGACGGTGCGGGGGCTCAGTCCGAGAATCTGCGCAATGTCGCGGTTGGTCTTGCCCTTTGACAGCCAGGACAGCACCTCCGCCTCGCGTACGGTGAGACCGAACTCGCTGGAGAACTCCTTCGGCAGCTCGCCCGACGATTCCTTGGCGAGCCGCAGCAGGAATTCGTTGGGGCCGGCACCGCCCATGTAGTACAGGCGCAACTCCGGATGGTCGGGGACCGACGCCATCGGCTTGGTGCCGCCCTTGCCCTTCTGCGCCTGGTCCAACCATTGCCGCAACGCGTCCGGCAGCACGAGCTCCTCGGCCGTACCAAGGCTGTCGGAGAGCAGACGCTGCGCCTGCGGGGTCGCCCACATCAAGCGGCCCTCGCGGTTCACCGCGAGCAGAAAGCGGCCTGAGACGTCGAGCGCCGCACGCGCGCTCTGCGTCATCCTTGCGTTGGCGAGATGCACGCGGATCCGCGCCAGCATTTCCTCGACCGCGATCGGCTTGGTGACATAGTCGACGCCGCCGGCCTCCAGGCCTTGGACGATATGCTCGGTGTCGGCCAGCCCGGTCATGAAGATCACGGGAACATTGGAGAGGCCGGCCTCGCGCTTGAGCTTGCGGCAGGTCTCGAAGCCGTCGATGCCGGGCATGACGGCGTCGAGCAGGATGATGTCCGGCGTGATCTGGTCGACGATGCGCATCGCCGCCGCGCCATCGAGCGCGACCATGACCGTCATGCCGGCGCCATCGAGCGCGTCGGTGAGCAGCCGCAGCGTCTCCGGCGAGTCGTCGACGACCAGCGCGACATCGCGCTTCTTGCTGTCAGTGCTCATAGGCGTGCAGGGTCTTCAGAGTTGCCATGTACTGATCGAGGTCGAAACGGTCGATCAGCGTGCGCATCTGGGCGACGAAGTCGGCATGCTCGGGGTGCGCGCTGCCGATCTCGTCAAGCTTGAGCTGAATGGCCCTGATATAGCCGATCTGGCCGAGGCCCATCAGCTCCTCGACATATCTCGGCGGCGGCCGTGATCCGGTTTCCGGCCGCCAGCGCGGCTGTGCCACGGGAATGTCGGTCTGATAGCTCCAATCGAGCTTCAGCAATTGTCGGATTGCCTCCAACAGCCGCGGAATGTCGATTGGCTTCATCAGATAGCTGTCATGGAACGGCTGCGCCAGCGGGCGTCCATGAGCCTCGAGCGCGCTCGCCGATGTCATGAGGATGCGCGCCTGATGATGGCCGCTGCTGCGCAAGGTCTCGGCGACGGTCCAGCCGTCCATGCCGGGCATCGAGATGTCCAGGATGAACAGGTCCGGCTGGCAGTGCTGCGCCAATGCCAGACAGGACGGCCCGTCGGGTGCGCTGAGCAGAATGAAGCCGAGCGGGGTCAACACCTCTCGCAGCAGGTCGCGGTGGACGGGATCGTCGTCGGTGATCAGGATGGTCTTGCGTGGGCCGAGATAACCCGCGACCGGCGCCTTCACAGGCGCGTGCCGCGTCGGATTGGTCACCTCGGAGAGCAGGATCTTCACCTTGAACGTGCTGCCGAGACCGACCTTGCTTTCCACCTTGATGTCGCCGCCCATCACGCCGGCGAGCAGCCGGCTGATGGTCAAGCCGAGGCCGGTGCCCGTTTGCGGCTGCGCCGCACCGAGCGCGCCGCGCTCGAACGGAGCGAAGATACGTTCCAGGTCATCGGGCTGAATGCCGGGGCCAGTATCGATCACCTCGAATTCGGCGACGGGGCTGCGGTAGTGGACGACGAACTGGACGCTGCCTTCCTGGGTGAACTTGATCGCATTCGACAACAGGTTGATCAGGATCTGCCGAAGCCGTTTCTCGTCCGCGTAGACCACAAGCGGCAGCACGGCCGGACGCTTGAACACGAAATCGATACCTTTCGCTGCCGCCTGCAGCCGGAACATGCCGACGAGCTGGTCGAGGAACTCGCTGAGACGCACCTCGTCGCGCGACAGATACAGCCGTCCGGCCTCGATCTTCGAAATATCGAGAATGCCGTCGATCAGTCCAGAGAGATGATCGGCGCTGCGCCGGACGACACGGACCTGGTCGCGCGGCTTCGGCGCGAGGCTCGTATCCTGCTCGAGCAGCTGCGCATAGCCGGAGATCGCGTTCAGCGGCGAGCGTAGTTCGTGGCTGAGTCCGACCACGTAGCGGCTCTTGGCGAGGTTCGCCGATTCCGCCACCTCCTTGGCGCGCTGCAGTTCGGCATCGGTGCGCTTGTGGGCTTCGATCTCCTGGATCAAGAGCTGGGTCTGGCGCCGTGTCTCGGCCTCGGCCGCGCGGCGGCTCTGCTGCGCCAGCACGAACAGCCAGGTCACGACACCGATGATGATGGAGAGGGCGAAGAACACCTTCCAGAGAACGTCGGAGATGATGCCCTTGAAGCCGGGCAATGCGGCGGATGTTTCCAGATAGATCATGCCGAGCGTCAGCGCGACCAGCCCGGCGGAGGTCAGAAACACGCCGACATAATGCCCGAACTGCGAGTTGATCTTGGCCAGCACGGATTGCGGCAGCATGCCGCTGAGCGCCGCGGCGACCTGCGCCTGCGCGCGCGCATGCGGCTTGCAAAGATCGTGGCAGCGTGCGTCCAGCGAACAGCAGAGCGAGCAGATCGGGCCGGCATAGGCCGGGCAGGAGGTGGTGTCCTCTGGCTCGAAATGATGCTCACAGATGCAGCATTGGATCTGCTCGATGTTCTGCCAGCTCCGCTTCGGCTTGCGTGCCAGGTAGTATTTCCCGTCTGTCAGATAGGCGATCGCCGGGGCGGTGACGAGCGCAACGCCGAGCGCGACGAAGGTCGACAGCGCCTTTCCGGTCGGCCCGAACAGACCGTAGAAGGCGCTGATCGAGACGATGGTCGCCATGGTCATGGCGCCGACGCCGACCGGATTGATGTCGTACAGGTGAGCGCGCTTGAACTCCATTTGCGGCGGCCGCAGCCCGAGCGGCCGGTTGATCACGAGGTCGGCCACGAGAGCGCCGACCCAGGAGATCGCGATATTGGAGTACAGGGCCAGCGTCTGCTCGAGCGCCTTGTAGACGCCGATCTCCATCAACAGCAGCGCCACGACGACGTTGAACACCAACCACACCACGCGGCCGGGATGGCTGTGGGTCAGCCGTGAGAAGAAGTTCGACCAGGCAATCGAACCGGCGTAGGCATTCGTGACGTTGATCTTGATCTGCGACAGGATCACGAAGGTGCCGGTCAAGGCGAGGGCGAGGTCCGGCTGCGCCAGCACGTAGCGGAACGCCTCGAGGTACATGTGCGCCGGCTCGGCGGCGCGCTCTGCCGACACGCCGTGGCTCAGGGCGAAGAAGGCGAGGAACGACCCCGCCAGCAGTTTGAGCGCGCCGAGCACGATCCAGCCCGGGCCAGCCGAGAGCAGCGCGATCCACCAAGACCGGCTGGACGTGCGGCGGTCGCGCGGCAGGAAGCGCAGGAAGTCGACCTGCTCGCCGATCTGGGCGACCAGCGAAAACACCACGGCCGCGGCCGTGCCGAACAGCGCCAGATCGAGATGCCCGGCCGGATCGCCATGCTCGCCCGGGAACTGCTGCCATTCGGCGAAGGAGTGCGGGCTCGCATAGGCGATCGCCGCGAACGGCAGGATGTGCAGCACGACCCATAGCGGTTGGGTCCAAAGCTGGAACCGGCTGATCAGCGTGATGCCATAGGTGACGAGCGGAATGATGACGACCGCGCTGATCAGGTAGCCGACCGGCCGCGGGATACCGAAGCACATCTCCAGCGCAGACGCCAGGATCACCGCCTCGATCGCGAAGAAGATGAAGGTGAACGACGCATAGATCAGCGACGTCACGGTCGAGCCGATATAGCCGAAGCCGGCACCGCGCGTCAGCAGGTCGATGTCGATGCCGCATTTGGCGGCATGATAGGCGATCGGCAGGCCGCAGCAGAAGATGATGACGCTGGCGATGAGGATCGCCGCGGTGGCGTTGGTCACGCCATAGTTCAGCGTGATGGTGCCTCCGATCGCCTCCAGCGCCAGGAACGAGATCGCGCCCAGCGCGGTGTTGGCCACGCGGGCGGCGGACCAGCGCCGCGCGCTCTTGGCCGTGAAACGAAGTGCGTAGTCCTCCAACGTCTGGTTGGCGACCCACTGGTTGTACTGGCGCCTGACGCGGTCGATCCGCTGCCGCCCTGCCACTCTCGAACTCCTGACCGCGAAGCGGTTGTCCCGCACGCTCTGTCCCACCCCTCGCAAGATCTGCGTAGAGCCTACGTCGCGCTTTTGCGGTGCAGTATACGCAATCTTGCGTATCCGTGCAGTGCAGGAAGCGCGCCATCCTTCGTCCGACCCAAAGCGTGTCCTCGAACCAATGAATGGGGTGCTCATGTCAGACGAAACTGAAAAAGGCCTGAAGTCGCCGCTTCGGCGCCAATTGCTGATGGGAATGGCAGCTCTCCCGGCGCTGACGATGTTGCCGCGGCCGTCGTTTGGCGCCGGCCCCGCAACCTCTGCTGTCAACACGACCGGACTTGCAGTCACTGATAGTGAGGTGACGGTCGGCATTCTGCATTCGGTCACCGGTACCATGGCGATCTCGGAGACCGGCTCGGTGCAGGCCGAGAAGCTCGCGATCGAGCAGATCAACGCCGCCGGCGGCGTGCTCGGCCGCAAGATCAAGTATATCCAGGAAGACGGCGCGTCCGACTGGCCGACCTTCGCCGAGAAGGCCAAGAAGCTCCTGGTCAACGACAAGTGCGCCGCCGTCATGGGCTGCTGGACCTCGGCCTCGCGCAAGGCGGTGCTGCCGGTGTTCGAGCAGTACAACGGCATGCTGTATTATCCGACCTTCTATGAAGGCCTCGAGCAGTCCAAGAACGTCATCTACACCGGCCAGGAAGCCACCCAGCAGATCATCGCCGGCCTCGACTGGGTCAACAAGACCAAGGGGGCAAAGACCTTCTATCTGCTCGGCTCCGACTACATCTGGCCGCGCACCTCGAACAAGATCGCGCGCAAGCACATCGAGGGACATCTGCAGGGCGCCAAGGTCGTCGGCGAGGAATATTTCCCGCTCGGCCACACCCAGTTCAATTCGGTGATCAACAAGATCAAGCTGACAAAGCCGGACGTGATCTACGCGATCATCGTCGGCGGTTCGAACGTCGCGTTCTACAAGCAGCTCAAGGCGGCCGGCATCGACATGTCGAAGCAGACCTTGCTCACCATCTCCGTGACCGAGGACGAGATCGACGGTATCGGCGGTGAGAACATCGCCGGCGCCTATGCCTGCATGAAGTACTTCCAGTCGCTCGACAACGCCAACAACAAGGCATTCGTCTCGGCGTTCAAGAAGATGTGGGGCGAGAAGACCGTCATCGGCGACGTCACCCAGGCGGCCTATCTCGGTCCGTGGCTGTGGAAGTTGACGGTGGAGAAGGCCGGCAGCTTCGATGTCGACAAGGTCGCCGCCGCCTCCCCGGGCATCGAGTTCAAGGGTGCGCCGGAAGGCTATGTGCGGATCCACGAGAACCACCATCTCTGGTCCAAGACCCGCGTCGGCCGTGCCAAGGCGGACGGTCAGTACGAGCTGATCTACGAGACCGCCGATCTGGTCGAGCCCGATCCGTTCCCGAAGGGCTATCAGTAAGTCTGGCGCCTCGCGCTTCATTGCGATGAGCCCATGAAGCGACGTTGTCGCCGCACAAGAAGTGCGCTCCCTCCCCCCTTGTGGGGGAGGGGTGGGGAGGGCGGATCGCACCCGCAGCTCGTCGTGGGGACCCCCTCCCTAGCCCTCCCCCACAAGGGGGGAGGGAAAGATCCCGGTCGTGGAGTCAGACTTCGCGAGCCGATCCACTTTCCAGCCCGCATCACGAGAGGACGGATCATGTTCGGTGACTATTCCATCGGTGACCTCGGGGCCATCTTCGCGATGCAGGGCTTCGCGGGCCTCATCCTGTTTTCGGTCTATGTGCTGATGGCGCTGGGGCTTGCCATCATCTTCGGCCAGATGGGCGTCATCAACATGGCGCATGGCGAGTTCATGATCCTCGGCGCCTACGTCACCTGGATGACGTCGAACGCCTTCCAGAGTTTCCTGCCCGCGCTGTTTCCCGGCTACTTCTTCGTCGCGATGGCGCTGGCCTTCATCGCCTCCGGATCCCTGGGGATGCTGGTCGAATGGGCGATGATACGACGGCTCTACAAGCGGCCGCTCGATACGCTGCTCGCGACCTGGGGCCTCAGCCTGATCCTGCAGCAGGCCTATCGCTCGGTGTTCGGCGCCCGCGAGGTCGGCGTCGAGCTGCCGGAGTGGATGATGGGCTCCTGGCAGGCCACCGATGCGATCCAGATCCCGATCAACGGCATGTTCGTGATGTGCCTGACCATCCTGATCACGATCGTCGTGGCTTATGTGCTGTTCCTGTCGCGCTGGGGTCGCCAGGTCCGCGCCGTGGTGCAGAACCGCGTGATGGCCGGCGCCGTCGGCATCAACACTGAGAAGGTCGACCGCTACACCTTCGGCCTCGGCTGCGGCATCGCCGGCGTCGCCGGCTCCGCCTTCACGATGATCGGCTCGACCGGTCCGACCGCCGGCCAGCTCTACATCGTCGACACCTTCCTGGTCGTCGTGTTCGGCGGCGCCGCCAGCCTGCTCGGCACCATTGCGTCGGCTTTCACCATCTCCCAGGCGCAGTCGACCATGGAGTTCTTCATGTCCGGCTCGATGGCCAAGGTGCTGACGCTGCTGGCGATCGTCGCCATCCTGATGATGCGGCCGCAGGGGCTGTTCGCCCTCAAGGTCCGCAAATGAGCCAGCTCCGGCAGTCCAACAAGAAAGCACGGCCATGATCATCAACTCGCGCTTTTTCAACCGATCAGAACTCATCGGCTTCGTCTCGCTGCTGCTCCTGCTCGTCGTCATCCTGCCCCTGGCGCTGGATGTGTTCCGCCTGAACCTGGTCGCGAAATATCTGACCTATGCCTTCGTCGCGATCGGCCTGGTGCTGTGCTGGGGCTATGGCGGCATTCTCAGCCTGGGGCAGGGCGTGTTCTTCGGCCTTGGCGGCTACTGCATGGCGATGTTCCTGAAGCTGGAGGCCTCAAGCGTCGCCAACACCAAGATCCAGTCGACGCCTGGCATCCCCGACTTCATGGACTGGAATCAGCTGACCCAGCTGCCGTTCTTCTGGAAGCCGTTCCAGAGTTTTCCATTCGCGCTTGCGGCAATCATCCTGGTGCCGGCGATCTTCTCCTTCATCATCGGGGCCGCGATGTTCAAGCGGCGGGTCGGCGGCGTCTACTTCGCGATCATCACCCAGGCCATCGCGGCCATCATGACGATCCTGATCGTGGGACAGCAGGGTTACACCGGCGGCATCAACGGCATTACCGACCTCCGCACCTTGCACGGCTGGGACATCCGTACCGATCATGCCAAGTACATCCTCTATTTCGTCGAGGTGTTCTTCCTGTTCGTCGCCATCCTGGTGGCGCAGTTCATCCGCCTGACCAAGCTCGGCCGTATCCTGGTGGCGATGCGTGAACAGGAGGATCGCGTGCGCTTCTCCGGCTATAGCGTCGCCAACTTCAAGATCTTCGCCTTCTGTGCGGCGGCGGTCTTTGCCGCGGTCGGCGGCGCGCTGTTCACCCTCGAGGTCGGCTTCATGTCGCCGTCCTTCGTGGGCATCGTGCCCTCGATCGAGATGGTGATCTACACCGCGGTCGGCGGCCGGCTGTCGATCTTTGGCGCGGTCTACGGCTCGCTGCTGGTCAACTTCGCCAAGACCAGCCTGTCGGAGACCTTCCCGCAGCTCTGGTTGTTTGGCCTCGGCGCGCTCTTCATCGCGGTCGTCCTCGCTTTCCCGAACGGTCTCGCCGGCATCTGGGGCGATTATGTGCAGCCGCGCATCGACCGGCTGCTGGCGTCGCGCAGCAAGAAATCCGGCAATGGCGGCCTTGTCGCCAACGGCGCCCCCGCAGAGTGAGGACACAGCGATGCTCATCGGTCATCAGCCCAAGGACTTCCTGCTCGCGGTCGAGGCGCTCACCGTCTCCTTCGACGGCTTCAAGGCGGTCAACGATCTCTCCTTTTATGTCGAGGAGAACGAGATCCGCGTCATCATCGGCCCGAACGGTGCTGGCAAGACCACGGTGCTCGACCTGATCTGCGGCAAGACCAAAGCGACCTCCGGCTCGATCCAGTTTCGCGGCAAGGAGCTGACCAAGCTGCGCGAGAACGAGATCGTCAAGGCCGGCGTCGGCCGCAAGTTCCAGACGCCCTCGGTGTTCGAGGATCTCAGCGTGTTCGAGAATCTCGAGATCTCGTTCCCGCGCGGCCGCACCGTATTCGGCTCGCTGACCTTCCAGCGCGATGCGACCGTGAAGGATCGTGTCGAGGAGGTCGCCGAGATGATCTTCCTCAAGGATCGTCTCAAGACCTCGGCCGCCGAGCTCAGCCATGGCCAGAAGCAGTGGCTCGAGATCGGCATGCTGCTGATCCAGAACCCGGACCTCTTGATGCTCGACGAGCCCGTCGCCGGGATGAGCGTCAGCGAGCGCGCCAAGACCGCCGAGCTGCTCAACCGCATCATCAAGGACCGCTCGGTGCTGGTCATCGAGCACGATATGAAGTTCGTCGAGGACATCGCTCACAAAGTGACGGTGCTGCACCAGGGACAGATCCTGTCCGAAGGCACGATGGACAAGGTCAAGAACGACCCCAAGGTCGTCGAAGTCTATCTCGGGCATTGAGCCGATGTTCGAGACATCAGTCCATCCACACCCTCGCTGCGCCCCCCTCCCCCTTGCGGGGAGGGGTCGGGGGTGGCGGTCCACAACGGCGGTCTCGCCCGGAGCCACCCCCACCCCCAACCCCTCCCCGCAAGGGGGAGGGGAGAACAGACAGCTCGTCGAAGCAACGAACAGGGAACAGGCGTGATGCTCGCAATCTCCGATCTCCATGTCGCCTACGGCCAGAGCGAGGTGCTGCATGGCCTCAACGTCAAAGTCGCGCCCAACGAGATCGTCGCGATCATGGGTCGCAATGGCATGGGCAAGACCACGCTGATGAAATCGCTGATGGGCATCCTGCCGTCCAAGAGCGGCTCCATCGACATGAATGGCACCGAGCTGTCCGGGCTGAAGAGCTATGAGCGCGTCGCCAAGGGACTCGCTTATGTGCCGCAGGGCCGCATGATCTTCTCGACCATGACGGTCAAGGAGAACATCGAGACCGGCCTCGTCGTCTCCGGCGAGTCCGAGGTGCCCGGTGACATCTATGAGCTGTTTCCGGTGCTGCTGGAGATGAAGGGCCGCCGCGGCGGCAACCTCTCCGGCGGCCAGCAGCAGCAGCTCGCGATCGCGCGCGCGCTCGCCACCAAGCCGAAGGTGCTGCTGCTCGACGAGCCGACCGAGGGCATCCAGCCGTCGATCATCAAGGAGATGGCGCGCACCCTGAAGCGCATCCGCGACGAGAAGGGACTGTCGATCGTCGTTTCCGAGCAGGTGCTGAGCTTCGCGCTCGACATCGCCGACCGCGTGCTGGTGATCGAGAACGGCGAGATCGTCCGTGACGATCCGCGCGATCAGGTCGATGCCGCGCAGGTCTCGAAATATCTGTCCGTCTAACCACTCCGTCCAAGCAGGTAAAAGGGGAGCTTCTGATGCCAGACACATTGATCAAGGTCGATCTCACCAAGTCGGCCTACGAGAACGACAAGGTGCACAACCGCTGGCACCCGGACATTCCGATGGTCGAGTGGGTCAATCCCGGTGATGACTTCATCATCGAGACCTATGACTGGACCGGCGGCTTCATCAAGAACAACGACTCCGCCGATGACGTGCGCGACATCGACCTGTCGATCGTGCACTTCCTCTCGGGTCCGATCGGCGTCAAGGGCGCCGAGCCCGGCGACCTCCTGGTCGTCGACCTGCTCGATGTCGGTCCTCTGAAGGAGAGCCTGTGGGGCTTTAACGGTTTCTTCTCCAAGCAGAATGGCGGCGGCTTCCTGACCGATCACTTCCCGCTGGCCCAGAAGTCGATCTGGGACATCAAGGGCCTGTACACCTCGTCGCGTCACGTGCCCGGCGTCAACTTCGCCGGCCTGATTCATCCCGGCCTGATCGGCTGTCTGCCCGATCCGAAGCTGCTCGCGACCTGGAATGAGCGCGAGACCGCGCTGATTGCGACCAACCCGACCCGCGTGCCGGGCCTCGCCAATCCGCCATTCGCGCCGACCGCCCACGCCGGCCAGGCCAAGGGCGACGTCAAGGCCAAGATCGGCGCCGAGGGCGCGCGCACTGTGCCGCCGCGCGAGCATGGCGGCAATTGCGACATCAAGGACCTGTCGCGTGGCTCGAAGATCTACTTCCCGGTCTACGTGCCCGGCGGCGGCCTCTCGATGGGCGACCTGCATTTCAGCCAGGGCGACGGCGAGATCACCTTCTGCGGCGCCATCGAGATGGCGGGCTGGCTGCACATCAAGGTCGACGTCATCAAGGACGGTGTGGCCAAATACGGCATCAAGAATCCGATCTTCAAGCCGTCGCCGATCACGCCGAACTATCGCGACTACCTGATCTTCGAGGGCATCTCGGTCGACGAGGCCGGCAAGCAGCATTATCTCGACGTCCACATCGCCTACCGGCAGGCCTGTCTCAACGCCATCGAGTACCTCAAGAAGTTCGGCTACTCGGGCGCCCAGGCCTACTCGATCCTCGGCACCGCGCCGGTGCAGGGTCACATCTCCGGTGTCGTCGACGTGCCCAATGCCTGCGCGACGCTCTGGCTGCCGACGGAGATCTTCGACTTCGACGTGATGCCGTCGGCGGCCGGGCCGATCAAGCACATCAAGGGCGATATCCAGATGCCGATCTCGCCGGACAAGTAATTCTTCTCCCTGCGCGATGGGTGCGGGACGGCAACGTCTTTGCCGCCCCGCATCCGCCGCGCGGGACTTGGAGACGATCGTTGCGCAGGAGACGAGACAATGCCGGTTTACGAATATCTCTGTGATGCATGCGGGCCGTTCACCGACATGCGACCGATGTCCGAATGTGATGATCCGCAGGTCTGCCCGCAATGTGCAGATATGGCGCCGCGCGTGATCCTCACCGCGCCCGCCTTCGCCTGCATGCCGGCGGAGCGGCGCACGGCGCATGCCACCAACGAACGCAGCCGCCACGCGCCGCAGACGCTCGCGGAATACAAGGCGAAACACGGGCCGGGCTGCGGCTGCTGCTCGCCGAAGAAGTCGCCGCGGCTGATGACCAAATCCAAGAGCGGCGCCAAGGGTTTTCCCACGGCGCGGCCATGGATGATCAGCCACTGAGTGAAAGCCATGGGCGGCGCGATGCGCCGTCCCTCAGCGTGACGCGGGCACGCGGCGCGGTCCCGGTGCGGGCTGCCCGCCGAACTTGGCGCTCATCGCATTCGCGCCGTCGCTGATGTCGACCAGCGTCTTGCGGCTGTCGTCGATCACCTTAGCGGATTTGCGCTTGAAGCTGTCGACGAGCTCGCGCATCGACTTGATCTGGTCGAACAGCTGGCCGGGATTGCCGTCCGCGAAGCCGGGAATGGTGCCGTCGATCTTGGTCACCAGAGTGTCGAAGCCCTTGAAGATGTCCTCGGCCTTGTCGATCGCGGCGTCGATTGCTGCCGTCTTCTCCTGCAGCGCGGCGGTTTCGGACTGGAAGCTCTGCAGCGCCTCCTTGATCGCCGGGGCGTTGCTGACGACGTATTTATCGATGTTGTGCACCGTCTCGACCATCGTCTCCTGGTCCTTGAGATCGGCTGTCAGCACCGGCACGCCGTCGTGATCGAGCGGCACCGGCGGCGCCGTCGGCGCGCCGCCGACCAGCGAGATTGCGGCGATGCCGGTGAGTCCCTGGAACTCGATGCCGGCCGTGGTGTCCTTGCGAATCGGCGCGGATTTGTCGAGCGTGATCATGGCGACGATCCGGCGCGGACTCTCGAGATTGATCGAGAGGATCTGTCCGGCCTGCACGCCGTCGAAATTGACCGGGCCGCCCTTGCGCAGGCCGGCCGCCGAGCCGCCGTCAAACACCACCCGCATCACGCTGCGCTGCTGGGCGATGCGCGACTTCTGCTTGATCAGCAGGCCGCTGATGCCAGCCGCCACCGCCGCGATCGTCAGGGTTCCAACAATGAGATTGATCGCGCGCATTTGTGTCCGCCGCTGCCTCGGCCGATTTTAGCCGTTAAGCCGCGCTGTTGAAAGCTCAGCGCGCGAGCCCGGGTCGGGACGGGGCGGCGAGGCCGGCCAGCAGCACCGAGAGAATGCCGGTCAGGAAGATACCGTCAAAGGTTCCGGCGCCGCCGATCGAGGCCACGGGGGCGCCGAGGCTGCCGATCTTGTCGAGGTTCATCAGGTCGGCCCCGACCAGCGTCCCCATCGAGCCGCCGATGTAGGCCAGCGGCGCGGCATATTCGCGCGACAGCAGGAAGGCCAGGATCGCGGTGACGACGACGGGTGCGAACACCGGCACGGCGATGCCGACGCCCTGCACCGGCGTCGCCATGGCATGGATGATCACCGCGATCACCAGCACGGCGATGACAGCGCGCAGCCACAGCTGGTAGCGCAGCACGAGATAGGTCGACATGATGGTCGGGATCACGGCGCCACCGATATTGACCGCGAGCAGGGTGCCGGGCCATTGATGCACCAGCGGCACGACATATTGCATGCCGAAAAAGTCGATGACTTCGCCGGAGCGGGCGACCGGTCCGGGCAGCATGGTGATCGGGATGTTGAAATAGCTGCCGACCAGCGATCCCAACAGCAGCAGCATTGCGGTGCCCGAGCTGACGCCGAGCTTCATATAGGCGTAGCGCAGGATGCCGAGCTGGATCAGGACGATCAGCGCACCGAAGGCCAGCACCAGGATCGCGAAGAAGGCGGGCGTGATCGGCAGATATTGGATCTGGGAATGCATGGCGGAAGCGCTTGGAATGTGAGCCTGACTGACTCCGCCGTATCATCTCACGGAGCAGGCGGGCTGACAAATGCTCATCCGGCGCCTGGTTCCCTTTGGCTGGCCGTGCTCGTTCATCGCGCGGCGATCAGCGTGGCGTGCAGCACGTAGCGCTCCGGCCCCTGTGTCAGCGCATCGAAGGGCCAGCAGGTCGAGAGCACGAGCTCCGGATTGTCCGTCGTCGGATCGATGCCGGAGGCATCGAAGCGGACGATGCTGAACGCGTCGGCACGGTAACGAAAAGTCTTGCCGTCGCGCCTGACGACCTCGATCTCGTCGCCGATCCTGACGTCGCGCAGGAAGCGGAAATGCGTGTCGCGATGCGCGGAAAAGACCGCGATGCCGCGCTCCCCCGGCTCCGCTGTTCCCTCGACATGGCCGGCGCCGAAGGCCAAGGCCTGGCCGCTGGAGCCGGCCAGCGCGATGGTGGAGACGCCGAGTCGCTTCACGTCGATACGCGCCACCGGGACGGTGTCAGCCCATGACCATGGCTTGACGGAATGGCCGGTGGCGATGGTCTGGCTGAAGGCCCTGTCGAGCAGCACCTGCGCGACCATCGCCTTGGCATGGATGAGGGCGCCGTGGCCGAAGAGGGCGAGGCCAACCAGCGCGACTACGAGCGGGACGACACAGCGGGGCATCCTCTCTCCTTTCGTCATTGCGAGGAGCGAAGCGACGAAGCAATCCAGAGTCGTGGACGCAGCTCCTGGATTGCTTCGCTGCGCTCGCATCGACAGTGCCCCTTAGTTGGCTGTCCGTCGCCGGATAGCGATGAGCCAAATCAGTTCCAGCATCAGGATTCCGAGCCCCAGCAGCATGCTCAGCTCGGCATTCGTCGCCGTCTTCGGCAGGGTGATTGTGGCCGGCGCCGTCGGCACGACCGGCCGCTTCAGCGCGGCGAACTGGACGTCGCCATCCGCTTCGGCACGGCGCTCCTTCGGCACGCCCGGCATCCGGCTGCGCTCGCCGAACACCTTCTCGAAGTCCCAGCCGGCCGGCAGGTTGATTGGCAGCTCGGCGAGCTTGAGCGGCTCGCCGTCGGGGCGCCGCGGGGTCTTGTCGACGGCGACGAGGCTGGTCAGGCGCGTGACCAGCTGATGGTCCAGCGCCAGCCTGAGAATGGCGCCATCGGATTCTTCCGGCGTCATCTGGCGCATCGTCTTCGCCACTTCGGCATCGCCGATCTTGCGCCGGGCCCACAGTTTTGACAGGCCCTTGCCCGCGGCGGCGCCGGCGAGCGGCAGCGTGATGGTCCATGGCTGATCGCCGATCCGCGCCTTGAGCTGCAGCGACCCGGCGAGACGGTCGATCCTGGCGGCCAGCACCAGCGGCTCATTGCGATAGACGTCCGGCAGCACAGCCGGTGTGAGGTCGGCGGAGGCTTCGGAAAACGTGGCGGTCAGGCCAGTCACGACCGGATTCTCCAGCTTGGCGAACAGGTCACGCATGCGCTCCTCGACCTGCTCGACCGAGCCGATAGGGGTGAAGGCGCCGCGGCCGAGCTCGGCGGCGCGCGTCATCAGGTAGGTGTTGGGCGCCGAGCCGATGCCGACCATGAAGATGCGCGAGCGGCCGCGCATCGCCGTGATGGTCTCGAACAGCTGCTGCTCGTTGCCGATGGCGCCGTCGGTCAGGAACACCACCTGGCGCACGCGGTCGCTGTCGCTGCCGTCGTCGGTGAGCGCCGCACGCATCGCCGGCACCATCTCGGTGCCGCCGCGCGCCTCGAGCGCGCTCACGAAGCTGGTCGCGCTGCCGACATGTTCAGCGTCGGCCGGCACCGAGGATGGAAACAGCACCGTCATCGTGTCGTCGAAGCGGATCACGTTGAAGCGGTCATTGGGCTGCAGCCGTCCCAGCGCATAAAGCAGGCTGGCCTTGGCCTGGCGGATCGAGGTGCCGCCCATCGAGCCGGAATTGTCGATCACGAAGATCACGTCGCGCGGCTGCGGGCGCTGCGCTGACGCCGCGACCGCCGGCGGCGTGATAAAGGCGAGCAGATAATCGGCATCGCCGACCTGCTCGTGAAACAGGCCGACCGACGGCATGGCGACAGAAGCCGGCTTCCAGGTCAGCTCGAAATCACGATCGGCCGGCGCCACGCCCTCGGCCAGGGTCACGATCCGCGTCTTCGCATCGGGGCTGTCGATCGTCACCTGGTGATGATGGCTCTTGACCTCGCCGAGCGCGAATCCGGCCTGCAGCCGCACTGTGATCTTGGTGGGATTGACCGGATCGGTCTTGGCGGGGTCGAGCACCTCCGGCGAGATGCGGTCGCGGTCCGGCACCGGATCATTGCTTGCGGCGCTCCAGCCATCGCTGCCCGGACGCAGGTCGACGCTCTGCACGATCGGCGCGGGATTGTAGCGCGGCGCGACGACCAACGGCACCCGCAGCGAGAACGCGCCATCCACCTGCGCCACCGGCTGCTGATATTCGATCTGCACCAGCACGGTCTCGCCGGGGCCGATATTGGCGAGCGAGTTGGTGAAGATGTTCGGACGCTCCTGCTCGGTCAGCGCGGCGGTCTTGCCGTCGCGCTTGGCCTGCTCGTAGATCACCTTGGCCTGCTCGCGCGGCTTGATGTCGCCGATCACGACGCGATCGCCGACGATCATCTTCAGCGTATCGACCGCGCTATCCGGCGGCAGCGGATAGACATAGACCGCCTCCATCCATTGCGAGCTCGTGTTCCTGAACAGCTGCGTCACGTGCGCCCGCGCCGTTGGGCCGGAGACGATGATGTCGACATCGATGCCGAGCCGCGGCGCCTCGGCATAGCCCGCGTCGGACTTGAACAGCAGCGCGCCGGAGCGCGCGTCGCGCGGCTTGGTCAGCGGAGCTGGCGGGCCTTCGGCCGACCAACCCGGCGTGATGCTGAGAAACAGCGCCGTGAAGCCGACCAGCAGCACCGCGGCGGCCTGCAGCAACAGGAACAGCAGCATGGTCACGATCCACGACCGGATCGGATGGGCACTGCGGCGGATGTCGTAGTCGATCGTCTCACTCATCGGTGGCTCCGCAACGAACAGGATAGGGCAGGCCGAGATTGAGCGCGGTGCCCCGTCGCCGCGAGCGGAATGGTCGGTCTTGTTCGGCCCCCGTCCGCCCGGCATTGTCCGGTGCCGGCCAAGCGCGCGGCTGATCTGTGCGGGTTTGTGCTGATTTGTCCGTCTGCTAGAAGGGGCAACGCCACGCAGCAGGGGACCGCATGTCGATACCGGAGAACGAGCTGTCGGACGAGCTGAGCCGGCAGGTGGCGGAGACCATCCGCGAGGAGATCGCGCGCCGCCGCATGTCACGGCAGGCGCTGGCGGAGCAGGCGAAGCTGAGTCTGTCGACGCTGGAGAAGGCGCTCGGCGGCCGCCGTCCGTTCACGCTCGCGACCATCGTCCGGCTCGAGCAGGCGCTCGGGATGGCCTTGCGCAAGGCGCCGAGCCCGCCAGTTGCAGCACCAGGCGCAAGTGGCGGCATCGCGCCAGATAGCCTCGGCTCCTATTCGCGGCGGGCGGTGGAGTGGATCGAAGGCACCTATGTCACTTTGCGGCCGTCATTCGGCGACAAGGAGGCGATCTACGCCTACCGCACCGACATCGTCTGGGACGATGCGGCCTCGTCCCTGGTGTTTCGCGAGGGCGCGCGGCTGGATGCGGCGTTCACGCAGTTCGGCGAGGTCGCCGTGCCCAACCAGTCCGGTTTCGTCTACCTGGTCACCAACCGCCACGGCCAGCACCGCCTGATCACGGTGTCGCGCCCGACCATCACCGGCGAGATGTACGGCATCATCACGACGCTGCTCGCCGGCCGCGGCTCGCTGCTGACGCCCATCGCGGCCCCCGTCGCGCTGTTGCCGCTGCGCAATGTCGTCGCGCCGAGCTTCGGCCGGCTCGGTGCTGACGATCCACACTTTGCGCTGTATCGCGAGCACCTGCGCAAGACGCTCGAGGAGCCGTTTGCGCTGTTCGTGCAGGGCGTGCCGTGACGTGTGAGAGCACACAACGAACCGCTGTCATTGCGAACAGCAGCGAAGCAATCCAGAGTCCTCGCGTCGCCCTGGATTGCTTCACGCTCGCAATGACGGAGCTCCTGGTCGATGACATCGCGCCTCACGGCTTGCCTGGACTGGCGCCCGCTGGGCGGGACTGATCACTGCGCACCCCGCTTGGTGAGGGGAGGCACGCGAACGCCTGTCGGCGTTCGCTCCGGTCGTCCACCGCAGCTGCAATCGACGCTGCATCGCGCGTCAGCCTAGCCTCCGACATCCGCGCTGATGATGTCGCCGAACAGGTCCCATTTGCCGCCCTTGAACTGCATCATCTTCAGCTGCTCGATCGGGGCGAAGTCGTTGGGACCGGTGTTGACCTTGATGCCGGGGATCAGCGTATCCGGCGCGAAGTCCTTCAGGCTGGCGGCCTGCTTCATGACATTCTCGCGAGTGAGATTGTCGCCGCACTGCTTCAGGGTCTGCACCATCGTCTGCGCCGCGGCATAGCCATAGGCAAGATTGGCGTCGGAGATGTTGGCGCCGGGCATGTACTTGTCGATGAAGGCCATGAACTTCTTCATGCCCTCGTCATCCTTCCACTGCGGATCCGACGGGTCCTTGAGGTAGCCGGCGGAGAGCACGCCCTCGGAGGCGTCAAGGCCGGCTGGCTTCATCACGGCGCCGATCGAGATCGATACGTCGGTCATCAGGTGCATCGGCTTCCAGTCGAGCTCGGCGATCTTCTTGATCGCCTGCGCCGCGAATTTTGGCGTCGCGATGTTGACGAATACATCCGCGCCAGTGCCCTTGACCTTGACGATATGGGCATCGATCGAGGGCTCCGATGTCTCGTAGCTCTCCTCGGCGACGATCATGGTCTTGGCCTTGTCGCCCAGCACCTCCTTGATGCCGAGCAGGTAGTCCTTGCCGAAATCGTCATTGGCATAGAAGATTGCGATCTTCGCGTTCGGCTTCTCCTTGAGAATGTATTTTGCGAAGATCCGGGCCTCGACGCGGTAGCTGGGCTGAAAGCCCATGGTCCAGGGGAATTCCTTCGGCTCATTCCACTTGCTGGCCCCGGTGGCCAGGAACAGCTGCGGTACCTTCTTGGCGTTGTGATATTTCTGCACGGCGGTCTGGGTCGGCGTGCCCAGCGCGTTGAACACCAAGAACACTTCGTCGCTCTCGATCAGCTTGCGGACCTGCTCGACCGTTTTCGGCGGGCTGTAGCCGTCGTCATAGGAGATGAAGTTGATCCGCCGGCCGTTGATGCCGCCCTGATCGTTGATCATCTTGAAATAGGCCTCCTCGGTCTTGCCGATGATGCCGTAGGCCGAGGCCGGGCCGCTATAGGCCTCGACATTGCCGATCTTGATCTCGGTGTCGGTCACCCCGGTGTCGTATTTCTTCTGGGCGAGCGCACTCTGGCTCGCGAGCACGGAGAAGGCGGCCGCGGCCGCGAGAGAGAGCAGAGTCCTGGTCGTCATCGGCAACATTCCCTGGGCTTCCTCTGGTTGGTCTTATGGGTCTTGTTGAGCAGTCATGCACAGCTCTGGCTGGGCATGGGATGGTCAAGACGCCTGCTGGACGAGGTCGACCGCTGACGCCGTCGCAAAGCTCTTGCGCAACGTCGGCTTGTGGATCTTGCCGGTGGCGTTACGCGGCAGCGCGTCGACGAAGCGGACCGTTCGCGGGCATTTGAAGCGGGCGAGATTGGCCTGGCAGTGGGCGTGAATCTCAGCCTCGCTCAACGTGTGCCCCGGCTTCACCGCGATGATCGCCATGCCGGTCTCGCCCCATTGCGGATCGGGGATGCCGATCACGGCGGCCTCGGCCACCGCGCTCAGCTGGTGCAGGACGTTCTCGACCTCGGCCGGATAAACGTTCTCGCCGCCGGAGATGTACATGTCCTTCCAGCGGTCGACGATGTAGTAGAAGCCTTCGTCATCCACGCGCGTGGCATCGCCGGTGTGCAGCCAGCCGTCGGTGAACGAGGACCGGTTGGCGTCCGGCCTGTTCCAGTAGCCCGGTGTCACGTTCGGTCCACGGACCCAGAGCTCACCGAGCTCGCCGACGTCGGCATCCGTCCCGTCGGGGCGGACGATGCGCACTTCGGTATGCAGCACTGGCTTGCCGGCGGAGCCGGCCTTGCGCCCGGCATCCTCGCGGTCGAGCGCGAGCACCGCGGGCGAGGTCTCGGTCATGCCGTAGCCCTGCTGCAGCGCGACGCCGCGCGCCTCCCAGGTGTGGAGCAGCGGGACCGGCATCGGCGCGCCGCCGACGCCACCGATCACCAACCGGCTGAAATCGGCGGTCGCGAACGCCGGATGCTGCGCCATGAACTGATAGATCGCGGGCACGCCGAAGAACACATTGATGCCTCGGGCGGGATCGCTGATCAGCTGCAGCGCCAGTCCGGGATCGAAGGCGCGCATGATCAGCACGGTGCCGCCGACATGCATCACCGGATTGGTGTAGCAGTTGAGCCCGCCGGTGTGGAACAGCGGCAGCACGGTGAGCAGAACCGATGACGGCGTGATATAGGCCGGGCCGCCGAGATTAACGCAATTGTAGAACGTCATCCCGTGGGTGATCATGGCCCCCTTGGGCTGGCCCGTGGTGCCCGACGTGTACATGATGGTCGAGACGTCATCGAGCGTGACCGGCTCGATCGTGGCGAGCGGCTTCGCCGCGGCGATCGCCTGCTCGTAGCTGCCGGTGGCGCCGTAGCGCAGCGTCGTCGCGACACCACACAGCCGGCTGACGCTCTGCGCGGTATCGGCGAGGTCGTCATCATGGATCATGACCTTGGGCGCAGCGTCGCCGACGATGAACTGCAGTTCGGGCACTGTCAGCCGGGTGTTGAGCGGCACGAAGATCGCGCCGACGCGGAAGCAGGCGAACTGCACCTCCAGCGTATCGGTCGCGTTCAGCGCCAGCACCGCGACGCGATCGCCCTTGCCGACGCCGCAGACGTCGCGGAGATGACTGGCGAGGAGCCCGACGCGGGCATCGAACTCCGCATAGGTGAAGCGTCGGTTGCTGCCGAGATCGACCATCGCGGTCTTGGCCGGCGTGCGCCGGGCATGATGCGCAATCCAGTCGTAATACCGTACAGGCACGGGGTTCCCTCCTGGTATCAGGCGATCTGATGCCGCCTTGATCGCGATGCGCTGGTCTTATCTGCGCGTCCCATTGACGAGGGGCGATGCGCGCAAGGCCTTTGGCCCGAGTGGGCCGGTGTGTGCATTGCACTGTCTTGCGTCAAGGCGCTGTTGGCGGGCAACCGACGCGTCCCCGCTGCACGCGATTTCAGCAGTCAGCCACTCGACGCAAGGCGTTACCGCCGCTTCCGGCCATTCTGACGAAGCAGCAACCAGAGCTCCGGCACCGATGACCAAGAGTCCGTTCTACACGGCCGAGCACGAGGCCTTCCGCGACGTGGTCAGGCGATTCGTCGAGAAGGAGATCGCCCCGTTCGCGAGCGCGTGGGACGAGGCCGGTGAGTTCCCGCGCGCGCTGTACGCGAAAGCCGCCGAGATCGGCCTGCTCGGACTCGGCTTTCCGGAGGAGTTCGGCGGTGTCCCGGCCGACCAGTTCATGCACATCGTCGCCTCGCAGGAGCTGGCCCGTGCGGGCGCCGGCGGCGTCAGCGCCAGCCTGATGAGCCATTCGATCGGTGCGCCGCCGATCGCGCGCGCGGCGAGGCCGGAGGTCCGCGCCAGGGTGCTGCCGGAGATCCTTGCGGGACGGAAAATCTCGGCGCTCGCGATCACCGAGCCGAGTGGCGGCTCGGATGTCGCCAATCTCCGGACCAAGGCCGTCCGCGATGGCGATCATTATGTCGTCAGCGGCGAGAAGACCTTCATCACCTCGGGCATGCGCGCGGACTATATCACCGTCGCGGTGCGCACCGGCGGCCCAGGGCCGTCCGGGGTGAGCCTGCTGCTCGTTCCTGGCGACGCGCCCGGGCTGACGCGCACCAAGCTGAACAAGATGGGCTGGTGGGCGTCGGATACGGCCACCCTGCATTTCGACGGCTGCCGGGTGCCGATCGAGAACCTGATCGGCGAGGAAGGGCAGGGCTTCAAGCTGATCATGCACAATTTCAACAGCGAGCGGATGGGCATGGCGGCGAGCTGCACGGCGTTCGCCCGCGTCTGCCTGGAGGATGCGATCGCCTATGCCAAGGAGCGGCACACCTTCGGCAAGCCCTTGGCGCAGCACCAGGTCATCCGGCACAAGCTGGTCGACATGGCGCAGCGCGTCGCGGCCTCGCAGGCGATGCTGGAGATGCTGGCGTGGCGGCTCGAACAGGGCGATAATCCCGTTGCCGAGATCTGTATGATGAAGAACCAGGCGACGCAGACCATGGCCTGTTGCGCTTCCGAGGCGGTGCAGATCTTCGGCGGCGCCGGCTTCATGCGCGGCATTCGCGTGGAACGCATCTACCGCGAGGTCAAGGTCAACGCGATCGGCGGCGGCACCGAGGAGATCATGAAGGACCTGGCCAGCCGCCAGATGGGATTGTGACGATCCTGCTTCGAATGCCTATGGAGCTGGTCGGGCCGGTTGTCACTATGCGGCCGTCCTTCGAGACGCCCGACTGCGGCGGGCTCCTCAGGACGAGGACTTTTGTTGCGGCGACACGGACGAAGGATCCTCATGGTGAGGAGCACCGCGTCCGGGCCGCAGCGTCATGAACGAGTGTTGAGCGCGGAGCGTCCCGAACCATGAGGCCCCGATGCATCTTGGTGTCTGCCGCCGCGCCCAGAAATGACGAGAGGAATTGAGATGCTCTTCACCGCCGACCACGACGAACCGCGCCGCATCCTGCAGAAGTTCATCGCTGCCGAGATCAACCCTCACGTCGACGAATGGGAGGCGGCCGGCATCTTCCCCGCGCATGAGCTGTTCAAGAAGCTTGGCAGCCTCGGCTTTCTTGGCCTCAACAAGCCGGTCGAATTCGGCGGCCAGGGGCTGGACTATTCCTACGCGCTGATGATGGCCGAGGAGCTTGGCGCGATCACTTGCGGCGGCGTGCCGATGGCGATCGGGGTGCAGACCGACATGGCGACGCCGGCGCTGGCGCGCTTCGGCTCGGATGAGCTGCGGCGCGAATTCCTGGCGCCCGCGGTTTCCGGCGATGCGGTGGTCTGCCTCGGCGTGTCGGAGACCGGTGCGGGCTCGGACGTCGCCTCGATCAAGACCACGGCCCGCTCCGACGGCGATGACTATGTCATCAACGGGGGCAAGATGTGGACCACCAATGGCACCCAGGCCGACTGGATGTGCCTGCTCGCCAACACCGGCGACGGACCGGTCCATCGCAACAAGTCGCTGATCATCGTTCCGATGAAGACCAAGGGCGTGCAGATCGCCCGCAAGCTCGACAAGCTCGGCATGCATTCGTCCGACACCGCGCAGATCTTCTTCGACAATGTGCGCGTGCCCAAGCGCAACCTGGTCGGCGAGGAGGGACAGGGGTTCACCTACCAGATGCTGCAGTTCCAGGAGGAGCGGCTGTGGGGCGCGGCGGCCTGCCTGAAGTCGCACGAATACATCATCGCGAAGACGATCGAATACACCCGCGAGCGCAAGGTGTTCGGCCGCAGCGTGCTCGACAACCAGGTGGTCCATTTCAAGCTCGCGGAGATGCAGACCGAGGTCGAGCTGTTGCGCGCGCTGATCTATCGGGCCGCCGAAGCGCTGATCGCCGGCGAGGACGTCACCCGGCTCGCAACCATGGCCAAGCTCAAGGCTGGCCGCCTTGGTCGCGAGCTGACCGATGCCTGCCTGCAATATTGGGGCGGCATGGGCTTCATGAACGAGACGCCGGTCAGCCGCGCCTATCGCGACGCCCGGCTGACCTCGATCGGCGGCGGTGCCGACGAGGTGATGCTGACGATCCTGTGCAAGATGATGGGCACCTTGCCCGGCACCGGCAAAGCGGGGAACGCCTGATGATCACGCTGTATCATTGCGACGGCGCCCGCTCGTTCCGCCCGCTGTGGATGCTGGAGGAGCTCGGGCTCGCCTATGAATTGAAGATGCTGCCGTTCCCGCCGCGGGTGCTGGCCAAGGACTATCTCGCCATCAATCCGCTCGGGACGATCCCGTTTCTGATCGACGGCGAGACCAGGATGACGGAGTCCTCCGGCATCTGCCACTATCTCGGCATCAAGCATGGCCCGACGCCGCTGATGGTCGGACCTGAGGAGAAGGACTACGGCACGTTCCTGAACTGGATGTATTTCTCCGACGCGACGCTCACGTTCCCGCAGACGCTGGTGCTGAGATACGGTCAGCTCGAGCCGGATGAGCGACGCTCGCCGCAGGTGGCGGGCGATTATGCCAAATGGTTTCTGGGCCGGCTGCGCGCGGTCGAGGCAGCGACGCGGACTGCCGAGTTCTTGAGCGCCGGCCGTTTCACCGCAGCCGACATCGTGATCGGCTACGCGTTGCGCCTCGCCGAGACGATCGGGCTGTCGAAGGACTTCGGTCCGAATGTGGCCGGCTATTGGGCGCGGCTGCAGCAGCGCGATGGCTATCTGCGGGCCCGTACAGCCGAGCAGCGCGCCGGCGTGGAGCAGGGCATCACGCCGCGCGTCCGGCCATGACCAGTATCGCTCATAGCGACGATTAACCGCGACAAAAATCGGCGGTGACAGCCGATGACAGCGGCGCGAATTGCGCTATGGTCCTCCACCAAAGAAGCGGCCAACAGAGCCGCGCCTCAGGAGGAAGACCATGGATGTGACCCGCCGGGACTCCGGCCATCTCATGCTGATCACGCCCGAGCGCGTCTTCTACGCCGGGCTGCTCGGCCGTCCGCGCCAGCGCTGCTCGGGTGCGTTCCACATTTACGTCGCGCTTACCGGCAGCCTCCGGCTGCTGCCCGAGGGGGGCGAGGAGCGCTGCGGCGAGCTGCTGGTCGTGCCGCCCAACAAGCAGCATACGATCGAGAGCGATTATCGCACCGTGATCGTCGTGACGATCGAGCCGGAAAGCGTGCCGATCGGCACGCTGGATCGTTTCGCCAGCAAAGTTACGCGCGAGGCGGAGGCCTATGGCTGCCGCATCCGCGCCGCCTATGAGGAGCTGGTGCAGCGGCCGCTGAGCGGCGACGTCACCAGCGCGATCTTCGATCGGCTGTGCTTCGGCGAGGTGTTGCCGCAGCGTTCGCTCGACCCGCGCGTGGTCAAGGCGATCGGCCTGATCAGCCGTTTCTCCGGCGAGCCAGCCACCGCCGAGAGCTGCGCGGCGGCGGTCGGGCTGTCGACCTCGCGTTTCCTGCATCTGTTCAAGGAGGAGACCGACATCTCCTTCCGCTCGTTCCGGGCCTGGAAACGCGCGCGGCATCTGCTGAACTACGCCAACCAGGATCTCAACCTCGCACATCTTGCGCAGGACATCGGCTATCCCGATTCGACCCATTTCAGCCATTCGATCCGCCGCTTCTATGGCCTGAAGCCGCGCGCGATCTTCTCTGGCTCGCGCGATCTCGCGATTTACCGCGCCGGCGAGGCGGCCTTGACCTGATCGGGTCTCGCGGCGCGCCGCGTGAGGGCGGCGCGCAGCGGGAACTTCGACAGTTCGAGCACGATCAGCGTCGCGATGGCGGCGCCTGCCGTCAGCATCAGATCGTCGGCGTGCAGCGGGCCGAACCGGAACAGCGCCGTTGCGGCGGGCAGCGTCAGGCTGGTCGCGAGCACGGCGATGACGAAGCCGATCACCAGCAGCAGCACCCGATTCGGCCGCAGCAGCGCGTCGCGCAGCGAGCTCGAGAACGAGCGGTTGACGAAGATCAGGCTGACGATCACCGACACCAGCACGAAGAACACCAAGGCGCGGATCTCGTCGGCGGGCATGCCGGCCCGGCTCGCCAGCAGCAGCACGGCTCCGGTCACCCCCATCGCCAGGATGCCCTGCAGCGCGCCCCACAGCACCAGCGGGCGCGGCAGCAGCGGCTCCTGCGGATCGCGCGGCGGCCGCCGCATGATGTCGCTTTCCTCGGTCTCGGCCTCGAACACCAGCGAGCAGACGGGATCGATGATCATCTCGAGAAAGGCGATGTGCACCGGGCCGAGCAGCAATGGCAGGCCGGTCACGAGCGGCAGCAGCGCCAGCCCGGCGATCGGGAAATGCACCGCAAGAATGAAGCTCATCGCCTTGCGCAGATTGTCGTAGATCCGCCGGCCCAGCTGGACCGCCTTGACGATCGAGCCGAAATCGTCGTCGAGCAGCACGATCGCGGCGGCCTCGCGCGCGACATCGGTGCCGCGCCCGCCCATCGCGATGCCGATATGGGCGGCCTTCAGCGACGGCGCATCGTTGACGCCGTCGCCGGTCATCGCGACGATCTCGCCATCGGCCTTGAGCGCCGAGACGATGCGCAGCTTCTGCTCCGGCATGATGCGCGCAAACGCCGTCGGCCGGCGCGCCGCCTGCGCCAGCGTCTCGTCGTCGAGCGCCGACAGCTCGGCGCCGGTGATGACGCGCTCAGGATCGAGCCCGGCCTGCCGCGCGATCGCCGCCGCCGTGGCCGGATAATCGCCGGTGATCATGATGATTCGAATGCCGGCGGAGCGGCATTGCGCGACGGCATCGGCGACCTCCGGCCGCAGCGGATCGGCGAAGCCGACCAGGCCGCAGAAGCTGTACGTGAAGCCCTGCTGGGTGTCCGGCAGCGCCTCGTCGCGCCAGCTCGCTTCGGCGACGCCGAGCACGCGCAGTCCTTCGGCGGCGAGGGTCTCGACACGCGCCTGCAGCGCCTCCAGCGCGGCGCCGCCGAGACCGCAGAGCGTCGCGATCGCCTCCGGCGCGCCCTTGGCGGCGACGACCGTCGCGCCGTCGCGCGACCAGACATTGGTCATGGCGAGCAGATCCGGACGCAGGCCGTAACGCCGTTGCAGGGTGGCGCCGACGATCGCTTCGGTGTCGAGCGCCTGCAGGGCGCGCTCCATCGGATCATGCGATTGCGGGTCGCAGGCGAGCACGGCGGTGGCGACGAGATCGCGGAACGCCGCCGTCACCGCCTCCGGCGTTGCACCGGCGGGGTGCAGACCCTCGCCGTCGGGACGCACCAGCCGCGCCACCATCATGCGGTTCTGCGTCAGGGTGCCGGTCTTGTCGGTGCACAGCACGGTCGCTGCCCCGAGCGATTCGATCGCCGCGGCGCGCCGCGTCAGTACCCGCGCCTGCGAGATCCGCCAGGCGCCCATCGCGAGGAACACGGTGAGCACGACCGGGAACTCCTCGGGCAGCATCGACATGCCCAAGGCGATGCCGGCCAGAATTCCCTCCAGCCAGCCGCCGCGATAGAGCGCATAGAGCACGACCGTGATCGCCACCACGATGCCGCCGCCGATCGCGAACGCCATGACGAGACGTCGCGTCTGCTGCCGCAGGCGCGGCGTCTCGGTCTCCAGCGTGCTGACCGACTGGCCGATCCTGCCGATCGCCGTGCGCGGTCCCGTGGCGATCACCTCGGCAATGCCGCCGCCGCGCACCACGAGGCTGCCCGAGAACACGAAGGGCTGATCGTCGCCGCCAGCCGTTGCGGCCACGTCGATCGCGGCGTCAGCGGCCGGCCGTTTGCGGACCGGCACGGACTCGCCGGTCAGCAGCGATTCATCCGTTAGCAGATCGTCACATTGCCGCAGCACCGCGTCGGCCGCGACGCGGTCGCCCTCCGCGAGCACGATGACATCGCCGCGCACCACCTCGCGCCCGGCGATGCGGCTGCGTTCGCCGTCGCGGATCACCAGCGCGCGCGGGCTGGACAGGTCGCGCAGCGCTTCCAGCACCCGCTCGGTGCGTGCCTCCTGCACGATGGTGATGGCGACCGAGGCCGAGGCGAACACGCCGAGGAGCAGCGCCTCGGCCAGATCGCCCAGCGCGAGATAGATCCCGGCGCCCGCCAACAGCAGCAGCAGCATCGGTTCCTGCAGCACATCGGCGATCAGCCGGACGATCGAGCGCGCGCCGGCCTGCGGCAGCTCGTTGAAGCCCTCCGCCTGCAGCCGCCGCGCCGCTTCGGCGGCGCTCAGGCCAAGCGAGGCGGCTGGCGCTGGTTGTGTATCGATCGGCATTGCACGTCCTGTGATGAAGGAGCAGGAACCGCTTATCGCTGATCCCGGCTGCCGGCTTGATGCAGAGCAATACCGGGTTGCGGTGCTTCCAACCAGCGAGTCAACGCAAGCAGATTTGGCCTGGACATCATCATATGTGACCCGGATCAGCATCGCGCTGCGACGTGCAGCCTATCGAACGAGTGCCATGAGCAACAAAGCCGTCATCACCTGCGCGCTGAACGGCGTGCTCACCGATCCCCGGCAGCATCACGTGCCGGTCACGCCCGAGGAGATGGCGCGCGAGGCGCGCCGCGCCTTCGACGCCGGCGCTGCGATCATGCACATCCATCTGCGCCAGCAGGCGCCGGGCAAGGGTCATCTGCCGTCATGGGAGGTGAGTGTCTCCCGCGAGATTCAGCAGGCGATCCGCGAGGCCTGTCCGGGCGTGATCATCAACCACACCTCGGGCGTGTCGGGCCCGAACTATCAGGGTGCGCTCGATTGCATCCGGGAGACGCGGCCGGAGATCGCGGCCTGCAATGCAGGCTCGCTGAACTATCTGAAGGTCAAGGCCGACAACAGCTGGGCATGGCCGCCGATGATGTTCGACAACTCGGTCGAGAAGATCGAGGACTATCTCGCCGCAATGAAGGACGCGCACACGATCCCGGAGTTTGAGTGCTTCGATGTCGGCATCGTGCGCTGCGTTGGCATGTACCGCCAGACCGGCATGTATGGCGGGCCGCTGGAATACAATTTCGTGATGGGCGTGGCCTCCGGCATGCCCGCCGATCCCGAGCTGCTGCCGATCCTGCTCAGGCTGAAGCTGCCGGAGGCGCATTGGCAGGTCACCGCGATCGGCCGCGCCGAGATCTGGCCGCTGCATCAGCGCTGCGCCGATCTCGGTGGCCATCTCCGCACCGGCCTGGAGGACACGTTCTATCTCGCCGACGGCACCAAGGTGACCTCGAACGGCCAGCTGATCGAGGCCATCGCCGCCTGCGCGCGGCGCGCGGGCCGCGAGATCGCCAGCCCCGCCGAGGCGCGGCAGATGTTTGGGACAATCAACTGACGCCGGATACTCCGTCATTGCGAGCGCAGCGAAGCAATCCAGAGCTGCGCGTGACGCCCTGGATTGCTTCGCTGCGCTCGCAATGACGCGGATGGAGAGGGACTAGAATGATGACCAATCTCGACGCCACCGGCGGCGTAGCCGGACCCGGCCGCATCGGCCGGGTCGCGATCGGCGATCTCTTGAAGCGCGCGGCGCGGCGCTTTCCGGAGCGCGTCGCGATCACTGACGGCAGCCGCCAGGTCACGTTCACCGAGTTGGAGCGTGACGCCAACCGCTTCGCCAATTACCTCGTCGCCAAGGGGTTGAAGCCGGGTGAGAAGATCGCCACGGTCTGCAACAACTCGATCGAGTTCGTCAAAGCCCTGTTCGGCATCCATCGGGCCGGGCTGGTGTGGGTGCCGATCAATACCATGCTCGGCCCGGCCGACATGGATTATATCCTCGGTCACGCCGAGGTCCGCTTCGCCATCATCGACGACAATCTCCACGCTCAGCCGGAGCGGCGCGCGGCGCTGGAAAAGCGCGGCGCCGAGCTGATCGCGATCGACCTCACCGGCACGGCGAAGGCGGCAGAGCTCGCTAGCTTCAACGAGCTGATCCTGGGCCAGTCCGAGATCGAGCCGGATATCGCGATCAACGATCGTGATCTCGCGATGATCATCTACACCTCCGGCACGACGTCGCGGCCGAAGGGTGCGATGCATTGCCATCTCGCGGTGGTCATGGCGGTCATGAGCAACTGCATCGAGATGCAGCTGTCGCGCGATGACGGCATCACCGGGCAGTTCCCGTTGTTCCATTGCGCCGGCCATGTGCTGCTCTTGAGCTATCTCTCGGTCGGCGGCCGCATGGCGCTGATGCGCGGCTTCGATCCGGTGGCCTGCATGGAGGCCATCGTGCGCGACCGCCTGACCGTGTTCGTTGGCCTGCCGCTGATGTATCAGGCCATCCTCGATCATCCGCGTCGCAAGGAGTTCGACCTCTCGTATCTGCGCACCTGTCTCTATACGATGGCGCCGATGGGCCGGCCGCTGCTGGAGCGTGCGATCAAGGAGCTGTGCCCGAACTTCGTGCTGACCAGCGGCCAGACCGAGATGTATCCGGCGACGACGATGTCGCGGCCGGAGGTCCAGCTTAACCGCTTCGGCAATTATTGGGGCGAGTCGCTGTTCGTCAACGAAACCGCCATCATGGACGATGCCGGCAATCTGCTGCCGCCGGGCGAGATCGGCGAGCTCGTGCATCGCGGACCCAACGTGATGATGGGCTACTACAAGGACCCCCAATCGACCGAGGACGCGCGAAAATTCGGCTGGCACCACACCGGCGATCTCGCGGTGATCGAGAATGGCGAGGTGCTGTTCCTCGACCGCAAGAAGGACATGATCAAGTCCGGCGGCGAGAACGTCGCCTCGGTCAAGATCGAGGAGACCCTCTTGGCGCATCCGGCGGTGCAGAACGCTGCTGTCGTCGGCCTGCCGCATCCGCAATGGGGCGAGGCGGTATCGGCCTTCGTCAAGCTCAAGCCGGGCGCGCAGGCGAGCGAGACTGAACTGCTCGAGCATTGCCGCAAGTCGCTCGGCGGCTTCCAGGTGCCGAAGCTCGTCCGCGTGCTCGCGGAGATGCCGATGACTGCCACCGGCAAGCTGCGCAAGGTCGAGCTGCGCCAGGCCTATGGCGACCATTTCGCGGCGAAGAGCGCGTGAGCCGCTCCACCAACTCCTTCGTCATTCCGGGATGGTCCGAAAGGCCAGGCCCGGAATCCATCACCACGATCGTGAGTATGGAGTCCGGGCTCGCGCTTCCGCCTTCGCTCTTCGAGCTGCGGCCGACAAGCCGCGCGTCCCGGAATGACGATCAATAGCGAGCTTGTTGCTTATGGCCATCATCGACAACACCATCTCTCCCACCGGCGCCGCCTTCCAGGCCAATCGTGACGGCATGCTCGGCCTGATCGGGCGCATGCGTGATCTCGAGGCGCGGACGCGCAATGCCTCCGCTGCGGCGAAAGATCGTTTCCATCAGCGCGGCCAGCTGTTGCCGCGTGAGCGCGTCGCGCTGGTGCTCGATCCCGGCGCGCCGTTCCTGGAGCTGTCGACCCTGGCTGGCTACATGTTCGATGTGCCGGACCCGGCGAAGAGCGTGCCGGGCGGTGGCGTCGTGGCCGGCATCGGCTTCGTCTCCGGCGTGCGCTGCATGGTGTCGGCCAACGACGCCGGCATCGATGCCGGCGCGCTGCAGCCTTACGGCCTCGACAAGACCCTGCGGGTGCAGGAGCTGGCACTGGAGAACAAGCTGCCTTACGTGCAGCTGGTCGAGAGCGCCGGCGCCAATCTGCTGCGCTACCGCGTCGAGGATTTCGTGCGTGGCGGCAACATCTTTCGCAATCTCGCGCGGCTGTCGGCGGCGGGACTGCCGGTCGTGACGGTGACGCACGGCTCCTCCACGGCGGGGGGCGCCTACCAGACCGGTCTGTCCGATTACATCGTCATGGTCCGCGGCCGCACTCGCGCCTTCCTCGCCGGGCCGCCACTCTTGAAGGCCGCGACCGGCGAGATCGCCACCGAGGAGGAACTCGGCGGCGCCGAGATGCACACCTCGGTCTCGGGTCTCGGCGACTACCTCGCCGAGGACGACCGCGACGCTTTGCGCATCGCCCGCGAGATCATGGGCAAGCTGAACTGGGACCGTCCATCGCGTGACGCGACGATGGCGAAGCCGCCGCGCTACGACCAGGAGGAACTGCTCGGCATCATGCCGCTCGACCATAAGCGCCCCGTCGACATGCGCCAGGTCATCGCCAGGATTGTCGACGACAGCGACTTCGTCGAGATGTCTCCGAACTACGGCCCCGCCACGGTGTGCGGCCATGCCCGCATCGAGGGCCAGGCGATCGGCATCGTCACCAACAACGGCCCGCTCGATCCCGCCGGCGCCAACAAGGCGACGCATTTCATCCAGGCCTGCTGTCAGACCCGGACACCGATCCTTTATCTCAACAACACCACCGGCTACATCGTCGGCCGCGCCTATGAGGAGGCCGGCATGATCAAGCACGGCTCCAAGATGATCCAGGCGGTGACTTCGGCGACGGTGCCGCAGATCACGATCTATTGCGGCGCCTCGTTCGGTGCCGGCAATTACGGCATGTGCGGCCGCGGCTTCCATCCGCGCTTCTGCTTCTCCTGGCCGAATGCCAAGACCGCCGTGATGGGCGGCGAGCAGGCGGCCGAGACGATGGCGATCGTGACGGAAGCGGCCGCGGCGCGCCGCGGCAAGCCGGTCGAGCGCGAGAAGCTCGACGCCATGAAGGCGCAGATCGTCAGCGTGTTCGACAGCCAGATGGACGTGTTCGCGACCTCCGCCCGCGTGCTCGACGATGGCGTGATCGATCCGCGCGACACCCGCGCCGTGCTGTCGGAGGTGCTGGCGATCTGCCGCGAGGCTGAGGCGCGTGAGCCGCAGCGCATGCAGTTCTCGGTGGCCAGGCCATGAGTGGAGAGGTGAAGGCGATGTCGCGCAGGCCGTTCCACAAGGTGCTGATCGCCAATCGCGGCGAGATCGCGCTGCGCGTCATGCGCACCGCGCGGCGGCTCGGCCATGGCGTGGTGGCGGTGTATTCCGATGCGGATCAAGACGCACCGCATGTGCGGCTCGCCGACCAGGCCGTCCGCATCGGCGCGCCGCCGCCGGCGCAATCCTATCTGAACATCGCTGCGATCATCGCGGCGGCAAAGGCCACCGGCGCCGATGCCGTGCATCCCGGCTATGGCTTCCTCGCCGAGAACGAGGATTTTGCGCAGGCGTGCACGGATGCGGGCCTCGTGTTCATCGGGCCATCGCCTGACGCGATCGCCGCGATGGGCAACAAGGCCGGCGCCAAGGACATCATGCTGCGCGCCGGCGTGCCCTGCGTGCCCGGCTATCAAGGTGAGGACCAGAACGACGAGGCGATGCTGCGCGAAGCGCGCCGCATCGGTTTCCCCGTGATGATCAAGGCGGTCGCCGGTGGCGGTGGACGCGGCATGCGGCTGGTGAGCGATGCAGATGCGTTCTTGGACATGCTGCGCAGCGCGCGCTCGGAGGCGGCTGCGGCCTTCGGTGACGGCACCGTCATCCTGGAGAAGGCGATCGCCAATCCGCGCCACATCGAGATCCAGGTGTTTGGTGACAGCCATGGCAACGCCGTCCATCTCGGCGAGCGCGACTGCTCGGTGCAGCGCCGGCATCAGAAACTGATCGAGGAGGCGCCGTCGCCCGCCGTCGGTCCCGAGCTGCGCGCGCGCATGGGCGCGGTGGCGGTACAGGCCGTGAAGGCGCTCGCCTATGAGGGCGCCGGCACGCTGGAATTCCTGCTCGATGGTGACGGCCAATTCTACTTCATGGAGATGAACACGCGCCTGCAGGTCGAGCACCCCGTGACCGAGGCGCTGACCGGCCTCGACCTCGTGGAATGGCAGCTGCGTGTTGCCGCCGGCGAGCCGTTGCCGCTCCGTCAGGAGCAGATCAGGCTCGAGGGCCACGCCATCGAGGTGCGGCTGTGCTCGGAGGATGCCGCGCAGGACTTCATGCCGAAATCCGGACGGATGGCGTTGTGGCAGATGCCGGAGGAAATCCGCGTCGAACATGCGCTGGAATCAGGTGCGGAGATCCCGCCATATTATGATTCGATGATCGCCAAGCTGATCAGTCATGGCGCGTCTCGCGAGGAGGCGCGGGCGCGGCTGATGGTCGGACTTGAGCAGGCGGCGGCGCTCGGCGTCACCACGAACCAGACTTTCTTGCTGTCATGCCTGCGTCATCCGGCGTTCGTTGCCGGCAAGGCGACCACCGCGTTCATCGCGGCGCACGGCGATGATTTGAACGCGCCGGCCGTCGCTGCGGCTGACGTTGCGCTGGCTACACTCGTGCTCTCCGTCAGCCATCCACTTGCGCATCCCGTCGGCGGTGGCCGCTCGCTGGCCGCAAGCTTCGCGACGCCGTTGCGTTTCGAGATCGGTGGCGCGGTTCGTGACGCTGAGTTGTTGCGTGAGCGCGATGGCAGCTATCGCGTGACGTGTGACGGGACCGAACATGGCTGCGAGGTCATCTCGTTGTCCGGCGATATGATTCGCGTTCGTCGCGGCGACATCACCGAGAGCGCGCGCTTCGTGCGTGACGGCGATCAGCTGTTCGTGCAACATCGCGGTCAGACGCTGGCCCTCCGCGACCTCACGCTGGCTGCACCGCAATCCTCCGCAGCCGCCGGTGGCGACGGCAAGGTGCGCGCCGCCTTGAACGGGCGCGTGGTGGCGGTGCTGGTCAAGCTCGGTGATCGCGTCGCGGTGGGGCAGCCGGTCATCACGTTGGAAGCCATGAAGATGGAGCACGTCCACGCCGCCGGCCTCGCCGGAACGGTGACCGCGATCGAGGTTGCCGAGGGCGATCAGGTGACGACGGGCCGGATCGTGGTGGAGATCGCGGCGTGAGCATTGAACGGGCTTATTTGTAAGGCAACTGCCCTACCCAGAATCGCTCTGGCGCAGGCCTTGCTTCCGTTGCCAGCGCGGTACCGGCCAGTCTCACTGGTGCAATTGCCGCTTCAACGTCGCCACCAGCCGGGCGGTCTAGAACGGCTTCGAGAGCAGCGGCGCGGTGGCGAATTCTTCCGGACATTGGTCGACGGCATAGCCGGTCACGGCGACGAAGGGCACACCGGCGGCGATCAAGGCGCGGGCGATCGGTGCCGAGGTCTCCTGGCCGAGATTGACGTCGAGCACGGCGAGATCGCAACGCTGTCGCTCCAGGAGATGCAGCGCCTTCGCGACCGTCGGCGCGACACCAACGACGTTGAAGCCTGCTTCCTCCAGCTCGACGGAGAGATCGAAGCCGATCATGGGATCGTCCTCGACGATCAGGACATTGATCTTGTCAGCGACGGGCATGGATGCTGCCGCGGCTGAGGCGTTGCAGGGGGCATCTCAGGTGCCAGCGCAGTCCGGCGGGCGCGAAATCGACATCGACCATCCCATCCAGCCCGGCCCGGACCATGTCGGAGATCACGCGGCTTCCGAAGCCGCTATGTGTCGGCGGCGAAACCGCGGGGCCGCCGCTTTCGCGCCAAATCATCTCCAAGTCGTCGCCGTCGCGGACCCAGCGGAGCGTGACATGTCCGTCGTCATTGGACAGCGCGCCATATTTGGCGGCGTTGGTCGCGAGCTCGTGCACCGCCATGCCGATCGCCTGCGCCGCTTCCGGCGTCAACTCGATCTCCGGGCCGTCGATCGCGATGCGGTTGCCGACCAGGTCGCTGAACGCGCCGAGCTGGGAACGGACCAGGCCGCCGAGCGGAATGAAGCGCCAGTCGTTCTGGATCAGGAGATCCTGATTGCTCGCGATCGCCTGCAGGCGCTGCAGGAAGCGTTCGAGATCGAGCGGCCGGCCTCGGCGTGTCATCTGCCGGGCGATGGCCTGCACCAGCGACAGCAGGTTCTTGCTGCGATGATTGACCTCGGCGAGCAAGGTGCGCAGTTGTTCCCGGGTTTGGCGTTTGTCGGTGATGTCGCGCACGATCTTGGACGCGCCGATGATGCGGCCATGGGAGTCGCGGACCGGCGAGACCGTCACCGACACGTCGATCAACGCGCCGTCCTTGCGCAGGCGGATCGTCTCGAAATTGTCGATGATCTCGCCGGAGACCACGGTGGCGAGGATGCGGTCCTCCTCGGCCTGGCGCTCCAGCGGGATGATGGTGCGGATCGAGCGGTTGATCATCTCCTCTTCCGAGAAGCCGAAGATGCGCTCGGCGCTCTTGTTCCAGCTGGTGATGGTGCCGTCCAGGGTCTTGCTGACGACGCCGTCGGACGACGAGGCGACGATGGCGGCCAGCATGGCGGCGCCGCGTTCGGCCTTCTTGGTCAAGGTCACGTCGCGGATGATCGCCGAAATGCCGACCACAGCCGCCTGCGGGTTGCGCACCGGCGAATAGGTGATGGACACCTCGATCGGCCGGCCCTGTTTGCTGAGCAGGACCGTCTCGAAGCTCTCGACCGATTCGCCCGTCGCGATCCGGTCTCGAATGTCGCGCGCCTGCTCGTGCAGTTCAGCGGGAATGATGTCCGCAACGGGCCTGCCGATCATCTCCGTTGCGCTATAGCCAAGCATCCGTTCGCAGGCGGCATTCCAGCTGCGGATGGATCCGTCCGTGGTCGTGCTCAGGATCGCATCGGCCGACGAGGCAACGATCGCGGCGAGATGAGCCGTGTCGTGATCGCTCACATGGGCCATGGGGGAGGCGCCGGGCATTCCGTGCACGTGGCGGGCTCCTTGCTAACGGGACGACGGAGAGGATGCCGCACACCCGATTACCAACTTGTTTGTGTACGAATGCAAGGGCTATCTCGTTCGTTGCTTGTTGTTGGTTTTCCGGCAACGAGGACAGGGAACACGGCCGTGGCCGATAGCGGTCGTTGCGACGTGCTCCAGCCCATCGCGGCGATCACCTGTAACGTCGATCTGACGATTTTGTTCCGCCGAAACCTCCCTGAAAGGTTCGGGAGGTCGCGGCGCCGAGGCGGTCTGCGGCGGCGGCTTTACCCATTCGCAAGCACCAGCGTCGCGCCGGAACTTTGGATTCCGCTCGGCCGAGCGGGCTACCGACGCTTACTGGCCGAGGCTGAGGATGTAGCTCGCGAGATCGGCTGCATCCGCCGCTGTGAGTGGATTGTTAGCCATGGTGGCGTGAGGCAGGAGAAGGAACTGGACCAGTGTTTCCTTCGTCAGGCCCGGCTTGGTCGCAATCGCCACGAATGGCCGGGCGCGGCGGAACTTGGGGGTCTCTGTGCCGACGACATGGCACGCGGCGCACCAGCGCTCCGCGAGCTGACGCCCATGATCGGTGTTCTCCGCCCTCCCGGGAACCGTCGCCATCAGCAGCAGCGCCATGATCGACAACGCGGTGGCTCGACGCACGGGCGGCACTCCTCACAGCGGCTGGTCGTCGTCGGTCGACGGCTGATCCTGCAGCGAGACGATATCGCCGCCGCCGAACTCCTCCTCCGGCGGCGGGTAGACCCACATATGGTCACGCACGTCGCGGACGCCCTGAACGCTCTTGGCCGCCACGATCGCGGTTGCCCGCTCCTGGTCGTTGCGCACCGCACCGGTGAGATGCGCGACGCCGTTGCGGACGACGACATTGAAGCGGCAGTGTTTGCAGGCGGCCTGGTCGAGCGCGTCGAGGATGGCCGTGCGGAGCCCGTCATCGTCGGGGGTGGGGCCCGGCACCGCCGTCGCGAGATCAGCGAGGGTCTGGACGAAGTCGGTATGAGTGACCATGCCGACCAGCTGCTCGCCGCTGACGACCGGCAGGCGCTTGATGCTGCGCTTCTCCATGATCGCGGCGATCTCGGCGAGACTCGCATCGGGGCTGACTGTGACCGCAGGCCGGCTCATGATATCGCCGACGGTGCGGCCATGGGAATGGACGAAATCGGCGCCGATGCGGCCGCGTCCGACCAGGAGGTCGAGCCAGCGGCCCTGCTTCCGCTCGGTGCCGAGCTCGGCCCGACGGAGGAAGTCGCCATCGGTGACCATGCCGACCAGTCGCCCCGCGGCATCGACCACCGGCAGTCCGCCGATGTGATTGCGGAGCATGATCCGCGCCGCCTCGGCCACCGGGGTTCCCGGCGTCACGGTGATGACCGATCTCGTCATGATCTGATGAGCGCGCATGTCGTGATCTCGCGAAAAGGGCTGCTGTCGCAATCGCACAAGCATAGCCCCAGGTGTCGCCGCGCGCTTGACCAGGATCAACGCCGTCCCGGGTGTCCTACACGATCCGCGAAGTCTTGTTGCCCCAATAGCGATCGCGTAGCAGGCGCTTGTACAGCTTGCCGGTCGGCAACCGTGGCAGTTCCTTCTCGAAATCGATCGAGCGCGGCACCTTCTGGCGTGACAGTGACTGTCGGCAGAATGCGATCAGCTCCTCTTCGAGCCCGGCGCTGGGTGGAATGCCGGACATCGGCTGGATCACCGCCTTCACCTCCTCGCCGAGATCCGGATTGGGCACGCCGAACACGGCGGCGTCGGCGACCTTGGGATGGGTGATCAGCAGGTTCTCGCATTCCTGCGGATAGATGTTCACGCCGCCCGAGATGATCATGAAGGTGGCGCGGTCGGTGAGGTAGAGATAGCCGTCGGCATCGACATAGCCGACATCGCCGACGGTGCTCATCGTGCCGTCGGCCGAGCGCGCTTCCTTGGTGCGCTCGGGATCGTTGAAGTACTCGAACGGCGAGCCGGTCTTGAACCACACCGTGCCGGCGGTGCCGACCGGGCAGGGCTGCATGGCCTCGTCGAGGATGTGCAGGTCACCGAACAGCACCTTGCCGACGGTACCGCGATGCGCGAGCCATTGTTCGCTGTCGCAGGCCGTGAAGCCGAGCCCTTCGGTGGCCCCGTAATATTCGTGGATGATCGGTCCCCACCAGCGGATCATGTCCTCCTTGACCTGCGCCGGGCAGGGCGCGGCGGCATGGATCGCGACCTCGAGCGACGACAGGTCGTAGCGGCTGCGCACCTCCTCCGGCAGCTTCAGCATGCGCGAGAACATCGTCGGCACCAGCTGGGTGTGGGTGATGCCCCATTGCTCCACGAGCTGGAGGTAGCGCTCCGGATCGAACGTCTCCATGATGATGGCGGTGCCGCCGCTGCGGATGGTAAGGTTGACGGCGGCCTGCGGTGCGGAGTGATAGAGCGGCGCCGGCGACAGATAGATCATGCCCTCGCGGTAGCGCCACAGCCTCTCGAGAAAGTCGAAGATCGGCAATTGTTGCAACGGCGGCTGCTCGGGCAGCGGCCGGAGAATGCCCTTGGGCCGGCCCGTGGTGCCGGAGGAATACAGCATCGCGGTGCCGACGCTCTCGTCGGCGATCGGCGTTGCCGGCAGGCCGGCGGTGGCCTCCGCGAGGCCGACGATGCGCTCGCTCGTGCCAAATTCATCCGGATGCCCGTCGACGACGATGCACAGCTCGATGCCGGGCGCCTCCTGCAGCGCCTCGCGCGCGACGTCGAGCTTGGCGACCGAGGTGATCAGCAGCCGCGACCGGCTGTTGTTGAGGATGTAGGCGAGCTCGCCGGGGGTGAGGTAGGAGTTGACGCAGGTGAAATACAGTCCGGAGCGCTCGCCGGCGCCGCAGGCCTCGAGATAGCGGTCGTTGTTCTCCATGAAGATCGAATAGTGATCGAGCCGCTGCAGCCCGCGCTGGCGGAACAAATGGGCCAGGCGGTTCGTGCGCGCCTCCAGCTCGCGATAGGTGACCGCCTCGCCGGTGGAGGCCATGATGAAGGCGGGCTGCAGCGGGCGCAGCCGGGCGTGCTTGCCGGTGTACATGAGTCCTCCCTGCGAATGTCTGCCGTTCGGTTTGCAGGAGAGTGCATGAGGGAGAACAGCGAGCGCACTGGCGGGGACGGGGCAACGCCCGCCTCACGCCCTCAGGCTGTCTCCTGCCGCATGCACCATCCCGCAGGACGGCCGCTTATTGCTTGGACGTGACTGTAGCGGAGGAGCCGGGAGCCCTCAACACGCCTTTCATTCCATTGGCTGAGGCGGGAAGGGATGGGCGCCGCCGGGGTTCTGGCATAACATGACGGCGCATTCCAAAACGAATGACTTCTCAAGACCAAAAAACTCCGGGAGAGACGATATGAAATCGAGCTTGCTGGCTTTTGCTGCGGTTGGCGCGCTGATGGTGGCGGCGCCGGCCTCGGCCCAGGTCAAGATCGGCATTCTCAACGATCAGTCCGGCGTCTACGCCGATTACGGCGGCAAATATTCCGTCGAGGCCGCCAAGATGGCGATCGAGGATTTCGGCGGCGAGGTGCTGGGGCAGAAGGTCGAGCTGGTCACCGCCGACCACCAGAACAAGCCGGATCTTGCCTCGTCGATCGCGCGGCGCTGGTACGACACCGAGGGGGTCGACATGATCACCGAGCTGACGACCTCCTCGGTCGCGCTCGCGATCCAGGAGCTGTCGAAGGAGAAGAAGAAGATCGACATCGTGGTGGGCGCTGCGACCTCGCGCATCACGGGCGATGCCTGCACGCCCTATGGCTTCCATTGGGCCTATGACACCCGCGCGCTCGCGGTCGGCACCGGTGGTGCACTGGTCGAATCCGGTGGCGATAGCTGGTTCTTCATGACCGCAGATTACGCCTTCGGCTATGCACTGGAAAAGGACACCAGCGACATCGTGACGTCGAAGGGCGGCAAGGTGCTGGGCTCGGTGCGCATCCCGCTGAACTCGTCGGATTTCTCGTCCTTCCTGCTGCAGGCGCAGAGCTCGAAGGCCAAGATCATCGGGCTCGCCAATGCCGGCCTCGACACCACCAACTCGATCAAGCAGGCCGCCGAGTTCGGCATCGTGAAGGGTGGCCAGAAGCTGGCCGGCCTGCTGATGACCTTGTCGGAGGTGCACGGCCTCGGGCTCGAGGCGGCGCAGGGGCTGGTGCTGACCGAGGGCTTCTATTGGGATCACGACGACAAGGCCCGCGCCTTCAGCGAGCGGTTCATGAAGCGCACCGGCCGGATGCCGAGCATGATCCACGCCGGCACCTATTCGGCGACCTTGTCCTATCTGAAGGCCGTGAAGGCTGCGGGCAGCAAGGACTCCGACGCGGTGGCTGCAAAGCTGAAGGAGCTGCCGGTCGACGACGCGTTCGCGCAGGGCAAGGTGCTCGCCAACGGCCGCATGGTCCACGACATGTATCTGTTCGAGGTCAAGAAGCCGTCGGAATCGAAGAAGCCGTGGGACTACTACAAGCAGCTCGCCACGGTGCCCGGCGACAAGGCGTTCTTCTCCGCCAAGGACAGCGGCTGCCCGCTGACGAAGTAAGCCGCCTCGCCCCGCTGTCGTCCCGGCGAATGTCGGGACGGCAGCCGTGTGTGGCAATCAGCCCTGCAGCATCCGCCAGACGATGGCGATCAGCGCGCCCACCAGGAGCGCCAAGGCGGCGAGCGCCTGCACGCCGAAGCCGGTGCCGCGCTTCTCCGCAGCCTTGGCGTAGGAAGTCATGTACATCGCGCGGCCGACGATCCAGGCCAGGCCGAGCAGCGCCGCGATCGCGTCGCTGACATAGATCGCGAACAGCCACAGCGCCGGCAGGAAGATCGGCAGCCATTCCAGCGTGTTCATGTGGATGCGGAAGACGCGCTCGAACTCGGCATTGCCGGTCGTGGCCGGCGCCTTGATGCCGAACTTGCCGCGGGCCTGCCCGACCAGGATCGACATGTAGAAGTACAGCAGCAGCGCGAGCACGGTGACGATCGCGGTGAAGTGGTACATGCTTGTTTCCCCCGTTAAGCCTTCTCAATATCCGGTCAGCTCGAGATAGCCCACCCCGCTGTGGCTGCCCCTGAAGCTGATCGGCCCCTCCCAATACGGAACGCGCGTGCCCATCCAGGCCTTCGGATTGAGCGGGGCGGTGTCGATCGCAATGCCGAGCGCCGCAATCTCGACGCGCCAGCCGACCGGCAGTTTGCGCTCGCCGATCGCGACCGTCTCCGTCGGCCTCATCGCGATGCCGTCGGGACCGAGCTGACGCGCGGCGCCGTCGGCGGTGATCCAGGTGCCCGACGTGTAGTCGCCGTTTCCCTGCCGCATCCGGTACAGCATCAACTTCTCGCCGCCCGCAAAATGCAGCGCGAACCAGTCCCAGCCGCTCTGGTCGGACGCCAACGGCTGGCTGCTCCATTCGCGGTCGAGCCAGGCCATCCCTGTGACCTCGACCGGCGTGTCGTCGAAGATGATGCGGCCGCGCGCGCGATAGAAGGGTTGGCTGTAATAGTAGGACGCCTGGCCGCGCTCGGATTTGCGGCTGTAGCCGCCGATGCCCTGCAGCACGACCGGACGGCCCGCCTCCAGATGCAGCGCATAGGAGAAGTCGGCCGTACTCGCCGTCATGTCGAGGGGGGCCAGCGTCTGATCATCAGTTGCGCCGGTGCCGCGCAGCTGCCAGTCGTCGATCCAGGCCTGGAACGGCTTGCCCTCGACGCCGGCCTGGCCGATGCCGCCGCGCGCGAATTTCTCGGTCGAGCGGTGGCTGTCGGCGCGCGTCACCGCCGCATGCGCCATCCAGAGCTGCTGATTGTCGAAGCCTTCGGCCTGCGGCCCGGGCCGCGCCGCTGAGCGGAACAGCGTCCATTGCAGGCCGTAGGCCCTGCCGCCGGCGTCGCTGAGATTGGCGGTGACGTACCACCATTCGATGCGGAAATCGTCATGCGGAGCGTGGTCGGCGGGGAAGCTGAAGGCCTTGCCCGGCGTGACCGGCGTAAAGCCGTCCGCGCTATCGCTCAGACCCGCAAAGCCCTGTGCCCGCGCAAGGCGCGGCAGCGCCAGCAGGCCGAGCCCGCCGATCAGGTGGCGTCGCGTCAAGGTGGCTCTAGCGCTCAATGGTGAAGGTCCTGACCAGTTGGGCCGGCTGCATCCGCGCCAGCCGCAGCACCGGCAGCAGCGAGGCGATCAGCGCCGCGACCAGCGTGACGATCAACAGCCGGATCAGCTGCAGCGGAAACACGTCGAATGGCAGCCGCCAGCCGAACGCCTTCACATTGACGATGGCGATCAGGCACCATGCCACCATAAGCCCGAGCGGCAGCGCCAGCAGCGCGGTGAGGCCGGCGAGCGACAGCGTCTTCAGCAGTTCCACCTCGGCCAGGCGCCGGCGCGTCAGCCCGATCGCCCAGAGCGGCGCGAGCTGTGGCAGCCGCGAGTTGGCGAGGGTCAGCAGGCTGGTCAGCAGCGCGATCGCAGCGACGCCGAGCGTGAAGGTGTTGAGCGCGCCGGTCACCGCAAAGGTGCGGTTGAAGATCTGCTTCGATTCCTGCTTCACGGTGGCCTGATCGACGACGTTGCGGCCATCGAGGCCGAACCTGTCGGTCAGCGCCGCGATCAGCCCCGGCACGTCGGCCGGCGCCGCACGCACCGCCATGCGGGTGATCGGCGTCGCCGGGAAGCGCCGCGTGAGCGCGGCGACGTTCACCGTGACCTGTCCCTTCGGATTGCCATAATCAGCATAGATGCCCGCGACGTTGATGCGCCAATCGCCGGTCGGCGCGGGAATGTCGATCCAGTCGCCGATCGCGAGATGCAGCCGACGCGCAAGCTGCTCGCTGACGAAGCCGCCGTCGCCGCGCACCAGCTGTTTCCAGGCGTCGCTGCCGGCCTGCAGCAGCGGCCAATGCTCACGGTAGGTGTCGTGATCGGGCAGGCCGAGCACGTCGATCGGGGCGCCGGCGAGCTGGATCTCGGCGCGGCCGCCCGGCAGCACCGCCCGCACCTCGGGCCGCGTGCGCAGCCAGGCCTGGATGTCGCGCGCCTGCGCTTCGTCGGCCGCGCTGATATAGACGTCGGCCGCGAGCCGGCCATCGAGCCAGACCAGGAAGGTGCGGCTGAAGGTCTCCACCATGGTGGCCACGCCGACATTGACGGCGAGCGCCAGCAGCAGCGCCATCAGCGCCAGCGACAGGCCCGAAATCTGCTGGCGGCTGTCGGCCCAGAACCATTGCGCCAGTGCGGCGCGTGCGCCGCGCTCGCCGAGCCGCAGCACGATCTCCAGGATCGCCGGCAGCAGCAGAGCGGCGCCGAGCATCAGCGCCGCGAGCACGCCGAAGCCGGCCAGCAATGACTGACCGAGCCACAGCAGCAGGCCGGCAGCCACGAAGAAGGCGAGCGCCGCGGCGCTCTGCAGCTTGAGCCAGCGCCGCTGCGCCTCCTGCCAGGCATAGGGTTGCGCGGTCGACAGGATCGGCAGCCGCATCGCCTTGATCAGGCTTGTCGTTGCGGCGGCGAGCGCGCCGACGACGCTGATCACGAGGCCGGCCACCCACCATTCCGGCCGCAAGCTGAGCTCGCCAGGCACCTGCGCGCCATAGAGACCGCGCAGCGACGCGGCGACATTCGGCAGCAGCGCCGCGGCGATGATGTAGCCGCACACCAGGCCGACAAGACCTGCGACGAGCGCGAAGGCGACGAGCTCGCCGATCAGCACGCTGTTGAGCTGCCGGGCCGAGACGCCGCAGGCGCGCAAGGTGCGCAGCACCGGCAGCCGCTGCTCGAAGGCGAGGCCGATCGCGGAGTTGACGATGAAGAGACCGACCACGAAGGACAGCAGCCCGAAGGCGGTGAGGTTGAGGTGGAAGCTGTCGGTCAGCCGTTCCAGATCGGTCTCGGCCTCGGGCTGCACCAGTTGCAGCCGGCCGCCTGCGAAGCTCTTCAGCGGCTCCCGCTTGCCCGGTGTTTGACCGACGAGGAGCCGGGAGATCTGGCCCTGTTTGCCGAGCAGCCGCTGCGCGTCGCCGATGTCGACGACGAGCACGCCGGGCGCGAGCTGCTGCTGCGCCATCAGCGGCGGCAGCAGGGCGTCGTTGCTCAGCCGCGGCGCCGTGCCCTCCTTCAGTCCGAAATCCGCCAGCGTCTCCGGCGAGATCAGGGTGCGATGCGGCGGCGTCAGAAACGCCTCGAGCTCGCTGCGTCCGACCCTCGGCGCGTCGCCGACCTCGCGGGGAATGCTGAACGGCTCGATCCCGAGCAATCGGATGGAATGTCCATCGAACTGCACGCGGCCCTCGACGACCGGCGACACCGGCCAGCCGGCGCGGCGCAACTCGGCGAACACGCTCTGCGGCAGCATCTTGCCGTCGCTTGCGACCAGCATCGGCGTGCGCGCGCCGCCGAAGATCGCTGCCGCCCGGTCATAGGAATTGCGCGCCTGCTGGTTCAACGCCTGCACACCGCTCCACAGCGCCGTCGCCGAGATCAATCCGATCAGCAGCGTCGCGAGCTGCATCGGATGCCGGCGCCAATGACTGAGCAGCACGGCAAGAATCCACAATGCGCGTCTCATGCGACGCGTCCGGCATGCAGGTGAACCTGGCGGTCGAGCATCGCCGCCAGCCGTGCGCTATGCGTCACCATCAGGAAGCCGCAGCCGGTGCGCGCGACGAGGTCGCGCGTCAGCGCCATCACCTCGTCGGCGGTGTCCTCGTCGAGATTGCCGGTCGGCTCGTCCGCGAGCAGCAGGCTGGGCCTGACCGCCAGCGCGCGGCCGATCGCGACGCGCTGCTGCTGGCCGCCCGACAATTGCTCCGGATAACGCTTGAGCAATGGCTTGAGCCCGAGCCGCTCAACCAGCTCGGTGTGCCAGGCGGGATCGTGGCGTCCGGCGAGCCGGGCCTGAAAGTTGAGATTGTCTGCCACCGACAGGCTCGGCACCAGATTGAACTGCTGGAACACGAGGCCGAGCCGTTCGCGTCGGATCGCTGCGCGCGCCGCGTCGTCCAGCGTGCCGATCGAGGCGCCTTCGAGCAGGATGTCGCCGCCATCGGCGGCGTCGAGCCCGGCGATCAGATGCAGCAGCGTGCTCTTGCCGGAGCCGGATTCCCCCGTCAGCGCCACGCGCTCGCCCGCGGCGACCGTGAGGTCGACGCCGCGCAGGACTTTGACCGGCTCGCCGCCGGATCGATAGGACTTGGTAAGATGGCGGATGTTGAGCACGAGCCTGATCGCGGTTGTTGCGTCACAACATAACAAGGGCCAACGCGAACATCATCCGCTCGTTCTTGGCAACGCCCATGATGTGATGGCAGCTCGCTCGTGACCAGGTTGCGCAAGTTCCCCTGCGCAGCCCCAGAGGGATGATTCTTGCGTTGCAGCAACAACTTAGCTCGCGAGCTGGTTGCTTGTGGCGCCGCTTCGTGGGTAGCATCGGCAAAACGCCCGAACAACAGGGGCGGATCATAACAATGACGGGGAAGAAACATGGCCGCGCCGACGACGCTTCAAGGCACATCCCGTACGAGACCGGCAGCGACGCCGAAGGGAGCCTGGAAGGTCACCTTCCTGCTGTTCCTGTTCATGCTGGTGAATTTCGCCGACAAGATCGTGGTCGGCCTCGCTGGCGTGCCGATCATGACCGAGCTCAACCTCTCAGCCGAGCAGTTCGGACTGCTGGGCTCCTCCTTCTTCTTTCTGTTTTCGATCTCGGCCATCGTCGTCGGTTTCATCGTCAACAAGGTGCCGACGCGCTGGGTCCTGCTCGTGCTGGCGCTGGTCTGGGCGGTGGCGCAGTTTCCGATGGTCGGCAGCGTCGGCTTCACCACGCTCCTGATCTGCCGAATCATTCTCGGCGCCGGCGAGGGGCCCGCGGCCTCGGTGGCCGTCCACGCGATCTACAAATGGTTTCCCGACGAGAAGCGGGCGATGCCGACCGCGATCCTGTCGCAGGGCTCCGCCTTCGGCGTCATTCTCGCAGTGCCCGCGCTGAACTTCGTGATCGTGAATTATGGCTGGCATTACGCCTTCGGAGCACTCGGCATCGTCGGACTGATGTGGAGCGCCGCATGGCTGTGGCTCGGCCAGGAAGGGCCGCTGGCCGAGATCGAACTTGCCGGATTGCGCGAGCAGCGCGTGCCCTATCTGCAGCTCCTGACGTCGCGCACCTTCGTCGGCTGCGTCGCCGCGACCTTCGGCGCCTATTGGGCGCTGTCGCTCGGGCTCACCTGGTTCACGCCGTTCCTGGTCAAGGGGCTCGGTTTCTCGCAGCAGCAGGCCGGCTTCATCTCGATCCTGCCCTGGGTGTTCGGTGCGTGCGTGGTGATGACCACGGGCTGGCTGTCGCAGCGGCTGATGGCGCGGGGCGTCTCGACGCGCATGGCCCGCGGGGTGCTCGGGGCGACGCCGTTGATCTTCGGCGGCATGCTGATGGCAGCGATGCCGCATGTCGACGGCGCCACCACGCGGATCGCGCTGCTCGTCGTCGGCTCGGGGCTGTGCGGGTCGATCTATGTCGTCTGCGCGCCGATGATCGGTGAGTTCACGCCGGTGTCCCAGCGCGGCGCCGTCATCGCCATCTATGGCGCGCTCTACACGCTCGCCGGCATCATCGCGCCGGTGGTGATGGGCAAGATGATCCAGGCCTCGGGCAGTCTGCTCGACGGCTACATGTCCGGCTTCACCATCAACGCCGTGATCATGGTGATCGCCGGCCTCACCGGGCTTGCGCTGCTCTGGCCGAACACCGAGCGCGCGCGCCTGCAGGCGCATCAGGCTGTCGCGCCGGAATTCGCCTGAGCCGTAGCTGGGCGGGGCGCGACAGATGAGTATCGTGGAGCTGCGGGCGAGAGGCTGCCAACCACGTTCTCGGCGTCGTGCCGGACAAGCGCGCGCGACGCGCGCGCAGATCCGGGATCCATAACCTCAGGGACTTGTTCGAGTCACGGTCGCCGACCATTTGCGTCCCAGCCACATCCGCTGTGGTGTAGGGGGCCGGGGCGGCATCCGCCAACGCTTTCGCGTTGCCGGACTTGCCCGGAATGACATCGAATGTGAGACGCGCATCTTGACGATGCGGCGGGAGGTTGGCTCCCTCTATTGCACGCCGCTGCGCGCGCCCTTGACCAGCCGCCCCGGCCTCGCACCGGTGGCTTCGCCGTGCCGGCGCGTCACCACCCCCGAGACGATCGTCGCGTCATAACCGTCGACCTCCTGCATCAGCCGCCGGCCGCCGACCGGCAGGTCGTAATGGACCTTGGGCGGATGCAGATGCAGCCGGCCGTAGTCGATGACGTTCACATCCGCCTTGTAGCCGGGGGCGATCAGGCCGCGATCGTCGAGACCGACCGAGAGCGCGGTCTTGCGCGACTGCGCCGCGACGACGAAGGGAATTGAGAGCTTGTCACCGCGCTTGCGGTCGCGCGTCCAGTGCGTCAGCAGATAGGTCGGGAAGCTCGCATCGCAGATGATGCCGCAATGCGCGCCGCCATCGCTGAGGCCGGGCACGCTGCGCGGATCGCGCAGCATCTCATAGGTGGCGTCGAGATTGCCGTCGGAATAGTTCAGGAACGGGACGTAGAGCATGCCGCGCCCCTGGTCTGACAGCATCGCGTCGTAAGCCAGCTCCTCCGGCCGGCAGCCGCGCGCACGGGCCTGGGCGCCGAGCGACTGTTCCGGCGGCTGTTCATAATCCGGCGGATCGCCGAGCAGATACATTTTGTCGTAGTTCGGCCTGAAGAACAGCGGATCGTCGGTCGCGCGGGCCTGTTCGCTCAGGATCGCTGCGCGCAGCTGCGGATCGCGCATCCGCGCGACACGCTCGGCCAGCGGCAGATGCGCGATCGCCTGATAGCTCGGATGGGTCTGCAGCGGGTTGCGCGACAGCTCCAGCCCGAGCAGCAGGCCAACAGGGCGCGCGGCGATCTGTGCCGTCACCGACAGGCCGCGCGCGGCCGCGCTGTTGATCTCGGCCAGGGTCTGCCTCCAGCGCTGCGGCGCGCGGTCGTTCTGCGTCACCGAGAACGAGATCGGGCATCTCGTTTTGTCCGCGATGCGCAGCATCATCGGCAGGTCTTCATGAATAGTGGAGATGTCCAACACGAATTGCAGCACGCTGCGCCCGGCGCTCTGCATCGCCTCGGCGATCGTCGTCAGCTCGTCCTCGCCGGCTTTCAAGGTCGGCGTGTAGTCGCCGGTCGATGTCCGGTGGTTGAGGGTACGTGAGGTCGAGAAGCCGAGCGCGCCGGCCTTGACTGCATCGCGCGCCAGCACGGCCATCGCGCGGTTGTCGTCGGCCGTGGCAGGATCGCGTCGCGCGCCGCGCTCGCCCATCACATAGACGCGCAACGCTGCATGCGGCAGCTGGGCGCCGATGTCGAGATCGAATTCGCGTCTGCCGAGCCACGCCATGTAGTCCGGGAAGCTTTCCCATTCCCAGGGAATGCCGGCCTCGAGCACCGGCTCGGGAATGTCCTCGACCCCTTCCATCAGCTGGATCAGCCGCTGGTGATCGGCCGGCCGGCATGGCGCGAAGCCGACGCCGCAATTGCCCATGATCGCCGTGGTGACGCCGTTCTGCGACGATGGCGAGATGTCGTGGCTCCACGTCACTTGGCCGTCGTAATGGGTGTGAACGTCGACGAAGCCGGGCGTCACGAGCTTGCCGCGTGCGTCGATCTCCTCGCGGCCGGACGCTTGGATCTTGCCGACTTCGACGATGAGGCCGTTCGCGATTGCGACATCGGCCTCATGGAGCTCGCCGCCCGAGCCGTCGGCGATGGTTCCGCCGCGGATCACGAGATCTGGCTGCGTCATGGCGTGTCTTCCCCGGATCGTGTTGTTCTGGGGATATCATCGGCGGACGAGAGATGATGTCAACATGCGCGAGCGGACGGCAGCATTGCGAGATGACGCTGACACGCGAGCCAGCATCCGTTGCGCTCATGCCCGTCGCAGCGAGACTTAAGGCTTCGCCTTCTTTGGCTCGGTGAAGAACGCGAGCACGATGGTCAGCAGCATGAACACGACCGAGGTGCCGAACACCCAGCGCGGCGCGTTCATGTCCATGATCCAGCCGAACAGCAGCGGGCTGACGACGCCGGCGAAATTGAAGCCGGTGGAGACGATGCCGAAGGCGCGGCCGGCCGCGCCTGCAGGCGCCGCATTGCGCACCAGCATGTCGCGGGATGGTGCGATGACGCCGCTCATGAAGCCTGCGACCAGCATGATCGCGATCAGCAATGCAGCGGGCAGGCTCACGAAGGTGATGATCAGCACCAGCACCGCATTGATCGCATAGGCGACGGCCGCGACAAGGTTGTGATGACGTATGCGATCGGCGAGCTGGCCGCCGGCGAGCACGCCGATGGCGCTGGCGCCGAGGAACGCGGTCAACGCGATGTTGGCGGTCGAGAACGAGATGCCGTAGCCGTTCATGAAGGCCACGACGCCGAAGCTGGAAATGCCGGCGTTGGACAGGCTGAGCAGCATGAAGAACACGGTCAGCAGCATCAGCATCGGCGTCAGCAGGCTAGGCTGCTTGGCCCGGGTGCCGTCGGCCTTGGTGTGATGCGGATGCGGCGGCACCTCCGGCACATTGCCGGCGAGCAGCAGCAGCGCTGCCAGCGGACCGACCAGGCCGGCCGCGATCAGCGCGCCGGAGCCGCCGACCGTGGTGACCAGGGCCGCCGTGATCGCGGGCGCGACGGCGCCGCCGAGATAGCCGGCGAAGGTGTGCACGCCGAAGGCGCGGCCCATCCGGCTCTCCTCCATGTGCGCCGACAGCAGCGCGTAGTCGGAGGGATGATAGACGGCATTGGCGAGGCCCAGCAGCACGGCCGAGGCGACGAGGCTGGCATAGGTCAGGTAGATCCCCAGCAACGCGAGCGACAGGCCGCCGAGCGTCAGGCCGAGCAGCAGGATCCGGCGCGCGCCTGCGCGGTCGACGAGATAGCCGACCGGAGCCTGGGTCAGCGCGGAGACGACGGCGAACACCGTGAGCGGAAAGCCGAGCTCGACATAGCCGACGCCGAGCCTCTCCTTCAGGTAGGGAAACAGCATCGGCAGCACCAGCATGTGCAGGTGGCTGACCCAGTGCGCGAGCGAGATCAGCGCCAGCGTGCGCAGCGAGGAGGCGGCCCGGACCGGAGCACCGGTATGTTGCGATGCGGCGAGAACGTCAGCCATGGTCGATCCGTTTGGCTCCCGGCGTCAGCGATGGAACTGGAGGGCGCGTTGCCGGCAGATCGCCAAGAGACCGCCGAGAAACCGCCAAGGCCCCTCGCAAAGGGCGCGCGACACAACGCCACACTATCGGATTGCGGTTCATTGTCCATGAACGCGGGCGCATGGCACCTGCGCGGGCCGGCTGGCGTTCGCGACAATCGCCAAGCGATCCGCGCCGTTGCAGCGTCCTGAGTGGCAGGCCCATCGCCCCTCCGACAGAGGTTCATCCCCACCGGCGGATATCTGTGGCACGACAGGCTCAACATGCAGCGTGCCACAAGACAGATCACGCGGTATGGGCCTCCGGTCTGCGCCCGCCGACGCTTCGCGTCATCGGACTTGCCCGGGACGACAGCGCAATGTGCGGTGCCGTCGGGGGGACAGTCCAGAGTTCATTGACCGCTTACTGCTCGACCGGTCCGCCAGCCTTCCTCCACGCATCGAGCCCGCCCTCGATATGCGCGGTGTTGGCAAGCCCCGCCGCTTGCGCGCTCTGCACCGCCATCGCCGAGCGCTCGCCATAGGCGCAGAAGAACACGATGCGGCGGCCGGTGGCGGCGGCGACCTCGCGCAGCATGCCGCCGGGCTTCAGACTGTCCTCGATCGCGGGATAGGGCGCATGCAGCGCACCCGCGAGGGTGCCGTGCCTGGCGCGCTCCGATGCCTCGCGCAAATCGACCAGCAGCACGTCGGGGCGTCCCAGGCATGCGATGGCCTCGCGCGCCGACAGCGCCAGGCCCTGTTTGGCAAGCTCGTCCTGGTGCAGGCCGACCCGCATATTGGCGGGAACCGCGACGTCCATCATCTTCGGATTGGGAAGGTTCAGCCCGGCCATCAGCGCCACGTAGTCGTCGACGGAGCGCACCTGCAGGCGCGGATTGTAGCGACGCTCCTCGCCGATGGTGGAGACGGTATCGCCCTTGTAGTCGTGCGCGGGATAGACCAGCGTGTCGTCCGGCAGGCGCAGCAGCTTGTTGAAGATCGACTCATATTGCTGGCGCGCATCGCCGTTCTGGAAATCCGTGCGGCCGGTGCCGCGGATCAGCAGCGTGTCGCCGGTGAAGACGCGGTCGCCCATCAGGAAGCTGTAGGAATCGTCGGTGTGGCCCGGCGTGTAGATCACCTTGAGGCTGATGCCCTCGATCGCGATCCTGTCGCCTTCGGCCACGCGCATCGCCACCACATCGGCCTTGGTCTGCTCGCCCATGATGGTGACGCAATGGGTGCGGTCGCGCAACGCGCCGAGGCCGGTGACGTGGTCGGCATGCAGATGCGTGTCGACCGCCTTGACCAGGCGCAGATCGAGCTCGCGCAGCAACTGGCAATAGCGATCGACCTTCTCCAGCACGGGATCAATGATCAGCGCCTCGCCGCCGCTGCGGCTGGCGAGGATGTAGCTGTAGGTGCCGGAGACGCTGTCGAACAATTGGCGGAAGATCATGACGCATCCTCCGATTCGGATTATGCGGCCGATTACAGCACGCTGTGCGCCGCGCCACCAACATCCTTCGATGACGCGCTCCGCGTTGCGGCGCAGCGCGCCTCAGGACGGCGCTGCAAAACCGGGATTGCCGTCCACGCCGGACAGCGTGACGGTGCTTGTTCCCGCCGAGGTCAGGCCGACGCTGCGCAGATGCGTCGCGACGACCTCCCATACCGGCTTGCCGTCCTGCGCCGTCATCGACGCCCAGCCGGCAACCTTGTAGGTCTTGCCCGGCTCCAGCGCCCGGCCATTGGCGAGCGTGAGGTCCGAGATGCGCCGGCCGATCGCCTCGGCGGGTGCGCAGCGGTAGGACAGGCCTTCGAGCCGCACCATGTCGCCGCCCTGCTGCAGATACGGGTCGGCGTTGAACAGGTTGTCGCAGACGTCTTCCAGCACGTCCTTGATCTGCGCGCCGGTCAGCCGCTGCACATAGGTCTCGGGATAGCTGATCGCCGTCTGCGCCAGCACGTCTTCCAGCATGATGGATTGGCCGGCGATCAACGTCGTGCCCCAGCGGAACCCGGGCGACAGCGCGATCTCCGCATCGAGCTGGCTGCGCAACGCCTCGCAGATCATGTCGTCGGTCGGGCCCTCGAAATTGCCGCGCCGATAGAGCAGGCGGTCCGAGGTCGCGAGCTTCTCGCTCCAGGCGGCGACCTGCGGCTGCTGGGTCTGGTCGATCAGCGCCTGCATGGCAGGGTCGGGTTTCAGCAACTCCGAATAGACCGGCAGCAGCCGGTAGCGCGCATCGGCGACGCGGCCCTTGCCGACGTCGAGATCGAGCACCGCGAGGAATTTGCCGTTCGAGCCGGCATTGGTGACCAAGGTCGTGCCCTTGGCGTTGCTGACCGCGACCGGCTGCGGCACGGCATCATGGGTGTGGCCGCCGAGAATCACGTCGATGCCGGTGACCCGGCCTGCCAGCTTGAGGTCGACATCCATGCCGTTATGCGACAGCAGGATCACGGCATCGACCTTGTCGGCGCCGCGCAATCCGTCGACCAGTTTCTGCAACTCCTCCTCGCGGATGCCGAAGGTCCAGTCCGGCGTGAAGCGGCGCGGATGCGCGACCGGCACGTAGGGGAAGGCCTGTCCGATCACGGCGATGCGCGCGCCGCCGATCTCCTTGATCATGGACGCTTTGAAGACGCGTCCCGATCCCGGATCGAACGCCTTGGCGTCGTTGAAAGCCGCCTCCTCGGTCAGGAACACGTTCTGCGCAAGGAACTCGCCCTTGAAGCGCGCGAGGTTGGCGCGCAGCGCCTCCTCGCCATAGGTGAACTCCCAATGTCCGGTCATCGCGTCGATGCCGAGCAGGTTGGCCGCGCTCACCATGTCGGCGCCGTGCATCGCGTTGGCGAGCCCGCTGCCCTGCCAGAGGTCGCCGCCATCGAGCAGCAGCGCGCGCCGGTCGCCGACATCGGCGCGGAGCTTGTCGATCAAGGTCTTCAGATGCGCGAAGCCGCCCATGCGGCCGAACCGGCCGGAATATTTCTCGAACTCGAACGAGGTGAAGGCATAGGCCTCGGCGCTGTCGGGCCGGATGCCATAGCGTTCGAGAAAGGCGCGCTCGACCAGATGCGGCGGCCGTCCCCACATCTCGCCGATGCCGATATTGACGCTGGGCTCGCGGAAATACACCGGCTTGAGCTGCGCATGCGTGTCGGTCATGTGCAGGATGCGCGCATTGCCGAACTTTTCGACGTCGTAGAGGCTGACGGTCTCGGCGGCGCGGACGCTGCGCAGCAGCGCCGGCGCGGCCAGCGCAGCGGCACCCGACACTCTAAGAAAATCACGGCGCCGCATCGTCATGGCCAGCGTCCTAGCGGATCTCCATGTCCTTCCAGCGCTGCTTTTCGCTGGTGGCCTGGACGATCGAGGCCTTGGCGAGCGCCTCCGCCTCCTGTGCAGCCTTGACGGCCTGATCGAAATTGCCGGCATCCGCCGCCTTCTTGGCAGCGGTGAGGGCGGCCTGGGTCACTGTCCATTGGTTGCGCAGACGTCCGGCTTCCTTGTTGGCGCTCTCGGCCGCCGCGACAGCCGTGAGATAGTCGGCTTCCGACGCGGCCCGCGCGGAGCCGGCGCCGACCGCGACCACCATCAAGGCGAAGACGATCTTTTTCATGACGTGTGGAGTCATGGCAGCTTTCATGGCAGCTCTCACGGCCGCGCTCCCGGTCCTGAAACCGGCAGGCCGTTTGACACGTAGGAGAGATAATATTCGAGGTTGCGATATTCGTCCGACTGCGGCTCCAGCGGCACGGCGCGGGTCTGGCTGTTGCAGGTGACGATGCGCCGGCTGATCGTGCCCATGCCGCTCCATTCCGAGCGGTAGATCGGCATCGCGTTGAGGATGCCGAGCGCCGGCGCCAGGATCTCGGCACGGATGCGCTCCCCTGGGCTCTGTACGTGGCAGCTCGCGCAGGAGAAGTTCAACTGGCCGCGGCGGGTGTAGAAGTACTCCTTGCCCTTCTCATAGGCTTCCAGCGCGCGCGGATCATCCGGGATCTTGATGTCGAAGCGCTTGCCGCGCGAGGTGAACGCCATGTAGGCGGTCAACGAGGCCATCTCGTCCTTGACGTAGGAGTAGGGCGCCTCGCCATTGGCTTCGCGGCAGCGGTTCAAGGCCAGCTCGAGGGTGATGACCTTGCCTTCCTTGTCGTCGAAATACGGATAATTCTGCCGGATGCCGATGCCGCCATTCGGGAAGCAGTCGGCATAGGTCTTGCCGTTCTTGAACGGCTTGGCGAACATCTCCTTGCCGGCCTCGAGCGCGAACTCGTAAGGCGGAAACTGCTCCTTCTCCTCCCACTGGCGGCGCATGTCGGCGTTCATCGAGTATGGGCCGTTGACGAAATCGTCGAACGCGACCTTCGGGAACTTCTTGACGAAGTAGTCCTGGAACGCCTTGGCATCGGCGACCGGATCGGGCCTGTCGGCCGCCGCAACGGCGGATGCACCGAGACCGAGAGCCAGCGCGACAGAGAGAATGAGGCGCGTCGCGCTCATTGGATGGTCGCCGTCAGGCTGTCGGTGGCGCCCTTGTTGTCAACCCAGCTCACCTTCAATTCGTCGCCTTTGGCGGCGCCCTTGAAGGCGAATTTGACATAGGGGTCCTTGGAGACCGCGGTGCCCCAATCGGCCAGGAACACGGTCTTGTCCTTGTGCACGAAGGTCAGCTGCTGGATGTAGTGCGCCGGGATCAGTTCGCCCTTGGCGTCCTTGACGAGGCCGGTATCCATCGGATGCTGGATCAGGGTCTGCACCTCGGCGATCTCGCCGTTCAGGATTGCGCGGACGCGGATGCTCGATGCCATGATGATCTCCTGTCCCTAGCCGCCGCAGCCGCCGACGGTGACCTTGACCTCCTTGGTCGCGCTGTAGAGCTTGCCGCCGGATTCGACGAGCGCGATCACGCTGGAGGTCTTGGCCATCTTGAGCCGGTTCGCCACCGCCGGCACCGTGCCTTCGGGGATCTTGTAGGACGCCGCCAGCGCATTCGGATTCTCGGCGACGATGAAGGCGATCGAGGTGACGTCGGGCAGGGTCGTGGTGACCGCGATCGGCACCACGCCGCCATTCTCGGCGATCTCGGGCGCGTCCAGCTTGATCTTGTCCGAGGCCTCGTGGTCGCGGCCATACAGCGCCTTGATCGCGTCGGTCGCGTTCTTCTGCCTGAAGGCGTCTTCCGGATATTTGTTGTCGTTGGTCGCGGCAAATGCCGGCGCCGCGTGCAGCACGGCATTGCCGAGGCCGATCAGCGCGACCAGGCCCGCGCCCTTCAGGAGCAGGCGGCGGTTGGCCAACGGGCCGAACGAGGCAGTCATGGCAGGGTCTCCAAAGCGCAGAATCAGAGGGTCTGCAGGAAATCGACGATGGCGCTGATTTCCTGCTCGGTCAGGATGCGGTTGCGGCCGAAGGGCGGCATCACCGTCAGCGGATTGCGCGTGGTCTCGTCGTTGAGAATCGCGGTCAGCTCGGCGCGGTCATATCGGCCCTTGAGGTTCTCCAGCTTCGGGCCGATCGAACCGGGCAGGTCGCCGCCCTTGATCTCGTGGCAGGTCAGGCAGTTGCCCTTGCCGCGGTCGAAAGCGAGCTTCTGGCCCTCGGCGGCCCCGGATTGGGCGTGCGCCGCCGCGGACATGGCGAGCGAAAGCCCCAGCGCCAGGGCGGTACGCAGAACGGATGTGATCAAGGTGAAGTTCCGACGTCTCGGTGATCGCGGCAATATAGGGGCTGCAAAGCATAAAGACCATCGGCTGACAATGCGGGTATGGTGCCCCGCGCAACGCGGTTAATGGCGCCGTTCATCCGGCGGCCGGGAGGTTCGGGCATGGCGGAATATGTCGTGGAATTCGGCCGGGACGGGCGGCCGGTGGAACCGGACGGACGGCTGGACGCGGCCGCCTTCCACCGCAACCACCAGCCGATCTGGGCGGTGCTGGCGCGTCTGCTCACCGGACGTTCCGGCGACGTGATGGAGGCCGGCAGCGGCACTGGCCAGCACATCGTGCAGTTCGCCTCGGAGCGCCCCGATCTCGTCTGGTGGCCGAGCGACCTCAACGACAGCCATCTCAAGAGCATTGCGGCCTGGCGCAAGCATGCGGGCCTGGCCAACATCCGCGACGTGCAGCGCATCGACCTCGCCGACCCCGGCTGGGTCGCGGCGTTCCAGGCGGCGGGCGGGCCTGCGTCGCTCTCCGCCATTTTCTGCGCCAATGTCATTCACATCGCGCCGTGGTCCGTGGCCGAGGGATTGTTCGCCGGCGCCGGACGATTGCTGTCGCCGGACGGCCTGCTCGTGCTCTACGGCCCGTTCAAGCGCGACGGCAAGCACACCGCCGTCAGCAATGCGGTGTTCGATACGTCCTTGCGCGAAGGTAATCCGCAATGGGGCGTGCGCGACATCGCCGATGTCGCAGCGCTCGCCGCGCGTCATGGCCTCGCTTTGCGCGAGACGGTCGAGATGCCTGCCAACAACATGATCCTGGTGTTCGCACGTGGGTCCTGACCCACTCACCGTCATTGCGAGCGGAGCGACGCAATCCAGGGCCGGGTCGGGACTCTGGATTGCTTCGTCGTTTCGTTCCTCGCAAGGACGGCGGAGAGGTCAGCTTAATCCATCTCCAGCCCGACATGCCGCGCCAGGAACCGCGTGCCCAGCGTGATGAAGCTGGCGCGCTCGCGGTTGTCGGTGCCGTAGCCATGGCCGCCGGCGGCGGGCTCGTAGAAGGAGGTGTCGTAGCCCATCGCCTGCAGCTTGGCCGTCATCTTGCGGGCGTGGCCGGGATGCACGCGGTCGTCGCGCCGGGTGGTCGCGATCAGGATCGGCGGATAGGGCTGACCTGGCTGCGCCATGTGATAGGCCGAGTAGGTCTGCAGCCAGCCCCAATCCTCGTCCTTGTCGGGGTCGCCATATTCGGCGATCCAGCTCGCACCGGCGAGCAGCTTGGTGTAGCGGCGCATGTCGATCAGCGGGATGGTGCAGAACAGTGCGCCGAAGCGCTCGGGATAGCGCACCAGCATGTTGGTGATCAGGATGCCGCCATTGGAGCCGCCTTGGGCTGCGATGCGCTTCGGCACTGTGACGCCGCGGCGGACGAGATCGGCGGCGACGGCGGCGAAATCATCATGCGCCAGCCGCTTGCCGGCGAAGCGGCCGGCATCGTGCCAGGCGGTGCCGAATTCGCCGCCGCCGCGGATATTGGCCTCGACGACGGTGCCACCGCGCTCCAGCCAGAGCTTGCCGAGCGCCGCATTGTAGACCGGACGGATGCTGTGGCCGAAGCCGCCATAGGCGCTCATATACACCGGCGCGTCGCCGGTCGGCCTGGCCGGTCCGGTGAGCGTATAGGGAATGCCGACACCATCCACCGAGATCGCCTCGTGCCGCGTGACGACGCAGCCCTCGGCGGTGAAGGTGCGCGGCGCCTGCTTCAGCACGGCCGGCGCGCCGAAGCCTTCGATCAGCTGCAGCGAAGGCGGGGTCAGCGGATCCTGGATGCTGGCGAGCAAGTCGCCATTGCCGGTCAGCTCGTAGGCATCGAGCGGCCAGACGTTGACGGTGGCAAGCTCGGGCAATCCGGGAAGCCGCTGACAGCTCCAGCCCTGCGCCGACGGCGTCCACACTTCGGATTGCGGCTTGAGCTCGTCGAGGATCGACAGCACCAACCGACCGCCGGCCCAGCAAAGACCCTGCAGCGCGCGGCGCGGGCCGGGCTCGAACACCCGAACGAAATCGCGCGCGCCGTCGAGAAACGCCGACAGCCGGATGCCGAGCACCACATCGGCGCCGTGAGTCACGTCGCCCACGGTCCAGGGCTGGCGCAGCTTGACCGCCATAAAGTTGCCATCCGCCGTCATCCAGCAATCGGTCGGCAGGTCGAGCTTGATGCCCGCGCCGCTCGCGTCGCCGAGCCACAGATGATGGTTGAAGAAGTCGAGCCCCTCGGTGAACCACACCCGCGCTGGCGTCACGCTGCGATCGATGCCGGCGCGCACCCAGACCGACTGGCTGTTCTCGGCCGCGAAGATCACCTTCGCGGCTTCGATCGGCTCGCCGCGCCGCCACAGCCGCATGGTGCGTGCATAGCCCGACGGTGTCGCCATGCCCTGGCCAAAGGCGCTCGCCAGCAGCAGCGTGTCCTGATCGAGCCAGTCGACACCGCCCTTGGCCTCGGTCAGCGTGAAACCATCGGCGACGAAGCGCTTCGCCGCAAGATCGAACTCGCGCAGCACCACCGCGTCGCTGCCGCCGCGCGACAGCGCCAGCATCGCGCGCCCGTGCGCGGGCGGCAGGGTCGAGACCCAGTTCAGCGCCCAGTCCTCGCCTTCGTCGGCGGCCAGGCGGTCGAGGTCGAGCAGTTCTTCCCATTGCGGCTCCGCCTTGCGGAATTCGGCCAGGGTCGTGCGCCGCCACAAGCCCCGTGGATGCGCCGCGTCCTTCCAAAGATTGTAGAGCAGGCCGCCGCGGCGGCTGACGAACGGGATGTTGTCGGGGCGATCGAAGATCGCAGCCAGCATGTCGCGATCGCGTTCGAAACCCGCACCGCCGAACGCGGCGAGCGTGCGCTGATTCTGCGCCGCGACGAAGGCCAGCGCGCGTTCGCCCTCGATGTCCTCGAGCCACAGATACGGATCATCGTCCGGCGCGGCGAGGGTGGGACGATCGTCGATTGACATGGCTCAACCTCCGCAGGCGCCATTGACGCGAGAATACCGCCGGCTTGATTAGCCGCGCCGGCCGGGGCTGTCGAATCACGCATCTCGCCGCATGGCTTGTCTCCGTTGCGGGCGGTTGCCTCGGGCGCGGGCTTCCCGCAATAGTGCGGCCACTCCATGCAGCAGGAGCGCGCCAGCGCATCCGGACACCGACATGATCGACCTGACCGTGACCGAAGACACCTCCGACGATGCCCGCGCGGCGCGCAATGTGGCCCGCCTCGCGGTTGCACAGGCCCTGACGGGCGCCAATTCGGCCGTGATCTTCGCCACCGGTGCGATCGTCGGCGCCACCATCGCGCCCAGCATCTCGCTCGCGACGGTGCCGATCTCGATGTATGTGGTCGGTCTCGCGGCCGGCACGCTGCCGACCGGCGCGATCTCGCGCCGCTTCGGCCGCCGCGTCGCGTTTCTCATCGGCACCGGCTGCGGTTTCCTCACCGGCGTGCTCGGCTGTCTCGCGGTGCTGCGCGGCTCGTTCGCGCTGTTCTGCCTGGCTACGTTCCTGGGCGGGCTTTATGGCGCCGTCGCGCAATCCTACCGCTTCGCCGCCGCCGATGGCGCCAGCGCCGCGTTTCGGCCGAAGGCGGTGTCCTGGGTGATGGCGGGCGGGATCTTCGCCGGGCTGCTCGGTCCGCAGCTTGTGCAATGGACCATGGATGTCTGGGCGCCCTATCTGTTCGCCTTCAGCTACCTGGTGCAGGCTGCGATTGCGCTGATCGCGATGGGCATCGTCGCCGGCGTCGATCTGCCCAGGCCGGAGGCGGCCGATCTGCATGGCGGCCGGCCGCTGTTCGAGATCGTGCGCCAGCCGCGCTTCTTGGCTGCGGCGCTGTGCGGCACCATCGCCTATCCGGTGATGAACTTGGTGATGACCTCGGCGCCGCTCGCCATGCAGATGTGCGGGCTCACAGTGTCGGATTCCAATTTCGGCCTGCAATGGCACATCGTCGCGATGTACGGCCCCAGCTTCTTCACGGGATCGCTGATCGCGCGCTTCGGTGCGCAGACCATCGTCGCGCTGGGCCTGGGGCTGGAGGCGGTCGCGGCGATGATCGGCCTGTCGGGCCTCACCGCCATGCATTTCTGGTCGACTTTGGTGATGCTCGGTGTCGGCTGGAATTTCGGCTTCGTCGGCGCCTCCGCGCTGGTGCTGGAGACGCATACGTCCGCCGAGCGCAACAAGGTGCAGGCCTTCAACGATTTCCTGATCTTCGGCCTGATGGCGCTGGGCTCGTTCTCATCCGGCCAACTGCTCGCTCATTTCGGCTGGTCCGCGGTGAACATGGTGGTGTTCCCGCCGGTGCTGCTCGGCCTCTGCGTGCTGGCGCTGGTGTGGTCGTCGAAGCGGCGGGTGGTGGCGGCGGGCGCGGCGGAACGCTGATAGCGATGAACATCAGTCGAGCGGCACGCTCAGTGCGATCCCCTCCCCGCCGGGGGCAGGGGAGCGCACCGGCGTCGTCGCAATAGGAGTGGCTGACCGACGCTGACTACTTCAGCTCCGACACCTCGCCCTCCGGCAGGTCGAACTCGAACGCGTTCAGCGTCATCGACACCATGGTGTAGTAGCCGCACAGGCCGATGATCTCGACCAGGCCGCGCTCGCCGAGCAGGGCGATCGCCTCGGCATACAGTGCATCCGTCAGGCCATGACCCTCGTGCAGCGACTTGGCGACGTCGTAGATCATCTGCGCCTTGGGATCGGAGAACTCCGGCGTACGGCGGTCGCGGATGGCGTCGATAATCTTGATGTTCAATCCGCCAGCCAGCGCGAGGCGCTTATGGGCGTACCATTCGTAATGCGCGGTCCAGTGCCGCGCCGTCACCAGGATCGCGATTTCCGACAATGCAGCCGGAAACACCGTGTCGTAGCGGAGGAAGGCGCCGAGCCGTGTCGCGTGCCGCGCCATCTCCGGGCTGTTCAGCCAGGCCATCATCGGCGGCGGCGGCGAGCCGCGCTTGCTGGCGATCGACTCGTCATAGGTCTGGCGCTGGTCGGCGCTCATTTCGCCAGGCGAAAGAAGTTTCAGGCGCATGGTCGTGTCCTCATATTTCGGGCGGCGGCATCATGATCATAGAACGCCTGATAAGGCGAGGGCGCGGCCCGATGCGGCGACATCGATGTTGAATTCCAACAAGGGCTGAGGTTAGGTCTCGTCAACGACAGCCTTCATGGAAACGCGCGAGGACCAGACATGGCCGATCTCGACACATTCCGCCGCGAAACGCGCAACTGGCTCGAGGCGAATTGCCCGCCGGAGATGCGCCAGCCGATGACCTCCGAGGAGGACACGTTCTGGGGCGGCCGCAACGCGAAATTCTCCTCCGAGCCGCAGCGCATCTGGTTCGAGCGCATGCGCGACAAGGGCTGGACCGTGCCGCATTGGCCCAGGGAATATGGCGGCGGCGGTCTCGATGGCGAAGAGGCCAAGATCCTGCGCCAGGAGATGGCCGCGATCGGCGCCCGCGCACCGATCACCTCGTTCGGCATCTCCATGCTCGGGCCGGCGCTCTTGAAATACGGCACGGACGCGCAGAAGCGCGAGCATCTGCCGAAGATCACCGCCGGTCTCATCCGCTGGTGCCAGGGCTATTCCGAGCCGAATGCCGGCTCCGACCTCGCCTCGCTGCAGACCCGTGCCGAGAGCGACGGCGACGACTACATCATCAACGGCCAGAAGATCTGGACCTCCTACGCAAACTACGCCGACTGGATCTTCTGCCTGGTGCGCACCGATCCCACGGCCAAGAAGCATGACGGCATCAGCTTCATCTTGTTCGACATGACCTCGAAGGGCGTGTCGACCAAGCCGATCCTTCTTATTTCCGGCCGCTCGCCGTTCTGCGAGACCTTCTTCGACAATGTCCGCGTGCCCAAGGCCAACGTGGTCGGCACCGTCAATCGCGGCTGGGACGTCGCGAAATATCTGTTGCAGCATGAACGCGCGATGATCTCCGGCATGGGCGAGCGCGGCGGCAGCCGGCCGCTCGGCCAGGTCGCGGCGGATTCGGTCGGCAGCGATGGGCAGGGACGGCTCGACGACGCATTGCTGCGCGCTCAGATCGCGACCTTCGATGTCGACGAGGCCGCGCTGGCGGCCGCCGCCGAGCGCATGGTCGATCTCGCCAAAGCGGGGCAGGGCCATCCGGCCTTCTCATCGGCGATGAAGTACTACGGCACCGAGCTCAACAAACGCCGCCACGAGATCCTGATGTCGGCAGGCGGCATCGACGCGCTGGAATGGGAGAGCGAGCGCTCCGGCGAAGGCGCCCGTCCGCGCGCCTGGCTGCGCACCAAGGCCAACTCGATCGAAGGCGGCACCTCCGAGGTCATGCTCGGCATCGTCGCCAAGCGCATCCTCGATCTGCCGGGGGCATAGTTCGCCGCACACTCCGTCATGCCCGGGCTTGCCCCGGGCATCCGCGTTCCTCCGCGCGAGGAAAGACGTGGATGGCCGGGACAAGCCCGGGAATGACGCGCTGAAAGAGCTTCGCTTACAACCAACACCGACACTGGACAGCCGCCATGCCTCTCCTGCTCACCGAAGAACAATCGATGCTGCGCGACAGCGCGCGCGGTCTGATTTCCGATCACGCGCCGGTGGCTCATCTGCGCAAGCTGCGCGACACGCGCGACGCGACCGGCTTCTCCAGTGAGCTCTGGGCCACCTTCGCCGAGATGGGCTTTGCCGGCCTGCTCGTTCCCGAAGAACACGGCGGCTCCGGCCTGGGCGCGGTCGAGGCCGGAATCGTGATGGAGGAGATCGGCCGCACCTTGATGCCGTCGCCGTTCCTGGCCACCTCGGTGCTGTCGGCTTCCGCGCTCACGCGCGCCGGCTCCGCGGCGCAGAAATCGGAATATCTGCCGAAGATCGCCGGCGGTCAGCTGATCGCCGCGCTCGCTCTCGACGAGGCCGCGAAGCATCGCCCGCTGCATACGGCGCTGCAGGCGACGCGCTCAGGCAACGGCTTCAAGCTGAGCGGCAGCAAGGCGATGGTGGTCGACGGCCATGTCGCCGATCTGCTGCTGGTGGTCGCGCGCAGCGCCGCCACGCCCGGCGAGCGCGAGGGTCTGACGCTGTTCCTGGTCGATCCCAGGGCCAAGGGCATTGCGGTCGAGCGCACCATCATGGTCGACGCGCACAACGCGGCGCGGATCAGCTTCGACAATGTCGAGGTCACCGCGGATCATGTGCTGGGCGAGGTCGATGGCGGTGCGGCCGTGCTGAGCGGCGTGCTCGATCTCGGCCGGGGTGCCGTGGCCTCCGAGATGGTCGGCCTGAGCGAGGAGGTGTTCGGCCGCACGGTCGCCTATCTCAAGGAGCGCAAGCAGTTCGGCAAGGCGATCGGCGAATTCCAGGCGCTGCAGCATCGTGCGGCGCAGCTCTATATCGAGATCGAGATCACCCGCGCCGCGGTGCTCAAGGCGCTGCAGGCGCTCGATGCCGATCCCGCGGGTGCGACCGCAGCCGTCGCCGTGGCGAAGGCCCGTGCCGGTACGACCGCGACCCGTGCGGTGCAGGAGGGCGTGCAGATGCATGGCGGCATGGGCATGACCGACCAGTTCGACATCGGCTTCTTCATGAAGCGCGCGCGGGTCTGCGAGGAACTGCTCGGCGACGCCAACTATCACGCCGCGCAATTGGCGCAGCTCAGGGGGTATTGAAATCTAGCCGCTGGTCATGCCCGGGCATCCACGTCCATTCGCGATCGCCGGTCGACGTGGATAGCCGGGATGGGCCCGGCCATGAGGTAGAGAGAGTTGAGATCAAAGCAATCGACGCTACGGAACGATCTACTGTCAGCGCCGAACGTCGCAGAGAGCGCGCCATCATCGATGGCGCGCTTTCGTCAGACGATCAATGATGCATCGGCGCCTTGGCAGGCGGCAGCAGGACCTTGTCGATCACGTGGATGACGCCGTTGGAGGCGACGATATCGGCCTGCACGACATGGGCATCGTTGACCTGCACGCCGAAGAAGGTGCCGTCGACGTCGACCTTCTGGCCCTGCGCGGTCTTGACGCTGAGCTTCTTGCCGGCGACGTCGCCCGACTTCACCGCGCCCGGGATCACGTGATATTTGAGGATCGCCGCGAGCTTGCCCTTGTTCTTCGGCTTCAGCAGATCCTCGACCGTGCCGGGCGGCAGCGCGGCAAAGGCTGCGTCGGTCGGCGCGAACACGGTGAACGGGCCCTTGCTCTTCAGCACTGGAACGACCCCCGCAGCCTTTGCTGCAGCAACCAGCGTCTTGAACTGACCCGCGGCGACCGCCGTATCGACGATGTCGGCAGCGCGTGCTGCGGTTGCGGAAACGGAGAGAGCGCCCAGCATGATCGCGCCGGCCACGAACGAACGAAATCCCAGCGTCATTCGAATTTTTCCTTGTGACTAGAACTGATGAGTTGGCTGATGCGCAAAAAGGATCAGCGGCCCTTCTTCGCCCCGTTGTCCAGGTCGCATCACCCTGACCGGAGTGGTCGAATTCGTTACGATCGCTGCGGTCGGATGGATTTGAGATCGCGTTCACGAACTCGTGAGTTCGTGAACGGCACCACGTGCGAAGCGCGGCAGAGGCCTGAATCAGCGCGACTCATCGTGCCGTCCGAGCATTCGCTGTGCCCGTCGTGCCATTTTGTCGCAACCCGACGGGCGTTGTGCCGTCGGGCAAATCGGCCGCACATTCGGGGCCGTCACCGCCCACAAGAGGGACGCTTCGCGATCGTTACGAAACGTGGGCCGGTGATGCGATGGCCGTGTCGGATCGCAGCGCGAGGGATCGCGCCGACGAACGATTGCGATGCGGACGTGAAAGCGCGTGGTCCCGGCATCCCGATGCTGATGCCAAATCGGCGGCGATGATCCGCGCCGGTGACGGTGGCCAGAAAGCCGGCGCACCGAGGAGAGCGCGCCATAAGCGTGAAAACCATCGCGCAGGGAAGGCCGGGTCGCACCGGCTGAGCCCGTGGTTCCTGCCGCCTGCATTTTTTTCCGCAGGCGGGCCGCAGGTGTCAGTCGGCACCTGGCCTTCCCTGCGCCCTCGAATTTCGGAAGGGTGCGAGAATCTGGCAAAGCTCGGACGCGGGGCGTCGCGAGGACGATGATGGCTGTCGTGTGGGGTTCGACGTGGTGTCGTACTCACAGCGCGCCAAGAGCAAAGGTCAATCGCGGTGCTCATGACTGCGCCCTCTCCCCTTCTGGGAGAGGGCGAACCGAGCGCGCGGCGAGAGGCGCGCGAATCGTGAAGGGGCCGACGATCGAAATCCAACCCCTACCTGATCGGAGGTGCGTACTGGATGCCGCCGGCGTTCCACAACTGGTTCATGCCGCGCGGGATCTTCAGCTTCGACTCGCTGCCGATGTTCCGCTCATAGACCTCGCCGTAATTGCCGACGTGACGGATGATTCGCGCGGCCCAGTCCTTGGCCAGGCCGAGGTCCTGGCCGTAGGTCCCCTCATTGCCGACCAGCCGCATGACGTCCGGCTTCTTCGACTTCAGCGCCTCGTCGATGTTCTTGGAGGTGACGCCGAGCTCCTCGGCGTTGATCATCGCGTACAGCGTCCATTTCACGATCATCATCCAGTCGTCGTCGCGCTGGCGCACCACCGGCGCAAGCGGTTCCTTGGAGATCATGTCCGGCAAGATGTCGTGGTCGTTCGGCTTGGTCAGGACCAGACGCAGCGCGTAGAGCTGCGAGACGTCGGCGGTGAAGGTGTCGCATTTGCCGCTGTCATAGGCCTTGAGGACGTCGTCGAGCTTGGGAAACTTGATCTCCTCGTACTTCATGTTGTTGGCGCGGAAATAATCCGCGAGATTGAGCGCGTTGGTGGTCGAATCCTGGACGCAGACCTTGCTGCCATTGAGATCGAGCGCCGTCTCCAGCTTGCGCGACCGCGGCACCATGAAGCCCTGCCCGTCATAATAGGCGACAGCGGGGAAATAGAGATCGTAGTTCTGCTCGCGCGCCATCGACCAGGTGGTGTTGCGCGAGAGGATGTCGACCTTGCGGCTCTGCAGCTCCTTGAAGCGCTCATTGGCGTCGAGCGGGACGAACTTCGCCTTCTTCGGGTCGTCGAAGATCGCGGCCGCCACGGCGCGGCAGAAATCGACGTCGAAGCCGGTCCAGTTGCCCTTGTCGTCGGGGATCGAGAAGCCCGGCAGGCCGGCATTGACGCCGCACAGCACCTCGCCGCGGCGCACGGTGCGCTTCAAGGTGCGGGTGTCGTACATCTCATAGGTGACGGCGAGGGCCGCAACGAGGACAGCGACGGCGAGCCCGATCAGCAGGCCGCCTCGGAAACTGCGCATGATCAATCTCTTTCGAAAAATGTCAGGACAAAGCGATGGCTGGATGTTCGGCGGCCGTGGCCGCCGTCACAGCTCCGGCTTCTGCTTCACGACGACCTTGGTACCGACGGGGACGCGGTCGTAGAGGTCGGCGACATCGGTGTTCACCAGACGGAAGCAGCCAGAGGAAATCTTGGTGCCGATGGTCCAGGGCTGGTTGGTGCCGTGAATGCGGTACACGGTGGTGCCCAGATACATCGCGCGTGCGCCCAACGGGTTGCCGGGGCCGCCCGCCATGAAGCGCGGCAGATAGGGCTGGCGCTGGATCATCTCCGGCGGCGGCGTCCAATCCGGCCATTCCGCCTTCTTGGTGATCGACAGCAACCCCTGCCACTGGAAGCCGTCGCGGCCGACGCCGATGCCGTAGCGGATGGCGCGCCCGCCAGGCTGCACCAGATAGAGGTGGCGCTCGGACGTCGAGACGATGATCGTGCCCGGCGGCTCGGTCGTGCGGTAGTAGACGACCTGCTTGCGCCATTCGGGGTCGAGCTCGTAGCCGTCATCGGCCACCAGGCCGGGCTGGTCGCCGGGATCCTCGGACTGCGCGAAACTATGCGATGTCGACAGCGCCAGCGCGATGATGGCGCTGGTGGCCCACAGCAGGCGACGAAAACTCGGCATTCAAAGCTCTCCTCAACGGACCCCTGCGAAGCTCGCCCGATCAAATCCACCCGCCAAATTTCAGGAACATCTTGGCAGCAAAGTCAAGGCGAGCGAAGCGGCCCATCTGTCATCCCAGCTTCATCCAGAGCCGCAGCACGAACGCCACCGCGGCGACGGTGGCCACGCCGGCAAGCCACAGGCCTGCGAACCAGGCGAGACGCCAAGCGAGCGGCGCGGGTGGTGGAGCTGGGCGCGGCATCAATGATAGCCCGCGTCGTGGCCGACCTTGCCGCGAAACACCCAATAGGCCCAGGCGGTGTAGCCGAGGATCAGCGGCACCAGCACCAGCACGCCGGGCAGCATCATCAGCTGGCTGCGCTCGGGCGCCGCCGCCTGCCAGATCGTGATGCTCTGCGGCACGATAAAGGGATACATGCTGATGCCGAGACCGGCATAGGACAGGAAGAACAGTGCCAGCGCGAGGAAGAACGGCCAGCCGTCGTGCTTCTGGGCCAGATTCTTCATCAGCAGCACGGTGACGCCGATAACGGCGAGCGGCACCGGCGCGGTCAGGATGATCGCGGGCCAGCTGAACCAGCGCTGCGCATATTGGATCGTCAGCAAGGGCGTCGCCAGGCTGACTGCGGCGATGGCCAGCAGCATCAGGACCAGCAGAATCCAGCTGATGCGGTAGGCCTTGTCGCGCAGATCGCCTTCGGTCTTCAGGATCAGCCAGGTGGCGCCGAGCAGCGCATAGCCGACCACCAGCGAAACGCCGGTGAGAATGCTGAACGGCGTCAGCCAGTCCCACCAGCCGCCGGCATAATGCCGGCCCTCGACATGCACGCCCTGCAGGATGGCACCGAGCGCGATGCCCTGCGCCAGCGCCGCGACCCACGAGCCGCCGGCAAAGGCGATGTCCCAGAGATTGCGTGTGCTGCGGGTGCGCCAGCGGAATTCGAAGGCGACGCCGCGGAAGATCAGGCCGATCAGCATCGCGATCAGCGGCGCGTACAGGGCCGGCAGCAGGATGGCGTAAGCGAGCGGAAAGGCCGCCATCAGCCCGCCGCCGCCGAGAACGAGCCAGGTCTCGTTGCCGTCCCACACCGGCGCAACGGTGTTGGTGATGACGTCTCGGTCCTGCTTGCCCGGAAACAGCGGAAACAGGATGCCGAGGCCAAGATCGAAGCCGTCCATCACGACATAGATGAACACCGTGAGCGCGATGATGAACGCCCACAGGGTGGCGAGATCGACGGCGACGCTCATGATCCGATCGCTCCCTGCACCACGCCCGCCGCCGGCGTCACGCCGGCGCTGCGGAGCGGCGGCTCGCTGCTCGGCCCCGCCTCGCCGGCATGCGGCGGCTCGGCCATCAGGCGCAGGATGTACAGCACGCCGGCTGCGAAGATGATGAAATACACGATGATGAAGGCCAGCAGCGACGCGCCGACGGCCGGTGCGGCCAGCGGCGACACGGAATCGGCGGTGCGCAGCAGCCCGTACACGGTGAAGGGCTGGCGGCCGGTCTCGGTGGTCACCCAGCCGGCGATCACAGCGACGAAGCCGGCCGGCCCCATCGCGATCGCAAAGCGGTGCAGGCCGCGATTGATGTACAGCCGCCCGCGCCAGCGCTCCCACAGGCTGAACAGGCCGAGCGCCAGCATCAGCATTCCCAGCCCGACCATGATGCGGAACGACCAGAAGGTGATCGGCACCGGCGGCCAGTCCTGGCGCGGCACGGTGTCGAGCCCGGCCATCGGCGCGTCGATCTGGTGCTTGAGGATCAGCGAGCCGAATTTGGGAATGCCGATCGCCCATTTCAGTTCGCCCTTCGCCTGGTCGGGCCAGCCGAACAGATACAGCGGCGCGCCGTCCTTGTGGCTCTCGAAATGGCCCTCCATGGCCATGATCTTCACCGGCTGGTGCTCGAGCGTGTTGAGGCCATGCTGATCACCGACCAGGATCTGCAGCGGCGCCACCAGCGCGGCCATCCACATCGCCATCGAGAACATCACGCGCGGCCCCGGCAGATGCGGATTGCGCAGCAGGTGCCAGGCGCCGACGGCGCCGACCACCAGCGAGGTGGTGAGATAGGCCGCCAGCACCATGTGGACGAGGCGGTAGGGGAAGGACGGATTGAAGATCACCTTGAGCCAGTCGACCGAGACGAACTGGCCGTCGGCGTTGACGGCATAGCCGGCCGGCGTCTGCATCCAGGAATTGGCCGAGAGGATCCAGAATGCCGAGATCAGCGTGCCCACCGCGACCATCAAGGTGGCGAGGAAATGCAGCTTGGGGCCGACGCGCTTGAGGCCGAACAGCATTACGCCGAGGAAGCCGGCTTCGAGGAAGAACGCGGTGAGCACCTCATAGGCCATCAGGGGGCCGATCACCGGTCCGACCTTGTCGGAATAGACCGACCAGTTGGTGCCGAACTGATAGGACATCACGATGCCGGACACGACGCCCATCGCAAAGGCGATGGCGAAGATCTTGAGCCAGTAATTGAAGACGTTGAGATAGCCGTCGCGGCCGGTCCACAGCCACAGCGCCTCGAGCACCGCAAGGTAGGAGGCAAGCCCGATCGAGAAGGCGGGGAAGATGATGTGGAAGGTGACCGTGAAGGCGAATTGCGCGCGCGCCAGCTCCACCGCATCCAAACCGAACATCCGCACCGTCCGTCATTGCCGCTGGAGCTCTTAGCATGGCCCCATGACGGAAGATTGCACCGCTGACGGTCGATATCAAATGGTCAAATCGCCCTACGCGGACATTGTGCGGACCTCATGGATCCACAACGACGAAGACCCGGCGGGGGCATCCGCCGGGTCTTCTGAGCAACCTGGAAGGTGGAGGTATCCTCGAATTTGCTCGCTCAAAACCGAGATCAGCTGGGGGACTGACGCTCGGTCGATGGGGGATCTTGTAGCGGCCGAAGTTTTCGAGGTGATTTCGCCGATTGTTTCAATTGTTTCGTTCGGCGATTTTCTTGGTGTCGTCACGGGAACCCGCCGGGACCGCAGCCCCGACGGTCATCAACGTTCAGGCGGCGATGCTGTGCACGCCGGCGCCGCGGAGGAGTTCGGCAAGGTGCTTGCGGGCATAGAACATGCGCGTCTTTACCGTGCTCTGCGGGATGCCGATGATCTGGCCGACCTCCTCCACCGACTTCTCATGATAGTAGATCAGGGTGATGATCTCGCGATGGGCCGGCGACAGCTTGGCGACACAGGCGCGCAGGATCGCGCTGGTGGTGGCGCGCTCGAGCGAGGTTTCCGGCGTGTCGGCGTCGTCGGCAATCTCGCGCACCTCGTCCTGGTCGATGTCTTCGAAGCGGCGCTGACGCAGCGCGGTCAGCGCCTTGAAGCGGGCGATCGACAGCAGCCAGGTCGAGACCTGCGAGCGGCCCTCGAACTGCTTGGCGGTGCGCCAGACGTCCAGGAACACCTGGCTGACGAGGTCCTCGGCAATGGTGGTGTCGCGGACGATGCGCAGGATGAAGCGATAGACCCGCACATTGTGGCGCGCATAAAGCGTATGCATCGCGGTGCGATCGCCATCGGCAATGCTCTCAAGGAGCATGTCGTCCGTGGTCGCCTGGGCCGCGATGATGCCCTGGCTGGCAGCGGAATTGATGGCAACGACGTTCTGCATGGCACTCTCCCGTTCCGCCGCCCCCTTGCGGCGTTTCGACGGGGCGGATTGTTACGGAGTGCCGGTTTCGGGACGTCTGCACGAAAATGGGAAAATGGTTTCGTCGCAGCGAAGAAATGTTTCGTCGTGCCGCACATCGCGAAACACACGTGGCGGAATTGTGCCCGATTCCAATATACGGAACTGCGGTCCGGCTGCGACCGACGGTTCGCGGCCGCTTCAGGCCTTCTCGCCGGCCGGCGAAAACAGGTAACCGCCGCCGCGGATGGTGCGAATCACGGCCGGTTTGGCCGGATCGGGCTCGATCTTGCGGCGGATCCGCATGATTCGCAGGTCGACGGCCCGGTCGAACGCCTCGGCATCCCTGGCATTGGCGAGTTCCAGCAGCCGTTCACGCGACAGCACCCGCTTCGGATTGGCCGCGAACACCTTGAGCAGGCCGAACTCGGAGGCCGTCAGCGGATGCTCATTGCCTTCATCGTCGCGCAGCGCCTGGGCGTCGAGGTCCAGCCATTTGGTGCCGAATCGGACCAGCTGCGGATCCTTGGCCTTGGCCTCGACAACCTCCGCACTGGCGGATGCGGCAGCCTTGGCCGGGCCGCTGCGACGCAAGACCGAGCGGATCCGCGCCATCAATTCGCGCAATTCGCACGGCTTGGCGACATAATCGTCGGCGCCGAGCTCAAGGCCGACGACGCGGTCGATGGGGCTGGCGGTCGCCGTCAGCATGATGACCGGGATGTTGGTGCGGCCCTTGAGGTCGCGGATGATCGACAGACCGTCCTCTTCGGGCATGTTGAGGTCGAGCACGACGAGATCGGCGGGCCCGGTGTCGATGGCGCTGCGCAGGCTCTTTCCGCCATCGCACAGGGTCACCGTGAAGCCGTGCATCTTGAGGTAATCGCCCACCATCTCCCGGGCAGGGGCCTCGTCGTCGACGATGATGATGTGCTGGCTCTGACTCATGACAACTCGGCCGCAGGCAGTGTGATGGTGAAGGTTGACCCCGATCCCGGCCCATCGCTCTTGGCCGTTACCTCTCCACCATGCATGTCGACGATGCGTTTGACAATCGACAGGCCTAGGCCGGTCGAGCTCTCGCCGGCGGTCGGTTTTGCCGACAGCCGCTGGAACCGGCCGAACAGCCGGCCGAGATCCTCCGGTGACAGGCCGGCGCCCTCATCGGTGACGGCGATGAAAGTGTTGTCGCCATCATCTGCGGCATTCACGGTGATCCTGCCGCCGATCGGGCTGTATTTGATGGCGTTGCTGAGCAGATTGTCGATCGCCTCGCGGATGCGATCGATGTCGCACATGGTCGACAGATGCGGCGGCGCCGACACCGCAATCACCTGCTGCTTGTTCAGCGCCAGCGGCTGGTTGGCCTCGGCCACTTCGCGCACGAGCGCGGCGATGTCGACCGGCTCGCGTCGGATGGTGATGTCGAACGCATCGGCCATGGCATCCGAGATCAGGTGGTCGACCATCGAGGTCAGCCGCTTGGCGGCGTCGCGGATGTGCTCGATCTGCGTGGTGACGCCGTCCCTGGAGGCGCCGGTCGCGATCAGCTCGGTCAGCATTTCGGTGCGGCCGAGGATCACGCCGAGCGGATTCTTCAGGTCGTGGGCGACGGTGCCGAGGATCTCGTTCTTGAAGCCGTTGGCGCGCTGCAACCGCAGCCACTGTGCCGAGAGCCGCCGATTGGCCTGCATCAGCGCACGGGTGCGCTGGGCGACGCGGTCTTCGAGCTGGGTGTTGGCCTCGTGCAGCTGCTGATAGAGGATCACATTGTCGAAGGCGATCGACAGCCGGCTGGAAAAGATCTCGACCAGCGAGCGGTCGGTCTCCGACAGTTGCCGCTCCGCCTGAAGCAGCACCACGACCTCGCGGCCGGAGCCGGTGCGGACATAGAGCACGGTGCGCTGGTCGGCGAACTCGTTCGCGCGCTGCCGGAACGCGGCTTCGACCATGTCGCGCAGCTCGGGATCGAGCGCGCGCGAGGTCGCCGCGCCGGAGAAGCGGCTGTAGCAGCCGGAGCCGGCCAGCACCGAGAAATCCTCCGCCTGGCTGCCGTCGTCGCGCAGCACCAGGATGCCGGCGCAATCGACGTTCAGCAGCGACGCCATCTGCGTCAGCACGCCCTCCGCCAGCCGCTGCATCGACTTGAAGTCGTAGAGCGTCGATGCGGCGTCGATGATGATTTCCAGGCCGCGCCTTGTCTGCACCATGCGCTCGAGCTGCTGATAGCTGCGCAGCGCCGCGGTCAGCGAGGTGAACAGCTTGTCGGCGGTGAGCTCGGTCTTGGCCTTGTAGTCGTTGATGTCGTACTGGACGATGACCCGTCGCTCCGGCGCCTGGCCCGGCTGTCCCGTGCGCAGGATGATGCGCACCGTCTCGTTCCGGATCTCATTGCGGATATATTCCACGAGCTCGAGGCCGGCGACGTCGGTTTCCATGATGACGTCGAGCAGCACGGCCGCGACGTCCGGATGCTCCCGCATCAGGGTGCGGCCTTCCGCTGCGGAATAGGCCGACAGGATCTCCAGTCCCTGTCCGTTCAGATTGTAGTCGGACAGCGCAAAGCGGGTGCCCTCATGCACCGCATGATCGTCGTCGATGACGGCGATCTTCCACTTCCGGGCCGAATGGTCGTCCTGGTCAACTCCGCTATCCTCGATCAGGTGGAGGACATCGTCCTGTTCGGCCATTGCGTCGTTCCGTCACCTATTGCTGTCTCGGCGCCGCCCTTGGCGACCCTCGGCATGGTAATCCGAAAGGTGGTGCCTTGTCCCACCCGGGACTCCAGCATCATGCGGCCGCCGAGCTGCTGCGTTACCAGATTGTAGACGATATGCAGCCCGAGCCCCGTCCCGCCTTCATTCCGGCGCGTGGTAAAGAACGGATCGAAGGCTTGGCGCTGCACGTCGGGCGTCATGCCGGCGCCGTTATCGGCAAAAATGATCTCGATGTCATCTGCGCCGCGCGGCCGCGCGGTGATCGAGATGGTGCCGGCGCGGCCGTCGGCGAAGGCATGGTTGACCGCGTTGAGAAACAGATTGGTCAGGATCTGGCCATAGGACCCCGGATAGCCGTCGATCGGCAGCCCCTCGGGCACGTCGACCGCAAGCGTGATCGCCGCCCGCTTGAGGACCGGCTTCAGACTCGTGATGATCTGGTCGGTGGCCTCGCCCAGCATGAAAGTCCGTCGCTCGGCATGCGAACGGTCGACGGCGACCTGTTTGAACGACTGGATCAGCTCGCCGGCGCGCTGCAGGTTGGCGACCAGCTGTTCGGACGCGTCGCGTGAGGAGCGCACGAATTCCTCGAGCTGCGATCGCCGCAGGCCACCCTCCGGCGACTTCAGCATCGCTTCGAACATCTCCGCCCGGCGCGCAAAGCTGGAGGCCACCGTCAGGCTGATGCCGATCGGATTGTTCACCTCATGCGCCACTCCGGCGACCAGCCCTCCCAGCGCCGCGAGGCGCTCGGCATCGATCAAATTCCGTTGCGCGGCATTGAGCTCGAGCAGGGCGCTCTCGGCCTTCTCCTTCGCGTTGCGCAGCTCGTCTTCGGTCTTGCGCTTGGCGATCGCGTTCTGGCGGAAGATCTCGACGGCGCGGGCCATCGAACCGACCTCGTCGCGCGCCTCGGTGCCCTGAACCTTTCGGTCGTAGTCGCCGATGGTGATCGCGCGCATCGACGCCATGATCTGCTGCAACGGCAGGCGGATCGAGAGTGCGATCAGCACGCCTGCGGACAGGATGATGCCGAGAAAGATCACCGCGATCGACAGCACGCGTCGGGAAATATCGCTCAATGTCCGATCGAAGGTCGCCTGGGCCTTCTGCTCATGCTGCCGCATCTTCACCGACAGGCCGTCGATGGCGGCGATGGTTTCGGCCTGACTGGCGTCGATGGTGTTGCGCAGCAATTCCGTGCGATTGGTCAGCTGTCCGGTCAGCTTGGAAAAGCCTTCCCGGAGCGCCGCGGTACGGGCCGACAGCCGCTGCAGCGCAAGGCGCTGCAGGTCGTTGTCGGCAAGCTCCGACATCACCGGAATGGTCTTCTCGATCGTCTCGGTGTTGCGGCGCGCATCCTCCGCCGACGCCGGGGCCAGCGAGAGGTAGTAGGAATTGGCCGCGACCAGCATCGCGGTGAAGGCCTCCCGCGACTTGCCGAGCGATGGCCAGATCTGCGCGTCGCGATGACCGGTCGCGCCTTCGATCACCGAATAGAGCCCGGCGATGTCTCGGGCGGGACCGAGCACCTCCTCGTCATAGGTCTTGGCAATCGTCGCCTGCAGGCTGCGCAACTCGCCGAAACCGTCGAGAAAGCGCACCGTGACGCGTTCGAGCTCTTCGGCCGATCCCGACAGCATCGGGTCGGTCGACGCGCGCGTGGTGAGGGTGCCCAGCACCGCCTCGCGCAAGAGCAGGATCTCGGCGAACAGCTCTGGACTTGGCTGATTGATGTAGCGGTGAATGAGGTTCTGCAGCCGGCTGGTCTCGCTTTCCAGCAGTGCCAGCACCTTGTCGGATTCGCGGACCTGGCGGACATCGTCCCAGGCGGTTCCCAGCACCTTCGCTCCGTTCCAGATCAGCGCCGCGAGGACGATCACGACAGCGGAGTTGAGGGCGGCAATGGACAGGATACGCCAACGGATCGGCACCGCCCGCAGCACGCGAACGACCCTGGCCCGGCCCGATGCGATCAGGCTGACCGATGGTCCGACGGAACTCCGCGTCTCGGCTGGTTCCACGACGTTACCTCGCGCTGCCCGGTGCGAACCGAGGCGGACGCGGCACTCGCGGCGTTGGACCTGCATGGTGCAGCGCAGCCAATCGCGTTGCACACTGGCAGCCGTGACGGCCGCCGCGCGCAGCCAGCATACGACGCTCCGCTTTCGTCCCGCCCCGTCTCCACACCGGCGTCACGTTCATGATCGAGATCCGCGGAAGGCAGGCGCGGTACACAGGCAACATGTTCCCCTTGCTGTTGAGGTCGGCCTGACGATGAAAAGGTTCAATGCGTCCACGAACAGGTGCTATAAGGCCACTCTGACGCGTGTGCGATACGCGTCAATGGTTTGTTCATAAGTTGTTGCAGCTGTTGGTTGATAGTTCGCCGGGCCGGCCGGATGGGGTTTAGGCATGGGGCGCGGTTGCTTATTTTAGCAGCTGATTATTTGAAATGGAGTTGGCCTCCGGTGACGATCGTCCTGCGTCTTCTCTGCGTCGTTGTCTTGCTCTGCAATGCGCTCGGGGCGGTGTCGGCTCAGGCCGCGACCGAGATCATCTGGTGGCACGCGATGTCGGGGGAGCTCGGCAAGCAGGTCGAGAGGCTCGCAGCCGATTTCAACGCGTCGCAACACGACTATCATATCCAGCCGACCTATAAGGGGACGTACACGGAGACCGTCACCGCCGCCATCTTTGCGTTCCGGTCGCGGAGCCAGCCGGCGATCGTGCAGGTGAATGAGATTGCAACGGCCACGATGACCGCAGCCAAAGGCGCGATCTATCCCGTGTTCGAGCTGATGCAGGACGAGCAGGAAGCCTTTTCGCCATCGGCCTATTTGCCGGCGGTTGCCGGCTACTACGCCGATGCCGACGGCAACATGCTGTCGTTTCCGTTCAATGCCTCCACCCCCATCCTGTACTACAACAAGGATCAGTTTCGTGCCGCTGGGCTCGATCCCGATGTCCCTCCCAAGACGTGGCCGGAGCTTGGCAGGGCGGCCAAGCGGCTGCGCGAGCACGGCATGGCCTGCGGTTTTACGACCTCGTGGCCGGCCTGGATCAACATCGAGAACTTTTCTGCCTTCCATAATTTGCCGATCGCCACGCGGGCCAATGGCTTTGCGGGACTCGACGCCACCTTGATCTTCAACAATCCCCACGTCGTCCGCCATATCGCTCAGCTTGCCGAATGGCAGAAGAGCAAGGTCTTCGATTACGGCGGTCGCGGCCAGGCGGCCGAGCCGCGCTTTCAGAAAGGCGAATGCGGCATCTTCATCGGGTCCTCGGCGACACGTGCCGACATCAAGGCGAATTCGAGATTCGCGGTTGGTTACGGCATGATGCCGTATTGGCCCGATGTCGCCGGTGCGCCGCAAAACTCGATCATTGGCGGTGCAACGCTCTGGGTGCTGCGCGACCGTCCGGCCGCCGAGTACAAGGGGGTCGCCAGGTTCTTCGCCTATCTGTCGCGGCCGGACATCCAGGCGGCCTGGCATCAGAACACGGGCTATCTGCCGATCACCCAGGCCGCGTTCGATCTCACGCGTGCGCAAGGGTTCTACGATCGCAATCCCGGCACCGCGATCTCGATCGAGCAGGTGACGCTGCATCCGCCGACCGAGAATTCGCGCGGGCTTCGGCTCGGCTCCTTCGTGCTGATCCGCGACGCCATCGAGGACGAGATGGAGCAGGCCTTCAGCGGCCGCAAGTCGGCCCACGCCGCGCTCGACGCCGCCGTCGAGCGCGGCAACCGTCTGTTGCGCCAGTTCGAGCGCGCCAGCCCGGATCGTTGATGACGACGCTGCCGCCGATTGCCGATGTTGCGCAGCTCAAGCGCCTGCGTGCCAACGAGGCGCATTGGCTGCCGGCCGCACAGCAGATCGTTCGCGCTGAGGGCTACGACGGCGCGCAGCTGGTGCCGTTCGGGGCGGGAACGAATCTCGTCGCCGCATTGAACGACCAACTGGTCCTGAAGATCTTTCCGTCCTTCCATCGGGCCAAGTTTCTCTCGGAGCGCGCAACGCTGCGCGTCCTCGGCGGTCGCGTCGGTGATGTCGCCACGCCTGAGCTGCTGCATCATGGTGAATGCGAGGGGTGGTCCTATCTGATCATGAGCCGGCTCGAAGGTGTTGCTGCTTCGGAGGTCTGGCCGCTCCTTGCAGAAGCGGATAAGCCGCGTCTCTTGCGGCAGCTCGGCCGCCTGATCGCCGATGTGCAACAGGTCTCGCCAGGCGAACTGCTCACGCTCGGCCCGCGCTGGTCTGATTTCCTGCAGATGCAGCTGGCCGGGTGCCGCGCCCGCCATCAGCGGCTCGGGCTGCCGCAGGCGCTGCTTGCAGTCCTGGATGATCTGCTGAACGAAGCCGTCGATGAGCTGCCGCGAGATCCGCAGTCCGTCATTCTCACCGGCGAGTACATTCCTGAGAATTTCATGCTCTCGCCTGTCGGCGATGGCTGGCGCGTGAGCGGCCTGTTCGACTTCGGCGACGTCATGACCGGTTTCGGTGAATACGACCTGCTCGGGCCGAGCGCGTTTCTCGCGGCTGGGCACGCGGCGCGCATGCGCGCCTTGTTCGAAGGCTATGGCTTGGCTCCGGGTCAGGTCACCTGGCAGCTGAAGCGGCGGCTGTTGCTTCTGATGCTGCTGCATCAGGCCAGCGATCCGCTCCGGCACATCGCCATTCCTGACTGGCCGCTCCGGGCTGGGACTTTCGACGCATTGCAGGCGCTGATCTGGCCGGAGTGATCTGACACCAGAGGTGGCTCAGCAGGCGGCCTGCAGCCGGTGCGTAGATTCGACGCGGTCGGCAGCGTCAGCTCAATAACTATGCAATTCTGTAGCTTTGTATGCAATTGTTCCGGGGGGAGCCCAGAGACGGCAACTCGTATCTCGAATTTTCAATGACTTAGCCATGATGGTGGATTGGCACGAAGCTTGCGACCTCTTGCCCCGTCGGTTGTATTCCGTGGGAGCATTTGATGAAGCGTCGCGATTTTCTGAAGTCCGTATCCGGTCTGGCTGCCGGCGCCGCGCTGCCCGTGGCGCCCGCGGTGATGTCCGCTGCGAAGGCCGATGCGCGATCCGAGACGCTGCTGATCGTGTCCGAGGGCGGGCCGAACAATCTCGATATTCACGGCGTGGGCACCAACGTGCCGGGCTACGAGGTCTCCTGGAACTGCTACGACCGCCTGATCAGCCATGAGATGAAAAGCGGCCCGGGCGGCGTGCCGTATTACGACCGCGACAAGTTCAAGCCCGAACTTGCGGAGGACATGACCATCGGCGACATGTCCGCGACCTTCAGGCTGCGGAAGAATGCCAAATTCCACGACGGCACGCCGGTCACCGCGAAGGACGTCAAATGGTCGCTTGACCGGGCCGTCAGCGTCGGCGGCTTTCCGACCTTCCAGATGAGCGCGGGCTCGCTGACCAAGCCTGAACAGTTCGTCATCGTCGATGACCACACGGTGCGCGTCGACTTCCTGAAGAAGGATCGCCTGACGATCCCCGATCTCGCCGTGATCGTACCCTGCGTCGTCAACTCGGAACTGGTGAAGAAGAACGCCACCGACAAGGATCCCTGGGGCCTCGAATTCACCAAGCAGCAGACCGCGGGCTCCGGCGCCTACAAGGTGACGAAGTGGACCGCCGGCACCGAAGTCGTCATGGAGCGCAACGACGACTGGGTGTGCGGGCCGCTGCCGAAGATCAAGCGCGTGATCTGGCGCATGGTGCCGCAGGCCGGCAACCGGCGGGCCCTGCTCGAGCGCGGCGACGCCGACATCTCCTATGAGCTGCCGAACAAGGACTTCCAGGAGATGAAGGCGAACGGCAAGCTGAGCGTGGTCTCGCTGCCGATCTCGAACGGCATTCAATACATCGGCATGAATGTCACCAAACCGCCATTCGACAATCCCAAGGTGCGCCAGGCCCTCGCTTATGCGATGCCCTATCAGAAGATTATCGATGCCGTGATGTTCGGCCTCGCCAATCCGATGTTCGGGGCTGCCGCCGACAAGGCCACCGAGGTGGCGTGGCCGCAGCCGACCAAATATGCCACCGACATGGAGAAGGCGAAGGCGCTGCTGGCCGAGGCCGGCTACGGCAACGGCTTCGAGACCACGATCTCCTTCGATCTCAATTTCGCGCAGGTCAACGAGCCCTTGTGCGTGCTGGTGCAGGAAAGCCTCGCCCAGCTCGGCATCAAGACCACGATCAACAAGGTGCCCGGCGCCAATTGGCGCACCGAGCTGAACAAGAAGGAGATGCCGCTCTTCACCAACATCTTCTCGGGCTGGCTCGATTATCCCGAGTACTTTTTCTACTGGTGCTATCACGGCAACAATTCCGTGTTCAACACGATGAGCTACAAGTCACCGGAGATGGACAGGCTCATCAACGGCGCGCGCGACGCCGCCGCGACCGGCGACAAGGCGACCTACGATGCCGACGTGAAGGGTTTCGTTGATCTGGCTTTCGCCGAGGTGCCGCGCATCCCGCTGTACCAGCCCTTCGTCAACGTCGCGATGCAGAAGAACATCTCCGGCTATCAGTACTGGTTCCACCGCCGGCTGGACTATCGTGCGCTGGTGAAGGGGTGAGATGGGCGAGGAGCGAGTGGCGAGCAGCGAATAGGGCAATGGAGAGCGGCGAATGCTAAGGGAGGATGATCCGCAGCCGAGCGCTCTGGACCGCTATTCGCCACTCTCTATGCGCCATCCGCAGGCCAAGTGCGCGGAGCGATCGACATGTTGAGTCTCATCGCCAAGCGCCTCGCTTTCGCGATTCCCTCGCTGATCGGCGTCGTGATCGTCACCTTCCTGCTGACGCGCGCCTTGCCCGGCGATCCCGCGGCGTATTTTGCCGGTCCTGCGGCCACCAAGGAGGCCGTCGAGCAGATTCGCAAGAAGCTCGGTTTCGACAAGCCGCTGGTCGAGCAGTTCTTCCGCTACACGGTCGATCTCGCCCATGGCGATCTCGGCAGCTCGCTGACGACAGGCCAGCCGGTCGCGACCGAAATCCGCAACCGCCTGCCGGCCTCGGCCGAGCTCACCCTGCTCGGTCTTCTCGTGTCGGTCGCGATCGCGCTGCCGCTCGGCGTGCTCGCCGCGACGCGGCCGGGGTCATGGATCGATCACACCTGCCGTGTCGTCACCACTGCGGGCGTCTCGCTGCCGGTGTTCTTCACCGGGCTGGTGCTGGTCTACGTGTTCTATTTCCGGCTCGGCTGGTCGCCGGCGCCGCTTGGCCGTCTCGACGTGTTCTATAGCGCCCCGAACGCCGTGACCGGCTTCTATCTCATTGACACGCTGATCGCAGGCGACGCCGAGGCGTTCCGTTCCGCGCTGAGCCAGCTGATCCTGCCGGCTGCGACCCTGGCGATCTTTTCGCTCGCGCCGATCGCGCGCATGACGCGCGCCTCGATGCTGCAGGTGCTGTCGTCGGAGTTCGTGCGGACGGCGCGGGCCTCCGGCCTGTCACCCGCCACGGTCACGGTGACCTACGCGTTCCGGAACGCGATGCTGCCGGTCATCACCACGCTGTCGATGGTGTTCTCGTTCCTGCTCGGCGCCAACGTGCTGGTCGAGAAAGTGTTTGCGTGGCCCGGCATCGGCTCCTACGCGGTCGAGGCGCTGATCGCCTCCGACTTCGCGCCGGTGCAGGGTTTCGTGCTGACGATGGCCGTGATGTACGTCCTCCTGAACCTGGTCATCGACATTCTGTATGGCGTCATCGACCCCCGTGTGAGGCTGGAAGGATGAGCTCTGTCGCGCCGACCGTCGAACCCGCCGTCGCCCGCACCTCCGGCTTGGCCGCCCTGATCGGGCACACCCGCTATGTGCTCGCCGAGAACAAGGTCACCGGCTTTGCCTTCGGATTGCTGGTGCTGATCCTGTTCGCCGCGATCTTCGGTCCGTGGATCGTGCCGTATGATCCGCTCGCCAGCGACACAGCGTCGGCGCTGAAGCCGCCGTCTGCGGCGCATTGGTTCGGCACCGACCAGCTCGGCCGCGACATCTTCAGCCGTGTCGTGGTGGCTGCCCGGCTCGATACGTTCATCGCGGTCGCCTCGGTCGCGCTGGTGTTCTTCATGGGCGGGCTTGCGGGAGTCGCGGCCGGCTTTTTCGGCGGCTGGACCGACCGCATCGTCGGCCGCATCGCCGACACTATCATGGCGTTCCCGCTGTTCGTGCTGGCGATGGGGATCGTGGCCGCGCTCGGCAACACCGTGCAGAACATCATCATCGCCACCGCGATCGTGAACTTTCCGCTTTATGCCCGTGTGGCGCGTGCCGAGGCCAATGTCCGCCGCAACGCCGGCTTCGTGCAGGCGGCGCGTCTGTCGGGCAACAGCGAGATGCGCATTCTGCTGGGTCATATCCTGCCGAACATCATGCCGATCATGATCGTGCAGATGTCGCTCACCATGGGCTACGCGATTCTCAATGCCGCCGGCTTGTCTTTCATCGGCCTTGGCGTGCGGCCGCCGACCGCGGAATGGGGCATCATGGTCGCCGAGGGCGCCTCCTTCATGGTGTCGGGCGAATGGTGGATCGCGCTGTTTCCCGGCCTCGCGCTGATGATCGCGGTGTTCTGCTTCAACCTGCTCGGCGACGGCCTGCGCGACATCGCCGACCCGCAGCGCAGGACGTAAGGCGATGAGCTACCTGCCAAGGAATAACCTCGTCATTGCCGGGCTTGACCCGGCAATCCATCCCTTCAAGCAAACCTTCGTCAGTCTGACGGATGCGCGGGTCAAGCCCGTGCATGACGGTCTGTGTGATTGGAGAGCATCATGACCGCCCAGCCGCTGCTCGATGTCCGCGATCTCACCGTGGAGTTCTCCACCCGTCGCGGCATCGTCAAGGCCGTGCAGCATGTCGACATCTCCGTTGCCAAGGGCGAGACCCTGGCGATCGTCGGCGAATCCGGCTCGGGCAAGTCGGTGACGTCGTATGCGGTGATGCGCATTCTCGACCGTGCAGGCCGGATTGCCGAGGGCTCGGTGATGTTTTCCGGCGTCGACGTCAAGGCGGCCGACGAGAGCGCGATGCGCGACCTGCGCGGACGCGAGATCTCGATGATCTTTCAGAACCCGCGCGCAGCGCTCAATCCGATTCGCAAGGTCGGCCAGCAGATCGAGGATGTGCTGAAGCAGCACGCGCAGGCCGCGGCCAGCGATCGCGGGGAGAAGGCGATCGCTGCCCTCGAGCAGGTCAAGATCGCCCGTCCGCGCGAGCGCTACCATGCCTATCCGTTCGAATTGTCCGGCGGCATGTGCCAGCGTGTCGTCATCGCGCTGGCACTGGCTTGCAATCCGCAGCTTCTGATCGCCGACGAGCCGACCACCGGCCTCGACGTCACCACCCAGAAGGCGGTGATGGATCTCGTCGTCGAGCTGACCAGGAGCCGCGGCATGTCGACGATCCTGATCACGCATGATCTGGGACTTGCCGCCGCCTATTGCGACCGCGTCGTCGTAATGGAGAAGGGGCGGGTGGTCGAGACCGCCAAGGCTGCCGACATCTTCGCCAACCCGCAGCACCCCTATACGCGCAAGCTGATGCGTGCGACGCCGCGTCTCGGCGTGTCCCTGCGCGAACTGCTGCCGGAGGAGGAGACGTCGCCCAATGCACAGTCCGTCATCGCCGGGCTTGACCCGGCGATCCATCCCGTTGCGCAAGAGTCGTCGAAGCTGATGGACCCCCGGGTCAAGCCCGGGGGGGACGAGCGAAGTGGTGCGGACGAGCAGTGCGGGAGGGACGAGGCGCGTGCCGGAATTGCGCGGCCGCTCCTTCTCATCGACAAGCTCATCAAGGAATATCCGCGCCAGGGTGGATCGCCGACATTGTCAAGACTGTTCGGCCGCAAGCCGGCGGTCGAGCCCGAGATGTTTCGTGCCGTCGATGGCATCAGCTTCACCGTCGGCCATGGCGAGAGCGTCGGCCTCGTCGGCGAGTCCGGCTGCGGCAAATCGACCACGTCGATGATGGTGATGCGTCTGCTCGACCAGACCTCGGGCCGCATCAGCTTCGACGGCGAGGAGATCGGCAACATCCTGCCGCAGGCCTTCGCCCGGCTGCCGCTGCGCAGCCGCATCCAGATGGTGTTCCAGGATCCGACCGACAGCCTCAACCCGCGCTTCACCGCGGCGCGTGCGATCGCCGATCCGATCCTGCAACTCGGCGACATCAAGGGGCGCGACGCCCTGCGCGGGCGGTGCGAAGAGCTCGCGCGCATGGTCGGTCTGCCGCTCAACCTGCTCGACCGCTTTCCGCATCAACTCTCGGGCGGCCAGAAGGCGCGCGTCGGCATCGCACGTGCGATCGCACTGCACCCGAAGCTCGTGATCCTCGACGAGCCGACGGCGGCGCTCGACGTCTCCGTGCAGGCGGTCGTGCTGAATCTGCTGCAGGACCTCAAGCAGCAATTGGGCATGAGCTATCTGTTCGTCTCCCATGATTTGAACGTGGTGCGGCTGTTGTGCGATCGTGTGATCGTGATGCGGTCGGGTCGAATCGTCGAAGAAGGCAGCTCCGAACGTGTGCTAGGAGATCCGCAGCATGACTATACGCGCGAGCTGCTGACCGCGATTCCGCATCCGCCGCTGCCGGTGCATTGAGGGGAGAGGTGCATGGCCGAGCCATGGGATGACTACATCGACGCGGTCGGGCGCGCCTTGGGGCTGCCGATCGAAGAGGCTTGGCGTCCGGCGATCCGCGCCAATCTCGACGTGTCGCTGAAAATGGCGAAGCTGGTCGACGAATTCCCCCTGCCTGATGAAGCCGAGCCTGCCAGTGTCTTCACCGCTTGATCCTGCCGACATGACCGCGAGCGCCATCGCCGCCGCGGTGGCCACCCGCAAGCTCTCCGCCAAGGAGGCGACTGAGGCCGCGCTGTCGCGGATCGCTGCGCGCGATGGCGTGCTGAACGCCTTCACCGATGTCACGGCCGAGCGCGCACGCGCCAAGGCGGCTGAGATCGACGCGGCGATCGCGGCCGGCAAATCTGTCGGCCCGCTCGCTGGCGTGCCGTTCGCCGTGAAGAACCTGTTCGATGTCGAGGGGCTGCCGACCCGTGCAGGCTCCAAGATCAACCGCGACCGTGCGCCGGCCGCACGCGACGCCACGCTGATCGCGCGCATGGAGGCCGCAGGCGCGGTCCTGGTCGGCGCGCTCAACATGGGCGAATACGCCTACGACTTCACCGGCGAGAACGTGCATGATGGCCCGTCGCGCAATCCGCATGATCCGACACGGATGAGCGGCGGCTCGTCGGGCGGATCGGGCAGCGCCGTGGGCGGCGGCCTGGTGCCGATCGCGCTCGGCTCGGACACCAATGGCTCGATCCGCGTGCCCTCGTCGTTCTGCGGCATCTTCGGTCTCAAGCCGACCTATGGCCGGCTGTCGCGCGCGCGCTCGTTTCCGTTTGTGATGAGCCTGGATCATCTCGGCCCGTTCGCGCGCTCGGTCGAGGATCTCGCGCTCGCTTATGACGCGATGCAGGGGCCCGATCCGGACGACGCCGCGTGCACGACGCGCCCTGCGGAGCCTGTGTCCGGATTGCTGTCGCAAGAACTCGACGGTTTGCGCATCGGCCTTGCTGGCGGTCACTTCCAGACGAACCTGTTTCCCGAAGCCGCCGAAGCGGTCGCTCGTGTTGCGGCGGCGTTGAAGGTGACCGAGGTGATCGAGGTGCCGGAAGCCGCGCGCGCCCGCGCTGCGGCCTATGTCATCAGCACCACCGAAGGGGCCTCGCTGCACCTCGACCGGCTGCGCACGCGCCCTCATGATTTCGATCCGGCGGTGCGCGACCGTCTCATCGCCGGCGCGATGATTCCGGCGCCGCTGGTCGACCGCGCGCAGAAGTTCCGTCGCTGGTATCGCGCCAAGGTGCTGGAGCTGTTCACATCGGTCGACGTGTTGATCGCGCCGGCAACGCCCTGCATCGCGCCGAAGCTCGGGCAGGCGACCTTCATGCTCGACGGCGTCGAGCTGCCCGTGCGCGCAAATATCGGCATCCACACGCAGCCGATCTCGTTCATCGGGCTCCCGGTCGTCGCCGTGCCGATTCCGCTCGAGCCGATGCCCATCGGCGTGCAGATTATCGCTGCGCCCTGGTGCGAACATGTCGCATTGCGCGTGGCCCACGCCTTGCAACAGCGTGGCGTCGCCGCTGCGCCGGCCCCGAGAGGAGTCCTGGAGAATGGAAGTCGATCTGCCTGACGTCGTTGCCGAAGTCACGGCGCAGTTCCAGCGCTATGAACAGGCGCTCGTCAGCAACGACGTCGCCGTGCTCGACGAGCTGTTCCGGAAGGACGCCCGCACCTTGCGCTACGGCATCGGTGAGAACTTGTACGGCTATGGCGAGATCGCGGCCTTTCGCGCCGCGCGCTCGCCGGCGGGCCTGATGCGGCGCACCGCGCGCACCATCATCACCGCCTATGGCCGCGACACTGCGGTGGCCTCGACCCTGTTCTATCGCGACAGCGCGCCCGGCAAGGTCGGGCGCCAGATGCAGACCTGGGTTCGGTTCCCGGAGGGCTGGAGAATCGTCGCTGCCCATGTCAGCATCATCGATGAAGCAAAAGGCGGCTGAGGCATGAGCCTGGACGATCTTCCGCCGCGGACGCAGCAGCGGCCCGCCCGCGATCCTGATGGGCCGCGCGCCGATCGCGCGCCGCCAGCGGTCGCAAAGATCACTCGCGCGGAGGAGCTGCGCCTGCAGCTCGCCGACGATATCGTGCGCGGTGCGCTGGCGCCCGGTGCGCCGCTCGACGAAACCGAGATCGCCAAGCGCTTCAACGTCTCGCGCACCCCGGTGCGCGAAGCGCTGCGCCAGCTCGCGGCATCCGGCCTGATCGAGGCGCGCGCGCATCGCGGCGCAGTGGTGGCGCGGCCCTCCGTCGATCGGCTGACTGGGATGTTCGAGGCGATGGCCGAGCTCGAAGGCCTGTGCGCCGGCCTCGCAGCGCAACGTATGACGCCGGTCGAGCGGCAGCGGCTCGAAGCCATTCACGAGGAATTGCGCAATCTCAGCCATGCCGGCAATCCCGAGCGCTTCCACGAGGTGAACGAGCGCTTCCACAACGCGATCTATGCCGGCGCGCACAATGCCTATATCGCCGAGATCACCTTGGCGACGCGGGTGCGCGTGCAGCCGTTCCGCCGGGCCCAGTTCCGCAATCTCGGCCGCCTCGCCAAGTCGCATGCCGAACACGATCGCGTCGTCGTGGCCATCCTGCGTGGCGACAAGGCTGGCGCGGCCAGCGCCATGAAAGCCCATATCGAGCTGGTGCGCGGCGAGTACGAGATTTACGCGGTGTCGGTGTAGACGAGCTCCACCGCAATAACGGTGCTAAACTAACGTCGATCAGCTCTTCTGCGCCATATACGCGCGCCAGCCGCCGAACTCCGAGATGTCGCGTGCGCCATCAAGCGCTGCAGGCTCGACCAGGAAGCCCTTGGCACTGCGGCCGTCGGCGAGCCGGATCGTGCCGATCGACAGCGGCGGCGGGATGAGGTCCACAAACTTGCCGAAGCCGGCGGCTGACAGCGCCCAGAGCTCGACCTCCATCGCCGCCCCCTTGCCGGCCTCGATGCGCAGCATGCCGGGCTTGGGCGGCGTGGTCGGCAGCGCATAGAGCTTGTAGTCCGGTGCGGTCCTGGCTGCTTCCAGCAGACGGCCACCGAGACGGGTCAGCTCGTGATTGAGCGCCATGCCGGAGAGATGCGCGCCGACCACCACGATCGCGATCTCGTCGCCATGTAGCGATGGCGATACGGCCGCGAGCGGTGGCTGCGGTGTCGCTTTGGCGCCCACCGGCAGCGCGGTGTCGGCATGGAAGGCGCGCCCGAGGCTCGCGAGCGCGGCGTCGTGTCCGGCCGGCGCCAGCAGCGTGATGCCGAACGGAATGCCATCGCTGCGCATCGCAGCCGGCACCGCCAGTCCGCACAGATCGAGCAGATTGACGAAATTGGTGTAGGTGCCGAGCCGGCTGTTGAGCAGGATCGGATCGGCCAGCACCTCCGCAGTGGTGTAGGCGGTGGGCGCGGTCGGCAGCACCAGCGCATCGACAGCGGCGAAGGTGCGCTCGGCCACTTTGCGCAGCGCCTGCAGCCGATACAGCGCGGCGAAGGTGTCGGCCGCGCTGCCGCGTGCGCCGCCGATGGTGATCTCGCGCGTCACCGGATGGATCGCGTCGGGATCGGACGCCAGGAGATCGCGGATCACGAGATAGCGTTCGGCGACCCAGGGGCCTTCATAGAGCAGCCGTGCCGTCTCGTAGAACGGCTCGAGGTCGAATGCGACGAGTTCGGCGCCGAGCTTGACGAAGCGCGCCACGGCGGCGCCGTAAGCGGCCTCGGCGGCTTTGTCGCCGAAGAAGATCAGTTGTCCCGGGCGGGGAATGCCGAGCTTCACGCCGCGCGGAAATGCCGTCATCGCGCCGAGCGGCCGGTCGCGCGAGAACGGATCGAGCGGATCCGGCGCGGCCATGACGTCGAGCGCTGCGACCGCATCATCGACCGTTAAAGAGAACACCGAGATGCAGTCGAGGGTGCGGCAGGCCGGCACCAGGCCGGCGGTCGAAATCATGCCGAGGCTCGGCTTCAGCCCGACGATGTTGTTGAGCATGGCCGGAACGCGGCCGGAGCCCGCCGTATCCGTTCCGAGCGACAGCGGCACGAGCCCTGCCGAGACCGCGACCGCCGATCCGGAGCTCGATCCGCCCGGCACCAGATCGCCGCGTACCGGATTGGTCGGGATGCCATAGGGCGAGCGCACGCCGACGAGGCCCGTGGCGAACTGGTCGAGATTGGTCTTGCCGATGATGATGGCGCCGGCGGCGCGTAGCCGCGCCACTGCGGTGGAATCGCGGGTCGGCGTGTAGGCAAAGGCCGGGCATGCGGCTGTCGTCGGCAGTCCCGCGACGTCGATATTGTCCTTGACCGCAACGGGCACGCCGAACAGCGGCAGTGCCGCGGCGTCCTGGCCGGCAAGCCGCTGCGCCTCGGCGATCGCATCCGCTTCGTCGCGCAGGCTGATGAAGATGGCAGGGTCATCATGCGCGCGAATCCGCGCGTAGCAGCGTGCGATCGTATCCTTGGGGGTCGTCAGGCCGGCCCGATGGGCGGCGACGATCTCGGCGACGGTTTCGGTCACGAAGCGCTCCGCCGTCGAGAGCCCGATGTCTGGCTTGCCATGTCCTTGCGCTCCGCTTCGCCGATCCTGCTGCGAACGTAGCAAGCCACGTGCCATTGTGTACATTGGCCGGAACTGGCAGCTCGTTGAAAATTGTTCGTTTTCAGTGATTTGCAGCAACCGCTCGGCACGAGCTTGGCAGAATTGTCCTGCGAAGCAGGCGATTTGCCTAAATAATAATCGGCTTCAATCCATCACCTTGCTGCTGCCCTGGGTGATCAGGCGGGCCGCGCGCTGGTCGCGGGCGTGAATCCATAGCCAGCTCAGGGCGACACTGAGCCGATTGCGCAGGCCGATCAGAAAATAGATGTGGGCGAGCCCCCAGATCCACCATGCCAGGGCCCCGCGCAGCTTGATCCAGCCGAAATCGATCACCGCGAGCCGCTTGCCGATCTGGGCGAGACTGCCGGCGTGATGGTAGCGGAACGGCCGCAGCGTGCGGCCGGCAAGCCGCGCCTTGATCGCCTCCGCGACGTAGCGGCCTTGCTGCTTCGCGGCCGGCGCGATGCCGGGCACCGGCTGGCCGTTCCAGGCGGCGATCGTCACTGTGTCGCCGATGGCGAAGATCTCGGGGTGGCCCGGCACGGTGAGGTCCGGCGCGACCTGCAGACGGCCGGCGCGATCCGCCGGCGCGCCGAGCCATTCCGCCGCGCGCGAGGCGCGCACGCCGGCCGCCCAAATAAGGGTGCGCGTATCCAGCCGCTTGCCGCCATAGACGACGCTGTCCGCCGTGCATTCGGTCACCGCCTGGCCCAGCACGACCTCGACGCCGATGCGCTCGAGCGACGTCAGCGTGTAGGCCGAGAGGTCTTCCGGAAAGCCGCCGAGCACCCGCGGTCCCGCCTCGATCAGCACCACGCGGGCTTCGTGGGTATCGATGCTGCGGAAATCCGGCGGCAGCGTCGAGCGCGCCAACTCGGCGATGGTGCCGGCGAGTTCGACGCCGGTGGGCCCTGCGCCGATGATCACGAAGGTCATCCAGGCCGCGCGCCGGGCCGGATCGCGCTCGCGCTCGGCGCGCTCGAATGCGACGAGGATGCGCCGCCGCAAGGTCGTCGCGTCCTCGAGCGTCTTCAGGCCCGGTGCGAACGGCTCCCATTCGTCATGACCGAAATAGGCGTGGCGGGCGCCCGTCGCGAGCACCAGCGTGTCATAGGCGACGTCAGTGTCGTCTTCCAACAGCACGCGGCGGCCGGCCGCGTCGATGCCCTTGACGCTCGCGAACAGGGTGGTCACCTCCGGCCGGTTCCGCACCAGCGACCGGATCGGCCAGGCGATCTCGGAGGTCGCCAGCGAGGCCGTCGCCACCTGGTAGAGCAGCGGCTGGAACAGATGGTGGTTGCGGCGGTCGATCAGCGTGATGCGGACGGGCGCGCCGGCCAGCCGGTACGTCGTTTCGAGGCCGCCAAAACCGGCGCCGACGATGACCACGTGATGCGGATTCTGGGCCTGACCCGTCATGAAGCTGGTTCTCGCTGCTGCGCCCCGGCTTCAATTCAACACGCCAAGCCTGGGTTGCTTCAAGCCCGTCTTGGCTATGGTGCGATAGCGCCCGACTATCGGGCCGGCGTGATCAGTAGAGGCCGCGGCCGGCGTCGCCGCCGGTGATGCGCGCGAGCCGCGCCTCGGTGGCCGGGACCCGGCTACCGCGGCCCGACGTCGGTGGCGTGCGGGTCATGGAGGGGCCGCCGGACGATGCGTCGTCGGCGCCGCTCGGGAAGAACAGCAGCGCAATGCTGAGGCCGAGATTGATCAGCGCGCCGACCCATGTGCCGTGGTGTGATCCCGGCAACGCATAGTCTGGAAACCGGCCGGCGACGACATAATCCAGCACCATGGCGGCGATCCAGCCCGGAATCACGCAGACCGGGTCCCAGCCGATGTCGCGGAAGCGCATCGCCTGCAGCATCACGTTCGCCCACAGGAACAGGGCGATCAGCACCACGATCGTCCCGCCCAGGACCAGGCCGGGCATTTTGGGAATTGCGGCCAGCGCAACGACCACCACGGTCGCAACGATCGCCGAGCCGACCCCGAGGCCGAGAGAGGCCAGGAAGTACTGCAACCGTCCGAGACGCGCATTGAAACCGAAGAAGAAGCCCAACATCCGCTGCTCCCGCATTCCGCGCCGCAACGGGCGGACCTGATCGACAGTCGTAGCAACGCGACATTTCCGGCCGCCTTCGCGGATGGCTAAAAGTTGAGACATCGCGCCGCAGCGGTCCCTCCGCTGCAAAGTTTATAGTTGCCAAAGCAACCAATATGTGGAACGTTCGAACCGTGAAGAAAAGAAGGCGCAGGAGGGCTTGCGCCTTGCACAGGGAATGGAAACGTCATGCGCTGCCTGCTCGCGGCAGGCGCGATCGCTTGCGTGCGCGCCGACAGGCGGCCAAGCTGCGGTGATCCGCTCCGGGACCGATCGATCCGAGACGGCTCAGCTCGCGCCGGTGACGGCGTCGAGATTGTCGTGAATGCGGCGGAGCAGCGCGATCAGCATCTCCTGCTCATTCTTGTCGAGACATGCCAGCAGTCGCCGCTCGCGCTCCAGTGCGGCGACAATGACCTTGTCATGGGTGGCGCGGCCCTTGGCCGTCAGCGATATCGAATGGCTGCGGCCGTCCTGCGGATCGTTGCGGATCGCGATCAGGCCGCGGTCCTTCATCAGCGCAAGGGTGCGGCTGACCGGACCCTTGTCGAAACCGATGACGCTGCAGATGCGCGACGCCGGAATGCCGGGTTCGATCGCCAGCAGCGACATGATCCGCCATTCGGTGACGTTGACACCGAAATTACGCTGATAGAACGCGGTCGCGCTGTTCGACAGTTTGTTGGCGATGAAGGTGATGAAGGCCGGCACATAGCGGTCGAGGTCGAGCGTGAGGCCGTGTTCCTCAGGCTCGCGCGGCGGCGCTTTGCGCGGCGTTCTGATTTTCTCGCTCATGACCCCCAACGTCCATGCATCGCCAGTCATAGGGATAGGAAAAGCCGCATGACAAGGCCAAACTTCGGGAGCAACGCATGAACCCACCAGGTCTTTCCGCAGGCGCGGCCGGCACGTCGCCGCCCGCGATTCCGCATCTCGGCATCGATCCGTTTGCGATCTCGTTCTTCGATGATCCCTATCCTGCGCACCAGCAGATGCGCGAGGCGGCCCCCGTGGTCTACCTCGATCGATGGAATGTCTATGGCGTCGCGCGCTATGCCGAGGTCTATGCGGTCCTGAACGATCCCTTGACCTTCTGCTCCAGCCGCGGCGTGGGCCTCAGCGACTTCGCCAAGGAGACGCCGTGGCGTCCGCCGAGCCTGATCCTGGAGGCGGATCCGCCGGCGCATACGCGCACGCGCGCGGTGCTGAGCAAGGTGTTGTCGCCGGCGGTCATGAAGCGGCTGCGCGACGGCTTCATGGCCGCGGCCGAGGCCAAGGTTGACGAACTCGTGGCCCGCGGCTCGTTCGACGCCATTCCCGATCTCGCCGAAGCCTATCCGCTGTCGGTGTTCCCCGATGCGCTCGGCCTCCAGCCGGAGGGCCGCGAGCATCTCATTCCCTATGCCAGCCTGGTGTTCAACGCGTTCGGGCCGCCGAACGAGTTGCGCCAGCAGGCGATCGAGCGCTCGGCGCCGCATCAGGCCTATGTCACCGCGCAGTGCCAGCGCGACAATCTCACGCCGGGCGGCTTCGGCGCCTGCATCCACGCCTTCAGCGACAGCGGCGAGATCACGCCGGCCGAGGCGCCGCTGCTGGTGCGTTCGCTGCTCTCAGCCGGCCTCGACACGACCGTCTACGGCATCGGCGCCGCGGTCTATTGCCTCGCCCGTTTTCCCGATCAATGGGCGCGATTACGTGCCGACCCGGCGCTGGCCCGCAACGCGTTCGAGGAGGCGGTGCGCTTCGAAAGTCCGGTGCAGACCTTCTTCCGCACCACGACGCGCGATGTCGAACTCGGCGGTGTCGTGATCCCCGAAGGGGAGAAGGTGCTGATGTTCCTGGGCGCGGCCAACCGCGACCCGCGCCGCTGGGAGCGGCCGGACAGCTATGACATCACCCGAAAGGTCTCCGGCCATGTCGGCTTCGGCTCCGGCATCCACATGTGCGTCGGCCAACTCGTCGCGCGCCTCGAAGGCGAGGCGGTGCTGACCGCGCTCGCCCGCAAAGTCGGCGCGATCACGATGAGCGACGAGCCGAAGCGCCGCTACAACAACACGCTGCGCGGGCTGGAGAGCCTGCCGGTCACCTTCACTCCAGCCTGAGCTGTCCCATGACCACGATCACCTTCATTCATCCCGACAACCGCAGCGAGACGGTCGAAGCCGAGGACGGCGCCACCGTCATGCTGGCTGCGCTCACCCATGGCGTCGACGGCATCGTCGCCGAATGCGGCGGCAACGCCGTCTGCGCCACCTGCCACGTCTATGTCGACGACGCCTGGACCTCGAAACTCGAGCCGGTCTCCGACGACGAGGATGCGCTGCTCGACGGCACCGCGGCCGAGCGCCGGCCGAACAGCCGGCTGTCCTGCCAGATCAAGGTGCAGCCGGCGCTCGCCGGGCTCGTTGTCCGCATTCCGGACCGGCAGAGCTGATTTCTTTCGGCACCGACAACAATGAAAACAAGCAAGAGGGGAAGGAACATCATGACGCAATTCAAGACGTGTGCGCTCGCGCTGGTCGCATCGTTCGGCGTGGCGGCAGCATCCGCCGGCGAGATCTCGGACAATGTCGTGCGCGTCGGTGTGCTCAACGACATCTCCGGCATCTTCCAGGACACGAACGGCATGGGCTCGGTCGAGGCCGCGCGCATGGCGGCCGAGGATTTCAACGGTGGCGGCAAGGGTATCAAGGTCGAGATCGTCTATGCCGATCACCAGAACAAGGCCGATGTCGGCTCGGCGATCGTCCGCAAATGGCTCGATGTCGACAAGGTCGATGCTGTCGTCGACGTGCCCAACTCAGCCGTGGGGCTCACCGTCAACGAGCTCCTGCGCAACAGCCGCATGACCTTCCTGGCTTCTTCCACCGCGAGCTCCGATCTCACCGGCAAGGCCTGCTCGCCGAATACGATCCAGTGGGTCAACGATGCCTGGGCGACCGGCAACACCACGGCGGCCGCGATGATGGGGCGCGGTGGCAAGGACTGGTATTTCATCACGGTCAACTACGCGCTCGGCCAGGGCATCGAGGCGGAAGCCACCAGCTACATCGAGAAGCATGGCGGCAAAGTGCTGGGCTCGGCCAAGCATCCGCTCGGCACCACAGACTTCGCCTCGTTCCTGCTGCAGGCGCAGGGCTCGAAGGCCAAGGTGATCGGGCTCGCCAATGCCGGCGGCGACACCATCAACGCGGTCAAGCAGGCGTCCGAGTTCGGCATCCAGCAGGGCGGCCAGTCGCTGGTCGCCTTCCTGCTGTTCATCAACGACATCCATGGCATGGGCCTGAAGGCGGCGCAGGGCCTGCAGCTGCTCGAAGCCTTCTACTGGGACATGGATGACGACACCCGCGCCTTCGCCAAGCGCTTCGCGGCGCGTCCCGGCATGAACGGCAAGATGCCGAGCGGCAACCAGGCCGGCGTCTACGCCTCCACGCTCGCTTATCTCAACGCCGTCGCGGCGACCGGCAGCGATGATGCCAAGGACGTCGTACCTCAGATGAAGACGGTGAAGGGCAAGGACAGATTGTTCGGTGACGTGACCATCCGCGCCGACGGCCGCGTCGTGCATCCGATGTACCTGTTCGAGGTCAAAAAGCCCGAGGAGTCGAAATATCCCTACGACTACTATCGGCTGGTCTCGACGATCCCGGCCGACCAGGCGTTTCGGCCGATCGCGGACGGTGGGTGCGCGCTGGTGAAGTAGAGCGGTTCGTCTTCACCCCGTCGGAAGAGCACATGACATCTGAAACTGCTGATCAGTTGCTCCGTCATGCCCGGGCGTGTCCCGGGCATCCACGTCGTGCGGCGGTCCTCGAAAGACGTGGATGGCCCGGACACGCCCGGCCATGACGGCTCCTGGGCGTGATCTCGCCCCTCCTGGGCTTTTGCCTCTGCGGCCGACTGTACTGTGCTGCAGTATCCTTAACAGGCACTATAGTTCTTGCCTTTGCCCGTTTCCGGGAATTATGGTGCATGGATCGAGGGTGCGCGAAACGACGATCGTGCTATGAAGCGCTGCGACGAAACGTCGCCGCTTGTCGCTCTGCCGCGTGCCAGTGACGTAACAACGATAAGAACGACGTGATGAGGGGAGGGAAGATCATGAAGACGAGCTTCTGGCTGGCAGGTGCCGCGGCGCTGCTGTTTTCGAGCACGGCCTTTGCCGGCGACACCATCAAGATCGGCTTCGTCTCGACGTTCAGCGGTCCCACGGCGGTGATCGGCAACGACATGCGCAATTCGTTCGAGCTCGCGCTCGACCATCTCGGCCGCAAGATGAACGGCAAGCCGGTCGAGGTGATCTACGAGGACGACCAGCAGAAGCCCGACGTCGGCAAGCAGAAGACCGAGAAACTGGTGCAGTCCGACAAGGTCGACTTCATCGTCGGCTACATCTGGTCGAACGTGCTGCTGGCCTCGCTCAAGACGGCCGTGGATTCCCAGACCTTCCTGATCTCGGCCAATGCTGGGCCGTCGCAGCTCGCCGGCGAATTGTGCTCGCCTTACGTGTTCTCGACCTCCTGGCAGAACGACCAGACGCCCGCCGCGATGGGCCTCTATATGAACCAGAAGGGCGTCAAGTCGGTGTTTTTGATCGGCCCGAATTATGCGGCTGGCAAGGACATGCTGGCCGGCCTGAAGAGCACCTTCAAGGGCCAGATCGTCGGTGAGGAATATACGGTGTGGCCGAGCCAGCTCGACTTCTCGGCCGAGCTGTCGAAGGCGCGTGCCTCGGGCGCAGAATCCATCTTCGTATTCTATCCTGGCGCGGCCGGCGTGCAGTTCCTCAATCAATACGTGCAGGCTGGCCTGAAGGAAAAGATGCCGCTCTATACGGCGTTCACCGTCGACGAATTGTCGCTGCCGCTGCAGAAGGACAATGCGATCGGCGTGCCCGGCGCCCAGGAATGGGTCAACGACCTGCCGAACGAGCAGAACAAGACCTTCGTCGCCGACTATCGCAAGAAGTACACCGGCCTGCGCCCGACCTATTACGGCGCCCAGGCCTATGATGCCGCGCAATTGATCAACAGCGCGGTGGTTGCGGTCAAGGGCGATACGTCCAAGAAGGACGCTATGAAGGCCGAGATGGAGAAGGCCAACTTCAAGTCGCTGCGCGGCGCGTTCAAGTTCGGCAACAACCACATCCCGATCCAGAGCTTCTACCTGCAGGACGTTGTCAAGGACGCCGATGGCCAGCTGTCCCTGAAGACGGTCGCCACCATCGTCGAGAACGACCAGGACCGTTTCCACGACAAGTGCCCGATGAAATAAGCAGAAGAACTCCCGGCCGGAGCGTGAACCGGCCTGGAATTTGCTTGAAGCTTAAAACATCTCCGTTCTAAGATCCGGACGGGCATGGCGGCAGCTCCTGACACGGTTCTGCCGCCGTCTTTTTGAGCGTGAAGTGAGGGGCATGCTTCTCGTCGTCGAACAATTCCTGAACGGGCTGCAGTTCGGACTGCTGCTGTTTCTGCTGGCTGCCGGCCTGACGCTGGTGTTCGGCATCATGGATCTTGTCAACCTCGCCCATGGCTCGCTCTACATGATGGGCGCCTATTTCGCGGCGACCTTCGTGGCCTGGACCGGCAGTTTCGTGCTTGGCGCCGTGATGGCGCTCGGTGCCACGCTTCTGCTCGGCATCGTGCTCGAATTCACGGCACTCCGGCATCTTTATGGGCGCGACCATCTCGACCACGTGTTGGCGACCTTCGGCCTGATCCTGTTCTTCAACGAGGCGGTTCGGCTGATCTGGGGGCCTGCGGGACTGGCGCTGCCGCTGCCGTCGTGGCTTGCGTTCCCGGTCACGATCATGCCTGGCATTCAATATCCTGCCTATCGGCTGGCGATCATCGTCGTGGCGCTGCTGGTGGCACTGCTGCTGTATCTCGGCGTGATGCGGACGCGGATCGGCATGCTGATCCGCGCCGGCGCCTCCAACCGCGAGATGATCGGCGCGCTCGGCATCAACATCAAGCTGCTCTACACCCTGGTGTTCGGGCTCGGCGCCGCGCTCGCCGGCCTCGCCGGGCTGATGCAGGCGCCGATCCTCACCGTGCAGATCGGCATGGGTGAGAACATCCTGATCCTCGCTTTCGTCGTGATCGTGATCGGCGGCATCGGCTCGATCCGCGGCGCCTTCATCGCGGCGATCATGATCGGCCTCATCGACACCATGGGCCGCGCCTTCCTGCCCAATTTGCTGCGCCAGGTGCTGAACTCGGCCGCGGCCTCCACTGCGGCGCCGGCAATGTCGTCGATGCTGATCTATCTCCTGATGGCGATCGTGCTGGTGGCGCGGCCTGAAGGTCTGTTCCCGGCCAACCGCAGATGAAATCCCAGCTCAACGTCTCGACCCTCGTGGCGGTCCTCGTCGTGGCCGGCCTCGTGCTGCTGCCGGTCTATTCGAACCTCACCGGCAACATCTTCATCCTCACGCTGTTCACCCGCATCGTGATCCTGGCCTTGGCGGCCGTCAGCCTGAACCTGATCATGGGCTATGGCGGCATGATGAGCTTTGGACATGCCGCCTATCTCGGCATCGGCGGCTACGCCGTCGGCATCCTGGCGCAGGAGGGCATCGGCTCCGGCTGGGCCCAGTTCGCGGTCGCGATCGCGGTTTCGGCGCTCTATGCGCTGGTGATCGGCGCGCTGTCTTTGCGCACCCGCGGCGTCTATTTCATCATGATCACGCTGGCCTTCGCGCAGATGGCCTATTACGTCGCCTCGGGCCTCGCCCGCTATGGCGGCGACGATGGCCTGACCGTCTACAAGCGCAGCGATTTCGGCGGCCTGATCAATCTCGGCAACCGTGTGCAGTTCTATTATCTCTGCCTGTTCTGCCTGCTCGCGGTCGTGGTGCTGATCTGGCGCATCGTCAATTCGCGCTTCGGCCTGGTGCTGCAGGGGCTGCGCTCCAATGAGCAGCGCATGCAGGCGATCGGCTTCCCGTCGAAGCGCTACAAGCTCGCCTGCTTCGTCATTGCCGGCATGCTGTGCGGACTGTCCGGCGCGCTGCTTGCCAACAACACCGATTTCGTCAGCCCCGCCGTGATGTACTGGACCCGCTCCGGCGATCTGATGGTGATGGTGATCCTGGGCGGCATGGGCACGCTGATGGGGCCGGTCGTCGGCTCCGTCGTGTTCCTGGTGCTGGAGGAGGTGCTGTCGCAGCTCACCGAATATTGGGCGCTGATCATGGGGCCGCTGCTGCTTTTGATCGTGCTGTTCGGCCGCGGCGGCATCATGGGCATGCTCGGGAGATTGAACCGTGGCTGAACCGCTGCTTCGCGTCGACAATCTCGTCCGCCGCTTCGGCGGCATCGTCGCCACCGATCACGTCTGCCTCGATGTGTCCAAGGGCGAGATCCACGCCATCATCGGCCCGAACGGCGCCGGCAAGACCACCTTGATCAGCCAGCTCACCGGCCATCTCGCGCCGCATGCGGGTCGCATCTTCTTAGGGGGCCGCGACATCTCGCATTTCCCGGCCTACAAGCGCAGCGCGCTGGGGCTCGCGCGCTCGTTCCAGATCACCTCGCTGCTGACCGACTTCACTGCGGCGGACAATGTCGCGCTGGCGGCGCAGGCCCATGACGGCCGGCACTCATTCCGGTTCTTTGCCAATGCGCGCAAGGAGAAGACGCTGCGCGATGCCGCGCGCGCCGCGCTCGAGCGCGTCGGCCTCGGCCACCGCGCCGACGTGCTCGTCTCCAAGCTGAGCCATGGCGAGCAGCGTGAGCTGGAGTTGGCGGTCGCGCTCGCGACCAAGCCGCAACTGCTGCTGCTCGACGAGCCGATGGCCGGCCTCGGGGTCACCGAGTCGCAGCGCATGGTGAAGCTGCTGAATGAGCTGCGCAAAGAGGTCTCGATCGTGCTGGTCGAGCACGACATGGAGGCGGTGTTCGCGCTGGCCGATCGTATCTCGGTGCTGGTCTATGGCCGGATCATCGCCTCGGGCAGACCGGATGAGATCCGGCAGAACGAAGAGGTCAAGCGCGCCTATCTCGGCGATCAGCACGTGGTGGTCGGCCATGGTTGATCAGGGAACAAGCGCCATGCTGCTTGAGGTCGACGGTATCGAGACCTGCTATGGCCTGAGCCAGGTCCTGTTCGGTCTGTCGCTGGCGATCCGTCCCGGCGAGATGGTCTCGCTGATGGGCCGTAACGGCATGGGCAAGACCACCACGATCCGCTCGATCATGGGCCTGACCCAGGCCCGCGCCGGAGTGATCCGTTTCAGCGGCCAGGAAACGCGCAAGCTGCCGTCCTACCGGATCGCCCAACTCGGCATCGGCCTCGTGCCGGAGGGGCGGCAGATCTTCCCGAACCTCACGGTCACCGAAAATCTCGTGGCGGCCTCCACCAACCGGCTCGGCGCCGCCGATCCGTGGACGCTCGACAAGATCCACGCGCTGTTTCCGCGGCTCGCCGAGCGCGGCAGCAACATGGGCAACCAGCTCTCCGGCGGCGAGCAGCAGATGCTGGCGATCGGCCGTGCGCTGATGACCAATCCGAAGCTGCTGATCCTCGACGAGGCGACCGAGGGCCTGGCGCCGCTGATCCGCGAGGAGATCTGGAACTGCCTGTCGCTGCTCAAATCGCGCGGGCAGTCGATCCTGGTGATCGACAAGAACGTCGAGCATCTCACCCGCATCTGCGACCGCCACTACATTATCGAGCGGGGCCGTACCGTCTGGCACGGCACATCTGAACAGCTGATGGCCGAGCCCGAGCTGCAACACCGCTATCTCGGGATTTGATAGTCACTCTCTGCGGCAGGCGTGGTCTGCACCTCCCCGACTTGCGGGGGAGGGCGGCCCGCATAAAAAGTCAGAGTTCTGTACCTGTCTGTCTCCACGTCGTTCGGCATCCTGTGCACGGCGTGGAGGCCCGGGACGAGCCGGGGCATGACGGAGCAACTCACTGCCAGCTTGCTCGTCGTCGAATCCGGCAGCCAAGCTGACATGCGCCGTTTTTTCGCATTGAGATGCGCCCCGACCGCGCCTATGCTCTCAAGGTAGTAGTTTGTTTTGCCTTTTATCAAAGGTCGAGCAAATGCGTGCGCATCCGATCGACATCCAGGCGCAGAACAAGCCGGTATCCGGCCGGCGCGGCTTCTGGTCGAACCACCCCGACATCGAGACACTGCTCTGTCTTGCCTTCATGCTGATCGTCGGCGTGATCGTGAAGCTCACACCGCCCTGAGCGGCGCGTCAGCGCGCGAATGGAATGTACTTCTGATACTCCTTCGGCACCCGGCTGCGGTAGCGCGAGGGCACGGTACCGCTGCGCAGTGAGTCCTCCACCTCCTTGCGCGTGCTGGTCTTGGTGCGCTTCTGCTTCGGCGCAGTCGCCTCCTTGGCCGGCTTGGCGTCACCCGTCTTGTCGGCCGAGGCGGCCGGTGCGGGCGTTGCGTCCGGGGCGGGGCTTGCGGCGGGCGCGGGCTGGACCGGGGCAGGTTGGGCCGGCGCATCGGCGGCAGGCGCGTTCTGCGCGACGGCGGCTCCGGCGGAGAGACTCAAAGCCAGAACCGATGCAAGTGCGACCCGGGACAACCTGATCATGTCGACGAAACCCCAAAAAGCGTGTCGGTTGATGCTGGTCTGATGAGGTCGCCTGCGTGCGCCGTCGGGTTCATGCCCGGCACATGACTCACGCCGGCCGATGGTCCCATCGCCCAACTTCAATTCGTGCTGCCAATTTCTTGGGCACAGCGTGCGATTGCTCGTGTTGAATCGCAAGCATTTTTCTCTGGCACGGGGATTGCTGATCTCATGTTCAGAGTTGGCAGCTAGGGTTCCGGTTCTCTCGATGAGAACGCTGGTCCGAGAGCAGCCGCCAGGGGAGAGCCCTGGTGCACGGCGGGATAAAAACCCGGGAGACCTCAGTGGCCGCGCTTGGCAGGCTCGAGGTTGTCTTTGCCAGTCCGCAGGTCACAAAACCGATGAGGGACTGGACATGTTCAAAGCACGAAATCTGTTTGTTGCCCTGCTCGCGGCATCGACCCTGGCGACCGCATCGCTGTCGCCGGCCTTCGCTGAGAAGAAGAAGGAATTCAACATCGCATGGACGATCTATGTCGGCTGGATGCCGTGGCCCTATGCCGCGGAATCCGGGATCGTCAAGAAATGGGCCGATAAATACGGCATCTCGATCAAGGTCACCCAGATCAACGACTACGTCGAATCGATCAACCAGTACACCGCCGGCAAGTTCGACGGCGTGACCGTCACCAACATGGATGCGCTGACGATTCCGGCTGCCGGCGGCGTCGACACGTCGGCCATCATCATGGGTGACTATTCCAACGGCAATGACGGCGTGGTGCTGAAGAAGGGCAAGACCCTGGCAGATATCAAGGGCCAGAAGGTCAACCTCGTCGAGCTCTCGGTGTCGCATTATCTGCTGGCGCGCGGCCTGGAGACCGTGAAGCTCTCGGAAAAGAGCATCAAGACGGTCAACACGTCCGACGCCGATATTGTCGCGGCGGCGAAGTCGCCGGACACGACCGCGGTCGTCACCTGGAACCCGCAGCTGCTCGAAGTGAAGGCCGAGCCCGGCGCAACGCTGGTGTTCGACTCCAGCAAGATCCCGGGCGAGATCGAGGATCTCCTGGTCGTGAACAGCGCCACGCTCAAGGACAATCCGGAGCTCGGCAAGGCGTTGGTCGGCATCTGGTACGAGACCATCGCGCTGATGAAAGACCAGAGTGAGAAGGGCAGGGCCGCGCGCGAGGCGATGGCCAAGCTGTCGGGCACCGATCTCGCGGGCTTCGAGACCCAGCTCAAGACCACGTTCATGTATTACGAGCCGAAGGACGCGCTTGCTTTCATGACCGGGCCGGAGCTGCCGAAGATCATGGATCACGTCCGCACCTTCTGCTTCGACCACAATCTGCTCGGCGAGAACGTGAAGTCGAAGGATGCGGTCGGCATCTCCACGCCGTCGAAGGCGCTGGGTTCGACGACCAACGTGAAGCTGCGCTTCGATCCGACCTACATGAAGATGGCCGCCGACGGGAAGCTCTGATCCATCCATCGTCGTGCCAACAGCATCTCCCTTCATCCTGAGGAGCTTGCGTAGCAAGCGTCTCGAAGGATGAGGCCCCGACCGGGCCTCATGGTTCGAGACGGCGCTCACCCATCTCCTCACCATGAGGGGGCGGATCGTAGCCCGGATGAGCGGAAGCCGAAGCCTGGAGGGCGAAGGCGGACGCGATATCCGGGGTCTCACGAGGCGTCGCGTGTGAACCCGGATGTCGCTTCGCTCATCCGGGCTACGCGGGCTCCTCACCATGAGGGGCCGGCACCGAGACCGGTGCTGCACGTTGACCATGAACACGCTGTCGGCGTGCTCATGGAGAGGGTGAGCTCCAAGGTCGGCGCTGCACATGGACCATGACCATCGCGCCATGGAGAGGATTGAGGGAGCTTCGCAATGCCGCGTGCCATGAACGTCGTTCCGAACCGGGGCAGCCGGCTGTTGCTGGCGTTCCTGCCGTTCCTGCTGATCGCCCTGATCTACGTGGTCGGCTCGGCACAGCGGCGCGCGGATAATCCCGACGACAAGCTGCTGCCGCCGGTCTCGGAGATGGTCGCGACGTCGAAGCGGCTCGCCACCGAGCCGGATCGCCGCTCCGGCGACTACGTGCTGTGGTCGGACACCGCGGCGAGTCTGCAGCGCCTCGCCCTCGGGCTCGGCATCTCCGCGGTGATTGGTCTCGTGCTCGGGCTTGCGATCGGGTTGCTGCCGATCGCCGGCGCCGGCTTCGGCACATTGGTCGCGGTGCTGTCGATGATCCCGCCGATGGCGGTGCTGCCGGTGCTGTTCATCGTGTTCGGCCTCGGTGAGCTCTCCAAGGTGGTGCTGATCATCATCGGCGTCACGCCGACGCTGGTCCGCGATCTTTCGTTGGAAGTGCAGAACATGCCGCGCGAGCAGTTGATCAAGGCGCAGACGCTGGGCGCCTCGACCTGGCAGGTCGCGATCCGCGTGGTGCTGCCGCAGATCATGCCACGGCTGATCCAGGGCCTGCGCCTGATGATCGGGCCGGCCTTCCTGTTCCTGATCTCGGCGGAGGCCATCGCCTCCGATGTCGGGCTCGGCTATCGCATCTTTCTCGTTCGGCGCTATCTGTCGATGGACGTGATCCTGCCTTACGTCGTCTGGATCACCTTGCTCGCCTACATCTTCGACTACGCGCTGATCTGGTTCGGCCAGCGCGCCTTTCCCTGGGCGTATGCGGGAGCGAGCCGCTGATGAGCACGCTGTCCTTCCGCAACGTCTGGGTCGAGTACGGCAACCAGGTCGTGCTCGAGCGCATCAATCTCGAGATCACCTCCGGCACCTTCCTGTCGATCGTCGGTCCGTCCGGCGCGGGAAAGAGCACGTTCCTGCGGCTGATCCTCGGCCAGGAGCGGCCGAGCCAGGGCGCCGTGCTGCTCGACGGCGAGCCGTTTCCGGCCGAGCCTGGGCCCGACCGCGGCATCGTGTTCCAGCGCTATTCGGTGTTCCCGCATCTGACCGTGCTCGGCAATGTGCTGCTCGGCTATGAGCTCGCGGCGCGCCCGTTCACGGCGCGGCTGTTCGGCACCGCGCGCAAGCAGGCGGTGGAGAGGAGCCGCGCGCTGATCGACGCCGTTGGTCTCGGCGCTCACTGCGACAAATATCCGAGCGCGCTGTCCGGCGGCATGCAGCAGCGGCTGGCGATCGCGCAGGCGCTGGCGAAGCAGCCGCGCGTGCTGTTGCTCGACGAGCCCTTCGGCGCGCTCGATCCCGGCACCCGCGCGCAGATGCATGCGCTGATCAAGCCGCTGTGGCGCGAGCACAAGATGACCATCGTGATGGTCACCCACGACATCAAGGAGGCGTTCGGCCTGGCGACGCGGCTGATCGCGCTCGACCGTCCCCGCAAGGATCCGCAGGCGCCCGAACGGTTCGGCGCCCGCATCACCTACGATCTCGATCTCACCCGCGAGAGTCCTGTGCCCGTGCTCGGCTTCATCCGTGCCAGCGCGCAGGCGGCGCAATAGTCAGCCCCAAGAAACGTCGAAAGAAACGAAGGAGAGTCTTCATGTCGTTCCCAGCCATGCGCCGCACGCGCCATGCCGGATTACAAGGTCATCGCCGGAGCCTGCGCCGTCACCATCCGGACTTCGACAAGATGGCCACGCAAGGCTGGCAGGCGCTGGAGGCCGAAGGCAAGCTGCCGAGCAATGGCTGGCGCAAGGAGCGGCAATGGGCGCTCGACATGGGCCTGCCCGGCGCCGACACGCTGACCGATCGCGACATCCCCACATTCGCACGCGGCGAGCTGCCGCATTTCGCGGGCATCAACACCTTCATGAAGGCGCCCTATGTCGAGAACGTCCGCGACGTCGGGAAATATGACGCCGCAGTCATCGGCATCCCCTTCGATTCCGGCACCACCTACCGCCCTGGCACCCGCTTCGGGCCGCAGGGCATCCGCCGCATCTCCGCGCTCTACACGCCCTACAATTACGAGCTCGGCGTCGACCTGCGCGAGCAGATGACCCTGTGCGATGCCGGCGACGTTTTCACGATTCCCGCCAATCTGGAAAAGAGCTTCGACCAGATCAGCCGCGGCGTCGCGCATGTGTTCTCGTCCGGCGCGCTGCCGATCATGCTCGGCGGCGACCACTCGATCGGCTTCCCCTGCGTGCGCGGCATCGCGCAATGCACCGACAAGAAGATCGGCATCATCCATTTCGACCGCCATATCGATATCCAGGAGAAGGATCTCGACGAGCGCATGCACACGACGCCCTGGTACTGGGCGACCAATTTGCCGAACGTGTCGCCGACCAATCTGGTGCAGCTCGGCATCGGCGGCTGGCAGGTGCCGCGCGAGGGCGTCGAGGTCGCGCGTAAGCGCAACACCAATGTGCTGACCATCGCCGACATCGAGAAGATCGGTCTGGAGAAGACCGCCGAGATCGCACTCGAACTGGCCTGGAAGGACGCCGACGCCGTCTACATCTCGTTCGACGTCGACTCCATCGATTGCGGTTTCGTGCCTGGCACCGGCTGGCCGGAGCCCGGCGGCTTCCTGCCGCGCGAGGCGCTGAAGCTGCTCGGCCTCGTCGCGGCCGAGGGCCTGTGCGGCCTCGAAGTGGTCGAGGTCTCGCCGCCCTACGACACCTCCGACATCACCGCGCTGATCGGCGTCCGCGTCGTCGTGGAAGCGCTCGGCTCGATGGTCGCGCATGGCAAGCTCGGCAGCCACAAGCACATCATCAACAAGCCGGTCAGCTATTGAGGCCCGCGATGCGTCATCATCACCACCATCACGGCCATCATCATCACGACCACGGCCATTCGCATGATCATGATCATCCTCATGATCACGATCACCCGCCGCACGGCCCAGGGCATAACCATCCGCACGGCCGCTCTCCCGTGCAGTGGCAGACGCCGCATCAGCCGGAGGGCGCCAGGCCTGTCGCGGTGGTCGAGCCGGATCTCGACAAGGTCGAAGCCGCTTTCGTCGACGGCTTCATCGCCGCGCCCGATCCGACCAGCTTCCTGCGGCTCGCGCGCATTCCGTTCGAGATCCTGCGCGACGGTGCGAGCCTCAAGTTGCTGCGTGTCGAGATCGATGCGCTCACCGATGTGGGAAGCCTGACGCCGCATCTTGGCGGCGGCACCTTCCGCTACGATCCGCTGCCGTCGAACTTCATCTCCCGCCGGCGTCGTCTGCGCTTCATCTATTTCGATGGCGCCGGGCTGACGCCGCTCACCTATGCGGAGCTGCGGGAGCTCGAGACCCGGGGCTGATCTGCGACGTCTTCCGCTCACACGGCCGGCTCGTGCTTGCGCGAAGCCGGACATTGTCGTTGGATTGTCCCTCAATCATGGGCTGTGTCGGCCTTCCAGCCGGCGCGACGGGGGAGGGAACGATGGCCAACGGACATGGGCAGGAAGCGGGCGCGGATTTCGTCGCGCGCACACTGAGCGATGCGCTGCGCTGGAGCAACCGGGGGCAGAAGCTGTGGAGCTTCGCCAATCACGGATCCACGGTCTGCGTCGTGGTGTTCAGTGCCACGGCTGCGGTGCTATCGCAGACCAGCAGCGCCATCTTCGGTTTTGATGCGAAGACCGTGGCGACGGTGTTGTCGCTTTGCGTGACCATCATCTCGACAGTGCAGTCAAAGCTCGGCTTTGAGCGCAAATGGGTCGCCAACCGGCTGACTCACAGCGCGCTCAACCGCCTGCTGCTGGACGAGAAAACCGGCGCTGACGTGCAGGACACCAAGGAAAAGCTGAAGACGATCCTCGAAGCGCACGACCGCGCGATCGCCGCAACGGGTGGCTGATTCAGCCTGCCGCTCTTGTCATTTCAGGGCAAGGCCGAACGTATTGAACTCGGAACCTTGTGTCGGGTCTTGATCACTTCGGGATTCCGGTTAATCGCCACCCCACGGTGGCTTTGCGTCTGCGCAGTGACAAATCCGCCGGAATGACCTTGAAAGCGTGACTGATTGATTTCTAAAATGCCGAAGGACCAGCTCACCCCCGCGCGAACATCCGCGCCTCGTTGGCGATGACGGGCTGCACCACCTCGCTGAGCCGCGCCGCGGCCGCTTCGACCGTCAGTCCGGCGGTGTCGACCACCGCATTGGCCCGCGCATAGAGCGGCTCGCGGCTCACCAGGATGTTGCGCAGCTCGGCCATCGCCGAACGATCATCGGCCATCGGCCGCAGATCGCCCTGGCCGCGCACGCGCGCCATGTGCTCCTCCGGCTTGGCCTTCAGCCAGATCGTGTAGAACGCGTTGAGGATCAGGTCGAAGGTGACGGGCTCGGAGACGATGCCGCCGCCGGTCGCCAGCACCATCAGCTCTTTGCGCGCAAGCAGTTGTTGCAGCGCCGCCTGCTCCATGCGGCGAAATCCCTCCTGGCCATAGAGCGCGATGATCTCCGCAACCGACAGACCGTTCTGCCGCTCGATCTCCTTGTTCAATTCGACGAAGCTCCAGCCGATCCGTTCCGCCAGCATCTTGCCGAGCGTCGATTTGCCGGCACCGCGCAAGCCGATCAGTGCGATGCCGGAGAACGAACGCCGCAGCGGCGCCGACGCGCCGCCCGCGAGCAGATCCTTGACCTCGGCGATCTGGCTCGGGCTCGCTTTCTTGAGGAGGTCCCGGATGACCGGCCAGTCCGGCGACGGTTCGCTGCCGGGAATGATGTCGTCGAGCGGCGCGTTGATCGCGTTGGCGATCCGGCGCAGCAGCACGATCGAGACGTTGCCTTTGCCGCTTTCGAGCTGGGCGATGTAGCGTTCGGAAATGCCGGAAACCTGGGCCAGCACCTTGCGCGACATGCCGGCAAGGCCGCGCATCCGCCGCACCCGTTGGCCCAGCTGGTCGAGGAAGTCGGTCTCGGCCGCGGACTGGCCGTCGTCGCGCGGGGCGTCGCTGTCTCGCGTCATATCCCTGAGGCACTCTTGTGACTAGGAAACATAATGCCGGGAAGGATTGACAGCAAGCGATGTTGGTGGCCTTCTATGAATTATAATTCAAATATCGGGGGAGGGACGCCGTGGGGTCATACAATGCGGTGTCATGGTTGCTTGACCGCAATGTCGAGGCGGGCCGTGGCGAGAAGCTCGCCTACACCGACACAATCTCCGAGCTGACCTATCGCGGCCTGCAGCAGCAGACCTGCCGTGTCGCCAACATGCTGCGCCGCCTTGGCGTCCGCCGAGAAGAGCGCGTGGCGATGATCATGCTCGATACGGTTGATTTCCCCGCGGTGTTTCTCGGCGCGATGCGCGCCGGCATTGTGCCCGTGCCGCTCAATACGCTGCTGACGTCCGAACAATACGCCTATGTGCTTGCGGACTGCCGCGCGCGCGTGTTGTTCGTCTCCGAGCCGCTCTATCCGGTGGTGAAGGACATCGTCGGGCGGATGCCTGATCTCGACTGCGTGGTCGTCTCCGGCAGCCATGCGCTCGGCCACAAGCTGCTCGCCGAGGAGCTCGCGCGCGAGAGCGATCAGTTCGACACCGTCGCGACCCATGAGGACGAGCCGGCGTTCTGGCTGTACTCCTCCGGCTCCACCGGCATGCCGAAAGGCGTCCGCCATCTGCATGGCAATCTCGCTGCGACGGCGGAGACCTATGCCAAGCAGGTGCTTGGCATCCGCGAGAGCGATGTCTGCTTTTCCGCAGCCAAACTGTTCTTCGCCTATGGACTCGGCAATGCGCTGACCTTTCCGCTGTCGGTCGGTGCGACCACGATCCTCAACTCTGAGCGGCCGACGCCGGCGCTGATGTTCAAGCTGCTCAACCGCTACAACCCGACGATCTTTTACGGCGTGCCGACCTTGTTTGCGGCCATGCTGCACGATGAGTCGCTGCGCCATGAGACGGCCGGCAGCGGCTTGCGCATCTGCACCTCGGCCGGCGAGGCGCTGCCGGAATCCGTCGGTCATGCCTGGAAGGCGCGGTTCGGCGTCGATATCCTCGACGGCGTCGGTTCGACCGAGCTGCTGCACATTTTCCTCTCTAACGCCCCCGGTGACATCAAATACGGTTCGTCGGGCCGTCCTGTGCCGGGTTATCAGGTGCGCCTTGTCAACGAGGCCGGCCTGGACGTGCCGGATGGCGAAATCGGCGAGATGCTGGTGCATGCGCCGTCCGCCGGCGAAGGCTATTGGAATCAGCGCCACAAGACTCGCGCGACCTTCGAGGGTTATTGGACGCGCACCGGCGACAAATATGTCCGCGACGCCGAGGGGCGCTACACGTTCTGCGGCCGCTCCGACGACATGTTCAAGGTCTCCGGCATCTGGGTGTCGCCGTTCGAGGTCGAGAGCGCACTGATGACCCATCCCTCGGTGCTCGAAGCGGCCGTCGTGCCGGAGGCCGATCCGGAAGGGCTGTTGAAGCCGAAGGCCTATGTTGTGCTGAGGCCGAGCGTGGATCGCGAAACGCTGCACGAAGCGCTGAAGGAGCACGTCAAGCAGAAGATCGGCCCGTGGAAATATCCGCGCTGGATCGAGGTGGTGGACGCGTTGCCGAAGACCGCGACCGGCAAGATCCAGCGCTTCAAGCTGCGCGAGGGGGCCGGCTCGTAGTTGGCTTCTGCTTGTCGTTGTCGTCATGGCCGGGCTTGACCCGGCCATCCATTCCACTGCGAGGAAGAAAGACGTGGATGGCCGGGTCAAGCCCGGCCATGACGAAGGAGAGGGCTGCGCATGACGCTCCAAGCCAAGGGCTTGCTCACCATCAATTCCGCCCAGCTCGAATATCGTCTGATCGGTCCGCAGCCGTCAGATGCACCATGCATTGTGCTGCTGCATGAAGGCCTCGGCTCCGTCGGCCTGTGGGGCGATTTCCCCGACAAGCTTCAGCAAGCCACCGGCGCCGCCGTATTTGCCTATTCGCGCGCCGGCTATGGCGCCTCGAGCCCGGTGTCGCTGCCTCGGCCGCTCGATTACATGCAGCGCGAGGCCTGCGAGGTGCTGCCGGAACTGCTCGACCGGATCGGCCTCCAGCGCGGCCTGCTCATCGGCCATTCCGACGGCGCCTCCATCGCCGCGATCTATGCCGGCAGCCACGCCGATCATCGCCTCGACGGCATCGTGCTGATCGCGCCGCATGTCGTCGTCGAGGACGTCTCGGTGTCCTCGATCGCGGCGATCAAGACCGCCTACGAGACCACCGAGCTGCGCGCCAAGCTCGGACGCTGGCACAAGGATGTCGACAACGCGTTCTACGGCTGGAACGGCGCCTGGCTGGATCCGGCCTTCCGCGCCTGGGACATCACCGACGCCCTCGCCTACATCCGCGTGCCGGTCGCCGTGATCCAGGGGATCGATGACCAGTATGGCACCATCCGCCAGGTCGAGATCATCCAGGAGGAGTGCTACTGCCCGGTCGAGCTGACCATGCTGCCCAAGACGGGCCATTCCCCGCATCGCGAGGCGCCGGACGCCACCTTGCGCGTCATCGCCGATTTCGCCGCGGCCACCTTGCCGGCCTCGCTGTCTGGAACATGAAACAAAATGCATGTTTCGGCTTTTTGCGGTAGACGCAGGTCTTAACATGAATTATTGTGCATCTTAACGATAAGCCCACCAACGCAAGGGTGACTCATGGCCGGGGAAGACCGCGTGCTCGCGGGAGGCAAGACGTTCATCGATTTCCAGACCGATCCCTCCCGCTATCGTCATTGGAAGCTGTCGATCGACGGCGAGGTGGCGACGCTTGCCATGGATGTCGACGAGAATGGCGGCCTGTTCGAGGGTTACCAGCTCAAGCTGAATTCCTACGATCTCGGCGTCGACATCGAGCTCGCCGACGCCGTCCAGCGGCTGCGCTTCGAGCACCCCGAGGTCAAGGTCGTGGTGCTGCGCTCGGCCAAGCCGCGCGTGTTCTGCGCCGGTGCCAACATCCGCATGCTCGCCGGCGCCACCCATGCCCACAAGGTGAATTTCTGCAAATTCACCAACGAGACCCGCAACGGCTTCGAGGATTCATCCGAGAATTCGGGCCAGCGTTTCATCACGGTCGTGAACGGCACCGCGGCCGGCGGCGGCTATGAGCTCGCGCTCGCCACCGATCACATCATTCTGGCCGATGACGGCTCGTCCTCGGTGTCGTTGCCGGAGGTGCCGCTGCTCGCGGTGCTGCCGGGCACCGGCGGCCTGACGCGTGTCGTCGACAAGCGCAAGGTGCGCCGCGATCGCGCGGACGCGTTCTGCACGACGGAGGAGGGCGTCAAGGGCAAGCGCGCCGTGCAATGGCGCCTGGTCGACGAGATCGCGCCGAACTCCAAGGTCGAGGCCAAGGTGGCCGAGCGCGCCAAGGAGTTTGCGGCCGCTTCCAAGCGCAACGGCAGCGGCAAGGGCGTCGAGCTTACCCCGCTGAAGCGCGTGATCGACGCCACCAGCGTGCGCTACGGCTTCGTCAACGTCGACATCGACCGCACGGCGCGGATCGCGACCATCACCATCGCGGCGCCTGAAGCCGCGCCGCCGGCCGATATCGACGGAATGATCGGGCAGGGCGCTTCGTTCTGGCCGCTGCAGGTCGCGCGCGAGCTGGATGATGCCATCCTGCACCTGCGCATCAACGAGCTCGGCATCGCGATGCTGGTGTTCAAGTCGCATGGCGACCGCGCCCAGGTCCTCGCTTATGATGCGTTCCTGGACGACAACAAGACGCATTGGCTGGTCAACGAGATCCGGCATTACTGGAAGCGCGTGCTCAAGCGCATCGACGTCACGTCGCGCACGCTGGTGACGCTGGTCGAGCCCGGCTCCTGCTTCGCGGGGACGCTCGCCGAGCTCGTGTTTGCCTCGGACCGCTCCTACATGCTGATCGGCACCATCCAGGGCGACAACCGTCCGGCGCCGGCGATCGAATTGTCGGCGATGAATTTCGGCCCCTATCCGATGAGCCACGGCCTGACCCGGCTGCAGTCGCGCTTCCTCGACGATCCCAACGGGCTCGCGCGCGTGCACGAGCAGGTCGGCAAGCCGCTTGAGGCCGAGGAGGCCGAGGAGCTCGGGCTCGTCACCTTCGCGCTCGACGACATCGACTGGGAGGACGAGATCCGCGTCTTTCTCGAGGAACGCGCCAGCTTCTCGCCCGACAGTCTCACGGGTCTGGAAGCGAATCTGCGCTTCGCCGGTCCCGAGACGATGGAATCGAAGATCTTCGCCCGCCTCACCGCCTGGCAGAACTGGATCTTCCAGCGCCCCAACGCGGTCGGCGAGGAGGGCGCGCTCCGGCGCTACGGCACCGGCGAGCGGCCGAACTACGATATGACAAGAGTCTGAGCGAGCAGAGAAGAGCGAATAGGGAGTAGCGAATAGGGAATGGGGGTGTTGCGAAGCGGGCCGTTGCTCCATTCGCTACTCGCCATTCGCTATTCGCCCCGCCAGGGAGCACGGCGATGAATATGAATATCATGAACGTCGACTACAGCACCAAGATCCCCAACAACGTGAATTTGGCCGAGGACCGTCAGGTCCTCAAGGCGCTGGAGGGCTGGCATCCCGGCTATGTCGACTGGTGGAACGATATGGGCCCGGAGGGTTTCCAGCAGTCGCTGGTTTACTTGCGCACGGCCTATTCGGTTGATCCGCGCGGCTGGGCGAAGTTCGACTATGTCAAGATGCCCGATTATCGTTGGGGCATTCTGCTTGCGCCGCAGGAAGAGAACCGCAAGATCCCGTTCGGCGAGCATTATGGCGAGCCGGCCTGGCAGGAGGTCCCCGGTGAATATCGCGCGCTGATGCGCCGCCTGATCGTGATCCAGGGCGACACCGAGCCGGCCTCGGTCGAGCAGCAGCGCCATCTCGGCAAGACTGCGCCGTCGCTCTACGACATGCGGAATCTGTTCCAGGTCAATGTCGAGGAGGGCCGTCACCTTTGGGCGATGGTCTATCTGCTGCAGAAATATTTCGGCCGCGACGGCCGCGAGGAGGCCGACGAGCTGTTGCGCCGCCGCTCGGGTGACGCGGACAGCCCGCGGATGCTCGGCGCCTTCAACGAGAAGACGCCGGACTGGCTGTCCTTCTTCATGTTCACCTACTTCACGGATCGCGACGGCAAGATGCAGTTGCACTCGCTCGCGCAGTCCGGCTTCGATCCGCTGTCGCGCACCTGCCGCTTCATGCTCACCGAAGAGGCGCACCACATGTTCGTCGGCGAGACCGGTGTCGGCCGCGTCATCCAGCGCACGGTCGACGCAATGCGCGCCGCCGGCATCGATGATCCCACCGACATCGCACGCGTGCGCGCGCTCGGCGTCATCGATCTGCCGACCATCCAGAAGAAGCTGAACCTGCACTACACGCTGTCGCTGGATCTGTTCGGCTCGGAGGTTTCGACCAACGCCGCGAACGCCTTCAATGCCGGCATCAAGGGGCGCTATCACGAGACCCAGATCCAGGACGATCACCAGCTCAAGAACTCGACCTATCCGGTCCTGAAGTTCGTCGATGGCGAGATCAAGCTGGTCGACGAGCCGGCGCTGACCGCGCTCAATATGCGCCTGCGCGATGACTATTCGCAGGACTGCATCAAGGGGCTGCTGCGCTGGAACAAGATCATCACCACCGCCGGCTACGACTTCCAGCTCAAGCTGCCGCACGTCGCCTTCCACCGCGCCATCGGCGAGTTCAAGGACGTGCATGCGACGCCCGACGGCATCCTGATCGACGAGGGCACGTGGGCCAAGCGCAAGGGCGACTGGTTGCCCTCGACCGATGACGGCGCCTACATCACCTCGCTGATGAGGCCCGTCACCGAGATCGGCGAATACGCCTCCTGGATCGCCCCGCCGAAGGTCGGCATCGACAACAAGCCGGGCGATTTCGAATACGTGAAGATCGAGACCTGATGAGGTGCGAATAGGGAGTGGCGAGTAGCGAATAGGGATATGACCTAATCGCTACTCGCCCTTTTTTAACTATCCCAGCCCGCACCCGGAATGCCCGGGTTCGCGTAGACGATGCCGCCGTCGACTGCGATCGTATTCCCCACCACGTAGTCGCCCGCGCGCGAGGCGAGGAAGATCGCGGTGCCGGCCATGTCTTCGTCGGTGCCGATGCGCCCCGCCGGAACGCGCTTGGCGACCTCGTCCTCATGGTCGCGCGCGGCCTTGTTCATGTCAGACTTGAACGGTCCTGGCGCGATCGCGGTCACCACGATGTGGTCGTGGATCAGCTTCGCCGCCATGCGCCGCGTCAGATGGATCAGCCCCGACTTGCTGGCCGCGTAGGAATAGGTCTCCAGCGGATTGACGAAGATGCCGTCGATCGAGGCGATGTTGATGACCTTCGCCGGACGCTCCGCGCTCGCGGCTGCACGCAAGGGAGCTGCCAGCGCCTTGGTCAGGAAGAACGGCGTCTTGACGTTGAGGTTCATCACCTTGTCCCAGCCGCTCTCCGGGAATTCGTCGAAATCCGCGCCCCAGGCCGCGCCCGCATTGTTGACCAGGATGTCGAGCTTCGGCTCGCGCTGCTTGATCTCCGCCGCCAGCCTATCGATGCCGGCCATCGTCGAGATGTCGATCGGAAGCGCGATGCATTCGCCGCCATATTCGGCCGTCAGCTGCTTGGCCGTCTCCTCGCACGGGCCGGCCTTGCGCGCGGTGATGTAGACCCGCGCCGCGCCCTGCGCGAGCAGGCCGGCTGCGATCATCTTGCCGATGCCGCGCGAGCCGCCGGTGACGAGCGCGATGCGCCCATCGAGTGAGAACAGGTTCTTGAGCATGGTGCCTCCCTTTCTTTATCGGCTGCGCTTGTGGAGGCTGCCTGTCGTCACTGTCAAGTGAGACGCAGTCGCGGGAGGAGAGGCGTGCAGTCGCGCCGGAACGCTGGACGGTCTAAGCCGCGTCGATGCGGCGGAAGCCGTTCCACATCGCGGTGGCGGCGCCGGAGGTGAGCACCGGCAGCACGCGGGGGTCCTGGTAGTGGCCGTTCAGCGACACGCGCGACAGCGCCGTGAGGTGATCGGCACTCTCCGGGAAGATCATGCCTGGACGGGTCGTCACAGCGGTCTTGTAGCCGCTCGCCGCGGCCAGCACGAATTCGCGCGGCCCGGCCGCCGCGCGGTCGCCATAGGGATAGGCCATGTGCAGCACCGGCCGCTGCAATTCGGCCTCGATCCGCGCGCGGCTCTCGGTGATTTCGCTGCGGGCCATCTCCTCGGTCTGCTTGGCGAGGCTGCAATGGCTCACGGTGTGCGCGCCGATCTCGATGAGCGGCTCGGCGGACAGCGCGCGCAGCTCGTCCCAGGACAGGCAGAGCTCGCGGCAAATCGCCGCTTCGTCGATGCCGTGCTCGGCGCACAGCGCGCTGATCTCGCGCCGGATGTCATGCTCGCTCGGCAGCGAGCGCAGCCAATCGTGCAGGCGCTGGAACGTCGCGCACTTGGCGCTCTGGGTGGACGCGTCGAGCCGGAGCCGCAGGCCACCGATCTCGACCTCGATCTGCTGCGCCTTGGCCACCAGGCGTTCCAATGCGACCCACCAGAGCCGTCCGACACCGGCCGCGAAATCGCTGGTCACATAGATCGTGAAAGGGGCGCCGAAAGCGCGCATGACCGGCAGCGCGAAATCGCGGTTGTCGCGATAGCCGTCGTCGAAGGTGAAGCAGGCGAACCGGCGCGAGAAATCCTGCGAGACGAGGCGCCGGTGCAGCTCGTCGAGCGTGACGATGTCGATCTCATGGTCGCGCAGATGCGACAGCATCTGGCCCAGGAACTCGGGCGTGACTTCGAGATGACAGTTCGGCTGGAATTCTGCCGTGCGGCGGGGCCGCACATGATGCAGCGTGTAGATCGCGCCCACGCCGGAGAAAATCGGGCGCAACCAGACATGCGCGCCGCTGAGATACAGCGCTTCCAGGCCGGCGCGAATAAAACTTTTGCGAAATCGCCTCATCTGAAATAAGCGGCCCGGTGGGTGGTCGGGACAACGTTACCGACAAACCGCTGAAGAAAACCTTAGCCGCGGCCTTACAGGATACCGGAAATCTCGTCTCATTTCGGTTTGACAGGCATGCAAGGGTTTGTTTTCTCTCTGCTTCCTCGATGCGACGGATGACGAATGCGCGGACTTTTCAGGTGGAGCGGCAAATGGTGGCCCGGCGTCATCCCGCTTGTCGTGCTTTGGGGCTTCGCGGCCTGGACCAGCACCGTTCCCCTGGAAAATGATCTCGCCGGCCGCAGTTCAGCCGCACTGAAGGGCTCCGTGCTCGACAAGACCAGCATCACGGTCGATGGCCGCGACGTGGCGCTGCGTGCCAATGCATTCTCGGAGGCCGGTCGCCGTGACGCGGTGGCGGCCGTCGATGCCGTGCCCGGCGTGCGCCTCGTCAATGACGAGACCCGGCTGGTGCCGGAAGCCAAGCCCTTCGTGTGGTCGGTCGAACGCGATGTCGTCCGCGTCACCCTGGGCGGCAATGCGCCGCTGCCGGCGCTCAAGGGCAAGCTGGTGGAGGCGACGCGCTCCGCGCTGCAGGGCGGTGAGGTCGCGGATCAGATGAGCCTGGCGCGCGGCGCGCCGCCGCATTTCGAGGACGCCGCGCTGCTGCTGATCGGCCAGATCGGCCGGCTGAAGGACGGCAAGTTCACGATCTCCGATGGCGAGGTGTCGCTGACGGGCATGGCGCGCGAGCTCGGCGGCCGCGAGGCCATCGCGGCGGCGCTGGCCAAGCTGCCGGACGGCTTCAAGGTCGCCAGCAATGAGGTCAAGGCGCCGCCCTACATCTTCCAGGCCTATAAGGACCCGGTGGCGGTCACGGTGACCTTGTCGGGCAATGTGCCCGACGAGAACATCCATGCTGTCGTGGTCGGCTCGTCGTCGCGCAAATTCTTCAGCGAGAAGGTCGTCGACAATCTCAAGAACAGCGTCGGTGCGCCGGCGAATTTCGTGAATGCGGTGGTGCCGGCGCTTGGCGCGCTGTCGCGGCTGTCGACCGGCACGCTGGTCGTGTCGGATCGCGACATCAAGATCTCCGGCGATGCGCTGTACGATGCGGCCGCGGGGCAGATCCGCACCGGGCTCGCCAAGGACGTGCCGCAGGGCTGGCAGGTGAAGGCCGACATCACCGTCAAGCCCGCTGCGGCCCCGGTCGATCCGACGGTGTGCCAGCAGCTGTTCGCCGACCTGCTCGGCAAGGCCCGGATCCGCTTCGAGACCGGCCGCAGCGATCTCGATCGCGACTCCACCGGCCTGTTGGACCGCCTGGTCGAGATCGCGATGCGCTGTCCCGCGGCCAATGTCGAGATCGCCGGCCATACCGATGCCGAAGGCGACGCGGCGGCCAATCAGGCGCTGTCGGAAAAGCGCGCCCAGGCGGTGGTGGATTATCTCGTCAAGGCGGGGCTGCCGGCCGAGCGTTTCACGGCGGTCGGCTATGGCAGCGCCCAGCCGGTCGCCTCCAACGACACCGGCGACGGCCGGGCGCAGAACCGGCGCATCGAATTCCTGGTGAGGTGACGACATGGCCTATCTTGTTGCCTTCCACTGGGGCTGGCTGGCCGGCGCCTTCGCCATCGGGCTCGCCATGGGGTGGGTGGCCGTGGTGCATCGGGCTCCCGGCGTGTCGCGCCCGGTCATGCTGCTGCTGTCGGCGCTCGCGGCCATCCTGGTCGGTGCCGCCGTGGCCTGCCTGATCCCCGGCCGGGCCGGCTACTGGCTCGAGCTGCTGCTGCTGCTGTTCGTGCCCTATCTGGTCGGCTGCGCCATCGGCACCTGGCTGCGCGCCCTGGTCGTGGTCCGCAGCATGCGGACCAAATCCGCTGCCTGAGCCCCTCGGGACGGCAAATCCCCTCCGTCCGGCCGCCGCGGGACGTGCGACCATTCTCCGGCGAGGCGTCGCGCCCCGGCTCGCGCTGCGCCGCGTCATCGCCGGCGCAAGGCCGACGGTGCTCTGCAGACACGAAGGTTTGACGACGTCCGAGCCTGTCAAAGCGGCAGCGGGCGCTTATCGTCTGATCATGGCCATCCCCGTCCCCCCGGAAAGCCCGGAGAGCGGTGCTCCTCACCGAAGTTTAACCGGGGATCCGCAAGTTGGTCGGCGCCGCAGCTTCGCCGCATGTGCGGCAAAACGGTGCATCGCATTTCCGCGAAGCCTGCTAAGTATAGCCATGCGGTGGTTTCGGTTCACATGGCCCGTGTTCCCCAATGCGTCGAAACGCGCTACCAGGGCGTTGTATGCGCAGGTGATGCGGCGGCTTTCGGGCCCCGTGCCGAGCCCAGTCATCGTGATGTTGTCACGGTTAGAGGTGTAGATGCTTGAAGCCATACGCGGAGCGGCCACGTTCCTGCGCGAGAAGCAAGTCCTGCACAAGCTCGGTGTGCTGATCAGCATCGCCGTCATCGCGATTGCCTGCTACGTCCTCTATCACATGCTGCGCGGCATCGACACTTACGAGGTGCTCGAGGCCATCAAGAGCACGGAGCCGCATCAGATCGCGCTGGCCGCGCTGTTCGTCGCGGCCGGCTATTTCACGTTGACATTCTACGATCTGTTCGCGGTGCGCACGATCGGCCACGACCATGTGCCGTACCGCGTCAATGCGCTCGCCGCGTTCACCAGCTATTCGATCGGCCACAATGTCGGCGCCAGCGTCTTCACCGGCGGCGCGGTGCGCTACCGCATCTATTCGGCGCATGGGCTGAACGCGATCGACGTCGCCAAGATCTGCTTTCTCGCCGGCCTCACCTTCTGGCTCGGCAATGCGGCCGTGCTCGGCCTCGGCATCAGCTACCATCCGGAGGCGGCGGCCTCGATCGACCAACTGCCGCCCTGGGTCAACCGGCTGGCGGCCATCGCCATCCTGGTCGGGCTGATGGGCTATGTCGCCTGGGTCTGGACCAAGCCGCGCGTCGTCGGTCGCGGGCCCTGGACCGTGGTGCTGCCGGGCGGCCCCTTGACCCTGCTGCAGATCGCGATCGGCATTGTCGATCTCGGCTTCTGCGCGCTCGCGATGTATGTGCTGGTGCCGGACGAGCCCAATCTCGGCTTCGTCGTGGTCGCGGTCATCTTCGTCTCCGCGACATTGCTCGGTTTCGCCAGCCATTCGCCCGGCGGGCTCGGCGTGTTCGACGCCGCGATGCTGGTCGGGCTCTGGCAGATGGACCGTGAGGAGCTGCTGGCCGGAATGCTGCTGTTCCGGATGCTGTATTATTTGGCGCCCTTCCTCATTTCTGTAATCTTGCTGACGTTTCGGGAGGTCATCATCAGCGCGAGGTCGAAGCGGTTGCGTCAGGCGGCGCTCAGCCTCGATCCGAGCCCCCCGCCCGAAGCCGCTTATGTGAGGAAGCGCAGCGATTCCGGAGCCTGAAAGCAACAATGGGAGACGAGTAGGACGCGATGGCTCTTGACTCTCCCTCGGACGCTCCCCCGACATTCTTCGCCCCTTGGCCGGACCGGCTGCGCCATTCCGCGATCATCCTGCTCGCGGCCGCGCTGGCCCTGACCGGGCTGGTGCTGCTCGACGAGCTGTTGCCGTTCCGGGCGCTGGCGGTATTCCTATGCATTGCGGGGGCGGCCCTAGTGCCGTGGCGGCTGCACAGCGCCGTGGCCAAACGCGAGGAGGAGCGCCACGCCAACCCGGTCGAGGCCGCCGCGGTCAGCGCCGTGGTGGCCGGCATCCCGGTGCCGGCCGTGCTGCTCGACCGCGCCGGACGCGTCATCCATCTCAATGCGGCGGCGGCGCAACTCGCGCCCGCCTTGCGCAAGGGCGAGCTGGCCCAATTCGCGCTGCGTACGCCCGAGATCATCACCGCGCTGCGCGAGGCGATTGCTTCGACCGAGCTGAGGCGCGCCACCTATCACGATCACGTGCCGGTCGATCGCTGGACGGAGCTGATCATCACCCCCGTCCCGGTGCCCACGGCGTTTGGCGGCACCGACAAATGCATGCTGATGACGTTCCACGATCTGACGCCGCTGCGGCGGGTCGAGGAGATGCGCGCCGATTTCGTCGCCAATGCCAGCCACGAGCTACGCACGCCGCTCGCGGCGCTGTCCGGCTTCATCGATACGCTGCAGGGGCCGGCCAAGGATGATGCCAAGGCGCGCGAGCGTTTCCTCGGCATCATGCATACCCAGGCCACCCGCATGGCGCGGCTGATCGACGACCTCCTGTCGCTGTCGCGGGTGGAGCTGTCGGCGCATGTTCAGCCCCACACCATGGTCGACATGGTCGCCATCATTCGCCAGGTCACCGATGGGCTCGAGCCGCTGGCGCGCGAGCGGCAGGTGGAGATCGAGACCAGCCTGCCGGACGCGCCGGTGACGATCGCCGGCGATCGCGAGGAGCTGCTGCGCGTGTTCGAGAACCTGATCGAGAACGCGCTGAAATATGGCGCCTCGGGGGGGCGCGTGATCGTGTCCCTGGAGCAGGCGGTGTCCGGCGAAGGGACGCCGGAAATCCGGGTCAAGGTCCGCGATTTCGGCCCGGGCATCGCGCCTGAGCATCTGCCGCGCCTGACCGAGCGGTTCTATCGCGTCGATGTCGGTGACAGTCGCGCGCAGGGCGGCACCGGGCTCGGCCTGTCGCTGGTGAAACACATTCTCAACCGCCATCGCGGCCGGCTGCTGATCGAAAGCGTTCCGCGCAAGGGCGCTGCCTTCACGGCGTGCTTCCCGCAGTCGAAGCCCGCGCGAGCGGCGTAATCCACCGAGGCGCGCCCAGCCGGCGTGCGCCGGGTCGATCCTCATCGGCCATTGTAAATTGAGGCCGGGGAGGTGAAGCGCGTGGGGCGATGCGGATCCAACCTCATCGCCCGTGCGTGCCGGGCCCTCAGCGTGGGCTTGACTTCGCCGGCTGGCGGCGACGATCGGCCGCGGGCTGATAGGCGACGCGCGAGTGCTGCGCGCAATAGGGCAGGCCGGCCAGCGCCTTGCCGCCGCAGAAGAAGAAATCCGGGCTCGACGGATCGCCGACCGGCCAATGGCAGGTGGCCTCGTTGAGCTCCAGCAGCGACAGCCGCTGATTCATCGGCACGACATTGTCGAATGCAACTGGATCGGGCTCTGCCTCGACCTCGAAAACCTGAGCGAGCGCGGTGTTGCCGCGTGCCACCGGACGCGCCACCCGCATCATCGGTTGAGCCGGACGGGCCGCCTTGCGCTGGCGCGGGGCTGCAGTCGCCGGGCTCTTGGCGCGGCCTGACAGACCCAGCCGGTGCACCTTGCCGATCACGGCGTTGCGCGTCACGTTTCCGAGTTCCGCGGCGATCTGGCTGGCCGAAAGCCCGGCTTCCCAGAGTTTTTTCAGTTGCTCGACGCGATCGTCGGACCAGGTCAGTACCGTCATCGAACCTTTCCCTTCGCGTTGCGCCGGCCAATTCTGGGACGGCGCTGCGATATCTGTCTCAAGAAAATCCCTGACGGCAGAATCCCTTATCCCTCGCCGGGAGCGCGTGAAGCACCCGGACGTTACGCGAACAAAGAACTTCTAGAGGGATCGGAACTGCCGCACGAGATGTCGTACTCGACGCTGAAAACGCTACAATATGGCGTGACTCCCGCGCAAGAGTCGGAGGCCACAGTCCACACATTCCGTGGTTCCCTGTGATCCGTCTTGAGCTGTGTCATGCATCCGCAATGTCACGGTCACCATGGCGCGGATCAGCTGACGCGTAGTTGACTCCAAGCGCCGCCCGCATACAATAGGTGCACGTGCCGCCTTGAAAAGGCGGCACATTTTGTTTTCCAGGGTGGGGTCCCTGATGCGATGGCGCCGCAGGGCGCGTGTCTCGGCCAGCCCGTCAGCTCATGTGATTGTCATGACCAGTGTTGCCGCTACGCATCTGCTCCCCGTATTCGCCCGGGTCGATCTTGCTTTCGAGCGTGGCGAGGGCGCGTGGTTGATCGCGACCAATGGCGATCGCTACCTCGACTTCACCTCCGGCGTCGCTGTCAATTCGCTTGGCCATGCGCATCCGCATCTGGTGAAGGCGCTGCAGGAGCAGGCGACCAAGCTCTGGCACATGTCCAACCTGTTCAAGAGCCCCGACGGCGAACGACTTGCAGCACGGCTGTGTGAACAGAGCTTTGCCGACTACGTGTTCTTCGCCAATTCCGGCGCCGAGGCGATGGAAGGCGCGATCAAGATCACGCGCAAATATCACGCCGCCAAGGGGCATCCCGAGCGTTATCGTATCATCACCTTCGAGGGTGCGTTTCATGGCCGGACGCTGGCGACGCTCGCCGCCACCGGTTCCGCGAAATATCTCGAAGGCTTCGGTCCGCCGATGGATGGCTTCGATCAGGTTCCGCTCGGAGACCTCGAGGCCGTGAAGAAGGCGATCGGTCCGCACACCGCGGGCATCCTGATCGAGCCGGTGCAGGGCGAGGGCGGCGTGCGCACGGCGCCGCTGTCCTTCTACAAGGCGCTGCGCCAGCTCTGCAACGATCACGGCCTCCTGCTCGTTGTCGACGAGGTACAGACCGGCATGGGGCGCACCGGCGACCTGTTCGCGCATCGCTGGCTCGGTGTCACGCCTGATGTGATGTCGCTGGCCAAGGCACTTGGCGGCGGTTTTCCGATTGGCGCGGTGCTGGCAACGGCCGAGGCGGCCTCCGGCATGACGCCGGGTTCGCACGGCTCGACCTTCGGCGGCAACCCGCTGGCGGTGGCCGCGGCCAATGCCGTGCTCGATGTGATGCTGGCGCCCGGCTTCTTCGAGCATGTCCGCAGGATGTCGCTGCTGTTGAAGCAGAAGCTCGCCGCCGTGGTCGATCGTCATCCCGACATCATCTCCGAGATCCGCGGCGAGGGCCTGCTGATCGGCGTCAAGGCGGTGGTGCCGTCCGGTGATCTGGTCGCGGCCTTGCGCGAGCAGAAGCTGCTCACCGTCGGCGCCGGCGACAATGTGGTGCGCTTCCTGCCGCCCTTGATCGTGAGCGAAGCTGAAATCGAACAGTCGGTCGAGATGCTCGATCGCGCCTGCGCGGCGCTGTCGGGCGGTCCTGCGAAGCAGGCGGCCGCATCATGAGCAAGACCATGGCCAATACGCCGCGTCACTTCCTCGATCTCACCGAGATGCCGGTCGAGGAGCTGCGCAACATGCTGGCGCTGTCCAGCCGGATGAAGAAGACGCTGAAGGCCAACGAGCCCGCGAAGAAGCCGCTCGAGGGCAAGGTGCTGGCGATGATCTTCGACAAGCCCTCGACGCGCACCCGCGTGTCGTTCGATGTCGGCATGCGCCAGCTCGGCGGCGAGGCGATCATGCTGACCGGCACCGAGATGCAGCTCGGTCGCGGCGAGACCATCGCCGACACCGCGCGGGTGTTGTCGCGCTATGTCGATGCGATCATGATCCGCATCCTCAGCCATGAGGCGCTGCTCGAGCTGGCTGCGCACGCCACCGTGCCGGTCATCAACGGCCTGACGCGGCGCTCGCATCCCTGCCAGGTGATGGCCGACGTGATGACCTTCGAGGAACATCGCGGCTCGATCGAGGGGCGCACCGTCGCCTGGACCGGCGACGACAACAACGTGCTGGCCTCCTGGGCGCACGCCGCCGAGCGCTTCAAGTTTCGCCTCAACGTCGCCACGCCGCCGCAGCTGTCGCCGGGCAAGCAGATGAAGGATTTCATTCGCGCCACCAAGGCCGACATCCATCTCGGCCACGACCCGGAGGCGGCGGTGACCGGCGCCGACTGTGTCGTCACCGACACCTGGGTGTCGATGGGCGACAAGGACGGCGAGCACCGGCATAATCTGCTGAAGCCCTATCAGGTCAATTCCAAGCTGATGTCGTTGGCCAAGCCTGAAGCGATCTTCATGCACTGCCTGCCCGCGCATCGCGGCGAGGAGGTCACCGACGAGGTGATCGACGGCCCGCAGTCCGTCGTCTTCGATGAAGCCGAAAACCGCCTGCACGCGCAGAAGGGCATTCTGGCCTGGTGCTTCGGCGAACGGGCGTAGGGTGCTGATCATAGCGTGCTAGTGGCGTGAGAAGCTAGCAGCCGCGAATGCGGGTGAGGGGTTGCCCCGAGCGCAGGCCTGAGTTTGCGGCACGAACCCCTCACCCGAGCGAGCTTGGAGCTTCTGCCGGTGTAGCCCTCTCCCACAGGGGGAGAGGACGCAGTCATGAGCGCCGTGTTGGGGCTGATCGATCGCATTTGCCAATCGAGCAGTTCAATGTTGGTTCGAGAGACGTTGCGGCATACTCGGTGCACCCTCTCCCTACGGAGCCCGCCATATGCGCTAGTTCCACAACCCCCTTCACTTTGCCCGCATCATCCCCAAATACGCCCGATGACATCCAATTCCCCCGACAACGACATCCATCTCGATACCGGGCGGGCACCCTCGGCCGTGCCGGTCGACGACGCCGTGCTGCCGTTCGAAGTGTCCGCCCTCGATCTGCGTGGGCGCCTCACCCGCATGGGGCCGGCGCTCGACGACATCCTCACCAAGCACGCCTATCCGGCGCCGGTCGGCAAGCTGCTCGGCGAGGCCATCGTGCTGACGACCTTGCTCGGCTCGTCGCTGAAATTCGACGGCCGCTTCATCCTGCAGACCCAGACCGACGGGCCGGTGTCGTTCCTGGTGGTCGACTTCCAGGCGCCCGACCGCCTGCGCGCCTATGCGCGCTACGACCAGGCGCGCCTCTCGGAGGCAAAGGACTCCGGCGCACTGCTCGGCAAGGGCCATCTGGCGATGACCATCGACCAGGGTCCCGACATGAGCCGCTACCAGGGCCTCGTCGCGCTCACCGGCGGCAGCCTGGAGGAGGCCGCGCATGAATATTTCCTGCGCTCCGAGCAGATCCCGACCCGTGTGCGCCTCGCCGTCGGCGAGGAGTGGAGCGGCGGCAAGCTGCGCTGGCGCGCCGGCGGTCTGCTGACGCAGTTCCTGCCGCAGGCGCCCGAGCGTCTGCGTCAGGCCGATCTGCATCCCGGCGATGCGCCCGAGGGCACCGAACTGCACGCTGTCGAGGAGGACGAGGCCTGGGTCGAAGGCCAATCGCTGGTCGCCACCGTCGAGGACGTCGAACTGATCGATCCGGCGCTGTCCGGCGAGCGTCTGCTCTATCGCCTGTTTCACGAGCGCGGCGTCCGCGTGTTCGACCTCGTGCCGCTGCAGGCACGCTGCTCGTGCTCGCGCGATGCCGTGGCCAACATGCTGAAGAGCTTCTCCGCGCAGGACCGCGCCGACATGGTCAAGGACGACAAGGTCGTCGTTACCTGCGAGTTCTGCTCCTCGGTCTATCAGTTCACCCCGCATGAAGCGGGCGTGACGGAGAACTAACATGCGGCCCGGATGCGGCGGGCGCGGCGCTTGACCCAATGCTTCCGACGCAACGGGGTCCTCTGTCTATGCGATATGCGCGAGGGTCTCTCGTTCGCGCGCATCGCGCGGCGGCATTGAAACGGCTCTCGACGCACTCAACCTCTGCGGCTAAGTTCGGCCGGGGAATGGCGTGCCGGGGGCTATCACAGAATGCGCATCTTGTTGGTCGTGGTCGGGCTGCTGCTGTCCGCGGTGGCGGCGCATGCCGAGAGGGTCATCCCATCCGGCAAGCAACTGATCCTGTTCAACGCGACGTCGGTCAATCCCGATTGCAGCGCGCTCGGCAATGTCGAGGTCCGCGTCGCGCAGGGACCTGAGCACGGCAAGGTGTCGATCCGCAGGACCCGGGTGTTTCCGAACTACGCGGCGGTCAATCTGCGGAGCGCGTGCAACGCGCGCCGGGTGGCCGGCGTGCTCGTGACCTACGTGTCGCAGCGCGGTTATGTCGGCGACGATCTCGTCGTCATCGAGGTGTTCTTTCCGAACGGCCGCGCCCAGCGCACCACCATCGCCATTCGCGTGGTCTGAGCAGCCGGCTGCTCTGATAGCCTCGGACGTCGCGGATCGTTCGTCGTTCGCACGCGATCTCACATCGTCCGAACACGCTCGACGGGCGCAATCTCCGCGGCTAAGTTCCACGCGAAAGTCAGTGCGGGGGATTTGAATGCGTGTGGTGTTGGTCGTGATGGGTCTGCTCGTGTCCGGTCTGCTCGCGTCGCCGGGCGCAGCGCAAGCCGCCACGAAGTTCGTCCTGTCGGGCAGGCCGGTGATCCTGTATCAGGCCGGCGCTACCAACCCGGATTGCACCGCCGCCGGCGAGGTCGTGCTGCGCGTGATCCAGGAGCCCGAGCATGGCAAGGTCACTATCCGCCGCGCCGGATTCTATCCAACCTTCCCCGACCACAATGTGCGCAGCGCCTGCAATCGCCGCCGTGTGCCCGGCGTGCAGGCCGTCTACGTCTCCCAACGCGGCTATACAGGGATGGACATGGTCGTGATCGAGGCGTTCTGGCCGGCCGGCCGCGCCGTACGCTTCACCGCGCCGATCCGCGTGATGTGAAGCGTCCCGCCCGCGCCGGACAGAGCTCGTGAATTCGTCATCGTCGGTGTGCAATCCGCCGCGGCGCGCCATCAATCTGCCCGTCGCGCTGATCTGGAAAACGCGGGGGCACACGATCGGGCGTTAACTGAACCGGATCCCGCTGCGGCTAGTTCAGCACCCTCTTGCCGCCATCCGGACTGTCGAGCGAAAACGCCGGCACCGCGATATCGAATTGCTCGCCGCTCGCGCTCTCCATCTGGTAGGAGCCGGCCATGAAGCCGGACGCGGTGGTGAGCGGAACGCCGGAGGTGTATTCGAAGCGCTCGCCGGGCGCGAGCACTGGCTGCTCGCCGACCACGCCCTCGCCGCGGACCTCCTGCTGCCGGCCGACCCCGTCGGTGATGATCCAGTGCCGGCTTCGCAGCTTCACCGTGTCCTCGCCGGTGTTGGTGATGACGACGGTATAGGACCAGAACCAGCGGCCATCCGCGACCGAGGATTTCTCGGGCAGAAAGTTCGGTTCGACGGTCACTTCGATCTGGCGAGTCACGGCGCGGTACATGAATGCATTGTAGCGGAAACTTGCCGGGGAACCAATCCGGGGCCCACCCAGCTTTCAACACAGTTCCAGATTATGGCACCAGAATCGCGGACTCCGCCGTTCGCGCACGCCGGTCCTTGGTCGGGACCGGAGACCGTGACGTCCGGCGCAGGTTGTATGGGGTGGCGAAGCGATCGGGTTGTGCGTCACGCGGTCGCCATCAGAACCGGAACCGGATCTTGAATTGACGCCCCCGGGCCAGGCCCCGGCGTCGATCAAAAACCGGGGCACGGCCGAGCTGATAAGTCCTTCATCGCTTGCGCAAAAATTGCGCAGCCCTACATTCCCTCTGCCGTGCCTCCCGGGCGGGCAGCCTTGACGTGGTGCCTGATGACGTCGATTGCCGATCGCATTGCCGGACCGTCCGTCCCCGGAGCCGCTGCCGCGCCTGCGCCGGCAGAGACGGCTGCGCCCGCGAGCGTCGCGGCCCCCGCGATCACCTTCCCGGCGGTCGGCGAGCGCGAGCTGCGGCTGGACCTGTTTCGCGGGCTGGCCCTGTGGCTGATCTTCATCGACCATCTGCCGCCGAACCTGCTGACCTGGTTCACGATCCGCAATTACGGCTTCTCCGACGCCACCGAGATCTTCATCTTCATCTCCGGCTACACCGCGGCCTTCGTATATGGGCGGGCGATGCAGGATGCCGGCTTCATCGTCGCCACCGCGCGCATCCTGCGCCGGGTCTGGCAGATCTACGTCGCCCACGTCTTCCTGTTCACGATCTTCCTCGCCGAGATCTCCTACGTCGCGACCAGCTTCGAGAACCCGCTCTACACCGAAGAGATGGGGATCATGGACTTCCTGAAGCAGCCGGACGTGACGATCGTCCAGGCGCTGATCCTGCGCTTCCGTCCGGTCAATATGGACGTGTTGCCGCTCTACATCGTGCTGATGCTGTTCTTGCCGCTGATCCTGTGGCTGATGCGCTGGCGCCCTGACGTGACGCTCGGGCTATCGGTCGTGCTCTACGCGGTCACCTGGGAATTCGATCTCTATCTTTCGGCCTATCCGAACGGCTTCTGGGCCTTCAATCCGTTTGCGTGGCAGCTGCTGTTCGTGTTCGGCGCGTGGTGTGCGCTGGGCGGTGCCAAGCGTATGTCACGCATCCTGAACTCCCCGGTCACGCTCGGCATCTGCGTCGCCTATCTGGTGGCGGCGTTCTTCGTCACGCTGACCTGGTACATCCCGCAGCTCGGCCATCTGATGCCACGGCGAATCGAGCAATGGATGTATCCGATCGACAAAACAGACCTTGACGTGTTGCGTTTTGCCCATTTCCTCGCACTCGCAGCACTCACCGTCCATTATCTGCCCAAGGATTGGCCGCCGCTGAAGTCGCGCTGGCTGCGTCCGTTGATTGTTTGTGGGCAACACTCGCTGGAGATCTTCTGTCTCGGCGTGTTTCTGGCGTTTGCCGGACACTTCGTACTTGCCGAAGTGTCCGGCGGCGCCATGATGCACGCCTTGATCAGTCTGAGTGGCATTCTCGCCATGTGGGGAGTTGCCTCGCTGATTTCGTGGTACAAGCGTGAGGCCGATAAGGGTGCGGCGCGGAAGGGTGCGCGCAGCAACGCTGATATGGCGGGAGGGGGCTGATGAAGTCCGTCTCGTGGTTAAGGTTTGGTGTCGCGGCGCTGGCGATCTCGCTGGCCGGAGTCGCGCGGGCCGAAGATGCGCCGCAAAACTGCGAGGTGCCGGCCTACCTGCTGACGACCGAGAGCCCACTCTCAAAAGTTGCAGATGCCGTGAAGAATGGCCGTCCGCTTGATATTCTGGTGGTGGGGAGCCGCTCATCCGCCATTGTCAGCGCCTCCGACGCCAATGCGTACCCCGCCCGGCTGCAGGCGGCCCTGAAAGAGAGGCTGCCGTCCGTCCCCGTCAATATCAGCGTCGAGCTGCAGCCGAAGAAAACAGCAGAGGAAACGGCTGCCAATTTTGTTAAACTGGTGGAAGGAAAAAGGCCTAATTTGGTCATCTGGCAAACCGGTACGGTCGACGCCATGCGGTCCATCGATCCCGATGAGTTTCGTCAGGCAGTCAATGACGGTGTCGCGACGCTGCAGAATGCGGGGGCTGATGTCATCTTGATGAACCTGCAATACAGCCCGCGCACGGAGACCTTGATCTCCGTGCCGCCCTATATCGACAACATGCGGGTGGTGGCGCAGCAGCGCGACATTCCGCTGTTCGATCGCTTTGCCATCATGCGGCAATGGAACGAGCAGGGCGATTTCGACCTGTTCAATCCGACGCACGGGATCGAGCTGGCCAAGCAGGTTCACGACTGTCTCGGCCGGGCGCTGTCGAAGTTCATCATCGACGCGGCGCATCTCGGGCCGGCGCAGCAGAACTAGGATCCGTCTTGTTCATGACTTCCCCCTGTAAAGACCGCGTATCCAGACATTGGAAGACGCTGTCCGCCGTCGTCGCTACGGTGCTCGCGCTCTCGATGAGCGCGCAACTGGCGCGTGCCGACGGCGCTGCCCCGCCTGCGCCTGACGCAGAGACCGTTTCGATCGGTGAGCTCCGGCCGACCATCGGCCACATCACGCTGGCCCAGGCCGGCAGCCAGGGATCCGGCCAGATCGCCGCGGTGCGCCCATCGGCCGCCGCTCAGCCATCGCCGCCGCCGACCCAGCCCGCGACGCCGGAGATCAGCGCGCCGGGCACGCCCGCTCAGCCTGTCGCGGCCACGCAACCCGCGTCGCAGCAGAGGAGCATCACCGATCGGGCGATCGACAAGGTCAAGCAGGTCGCGAAGTCGGCGACCGACATCTTCAACCGCGTGCCGTGCCTGCCACCGAAGGGTGTGGCCAAGAAGAACTTCATCTCGCTGCCGCACGTGGCCAACAAGCTGGCTTCGGGACTGCCGGTCGTCATCGTCGCGTTCGGTTCGTCCTCCACGCAGGGCTATGGTGCGAGTGCGCCGGACTACACCTATCCGAACCGGCTCGCGGCGCAATTGCGCCGTCAATATCCGATGGCCGACATCAGCGTCATCAACGCCGGCGTCGGCGGCGAGGACGCACCGGAGATGATGAAGCGGCTCGAGACGTCGGTGATCGATCATCATCCCGATCTCGTGATCTGGCAGGTCGGGACCAATGCCGTGCTGCGCGATCTCGATCCGGCCGAAACCGCAAAGCTGGTCGAGGATGGCGTCGCCAAGCTTCAGGCGGCGGCCTCCGACGTCGTGCTGGTCGATCTGCAATATTCGCCGCGCGTCAATGAGCGTTCCGAGAATGCCAGCCGCATGAACAAGCTGCTCGGCCGCATTGCCGAGCTGCATCACGCCGGCATCTTCCCGCGCTTCGAGGTGATGCGCGACTGGCACGAGCGCCAGGCGATCCCGATCAATGAGTTCGTGATCTCGGACGGCCTGCACATGAGCGATTGGGGCTATGCCTGCTTCGCCCAGCTTCTTGGCGACGACATCATCCGTTCGGTCGGTCAGGTCAAGCTCGGCGTCAACGCCCCGGCCAATGTGCCGACCTACCGGCCGATGTGATGAGCGGCGAATAGGGAATCGCGAGTAGCGAATAGGGAAGAGGTCCTATCCTGCTCTTCGCTACTCCCTATTCGCCATTCGCTACGCCGCCCCCAGGGCAGCGTCGAGATCCGCGATCAGATCGTCTGCATGTTCGAGGCCTGCGGAGAAGCGGATGAAGCCTTCGCTGATGCCGAGTTCGGCGCGCGCCTCCGGCGACAGCCGCTGATGCGTCGTCGTCGCGGGATGCGTGACCAGCGTCTTGGAGTCGCCGAGATTGTTGGAGATGCGCGCGAGCTTGAGGCCGTTGAGCGTGCGGAACGCGCCGGCCTTGCCGCCCTTGACCTCGAAGCCGACCAGGGTCGAGCCGGCGCGCATCTGCTTCCTGACGGTCGCGGCCTGCGGATGGTCCTCGCGGCCCGGATAGATCAGCCGCGAGATCTTCGGATGCGTCGCGAGAAAATCCGCAACCTTCGCCGCGTTCTCGGTCTGCGCGCGAACGCGGACGGCCAGCGTCTCCAGGCCCTTGAGCAGCACCCAGGCGTTAAAGGGCGAGATCGACGGGCCGGTCTGGCGCATGAAATTGTGGATGTGCTCGGCGATGAAGGCCTCCGACGACAGGATCACGCCGCCCAGGCAGCGGCCCTGGCCGTCGATATGCTTGGTCGCGGAGTACACGACGACATCGGCGCCGAGCGCGAGCGGGCTCTGCCAGATCGGCGTTGCGAACACATTGTCGACGATCAGCCGCGCGCCGTGGGCATGCGCGATCTCGGCGATCGCCGGAATGTCCATCACGTCGAGCGTCGGATTGGTCGGGCTCTCCAGGAAGAACGATTTCGTGTTCGGCCGGACCGCCTTCTGCCACTGGTCGAGATCGAGCCCGTCGACCAGCGTCGACTCGATGCCGTAGCGCGGCAGCAGGTCCTCGACGACGTAGCGGCAGGAGCCGAACAGCGCCTTCGCGGCAACGACGTGGTCGCCGGCGCGCAGCGGGGCCAGGATCGCGGTGGTCACTGCAGCCATGCCGGTGGCCGCGGAACGGCAGGCCTCGGCGCCTTCGAGCTCGATCATGCGGCGCTCGAACATCGCCGTGGTCGGGTTGGAAAAGCGCGAATAGATGAAGCCGGGATCCTCGCCCTTGAAGCGCGCCTCGCATTCCTCGGCGGTGGCGTAGACGAAACCTTGCGTCAGGTAGAGCGCCTCGGCGGTCTCGCCGAATTCGGAACGCAAGCTGCCGGAATGCACCAGCCGGGTTTCGGGGCGATATTGGGCGAACGACGCGGGCGCCTTCGCGGGGGACTTCGACATGTGACCTCCATCGTGACCGCCGCCTCCGGCGACGGGCACAAAAAAACCGGCCTGGGATAACTCCTCACGGCCGGGATCACATTCGTCCCCGGCCTGTTTAGCGACTTATTTAACGTGGCTGCAAGCCGGCCGGCTCAAATCACCACGGGATAAGTGCTGCTCTTAGTCGTAACCGACCTTTCCGTCAAGCCAGCCATCGGATAACCGGTAAAAAGACCCTATATAGGCTCGATAAGCCGCCGTTCCGGCGCCTGCAAAGGATCAGGTCTTGCCGTTTTCGCTCCCTCCCGACGCCCATGGCATCCTGCCCGATCGCATGATCGTGGCGATGACCGAGGCCGGCCTGATCATCCCGGAATATGATTTCGTCGAGAGCCAGATCCAGCCGGCGAGCCTGGACCTGCGGCTCGGCGACGTCGCCTACCGGGTGCGCGCGAGCTTTTTGCCGGGGCCGGGATCGACGGTGGCCGAACGCATCGACGAGCTGAAGCTGCATGAGTTCGCGCTCGCGGATGGCGCGGTGCTGGAGACCAACTGCGTCTACATCGTGCCGCTGCTGGAGAGCCTGGCGCTGCCCAAGGATATCGTGGCTGCGGCCAATCCGAAGAGCTCGACCGGCCGCCTCGACGTGTTCACCCGCGTGATCGCCGACGGCACCCGCCGCTTCGACATGATCGGCGCCGGCTATCATGGCCCGCTTTATGCCGAGATCAGTCCCAAGACGTTTCCCGTCTTGTTGCGCGAAGGCTCCCGCCTGTCCCAGGTCCGCTTCCGCTACCGCGACGCGGTGCTGACGGAGGCGGAGCTGAACGCGCTGCATCGGGCCGAGCGGCTGGTCGATCGCGATGATGCCGATCTCGCCGGCGGCGTGGCGCTGTCGGTCGATCTGTCGGGCGCCAATGCCAATGGCTATGTCGGCTATCGCGCCAAGCGTCATACCGGCGTGGTCGATGTCGACCGCCGTGGCGGCTATGCGGTCGAGGAGTTCTGGGAGCCGATCAGGGCGCGGCCCGATGGCAGCCTGATACTCGATCCCGGCGAGTTCTACATCCTGGCCTCCAAAGAGGCCGTCCAGGTGCCGCCGGACTACGCCGCGGAAATGGTGCCGTTCGATCCGCTGGTGGGCGAGTTTCGCGTGCATTATGCCGGCTTCTTCGACCCCGGCTTCGGCTATGCCGGTGCGGGCGGGCAGGGCGCGCGCGCCGTGCTCGAGGTGCGCTCGCGCGAGGTGCCGTTCATTCTCGAGCACGGCCAGATCGTCGGCCGTCTCGTCTATGAGAAGATGCTGGCGCGCCCGGATGCGATGTATGGCAGTCGCATCGGCTCGAACTACCAGGCCCAGGGGCTCAAGCTCTCCAAGCATTTCCGCAGCTGAAGATCGTCCTCTTGGTCAAGAGCACGCCCGGCGCCATTGACGCCGGGCTGTGCTGTCGGCTCTCTGCCTCAGACGATATGCAGCTGCGACTGATGTGCCAGCAGCGCCGCGACCGAAACGTGATCGAGCGTCAACGTGTCGTGCGCCGCGTCCGCAATCACGGCGTTGCCGTGGCCATCGTCATGGATCGCGGCCAGCAGAGCCTGCTGGCTTGCGAACAGGCCCGGGCTGAATGCGATCGTATTGCGCGCCGGATCGAAGTCGGTGATGCGGATATCCCCGAAATGCGAGGCGAAGACGAACGCATCATGCCCGGCGTCGAATCGCACCAACGGATCGCCGACGCTTGCGATGGCCGACGCCGTGCCTGCGCCCGCCACGCTGATCGTGGCTCCACCCTTGCCGTCGCCAGCGAAGTGGAAGCGGTCCAGCGTGTGCAGCCCATCATAGCTCGCCGAGGCGCTCAATGTCAGGCTATGGCCGTCATAGCTTGCGGGCGCATTGTCCCGCCAGCCGGTCGACCAGACCACGGCTGCATTGAGGTTCAGTGGCACGCCGATGATACCATCATGGTTGAGATCCTGATGGAAGGCCAGCTCCGCCGTCTCGAGCTCGGCGCTCGTGCCGGCCACTTTCTCGAACGGCTTGCTGACGAGATTGCCGAGCGGGTCGACGGTCCAGACGCTGTAGAGTTCAGACCCTTGCAGCTTCCACGCGACCTGATAGCCGTTCGCCGTGGCTTCGGCGCCGATCGGAACCCAGCCGTTCTGCAATCCGGCGATGACCGGCTTGCCGTTGGCCTTCAGCTCGATGCTGCCCCATCCTCCGATCTGAGTGATGAAGTAGTTGATGCCGTGCTGCGACAGGCTGGTGTTGCCGCTGAACTCCACCAGCACGTCGGCATAGGCTTTGGCCGCGGCGACCGCGGGGTCGACGCGGACCAGGCCGGCGCCGGCCTTGTCCGTGTCCTTCATCTCCAGCGCTGTCTGCTGCATGACGTCCGACACTGCGAAGGGCGTCAGTTGAGAGTTTGCCGCCAGCATCAGTGCGGCGAGTGCTGCGACCGTCGGTGTCGCGGCCGAGGTGCCGTAGAAGTCGCTGAGCGGCCCTGTCACAGTGGTCGCGATATTGTCGACGCCCGAGACAGTCACCGGATGGAGCTGAATGGGAAATGGCAGCCGGTTGCCGTGATCATCGAAGAGAAGCTGGGTGCCCTGGCCTGACGACGAGAACCGCTCATTGACGAGCTCGCTTCCGAACGGCGGCGTATTGGCGCTGTTGACGGCGCCCACCGAGATCGCGCCCGGCACCATGGAATGGCCGTAGACGGTTCCGATGTTGGAATATTGCAGCGTGGCGTAGTGGCGGCCGTTGTGAGCCGCTACCTCCCTGATGATGCCCGGATCGACGTCGGAGGCGTTGTCGATCACCACCTGGTAGGTGCCCGGCTTGTCGAAAAAGTACTCAGTCCATGGATCGTTGGGAACGCCGAAGCGAATATGATTGGTCGTTCCCTGCCACTTGCCGTCCTGGAAAACATGGATCTGCAGGTTGGCCTTCGCCTGCCCGTAAGCCTCGTCCCACCACAGCAGGAGCGGCGTCTCGCTCCCTGGCTTGGGATCGACGGTGATATTCTGAACAATGCTGCCATTGAAGCTCATGGCGTTCTTGAACGTCATGCCGCCGTATGCGCCCGATACGCCTTTCCAGGCACCTTGATAGCCGGCGCCGTCATTGTTCCCGGCAAGGGTCACGTATGTCACGCCCTTCGCGACGACCTCCTGAATCGCCTTGGCGATCGGGCCGTTCTGGAACATCGGCTCGTGATAGTAGAAGATGTCGTCGCAGATGACCTTGCACCCGGCATCCGCGAGCTTGCGGATTCCGTCCGCGAAGTCCTGCTCGCTCCCAGGTGAGCTGTAGAAGGCGAGGCTCGCGCCCGGCGCGATCGTATGCACGATCTGCAGCATCGCGCGGCCCTCGTCGATTCCGGACGTCCCCTCCTTGAGGATCTCGACCGACGATGGCAGCGCGCCGCTCGCTTTGTCAGCATCGGCACCTTTCAGGAAATCGAAGCTGTCCGACAGCAGGCCGATCTTGATTCCCTTTCCGTCCCCGCTGGCCGCAGTCTGGTCCATCGCTTGACGCAGCTGTTGAGGCGTGGCTCCGACCTTGCCGGTGGTGTCGATGGTGTCTCCGTTCGACCACGCCTGGTGCAAGAGCGATGTCTGACTTTGCGTTGCCGGCGTCGGGCTTTCGGCCGAGATTTTGGATACACTCGGAGCCGTGTCGAGGGCTGGCGCGCCGACCGTATCGGTGTGCGCGGCAACGTCGTGATGCGGCGCGACGGCCACGGCATCATGCCTATTTGCGGGTGCTTCCCTTTCAGCAGCGAAGAAGGTCCAGTTGTCGGTGAAGGGGGCAAGGATTGAGATGCCTGACGTTTCGCCGGCCTTAGCCGTGGTGCTGGGGATGGGGCCGGCAAGAGCGCCCATCAAGGCGGTGAGCGGAGAAGACGTCTCGCCCGAAGACGCAGCCAGCGCGCTGACGGACCATCCGGGACCATAGTTGCCCGCGCTCTGCTCGAAGGCGGAGGGCGGCGTTTGATCACCGTCGTGGACGAAGGACGTGTGTTCGCGTGACGCGGTGCTCGGGAGCCGAAAGCCGGCGTTCCAGGGAGTGAGTTCAGCGCCACTGAGGTCGAGATAGGTCGAATAAAGGCCACTAGCTGCAGCCGCGCCGCTGGCGTTGCTGAGGTTGCTGGAGCTGGCCGTCTGCGCTGTGGACGCGGTTGCGGTACTTTGTAGCTCGATCAGTTGCCGCAGCGAGTCCAATCCGTCGCCCCACAGATCGAAGATCGAATCGGTCGATCGAAAGATATCGAGTTCAGCGGGCAGAAAAACATCCTTAGGTTGTATTTTTGGCGGCATGTCGGCGCTCCTCCGTAAACATTGCACGGTAGGATCATAGGGGCCGTAGGTCATTTCTGCCGAGCAAAATGTTTGAGCCTCTCCGCATAGAATTTGGTCAACAAACGTTGTGGTTGTATGAGGAGTCATTCTCCGATGCGGGTTGGTGACTGACATGCAGGACGGCGTCTTGCGCGCGTGAAGTGCGCACATAGTTGCGACATCGACTGAGAGTGCGATGCTCACGCACAAATCCGAGCGCGCCGCTATGGCATCAGGCATGCCTCGCTGCAGCGCGATATCTGCGAGAGTTGCATGACGCGTGTCTGCGTCCTCGTCAGAGCCCCATGAGCGAGCTCGCGTGTGGCGCTCTGCTGCGTCGTGCTACAGACACCCTTGCTCCGGCCCCGATGACAACTCAGCTCTTCACGGCGGATCGGATTGGGAGAAGAAATGTCCGAATACAGCCTCGCCGAAAGTTCGGTCGAGCGGGCCACACCGAAGCAAGCGGAACGACAGCCGCGCAGCGCGTTGTCTGACGGACCGATCCTGCGGACACTGTTGTCGTTGGCATGGCCGAACATCATTGCGAACTCGGCCGGCACCTGCGTCGTCATCGCTGAGACGTCCTATATCGGCCGGCTCGGCATCGAGGCGCTCGCCGCGATGGCGCTGGTCTTCCCCTTGGTGATCCTGACGATGACCATGTCCGGCGGCGCCATGGGCGGTGGCGTCGCTTCGGCGATCGCGCGTGCGCTCGGCGCCGGCGACACCGAGCGGGCCTCGACGCTTGCGGCGCATGCGCTGCTGATCGCATTGTGCTTCGGTGCAACCTTCATGGTCGGGATGCTGATGTTCGGTCCCCGCCTGCTCCAAGTGCTCGGCGGCCGCGGTGCGGTGCTCGAACATGCCGCGGCTTACCTGCAGGTGTTCTTTGGTGGGGCCATCCTGCCGTGGCTGATGAACGCGATGGCGGGCATTCTGCGCGGCACTGGCAATATGAAGCTGCCATCGTTCATGATCCTGAACGCGGCGGTGTTGCAGATCGTGCTGGGTGGAACGCTGAGCCTGGGCCTCGGGCTCGGCATGCGCGGCGTCGCGGCCGGTGCGCTGCTCGCGTTCAGCGCCAGCATCTCGGTGATGGGCTGGTATCTGCTCTCGGGACGCGCCCGTGTGCGGCCGAAGCTGTACGGTCTCAAGATCAGCCGCGCGATGTTTGCCGATATCCTCAAGGTCGGCGCGATCGCCTGTTTCTCGCCGCTGCAATCGGTGCTGTCGATCGCGATCTTCACGCATATGCTGGCGACGTTCGGCACGGCCGTGCTCGCCGGCTACGGCATCGGCGCGCGCCTGGAATTCATGATGACGACCGTCGCGTTTTCGTTCGGCATGGCCTCGGTGCCGATGGTCGGCATGGCGGTCGGCGCCGAGCGGATCGCAAGGGCTCGCCGGATCGCCTGGACGGCGGCGCTCGTCTCGTTCGTCACCGTGGGGGCGCTCTCGACCGTGATCGCGATCTTTCCGCAATTGTGGGTCGACATCTTCACGCAGGACCCGAGCGCGCGGGCGGCGGGAGCGCATTATCTGAGAATCGCCGCGCCGATGTATGCCTTCATCGGTCTCGCGATCGCGCTGTATTTCGCCTCTCAGGGGGCGGCGAAGGTGATCGGCCCCGTGCTCGTGCAAACGGTGCGGCTGGTGTTCATCGCCGCGGGCGGCAGCTATCTGCTGGCGGGCGCGGCGACTGAAACGGGGTTCTTCCTGCTGGCAGCCTCCTCGATGGTGCTGCTCGGCGTGCTCACTCTCGCCAGCGTCATGCTGACGCGTTGGGGGCCGAAGCCGGTGGTCGCCGAACTGCGCCCGGCCGTCGTGGCGGCCGAGCTGAAGGGCGTTCCGCCGTCATCGCGCTGATCGGCGTCTAGCGGCCCGGATCGGCAAGCGTCCTCTGCATGACCGCCGCACCGAGCTCCATCTGCTGCTCGATAGAGGGCGCGATGTCGTGCGGCAGAACGTCGGTGATCCAGATCATGCGGCAGCGCTGCTCGCCGTCGGGGATGATCTGCATCGAGGCATTGTGCCGCTGCATGCGCGCATCGTCGATGGCATAGACGAGACGCCGTCGTGCGTCGCTGCAGTCGACGAGATGCTCTCGAACCACCTTGCCATTGGCGAAGCTGACGATGCGGACGTCGCCGTCGCGCTTCGTATCGATCACGAAGCCGGGGGCCAGCCGCGTATGCACCGCGCCAAAGTCGCGGACGGCGTCCCAGACCGCGGCTGCCGATGCGGAGATCGGGATATCCTTGCAGACGGATGCCATTGAATGGATGCCTTTATATGGATGCCTTGGCTTCGGTCTCACGGACAGACGGCTTCGATGTTGTTGCCGTCCGGATCGATCTGGAATGCCGCGTAGTAGGTCGGGCTGTAATCCGCGCGCGGCCCGGCACCACCATTGTCGCGGCCGCCGGCCTTCAGTCCCTCGCTGTGGAATCGGGCGACGCCCGCCTGGTCGGCGGCGCGGAACGCGACGTGGACAGGGCCCTTGGCCGCGCTGCCGTTGAGATAGAGCCACAGTCGCGGCTCGCCCTTCGGGCCGATGCCGGCCGAGGTCTCGTCCTTGCAGCAGAGAATATGGCCGAGCGGGGCCAAGGCGGCCGCGTAGAAGCGGACACTGGCGTCGAGATTCCCGACCTTGAGTCCAATATGATCGTACATCGCTGGTCTCCCGTGTTTCGCATGCGCCAGCGCACGCTCCGGGATCAGCTAATCAATGGCGGCGGAGCCGTTCTTGGAGAATCTTGCGCTCGCCACGCGAGGCTCGGCGAAACTTCAGCGGCGACACGCCGACGGCACGCGTGAACGTCCGGGTGAAGTTGGACAGATCGGCAAAGCCGACATCGTAAGCGATATCGGTGACCGAAGTATTCTCGGCGCTCAGGCGCTGGGCCGCGCGCCGCAACCGGGACCGGATCAGATATTGGTGCGGCGTCACGCCGATCGTGGCTGCGAAGAGTCGCAGGAAATGGAACGGGCTGATGCCGGCGGCCCGCGCCGTCTCCGCCAAATTGATGTCTTCGTGAGCGTTGTCGTCGATCCACAGGGCGCTCTCGACGGCACGACGGCGGTCACGAAGGCTTGGGCGGGCCGGCCGTTCCTCCCGGCCAGTGACGATCGCCACGAAACGGCCGGCGATCATGTGACCGACTTCGTCAAGTCCTAACGTCTGCTTCTGAGCGGCAATGGCCTGGGCAAGCTCGCCGAGTGCGATGAACTCCGGGAGCGGCGGAATCGCTCCGGCCTGCCATGCCTGGCCGCCACCGATGTCATCGATGACCGCGCCATCGAAGGAGAACGACAGGCATTCGTCGCCGCAGACGTGATCATGTGTACACATGAACTCGTCGCCGGGATATCCGACCAGCAGCGCGCCGGTCACCAGCTCGAAGAGGCGGCCGCGATGATGACAGCCGAAGCTGCCCTTGCGCACATAAGAGAGCGAGTAGCCGCCATACTGCTCGACAAAAGGACGCGCGCCCCGGGCCGCTTCACAGCGGAACTCGGATACGGTTACGTCTCGGCTTTCGAACAGGATGGTCGCGGCCATGGCGCCAATCTAGCGCATCAGGCCGAAAAGAGCAGGGCCTCTGCGAGATAATCTGGCGAAGCGCGCGAGGCCGGCTCTAGGACGCGCGCGGCCGATCGGCTGCGAGCAGGGCGTCGAACAGGGTCAGGCCGGCATGTGGCCGTGCACCTTCGAGCGAGAGCAGGCGCCGCTTGGAGATGATGCCGCTGTTAGGAGACGGCTTGTCCAGTCCGCCTCCGATGTCGCGCACGCGATGGCAGGGCACGATCAGGACGAACGCGTTGTTGGTCAAAGCCTGCGCGATCTCATGCAACGCTTCGGGGACGTGCAACTCGTCCGCGATATCTTCGGCGCTGCGGGTCTCACCGCGCGGGATACCGCGAACGCAATCATAGACGCGCTGATTGAACGGTGTCACGCCTTCGAGGTCGAGCACGACGTCGGAAAAGTCGACATCGCGTCCGCGCAGCGTGGCGACGATGCCCTCGATGGCAAGTTCGGTGTTCGCACAAGGGCGCTGCTCCCGCGCCTCCGGGAATTGTCGAAACAGATGCCGCCGCGTCTCGATTTCCCGCGCCTCCGGCAATTGCACGCCGGTGATCCCGGCGTCGCTCCAGGCGATGCCGCAGCGGCCGAGCGCCGTATCAAAGATCGTATACCCAAGCCTCATGACGCCACCCCAACCCACGCCACACCCTGTCGCGACCGCCGCCTTGATGGTGTTAACAACGTGTTAACAGCGCGGCACGACGGAGGCGGGTTTGCCCTGATTTGGGTCGTGGTTGTCAAGTGCGCTGACGGAAGACGTCTGTTCGCTCGCGCAAGAGCAACCCGGCATTCATCTGCTTGGGAGGCGAAGCACGCCGCGTGGCGAGCTATGTCGTCGTCGTATCAGCGAAATCAGGATCATGCGCCAGCCACAGTTCCAGCAGGCTCAGGAACATGACCGCGATTCCGATCGCGATGCTCACATGCATCGCCGAGCTATGGACGAAGCCGAGCAGCCACGGTGCTGCGATCAGCCAGACGCCGAGTGCGACCTTCAACCATTCCTCCCAATCGGCAAACGCGACCAGCCCGGCGATCGACAATGCGATCACGGCTGCGCCGACGAGCTCTGCATCGACTCGGCCGGCGGTGTGGGCGAAGCCGAACAGCCAGGGAGCACCGATCAGAAAGAGGCCACAGCCGAGCGTATAAAGATCGAGTGCGGCGGGGCGCGACATGACCGCGAGAATGTCTGCCTTGTGGGCCGTGAGAGTGTGGCTGTGGATTCGCATGATCGTCCCTCCGAGGGACTCGGGCGGCCGTGCCGCTGCGAGCGACGGCGCCGCATTCGACAGGGAAAGCGTGATCGGCGCGATTCGTTCCCAGGATGGACGGGACTGTCGATCACAATGGCGAGACGCAAAGGTGGCGTGGCGGGATGTCGCCGGCCGGCGAAAGCCCGGGGCAGGTGACAAGAAGCCGCTTGGCGAAACGCATGCTCTCGGCTAATCATGAGCCCGCGCGGGCGTAGTTCAATGGTAGAACGGCAGCTTCCCAAGCTGCATACGAGGGTTCGATTCCCTTCGCCCGCTCCAGTCGACATCGACCGGTCCGGCGTCCGCCTCAGAGTTGATCTCCTGGTTTGCGGCGAGCCTTCCCCAATTCCTCCTGCTGCGGCGCCAACCGGCAGCCCAAGATATTCCCCGCCACGGGTCGTCGCCAGGCGAGATTGACAGCTCCTGTTATCGATAACATAGTCTCGGCTCATCGGCGTTCGATTGGCGGGAGGACACAGGTGGCGGTCGACTTGTTCGATCTGACGGGGCGTCGTGCTCTGGTGACCGGATCCTCTCAAGGAATCGGCCTTGCGCTCGCGCACGGTCTCTCCGCGGCCGGCGCCGAAATCGTGCTCAATGGCCGCGACGAGACGAAGCTCGCCCGCGCTGAAAGCGCGATTGCGGGATCACGCAGGCTCGCTTTCGATGTCACCGATCATGCGGCTGCGAGAGCCGCGGTCGATCGTTTCGAGGCTGAGATCGGCCCGATCGATATTCTCGTCAACAACGCCGGCATGCAGCATCGGGCGCCGCTCGAGGAGTTTCCGGACGAGGCGTTTCAGCGCCTGCTGCAGACCAACATCGCCTCGGTGTTCAACGTCGGCCAGGCCTGCGCCCGCCATATGATCGGGCGGCGCGCCGGCAAGATCATCAACATCGCCTCGGTCCAGTCCGCGCTCGCCCGTCCCTCGATTGCCCCCTACACGGCAACGAAAGGCGCAGTGGCGAACCTGACCAAGGGCATGGCGACCGATTGGGCGAAGCGTGGCCTCCAGGTCAACGCGATCGCGCCCGGCTATTTCGACACGCCGCTCAACGCGGCGCTGGTGGCTGATCCGGCCTTCTCTGCCTGGCTGGAAAAACGCACCCCTGCGGGGCGCTGGGGCAAGGTCGAAGAGCTCGTCGGCGCCTGCATCTTCCTCGCCTCGGCTGCATCGTCCTTCGTCAACGGGCACGTGCTCTATGTCGACGGCGGCATCACCGCCTCGCTTTGAGCGGCGTCGTCAACGCTGTTGAAGCATGAGGGTCAGGTGCTTTCGCGCTCGATCACCTCGAAGGGCACGATCAGCGTCGCCGGCATCGGCGTGCGCTTTCTCTGCACGTCGTCGAGTGCGCCCAGCAGGATGCGGCCGGCCTCCAGCCCGATGGTGCGACAATTCACGGCGACCGTCGTGATCCGCGGCCAGGCCCAGCGCGAGACCTCGAAATCGCCAAAACCGGCAATGCCGATTCGGCCCGGAACCGCCCAGCCGCGGCGATGACACTCCATGATGGCACCGAATGCGGAGAGGTCGGAGACGCAGACGGCGGCGTCCATATCGGGCCATTGCTCGATCAGATGGACGATGGCCTGACCGCCTTGCTCCACCGAGATCGGCGGGTCGCCGAACGCGATGGTGCGGCCGACAGGCAGGCCGAGCTCCTCGATCGCGCGTAAATAGCCCAGCCTGCGATCGGCGCCGCGGCTGTCGCGCCGGCTTGCGCCGCCGATGAAGCCAATCTTGCGGTAGCCCTTCTGATAGAGTCGATGGACGAGCGCGCGCGACGCCTCGGCATTGGAGAAGCCGACGACGTGATCGATCGGCTCTGCCGGCAGGTCCCAGATCTCCACGACCGGAATGCCGGCGGCCTGCAGCATCCGGCGTGCCCGGGGCGTATGCCGGCCATCGGTGACGATGATGCCGTCGGGGCGGCGCGTCAGCATGGTCTGGACGAGATGCTCCTCCTTCTCGATGTCGTAGTCGGTGGCGCCGAGCAGCACCTGTAGCCCTTGGTCATCGATGACCTCGGTGATGCCGCGGGCGGTGTCGGCAAAGTTGGAATTGTTGATCGAGGGCACCAGCACGGCCACGAAGCCGGTCCGCTTCGACGAGAGCGCGCCGGCCGACAGATCCAGCACATAACCCAGCTCCTCGACGGCGGCGAGGATGCGGCGCCGCGTCTCCTCGGAGACGGCCCCGTCTCGCTTCAAGGCGCGCGAGACGGTCATCGTGGACACCCCCGCCCGCGCCGCGACCTCCGCCATGGTCGCCGGCCGTCTCGGGCTCCGGTTGATCGTCGTCCGGGTCTGCTTCATCGCATGCGCTTGTTCCGGGGTGGACGTGGGATGCCCGCATGCCTGAGCTGCAAGCGCGGCAGGGCGGGGTCGCTTCCGCGCAGGATACATCGCCAGTGATATCGATAACAATCGCCTGCAGCGGCAGCCTGCATGGCGCTTTGATCGATCGCGCGATGAACCGCCAGCGTCGGATCAGCCTGTTGCGATAGTCGGATGGATCGGATCGTTCTGGCTTCGGCTTTCGCGGCGACCCGCGCCGGTGGCTACGCGGCCGCGACCGGCCGCCTCGCATAGATCGCCTCGATCTCCTTGGCAAAGGCGCGCTCGATGGCCGGGCGCTTGTTCTTCAGCGTCGGCGTGATCAGGCCGGCCTGCACGGTCCAGGGCTCCAGCGTCCAATGCACCGCTCTCGGCGTCGCATAGGACGGATAGGCCTTCACCGCGCGCGCGATGTGTCGCAACAAGGAGGCTGCCTCGGCCTCGGTCCCGCGCTGGCCATGGGCGGCGAGCCGTGCCTGCTGCTCGGCCCAGCCCTTCGGGTTGAGCACGACGATCGCGGTCAGGAACGGCCGGTTCTCGCCGATCACGATCGCTTGCTCGAACAGCGGATCGGTCAGGATCGCGGTTTCGAGATCGGCCGGCGCGATCTTTTCGCCGGTCGACGTCACCAGGATGTCCTTGATCCGCCCGGTGATCGTGATGCGGCCGTGGTCGATGCGCGCCTGGTCGCCGCTATGCAGCCAGCCGTCGGGCTGCTTGATCCGCGCGGTCTCCTCCGGCCGGTGCCAATAGCCGAGCATCACGTTGGGTCCGCGCACCATCAGCTCGTCATTGTCGCCGATACGAACCTCGATGCCCGGCAGGGCGCGGCCGACCGTGCGCGGGTCGTTATCGTCGGGCGTGTTGACGCTGACCACCGGGGAGGTCTCGGTCATGCCGTAGCCCTGCAGCACCTCGAGCCCGAGCGCGAGGAACAGCCGCACCACCGGCTCGGCAATCGGCGCGCCGCCGCTGACCGCCACCTGCAGGCGTCCGCCGAACCGCGCCAGCACCTTGTCGGCGACGACGCGCTTGAGCAACGGCCATGCGAGGCGATCGAAGGTCCCGAGCTGCGCGCCGCCATGCTGCGCATCGAAGCGGCGGTTGCCGATTGCGATCGTCAGATCGAGCAGCGCCCGTTCGATCGGGTTGGCGAGCGCGCGGTGGTGCATGACCAGGGAAAAGATGCGCTCATAGATGCGCGGCACTGAAATGAGGATGGTGGGGCGGACCTCCACCAGATCCTCCGCCAGCTGCTTCACCGAGCGTGCATAGGCGACGCAGGCGCCGATCGCGATCGGGTAGTAGTAGCCGGCGGTCCGCTCGAACGTATGCGACAATGGCAGAAATGACAGGAACACATCGTCCTGACGCGCCGCGAGGCGCTGATGGATCGCCTTGAGGTTGGAGACGACATTGTCGTGCGACAGCATCACGCCTTTCGGCCGGCCTGTCGTGCCCGACGTATAGACGATGGCGGCGAGGTCGTGCGGCGCGACGGGAACGGTATTGTCGCGCGGCATGGTGTCGCCAGCCGCGTCCAACCACGCGTCCAGAGCCTTGAGGCGCGGGTCGCCGGCCATTCCGGGGCTGGCGCGCAGCTCGGCACAGATGATCCGCTTCAGGTCGGGCAGCGCCTGGCCGACGGCGGCGATCTCGTTCCAGCGCTCGTCCGAATCGACCAGCAGCAGCCGGGCGCCGCAGTCGGCGAGAATGTAGGCGATGCTGTCGGCATTATCGACGGCGTGCATCGGCACCGGCACCAGCCCGAGCGACAGCGCCGCCTGATCCATCGCGAGATGCGCAACGCCGTTCGGCATCAGGATGGCTGCGCGCTCGCCCGGGCCGAATCCATCTGCCGCGAGCGCCTGCCGCCAGCGATCGACGACGGCGTCGATCTCGCGCCACGAGAGGCTGGTCCATTCGCCGCGACGTGAGTCGAAATGACGATAGGCCTGCGTGTCGGGGCTCCGCAGGCACCGCCACCGCCACAGCTCGGGCAGCGTCGCGATGTCGGCCAGCGCGCCGGCCGCCACGGGGGGATGATCGATGGGACCTGATTGCTGCACGCCCGTCTCCGGCGATCTGAAGGTGTCGCGATGCGCCGCTCTTGCAGCGGCGCATCGCGACCGACCTTGACGTAGCGCAATTGCGCATGGCCAGCCCCCGCGCTCGGGCATGGGAGATCGGCGCCAGCGGGACGGCTCGATCGCATCCGGATGCGACAGCGCTCCGGATCGGAGCGCTGTCGGTCGCCGACGAGTCTCAGGCGCCTTCCGGCACCTTGTCGAGAAAGCCGATGATCCGATGGATGCGGCCGTCCTTCAGCTCCGCGACGTCGCTGCCCTCGATCGGACCGCTCTCGCCTGTCGGGCCGAGCTCCCAGCGAAAGCGGACATAATCGCCATGGCCATTGGCCGCCCCGATCAATCTGAAGCTGTAGTCGGGGAAGCGTTGCTGCACGCCGGCCACTAGCGCCTCGATGCCCGCGTGCCCATCGCCGCGCATCAGCGGGTCCACATAGGTCGCGTCGGTGGTCCAATGCCGCGCGAGCAGCTCGCGCCGTTGTGCGGATGTGCGCGCATTCCACAGCGCGATGTAGCTATCGGCGATGGCGGCGATGTCGGTCATCGGTGCTCTCCATGTTGTGAACGATGATGAGGCGATGATCGCGCCCGCCGTGTCGCGAATCGATTACGTCGGACGTCATCTCATATCGCATGACGAAACTGTAAGTTGCCGATCTGCTGCGCCGCGCATACGAGCGCGCAGAGACGGTGCGGAGATCGCGTTGCATGTTGTCCGACACTTGGAAATTGATCGCAGTTGCGATCTGTCTCGTGCTGTTCACGGCCGATACGGTGCTCAAACCGCAGGACAAGCCCAATCGCATGGTGTTCTTCGAGCTGCATCGAGGCGAGAGCCCGACGGTGATCGGCATGATGCGCGATGATTTGCGCAAGCTGCCGGGCACCGGCGCGAGCCGCATCCGCGACGCGTTGGCGCGTGGAGAGACGTTAACGGTCTGGCAATATGCGTTAAGGAAAACTGAAGACGGCAGCTATCAGGAAGTCCCCGACCGGCAGATCCAGCTCGGGTCTGCCGATGCTGCACTCGTGACCTTCGGTGCACGCATTCGTTTGCCGAACGATTAGTCGCTGCGCGACATATGGTTGGGAACTGCATCCTCAGCCACGACCTCGGCGGGAGGTTGGGACGATTCCAGCCCGAGTGATTCCTGTCCGAGTGAGTCCCGTCCAAGCGAGGTCTACCCCGAGCCGCGGCTGCGCGCTCCTGGCCCGCGCAAGTCGGCTGCGTTGCGCTGCAACCGACTGCAGCCGGCAATGTGCCGCGACTCAGGCCACGAAGCGTGACGGGCTGCGCGTCGGTCTGATTCGCGCTTGGTGACGGTCGGGTCGTCGATCCGCAGGACGGCAATCGCCGTGCGGTGATCAGGCCGCGCAAATGTCGTCAACGCACGATTGTCCGCAGCGTGATCATCATGAGCGCGCGATAACGGAGATCGCGCGTCGCTCGCTGGGCGGCCGACGTGAGCTTCGAAGCCCGTAATTCCCCGGTGCTCTGCGCTCCGTGATCCGCATGTCGCGCAATATGGCGATGATGGCGGGCTCCCGCCCTGCTCGTGGCGCGCAGGCCATGCTCGGAACCCGGGTGGGGCGATTTTCTTGCTACGGCAACCGCTGGTGCAGCCGGCTTGCAACACTTGCTCTGAATTTGGCTCTGTTGGCTGCGCTGTCCTGGACAAAAACGCGATCTCGAAACACGCTGCGTTAGCGATTTGGATCTGACTGTCGTGTTCCGGTTCTGGGGAGCGGGGTGCGTCGGTAAGGTCGGCGCAATCCAAGCATCACAAGAAGCGCATCACAGTCGGTCAGATCGGCTTCGCCGGGTTGAACTGGGGCTCGACATGAAATTCTGGACGGGGTTGCTCGCGGTTGTTCTGTTGCTGTCCGGCGTCGGTGCGAGCCATGCCGTTGTCAGAATCGCCGATGACCGCGGTGGCCGGATCGGTACCTATGTCGACAAATATCAGGGGCTGCGCTCGTCCGGTGAGTACGTCATCATCGACGGTCTGTGCGCCTCGGCCTGCACCATCGTCCTGGGTGCCATCCCCCACGAGAAGATCTGCGTCACCTCGCATGCCAATCTCGGCTTCCATGCTGCCTGGGATTTCGGTGCCAACGGCCGGGCCGTCACCAATCCCGAGGCGACCCAGATGCTCTACTCGATGTATCCGTCACCGATTCGCCGCTGGATCTCGCAGCGCGGCGGCCTGACCCCGCGAATGATCTTTCTGAAGGGCAAAGAGCTGCAGGCGATGTACAAGCCCTGCTACATGGATGCCCAGGCCTCCTCGCCAGCTCCGGCTCAGGTGGCGCCGAACGCCCCGGCGATGTCGCCGGCGGCTGCCAAGGCGTCCGCCGCGCACTGAACGGACGTCCTCTCCCCCGGCCAAGTCACGTCCTCGGTCCCGTAGCGCTTGCCTCGCTCGTCGCTGCGGCCTATCTGAGAGGGCGAGAGGCGGGCGGCTGCTTGTGCCATTCTGGGGCAGTGGCCCCGCCGAATGAGCAGGCCATCATGCAGCCTCTTTCAGCGCCGCAAGAATCAGCACCGCAAGGAAGCGTGTCCGCAGCGGCCAGCCGCCGCCTGACGGCGGTGCTGGCTGGCGTTGCGGGGCTCGTTCTCCTGACGGGGGCGGTCGGTCTGTGGGGGAAGTATGGGACGGCTGTGTTCTTCGAGATCATGGCTGCCGGCCTTCGGGCCTGCTTCTGAGAGAGAGTGAAGGAACTCGGCATGCCGCGTAATGTCACGCGCCCGCTCGTCATCGTCGGCGCCTTTGCCGCCAGCCTGGTGGTCGGGCTCTCACTGATGTTCCTGATCATGGGGGGCGGGCGGAATATCGCGGCGCCGGCCGCGATCGGCGGCCCGTTTCAACTGACGGATCAGAGCGGCGCGGTCGTCACCGAGCAGAGCCTGCAGGGACGGCCAACCCTGATCTTCTTCGGCTTCACCCATTGTCCGGACGTCTGTCCGACCTCGCTGTTCGAGATCTCCGAGGTGCTGCGCGCCATGGGCAAGGACGCCGATAGCGTCAACGCCTATTTCATCTCGGTGGATCCCGAGCGAGACAATCCGGCGACGATGAAGGATTACCTCTCCAGCTTCGATCCGCATCTGAAGGGGCTGACCGGCGATCCCGAGGTGCTCGCCAAGGTGCTCACCGAATACCGCGTCTATGCCAAGAAGGTTCCGCTCAAGGACGGCGACTACACCATGGACCATACGGCCCTGGTGTATCTGATGGATCGCAATGGCCGGTTTGTTGCGCCTTTCAACCTGAAGCGGACCCCGGAGGAAGCGGCAGCCGACCTGAAAAAATACCTCTGAGCATTAACGCTTAGGGCGGAGGGTTGTCTTCCAGCCGAATCCAGCCTCGAATTTGCGCTTGGATGGTCTATAAGGCGCGCTGACCTCGGGACCGCAAATGCCGACCGTCTTGTCACAAGCTGCGAAGTCGATCTGGACCGCCCGCGCCGCCATTGCGGGCCTGCTGCTCTGTCTTGGCGTGGCCGGTGCCGCGTCGGACGCGCATGCCCAGGCACCGATCAAGCCGCCGGTCGAGGCTGCGCCGCAGGCCGTGCCCGGCTTTTGGGATCCGCGCCGCCGTCCCGAGCGGCCGGATCTTTCCCGCCTCACCGTGATCCGCTTCCTAACCGAGACCGATTATCCCCCGTTCAACTTCACCGGTCCGGATGGCAATCCGGCCGGCTTCAACGTCGATCTGGCGCGAGCCATCTGCGACGAGATCAAGGTGACCTGCACCGTCCAGATGCGCCGCTTCGAAACCCTGCTGGACGCGCTCTCCTCCAACCGCGGCGATGCGATCATCGCGTCGATGGCGGTGACGCCGCAAATGCGGGCGCGGCTGGATTTCTCCGATCCCTATTACCGGGCGCCGGCGCGCTTCGTGTCCCGGCGCGACGCCGTCATGACCGAGATCCGCCCGGAATTTCTCGAGGGCAAGAAGATCGGCGCGATCGCCGGCACCGCCCATGAGGCCTATCTCAAGGCGATGTTCACCGACGCCGAGATCAAGACCTATCCGAATGATGAGGCGCTGCGGCAGGCGTTGCGGCGGGCCGAGGTCGATCTGATCTTCGGCGACGGCATTTCGCTGGCGTTCTGGGTCAACGGCACTGATTCCGCCGATTGCTGCGCCTTTTCTGGTGGACCTTTCGTCGAAAGCCGCTATTTCGGCGAGGGCGTCGGGATCGGGGTGCGCAAGGGCAATGACCTGCTGCGCCAGGCCCTGAACTGGGCGCTGTTCCGGGTCTGGGAAAAAGGCCGCTACACCGATCTGTGGCTGCGCTATTTCTCGATCAGCCCGTTCTGATGTTTCCACGCCAGGGTGGGCAAAGGCGTATCGCGCCGGGCCCATCGTCGCTGCGCATCCACCGTCATTGCGGGAGCGGAGCGACGAAGCCATCCAAGGGTCTGACGAAGACTGGATCGCTTCGCTTCGCTCGCGATGACGCCTTGTGTTAGTTTTCTGCTCCTTTGAAGAACCGGTAGTTCAGATGTCCACGATCGACCTTGTCCCAACCAGCCCGAGCGATCTGCGCGCGCTCGCCGAAAACTCCAACGCCTGGCCGTTCGAACAGGCGAAAGCGATCGTCAACCGGCTGAAGAAGACCCCTAAGGATGAGGTGCTGTTCGAGACCGGCTACGGCCCGTCCGGCCTGCCGCATATCGGCACCTTCGGCGAGGTCGCGCGCACCACGATGGTGCGCCATGCCTTTCGCGTGCTGACCGAGGACAAGATCAAGACCCGGCTCCTGGCGTTCTCCGACGACATGGACGGCCTGCGCAAGGTGCCGGACAATGTGCCGAACAAGGAGATGCTGGCGAGCCATCTCGGCAAGCCGCTGTCGCGCATCCCCGATCCGTTTTCGAACGAGTATCCGTCGTTCGCTGCGCACAACAATGCGCGGCTGCGCGCCTTCCTGGACAGGTTTGGGTTCGATTACGAATTCGCGTCCTCGACCGAGTACTACACCTCCGGCAAGTTCGATGCGGCGCTGTTGCGCATGCTGGAGCGACTGGAAAAGGTGATGGCGATCATGCTGCCGTCGCTCCGCGAGGAGCGCGCGGCGAGCTATTCGCCGTTTCTCCCGATCTGCCCGCGCACCGGCCTCGTGCTGTACGTGCCGATCGTCGCGCACGACGCCAAGGCCGGCACCATCTCCTATGACGATCCCGAGACCAAGGAGCGGATGACCGTCCCGGTGACCGGCGGGCATTGCAAGCTGCAATGGAAGCCGGACTGGGCGATGCGCTGGCACGCGCTCGGCGTCGACTATGAAATGGCCGGCAAGGACCTGATCGACTCGGTGAAGCTGTCGGGCAAGATCTGCGCGGCGCTCGGCGGCACGCCGCCGGAGGGCTTCAACTACGAGCTGTTTCTGGACGAGAAGGGCCAGAAGATCTCGAAGTCGAAGGGCAATGGCCTGACCATCGACGAATGGCTGCGCTACGCGTCGCCGGAATCGCTGTCGCTGTTCATGTATCGCGAGCCAAAGGCGGCGAAGCGGCTGTATTTCGACGTCATCCCGCGCAATGTCGACGACTACCAGCAGTTCCTGGAAGGCTTTCCGAAGCAGGACCCCAAGCAGCAGCTCGGCAATCCGGTCTGGCACATCCATTCCGGGACGCCGCCGAAGGCCGACATGCCGGTGACGTTCCAGCTGCTGCTGACGCTGGTGTCGTCGTCGAATGCCGAGAATGCCGAGACCCTGTGGGGCTTCATCGGCCGCTACCGGCCGGGCGTGACGCCGCAGACGCATCCGAAGCTCGACGCGATGGTCGGCTACGCCATCAATTATTACCGCGACTTTGTCGCGCCGACGAAGACGTTCCGCGAGCCGACCGAAGGCGAGCGCGTGGCGCTGCAGGACCTGCGCGATGCGCTGTCGAACCTGCCGGCGGAGGCGCCGGCCGAGGACATCCAGAACGTGGTCTATGAGATCGGCCGCCGCGAGCCGTTCCTCGACCACGCCAAGAAGGGCAAGGACGGCCGGCCCGGCGTGTCGCTGGACTGGTTCAACATGCTCTATCAGGTGCTGCTCGGCCAGGAGAAGGGCCCGCGGTTCGGCTCCTTCGTCGCGGTCTACGGCCTCAACAACGCGGTGGCGATGATCGACGGTGCGCTGGCGCGCTCCGCGTGATGGCCATGCTGCTGGCCTCAAAAAAGGTGTCGTCCCGGCCTTGAGCCGGGACGACAGCGTAATGTTTGGCGGTGCCCTTTGCCCCGCACGGGCGGTCGACTACACCCCCTGCAGCACAAAGCGGCGGTCGAGCTTCTGCACCGGACGGGCGTTCATCGGATAGAGCTTGGCGAATTTCGCCACGTCGGCTTCCGCCACCTGGATCGGATCGGCCAGCAGCAGCCACTCGACCACTTCCGAGCAGGGCGGCGTCGTCAGCGAGCCGGCATAGCGATAATACGAGCGGCGGTTGGGCAGCATCTGGTTCGGATTGATGCGCGCATCGGCCTTGACCGCGGGGCCTTCCTTGTCGGGCATCGTCGCCACGATCTGCGCAAAGGCAGGATTGGGACGGCCCGTCGTCATGAGCACGCCGACCACGGCGAGCCCGCCCGAGGCGGCGCGGTGCACGAAATGCGCCTCCATCGGATAATTCTTGCCGCCGATCTGGTGCTCGCTCGGCCGATGGAAATGCACCTGCAGCAGCTTGTAGGTGGTGCCGTCGAGCTTCAGGGTGCCGCTGCCGTCGGCGAAGTTGAGCTGGATGGTGTGGCCGTTATTGACGATGGTGTCGGCGGTCTTGGCCCAGCTCAGCTTGAAGTCGGGCAAGCGGGCCTGGGTCGCGTGCTCGATGTCGATGGGAGATTGCTGGCTGCCGATGCTGCAGACCTTGTTGGCCGCATCGAGATCGCCCCATTTGGCGGGTCCAGTCGCCCCCTCATAGCTCCAATGCGGAGCGCCCTCGGCGGCAAAGCCCGGCTGGGCGCAGACAGGACAGAGAGCGAGCCCGGCGAGGGCCTTCAAGGCGTTGCGGCGGTTCATGGCAATCTCCAAAAACGACGGGTGTGATGCATGCAATCGGTGCGGGGCGTCGGCGCAGCGTTGAGCGCGATCGCGAATCGCAAGCCTCAGAAGAGCCGAATTCGGTTAATCCTTGCTGAGGAACGGGCCACATCCGGGTGAACCCGTGATGACACGGGGCAGCTTCACCGAGCCGGCGCCGGCCGCCGCGGGACAATCGATGCTTGAGTTCGCCGACACCTGCCGATACGGTCGTCCGCATCCCGAAAAACATCAGCAAACTCAAGATCGAGCAGGATCGCGCGAAGGTGCCCAAAATCTACAAAATCTGCTCAGCTTCGGCCTGGCGCGAGGCGGAGCGGTCGGGCGTCTATCGCGGCAGCGCCGACGATCTGCGCGACGGATTCATCCATTTCTCGACCGCGGCCCAGGTACCGGAGACCGCGCGAAAGCACTTCTTCGGGCAGAACGCGCTGTTCCTGGTCGAGGTCGAGGCCGACGCGCTGGGCGCCGCGCTGCGCTGGGAGCGGTCCCGCAATGACGAGCTGTTCCCGCATCTGTATGGCGAGCTCGATGTGGGCGCGGTGACTGCGGTTCACCAGATGCACAGCCGGGCCGATGGCGGCCACGACATTCCGGAACTCACGCCGTGATTCGCGCCTTCGATCAGCTCTCGCTGCCGCTGTTGCGCTGGCTCGACGCCGAGGACGCGCACCGGCTCGCCATTCAGGGCCTGAAGCTGCTGCCGGCGATCAAGCCACGGCCGGACGATGCCAAGCTCGCGGTGCGCGCCTTCGGGCTCAACTTTCCGAACCCGGTCGGCATGGCCGCCGGCTTCGACAAGAACGCCGAGGTGCCCGACGCGCTGCTGCGGCTCGGCTTCGGCTTCGTCGAGATCGGCTCGGTCACGCCCCGGCCGCAGAGCGGCAATCCGCGCCCGCGGCTGTTTCGCCTGGAGCGTGACGAGGCCGTCATCAACCGCATGGGCTTCAACAATGACGGCGCCGAGATCGTGCTGCGGCGGCTTGCCGGCCGCGCCAATCAGGGCGGCATCGTGGGCGTCAATGTCGGGGCCAACAAGGATTCGGCCGACCGCGTCGCCGACTACGTCCGGCTGATCGAGACCTTCGCGCCGGTCGCGAGCTATTTCACCGTCAATATTTCCTCGCCGAACACGCCGGGCCTGCGCAATCTGCAGCAGGCCGCGCAGCTCGATGAGCTCTTGTCCAAGGTATTGGAGGCGCGCGACCGCGTCCGGCGCAAGGCTGGCGACACGCCGGTGCTGCTCAAGATCGCGCCCGATCTCAGCCTGGCCGAGCTCGACGACGTCGTCCATGTCGCGCGCTCGCGCGGCGTCGACGGCATGATCGTCTCGAACACCACGCTGGCGCGGCCGAATAGTTTGCGCGAGCAGTTGCGCGCCAAGGAGCAGGGCGGCCTGTCCGGCCGGCCGCTGTTCCGGCTGTCGACCCGCATGGTGGCGGAGACCTTCGTCCGCGTCGAAGGCGCCTTCCCGCTGATCGGCGTCGGCGGCATCGACACCGGCGGCGCCGCACTGACCAAGATCCGCGCCGGTGCCAGCCTGATCCAGCTCTATTCCTCGCTGGTCTATAAAGGGCTCGGCCTGGTCGAGAGCATCAAGGCCGACCTGACCTCGACCTTGCTGCGCACGGGGCGTGACTCGCTCTCGGAGATCGTCGGCGCCGACGCAGCGACCATCACCGCCGAGGACTGGCCGGTTTAGGTGTGGCCGAGCGGTCGCGGCATTGTCCGCTGTCATCCCCGCGCAGCCGGGGATCCAGCACGCCGCGGCGGCCGTTATTGAACCGAGACGGCACGGCGTACTGGATCGTCCGCCTGCGGACGATGACAGTTTACGATGCTGGGCCAGCCGGGCCTTTGCCGAACGACGCCTTCAGCAGCGCTGGATAGCGCGCGGCCTGGAAGCCGCCGCGGGCGGCGTAGAAGCCGAGCATCGCGATCCACAGCCCCGTATTGCCGAAGCCGCGCAGCGCAAACCAGATCGCGAGGAACACGGCCAGCGCCGCCACCATGAGGTTGCGCATGTCGCGGGCCCAGGTGGCGCCGATATAGACGCCGTCGAACGCGAAGGCGAACACCGACAGCAGCGGCGAGGCCACCACATAGGGCAGATAGTCGCGCGCGGCGCTGCGCACGGCTGGACTCGCCGTCATCACGTCGATCAGCGCCGGTCCGAACAGCGCCAGCACCACGGCGACAACGAGCGCGAAGCCGAAGCCCCAGGCGAGCACCAGGCGGGTGGCGCCGGCAAACGCGTCTCTGTTGCGCGCGCCATAGGCATAGCCACAGAGCTGCTCGGCGGCGTTGGCGAGCCCGTCGAGGAAGAAGGCCGCGACCAGCAGGAAATTGTTCAGCACTGCGTTGGCCGCGAGCGTCGTGTCGCCGGCGCGCGCGCCCTGCGAGGTAAAGAACAGGAATGCCACGATCATCGCCGCGGTGCGGATCATGATGTCGCGGTTGACTGCCATCATGTGCATCAGCTTGGCGCGGTCGAACAGCGCGCGCCGCGACAGCGCGGCCGCGGGCCTGACCAGCCGATGCGCCAGCAGCAGGCCGATCGCGACCCCGAAGGTCTCCGCGATCACGGCGGCGATCGCCGCACCGGCAATGCCGGTCTCCATCACCTGCACCAGCAGGATGGTCGCCGCCATGTTGATCAGATTGATCGCGATCTGCACCGCGAGCGCGAGCCGGGCCCGCGCCAGGCCGACCAGCCAGCCGAGCAGGACATAATTGGCGAGCGCCAGCGGCGCCGACCAGATCCGGATCATGAAGTAGGTCCGGGCAGCGCCGCGCACGGCCTCGCTGCCGCCCATCAGCTCGAACAGCACCGCCGCGAGCGGCACCTGCACCGCGATCAGCCCGAGCCCGACCAGCCCCGCCAGCGCCAGGCCGCGGATCAGGACCATCAGCATCTCGTCGCGTTCGCCGGCGCCGAGCGATTGCGCGGTAAAGGCGAGCGTGCTCGCGCGCAGGAATGCGAACAGCCAGAACAGGCAGTCGAAGATCACCGAGGCCATGGCCACGCCGCCGAGCATCGCGGGCGCGCCGAGCCGGCCGATCGCGGTGGTCGCGACAATGCCGATCAAGGGCGTGGTCAGGTTCGCGATCATCGCAGGCCCTGCGATGTCGAACACCTGCCGGCTGGTGATGGCCGGCCTCTTGAATCCCGGTGAATGCAACGGACTGCTCGCTCGCTTGGCCGGGTCGCAATGCGTCGCGCTGGTGCGGCGGATCTCAGCCTCGGTCAGGACCCGAGCTTAGCCGGCCTTCCCGGTATGAGGCTATAGATCAATCGTCATACCGTCATGCGCCGCCGCATGCGGCAGGGTCTCCAGCCGGGAGAGCATGTCCGGGCCCAGATGGGTGAGCACGAGCCGCTTCGGCCTGATCGCGTCGAGATGCGCCGCGAGCGCAGCCAGGCTGAGATGGTTCTTGACCGGCCTGTCGAACGTATAGGCTTCGGCGATGAACAGGTCGGCGTCGCGGCCCAGCGGGATCAGGCTGTCGGTCCATTCCGTATCGGCCGTATAGGCGATCACGCGTCCCTCGGCCGCGATGCGATAGCCGAGAAACGGCCCGCCCGAACCGCCATGCACGACCGCGAACGGCGTCACGCCGATGTCGCCGAAGCGCGTCGTGCGCTCCGGCGCGAGCTCGATCACCGCCAGCTCGAATGTCCGTGGCGTCGACGAGGAATGCTCGAACAGCGCCTCCATCACCTGCGTCAGCCGCGTCGCGATGCCGGCGGGGCCCGCGATCACCAGCGGCTGCGTCCGCTTCGAGAACTGCGCGTCGAGCAGCAGGAACGGAAGCCCGGCGAAATGGTCGCCATGGAAGTGCGTGATCAGGATCAGCGAGACATCGTTGCAGGCGATGCCGAGCCGCTTCAGCGCCGGCGGCGACGAGGCGCCGCAATCGATCAGCAGATTGGTGCTGATGCCCGTCAGGTGGAAGCAGGTGTGGGACCTGCCACCCGATCCGAACGCGTCACCACAGCCGACAAAGCGGAGCTGCATCGGCTGCGTCTTGTCATCTGCCGCGCGGAGCGAACAGCCGCGACAGGAACCAGAGCGGGATCACGATCACCGCGCCGAGCAGGAAGTAGCGCCACAGCCAGTTGAAGGCGTCGAAGCCGAGCTCATAGAGCCGGATGAACAGCAGCCGGATGCTGTGGATGATGTTGAGCGGATCGAAGCCGATCGCCGACAGCACCACGCCGACCAGGATCGACAGCAGCACCAGCCGGAACGCCACCGACAGCGGCGAGCCGCCGAGAAAACGATACAGGCCATCCGAGCTGCGCGCGCGGGCCGGATAGTCCCTGATGTCATTCGACATGTCATCGTCTCCAATGCCGGCTCGCCGGCGGATTCGTGCCGCGATTATAAAGCACGGCAGGGCAGGTGGGGAACCCGCCTCAGCGCCGCAAGCGGGTTACTTGCATTTAATGTTCCCGCGATGTTGGACCTTCGGCTGTGAATTGTCGTCATGGCCGGACTTGCCCCGGCCAACCATCTTGCTTGACGGATGGATGCCCGGGCCTTCGCCGCGCCGAAGCGGCTTCGGCGGCGCAGGCGGGTCAAGCCCGGGCATGACGAGAAACAAGACGGCGCCCTGTCCATTCAGGGACGGTGTCGCACGGAAGACGCGGCACCGCGTCACCCCGCCGTCTCGCTTTTCAGCAGGCGTTCCAGCGTTTCCAGCCGGTCGGCATCCCGCGGCGGCTTGTCCCAGCGCAGGCGGTTGATGCGCGGGAAGCGCATCGCGATGCCGGATTTGTGCCGCGGCGAGCGCTGCAGGCCCTCGAAGGCAACCTCCAGCACCAGCCCCTGCTCGGGCTCGTGCACGACATGGCGGACAGGGCCGAACTTCTCGGTGGTGTTGCGGCGGACGAAACGATCGATCTGCAGCAGTTCCTCGTCGGTGAAGCCGAAATAGGCCTTGCCGACAGGGACGAGCTGATCGCCGGCTTCACCCGCCGTCCACACACCGAACGTGTAGTCGGAGTAGTAGGATGAGCGCTTGCCGTGGCCGCGCTGCGCATACATCAGCACGGCATCGATGATGTGCGGATCGTGCTTCCACTTCCACCATTGTCCTTTGGGCCGGCCCGGCAGATAGGGCGCGTCGCGCCGCTTCAACATCACGCCTTCGACCGCTTCGGCGTCGTCGCCGGCGCCGGCCGATGCGGGATTGGCGCGCGCCGCTTTCAGTTCCTCCCAGCTCGCGAAGGCGATCGTCGGCGACAGGTCGACGCGCGGATCGTCCAACCGCCGGATGAACGCCTCGAGCTGTTCGCGCCGTTCGGCGAAGGGCCGCTCGCGCAGATCACTGCCTTCGTCGCCGAGCAGGTCGTAGGCGCGCAGATGGATCGGATATTCCTTCATCAGCTTTGGCGACACGGTCTTGCGGTTCAGCCGCTGCTGCAGCACGTTGAAGCTCTGCACGCGCTTCTCGCGCACCACCAGCAGCTCGCCGTCGAGCGCGCCGGGCAGATGCAGGGATGGCAACAGATCAGGGAAGCTCGGCGTGATGTCCTCGCCACTGCGCGAATACAGCCGCGTCACGATGCGTCCGTCGCTGTCGCGGCCGCTGACCGCCTGCACGCGGATGCCGTCCCATTTCCATTCGGCGATGTAGTCGGCCGCATTCATGCTCGCGAAATCGTCGTCTTCGACGGCATGCGCGAGCATCACGGGCCGGAACGGCGCGGGATCGCTGTTGACGGGTTTGTCGCCGCGGCCCTCGAGCCAGGCGAACAGGTCGAGATAAGGCGGCGACAGCCCCGGCCAGACCAGCTCGACCTCATGCGGGTCCTTGTCGCCGAGCGCGGCCACCGCGGTCTTGGCGAGACGTGCCGATATGCCGATGCGAAGTGCGCCGGTGACCAGCTTCAGCAGCGCCCAGCGTCCGGTCTCGTCGAGCTCGTCGAGCCATTGCGCCAGCTGCCGCGGCATCTCGGTCTTGCCGAGCGTGCGCAAGGTGGTGACAACCTCGGTGAGCGTCGGGGGTGGCGGATTGTTGTGTCCTGCTGCGTGAGCTCCTGGTGGGAGCGCTTCCGGGAGACTGCCCGTGGGGACACCCCCTCCCTGACCCTCCCCCACAAGGGGGGAGGGAATGGAGAGGGCGGGCGCTGAGGAACGGAGGATGTCTGTTGGAGCCACGTTCGAGGCCGTGCCGGCGGTGGATGCCGCACGCCCTGTCGATGCCGTGGGTCCCATTGCCGATGGCATCCCAGGTGCAAGCGCCACGCGCAACTGCGCTCCCTCCCCCCTCGTGGGGGAGGGCTGGGGAGGGGGGGGCCCCGCGACGTGCTGCTGCTGATGCGCACCGCCCTTCGGCCACATCAGCGCGACGGTCTCGGAGAGGTCACCGACGTAATCATACGACAGCGCGAACAGCACCGGGTCGGTGCGGGCGGCGATGAGGTCGCGGATCAGCGCCGGCTTGGCGTGCTTGAACGACAATGCGCCGGTCAGCGCGCCCAGCGCGTAGCCGCGGTCGGGGTCCTCGGCCTCGCGGAAATACGACGTCAGCAGGCGCAGCTTGTTGTTGCGGCCCGGCTCATAAGCGAGGCGGTCGAGCAGCTCGGCGAAGCGGTTCATGCCTCGGCGTCCTCCGTGGCCGCCGCCTCGCTCTCCTCCTCGTCGCCATAGCCGACCAGGTCGAGCGGCCGTGCCGCGAGGCCCTTGCTCCGGCACCAATGCACCAGCGCGTCCTCCTGGCCATGCGTGACCCACACTTCGCCGGCGCCGGTCGCCGCGATGGTCGCGGTCAGCCCGTCCCAGTCGGCATGATCCGAGATCACCAGCGGCAGCTCGACGCCGCGCTGCCGCGCGCGGGCGCGCACCCGCATCCAGCCCGAGGCGAAGGCGGTCACCGGATCGGGAAAACGCCGCGTCCACAGATCGGAGGTCGCGCTTGGCGGTGCGAGCGTGATGGTGCCGGCAAGCTCCGCCTTCTTGACGCCCTTCACCGGCCTGAGCTCGCCGAGCGCGATGCCCTTGTCCTGGTAGTAGCGCGTGATCTTCTCCATCGCGCCATGCAGGTAGATCGGAGCATCGTAGCCGGCCTCGCGGATCAGCGCGATCACGCGCTGCGCCTTGCCCAGGGAATATGCCCCGACCAGATGCGCGCGCTCCGGAAACAGCGCGACCGACGCCAGCAGCTTCTTCACTTCAGCCGCGGCGTCGCCATGGCGGAACACCGGCAGGCCGAACGTCGCCTCGGTGATGAAGACGTCGCATTGCACCAGCTCGAACGGCGCGCAGGTCGGATCGCGCGCATCCTTGTAGTCGCCGGACGCGACGATGCAGGTGCCGCCGGAGGACACCTTGATCTGCGCTGAACCGAGCACGTGGCCTGCGGGATGAAAGCTGACCGTGGCCTCGCCGAGCCGGATCTCGTCGCCATAGCGGATCGCCTGCGTGCTGCCGGCAAAATTCTCGCCGTAGCGCAGTCGCATGATGTCCAGCGTCTCCTGCGTCGCCAGCACCGCGCCGTGGCCGGCCCGCGCATGGTCGGAATGGCCATGCGTGATCAGCGCCCGCTCGACCGGGCGCACGGGATCGATGTGGAAGCCGCCGGCCTTGCAGCACAGGCCGGCGGGAACCGGCAGCAGGATGTCTTGCGGACGCATGGCGGTCATATAGGTCTCGCGTTGGAAGAATTCAGCCTCTCAACGCTCCACTCGTCATGCGCGGGCTTGACCCGCGCATCCATCTTTTGGAATGACTCGTTCGATGATGGATGGCCGGGTCCCGCCTTCGCTGAAGCTACGGCGGGCGGGCAAGCCCGGCCATGACGACTCCGTGGTTCCCCAATGCCCCACCGCTTCTTCCTCTCCTCCGGCGACCTGATCGCCGACCGCCGCTACGAGTTTGCCCGCGACCTGCAGCTCAAGGGCGATCTGGCCGCGGCCGCCGAAGTGATGGAGCAGGCCATCGAAGTCGCCCCCAACTTTGCTTCCGCATGGTTCGAACTCGGCCAGATCAGGATCGCGCTCGGCGAAACGGACAAGGCGATCACCGCCTTCCAGAACGCCTGCGCCGCCGATCCGGATGACCGCCACGGCGCCGGCGTGCGGCTGATGCAGCTCGGTGCCGCGCCGCTGTCGGATATGCCCAAGGCCTATGTGCGGTCGCTGTTCGACCAATATGCGCCGCGCTTCGAGGCCGAGCTGATCGAGCGGCTCAATTACCGCGCGCCGGCGATCCTGTTCAAGGCGGTGCTCGCGGTGCGCGTGGCCGAGAAGAAGCCGGCTTATTTTCAGCGCGCCATCGATCTCGGCTGCGGGACGGGCCTTGGCGCCGCGGCCTTCGCCAAGAATGTCGACAGCTTCATCGGCATCGACCTGTCAGCCGGAATGATCGCGCAAGCGCGCGAAACGGGGCTCTATGCCGCGCTCGAAGTCGACGACATGACGGCCGGCCTGCAGCGGCAGCCCGACCTGTCAGCCGACCTCGTCCTGGCTGCCGACGCGATGGTCTATGTCGGCGATCTCGCCCCGGTGCTCGCCGAGGCCCATCGTGTTTTGAGACCCAGCGGGCTCGTGACCTTCACCGTGGAGACCCATGATGGTGAGGGGGTGATCATGGGCAAGGGATTGCGCTATGCCCATGGTGCGGAATATGTCCGCGGCGTCATCCAATCGACCGGGTTGCAGCTCAAGCATCTCGAACCGGCCTCGCCGCGCACCGAGGAACAGCTGCCGGTGCGCGGGCTTGCGGTGGTCGCGACCAGGACTTGAGTCTACACGCTATTGAATGCGCTGCACGCAGCGTCGAATGCGGCAACTTCGCTCTTGCCGCAGCTCTCCCGATGCCAAAAAATGCCGGCAGTCTAGGGAGAGACAACAATGAAAAAACATCTCACGCGGCGCGATTTCTGCGCCACCGCGCTTGCGACCATCGGTGCCTCGACGATGGCCTCGCCCTATGTCTGGGCGGCCGAAAAGAAATACGATCCCGGCGCCAGCGATACCGAGATCAAGCTCGGCCAGACCGTGCCGCATTCCGGCCCAGGCTCGCTCTACGGCGTGCTCGGTCGCGTCGGCGAAGCCTATTTCCAGATGCTCAACGAGCAGGGCGGCATCAACGGCCGCAAGGTCAAGTTCCTCACCATGGACGACGCCTACAGCGCGCCGAAATGCGTCGAGGCGACGCGGCGCCTCGTCGAGCAGGAGGAGGTGCTCGCTCTGTACGGCTCGCTCGGCACCGCGCCGCAGACTGCGGTCCACAAATACCTCAATTCGAAGGGCGTGCCGCAGTTGCTGCTCAACACCGGCGCCTCGAAGTGGAACGATCCCAAGAACTACAAATGGACCATGGCCGGACTGCCGCTGTATCCGACTGAGGCGCGCATCCTCGCCAAGCATGTGCTGAGCGTGAAGCCCGAGGCCAAGATCGGCATCCTCTATCAGAACGACGATTTCGGCCGCGACTTCCTCGGCCCCTTCAAGAAGGTGCTGGCCGATGCCGGCGGCAAGGCCCAGGTGATCATGGAGCAGACCTATGATCTCACCGAGCCGACGGTCGATTCGCAGCTGATCAATTTGTCGAAGTCTGGCGCCGACGTATTCTACAACATCACCACCGGCAAGGCGACGTCGCAGTCGATCCGGAAAGTGGCCGAGCTCGGCTGGAAGCCGTTGCAACTGCTGTCTGCCGGCTCGACCGGCCGTTCGATCCTGTCGGCTGCCGGTCTCGAGAACGCCAAGGACATCGTCGCCATCCGCTATTCCAAGGATGCCGGCGTGCCGCAATGGAAGGACGATCCGGACGTCAAGGGTTTCGAGGCACTGCGCGCCAAGTACCTGCCCAACATCGACCCCGACAACACCATCGCCTATGCCGGCTATGGCCAGGCGGTGTCGATGGGCGAGATCCTGCGCCGCTGCGGCGACACGCTGACCCGCGAAAATGTACTGAAGCAGGCCACCACGCTGGCCGGCTTCCACTCGCCCTTCTTCCTCGACGGCGTCAATTTCGCTTATACGCCCGATGACTACACGCCGATGAAGACGCTCTATATCTCGATCTTCGACGGCAAGGATTGGAGCATCTCCGAGAAGCCGATGACCGAGTAGGGGGCGCGCTTAGTCGTCATCGCGAGCGCAGCGACGCGATCCAGAGTCTTTCTACGGATAGAGCCTGGATTTCGTCGTCGCTGCGCTCCTCGCAGTGACGAGGTGGGCAGAGCTGCAGCCTGACATTCTGCTGTCGTCCCTGCGAACGCAGGACCCCCTAACCACCGGCCGTGGTGGGACTATGACTGCAGTTGCGCCTCACGGATGGATTCCGCAGTATGGGTCCGTGCGTTCGCAGGGACGACGGCGGAAATCGGGGAGGCGCTGGTCCGCCCCAGCAAGGGCCGGATGCCAGCGGTGTTTCCCGCGGCGGCTCGGCTGCCTCGGGCCTCGACGAACCGCGGGCGACTGCCTACCTTCCCCCGGTGCCGCCCCGCATCTCACCAGTCCCGCCTGACGACAGCGCCGCGCTGCCGGACCATCTCAATAGATGGTTCGCGGCGCGCGGCTGGGCGCCGCGTGCGCATCAGCTGGCGCTGCTGGACAAGGCGCGCGCGCAGCGCTCGGCGCTGCTGATCGCCCCCACCGGTGCCGGCAAGACGCTGGCCGGGTTCCTGCCGACCCTGGTGGAGCTCGGCTCCGCGGTTGCGACACCGCACCGATCGGCTCTCGCCAAGCAAGCCGCTCTCTCCACTCCTTTCCCCCTCGTGGGGGAGGGGCGAGGAGGGGGGCCGCCGGCGGCGGCGCCAATGGTGGAATCCGCTCCGCAACAGCCCGCTTCTCAGCAATCGGCAACTGCCGACACCGCAGCGAAGCAGCCCGCCAGATTCATCGCCCGCCCCGCCGGCCTGCACACCCTCTACATCTCGCCCTTGAAGGCGCTCGCCGTCGACATCGCGCGCAATCTCCAGGCGCCGATCTCCGAGATGGGCCTGCCGATCAAGGTCGAGACCCGGACCGGCGATACGCCGGCGTCACGCAAGCAGCGGCAGCGACGCTATCCGCCCGACATCCTGCTGACGACACCCGAGCAGCTGGCGCTGTTGTTGTCGTCGGACGACGCGCCGCATCTGTTTTCCTCGCTCCAGCGCGTGGTGCTGGACGAGCTGCATGCGCTGGTCACCTCCAAGCGCGGCGATCTGTTGTCCCTCGGGCTGGCGCGGCTGTGGCGCCTCGCGCCCGGTCTGCGCATGATCGGCCTGTCGGCGACCGTCGCGCAGCCGGAGCAGCTCGCGCGCTTTCTGGTGCCGCAGCCGAATGGCAGCAGCGTCGCCGCCGACGTCGTCGTCGCCGGGGGCGCTGCGCCGCCGCTGGTCGAGATGCTGGACACGCAGGAGCGCCTGCCCTGGGCCGGCCATAGTGCCCGGCACGCGCTGGCCGAGATGTACGAGCTCATCAAGACGAACAAGACCACGCTCGTCTTCGTCAACACCCGCAGCCAGGCCGAGATGCTGTTCCAGGAGTTCTGGCGGATCAACGACGACAATCTCGCCATTGCCCTGCATCATGGCTCGCTCGACGTCGCGCAACGCCGCAAGGTCGAGGATGCGATGGCGGCCGGCAGGCTCCGCGGCGTGGTCTGCACATCCTCGCTCGACCTCGGCGTCGATTGGGGCGACGTCGACCTCGTCATCAATGTCGGCGCCCCCAAGGGCTGCTCGCGGCTGATGCAGCGCATCGGACGCGCCAATCACCGGCTCGACGAAGCCTCGCGCGCGGTGCTGGTACCGGCCAACCGCTTCGAGGTGCTGGAATGCTCGGTCGCGATCGAGGCCATCGCCGACAATGCGCAGGATACGCCGCCGCTGCGCACCGGCGCGCTCGACGTGCTGGCCCAGCACGTGCTCGGCTGCGCCTGCGGCGAGCCGTTTGCCAGCGATGAGCTTTATGCCGAGGTGATCACGGCCGCGCCCTATGCACAGCTGTCGCGTGCCGATTTCGACGATGTCGTCGACTTCGTCGCGTCCGGCGGCTACGCGCTGAAGACCTATGAGCGCTTCGCGCGCATCAAGCAGGACGCTAAAGGACGCTGGCGCGTCGCCAATCCCAAGGTGCGGCAGAGCTATCGCTTGAACGTCGGCACCATTGTCGAGGAGGCGATGCTGAAGGTGCGGCTGGTGCGCTCGCGCGGCGGGGCCAAAGGGACGACCGGCGCGATCGCGCGCGGCGGCCGGCTGCTCGGCGAGATCGAGGAATACTTCATCGAGGGTCTCACACCGGGCGACACCTTCGTGTTCGGCGGCGAGATCGTGCGCTACGAGGCGCTGGCCGAGGATCAGGTCTACGTGTCGCGCGCCAACGACGCCGATCCGAAAGTGCCATCCTACATGGGCGGCAAGTTCCCGCTGTCGACCTATCTCGCCGAGCGCGTCCGCGGCCTGCTCGACGATCGCAAGGCGTGGATGCAATTGCCGGAGCAGGTGCGCGACTGGCTCGCGCTGCAGACCGATGTCTCGCGGATCCCTGCCCGGCGCGAGCTGCTGGTCGAGACCTTTCCTCGCTCCAACAAGCATTACCTCGTCTGCTATCCGTTCGAGGGCCGGCTCGCGCATCAGACGCTGGGCATGCTGCTGACGCGCCGCTTGGAGCGCGCGCGCGCCCGGCCGCTCGGCTTCGTCGCCAATGAATATGCGCTGGCGGTGTGGGGGCTCGGCGACATGTCGCTGATGGTGAGCCAAGGCCGGCTGGATCTCGCCGCGCTGTTCGATCCGGACATGCTGGGCGACGATCTCGAGGCGTGGCTCGCTGAATCCGCGCTGATGAAGCGCACCTTCCGCTCCTGCGCCATCATTTCCGGACTGATTCCCCGCCGTTTCACCGGCGAGGAGAAGACGCGCCGCCAGGTGCTGTTCTCGACCGATCTCGTCTACGACGTGCTGCGCCGGCACCAGCCCGATCACATGCTGTTGCGCGCCGCGCGCGCCGATGCCGCCACCGGCCTGCTCGATCTGCGCCGGCTCGGTGATATGCTTAAGCGCATCGAGAGCCGAATCACCCATCGTCCGCTCGATCGCGTCTCGCCTCTGGCGGTGCCGGTGATGCTGGAAATCGGCCGCGAATCCGTCTATGGCGAGGCAGCCGACGAGCTCCTGGCCGAGGCCGCCGAGGAACTCGTCAAGGAGGCGATGGGGTAGTAGCAGCGAGGCGGAATTGCGGGGGACGATCTGCTCATCGGGGATGATGGACGTCGCCGGAACCGCGCTGCGGGTCGATCTCTCCGGTGCGCTGGTGTGGGACGCGCAGCGCCTGCTCGTCGTCTCCGACCTGCATCTGGAAAAGGGGTCGAGCTTCGCCGCGCGCGGCACCCTTCTGCCGCCGTTCGACACGGTTGCGACCTTGCAGCGGCTTACCGCCGTGATCGCGCACTACGATCCCCGCACCGTGATCGCGCTCGGCGACAGCTTTCATGACCGCGAGGCACATCAGCGTCTCACCGGCGACGACCGGGCCTGCATCGCCAATCTGCAGGTCGGCCGCGACTGGATCTGGATCACCGGCAATCATGATCCGGCGCCACGCGGCGTCGGCGGCGAGGTCGCCGACGCGATCACGCTCGGTGCCGTGACGTTCCGCCACGAGCCGACCGGTGCGCGCGGCGAGATCGCCGGTCATCTGCATCCGAAGGCGCGGGTGGCGACGCGGGCGCGCACCTTGGAGCGCCGTTGCTTCGTCTCCGACGGCGAGCGCGCGGTGATGCCGGCCTTCGGCGCCTATGCCGGGGGCTTGAGCGTGCGCGACGCCGCGTTCGCAAAACTGTTCCCGAAGCGCGCCTTCATCGCGCACGTGCTAGGGGATACTCGCCTGCACAGCATCGCCGCGGCGAGGTGTTATTAGTTGGATTCGTGATCTTGCGTCGGCACGTCTGAATCTGACGTGACGATGCCCACCAAGACTTCTGCTGCGCCCTCTCCCCCGCTTGCGGGGGAGAGTTGGAGAGGGGGGCGCCACGGGCACCGCCGTTGGAGCGGCCCCCTCCCTAGCCTCCTCCGCAAGCGGGGGAGGGAATGTACCGCGTGGCGCGATGGTCAGAGAAGCCGCGGACGCCAGCCGTCAAGCCGCCTTCGCCTGAACCTTGTCGCAGAACTCGGCCAGCCGGTCGGCCAGGCGCAACGTCGCCGGGCTGGCATCGGGCGAGGCGACCAGCGCCACCTCGGTGCGGTCGATCGGCGCGAATCCTTCGCGGGCGGTCAGCACGCGATGGTCTGACTGTACCGACATCTCCGAGAGGATGCTGAGGCCCATGCCGGCCGCGACCGCGGCCTGGATGGCGGCGAGGCTCGACGAGGTGTAGGCCATGTGCCAGGCGCGCCCTGCGCTCTCCAGCGCATGGATCGCGCGGGTGCGGTAGATGCAGCCGAGCGGAAATCCGATCAGCGGCAGCGAGCCGCTGTCGAGATTGACGGGATGACTCTTGCTGGTCACCCAATGCACCTGCTCCGGCCACGCGGCGATCGCTGCCCTGGTGTCGTCGACGCCGCGCTTGAGCAGGGCGAGGTCGAGCTCGCCGCGCTCGATGTCGCGCTTGAGGTTGAGGCTCTGGTCGGCGCGCACGTCGAGCCGCAGATTGGGATGGGCGCGCGAGAACGCGGCGAGCAGCTTGGCCAGCCGGTAGGCGGCGAAATCCTCGGGGATGCCGAGCTTCACCGCGCCGTCAGGTCCCGGCCGCGCCACGACATCGCGGGCCTCCTCGGCGAGCGCGAGCAGGCGGCGGGCATAGGACAGCAGCCGCTCGCCGGCCTCGGTCGGCGTCACCGCGCGGCCGTCGCGATTGAGCAGCGTCTGGCCGAGGTCCTCCTCCAGCCGCCGGATCTGCTGGCTGACGGTCGATTGGGTGCGGTGGACGCGCTCGCCGGCCCGGGTGAAGCCGCCGGCATCGACCACCGAGACGAAGCTGCGCAAGAGCTCCAGGTCGAGCATCGGGAACCGTCATTCAAAAATCCACTGAGTTTCAGTCTATCATTTAATTTCCAAATGCGAAAGAACAGCCCTACATCGGCGCCAGAGGAGTTCCCCGATGTCGTCTGTTTCGTCCCCGGCTGCCGTGACCCCGATGAAGTCGACCCTGCTGCCGCTCGAGATCGGCCTGTTCTGCCTGTTATGGAGCTTCGCCTTCGTGGCCGGCAAGATCGGCGTCACCTATTGCCCGCCTTTGCTGCTGCTCGCAGCGCGTTTTTCGCTCGCCGGCGTCCTGATCCTGCTCGTCCCCGTCATTCGCGGCGAGCTGCGCATGGGCTTTCGTGATGCCGCGGTGTTTGCGATCATCGGCATCGCTAACAACGCGCTGTATCTCGGCCTCGGCTACACTGGGCTGCAGACGGTGTCGGCCGGGCTGGGTGGCCTGATCGTCTCGGCCAATCCGGTGTTCACCGCGGTGTTCGCCGCGTTGCTGCTCGGCGAGCCGCTGACCCTGCGCAAGGTCGCAGGGCTGGCGCTCGGCACCATCGGCGTTGCGATGATCGTCTGGCACCGCATGTCGGTCGGGACCGACCAGCTCGAAGGCATTCTCTACACGCTGGCGGCCTTGGCCTCGATCGTCACCGGAACCATCCTGTTCAAGCAGCTCGCGCCGAAGGGCAGCCTGTGGGTCGGCAATGGCATCCAGAACCTCTCCGCCGGCCTCGTGCTGTGGCCGGTCGCGCTCAGCGTCTCCAGCGTTCATGACATCGTGCCGAATCCGCAACTGCTCGGCGCCTTCGCCTTCCTCGTGCTCGGGGGCTCGATCCTCGCTTATGTGCTGTGGTTCCATCTCCTGAAAGTGTGTGGCGCGACCGCCGCCAGCGCCTATCACTTCGTGATGCCGCCGCTGGCGATGATCTTCGCCTTTGTCGTGCTCGGCGAGCACGTCGCGTTGCAGGACCTGTTCGGCGTCGTCCCCGTCGCCATCGGCATCTATCTGGTGACGCGCACGCCGGCGCCGAAGAATGGCTAATCCCGCCGGAACACGATCGACGCCATCCACCCTGTCAGCAGCGCCATTGCCGTGGTGACCAGGCCGTACACCAGACCGTTCTGCCGCGCCGACGTCGCTACGAACTGTTCGAAGCCGACCTTGACGATCTCGAACGCCGTCTCGGACTTGGTGACGAGCGCCCCGTCGGCGAGCAGCTTGATCTCGATCTCATAGGTGCCGATCGGCACCGCCGCGGGCAGCGGAATGCCGGTGCGGAACAAGGTCGGCGTCAGGAAGGTCACGGCGGATGTGTCCTCGCGATACAATCCATGCTGGGACTGCAGCCTGATGAAGGCGCTGCGGAACGCATCGTTCGGCACCACGTCGGCGTAATCCGGCCCGACGCGCTGGGTCAGCAGGACGTTGTTCAGGCCGAGCTGCTGCCGGCGCTGCACCTCAGGCGCGGCCATCGCGTCGAACGGACGGTTGGCGAACAGCGCGAGATAGCCGGGCACCTTCAGGAATTGCCGGGAATCGGTGTTGATCCAGATGCCGAATTTGCGCTCCTTGCGCCGGGTCACCATGTCGGCGCGCGGCCCGCGCACGGTGACCACGAGATCATAGGCGGACCGGCTCGCTGGCGTCTGCGCGTCCTTCTCGACCGAGCCGAACAGCACCAGCTCTTCGCCGGAATAATTTGGCGTCACCGTGACGCGGTGATTGGAGACGGAGGCGATCAGGCGCTCGGCGTGGGCCCCCGCCGCTCCCGAAAGCAGCAGCAGCAGCGTCGTGCTGGCGGTGCGAAGCGGCCTCATTGGCTCTGCTCGGTTTCACGGATCGTGAACAGGTCGGCGGGGCGGATCACGAGCTCGACCGCGAAGCGGATGCCGACCGCGAGGATCAGCAGGCCGAGCAGGAGCCGCAGCTGCTCGCCGCGGATCATCTGGCCGGCGCGGGCCCCGAATTGCGCGCCGGTGACGCCGCCGACCATCAGGATCAGCGCCAGCACGGCGTCGACCAGATGGTTGCTCACCGCGTGCAGCATGGTCGCAATCATCATGGTCGCGAGCGTCAGCACCATCGAGGTGCCGATCACCGTCGAGGTCGGCACACGCAGGATATAGATCAGCAGCGGCACCAGGATGAAGCCGCCGCCAATGCCCATCACGGCGCCGAGGAAGCCGATGAGCAGCCCGATTCCGATGACGGGAATGACGGAGACGTAGATCTTGGATCGCTTGAAGCGCATCTTCAGCGGCAGGCCGTGTATCCAGACGTGACTGCCCGGCCGTCGCACCGTCGGCAGCGCGCCCTGGCGCGCCCGCATGATGGCGCGCAGGCCTTCCCAGAACATCACGCCGCCGACGCTTGTCAGCAGCGCGACATAGGACAGCGCGATCATCAGGTCGAGCTGGCCGAGTGAACGCAGCAGCGTGAAGGTCGACACGCCGAGCGCGGTGCCCAGCGTGCCGCCGATCATCAGCACCAAAGCCAGCGAGGGATCGATCGCGCGGCGCCGCCAATAGGACAGCGCGCCGGAAAACGACGATGCGGCGATGTGGCTGGACACCGAGGCGACGGCGACCGCGGGCGTGATGCCGACGAAGATCAAGAGCGGCGTCATCAGGAAGCCGCCGCCGATCCCGAACATGCCGGAAACGAAGCCGACGGCCGCGCCCATCGCCAGCAACAGGAAGATGTTGACGGGTATGTCGGCGATCGGGAGGTAAATCTGCATTCGCGCGGCCCTGCGAACGGTCCATTAGAGCATCCCGCGCGTCCGAAGCAGGTGCCGTGATCCTGCATAGCCGAAAACCGCGGCAAATGGATCAGGGATTCCCGGTCGGTTTTGTGCGTCAGAAACGGTGCAGCCGCGCCCGGTCGGGAGCGCGGCTGCTGAAGTTTTCGCCGCGCCGGTCAGACGGCCTGTCCCGACGGCGCGGCGGCCCGGTCTGCGCCCTCCTGGCGGCGGGCTTCGGCCGCAAACAGCAGCGAGAGGATCACCGGCAGCAGGGTCAGGGTCAGCAAGGTCGCTGCTGCCAGTCCGCCGATGATCGCAAAGGCCATCGGTCCCCAGAACACCTGCGGCGCGATCGGGATCATGCCGAGGATGGCGGCGAGCGCCGTCAGCAGGATCGGTCGCGCGCGGTGCCTTGCGGCCGCCTTGATGGCGTCATCGGTGGCCATGCCGCCTGCGACATTGATGTCCGCCTCCTCGATCAGGATCACGGCGTTGCGGATGATCATGCCGGCAAGCGCGATGACCCCGAGCTGGGCGACGAAGCCCATCGCGGTGCCGGTCGGCAGCATCGCGCCGACCACGCCGATCAAGCCGAACGGTGCCATGGCCAGCGCAATGCCGGTCCGCGAGAAGCTGCGCAGCTGGACCATCAGCAGCGACACCATGACCAGCAGCATCAAGGGGATGACGGCGAAGATCGACGCATTGCCCTTGGCCGCCTCTTCGACCACGCCGCCCTCGGCGATGCGATAGCCGTCCGGCAGCCCCGCCGCGAACTTGGCCACGGCAGGCGAAAGCGCCTCCGAGACGGTGGCGGGCTGGACGGCTGCGTCGACGTCGGCCTGCACGGTGATGATCGGCAGCCGCTGCCGGCGCCAGATGATCGGCTCCTCGACGCCATAGGCGACGTCAGCGATCTGGCGCAGCGGGATCGCCGCGCCGTCGGGGCCGGTGATCTGCAGATTGGCCACGGTCGCCAGATCGTTGCGCTCGAGCCCAGCGGAGCGGACGACGACGTCGACCAGCCGGTTGGCGTCGCGGACCGTCGTGACCGGGCTGCCGGAGAAGATCGTGGCGAGCGCGGCAGCGACGTCCTGCGACGACAGGCCGACGGCGCGCGCTTCGGTCTGGCGGACCTTGACCTCGACGCTCTTCTGCGGCTCGCCGGCGCTCAGATTGACGTCGCGTGTCTCGGCATTGCCGGCCACGATGTTCGCAAGCTGCATGGCGATCTCGCGCACCTTGCCGACATCGGGGCCGGTGACACGATATTTCAGCGGCCAGCCGACCGGCGGCCCCAATTCGAGCGGGTTGGCGCGGGTGATCAGGTCGGCGAACTCGGTGCGGAACGCGGCATCGAGCCTGGCCTTCACCCGGTCGCGGGCATCCAGATCCCTGGCCACGACCACCATCTGAGTCACGTTGTCATTGCTGAGCAGCACGTCCATCGGCAAATAGAAGCGGATGGCGCCGGCGCCCACATAGGTCGAGAAGCGGTCGATGTCCGGATCCGTCTTCAGCATGGCTTCGAGCCGCTTGGCCTGCACATCGGTTGCCTCGAACGAGGCGTTCTGCGGCAGTGTCAGGCTGACCAGCAGCTCGGGCCGGTCCGACGGCGGAAAGAACTGCTGCTCCAGCCGCATCGCGCCAAGGCCCGAGACGACAAGCGCCGTCAGCGAGACGATGATGGTGGCGGCCGGCCGGCGCAGCACGAGCTCGAGCAGCCGGTTGTAGGCGCGTCCGATCCGGCCGTCTTCATGGCCGTGCGCGGCCATGCTCTTCGGCAGGATCCAGGTGCCGATGATCGGCGAGAACAGCACCGCGACGATCCATGACGCCGACAGCGAGATCAGCACCACCATGAACAGCGAGAAGCAGTATTCGCCGGCGCTGGAGGCGGCGAAGCCGACCGGAATGAAGCCCGCGATCATCACGAGCGTCCCCGTGAGCATCGGAAAGGCGGTGGAGTCGTAGGCATAGGACGCTGCGCGGGCGCGATCCCAGCCGGCCTCCAGCCGCGACACCATCGCCTCCACGGTGATCATGGCGTCGTCGACCAAGAGGCCGAGCGCGATGATCAGGGCGCCGAGCGAGATGCGCTGCAGCCCGATGCCGGCGAGCTCCATGCCGACAAAGGTCATTGCGAGCACCAGCGGAATGGAGAAGGTCACGACCAGGCCGGCGCGCGCGCCGAGCGACAGGAACGACACCGCGAGCACGATCGCAATCGCCTCGACCAGCACCTTGAGGAAGCCGAAGATCGCATCCTTCACGACGCTCGACTGATCGGCGACCGCCACCATGTCGATACCGTGCGGCAGGCGGGCGCCGATCTCGGTCATGCGCTCGCGGACCGCCGCGCCGAATTCGGAGAGATTGCCAGTCGGCGCCATCGAGATCGCGAGGCCGAGCGCCTTCTCGCCATTGACGCGGAACGCGGCCGCCGGCGGGTCGACTGGAATGCGGCTGATCGTGGCGATGTCGGTCAGCGGCACGTAGCGCTGCGCGACGTGCAGGGTCACCGCCCGAAGGCTCGCCTCCGAGGCGAACGCGCCACTGACGCGCAGTGCGATCTTCTCCTCGCCGGTGCGGGTGACGCCGGCCGGCTGCACCGCGTTCTGCGCCGCCAGCGCGTTCATCACCTGCTGCGCATTAAGGCCGAAGGCGGCGAGCTTGCGTGGCGAGAATTCGACCGCGATCTGCTCTTCCTGCACGCCGAGCAGCTGGACCTTGCCGACATCCTTGACGCGCAGCACCTCGGCGCGGATCGTGTCCAGCCGGTCGCGCAGCTCGCGATCGGAGAAGCCTTCGGCCGTGAAGCCATAGATGATGCCGAACGTATCGCCGAACTCATCGTTGAAGAACGGGCCGCGCACGCCTGACGGCAGCATCGGGGCGATGTCGCCGACCTTCTTGCGCACCTGGTACCAGACGTCCGAGACGGCCTGCGGAGGCGTATCGTCGCGCAGGTTCACCATGATCACGGACTCGCCGGCGCGCGTATAGCTGTCGAGCCGATCGAGATAGGGCGTCTCTTCGAGCTTCTGCTCGATGCGGTCGGTGACGAGGTTGGTCGTGTCCGCGACGGTGGCGCCGGGCCAGATCACCGACACCACCATGGTCTTGATCGTGAAGGGCGGGTCCTCGTTGCGTGTCAGCTTAGTGTAGCTCCACGCGCCGGCCAGCAGCACCACGATCATCATGAAGATGACGAGGGATGATTGGCGCAGCGCCCAGGCCGAGAGGTTGAAGCCGGAGCCGTGACCGGAGTGGGTGTCGGGCGCGCTCATTTCACATCTCCATCAAAGGCGACAATCTGGTCGGGACGCAGCTTGCTGACGCCGGCGGTGACGATGTCGTCGCCGGCCGCAAGCCCGGAGGTGACGTAGATGGTCGAAGCCGTGTAGCGGCTGACGGTCACCGGCTTGCGCTTGAGCGTCTTGCTGCGCGGCTCGACGACATAGACCGCCGGTTGTCCGTTCTCAGCGGTCAGCGCCGAGGCGGGCAATGCGATGCTGCGCCCGGCCAGATAGCGCACCGAGCCGGTCACGACGGCGCCATAGGACAGCGGCGGCGTGTCGGGGAGGGCAACGCGGACGCGGTAGGTCCGGGTCGAGGGATCGGCGGTCGGGCTCACGTCGCGCACGCGTCCGCTCAACACCACCGATGGATCGGACACGAGCGTGACCTTCACCTCGATATCGGGCGGCGCGTTGTTGATCACACTTTCGGCGACGTTGAACACCGCGTCGCGCTCGCGCGACGAGGCAAGCCGGACCACCATCTGGCCGGCGGGCACGACTTGCCCCGCATTGGCGCCGATGGCGGTGATCACGCCGGTCTCCGGCGCGAGCAGCCGCGTGTAGCTCAGCCGCGCCTTGGCATTGGCGAGCGCGGAGGCGGCCGCGTCGAGGCGCGCCTTGGCCGAGCGCCAATTCGCGTCGGCCTCATCGACCCGGACCTGGGCGACGATCTGCTTGTCGAGCAGGATCTGCTGTCGTTCCAGCGTGGTCTTCGCCAGGCTTTCCGCTGCCGTGGCGCTGGCAAGATCCGCTTCCGCCGCACGCAGCTCGTTGGCGACGTTGGTATCGTCGAGCGTGGCGAGCAACTCGCCCTTCTGCACGCTGGCTCCGATCTCGACCTGGCGGGAGGTGACGCGCCCGTCGATCCGGAAACCGAGATCGGTCTCGACATGGGGACGAACCTCGCCGGTCTGGGTGATCTCTTCACCGCCGTCGATGGGCGTTGCCTTGACCGTCCTGACCGGGCGGGGCTTTTCAGCGGCCGGCGGCGGCTCTTGACAGGCCGCCAGTGTGAACAGGGCAAGCAACAGGGTGGCGCCTGAAGGCGCGTGCCGACTGAACGTCATGGGGAGTTTACCTCGTCGTTGAGGGAGGGACAGACAAGCCGCGGAGCATCGTGTCCGCGGCGGTAGCGGCCAGCCGAAGCAGGTCGCCGAAATCGATCTGGTTGACGGTGACCCCGAGCGTGACGATGCCGTGGACGCTGCCCCACAGCAGTTGCGTCGCAGCCTCTGCCGGCATCGCCTGCAACGCTCCGGCGCGGATCGCCTGCTCGACGCGCGCCTGCAGCCGCAGATAGGAGGCGAAGAAGTCCTGCTCGCGCGCGAGTTCGTCGAACTGCCCGAGATCGTTTTCGAGGAACATCAGCCTGAAGCGGGCGGGATCGGCGAGGGCGAATTCCGCATAGGCCCTCAGTATGCCGGCAATCGCATCGACATCGTGGTCATGAGCGGCGTCCATGGCGACGATCCGGGCGTCGAGCTCGGCAATGGCATCCGACCAGAGGGCCATCAGCACGTGCTGCTTGGTCGGAAAATAGCGATAGAGGGCTCCCGCCGTCAGTCCGATCGCGCTGGCGATGCGGCGCATCGACAGCGCCGCATAGCCCTCGCTGGCAACGATCGCCGCGGTTTCCGCCAGGATGCGGCGCCTTGTGCTGTCGAGTTCGTCCGGTGTGAGCGCGGGCCGGGCCATGCCATCTCCAAACAATCATAAACGCGTTTATTATTGATGTTTATTAAACGTGTTTTTCAATACGTCAAGAGATGTTCCGGCCGCTGCTCATCACCCAGCGACATCCTAAGCATCTGATTTTATGGAGTATATTGACCGATGACGGCCGGCGATCACAGAGGCTTGAGCTGGACGCTGACCAGTTTCATCGCCTCCGCGTCCTTCGGGTCGAGCCAGCGGATCTCGCGAGTCTGCGACATGGCCTCGATCACCTGGGATGAGACCCCCATCCGCGTCATGTAGCCGAGGATTGCGCCGGTCACGCGCTGCGTATCGGCCACGGCGTCCTCGCCCTGGGCGGCGGACGTGAACCGGTGCACGCCGAGTGCCGAGCCATCGAGGCCGTACCGGGTCTGGCCACCGGCAAAGGCGAAAACGCAGGCGCTGGCGCAGGTGGCGGGGCGAATCCGGCCGGCATCGTCCACGGCCCCCACGGCGGTGGCGAGGCCATGAGCGCGCAGGATCTCGCCCATCAGCACGCCCTGGTCGAGACTGCCGCCGGGCGAGGCCAGCAGCACGATGTCGCCGGGCTTCAGCTGCGCTTCGTCGATGCGCGCGCGCAGCCAGCCCGCCGCCGCAGGACCGATGCTGCCGCGAACAGCGAGCACGGCGCGCTTTGGCGCCAGTCCGGGAATCGCGGCGTCGGCGATCAGTCGCGACGACAGGCTGGGCGACACATACTGATCCTTCCAGAACGACCAGGCATCGGGACGCGACAGGTCGCGATAGGCGCAAATGCCGGTGCCGAGCACGATGGCGACGAAGAAGATCACCGAGCCGATCCGCCGCCACCGGACCCCTGACGGAAGGCGGTCGGTCATGTCCGGCGGCTGCGGCGGAGGAGCGGAGGTCACCGTCGAGGCCGGCCGCGGCGCAACGCGGGGACCCGTCGGCGACTGCCGGAAGCGCGCCCCGTCCTGCTGTCCGTCTTCGGCCGACACGCTCGCACTCCCTCGGGCGCCCCATGATGGTCCGCCCACCTAGCTATACGGATGGGCGGCGCGACACTATGGCGGGCGAGCGCGGGCGTTCAGAATCTTGCCGCCCGGCCGGGCGGTCTTCATCCCAATGTCCGGCGGCGGCTCGGAGCACGGCGCTCAGCGTGGCGCCGCTGCTGCGGTCCGCTTCGCCATGGCGGCCTTGGCAGCCGCCGCCCTGGCGATGGTCTGGGCGCCGTCCCAGCCACCGGCGGGCGCCGGCACATTGACCGCGTCGTCCGGCTGCGGCTCGACGGTGAAGGTCTGGATCGCGAGCTTCGCCGCGGCGAGCGACTGGGCATCGAGCCGCTTGGCGACATCGTCGCGCTTGCGGCCGGCATCGGCATCGCCCTGTGCCGCCGCGAGGCTGAACCATTTGTAGGATTCAGCGAGGTTCTGTTCGACCCCGATGCCGCGGGCATAGAGAATGCCGAGATTGTACTGGCTGTCAGCCACGCCGCGCTCGGCCGCCTTGCGGAACCACTGCGACGCGCTCTTATAGTTCGCGCCCTTGCCGCCGCCATCGGCGTCGAGCACCGCGAGATTATGCATCGCCTTGGCGTTGCCGCGTTCGGCGGCGACGACATAATAGCGGCGCGCGATGTCGGCGTCCTTCTTCACGCCGAGGCCCTTCTCGTAGAAGGTGCCGAGACGAAACACCGCCGGGATGAGCCCGGCCTGCGCGGCGCGGTCATACCATTTCGCCGCTTCCTCGTAGTTCGCGGCGATGCCCTTGCCTTCGGCGAAGCGCACGCCGACCTCGTAGGCCGCCGTCGGGTCGCCCTTCAGGGCGGAATTGCGCAGCGCCAGCCCGCCGATGCCGTCGGGCAGCTTCTCGGACGTCGGCACCTGCACGAGGCCGAGCTTCTGGCCGTTGGCCGCGGTCGGCACCGTGCCGGTGACGTCGGGCGCGGCGGCAGCGGCTGCCTGCTTGTCGGTATCCTGCGGGATCGCGAGCATCGCGATGGTCTCGGCCTCGGTCGGCATCGACCTGTTGTAGGACTGACGGTCCATCGGCGTCGGCGAGGTCAATGACGGGACGCTCTGATCCGGTGTCGCCGGCCGCGGCGAGAGGCTCGGTGTCGCCGACGGCATCTGTGCGCGCGGCGCCTCACCTTGGCTCTCCATCGGGGTGATCGGCGGTGGCGTGCTGCCGGAGTCGAGCAGCGACATCGCGAATTTGAAGGTGCCGAGCACGATCACGACGACGCTGGCGCCGACCAGCAGCGAGCGGATCTTCGATCCGATCGTCGAGACCTCCTCGTCGCCTTCAGCCGTGAGGGCGACCGTCGGCTTGTCCTTGATCTTGGCCTTTGCAGCTTCCTTTGGAATGTCCTTGACGGCTTCCTTGGGGGGCTCCTTGGCCTTCGGCTTGTCCTTCTTGGCCTTGTCCGCCTTCTTCGCGTCGACCGGCTGGGCTGCGGCTGCCGCCTGGGCGGCCCGGCGGGCCGCCGCGATGAAGCTCGAGGTCGAAACCGGTTCGCGCTTGCCGGCCGGAAGCTCGCTGAGCGCATCCTCGGAGGCCGCGATCCGTTCCGCAGGGGAGGCGGTGCGGCCGAGCGGACGCGTACCGGGCTCCAGCGGATGATCCGGCGGCAATTCGGGGACGATGGGGGTCGGGCGCGCCGCCTGGGCCGCGTGGGGCTCCAGGATCTCGGCGATCGCCTTGGGCGGGATCGGCGGTGGAGGCGCGGCCGGGGCGGCCGCCGCATGGAAGTCGCGCGGCGCTGCCGCGAAGGCCGCTTGGTTGGCAGCCGGGCTCACGATCTGCGCCGAAGGCTGCTCGGTCGCCGGGTTCGGCAGTTCGGGCCGATAAGCCGGTTCGGGCCGGGCCGGCTCGGCATAGGTCTGCGGCGCAGGCGCGCGCGCCGCCGGCATCGGCGCCTCGATCGGGGGAGCCAGAATGGCGGCGGGTTGGCTCGAGGTCGCGCGCACATTGCGCAGATCACCCTCGATCATGGCGAGCCGGTCGACGACGTGGCCGAGCGTATTGTGGACCGCTTCCAGCGAGTCCTGGGTGTTGCGATCGGTTTCGGTCTGGCTGAAGCGGATATCCGACAGCTCGCGCTTGACGACGTCGATCAGGCCGCCGTCCTGCGACGTCTCGCGTTGCGACCTGCTCTCGGCGAGTGCGGCAAAGGTCGCCTGCTGACGCTCCAGATAGCGCAGGATGTCCTGCAGCCCGTCCTCGACGCGGGTCATATTGCCGCCGCGCGGATCGTTGGCCGCCTCGAGCCGCTCGAGCAGGAAGCTGATCCGCTGCTCGAGATGGGTGATCGCCGACGAGCCGTCATTGCCGACCTGCAGCCGGTCGATGCGGTCCGACAGGCCGCGCAGCGCGTCCTCGATCTGGGCGGAATTGTCAGGCGCCGCGGCGGGCCGCTCGCGATTCTCCAAGGTCGAGGTCAGTGCCGCGATGCGCTGCTCGAGCGCCGCAAACGAATCGTGGAAGGAGTCGTGCGTGTCGCGGGCCTGCGTGACCTGGTCGACCTTCGAGGACAATTGCCGCAGATCGTCAGAGAGCCGCTCCAGCGCATCGTTGGAGGCGACGTTGGCCACGATCGCGCGCAAGGCAGTGATCGCGCTTTCGAGCTGCTGCACCGTGCCGGGGTCGTCATTGGCGCGCAGGATCAGATCGAGCTTGGTCCCGAGATTGCGAATCGCCTCGTCATAGACCGCGAGCTGCTCGGCCGGCTTCAGCGAGCCCACGACCTCGCGAATGTCGGTCAGCGCGCGTTCGATGCCGGCCAGCGCATGGCCGTCGACGCCGCTCTGGCGGTTCTCGTCGATGCGGCGCGACAGCGAGCGGATCTCGTTCTCGAGCGATTCGATCGCGCGCCGCGGCATTGCCTCGGTGATGGCGTGGCGGATCTCGGCGAGGTCGTTGCGGAAGCCGGCGATCGACTGTTCGATGCCGTCCTCAGGCCGCTGCAGCGACTCGATCTGGCTCGTGATCTTGAGGAGGTGGCGTTCGAGCTGCGAAAAATCCGGGCCGGGCGCGGCGGCCGGCGGTGGCGTCATCAACGGTGCCGCGGCGGGAGTCATCGTGGGAACGGTCGGCGGCGCCTGATGCGACGGCAGGGCGCGCGCATTGTCGAGCTCGCTCTGCCGGGCGCTGATCTCGGCGACGGCGATGTCGAACGCGCCGGGGTTCAATGGTTGAGCCGGGCGATAGAGCTGCGACGCCGCGCGCTCCACGCCGTCCGGTCCGCGATAGCGCTCCTCGGTGGCCGATTTGCGCAGCGGCGTCGAGATCTGCGACAGGCGGGCATCGAGCCGGGAAATGGCCTCGTTGAGCTGACGGGCGACGCCCTGCTCGTCGCGGGGCGTGTCCTTGCGCGCGACCGGGCGCGACATCTGCTCGATCTGACGGGCGATGGAGTCGAGCCGCTGATGAATGTCGGTGACTTCACGGGCATCGCGATTCGCCGGCGGCGTGGCGCGCGGCGGATAGCTGCTGCGGAAATCGGGCGGAGCAGATGCGCCGAGCGTGGAGTTGATCCAGTCGTTCAGCGTCATCCCGGCGCGCTGCGCCGCGGCCTCGGCCCTCTCGCGGACGGTTGGGTCGATGCCTTCATTACTCCACGGTACGCGCGAATTCATGTCTCGTCCGGTTCCGCTTCCAGCGCTCCACCCAGCGCCTCCAGCCTCCCCACGCGTCCCGGATTAGAAGATGAACGGAACCGCGCAGATCGTCTGCTCCAGGTCCGGACTTTTGGCTTTTACGGTAAATATCGGGTTAAGTTTACCATCGTCGCCGTCATAAGTTTTGCAGGCGCACGTAAGCCCCGCGCATCAGCCCGCAGTTTCCCGTGACGGGGGATCGAGCGGCCGCACGCTGCCGCTGTTGGAGATGGCCGACAGGGCGGTGATCGCCTCCTCGCACCATTCCGCCACCATGCGCTCGTGACGCAGCCCGAGGCGCAGATTGAGCAGCTTGCCCATGTCGGCCGGCGCAACGCTGCCGTCCGCATAATGCTTCTTGAGGATGCGATCGTAGCGCTCGGCGCGGTCGCGATGATGTTCGAGCCGCGCCATCAGATCGGCCCGGATCGGCGCGATGTCGGCCGCGCCCAGCGCATAGAGACGAACCAGGAGATCGTCCTTGACCGAGGCCGGCGTACTCGGCCGTGCCGCCCAGCTGCGGAAGGCTGCGCGCCCTTCGGGCGTCAGCGTGTAGACGAGCTTGTTCGGCTTGCCGGTCTGCACCACCTCGCGGCCCTGGATATAGCCGCGATCGCGCAGTCGCGACAATTCGCGATAGATCTGCTGATGGTCGGTCTTCCAGAAGAACCCGATCGAGGAATCGAAGGTCTTGGCGAGCTCGTAGCCCGTCATGGGATGTTCGGTGAGGCAGGCAAGGATGGCGTCGCCGAGGGCCATGGCCGGAAACTGCTCCCGTTTTTCTGATCGTTGTCTGCCCCGTTCCACGCTTGACATTATGCACACTGACGCATATGCGTCAATGTGCATATGGGGTGGTTGTGGTGCTGGCCTGTTCCACCCCGAGGAGACGCCCAATGACAAAGACCGGCCTCGACGGATGGTACGGCTATATGAGGTCTCACGATCTCGGCGGGTTGTGGGAGCTCTTGCACCCGGACGCCGTGTTCGAAAGTCCCGTCGTGCATACCCCGCAGCGCGGCCGCGACATCACCTTCAAATATCTCGCGAGTGCAGAGAAAGTCTTAGGCGGTCCCGGCTTCAAGTATGTCGGGGAGTGGCGTAACGCCACGGGCGCCGTGCTCGAATTCGAGAATGAGATCGAAGGCATCAAGCTCAACGGAGTCGACATCATCACCTTCGATGACGCTGGTCTGATCACGCATTTCAAGGTCATGGTGCGCCCGCTCAAGGCGATCAATCTGCTGCACCGCCTGATGGGCGAACAGCTCGCCGCCATGAACAAACCATCGTGACGCGACCACCGGCCGCAAAGCTACGGCTGCCGTAAGCCCTTAGAACTCGCTACAGTCCGCGGCCTGCATTGCCCGCCGCGTCCGCCAAACATTCCGTCTGAAACTTCAGCCTTCCTGCCGGAGACGCCGATGCCCATCTACAAAGCCCCCGTGGAAGATGTGACCTTCCTGCTCAACGATGTGTTCCAGATCGATCGCTACGACAATCTGCCGGGCTTCTCCGATGCCTCGGCCGACGTCCGCGAGGCGATCATCGGCGAAGCCGCCAAGCTCGCCGAGGAGGTGCTGCAACCGCTCAATCGCGTCGGCGATCTCGAAGGCTGCAAGCGTCACGATGACGGCAGCGTCACCACGCCGAAGGGCTTCAAGGAGGCCTATAAGCAGGTCGCCGAGGGCGGCTGGCTCGGCCTGTCGGCGCCGACCGAATATGGCGGCCAGGGCCTGCCGGTGACGCTGAGCCAGACGGTCAACGAATTCCAGTGCTCCGCCAACATGGCGTTCTCGATGTATGGCGGCCTCACCATGGGTGCGACCGCGGCGCTGATCGTGCATGGCAGCGAGGAGCAGAAGAAGACCTACGTGCCGAAGATGGTGGCGGGCGAATGGACCGGCACCATGAACCTGACCGAACCGCATTGCGGCACCGATCTCGGCCTGCTGCGCACCAAGGCGGTGCGCCAGGCCGACGGCAGCTTCAAGATCTCCGGCACCAAGATCTTCATCTCCGCCGGTGAGCATGATCTCGCCGACAACATCATCCATCTCGTGCTCGCCCGCATCGAGGGTGCGCCGGCGGGCATCAAGGGCGTGTCGCTGTTCGTGGTGCCGAAATTCCTGGTCAATCCGGACGGCAGCGTGGGGCAGCGCAACGGCGTGACCTGCGGCTCGATCGAGCACAAGATGGGCATCCACGGCAATTCGACCTGTGTGATGAACTACGACAATGCCACCGGCTGGCTGATCGGCGAAGAGAACAAGGGCATGCAGGGCATGTTCGTGATGATGAACGAGGCCCGGCTCGGCGTCGCCGTGCAGGGGCTCGCGCAGTCCGAGGTCGCCTATCAGAACGCGGTCGCCTATGCGCGTGAGCGTATCCAGGGCCGTTCGCTGACCGGGCCCAAGGCGCCGGACAAGGCCGCCGATCCGATCATCGTGCATCCCGACGTGCGCCGCACGCTGCTGTCGATCCGCGCCTTCAACGAGGCCGCGCGCGCCATGGTGGTGTGGACCTCGCTGAAGAGCGACGTCGCCCACCGCTCGCAGGATCCGAAGGACCGCCAGGCCGCCGACGACCATATGGGTCTGATGACCCCGGTCATGAAGGGCTACATGACCGACATGGGCTTCGCCAATGCGGTCGCCGCGCAGCAGATGTATGGCGGCCACGGCTACATCGCCGAATGGGGCATGGAGCAGTTCGTGCGCGATGCGCGCATCGCCATGATCTACGAGGGCGCCAACGGCATCCAAGCGCTCGACCTCGTCGGCCGCAAGCTGCCGCGCGACGGCGGCCGCGCCGTGATGGCGTTCTTCAACGAGGTCGGCAGCTTCGCCAAGGAGCAGGGCGGCCATGATGCGATGAAGCCGTTCGTCGCGCCGCTGTCGACCGCGCTCGGCCATCTGCAGCAGGCCACCACCTGGCTGATGCAGAACGCGATGACCAAGCCGGACAATGCCGGCGCCGCCGCGACCGACTACATGCATCTCTTTGCGCTGGTCACCTTCGGCTACATGTGGGCGAAGATGGCCAAGGTGGCGCAGGACAAGATTGCCGCGGGTGACAGCTCGACCTATCTGACCACCAAGCTGGTGACGGGCCGCTTCTTCATGGAGCGCATCCTGCCCGAGACGGCGGCGCATCTCGCCCGCCTGCAGGCCGGCTGCGCGACTGTGATGGAACTGCCGGCGGAAGCCTTCTGAGGACGAGACGAGAGCCGGTGCGTCGCGCGCCGGCCCTCGTCGCTACTGACAACACATGAAGATGACCAGATGAGGAGGGCGTGATGCCTGAGGCCTTTATCTATGACCACGTACGGACTCCCCGCGGCCGCGGCAAAGCCGACGGCGCGCTGCATGAGGTGACCGCGCTCGCGCTCGCCACCGTGCCCTTGAAGGCGCTCAAGGACCGCAACAACATTCCGGAAGATGCCGTCGATGACGTCGTGCTCGGCGTCGTCGACCCCGTCGGCGAGGCCGGCTCCGACATCGCCCGTTTCGCCGCGCTCAATGCCGGCCTTGGCGAGGCCGTCCCGGGCGTGCAGATCAGCCGGTTCTGCGCCTCCGGCCTCGATGCCGTCAACTTCGCGGCCGCGCAGATCATGAGCGGCCAGCATGAGCTCGTCATTGGCGGCGGTGCGGAATCGATGAGCCGCGTCGGCATCGGCGCCTCCGGCGGCGCCTGGCCGATGGATCCGTCGATGGCGGTGCCAGCCTATTTCATGCCGCAGGGCGTCTCGGCCGACCTGATCGCGACCAAATACGGCTTCTCGCGCGACGACGTCGACGCCTATGCGGTGCAGAGCCAGCAGCGCGCCGCCAAGTCCTGGGAAGAGGGCCGCTTCGACAAATCCGTCGTGCCGGTCAAGGACATCAACGGCCTGACCATCCTGGCCAAGGACGAGCACATGCGCCCGTCGACGACGATGCAGTCGCTGGCGCAGCTGCAGCCGTCCTTCGCGGCGATGGCGCAGATGGGCGGCTTCGACGCGGTCGCGATCCAGTCGCACCCGGAGATCGAGCGCGTCAACTACGTGCATCACGCCGGCAACTCCTCCGGCATCGTCGACGGCGCCGGCGCGGTGCTGCTCGGCAGCAAGGAGGCGGGCGAGAAATACGGCCTGAAGCCGCGTGCGAAAATCCGTGCCTTCACCAATATCGGCTCCGAGCCGGCGATGATGCTGACCGGCCCGGTCGACGTCACCGAGAAGCTGTTCGCGCGCACCGGCATGAAGGCGTCGGACATCGACCTGTTCGAGCTGAACGAGGCGTTCGCCTCGGTCGTGCTGCGCTACATGCAGGCGTTCGAAATCGACAAGGACAAGATCAACGTCAATGGCGGCGCCATCGCGCTCGGCCATCCCCTGGGCGCCACCGGCGCGATGATCCTCGGCACCGTGCTCGACGAACTCGAGCGCACCGGCAAGGCGACTGCGCTTGTCACGCTGTGCATCGGCGGCGGCATGGGCACCGCGACCATCATCGAGCGGGTCTAAGCCGTCATTGCGAGCGAAGCGACGCGTCCGCCGAAGCCATCTTGGGCGTAGGCGGAAGCAATCCAGAGTCCGACCCGAGCCCTGGAATGCTTCGTCGCTTCACTCCTCGCAATGACGCGCAACGAACAAACGTAGGGTGGGCCAAGCGAAGCGTGCCCACCGCCTTCTTCATCCACACTGTGGGTGGGCACGGCGCAAGGGCGCCTTTGCCCACCCTACGAATACAGGACAACGCCGCGCCGACCGGCTGCTGGCACCGAGGGAGCACCACATGGCCTTCAAGAACTTCAAACTGGAAACCGATGCCGACGGCATTGCGCTGATCACCTGGGACATTCCGGGCCGTTCGATGAACGTGCTCGACGAGACCTCGACGAATGAGCTCGAGGCTCTCGTGAAGGAAACCACCGCCGATGCCGCCATCAAGGGCGTCGTCATCACCTCGGCCAAGGAGGCGTTCTGCGCCGGCGCCGATCTGTCGATGCTCGAGGGCATGAACCGCCTCTATGCCGACGTGCTGAAGAGCAAGGGCGAGGAAGCCGCCAACCAGATGCTGTTCGACACCAGCCGGCGCTTCTCGCAGATCAACCGGGCGATGGAAACGTCCGGCAAGCCGTGGGTCGCCGCGATCAACGGCCTCGCGCTCGGCGGCGGCTTCGAGATCACCCTGTCGTGCCACTACCGCGTTGCGGCCGAGAATCCGAAGACGCGGCTCGGCCTGCCCGAGATCAAGGTCGGCCTGTTCCCCGGCGCCGGTGGCACCCAGCGCGTGCCGCGCATCGTGCAGCCGCAGGACGCCATGAACCTGCTGTTGAAGGGCGAGGCGCTCACGCTCGACAAGGCCAAGGCGCTGAAGCTGGTCGACGCGATCGTGCCGGCGGCGGATCTCATCAAGGCGGCCAAGGACTGGATCAAGGGCGGCGGCAAGGCGGTTCAGCCGTGGGACGAGAAGGGCTTCAAGCTGCCCGGCGGCCCGGTGTTCTCCAAGAACGGCATGATGATGTTCCCGGCCGGCAACGCCATCTACCGCCGCGAGACCTACGACAATTATCCGGCGGCGCGCGCCATCATGAGCTGCGTCTATGAAGGCCTGCAGTTGCCGATCGACGCCGCGCTGCGCGTCGAATCGCGCTACTTCACCAAGATCCTGCGCTCGAAGGAAGCCGCGGCCATGATCCGCAGCCTGTTCCTGTCGATGCAGGAATTGAACAAGGGCGCGCGTCGCCCCGCGGACGTGCCGGCGACCAAGCTCAAGAAGATCGCCGTGATCGGCGCCGGCTTCATGGGCGCCTCCGTCGGCTACGTCTCGGCCCGCGGCGGCCTCGATGTCGTGCTGATCGATCGCGACCAGGAGAGCGCCGACAAGGGCAAAGCGCATGCGCAGAGCGTGATCGACGGCCTGGTCAAGAAGGGCCGCGCCAAGCCAAGCGAGGCCGAGGCGATCATGGGCCGCATCACCGCGACCGCCGACTACGCCGCGTTGAAGGATTGCGACCTCGTGATCGAGGCCGTGTTCGAGGACCGCAAGGTCAAGGCCGAGACCTACGCCAAGGCACAGGCCTATCTGAAGGACGGCGCGATCTTCGCTTCCAACACCTCGACCTTGCCGATCACCTCGCTGGCCGAGGAGTTCAAGGACCAGGGTCGCTTCATCGGCATCCACTTCTTCTCGCCGGTCGAGAAGATGATGCTGGTCGAGATCATCATGGGCAAGGCGACCGGCGACGTCGCGCTGGCGACCGCGCTGGACTATGTCCGCACCATCGGTAAGACCCCGATCGTGGTCAACGACTCCCGCGGCTTCTTCGCCAATCGCTGCGTGATGCGCTACATCGCCGAGGGCAACGAGATGTTCCTCGAAGGCGTGCCGCCGGCGCTGATCGAGAACGCCGCCAAGATGGCCGGCATGCCGGTCGGACCGCTGTCGCTGTCGGACGAGGTCGCGCTCGACCTCGGTCTGAAGATCATGAAGGCGACCGAGCACGATCTCGGGCCCAACGCGATCAACCAGGACCACAAGAAGCTGATGGTCGAGCTGGTCGAGAAGCAGGGCCGCTTCGGCCGCAAGAACGGCAAGGGCTTCTACGATTATCCCGAGAAGGGCAAGGGTCAGAAGAGCCTGTGGCCGGATCTGGCCAAGCTGCAGCCGAAGCATCTCGATCCGGATACGCTGGATGTCGAGGAGCTGAAGCAGCGCTTCCTGGTGGTGCAGGCGGTGGAAGCCGCGCGCACCGTCGAGGACCATGTCATCACCGACGTGCGCGAGGCCGATGTCGGCTCGATCCTCGGCTTCGGCTTCGCGCCGTTCACCGGCGGCACGCTGTCCTATATCGACTTCATGGGGACAAAGAAGTTCGTCGAGCTGTGCCACACCTTCACGGCGAAATACGGCTCGCGCTTCGCCCCGCCGAAGCTGCTGGAGGAAATGGCCGCCAAGGGCGAAACCTTCTACGGCCGCTTCCCGCCGAAGAAGGCGGCGGCCTGACGATTGCGGCCTGCCTGATGAAGTCTCGATAGCACCGCATCGACGGTGCGCTCCCCTCCCCGCAAGGGGGAGGGGAGTTTACTGACTTCGCGGCTGAATGATCGCTTCTTAAAGGTCTGGCCAGCTCACCGCGCCTGCATCAGCCCTTCCTTCGCCAGCGCCTCCTGCACCTTCGGCCGGGCGGCGACGCGGTTTTTGTAGGCGACGAGGTTCGGCAGCGCCGACAGGTCGAACTTCATCCGGTCGGCCCAGGTCAGGATGGTGAACAGATAGCCGTCGGCGACCGTGAACTGGCTGCCCATCAGGTAATCGCGCCCCGCGAGCTGGCTGTCGATATACTTGAACTTGCCCATCACGCGGTCCTTGAAGAACGCCTTGGCGTCGTCGGCGAGCACCGGCGAGAACAGCGGGCCGAAATTCTTGTGCAGCTCCGAGGTGATGAAGTTCAGCCATTCCAGCAGCTTGTAACGCTCGCCGCTGTTGCGCGCGGGAGCGAGCTGCTTGTCCGCAGCCTGGTCGGCGATGATCTGGACGATGACCGGTCCCTCGGTCACGATGTCGCCGCTCGGCAGCCCCAGGGCCGGTACCTGGCCCTTCGGATTGACCTTAAGATAATCGTCGCCATTTTCCAGGGTCTTGGCGCGGAGATCGACCTTCACGAGGTCGTAGGGCAGGCCGGCCTCGAGCAGGGCGATATGGGGTGAGAGCGAGCATGCGCCGGGTGAATAATAAAGCTTCATCTTGTATTCCCTCCGTGAGACCGTTGTTTCCTGGTGGAACCGGGCTCTCGCGCACGGCCCTTAAATGCACTTGCATGGAATAGTCAAGATTGATGCAGCTGCATCGAATGCGCTAGAACGAGGACATCGAGAATACGAGCCGGCCCATGAAACGCAAACCATCGACCGAGGCGACCGCCGCCTGGATCCGCCTGATGCGGGTCCAGAGCCGGGTGCTGGACGCCGTCGAGCAGGAGCTGAAAAAGGCCGGTTTCCCGCCGCTCGCTTGGTATGATGCGCTTCTGGAGCTGTCCCGCGCGCCGACCGGGGAGCTGCGGCCGGTTGAGCTCGAACGGCAGATGCTGCTGCCGCAATATTCAACCTCGCGGCTGATCGACCGTCTCGTCGATGAAGGCCTGGTTGTCCGGCGCGAATGCAAGATGGACAAGCGCGGCCAATTCGTGGAGATCACGGAGGCGGGGCGCGAGCTGCAGAAGCGGATGTGGTCGGCCTATTCGGCCGCGATCGAAAAGCATGTCGGCTCCAAGCTGTCGGATGCCGACGCCGCCAAGCTCTGCGCGCTGCTCGATCGGCTCGGCTGCTCCTGCGGTCAGGCCGTTCCCTATTCTGCCGGAGAGGGCGCGTCGACCCGATGAGTTACTCGTACCCTTTCACATCCGCGGTCCCCTCGGGTCCGCGGCCCTTCCTGTCACCACGCGCGATCCTTGACGCGCGCTTCCTCCGAGACTCACATGGCGCGTGACCAGATCGATATGACCCCGCTGCAGTCGCGCGACGAACTCGTGGCGTGGCTCGAAGCCGGCGTGAAGCCGCCGTCCGCCTTCCGCATCGGGACCGAGCACGAGAAGACGCCGTTCACGCTCGACGGTCACCGTCCCGTTCCTTACGAGGGGCCGCGCGGCATCGGTGCGTTGCTTGAAGGCATGAAGCTCCTGCTCGGCTGGGAGCCGATCATGGAGCGTGGCAACATCATCGGGCTCTATGACGTGACCGGAGGCGGCGCGATCTCGCTGGAGCCCGGCGGTCAGTTCGAATTGTCCGGCGCGCCGGTCGAGACCGTGCACCAGACACATTCCGAGCTGATGGCGCATCTGGCGCAGGTGCGCGAGATCGCGACCCCGCTCGGCATCGGTTTTCTCGGGCTCGGCATGACGCCATCCTGGTCGCGCGAAGACATTCCCGTGATGCCCAAGGGCCGCTACAATATCATGAGAGGCTACATGCCGAAGGTCGGTCACTACGGCCTCGACATGATGTTCCGGACCTGCACGGTGCAGACCAATCTCGACTTCTCCTCGGAAGCCGACATGATCAAGAAGCTCCGGGTCTCGGTCGCGCTGCAGCCGATCGCGACCGCGCTGTTCGCCAACTCGCCGTTCACTGAAGGCAAACCGAACGGCTATCTGTCGTTCCGCTCGGAGATCTGGCGCGACACCGACAATCAGCGCTCGGGCATGATCCCCTGGGCGTTCGAGGACGGCATGGGCTTCGAGCGCTGGGTCGACTACGCGCTCGATGTTCCCATGTATTTCGTCAAGCGCGACGAAACCTATATCGACGTCTCCGGCACCTCGTTCCGCGACTTCTTCGCGGGCAAGAATCCGGCGATGGCCGGCGAGCGCCCGACCCTGTCGGACTGGGCCAATCACCTGTCCACGATCTTCCCGGAAGTTCGCCTGAAGCGCTATCTGGAGATGCGCGGGGCCGATGGCGTGCCGTGGGGCCGCCTGCCGGCGCTGCCGGCGTTCTGGGTCGGCCTGCTCTATGACGATGTCAGCCTCGATGCCGCCTGGGACCTGGTCAAGGATTGGACCGCGTTCGAGCGCCAGAGCCTGCGCGACGACGTGCCCCGTCTGGGCTTCAAGGCGCGCATCCGCAATCGCTACGTGTTCGAAGTCGCCAAGGAATGCCTGACCCTGGCGCATCACGGCCTGCGCCGGCGCGGCCGCATCGACCATCTCGGCCGCGACGAAAGCCGCTATCTTGAGCCGCTCGACCAGATCATCGATTCCGGCCGTTCGCCGGCCGAGGAAATGCTGGAGAAGTTCAACGGTCCCTGGCACGGCTCGGTCGAGCCGGCCTATGACGAATACGCGTTCTGACGGACGCAGCCCTGGCTGAGCCGGGCGGGCTCGGCGCATCCGGCCGGCCGGATGCCGCAGCGTCGTCGCGCCGCTCTTCGTCCGGGCCGGAGTTCCAAGCCTGGCGGGAATTGGCGGATGGGCCCGGCTTTTTTGTTGCAGTTTGTGTCTTCGGCCCGGTCTGGCGCCGGCGCGCCCCGGTGTGGCCGTGGGCGCGTCGTGTCCGTGAGAGCCGTTCATCCGCCATACAGGTTCGTGGCGATCAAATGACGCTTCAAAATACTCAAGAAAACCTCAAGTCTAACAATGGGTCTGATGGTTCAGCGGCGGCGCGTGGGGCGCCTCATGGGGGTGTGGCTGTGGGCACTGGCGTGCCTGCTCGCGGCCGTGCGTTCGGAGCCAGCTGACGCCCAGACCTATTCCGATCGTCCCGGCGGCGACTATATGAGCGCGCCGATCGCCTCGGGCGACCCGGCCGATTGCGCGCTGCTGTGCGAGCACGACCGGCGCTGTCGCGCCTGGAGCTTCAACTATCCGACCGTGATGGAAGCGGGCGCGGTGTGCTGGCTGAAGAACAGCGTGCCGGCACGGGTGCCCGACAATTGCTGCGTCTCCGGCGTGCGCGGCGCCGGCGTCGTCGAAATCCGCAACGACGCCGTCGAAACCTCGATCGACCGTCCCGGCGGCGATTATCGCAGCTTCGACATCAAGACCACGGACCTGAAGGCCAACGACAAGGTCGAGAAGCCCGTCGACAAAGGCGCAGACAAGAGCAGCGACAAGGCGCCGGACAAGAAAGACGAGAAGGCCGCCGACGCCGAGGAGATCTGCAAGGCCGCCTGCACCGGCGACAACAAATGCCGCGCCTGGACCTTCGCCCGGCCCGGCTATGCCGGCAAGGAGGCGCACTGCTTCCTGAAAAAGGAGATCAAGCCGCCGCGGCGGCGGGCCGGCTTCACCTCGGGCGTGGTGCGGTAGCGTCCGGAGAGCGTCGATCTGCCGATGGAAGCCGTTACGACGGTGACGCTTCGGGCGCCGACAGTGCACCAAACTCAGTGTCATTCCGGGGTGTGACGCGCAGCGGCGCGAGCCCGGAATCATTACTCACGCTGGTGGTTACGGATTCGGGGCTTCGCTCTTCGAGCTACAGCGGACAAACCGCGCGCCCGGAATGACAGGCGGGGAGAGCGGTGGCTCCGCATAGCCAAGTGTGAATCATTCCTCTGCGGCGATCACGGTGATCTCCGGCCATAGCGCCTTCCAGCGCGACGCCTTGGCCGCGTAGTTCGCCGCCGAAAAATTGGCCGTGATGTTCGGTCGCACGATCATCTGCGCGATGTCATCGAAGCCCTTGGGCGCATAGACCTCGTATCCGCCGGCCACAGGCCGGAGGCCGACCTGCGTATTGGTGGTGAGGAAACGGTCGATGCCGTCGGTGGAGCGCGTCAGCGGCGGGTAGGGGCGGCCGTGCTTGGCGGGATACCAGAGGTGGACGCGGGCCTGGTTGCGCACCTCGACCTTGGCGTCGATGCCGCCGAGCGCGGAAGCGATCTGCTTGATCACGGTATCCTCGGCATCCCACGACGTGTCCGGATCGAAATAGAAAATATCGTAGTCGTTGATGCCGTGGTCGACGGCACGTCCCGTGCGCACGTTCCACACGGTCTGTGTCAGACAACCGGCAACGATCCAGGCATCGGGCAACCCCGTCGCCCGCAGCACGTCCATGATCGCGCTGTTGATCGGGTTGCGTAGCGCTGACGTGACGAAGCCCTCTTCGGTCATGCGCCCTTATAACACGCAAATACCTTCGGATCATGCTGACCCTGGCGGTGCTGCGCAACGAACATGAGGACACTGCCTCAGCCGAGGTCGAAGGCCGGGATCGCCTTTCGGCAAACCTGTATCCGCCAGTGCGGGCGCAGTAGCGCCGCGACATCGCCGCGCTCGCCCGGCAGTCATAGGAGATGCCGTCCTCGACCTCCGGCCATGCCAGCGCGAGCGCGCTGACATCGTCGAAGGTCACGGTGCGGCGCGCTCAGCGCACCGCGGTGAAGAAACGATCCAGCCGGAAGCCTGAGAGCCAGGCCCACACCGGCTGGTTCTTGAAGCCGAGATCCCACGAGCCGACCACCGCGTCGGCGCGGCCGACCAGATTGTCGATCGGCAGCAGGCCGACGCCGCCATCGCGCAACGAGACGCGGCTGTCGGCGGAGTTGTCTCTGTTATCGCCGAGCACGAACAGTTTGCCGGGCGGCACGGTGACTTCCGGCGTGTTGTCGAGACGGCCATTGTCGCGCATCTTGAAGATCAGGTGCGACACGCCATTCGGCAGCGTCTCGACATAGCGATAGGCGGGCTCGTTGCGGCCGGTGTCGTCCTCGGCGTCGCCGATGCCGTCCGGCTTCAGCGCGGCGGCCTCGCCATTGATGTAGAGCTGGCCCTGGCGCATCTGGATGCGGTCGCCGGGCAGGCCGACGACGCGCTTGACCCAGGCCTGCGAGGTGTCGCCCGGCCAGCGGAACACGACGACGTCGCCACGCTTCGGCGTCTCGCCGAACAGCCGCCCGGTCTCGGGCAAGGTGATCTGCATCGGCAGCGAGGACGTGCCATAGCCATACGGGAATTTCGACGCGAGCAGCGCGTCGCCGATCAGCAGCGTCGGCTCCATCGAGCCCGAGGGCACGTAGAACGGCTCGGCGATCGCGCCCTTGGCGACGAACACGACCAGGACTACGGCGGCGAGCTGTGCGAGCTGTCCGCCCCAGGTGGCGGTGTCCTTGCGCGCGGCCTTGGTCACGGTCTTCTCGGCCGACATCTTGTCGAGGCTCATCGGCCCGTGCCTCCCACCGTGATGCGATCCATGCGCAGCGTCGGCTGACCGACGCCGACCGGCACGCCCTGGCCGTTCTTGCCACAGGTGCCGATGCCGGTGTCGAGCGACAGATCGTTGCCGATCATGCTGATGCGGTTGAGGTCGGTCGGGCCATTGCCGATCAGCATCGCGCCCTTCACCGGCGCACCGACCTTGCCGTTCTCGATCCGATAGGCCTCGGTGCACTGGAAGACGTATTTGCCCGAGGTGATGTCGACCTGGCCGCCACCGAAATTGACGGCGTAGATGCCGTTCTTGACGGAGGCGATGATCTCGGCCGGATCGCGGTCGCCGGCCAGCATGTAGGTGTTGGTCATGCGCGGCATCGGCACATGCGCATAGCCTTGCCTGCGGCCATTGCCGGTCGGCGCCATGTTCATCAGCCGCGCGTTCTGGCGGTCCTGCATGTAGCCGACCAGGATGCCGTCCTCGATCAGCACGGTTCGGCTGGTCGGCGTGCCCTCGTCGTCGATCGACAGCGAGCCGCGGCGCGACGACATGGTGCCGTCATCGACCACCGTGACGCCCTTGGCGGCGACCGGCTTGCCCATCAGCCCGGCGAAAGCCGACGTCTTCTTGCGGTTGAAATCGCCTTCGAGGCCGTGGCCGACGGCTTCGTGCAGCATCACGCCGGGCCAGCCGGCGCCCAGCACGACGTCCATCTCGCCGGCCGGCGCGGGGACGGATTCGAGATTGACGAGCGCCTCGCGCAGCGCGCCATCAGCGGCTTCGCGCCATGCCTTGGTCTCGATGAAGCGCGCATAGGCCTCGCGGCCGCCATAGCCCTTGCTGCCGCTCTCCTGGCGGTCGCCCTGGCCAGCGACGACCGAGACGTTGACGCGCACCAGCGGGCGGATGTCACGATAGCTCTCACCGTCGGGCCTGATGATCTCGACCACCTGCCAGGTCGCACCGAGGCTCACGGTCACCTGGCGCACGCGCGGATCCTTGTCGCGCAGATAGGCGTCGATCTCGCCGAGCAGCTTGACCTTGCTCTCGAAGCCCGGCGCGTCGAGCGGATTGTCGTCGCCATAGAGCCGCACATTCGTATGCGGCGGCGGGCTGGCGAAGTTGCCCGAATAGCCGCCCCTGACCGCGCTCACCGCGTCCGCCGCGCGCATCAGCGCCGGCAGCGAGACGTCGGAGGAATGCGCGTAGCCGACCGCATCGTCCTTGACGGCGCGCAGGCCGAAGCCCTGGCTGGTGTCATAGGTCGCCTGCTTCAGGCGGCCATTGTCGAAGGTCAGCGCCTCGGTCTGGCTGTATTCGAGAAACAGCTCGCCGTCGTCGGCGCCGGCCAGGCCGCGCGCAATCTCGCTGCGGACCGCGTCACGATCCAGACTGGCGCGATCGAGCAGGGAGGTGGTGGCGGGATTCGTCATGGGTCAATCCGTTGTCGGAGCGGTCATTCCAAGATAGTTGTTTTGACGTCGGGGCGCGAGGGGCTGGATGATTACCGAATTGACATGGTTGAGATCGTTCCAATCACGGCCGCTTACATCGAGAGCTTTCACCGCACGCTGGATTTTGTCGCGCGTGAACGGCGCTACCTGTCCTTTGTGCAGGCGCCACCGCTCGACTCCACGCGGGCATTCATCCTGAACAATATCCAGGAGGGATATCCGCAATTCGTGGCGTTGTCGGCAGGCGATGTGGTCGGCTGGTGCGATGTGACGCCGAAATCAGGGCCAATCGATGCCCGGGTCGGCGTGCTCGGCATGGGCCTTTTGCCGCAGTTCCGGCGCCAGGGCAACGGAACCCGGCTGATGGCGGCGACGCTGGAGGCAGCGCGGCGGGTCGGGTTCTCGCGCGTCGAGCTGAATGTCTACCGCAGCAATACGGATGCGATCCGGCTGTATCAAAAGGCCGGATTCGTTCTGAAGGCGGTGCAGCCGCGCGAGGCTCGCGACGACGGGTTTGACAAGACGCTGCTGGTGATGGCGCTGGCGCTCGACACGGGACGCTGATCGATACGGTCGCTCGGCGCGCGCCAACGATCGCCGTCGTTCACGGCAATGTGTCAGGCGTTCGGCGATAGCGCTTGCTGGTGTCAGGCCGGCTTGGTGTCAGGGCAGCTTGTCGAAGCCGTCGGCGAGGCCGTTGAGGCTCAGCGGGAAGCCGATGCCTTCCTCCGGCGTTTCGAAGATGATGAAGGTCGCGGTCTTCGCCGTCTTGAGCTGGCCGAGCAGCTTGTCGTCCAGCACCACCTCGGCGACGCAGCCATTCGGCAGGCAGCGCACGAAACCGGCGCGGCCGACATCCTGGTTGTCGAGCTTGAGGCCGAGGCCGGACGGCAGCAGCACGCCGAGCGGCGCCACCACGCGCATCAACCGGCTCTTCTGGTCGGCGGTTTTGAGCATGATCACGGTGAGGCCTGCATTGGAGCGATCCTCGGCGACGACGCTTTGAATCAGCGCGCATTGCTCGCTCTGCGCGCCCGGCGGCGTGTCGCAGCGGATCTGCCAATCGCCATGCACCGAGCGCACCGCGCCCTGTGCCTGCGCCGCGCCGGACGTGGTGAGGGTCAGGCTCATCGCCAAGCTCAGCGCCGCGCCAGCGGCAACCATGCCGGTGGTGAGTCGGGCCCAAACAGTGCTCAAACGGCGCGAGTCATTCGCAGCTGGGGTGGACATGTCAGCTGTCCTGTCCGTTGAAACCCTGATCCGGGTCGGTGCCATGCCAATTTCCTGTGGGTGATCTGCGCGTCTGACGCCAAGATACGGCAATGATGGCGTCTTGAGGACAGCGTCGGAAGCCTACGGCACGAACCGCGACGAAATATGGCCGCACCCGGTCGCGCCGCCGCGCCTCACCGAATCAGCCTCGCAGACGGCCGCTGCGCGTTGCCTACATCGCGCAGCTTGCCTGTCAAGCGCTCGTTGTCGGCGAAATCGCGCAACGTCGCAATTTCTCGGAAAATCCGCGCGTTGCTGCAGATCCTGCCCCCGGCGAAATCCGGCTCAAGACTGCATTGCGATAGATCAAGAATTATGGTTTGAGAAGAAAGATTTCGTCATTCCAGTGAACTGGCCCAGGTGCTTCTCTATGCATCCGCCCGAAGGCCATTTGTCAGGAGCGCGGATCACAACAGCGTACCGCTTCAACAGCGCGTGCGCTGAGGGGGAAAGTTCTGAAGGGAGCGCGACGACATGAAGGTGTCGAAAGGCCAATTGAGTGCCCGTTTGCTGGGCTTGGCCATGGCGGGCGTGACGCTCGTCGGGGGTGGGTCGGCGTTCGCGGAGACGGGGCAGCCGGCGCCGTGGGAGTACAAGCTGCAGGAAGCTGCCACGCCGGTGATGGAGAACATCACCTGGTTTCATGGCCTGCTGCTGACGATCATCACTCTGATCACGTTGTTCGTGCTGGCGCTGCTCGTCGCCGTGGTGGTGAAGTTCAACGCGCGCGCCAATCCGGTGCCGTCGCGCACCACCCACAACACCCTGCTGGAAGTGGCGTGGACGCTGATCCCGGTGCTGATCCTGGTCACCATCGCGGTGCCGTCGTTCCGGCTGCTGTTCCTCGAGCTCGACGTGCCGAAGGCGGACATCACCATCAAGGCCACCGGCAAGCAGTGGTATTGGAGCTACGCCTACCCGGACAATGGCAAGTTCGAGTTCGACTCGCTGATGGCGCAGGACAAGAAGCCCCGCCTGCTCGCGGTCGACAATGAGATGGTCGTGCCGGTCAACAAGGTGATCCGGGTTCAGACCACCGGCGCCGACGTGATCCACTCCTGGGCGATCCCGTCCTTTGGCGTCAAGATCGACGCCATTCCCGGCCGTCTCAACGAGACCTGGTTCAAGGCGACCAAGGTCGGCATGTATTACGGCCAGTGCTCCGAACTGTGCGGCAAGGATCACGCCTTCATGCCGATCGCGGTGCGGGTCGTGAGCGACCAGGAGTTCACCGCCTGGGTCGAGGACGCCAAGAAGAAATTCGCCAGCGCGCCGACCAGCACCTACGCGTCAGCCGCAGGCGTGTCGCAGTAGCGCGGGGACGAAACGCGAAATTGAGGGCCGCCTCTGGCGGTCCACCGGGGACACTGAGGATTGGACAATGGCGACGAACGTAGCGACCCATAGCAGCCATGACGATCACGCGCACGACCATCCGACCGGATGGCGGCGCTGGCTGTATTCGACCAACCACAAAGACATCGGCACGATGTACCTGATCTTCGCCGTGTTCGCCGGCCTGATCGGCGGCGCGATGTCGGTCGCGATCCGCATCGAGTTGATGTATCCGGGCGTGCAGCTCTTCCACGAGAGCCACACCTACAACGTGTTCGTGACCTCGCACGGTCTGATCATGATCTTCTTCATGGTCATGCCGGCGATGATCGGCGGCTTCGGCAACTGGATGGTGCCGCTGATGATCGGCGCGCCGGACATGGCGTTCCCGCGCATGAACAACATCTCGTTCTGGCTGCTGCCGGCCTCGTTCGCGCTGCTGCTGCTGTCGACCTTCGTCGAGGGCGAGCCGGGTGCCAACGGCGTCGGCGCCGGCTGGACGATGTATGTGCCATTGTCGACGTCAGGCCATCCGGGACCCGCGGTCGACTTCGCGATCCTGTCGCTGCATCTCGCCGGTGCCTCGTCGATCCTGGGCTCGATCAACTTCATCACCACCATCTTCAACATGCGCGCGCCGGGCATGACCCTGCACAAGATGCCGCTGTTCGTGTGGTCGGTGCTGGTGACGGTGTTCCTGCTGCTGCTGTCGCTGCCGGTGCTCGCCGGCGCCATCACCATGATGCTGACGGACCGCAATTTCGGCACCACCTTCTTCGCTCCCGAAGGCGGCGGCGACCCGGTGCTGTTCCAGCATCTGTTCTGGTTCTTCGGTCACCCCGAAGTGTACATCCTGATCCTGCCCGGCTTCGGCATGATCAGCCAGATCGTGTCGACCTTCTCGCGTAAGCCCGTGTTCGGCTATCTCGGCATGGCCTACGCCATGGTCGCGATCGGCGGCATCGGCTTCGTGGTCTGGGCGCACCACATGTACACGGTCGGCATGTCGTCGGCGACGCAGGCCTATTTCGTCGCTGCCACCATGGTGATCGCGGTGCCGACCGGCGTGAAGATCTTCTCCTGGATCGCCACGATGTGGGGCGGCTCGATCGAGTTCCGCGCGCCGATGCTGTGGGCCGTGGGCTTCATCTTCCTGTTCACGGTCGGTGGCGTCACCGGCGTCGTGCTGGCGAATGCCGGCGTCGACCGCGTGCTGCAGGATACGTATTACGTCGTCGCGCACTTCCACTACGTGCTGTCGCTCGGCGCGGTGTTCGCCATCTTCGCCGGCTGGTACTACTGGTTCCCGAAGATGTTCGGCTACATGTACAACGAGGGCATCGCCAAGCTGCACTTCTGGGTCACCTTCATCGGCGTGAACCTGGTGTTCTTCCCGCAGCACTTCCTCGGCCTGTCCGGCATGCCGCGTCGCTACGTCGACTATCCCGATGCCTTTGCCGGCTGGAACCTGGTGTCGTCGATCGGCTCCTACATCTCGGCGGTCGGCGTCCTGATCTTCATCTACGGTGTCGTCGACGCCTTCATGCGCAAGCAGCAGGCCGCCGCCAACCCGTGGGGACCGGGCGCGACCACACTGGAATGGACGCTGTCGTCGCCGCCTCCGTTCCACCAGTTCGAGGTGCTGCCGAAGGTGCAGTGATCCCGACCCTTGCGACGCGGCACCGTCTCGGGCGCCGCGTCGATCTATCGATCGGCGCGCATGGCCGCGCCGCTGCCGTGAAGCAAAACGCTTCAGACCTGCTTTGAATTGAAGTCTGGAATCGCTGTGTCGGTCATTGATCAGAACGCCATTGCCGTCGGTCCGCGGATCTCCGAAGCCGATGTCGGCGATTATCTCGCGCTGCTGAAGCCGCGGGTGATGTCGCTCGTGATCTTCACGGCGCTGATCGGCCTGCTGATCGCTCCCGGCCATTTCCACCCGGTGCTCGCGATCACCTCGCTGCTGTGCATCGCGGTCGGCGCCGGCGCCTCCGGCGCGCTCAACATGGCGCTGGAAGGCGACATCGATTCGCTGATGTCGCGGACCGCCAACCGCCCGATCCCGCGCGGCCGCGTCACCCGCCAGGAGGCGCTGGCCTTCGGCATCACCCTGTCGTTCTTCTCGGTGCTGACGCTCGGCATCCTGGTCAATTGGTATGCCGGCGCGCTGCTGGCGTTCACGATCTTCTTCTATGTCGTCATCTACACGCTGTGGCTGAAGCGCTGGACGGCGCAGAACATCGTCATCGGCGGCGCCGCCGGCGCCTTGCCGCCGGTGGTGGCCTGGGTCGCGGCGACCGGGTCGATCGCGCCGGAGCCGCTGCTGCTGTTCCTGATCATCTTCTTCTGGACCCCGCCGCATTTCTGGGCGCTGGCGCTGTTCCGCAGCGACGACTATGCCCGCGCCGGCGTGCCGATGCTCCCCGTCGTTGCCGGTCCTGATGCGACCCGGCTGCAGATCCTGCTCTACACGATCCTCCTGGTGGCGATTGCCGCCGCGCCCTGGCCGCTCGGCTATTTCGACGCCGTCTACGGCGTCGTCTCGCTGGCGCTTGGCGCCGGCATGCTGTGGTTTGCGATTGAGGTGTTCCGCAAGCGCGAACGCAGCCAATCGCTGCGCGCCAACCGCAAGCTGTTCGCCTTCTCGATCCTGTATCTGTTCGCGCTGTTCGCGACGCTCGGGCTCGAGGCGGTCGCGCGCATGATCGCGCCGTTGATCTGGTAAGGGGCGCGAGACTGGAAAGCATGGCGACCGCGATGGCCGATCCGAATGAGCCAGAGGGCATCGTCCTCACCGAGGCGCAGCTGCGCAGCCGCCGGCGGCGTTCGATCGCGATCGCCCTGGCGCTCGGCGTGCTCGTGGTGCTGTTCTTCGCGGTGACGATGGTGAAGGGCCCCGCTGTGCTGAAGCGGCCGATGTAGATGCTGGTGTGATGCAGGACGACGCAATGGCGCAGACCGATCAGACCTCCCCGACGCGCGTACCGGCCGAGCAGGCCGCGGCGCCGGCATTGCGGCGTGGCGTTGGCCGTGACGCTGTCGTCGGCGGCATCTGCGGCGCCGTCGTGGTGCTGATGGTCGGGGCGTCCTATGCGGCAGTGCCGTTCTACAATTGGTTCTGCCGCGCCACCGGTTTCAACGGCACCACCCAGGTCGCAACCTCGGCGCCGACATCGGCGCCGCTGGCGCGCCGCATCGCCGTCCGCTTCGACGCCAACGTCGCCGGCGGGCTGCCCTGGAAGTTCGAGCCGGAGAAGACCGAAATCGAGGTCGCGATCGGCGAGGTGGTCACGGTCTATTACACGGTTACCAACCAGTCGGCGCGCACCACGATGGCGCAGGCCGCCTACAATGTGACGCCGCTGACCTCGGGCGTCTATTTCCAGAAGATCAACTGCTTCTGCTTCACCGAGCAGACCATGGCACCGGGCGAGACCCGCGAGATGCCGGTCGTGTTCTATGTCGATCCGGCGATCACCGCCGACCACGAGAACGACTCGCTGAAGACGATCACGCTATCCTACACGTTCTATCCCGTCCGTGAGGCGCCCAAGCCGGTCGCCGCGGGCGAGCCGGACAAACCGCGGGGCAACCTTTGACCGCGCGGATGTCCACGATCCGGGGACCTGTGCTTGTAAACGAATATGTGCTGGGGCGACCGGCACCGATCTGGGGAGAGACTTGACATGGCTGAGGCGCACGCCAAGCACCACGACTACCACCTCGTCGATCCGAGCCCTTGGCCGTTCGTCGGCTCGGTCTCGGCCTTCATCATGGCCTTCGGCGCGATCGCCTGGATGCACAAGATGTTCTCCGGCGCGCCGATCGTGTTCGGCATCGGCACCATCGGCGTGCTGTACACGATGGCGAGCTGGTGGGGCGACGTCATCAAGGAAGCCCAGTACAAGGGCGACCACACCCGCGTCGTGCAGCTGCATCACCGCTACGGCATGATCCTGTTCATCGCCTCGGAGGTGATGTTCTTCGTGGCCTGGTTCTGGGCCTATTTCAACTCGGCGCTGTATCCGGGCTACGAGGTGCAGGCGACCCGCGATGCGCTGTTCGGTGGCGTCTGGCCGCCCAAGGGCATCGAGACCTTCGATCCCTGGCACCTGCCGCTGCTCAACACGCTGATCCTGCTGACCTCGGGCACGACCGTGACCTGGGCCCACCATGCGCTGCTCGAGGGCGACCGCAAGGGCCTGAAATACGGCCTGATCCTGACCGTGCTGCTCGGCGCGACCTTCACCTGCGTGCAGGCCTATGAGTACAGCCACGCGACGTTCTCGTTCGCCGGCCACATCTACGGCGCCACCTTCTTCATGGCGACCGGCTTCCATGGCTTCCACGTCCTGGTCGGCACCATCTTCCTGCTGGTCTGCCTGGTGCGCGTCTATGCCGGCCACTTCACCCCGAAGCAGCATCTCGGCTTCGAGTTCGCCGCCTGGTACTGGCACTTCGTCGACGTGGTCTGGCTGTTCCTGTTCGTCTGCATCTATGTCTGGGGCCACGGCGCTGAGACCATGGCGCACGGCGCGCATTGACGCATCCGCGCGCGCCGGCGGCGCGCAGGTTGCAGCGAAACATGTTACAAAGGGGCGGCCGTTCGGCCGCCCCTTTCGTTACGGCCGCCACGACGCAGGCAAGTCATCATGATCACGCATCCGCCCGTCACCCTGACCCAGACCATTTTGCGCGGCCTCGCCTGCCGCTGTCCGCGCTGCGGCCAGGGCAAGCTGTTCGACGGCTTCCTCACTCTGCGCAAGCGCTGCGAGGCCTGCGATCTCGATTATGCCTTCATCGACACCGGTGACGGCCCGGCGATCTTCATCATGATGCTCGCCGGTGCGATCGTGGTCGGCGCCGCGCTGATCGTCGAGGTGAAGTATCAGCCGCCGTTCTGGGTCCATGCCGCGCTGTGGGGCCCGCTGATCCTGATCACCACCCTGCTGCCGCTGCGCGCCATGAAGTCGCTGCTGATCGCGCTGCAGTTCCACCACAAGGCCGCCCCCGGCCGGCTGGTGGACAAGACGCCGCGATGAGGTGTCGGATATCCGCGGACGCTCGCCCCGGTTTTGAAGCGCTGCTCGGGTCCCGCCGTGGCGGTCTGTCCCGTGTGAGGCGGGCCACGCCGCTGACCACGCTTGAATGGGACAAAGGCCGTTGCCGCACGCACGCTGCGCTCCCTCCCCCCTCGTGGGGGAGGGCTGGGGAGGGGGGGAGCCCCAACGGCAGTCATTGCTGGGCCACCCCCAACCCTTCCCCGCAAGGGGGAGGCGGGCGCACCGTCTGCTTGGCAAAGTCAGTGGGCTCCCTCACCCGCGTCAACGCATTTGCCTTCAACCAGGCGCGCAGCGTCGGACTCGCCTCATGACCTCCACCCGCTCCCTCACCTCGTCCCGCGCCTTTGCCGCCTTCACCGTCGTCATGGTCGCGCTGTTCATCGGCCTCGGCGTCTGGCAGTTGCAACGCCGCTCGGCCAAGCATGCGCTGATCGCCGCGCTCACCGACCGCGTCACCGCGGCGCCCGCGCCGCTGCCGCCGCAAAGCGACTGGCGCAACTTGACGCCGGAGCGCGACGAATTCCGCCGCGTCAGTTTCACCGCCACCTACGCGAAGCTGCCGGACGCGATGGTCTACAGCGCCGGCTCGGCCGTGCGCGAGGATGTCTCCGGGCCAGGCACCTGGGCGTTTCTCCCCGCGCGGCTGCCGACCGGCGAAACGATCGTGATCGACGCCGGCTTTGTCGCCAACACCATGCAGGAGCGCAGCATTCAGGACCGCCAGGTCGGAAAGCTCGTCACCGGCGAGCCGGTCACGCTGACCGGCTATCTGCGCTTTCCCGAAGCCGCCGGCTGGCTGACCGCCGCCGAAAGCCGCGACAAGCGCCTCTGGTTCACCCGTGACCACCTCGCGATGGCCAAGACGCTGGGCTGGGGCGAGGTCGCGCCGTTCTACATCGATCTCGAAACGCCGGTGCCCGACAACGGCATCCCCAAGCCCGGCCCGCTGTCGCCGCATCTGCGCGACGAGCACATGCAATACGCTTTGACCTGGTTCTCGCTCGCCGCCGCGCTGATCGCGGCATTCGCCGTGTGGGCGAGGACGCGCCGGAACGGCGCTTGATTTTTGACGCTTGACTTAGAGCGCGCTCGAACCCGTAGCCTGCCGGGCGTCGTGAATGGAGACGGGCGCGCATGAAGATCGGCGAACTGGCCAAGCAGTCGGGGCTGACGCCCCATACGATCCGCTACTACGAGCGGATCGGGCTGCTGCCCAGGGCCGCTCGGGATCATGCCCGGCAGCGAGACTACGACGCCACGATCCTCTCCTGGATCGAATTCCTCGGCCGTCTCAAGGCCACGGGAATGCCGATCCGGGACATGCTGCGCTATGCCGAGCTGCGTGCGCGCGGCGTCGCCACTGAGCCGGAGCGGCGTCGGCTGCTGGAGCGGCATCGCGAGGCGGTCCGGGCGCATGTCACCGCGTTGCAGGACTGCCTTCTTGTTCTCGACGGCAAGATCGCCGGCTATGCCGGCAGCAGCGAGAGGACGAACGACGATGACGCAATCAGCGCCCGGCCAATCCACGACGACGAGCGGCACGCAATCCGGCGCCAACCACGATCAGGATCGCCTGGCGCGCGGCCGGCGCGCGCTCGATAGGATCGACGGCGAAGCCGGTCACAACGTGATCGCGGCGCTCGCCGACATCGCGCCGGATTTCGCGACCTACGTGATCGAGTTTCCGTTCGGCGACATCTATTCGCGTCCCGGCCTCGATCTGCGCAGCCGCGAGATCGCGACCATCGCGGCCCTGACGGCGCTCGGCAATGCCAGCCCGCAGCTCAAGGTGCACATCCAAGCGGGGCTCAACGTCGGCCTCAGCCGCGAGGAGATCACCGAGGTGATCATGCAGATGGCGGTCTATGCCGGCTTTCCCGCCGCGCTCAACGGCCTGTTTGCGGCCAAGGCGGTGTTCGCCGAGGCCGACGCAAAGGCCGACGAGGCCAGATCGGTCTAAGCCGCCGGGACTATGCCGCGGGCTGGATCGATCGCACGCTGCCGGACACCCTGACCGGCGCCCCACGCGCTCCATCGAGATCGACCTGCAGGCTGCACGGCACGCCCATGTCCTCGCCCTGCCGGATCACGATCGGTGCTGCGGCCGTCCAGGACAGCTCGCGCAGATAGCCGGCGAGCGCTGCGGCCGCAGCGCCGGTCGCCGGGTCCTCGTAGACCCCGCCGAACGGGAACGGGTTGCGGGCATGGAAGAGTTGCGGCGTCTCGGCGTGCATCAGGGCGAAAGTGCAGAAGCGTTCGCGCTGCGCCAGCGCCTCGCCTCTGGCAAAGTCGTAGCTGATGGCGCCGAGGCGGCTGCGGTCGCGCAGCGCGAGGATGGGATGATCCATTCCGGCATGGGCGATGACAGGCGGTATGCGCGGATCGAGGTCGCCCTGTGATAGCCCGAACAGCGCGAGGGTCTCGTCGAGCGCCGCCGACGGCAGGGCGCGCGTCTGCGTCGGCGGCGACTGGAACGATGCGCTCCAGTCCGTTGCCGTGAGATGGCCATCGACGGTGATGTCGGCATGATTGAGCGTGAGCGCAAACGTGCCGGAGGCTTGATGCCTGGCGAGCGCGGCGCCGAGCGCGATGGTCGCGTGGCCGCAGAAATCAACCTCGGCCTGCGGCGCGAAATAGCGCACCCGCCATGTGTCGCCGATGGGCGCCGCGAACGCCGTCTCCGAATAGCCGATGTCAGCCGCCATCGCCTGCATGGTGGCGGCCTCGGGCAACGTCTCGCAGATGACCACACCCGCCGGATTGCCGCCGCATGGGCCGTCGGTGAAGGCGGCGATGTGCTGGATGATCATTCGGTGTCTCACGCTGGATGTGGGCCTGCGAAGGTCTAAGCCTCCGGCGCATGCAAGTGAAGAACGTTGCGTTGGAGAGAGCATGTCGCAGGCGCTGGTAGCCGCGAGGCGCCGTTGCGCCAGAGCAATCGAGGTCCCTCAGTTGAGGTCGTCTGGATTGCTTCGTCGCTGCGCTCCTCGCAATGACGGTGCGGTGTGAGATGTCGCCCTGCACACCAGTGTCGTCCCTGCGAACGCAGGGACCCATACCCCCGATCGATTGTGGGGCGGCAGGCTGGAGCAACGGCGTGCTTGCCACGGAGGTCGGTGGTTATGGGTCCCGGGTCGGCGTTCGACAACGCTGGCGCGTTGTCGAACTTGCCCGGGACGACACCGAGGTTGGGGATGCTCCGTGGTTCGCATCGCAAGACAAGGCCTGCTGCCCTCATCGTCGGACCTGAGTCGCCCGACGGGCCGTCAGGACCTGCGCCGGCCTGCATCGCGAACTAACAAATCCGCCTGTGCCGAAATGCTCTTTTTGCCAGCCTGTCCAACGCGCTCGGCCTCTCCAGCCGGCCCGGGCAGAAATCTCTGGTTTCATTTTTTCCGAAAACGTGATTGTCTGTCGCCGTCACGCCTCGTTGCGAGGGGCGTACGCGTCGTCACGGACGTGAGGGGGGATGCGATGGCCGCGACCGGATGCGCCAGACGAGCGCGTGTCGGTACGGACATGAAATGGCAGCGTCCTGACACCCCGATGCTGGTGTTACGTTCGCGACGGCGCCGATGCGCCGCGCGGATCATGGTGGCCAGAGAGCCCGGCGCACCAGGGAGACTGCCTATAAGTGTGAAGACCATCGCGCAGGGAAGGCCGGGTCGCTCCGGCTGAACCTGTGGTTCCTGCCCCGTGCATTGTTGTTCGCACGGGGGGCCACGGGCCTCAGTCGAGGTCCGGCCTTCCCTGCGCCCTCCACATCCGGAGGGAGAATTGACGCAAAGCTCGGGCGCCGATCGCGCCGCGAGAAGGTAAAGCTGCGCGGACCGGGATAAGACCGTGCCGCGGGCGGGTGATCTGTGAAGTCGTCGGCTCTCTCCACGTCATTGCGAGGAGCACAGCGACGAAGCAATCCAGAGTCCCGCGCACCGCCCTGGATTGCTTCGCTTTGCCGCTGCGCTCGCAATGACGGAGGACCCAGCAGTGCTTTCGACGATCAATCTCGACGGGGGCCCGCATGGTTACCACATCTACCGCAGTCATCCCCGCGCAGGCGGGGCTCCAGGACGCCGCGGCGCGGTGCGGTCGACCATTGGCGGCACGGCGTACCGGATCGCCCGGTCGAACCGGGCGATGACAGTGAAGCGGGGAAGTGGCATCGGTCGACTCGCGACAGGTTGCCTGCCACCGGTCCTGTACTCGCCCGTAACCCCGCCGTAACCCGCTCGCGTGACCATTCCTGGCCCAACAACCGGTTTCGCAGCCTGCCCAAAACCATTATGGTGCCGGACCATGTTGCCGCCAGGCAGTTCCGATTTCGAGTTCAATCAACGGGTTATGGCCTGATGACGCAGGTCAGGAGAGCGGTTTGACGCGCTATGTTTCGACCCGCGGGGAGGCCCCCGCGCTCACCTTCTGCGATGTGATGCTGACCGGGCTCGCCCGGGACGGCGGCCTCTACGTGCCCGAGACCTGGCCGCAGCTGTCGGCCGAGACCATCGCCGGCTTTTTCGGCCGTCCCTATTGGGAGGTTGCGGTCGAGGTCATCAAACCGTTCGTGGCCGGCGAGATCTCCGACGCCGAGCTCGGCCGCATGGCCAACGAGGCCTACGCCACCTTCCGCCACCCGGCCGTGGTGCCGCTCGACCAGATCGCGCCGCATCAGTTCGTGCTGGAGCTGTTCCACGGCCCGACCCTGGCGTTCAAGGACGTCGCGATGCAGCTGATCTCGCGGCTGATGGACCATGTGCTGGCCAAGCGCGGCGAGCGCACCACGATTGTGGTGGCGACCTCGGGCGATACCGGCGGTGCCGCGGTCGATGCCTTCGCCGGTCGCGACAATGCCGATCTCATCGTGCTGTTCCCGCATGGCCGCATCTCCGAGGTGCAGCGGCGGATGATGACGACGTCGGGCGCGGCCAACGTGCATGCGCTCGCGATCGAAGGCCATTTCGACGACTGCCAGGCGATCGTGAAGGGCCTGTTCAATCATCACGGCTTCCGTGATTCGGTGGCACTGTCCGGCGTCAACTCGATCAACTGGGCGCGCGTCGTCGCCCAGGTCGTCTATTACTTCACCTCGGCGGTCGCCGTCGGCGCGCCGCACCGCGCGGTCGACTTCACCGTGCCGACCGGCAATTTCGGCGACATTTTCGCCGGCTATGTCGCCAAGCGCATGGGCCTGCCGGTGCGCACCTTGCGCGTTGCGACCAACGTCAACGACATCCTCGCGCGCACGCTTGCGACCGGCATCTACGAGGTCCGCGAGGTGCATGCGACGGCGTCGCCCTCGATGGACATCCAGGTGTCCTCGAATTTCGAGCGGCTGCTGTTCGAGGCCGGTGGCCGCGACGCCGGCACGGTGCGGCGGCTGATGGAGGGCCTGAAGCAATCCGTCCGCTTCGTGCTGCCCGACGCAATGCTGGCGGCTGTTCGCGCCGATTTCGAGGCTGGCCGCGCCGACGAGACCGAGACGGCGGCCGCGATTCGCGCCGCGTTCCGCGAGGCCGGCGATCTCGTCGATCCTCACACGGCGGTCGCGCTGGCCGTGGCCGACCGCGACGGGACCGACACCTCCGTGCCGAACATCGTGCTGGCGACCGCGCATCCGGCCAAATTCCCCGATGCGGTCGAGGCCGCCTGCGGAATGCGGCCGCATCTGCCGGTCTGGCTCGACGGGCTGATGACCAAGCGCGAGGAGATCAGGATCATGCGGAACGACCAGGCCGAGGTGGAGAAATTCATCCGTTCGGTCAGCCGGGCCGCCAAGCAGGGAATTGCATGATGGGCGTGGAAGTCACCAAGCTGCCGACCGGGCTCACCGTCGTCACCGATACGATGCCGCATCTGGAAACGGCGGCGCTCGGCGTCTGGGCCGGGGTGGGCGGCCGCGACGAGAAGCCGGATGAGCATGGCATCTCGCATCTGCTCGAGCACATGGCGTTCAAGGGGACGACCACGCGCAGCGCGCGCGAGATCGTCGAGGCGATCGAGGCGGTCGGCGGCGATCTCAATGCCGGCACCTCGACCGAGACCACGGCCTATTATGCGCGCGTGCTGAAGGCCGACGTGCCGCTCGCGCTCGACGTGCTCTCCGACATCCTCGCCAATCCGTCCTTCGTGCCGGAGGAGCTGGAGCGCGAGAAGAACGTCATCGTGCAGGAGATCGGCGCTGCCCAGGACACCCCTGATGATGTCGTGTTCGAACATCTCAATGAGCTGTGCTTTCCGGATCAGCCGATGGGGCGCTCCTTGCTCGGCACCGCCAAGACGCTGCAGGGGTTCGATCGCGACAAGCTGCATGGCTATCTCGCCACGCATTATCGCGGACCGGACATGGTCGTGGCCGCCGCCGGCGCCGTCGACCATCAGCAGGTGGTCGAGGATGTGACCAGGCGTTTTGCCAGCTTCAATGGCGCTCCGGCGCCGAAACCGCTGCCCGCCGCGTTCGGCAAAGGCGGCTCGCGGGTCGTGCATCGCGACCTCGAGCAGGCGCATCTGACCTTGGCGCTCGAGGGCGTGCCGCAGGCCGATCCGTCGCTGTTCTCGCTGCAGGTGTTCACCAACATCCTCGGCGGCGGCATGTCGTCCCGGCTGTTCCAGGAGGTGCGTGAAAACCGGGGGCTCTGCTACTCCGTGTATACGTTCCACGCGCCCTACAGCGACACCGGCTTTTTCGGCCTCTACACCGGCACCGATCCGGCCGACGCGCCTGAGATGATGGAGGTCGTGGTCGACATCATCGGCAACGCGGTGGAAACGCTGAGCGAGGCCGAAGTGGCCCGCGCCAAGGCGCAGATGAAGGCGGGCTTGTTGATGGCGCTGGAGAGCTGCAGCGCCCGCGCCGAGCAGCTGGCGCGCCATATCCTGGCCTATGGACGGCCGCAGACCTTGCAGGAGATGGTCGACAAGATCGAGGCCGTCAGTGTCGAGAGCACGCGCGATGCGGCTCGTGCGCTGCTCGCACGCAGCAAGCCTGCGGTGGTTGCGCTCGGCAGCGGCAGGGGTCTGGACACGGCGGTGACTTTCGCCGAAGCTCTCACCGGGTCGAAGCCGAAGGCCCAGCTGCATTGAGCACCAGTCCGGACAGGCCGATCCTCGTGCGGCTCGCCGCGACGTGGTGTGCCGGACCGGCGCTGAGAGTCGGGGGCTGAAGAGCAGGGGGGAGCATCACCGATGGCCCTGTTTCGCTTGCCATCCAACGGGCCGGCCGCGCTGGCGCCGCGCGGCAATGGCTTGATGCTGCGCGCGCCGCAGATGGCCGATTACGCGCAATGGGCGCAGCTTCGTGAGCTCAGCCGCGATTACCTGACGCCGTGGGAGCCGATCTGGCCGTCCGATGATCTGACGCGGTCCGGTTTCCGCCGCCGGCTGCGGCGCTATGCGGAGGACATCTCGGCCGATCGCTCTTACCCGTTCATCGTATTCCGCGAGCAGGATGGCGCCATGCTCGGCGGCATCACGCTCGCCAATGTTCGGCGCGGCATCGTCCAGGCCGGCACCATCGGCTATTGGATGGGCCAGCCGCATGCGCATCGCGGCTACATGACGGCGGGGTTGCGGCTCTTGCTGCCGACGCTGTTCGGCGAGCTCAACCTGCACCGGGTCGAGGCCGCCTGCATCCCCACCAATACGCCGTCGATTCGGGTGCTGGAGAAGTGCGGCTTCACGCGCGAGGGACTGGCGCGCCGCTATCTCTGCATCAACGGGGTCTGGCAGGACCATTATCTCTACGGCCTGCTGCACGAGGATTTCCGCGGCTAGCGAATGTGATCGACAGGGGCGCAGGAGTGGCGGAGGGGGACTGGTTCCGCGCCTTGAAATGGGTATAGACGCCGGTGTGCAGCCGCCGTCCCGTCAGGCTCTCGAGCTTGGCGGTGTGGCGTTGGCGGGCGAGGCGGGCGAGAGCCGAGGACATCAGACGATGCGACAGACGAGCGTGGTGAGAGTTGGGACATTGGCAGCCGTGCTGCTGGCGATGGGAGCGGCCGGGACCGCCCCGCCGGTGGCAGCCCAATCCCTGACCGACCGCTTCAAGAGCCTGTTTGGTGGCGGCTCCGATGACAAGGAGCAGCAGAATCTGCCCGCGAGCGGCGGACCGCCGGTTGATCCGACCGAGGGCCTGAGCTGCCCGCCGGTGAGCATCCGCGCCGGTGCCTCGACCTATGCGGTCGCAGCGCCCGGCAAGCAGGCGGTCGGCAACGACGTGCGTTTCCAGGCGTCCATCACCAAGACGGCGCGCGAGTGCAATCTCAACGGCGCCGAGATCGTCGGCAAGATCGGGATCCAGGGCAGGGTCGTGGCCGGTCCCGCCGGTGCCCCCGCGACGGTCGACATCCCGATGCGCATCGCCGTGGTCCAGGGGGGCATCGGCGAGAAGGTGATCGCCACCAAATCCTATCGAACCACCGTCCAGATGACCGGCGACGGCAGCGTTCCGTTCACGATCGTGGCCGAGGACATGGTCTATCCGGTGCCGCCACCGGGTGCCAATGCCGACAATTACGTGTTCTATATCGGGTTCGACCCGCAGGCCCTGACCCCCGAGCGGCCGCATGGCAAGAAGCGGAAGTAAGGCTCGCGTCGGCGCTTGCCGGCGGCGACCGCGATCTTGATTTCCTGCGGTCGATCGCGTGATTTGGATTTCAAAAGCGAAGGGCCGGTGCGCTTGGATCGCACCGGCCCTTCGAGAGCTTGGCTTGATGACGGGCTGCGGCTCAGTTCAGCTTGCGGCCGACTTCGGCGATGCCCTTGGCCACCAGGTCTTCGCCGAGGCTGCCCTTGACCGACTGCGACAGCACGGTCGCGGCGGCCTGGACGGCGGCATCGGCTGCAGCGGACCTCACGTCGGCGAGCGCCTGGGCCTCGGCGAGGGCGATCTTGCTCTCGGCGGCCTTGGTGCGACGGGCGACGAAGTCTTCCATCTTGGCCTTGGCGTCCGCCGCAATGCGCTCAGCTTCCGCCTTGGCGCTGGTGACGATCTCATCGGCCTCACGTTCGGCACTGGCGCGGCGGGCCTTGTAATCGGCGAGCACCTTGGCCGCCTCTTGCTTCAGCCGCTTGGCCTCCTCCAGCTCGTTCCTGATGCGCTCGGCACGATGGTCGAGCGCCTTCAGGACCGTGCGGTGGACACCAAGATAGGCGAACAGGCCCATCAGGATCACGAAGGCAATCGCAACCCAGGTCTCCGGATCAGCGAGCAAATGCATCAGGCTGTTCCCTTCAATGATGCATCGACCGCAGCCTCGACCGTCTTGCCCGCAGGGGCCTTACCGGTGAGCTGCTGCACGATCGCGCTGGCGGCGTCAGCGGCGATGCCGCGGACATTGCTCATTGCGGTCGCACGCGTGGTGGCGATCGACTTCTCAGCCGCCGCGAGCTTGGCCGCGAGGCTGTCTTCCAGCGCCTTGCGCTCGGCGTCCGAAGAGGCCGCGAGCTTCTCGCGGGTCTCGGCGCCGATCGCCTGGGCGCGGGCGCGGGCTGCCGCCAGCTCGCTTTCATACGCCTTCATCGCGGCTTCGGATTCATCCTTCAGCCGCTGCGCTTCGGCCAGATCGCCGTCGATCGCCTTCTGGCGGGCGTCGATGACACCGCCCACCTTCGGCAGCGCCAGACGCGAGACGATCACGTACAGCGCAACAAAGGTGATCACCAGCGAGACGATCTGGGAGGGAAAGGTTTCCTTCTGGAAGGGAGGGAAACCGTGCCCGCCTTCGGCCTCGGTATGGGCGCTTGCCGTGCCCTTGGCCTCGCCATGACTTTCAGCCACGGGCTTCTCCTCTCCGGCTCAGGCCGTCTTAGACGGCGTACAGCAGGAGCAGTGCGATCAGCAGCGAGAAGATGCCGAGCGCTTCGGTCACCGCGAAGCCGAAAATCAGGTTGCCGAACTGGCCCTGGGCGGCGGACGGATTGCGCAGAGCGGCCGACAGGTAGTTGCCGAAGATGATGCCGATGCCGGCACCTGCGCCACCCATGCCGATGCAAGCAATGCCTGCGCCAATGTACTTCGCTGCAACCGGATCCATGAAACGAACTCCTTTGAGGGGTTTGGTAGAGAGGGCCGGATCAGTGGCCCGGATGGATAGCATCGTTGAGATAGATGCAGGTGAGGATCGTGAAGACGTAGGCCTGAAGGAACGCAACCATCAGCTCGAGGCCGGTCAAGGCGACCGTGAGGCCGAGCGGCAGCAGCGCGCCGACCTTGCCGACGAAGCCGAGCGCGCCGAGCATGGTCACGAAGCTCGCGAACACTTTCAGCGTGACGTGGCCGGCCAGCATGTTGGCGAACAGACGGACGCTGTGCGAGATCGGGCGGGAGAAGAAGGAGATGATTTCGATCACGACCACCAGCGGCAGGATCACCGCGGGGATGCCGGAGGGGACGAACAGCTTAAAGAACTTCAGGCCGTTCTTGTAGAAGCCGTAGATGATGACCGTCAGGAACACCAAGAGCGCCAGCGAGAAGGTGACGATGATGTGGCTGGAGACGGTGAAGGTGTAGGGGATGATGCCGACGATGTTCGAGACGAAGATGAACATGAACAGCGAGAACACCAGCGGGAAGAACGTCATGCCGTGCGAGCCGGCGCTGGTTCTGAGGGTGTTGGCGACGAATTCGTAGGACAGCTCGACCACCGACTGGAACCGGCCCGGGACGAGCGCGCGCCCGGCGGCCAGCATCATGCCGGCGATCAGGACGACCGCGAGCAGCATGTACGCGGTGGAGTTGGTGAAGGCGATCTCCTGATTGCCGATATGGCCGATCGTGAAGATCTTGTTGAGGTGGAATTGATGGATCGGATCGATCATCCGCGTGGCGTCTCAGTTGTTCACCGGCCACGCCGGCGCTTTGCAATTCACTCGTTTGTCTTCCGCGCTGAGGTCTGCCGCGCATGTCTCATTGGCGGGACCTGTCGGGAGCTATGCCTGCAGATCTCACCACGTTCAACACGCCGGCGGCGAAGCCGAGCAGGAAAAACACGATAAATCCGAAGGGCGATGTCGACAGCAAGCGGTCGAAGCCCCAGCCAAGCACCGCGCCGACGAGGACACCGGCAATCAACTCGGAGGACAGTCGCAGTCCACGCGCCATGGCCGAAGCCCGGGCTGCTGTGTCACCGCTGCCGTTTCCAGGTTGATCAGCCCCGATCTTTCGGCCGTCCCGCATTTGGGACAACCGCTGGTCGAGACTTCCGAGCCTTGCGGAAAGCGCAACCTCATCAGGCGACTTGTCGCGATCTCCGGGTCCGCTGCGCTCGTTCGTGCCATCCGACATCTGTGGAGACCCGATCCGTTGCTGCGAGTTTCAGGAAATAGCGCCCCATCGCCCTTTAAAGCCGCGCGGACCATACTGACCGCATCCCCCCAAGTCAAGATTGCGTGTTGATCTGTTAGATGCCTGAATTTGCTCGTTTTCTCGGCTTTTTCGTCAGATCGGTCGCGGGTGTCACCGCGCCGCATCAACAGCGTTCTCGGCGGTTGCGATCTTGCGTCCTCCGGAGCCCTCTGATCCGATGCCGCTGAACCCGAACCGGGGTGGGACTCCGCATGCCGCGCCACATCGACTATTATTTCTCGCTGCAATCCCCATGGGCCTATATTGGTCATCGCCTGTTCCGCGACATTGCCGCCAGCCATGGCGCTGCCGTGGCCGTCAAGCCGGTGATGCTGCTCGATCTGTTCGCCGAGACCGGGGGCCTGCCGCTGGCGCGGCGTCATCCGGCGCGGCAGCGCTACCGTATCGTCGAGCTTAAGCGCTGGCGCGACAAGCGGGGGCTCGATTTTCATCTCCAGCCCAGGAACTGGCCGTTCAACGCCCGGCTCGCGGATGGGGTGGTCATCGCCGCAATGCAGGCGGGGCTTGATCCGGAGCCCTATCTGCAGCGCGCCTTCCCGGCGATCTGGGAGCAACAGCTCAATCTCGGGGACGCCGAGGTGATCACGCGCTTGGCCGATGCGGCCGGACTGCCCGGGCGCGATCTCGTCGCCAAGTCGGGGTCGGACGCGGTCGCGGCGGTCTACGAGCAGAATCGCCAGGATGCCATCGCCGCCGATGTGTTCGGCTCGCCCGCTTATGTGCTGGACGGCGAGATCTTCTGGGGCCAGGACCGGCTCGAGCTCCTGGCCGACGCGTTGAAATCCGGCCGCTCCGCCTATACGTCCGAGCCATAGGTGCGAGCTGTGGCAGGTGACCGCACCTCGCGCAACGTCATGGCGGCGACACAAAATGAGCGTGCATGGCGGCCATCGCGACCGCATTCTGGAGAGCGAGCCATGAGTCTCACGAAGCCATACCGGCGGCCCCTCATTGCGCTCCTGGCGTTGAGCTGCCTGGGCGGAGAGGCCTGGGCTGCGGAGGAGACCGCGCCAGATGGCGACAAGGGGCGCTACACGATGTCGACGACGCCGGACGGCGTGGTCCGGCTCGACACCAGGACCGGTGCGGTCTCGACCTGCAACAACAACGCCGGTTCCGGCTGGGCGTGCTACGCCGTTCCCGACGAGCGGGCCGCGTTGGATGCCGAGATCGGCCGGCTGCAGGCAGAGAACGAAAAGTTGAAAGCCCAGCTGGCTTCGCGCGATCAGAGCATCTCCGGCAAGATCGACGAGCCGCTGCCGAAGGACCAGGCGCTGCCAAAGTCCGATCAGTTGAAGAAGGCCGAGCCGAAAGCCGGCGAATCGAAATCGACCGATGGAACGCGCAAGCTCGAGATCCCGTTGCCCAGCGACCAGGACATGGAGCGCATGATGGGCTTTCTGGAGCAGGCTTGGCGCCGGCTGCTCGACATGGCCGCGCGGGTGCAGAAGGACGTCTCGGGCAAGATCTGACCCCGCGTCGAGGAGGCTGGACGCATGATCGCACGATCCATCACGCGGACGGCGCCTGCGGCGGTGCCCATCACCACGGTCGTGACCTCGACACTGGCCGTGCAGACGCCGGGCCGCGGCTTCAGTGATCTCACGCGCGAGGTCGACGCCTTCCTGCGCGATATCTCCGCGAAAGAAGGGGCGGTGACGGTCTTCATCCGGCACACGTCGGCGTCGTTGACGATCCAGGAGAATGCCGACCCGACCGTGCTGCGCGATCTCACCTCGGCGCTGGCGCGGCTGGCGCCGGAGAATGCCGGCTGGGTGCATGACACCGAAGGTCCCGACGATATGCCGGCCCACATCAAGACCATGCTGAGCGCTGTCTCGCTCCAGGTGCCGGTGCAGGACGGCCGGATGCTGCTCGGCACCTGGCAGGCGATCTATCTCATTGAGCATCGCGCGCGTCCGCATCGGCGCGAGGTGGTGCTGCAGTTCATCGGCGCGGTCTGAAGTCAAAAGACAAGACCCATCGGCTGAAATGCGGAACGGCCGCGGAGTGATCCGCGGCCGTTCTCTGCAATAGAGAGGCGAGCGGGGTCGCCGCTCGCATCGTGATCAGGTCGACTGGATATCGACGTCCTTGGTCTCCGGCAGGAACAGGAAGCCGACCACCGCGGTGATGACGGCGAACGTGATCGGGTACCAGAGGCCGGCATAGATGTCGCCGGTCGAGGCCACGATCGCGAAGGCCGTTGCGGGCAGCAGGCCGCCGAACCAGCCGTTGCCGATGTGGTAGGGCAGCGACATCGAGGTGTAGCGGATCTTGGTCGGGAACAGTTCGACCAGCATCGCGGCGATCGGGCCGTACACCATGGTGACGAAGATCACCAGGATGAACAGCAGGCCGATGATCGCGGCGACCTGCGGACGGAAGACGTCGAACGGATGCGCCATCTTCACGATCCCCGGGTTGCCGGCCTTCGGATAGCCGGCGTCGGCGATCGCAGACGTCAGGGCCGGATTGCTGGTCTTGGCGTCGGTGTAGGGCACTTCCTTGCCGTTCAAGGTGACCTTCACGCCGGAGCCGGCCGGGCCAGGAACGGTCGAGTACTTGACCGAGGACTGGGCCAGGAAGGCGCGAGCGGTGTCGCAAGGCGCGGTGAAGACGCGGGTGCCGACCGGGTTGAACAGGTCTCCACAACCGGCCGGATCTGCCACGACTTCCACCTTCACCGACTCGATCGCCTTCTCCAGCGCCGGGTTGGCGTTGCTGGTGATCATCTTGAAGATCGGGAAGAAGGTCAGCGCCGCGATCAGGCAGCCGCCCATGATGATCGGCTTGCGGCCGATCTTGTCGGAGAGGATGCCGAACACGATGAAGAAGCCGGTGCCGAGCAGCAGCGACCAGGCGATGAGCAGGTTGGCGGTGTAGCCGTCGACCTTCAGGATCGATTGCAGGAAGAACAACGCGTAGAACTGGCCGGTGTACCAGACGACGCCCTGGCCCATGGTCGCGCCGATCAGCGCGAGCAGCACGATCTTGCCGTTGTTCCAGTTCGCGAACGCTTCCGTCAGCGGCGCCTTCGAGCTCTTGCCCTCTTCCTTCATCTTCTGGAACACGGGCGATTCGTTGAGGCGCAGACGGATCCAGACGGAGACGCCGAGCAGCAGCACGGACACCAGGAACGGCACGCGCCAGCCCCATTTGGCGAAGTCGGCCTCGCCGATGATGGTGCGGGTGAACAGGATCACCAGCAGCGACAGGAACAGGCCCATCGTGGCCGTCGTCTGGATGAAGGAGGTGTAGTAGCCGCGCTTGCCCATTGGCGCATGCTCGGCGACATAGGTGGCGGCGCCGCCATACTCACCGCCGAGCGCAAGGCCCTGCAACAGGCGTAGACCGATCAGGATCACCGGCGCGGCGAAGCCGATGGTCTCGGCGTTCGGCAAGATGCCGACGATGAAGGTCGACAGACCCATGATCAGGATCGTGACCAGGAAGGTGTATTTGCGGCCGACGATGTCGCCGATGCGGCCGAACACGATGGCGCCGAACGGGCGGACCAGGAAGCCGGCGGCGAAGGCCAGCAGCGCGAAAATGTCGCGGGTGGCCGGCGGATAGCTACTGAAGAACTGCGCGCCGATGATCGAGGCGAGGGACCCGTAAAGGTAGAAATCGTACCACTCGAAGACAGTGCCGAGAGAGGACGCCAGAATGACGAAGCGCTCGTCCTTCGTCATGCCTCCCGATCTCGCTTGTGTGGCGACCATTGTTGACATTGGCATTCGCTCCCCAAGATCGTTGTGCTGATGGTTTCGTCCCCGCATGCCGGACTTGGACGGCGCTGGTCGCGGAGACCTTGGCGCTTAAGTAACATTGCAGTGAAACCCGGCCCAATACGACTTTCGGCCCTGGCGGCTGCGGCGCACGGAAACATGGGGACATTGCGGCGGATCAAGTTCGCCTAACGGTCGCCGCGTTATCGATGTTGCGCCGCACAAGGCGCAGATTAACCGCTCTTCCTGCAAGTGGAATTGCATGCTTGCATGCAACCAGTCGCCGGGCGAGTATTTCACAAAAGCCGGGCGGCGTGCAGCTGAGGCGCGTGGCCGGCGTCGTAAGGTCAAGTCAGAATTCATGGCGGCTGCCACCACCCACCTTGTCATTGCCGATGATCACCCGCTGTTCCGCAACGCGCTGCGGCAGGCGGTCACGAGCGTGCTCGCGGAGGCCGTGGTCGACGAGGCCGGCTCCTTCGAAGACCTGACCACGCTGCTGGAGAAGGATTCCGAGGTCGATCTCGTGCTGCTCGACCTGACGATGCCCGGCATTTCCGGCTTTTCCGGGCTCATCTACCTGCGCGCGCAATATCCGGCGATCCCGGTCGTCATCGTCTCGGCCAGCGACGATGGCGCGACAATCCGCCGCTCGCTCGATTTCGGTGCCTCCGGCTTCATCCCGAAGCGGTTCGGCGTCGACACGCTGCGCGACGCCATCATGAAGGTGATGGATGGCGACGTCTGGGTGCCGCCCGACACCGACCTTGCCGCCGGCGCCGATCCGGAGATGACCAGGCTCCGTGACCGCCTGGTCACCCTGACCCCGCAGCAGGTGCGGGTGCTGATGATGCTGTCCCAGGGGCTGCTCAACAAGCAGATCGCCTATGAGCTCGGCGTCTCCGAGGCGACCATCAAGGCGCATGTCTCGGCCATCCTGCAGAAGCTCGGCGTCGAGAGCCGGACACAGGCGGTGATCGCCGCGGCGAAGATCGCAGGCTCCGCCTGGCGGCAGGACGCGCCGACGGGGAAGTGAGGAGATGATCGCCTGTTGATCTCGGCGGTCGCCAACCTTGAACCGCATGCATGGTATGCGACCGAGTGATTGAGTTCGGCGAATTGTTTGCGGCCGTCCTGGGGACGTGGCTTGCGACGGTCCGTGAGGAAAAGGTCTGTCTCCACGGCGGGATCGCTGGTCCTCTCCAACGCCACGCTGTTCCTGGTCCTCTGTAGCGCGAGTTGCAGAACTCCCCCTCATGGTGAGGAGCGGCCGAAGGCGCGTCTCGAACCATGAGGCCCCCTGTCCGGGCCTCGCCCTTCGAGACGCCCGCCCGCGCGGCGGGCTCCCCAGGGTGAGGAGCGACATCGTCGGCGCGAAAGCCACAGGCTCGGAGCTGAGCGCGAAACCAAGTCATTCGGTCGATCCATCGCGCCACGCTTTTCCCGCCTCGCGGCGCAATCAGCGTCCGAGTTTTGCCAATCATTCGCCCTCCGGAAAACTGAGGGCACAGAGAAGGCCGGGCGCTGGCCGCGCCCGTGGCCCGCCTGCAGCAAAAAAAGCAGGCGGCAGTCACCACAGGTCTGGCCGAACACATCGGCGGGCTCAACCCGTCGTCAGCAACATCGTCGTCACCGACTTGGCATCAGCACCGGGATGACAGGACCACACGGCTTGACCGTGCGCACCGGATCGTTCGTCCGCAGGCCAAAGTCCGCTGCGCCCCGGCGCGCCCACCGCATCCCGCGCCCCACGTTCGTGACGATCGCGAAGCGCCCCTCATGGCGGGCACGGGACGATGCAGGGATAGCATTATTTCTGGAAAAAAGAAATGGATGTCTGTCTGCTGAGCCGGGGATTTCGATGCGCTGGGCGACCTCGGGAGCTGCGGGCTGTACGTCCTACGAACGTTCGATCATTCATAAACAGGTACCTTGTAAAACAAGGTACCTTGCGATACCTTGCTGTCATGACAGAGCAGATGCAGGTCCAGCTCAAGAAGGGGGCGCTCGAATTGTGCGTGCTGGCGCTGTTGGCGCGGGGCGAGAGCTATGCCTACGAGATTGCCAGCTCGCTGTCCGCCGGCGTGGGCATCGGCGAGGGGACGATCTATCCTTTGATGCGGCGCATGCAGGACGACAAGCTGGTCGAAACCCGTCTGGCCGAATCCAATAGCGGCCCGCCGCGCAAATATTATCGGCTCACGCCCGCCGGCCGTGCCGCCTTCGCGGCGCAGAAGCGCGAGTGGCGCATGTTTTCCGATGCCGTCAATACATTGCTGGGAGAACGCTGATGGACCGCGCAGCCTTCCTGGGCCTCCTCAAGGATGGTCTCGCCGGCTTGCCTGCTGATGATATCGACGAGATCGTCGCGGACTACATGTCCTACTTCGATGAAGCCGCCGCGTCGGGGCGCGACGAAATAGAGGTGGCCGCGGCGTTGGGCGACCCGCGCCGGCTGGCGCGCGAGCTGCGCGCCGAAACCGGGCTGCGCCATTGGGAGACGCACCGCAGCCTGGGCAACTCCGCTGCCGTGCTGCTGGCGCTCGGTGGATTGGCGACGGTCGACATCGTGTTGCTGCTCCCGCTGCTGTTCGCCGTCCTGCTGGTGACCCTGGCGCTCGGCCTCATCGTCTTCGTGCTCGGAATCGTCGGTCTCGGGCTGCTGCTCAGTCTCTTGAAGATTGGGCACTTCGCCTCGATCGCCGCGATGGCGCTGCGGGCGGTGGCTGGTATCGGGCTCGTCGCCGGCAGCATCGGCTGCGGCGCGCTGCTGCTGCTGGCGCTCAATGCCGCGGTGAGGATGCTCGGCAATTATGCCCGGCTGCACTACCGGCTGCTCAGGCCGGGACACGACCTGGCTCAATCATAGATCAGAGGGGTGCGTGATGAGTGGACGACTCGGACGAATTGCGATGGTGTCACTGAGCGTCGCCGGGCTGTGCGGGGTCATTACCGCGCTGGCCTCGGCGCAGGACTGGGTCGAGGGTGGTGATCTGCCTTGGACAGGCCTCTCTTGGGTCAGAACCTCCTGGGCGGGCGCATCGCGCAGCTGCACCCCGCTGCCGGGGGCGAACAAGACCGGCTCGCGCGAGCGTCGCACGGCCGACCTGGCCTGGTCAGGCAGCGACGCCGTCATGATCAGGATTCCGGCGCAGGTGCATTTCAGGCCGGGGCCATCGCCCAAGGCGAGCGTGACCGGTGACGCCGACATCGTCGAGCACGTCCGCCTGCGGGACGGCCAGCTCGCATGGGACACGGCCGAGTGGGGCCACGCGATCGACTGTCTCCAGCCGGACGATCTCGTCGTCCAGCTCTCCGGCCCTGCGGTCACCGCATGGACCGTGAGTGGATCGGCCGCCCTCGATCTCTCCGATCTCCACCAGGACGTGGTGCGGATCACGGCGCGTGGCAGCGGTGCCGTGACGGCCAGCGGCGACGTCCGCGACGTCGCCGTCGAAGCGGCCGGCTCCGGCCAGGTAGACCTCGGCCGTCTGGTCACCCAGACAGCCACGGCGAACCTGCACGGCAGCGGCAATCTCAGGCTTGCCGACGCCAAGCAGGAGTCGCTGCGCCTCACGCTGCACGGCAGCGGCGCCGTCAGCGCCAGCGGAACGGCGCATGAGGTGTCGCTGGACTCGTCGGGCTCCGGGCGTGCCGATCTCGGCCGGCTGGTCGCCGATCGCGCCAGCGCAACGGTCCGCGGCAGCGGCGACGTCGACCTCGCGCCGCGCCAGGATGCCGACATCTCCGTTTCCGGGAGCGCCGTCGTGCGGCTGCACGGCACGGTGGCGCGGATCAACTCGCACGTCTCGGGATCAGGACAGGTCAAGCAGGTGCCGTAGGCTCATCGCCCGAGATGCATCAGCCAAGGAGGACCCCGATGTTCGCTGTTATCCGCGCCTGCCAAGTCTTCTCGATCCTCGCCGTCTGTCTCACTGCCACGCTGACGCACGCCGCCGGTCTGCGAGCGATCGACATTGCCGCGGCGTCCGACGGTCCGGAGATCCATGGCATGGTCTGGTATCCATGCGCGGAACAGCCGACCGAGATCCCCATCGGCGGCGGCTTCACGTTGACGGGGGTGAAGGACTGCCCCCTCATGGGCGGGCATCTGCCGCTCGTTGTCGCCTCGCATGGGCGCGGCGGTTCGCTGCTCAGCAATCGCGATACGGCCGAGGCGCTTGCCGACCACGGCTTCGTGGTCGCGGCGATCAATCATCCTGGCGATACCGCGCGGGATCGGAGCAGGTCGGGCGATCTCTCGGTGTTCGTCGAGCGGCCCGCCGACATCAAGCGGCTGATCGACTTCATGGTCGGCCCGTCGCCCTTCGCGGCCGACATCGATCGCGACCGCATCGGCTTCTTCGGCTTTTCGCGCGGCGGCTACACCGGGCTCGTGCTGCTCGGTGCCGATCCGGATTGGGCGGGAGCGGCGTCCGATTATTGTCAGCCAATCCGGAGACTGTTCTGCCAGGAGATCCTGGACAAACGAACGCCATCGCAACCGCTGACGCATGATCCGCGGATCAAGGCTGCGGTGCTCGCCGATCCCTTGGCGATCTTCTTCTCGCCCGCGAGCTTCGCCCCGATCAAGACGCCAGTTCAGCTCTGGGCCTCGAGTCGCGGCGGCGACGGCGTGCTGCCCAGCCATGTCGCTTTCGTCGACGCCAATCTTCCGGCAGCACACGACTATCGCGTGGTGCCGAACTCCGGCCACTTCGCGTTCTTCCTGTGTCCGCCGGCGCTGGTCCAGGGGCAGTCCGAGCTCTGCGTCGATGCACCGGGTTTCGACCGTACGGCCTTCCACGCTGAGTTCAACGCCGAGGTGCTTGCGTTCTTCCGGACATGGCTCGTCCCCACGGCGAAGTGAGATGCGCGGCTGACGAGTCCGCAGCGATGAGCGGATGATCGTTCGGCGCCTTTGCCCACGGCCTTTGCTTGAACGTTTTCGTGAACGATTGTACCTCAAGCGGGCGTGTTTGGGGGCGTGTTGTCGTGAACGATATCGGGGAGAGCGGTCGCGGCGGGTCGGCGACGGTCAGCGTCGATGAGGTTCGCTATGCACCCGTGCCGGCGTGGGTCGACCTTGTCCCCTACGAGACGGAGCCGTCGCCCGATCAGGAGTCGGCCATCGCCAATGGCGTTTGCCGGCTGCTCTCCGACATGCAGGTCGACCTCACCGGCCCCGAGCTCTGCTGGAGCTACCGGACCGCGCAGCGGATCCTGACCAAGGAGGGCGCCGAGCGGGCGTCCCACATCGTCATCGAGTTCGATCCCGGCTACCAGAGGCTCGAGGTCCATGCGGTGCGCATCCGGCGCGGCGATCAGTCTGTCGATCATGCACGGCCTGGTTGCTTCCAGGTCTTTCGCCGCGAGCGGGACATTGAGCGCCTGATGCTCAACGGGCGTCTCACTGCCTCTTTCCTGGTGCCGGACGTCAGGGCGAACGACATCCTGGAGTTCAGCTGCTCACTCTATGGCGAGACGCCGATCCTCAAGGGCAAATACCAATCATGGGTGGCCTTCGAAGGGACCAATCCGAGCTTCGACTATCGCCATCGGCTGCTGAAGCGGCGTGATCGCGCCATCGCCAGCAGGGAGTTCAACGATCCGCCGCCTGCAACGGTGAGCGTGACCGGCGAGATCGAGGAGATTTGTCGACGTCTGCGCGGCCAGAGAAAGCGCGGCCCGAGCGCACCGTTGACGCCGTCCTGGGAGATCGAAGACCCAGCCTTTCAGCTCAGCGAGTTCGTTGGATGGAGCGATGTCGCGGGCCTGATGGTGGCGGCCTATGACAGCGCCGAGATTCCTGCGACATTGGCCGACGAGATCGACCGGATCGGTGTGGCCCATCCCGATCCGGCGCAACGCGCGGCCGAGTGGCTGCGCTTCGTGCAGCGCGAATTGCGCTATTTCTTTCTTGCATTGGGAGAGGGCGGCCTGGTGCCGCGCGAGCTCGATGCGATCTGGGCCGGTCGGTTCGGCGACTGCAAGGACAAAGCGCGCCTCTATGTGGCTGGCGCGCGCCGCCTCGGCCTGGAGGCTTGCGCGGCCCTGGTCTCCACGACGCATGGCCGTACGCTCGACCGGGTGCTGCCGAGCCCGGCCGTGTTCGATCACTGCATCGTGCGTGTCCGGCTCGACGGCAAGAGCTACTGGCTCGATCCGACGCTGCCGCTGCAAGGCGGTGGCCTCGACCAGATCGAGCTGCCCCATCTCGGATGGGCCTTGCCGCTGGCCGCAGACGCCTCGCAGCTGGAAAAGCTGCCCGAGCAAGCCGTCAGGCATATCATCCATTGCCACGATGATTGGCGCATCGGTCCTTCGCGCCAATCTCCGGCCTCGCTGCATCGCAGCCTCGAGTTTTCGGCCTGGGGCGCCGACCACATCAGAAACCTGATTGCGAATGAGGGCGAGGCCGGCTTCTCGCGAGCCTTGCTGCGTCAGTTGCAGGCGAGCTGGCCGGCGGCGGCCGAGTCCGCGGCGATCGCGATCCAGGATGATCAGTTGCAGAACAAGATCGTCGTGGATGCCCGATATACGATCAGTGACTGCTGGCGAGCATCCGACACGCCGGACAAGATTCAACTGCAGTTCGTCGAATCCAATATCAGCACGGACTTGTCGGGCGCCGGCCTCGCCGCCCGCGAGCACGATATCTATGTTGGACGCCCCCGACGGCTCTCCTGGCTGCTTCACGTCGAACTGCCCCGCGCTTGGCCGCGAGCGAAAGCTGACGAAACCCATGCCTTGCCCGGGCTGACGCTGACCAGCCGGTACGGCGTGGACGGCCGTCATGTCGACAGCTTCAAGGAGCTGACCGTCGAGACGTGGACGTTGCCGCGCGCCAAGGCCGAGGATTATGATCTCCTGGTGAAATGTGCGCAGCAGAACATTCTCTCGATCCAGGCCTCGGCCAAGCACGACAAGGTCCGTGCGCCCGGCTTCCGGTCCAACCTGAACCTGAATATCTCGGTGTATGTCGCGTTTCTGGTTCTCTGGTTCGTCTACAACGTGCTCCGGACCTTGTTGACGTCCGGCAGGCATTGAACCGGCGCGCACAGGTGGTGATCGGGACGGCGGGGCAGGCGTTCGGCGGCCGCCCGCATCGCCCATGGTGATGATGCCCTGGCCGCCAGCGCCTACCGCAGATCCTTCATCTTCAAGTAGACGACGATCTCGAACAAGGGGCCGTCGTCGTCCCGTACCGTCACCTTGATCGCCGATCCGTTGGCGATGAAGAGGTCCTCGGCGATGGTGGTCGCGGCCCTCAGCGCCTCGCGGCGGGCGGCGGCGGGGTCAAGAAAGTCTGCGCCGTCATCGTCATTCGCAGCGTAGAAATCGTCCCGAATGTCGAAGAAGTAGCGCATCAGAGAGCCGGATCCAGATGAAGATACAGAGGGTCGAAATCGGCGGCGTGACGCAGTCCTTCGAGGTCGAAAATCGTGATCGCGCCACGCTCGATCTCCAACAGCCCCTTCGTGCGAAGCTCCTGTAGAACTCTATTCAAATGAACCGTGCTTGTTCCTATGGCTTCGGCGAGAACGACCTGGGTCGCCGGGAACTTGAAGGACAATCCGGTCACGCGCCCCACCGCGGCGAGCCGCTCGTAGACCTCGACGACCAGATGTGCGAGCCGGCTCGCAGCCTCGCGCCGCCCGACATTGCAGATCCATTCCCGGAACAGCGCGGCGTCGATCAGGGTGTCCCGCCAGAGCGCTTCGGCCACGTCCGGATTGTTCCTGACCACTGCGCGCAGCGGATCGTGCGGAACAAAACCCAGCGTGCAATCCCCCAGCGTCGTGACCTCATGGTCGAGCACGTGAAGGTAGAGGCTCTGCAGATCGGGGATGTCGCCCGGCTGATGAAACGCGAGAATCTGCCGGCTGCCCTCGCCGACGATCTTCGAGCGCTGCACGAAGCCGTCGACGATAAGACAGCAGACGGCGGGCCGGTCGCCGGTCGCGACGATCGTCTGCCCGCCCTCCATCCGCCTGATCGTGATCGGAAGCCGCCGGATGCTCTGCTCGACCTCCGGCGAAAGGTCGGACGTCAGGCGCAGGCGCTTGAGCAAAGGTGCAAATGGATCAATCGTCATGGTTCGCTCCCAGCCGAAAAACGGCTGACGGGGCGGCAAGGTTCCAGCGGCGAAGGGGACGGTCACGCGCCACCTCTGCGCGTCCTGGCTGTAGGGTCAGCCTTGACGAGGTCGCCGACACGCCGCGACCGCGGGCAAGAGGCACTGCAGGCGGTGCTCCTCACCACCAGCGGCGAGATCTCGCTTGGTGACGTGGGCCAGGTCGGGTCTATTCCGCCGCCACCATCTGCTGGATCCGCCATTGCCCGAGCAGCGCGCGCAGCGACGCAGGCTTCAGCGGCTTGTTCAGCACGGCGATGTTTTCGTCGCGGGCGGCGGCGCGGACATGGGGGCTGCGGTCGGCGGTGATCAGGATCGCCGGCAGCGCCTCGTCGAAGCGGCGGCGGATGTCGCGGATGGCGGCGATGCCGTTGCCGCGATCGAGGTGATAATCGACCAGGAGCCCCGTGATGGCGCCGTTGCGGGCGGCGATGGCCTCGACGGCGGATTCCGGATCAGGGACGGCGATCACCTCGGCGTCCCAGGCGGTGAGCAGGGTGCGCATGCCGTCGAGAATGGCCGGGTCGTTCTCGATGCAGACGATCAGCGCGCCGGAGATCGGCGTCGTTGCCAGCGGCGTGGCGCTGGTGACGGCGGCGGTGTGATTGACCGCCTTGGCGATCGGCACCGTCACCGAGAAGGCCGAGCCGCGGCCGGGCTGCGAGTCCAGCGCAATGCCGTGATTGAGCACGCGCGCGATGCGCTCGACGATCGAAAGGCCGAGGCCGAGGCCGCGGGCGATGCGCGCGCCCTGTTCGAGGCGGTGGAATTCCTTGAAGATCTCGCCGCGCTTGACCGGCGGGATGCCGACGCCGGTGTCCCAGACGCCGATCTGCAGCGATGCGCCGCGGCGGCGGCAGCCGACCAGCACGCGGCCCTTGGGCGTGTATTTGATGGCGTTGGAGATGAGGTTCTGCAGCAGCCGGCGCAGCAGCAGCCGATCTGATTCCACCGGCAGCGAACACGGCACGAAGGTCAGCGCGAGGCCCTTGGCGCGCGCCGCCGGCGCGAATTCGATCTCCAGCGAGCGCATCAGATCGGCCATCTTGAAGCTTGAGACCTGTGGCGTCATCGCGCCGGCATCGAGCCGGGAAATGTCGAGCAGCGCGCCCAGGATTTCCTCGATGGCTTCAAGGGAGTCGTCGATGTTCTCGACCAGGCGCGACTCCTCGCCAGCGGTCTGCCGCTCGACCAGGCTTGTGATGTAGAGCCGCGCGGCATTCAGCGGCTGCAGGATGTCGTGGCTGGCCGCCGCGAGAAAGCGGGTCTTGGAGATGTTGGCATCCTCGGCGGCGCTCTTGGCCAGCGCGAGCTCGGAGTTCAGCCGCGTCAGCTCCTCGGTGCGGTCGCGCACGCGCTTTTCGAGCGTCGCATTGGCGCGCTCCAGTGCCTCGGCGGCTTCGAAGGAGGGCGTCACATCGGTGAAGGTGATGACGAGGCCGCCATCCGGCATGCGATTGGTGCGGACCTCGATCACCATGTGGCGGTCGGCGAGACGTTCGAGATAGGGCTCGCCCTCGGTGGTGTAGGCGGCGAGCCGGCGTGCCAGCAGTGCCTCGCTGTCCTCATAGGTCGGCGCGCCGATTGTGCCCATGAATTCGAGGATTTCTTTCAAGGGACTGCCGATCTGCACCAGATGCGGCGGCAGGCCGAGCAGATCGACGAACTGGCCGTTGGAGCAGATCAGCTGCAGATCGGCGTCGAACACGGCGATGCCCTGGCGCACATGGTTGAGCGCGGTCTGCAGGATCTCCCGGTTGAAATGCAGCGCGGCGTGGGAGTCGTCGAGCAGCTTCAGCGCCGCCTTCGCCGACACGGTGCGCTTGCGCAGCAAGAGCGACATCACGAGGCGCGACGACGCCGCGCCGATCGAGGAGGCGATGAGGTGCTCGGCATGGCGCAGCAGTTCGAAATCGGCGGGCGCCGCCGGATCGAGCGGCAGGTTGCGCTGGGCGGCAAACGCCTCGAACGAGGCGCGGGCGCGGTCGGGGCCGAGATATTGGCCGACCGTGGTCTGGATGTCCTGCACGGTCACGGTGGAGCGCCAGCGCCGGAAGCTCGGCGCGCTGGGCGTCAGCTCGGCCGGCACGAACAGGTCGGCCTGCAACAGCTCGATCGACGACGGCTGCCGGGCCAGCGACAGCACGATGTAGGTGAGCAGGTTGAGCGACAGGCTCCACAGCACGCCATGCAGCAGCGGCGGCAGATCGGTGCCGAGCAGCGCCTGCGGCTTGAGCGCCTCGAGCCCGAACGGACCATGCTGCAAGAACAGAATGCCCGACGTGGACGTGTCGAGGAAGCTCGGGATGAACAGCGTGTACAGCCAGACGGCGAAGCCGACCAGCATGCCGCCCATCGCGCCGCGCGCGGTGGCGCGCCGCCACAACAGGCCGCCGAAGAAGCTCGGCGCCAGCTGCGCGATCGCGGCAAAGGACAACAGGCCGATCGCGGCGAGCTGGGTCGTGCCGAGCGCGCGGTAGTAGAAATAGGCCATCACCATGATGGCGAAGATCGCGATCCGCCTTGTGCCGAGCAGGAAGCCTGCGAAGTCGCGCCCGATCTCGCGCTGCTCCTGCTGGCGCTGCAGCACCAGGGGCACGACGATGTCGTTGCACACCATGATCGACAGCGCGACGCATTCGACGATCACCATGGCGGTCGCGGCCGACAGGCCGCCGACGAAGACCAGCACCGACAGCCATTGCGAGTTGGCCTCGATCGGCAGCGCCAGCACATACATGTCGCTGTCGACCGCGCCGAACGGAAAGGTGATGAGGCCGGCGAGCGCGATCGGGATCACGAACAAATTGATCGCGACGAGATATAGCGGGAACATCCAGCGCGCCCGCGACACCTCGGCGTCGTCGGCATTCTCGACCACGCTGACGTGAAACTGGCGCGGCAGCAGCATCGCGGCGCAGAACGACAGCAGCGTCATGGTCAGGAAGCTGCCGATGCCCGGCACATATTCCAGCGCGCGCTCGGCCTCGGGAGACTTCATCGCGCGCTCGATCAGCTCGACCGGCGAGAACATCCAGAAGGTGACGAAGGCGCCTGCCGCGATGAAGGCGATCAGCTTGATGATCGATTCGGTCGCGACCGCCAGCATCAACCCGTGCTGATGCTCGGTGGCGTCGGTCTGGCGGGTGCCGAACAGCACCGCGAAGATCGCCATTGCGAGCGTCACCATCAGTGCCATGTCGCCGACGATCGGGATATGAGCGAAGGCGCGGTCGTCGACCATGATGGTTTCGAGCGACGACGCCACCGCCTTGAGCTGCAGCGCGATATAGGGCACCGAGCCGATGATCGCGATCAGCGCCACCGTCGCCGCCACGGCCTGGCTCTTGCCGTAGCGGGCGCCGATCAGGTCGGCCACCGAGGTGATGTTTTGCGACTTGGCGAGCTGGATCACCCGGCGCAGCAGCGGCGTGCAGGCGCCGACCATCAGGATCGGCCCGAGATAGATCGCGAGGAAGTCGACGCTGTTGCGCGAGGCGAAGCCGACCGAGCCGAAGAAGGTCCAGGACGTGCAATAGATGGCGAGCGACAGCGGGTAGATCAGCCCGGCCAAGCGCGACGGCCGCCGGTCGCCGGCCCGGTTGCCACGGCTGGCGACCAGGAACAGAAAGCCGATATAGCCGAACGCAGCGGCGATCACGCCCCAGTCATGCAGCATGGCTTTGCGCGAACTCCTCGGTCGCTCCACCCTGTGGATCGGGACGCGAACTTAGCGCTTTGCCGGAGGCGGGGCGATAGCGATGTGGCGGCGGACGCTGGAATAGGGATGTCGCGCGTCATCGTGTTGAGAGCCGAGCTCTTACGGCTCGGCCGGTCGGCTCCCCTCCCCCTTGCGTGGAGGGGAGCGCACCGCCTTGGCGGCGGGGGGCTGTGCGCTCACCAAAGCAGAAGCGAAAACTACTCCGCCGCCAGCGGCTTCTTGTGCAGTGCGAGGCCGAGGCGTTCCCAGACCTGCAGCAGGGCCTCGGCGAGGCGGTCGATCAGGCCGTCATCGTGATAGGGGGAGGGCGTGATGCGCAGGCGCTCGGTGCCCTTGGCGACGGTCGGATAATTGATCGGCTGGATGTAGATGCCGTGCTCTTCGAGCAGCAGGTCGGAGACCTGCTTGCACTTCTCGGGATCGCCGACGAACAGCGGCACGATATGGGTGTCATTGGCCATGACCGGCAGGCCGGCGGCATTGAGGATCGACTTGACGCGTGCGGCGCGGTCCTGGTGGCGCTCGCGTTCCCAGCTCGACGACTTCAGGTGCCTGATCGCAGCAGTGGCCGCCGAGCAGATCGGCGGCGGCAGCGCGGTCGTGAAGATGAAGCCCGGCGCGTAGGAGCGCACGGCGTCGATGATCTCGCCCTTGGCGGCGATATAGCCGCCGAGGCAGCCGAACGCCTTCGCAAGCGTGCCTTCGAGGATGTCGATGCGGTGCATGACGCCGTCGCGCTCGGCGATGCCGCCGCCGCGTGGGCCGTACATGCCGACCGCATGCACCTCGTCGACATAGGTCATCGCCTTGTAGCGCTCGGCGAGATCGCAGATCGCCGAGAGCGGCGCGACGTCGCCGTCCATCGAATACAGGCTCTCGCAGGCGATCAGCTTCGGCCGGTCGGGGCCGGCGGCGATCAGCAGCTGCTCGAGATGGGCGAGATCGTTGTGGCGCCAGATCTGGCGCTCGCAGCCGGACTGGCGCACGCCCTCGATCATCGAATTGTGGTTGAGCGCGTCCGACAGGATCAGGCAGTCCGGGATCAGCTTGGCGAGCGTAGCGATGCCGGTCTGGTTGGAGACATAGCCCGAGGTGAACAGCAGCGCCGCTTCCTTGCCGTGGAGATCGGCGAGCTCGGCTTCCAGTTGCACCAGCGGATGATGCGTTCCGGCGATGTTGCGGGTGCCGCCGGCGCCGGTGCCGACCCTGGTCGCGGTCTCGACCATCGCGCCGACCACCTTCGGATGCTGACCCATGCCGAGATAGTCGTTGGAGCACCAGATCACGACATTGCGCGGACCGCTCGGGGAATGCCAGGTCGCGTGCGGGAACCGGCCGGCGATGCGTTCGAGATCGGCGAAAACCCTGTAGCGACGTTCATCATGCAGACGACCGAGGGCGGCACTGAAGTACTGGCTGTAGTCCATCACGAAACCTGACGTGCTGCGCTGCAGCGCAGCGCCTGGAACGGACCCTCTAAGCGACGGGGTTCTAAAGCCTTCTTAGAGCGTTTCCAGAGCGGCTGTCGAGCCGGAATCCCACGGCAGGAGTTGGGCGATTTGTCCAAGGCCGTCGCGAAGCGGGGCAATGTCGGCCGAACCGCGCTTGCATTGTGGCGACGTTGCGGAGTGGCGGCGTTGCGGAGCGGCGCCGGTCGATCTGTCAGCCGCCGCTCTCAGGCTCATCCGCGACCGAAGTCACCGCCGGATGGGCGAGCCGCTCCTGGTAACGCCGGATGTTTGCCACCACCTCGGGTGGCCATTCGCGTCGGGTCAGCTCGGCCGGATCGACGCTGCCGATGCGATCTGCCTCGCCTTCGGTTTCGAAGGCGACGGCTCCGCCGCCAAGATTGAGACGAAACATGGTTTCTCCCGAAAGCCCGTGGATCGATACGCGTCGTGCACCCGCAGCTTACGACCTTTACGATAGTGGTCTATCCGTTGCGCCGCAAGGTGATGAACTCTCCGTCTCGTCGCGCTCGCCGCGCACCGCCCGGATGATCTTGTCTGTCTGCGCCTGCGCCAGCGTGCGCAGCCACAACCGCTGCTTATCGTCCATGTCCTTGATAGAAGAAGCATAGGAGGATGAATCGACGGTAACCACGCCGATCGTTGCCCAGGGCGGAGGCCGCCGGGCGTCCTCGGTGCCGGTATGATAGACTGGCAAAGCGAGAACGTGGACCGCCTCGTCGTCAGCCTCGGCCGGCGGATACGGCACCGGCGTGATCAACGACTTTGCGACACCTTCGGGGTCGCTGATGACGCCACCATGGCTCCAGGCGATGGTCCGGCGCTGCTGGAAGGCGGCGCCGCTGACGCCATCGCCATAAGGGATGCTGAAGCTCCGCGGCAACTCCTCGCGCCGCGGCCCGGAGCGCCGGCTGAGGACGGGCCTCAGGACAAGATCCGCGGCGTCGTGGACCATCAGCGCGATCGTCCACTTCTCGTCCCGGCTGACGCGGCCGAGTTTCAGCTCCGTTTCCAGGGTCTGCACCAGAAGGTCGAACTGCCTGATCGCTTCGCGGTCGTCAGCCGTCGTGTTCCCCGCATCGATCCGATCGCCCAGATTGAGCAGCGTGCGGTGCCATTCCCGCGTATTGCCGGCGATCGTGCGATTCTCGGGCTCTCCCGGCACCTGCCAGCGCAGCGAATATTGGTAGCCGACCAGCGGGTGCTCGATCACCAGCTTCCATGTCTGCGATGGCGCATCGTAGCTGAGCGCGTGCGCTTCTTCGTGCAACGTGTCGGAGTCGATCTCCAGCCCGGGCGGCGCGCCGGTGGTGTCGTCGAGCTTCGCATCGCCCCACTGATCGATCTCGTAGTTGGGATAACGCGGCGGTCGCCGGCATTCGACATCGGGCTGCACCTGGCCCAGGCTCCGCGGAAACCGCACCTTCAGGATCAATGTCCGCGCCGGAAAGGTGACGCGCACCCCCACCCATTCGTGGTCGAAGCCTTGCGGCCGCGGCTTTCGGGTGCCCCGTTCCAGCCGCTCGACCGCCTCCCATTGCGTCATCATCATGCAGTTGGCGCAGCCATGGCTGAACTCGTAGGGCACCGGCTTGTCGCCCTTTGAGATGCCGCCGCCAGGAAATTTGAGCCAGTAGTAGTCGCATTGCCGGTCGTCTCTCGCGCTCCTCGGATAGTCGGACGCCGGAACGATCTCAAAACCTGCCTTGGCCGTCTCCGGGGCCAGGGTAAGAGTGTCCTGCACGAAATGGCCGTATGTCGGCAGATACATGACCAGCGGGCGCTTGTCGTAGCGGCCGATATCGCCCTGCACACGCAATCCCTTGATCCGATGGGTCACCCAGAGATCGCCATTCTCGGTGATCTCACAGCTCTGCTCGCGCGCCTCGCATTCGATCGGGTGGCGCTCGCGGGCACGAGCATGGGCGCGTCGCTTCGCGGCCGCGAGCGGCTCTTTGTAGACGCGGTAGTCGGCACCGGCCGTGCCGTCCGGTCGTGGCGACTGGCCAGCACCATAGAACACGCTCTTGACCTCGATCTGGCCGGTCGGCGCAATCCTGATCAGATTGATGCTGTTGTGGTTTGTGTTGTCCGGCGTGGCCATGGCGGCGCTGCCGGCGGAAACCACCGCCATCGGGTAGCCATCGCTCGAATCGTCGCCGAAATCGATGCGGGCAAATTGCGTCTTGTGCCAATGGCCATGCAGGATGAGGTCGAACTGATGATTAGCGAGAATCCGCAGCAAGGCACCGGCATTGCGAAACACCATCATGGGCTCGCCGGTCGTCTTGTGCCCGTTCGGTGCAAAGGCGATCGGCAGGACGTGATGGTGCACGATGGCGACGCGCGCCACATAGTTCTCTTTGGCCTGCTGCAGCTTGCTGGGCAGCGCCAGCAGCACGTCATTGTCGACGATGCCGGTCGCCACGCCGAGATTGCCGCCGGACCCGTTCGAGTCGAACATCGCGAGCAGGATCGGCGCCGAACGGGCGACGCGGACCAGCGGCAGCGGCGCTGCGGCAGGCAATAGCCGGGCGAAGTCATCGGCCTGGTCCCAGGGCATGATGGCCCGCCCGCCGAACAGGGCCGCGGTTCGTGCCCATGCCCTGCGGGCCCAGCCGGCGTCCTGCGGGCGGGTGCCGGCCGGCAGTCCGAGTGGCTGCGGGCCGAAATCGAGCACCGCGGTCCTGAGCTTCGCCTGCAGCGCCTGCTCGGCCCGCGCCGTGTTTCCGCCGGAGAATATCCGCTCGAACCAATTCAACCGCGGCATCCCCATCGCGATGCCGCTTTCGAATACGTCATGGTTGCCAGGCACGACGACCAATTCGGCCTTGCGGCCGCGGCCATCGCCCCAACGCTTGTCCGAGCTTTCCTGGGTTCGCCGCAGCAATGTGTCGAGCGCTCCCTTGGCGGTCAGCAGATGCTCCGGCGAGGGATCGTCGACGAGGTCGCCCGATACCACGATGATATGGGGATCGAAGTCGACGACGCAGCCGACGACCGCCTGCCACGTAGCCGCGCTGAAATTCAGTCCGAAATGAATGTCTGAAATATGCGCAATATGGATCATGATCGCTCCACCCGATCATTCTAGTTCGGGTTGAGCGGTGGATGAAAGGGGATCTTCGGACCGCGCGCCGGGTCTCAGGTCGTCCGGTAATGCAGCACGCCGTCGATCTCCTGGCTGGTCAGGCGGCCCTCGACCAGCATGTAGTTGACATGGGCGATCAACTCGCCGGCGGCGAAGCCCATCTGGTGCGGGTCGAGCACATGCTTGTGGAACACGACCGGGACCAGCTGTGCCGAGGTCTTGGATTGCTCGCGACAGGCGTCCGCGATCATCCGGCAGCGCTCCTCATGATGGTCGGCAAGCTGCTTGATGCGGGTCTTGAGGCCGTAGAACGGTACGCCATGACCGGGCAGCACCAGCACGTCATAGGGCAGGGTGGTGGTGAGGCTCGCCAGCGACGCCAGATATTCGCCGAGCGAGTTCTGGTCGGGCTCGACCGCCCAGACGCTGACATTGGGCGAGATCTTGCTCAGCACCTGGTCGGCGGAGAGGAACAGCTTGTCGGCGGCGCAATACAGCATGACCTGGTCGAGCGCATGACCGCCGCCGGTGATGACCTTGAAGCGCCGGCTGCCGATCTGGATTTCGTCGCCATGCGAGATGCGGCGGTAGGACGCCGGCAGCACCGAGACGCGCTGCAGATATTCCTGGCCGCGGCCGAGCAGCTTGTCGGTCAGGGTCTCGTCCATGCCGTGGCGGCGGAAGAACAGCCGCTGCGCGTTGCGGCGCTCCTCGGTGCCGCGATTCTGGTGGTAGACCGATTGCAGATATTCGACCTGCGACATGACCAGCGGGCAGGCGAAGCGCTCGACGATCCAGCCCGCCAGTCCGACATGGTCGGGATGCGAATGGGTGACGATCAGCCGGCTGATCTTCACATGCTTCAGCGGACCGTCGAGCAGCCGCGTCCAGGCGGCGATCGATTCCTCATTGCCGAAGCCGGAATCCACCGCCACCCAGTTGTCGCCGTCGGCAAGCAGATAGATGTTCACATGGTTGAGGCGGAACGGCAGTTTCAGCCGCAGCCACAATACGCCGGTCGCGACCTCCACGACCTGATCCTCTCCGGGATGCTGCTCCCAGGGATATCGCAGGGCCTCGGCGGAGGAATGAACAGTTTCGGTCTTGGTCATGCTCATCGATTAACGGCCGCCGCGGGCGAGCGCCAGCCGAAAAAGACATGGCTGGACGGCATTCCGGGACGCGGCAGGCCGGGGCCGACGACCTTCCCTTCTCACCCTGATCAGCCCGGCCGCAGGAGGGCGTCTCGAAGCGCGAGGTCCGGATGCTGACTACGCCGCTCTGATGTTGGTCAGGAACGCGTCGACCTCGGCGCGCAAGGTGTCGGCCTCGCGGCGCAGCGCCTCCGAGGCGCTCAACACCTCGTTGGCGGAGGTTCCGGCCTGGGCGGAAGCGCTGGAGACGCCGGTGATGTTGTTGGACACCTCGGTGGTGCCGGAGGCCGCCTGCTGGATGTTGCGGGCGATCTCGCGGGTCGCGGTGCCCTGTTCCTCCACGGCGGCGGCAATGGCGGTGGTGACGTTGTCGATCTCGGCGATGGTCTCGCCGATGTTGCGGATCGCCGTCACGGCGGTCGAGGCGACCTGCTGCATCCCCGCGATCTGGGTACGGATCTCGTCGGTGGCCTTGGCGGTCTGGCTGGCCAGGCTCTTCACCTCCTGGGCGACCACGGCGAAGCCGCGGCCGGCCTCACCGGCGCGTGCCGCCTCGATGGTGGCGTTGAGTGCCAGCAAGTTGGTCTGCGAGGCGATCGCCTGGATCAGGTCGACGACGACGCTGACGCGGCTCGCATTGTCGGCGAGTCCCTGCATCGTCGAGTCGGTGGCGCCCGCTTCCTCGACCGCCTTCTTGGCGATCTGGGCCGAGGTCACGACCTGGCGGCCGATCTCCGCGATCGACGACGACAGCTGCTCAGTGCCGGCCGAAACGGTCTGCACGTTGACCGAGGTCTCCTCGGCGGCAGCCGCCACCGCGTTGACCAGTGAATTGGACTGATCGGCGGTCTGCGACATGCTCTGCGCCGTCGTCTGCATCGCGGTGGCGGAGCTCTGCAGATTGGCCAGCGCGCTGCGCACCGTCGCCTCGAACTCGGCGATCCGGGTCTCCATGCGTGTGGCGCGCTCGGCCTTGGCGGCATTCTCGCGATCCTGCTCGGCGGCGAGGGTGCGGGCACGCACCATGTTTTCGCGGAACACCTGCAACGTATCGACCATCGCGCCGATCTCGTCGTGCTGCTTCGAGGCCTGGATCTCGGTATCGAGGTCGCCGCTCGACAGAAGCTGCATCGCCTGCTGCAGCCGCTTGATGCGGCGCAGGATGTTGCCGCCGACATACAGCCAGACGAACAGGACCGAGCCGAGCAGGGTGGCGGCGCCGGCTGCGACCATGCCGAGCGTCGCCAGCTCGATGTCGCGGCCCGCCGTGCTGGTGGCGCCTTCCGTCGATTTGCGAACGCCTTCGACCAGCTGCTGTACGCTGATCTCGAGGCCGACATTGAGCTTGCGGGTCTCCTCCAGCACCGTCTGGCCGTAGTCGTTGGAGTCGAGCTCCTTCTCGCGCGTCTTGAACACGCGGCCCTTGCCCTCGCCGAGCGCTGCGAGCTTCAGCGCAGCGTCCTGGATCGCCTTGGTGCCGCGGCCGCTCGGCAGCAATTCGAGATTCGACTTCAACTGGGCGAGTGCGTCCTTGAACTGCCGCTCGATCGCATCAAGTGTCTCGCTGTCATTGGCCGAGAGCGCCGCTGCCATCTGTGCCACGATCAGATTGCCGGAAGCGGTGACGTTACCGAGTTGCTCGACGAACCGAGCTGCCGCTGTGGCGTCGTCTGCCGAGACCTCTGCCGCACCGAGCACGGCGTTGAGCTGGGTCTGGGCGTCGAGCATCGGCTCGTTCGCCGCCTTGGTGAATTCCTCCTGCGCCTTGCGCAACGCATCATATTGCTGGTTGTGGGTCGCCGCGACGGTCAGGCGCTCGCGTGCGGCTGACACCAGGCTCTGATTGGCCTCGTTGATGTTCTTGATGGTTTCGGCCAGCGGGGCGACCACGCTCTTGTCGGCGCCGAGCGCGCTGATCTCGGCGAGGCGCTGCTGGGTGACCTTCTGGATCTCCTGCATCTTCTTCAGCCGATCGTTGAGCGCATCCTCGCTCTGCGATCCCAGCAACGCGGGACCAAGGCTGGCCAGGCTCGAGCTCTGTGCGAGCATCTGCAGGCTGGAAGTCAGGCGCGGAATGTCGCGGCTCGACAGCTCGACCATGGTGCCGCCGATATGACGCAGCATCAGGCCGGCCGCGACGCTGATGGCGATCGCCATGCCGGCGATGACGGCGAAGGCTGCGAACAGACTGCCCCGGACGCCCCATCTGGGGCGCAGACGACCAAGCGCAGTGCTGAAGCTGAAACGACCTGCCATCTCCGGTTCCCCCGCTACGTGCTACTTTGAGCTGAACTTTGCGGGCAGTATCGCGGCTGGCAGTTAACAAATCCGGGAAATCACCCGGTTCCCGCCGAAAATATGTGCATTTTTGCATTTCGTCGCGCGGGAATTAACGGCGTGGCAAGGGTTATTAGTTCCATGCCGATGGTCCTCAAGCAAAAGGGCCGGCATCGCTGCCGGCCCTTTCTTATTGTTGTTAGACGCCTTGATCTCAGTAGCGGCTGGCGACTGGAGCACCCCAGTTGAAGCGATAGTTCACGCCGGCCTTGAAGGTGTGGTCGTCGGTGGTGAAGCTGCCGGTCGGCACCAGTCCGGCGGGCGCCGTGAAGGTGGCGCTGCCGAAATTGTAGTACTGGTACTCGGCCTTGGCGGACCAGCTCGGTGCGAACATGTATTCGATGCCGGCGCCGACGGTCCAGCCGTTGCGGTGGTCGCCATTGGTGGCGAAGCCGATCTGATTGCCGGCGAGCGTCACCTTCTCGTTATTGTCCGAATAGGCGTAGCCGCCCTTCACATACAGCAGGCCCGGTCCCCAGGTGTAGCCGAAGCGGCCGGTGATCGAGCCGAGGCCGCGCTGGCTGTTGGTGTAGACGAAGCCGCCAGGGAAGGCCGCGCCGACATTGCCGCTTAACCAGCTGTACTGGCCTTCGGCGCCGATCACCCAGGTCGGTGCGAACTGCCAATCCGCGCCCACCTGCACGCCGCCCAGGAAGCGGCCGTTCGAATTGTTGCCGGTGGCGAGGCCCGAGAAATTGTTGTCGCTCGAGAACGCGCCGCCGAGATGCGCGCCGAGATAGAAGCCGGTCCAGTTGTAGATCGGCGCGACATAGGCCGGTGCCTTGGTGGCGTAGGGATAGGAGCGGGCGCCGAGATCGGCGGCAAAGGCGGACTGGGCCGAGGCCAACGCGGCGAGCGCAACGGTTGCGAACAGGATCTTCTTCATGGCGGTCTCCAACACTCAACTAACAAGGCTCGCGCATTGCGCGCCGTCGATGCGTTGGAGATAGATCGAATTTGAATCAAATGCTGTCACTCGCGCAGCACAGTGCCTTCCAACCCACCCCATTCGCGATCCAACATCTTCGCGTAGTTAGCAAAGCGCTAACAAAGGCCGTGGCAAGTCGGGACGACGCGCAGATCTGTGCCGCTGCGGCACAACGGGTTAAGACCCGTTAAGAGCCTGCTGCAGCGTGGCGACCGCATCCTCGAGCTGGCGGCGATGAACGTCGTCCTTGGGAAGCGCTCCGATGCCGGCGGCCATATCGGTGAGGATCGCCGCGAGCAGCCCGTAGTTCAGGTGCATGTGGATCGACTTGCGGACGTCCTCCGCTCCCGGCCGTTCCAGGGTCAGCGCCAATCCGGTCGGTTCGAGATGGGCTTCGAAACGCGACGACCGTTCGAACGTGCCGGCATAAAACTTGTCGGGATATTCGAGCGCGATCTCGGCTTTGTCCGGAATGGGCTTCGACATGGGATCTCCTGGAGGCTCCTGCGGATCTCCGATAGATGCTCGCAGATGCCTGTCGGCGCCTTGCGCCAGGTCAGAGATCTGCAATCGCAGGCTGCGATTCCCGTAGTATCGCGAGTTTGTACGGAACCTATTATTTACCATAAATTAGAGAGGGTTCCGTATGGTGCGGTCGACTTGATGCGCCGCAGCATGAGCTGCCTCTGCATCCGTTCACCGCACGGCGCCCCGAGGCGTGGCGGCACATCTCTCCGCACAAAGGATACGACCTCGATGAAAACGCGGCTCTCGATCTCTGCGCTGATCCTGGCCTTTGGCTTGGTCGTGGCCATCGGTCTGGGGGCGGTGGTCGCCACCGCCATCTACGCGGTCCAGGAGCTGAAGGTCGGCGGGCCGATTTATCACAGTATCAAGCTCGGGAACGACCTCGTCGCCGACATCCTGCCGCCGCCGGAATACGTGATCGAATCCTATCTGGAGGCGACGCTGGCGGTGCTCGATCCGAGCACGCTGGATGCGCGGGCCTCACGGCTGGCGACGCTCAAGAAGGAGTATCAGGGACGCCGGGCATTCTGGACCGGCTCGGGGCTGGAGCCTGGGCTGAAGGCCGAGCTTGTGGAGCGGTCCGATGCCGAAGTCAGCAAGTTCTGGCAGGTGCTGGAGGTCGAGCTGATGCCGGCGCTGCGCAGCGGCGACATGCCGGCCGCGAAGCTCGCTTATCAGCGTCTGACCGCGGCGTATTCCGGCCATCGGGCCGTGATCGACGGCATCGTCGAGCGGGCCAATCAGATGATCGCGGCGATGGAGGCGACGGCGGCGAGCCGCGACAGCGGGATCATGTGGTTTGGTGGGGTGCTGTCGGCCCTGGTCTTTGCGGTCGTTGGTGCGGGCCTGTTCGGCCTGATCAATGGTGTGGTCCGCCCGCTGGCCCGCATGACGCGCACGATGCGCCAGCTGTCGGGCGGCGACCTCGCGGCCGCGATTCCGTATGCCGAAAGGGGTGACGAGATCGGCGCGATGGCGCGGGCGCTTGATGTCTTCAAGACCAACGCGCTGGAGAAGGACCGGCTGCAGAAGCAGGATATCCACCGGAGTGAGGCTGACAAGGAGAAGCAGCGCGCGCTCATGACCATGGCGGAGGCGATCGAGCGCGAGACCAGCACGTCGGTGAGCGCTGCGGCCGGTGCTTCGCGCGATGTGGAATCGGCCGCTGGCGGACTGTCCGGCCTGGCCTACGAACTCTCGGCCGATGCGAACGCGGTGGCTTCGGCCTCGGAGCTGTCGCTGTCCAACGCGCATGTGGTTGCCACCGCCGCCGAACAGCTGAGCGCGGCGATATCCGGCATCGCGGGCCAGGTTGCGCGCGCGACGACGATCACCAAGATGGCCGTGACCGGTCGTGAGAAGGCGACGAGCACGATCCAATCGCTCTCGAAGGCCGTCGACAAGATCGCCGAGGTGTCCAACCTGATCGGCGGGATCGCGCAGCAGACCAACCTGCTTGCGCTCAACGCGACCATCGAGGCGGCGCGTGCCGGCGACGCGGGACGCGGCTTCGCGGTTGTCGCGGCGGAGGTCAAATCGCTCTCCGACCAGACGGCCAAATCGACCGAGGAGATCTCGCGCCTGATCTCGGAGGTGCAAAGCGCCACCAATGCGACGGTCGAGGCCGTCGAAGGCATCGGCGGCCAGATCTCGGAGATCGACGTCGTCGCGGCCTCGGTTGCAGCCGCGATGCATCAGCAGCGCGCGGCGACCGGCGAGATCAGCCGCTCGGTGGCGGCGTCGGCAGCGGCGGCCAAGGACGTCTCGACCAAGATCGCCAATGTCGGTCGCGGCGCTCAGGCCGTGAACGATCGTGCCGTCCAGGTTCGTACCGCGATCACGCAAGTCGTCTCGACCATGTCGTCATTGCAGTCGGCGTTGACCAACGTTGTCGGCACTGCCACCGCCAACTCCGCCGCGTCCGCAACCATGCGGGACCGTTGACCGGCGTAGGGCCGCATTCCTACGGAGCTTAAAATTTACTTCCGTTGAGCGATCGCTCTGCAAGCTGTTCGCATTCTCGGCAGGCGCCGGCCGTTCCGGACCGACCATTCGCGGTGATTGCGCCGGGGGCGGTGGGGACGGACCGGCCATTTGTGTCGTCCGGATCCCCCAACGGAAATGTGTCGCTCGACATGAAGATGCGCCTCTCCATCTCCGCCGTCATTGCAGCGTTCGGTCTCGTGCTCGCCATCGGCTTCGGGGCGGTCGTTCTGACCAGCGCCTATGCCTTGCGGGAGTTGAAGGTCGGCGGCCCGCTCTATGACAAGATCAAACTCGGCAATGATCTCGTTGCCGACATCCTGCCGCCGCCCGAATATGTGCTCGAGGCCTATCTCGAGGCGACATTGGCGCTGCGCAATTCCAAGAACGTGGAGGCGCATGCGAAGAGGTTGGCGCAGCTGAAGAAGGACTATGAGGATCGCAAGACCTTTTGGACCGGTTCGGCGCTGGAGCCCGAGCTGAAGTCGCTGCTGGTCGAGCGCTCCGACGGCGAGGTCCGGAAGTTCTGGCAGACGGCGGAAGCCGAGCTGATCCCGGCGCTGCGCGCCGGCGACATGGCCAAAGCGGATGTGGCCTATGATCGGCTGAGCGATTCCTACACAGCGCATCGCGCCTTGATCGATCGCCTGGTCGAGAAGGCGAACAAGCTCAACTCGGACATGGAGGCCGCCGCGGCAGCGCAAGATCGCAGCATCTCCGCGGTGGTCTGGAGCGTCGCCGGCATCGTGCTGATCCTGGTCGTTGCCGGCATATCGGGGTTGGTGATCGGCGTGGTTCGTCCGCTCTCGCGGATGACCGGCCTGATGCGGCGGATTGCCCAGGGGGAACTATCCGCCGAGATTGCCTATTCCGAACGCGGTGACGAGATCGGCGCCATGGCCCGCGCGCTCGCGGTGTTCAAGACCAACGCGCAGGAGAATGCGAGCCTGCGCGACCGTCAGGAGCGCGACCGCGAGGAGGCCGCCCGGTTGAAGAAGAAGGCCATGCTCGACATGGCCGATGTGATCGAGCGCGAGACCAGCACGTCGGTCGAGGCGGCGGCAGGCGCCTCGCGCCAGGTCGAGGCGGTGGCCAGCGGCCTGTCCGAACTTGCGCATGAATTGTCCGCCGATGCCCAGTCCGTCGCCGCGGCGTCGGAACAGTCGCTGACCAATGCACAGACAGTGTCCTCGGCGGCCGAGCAGCTGAGCTCGGCGATCCGCGAGATCTCCAGCCAGGTCGCGCGCGCCAGCGCCATCACCAAATCGGCGGTGACGGGGCGCGAGAAGGCCAAGACCACCATCGCCTCGCTGTCGCAGGCGGTGGTCAAGATCGCCGAGGTCTCCAACCTGATCGGCGGCATCGCCGAGCAGACCAACCTGCTGGCGCTCAACGCCACCATCGAAGCCGCGCGCGCCGGCGATGCCGGCCGCGGCTTCGCCGTGGTGGCGGCCGAGGTCAAGTCGCTGTCGGATCAGACGGCCAAATCGACCGAGGAGATCTCGCGCCTGATCGGCGAGGTACAGACCACGACGCAGGCGACCGTGGATGTGGTCGAAGGCATCGGCAGCCAGATTTCGGAGATCGACGAAGTCGCCGCCTCGATTGCGGCCGCCATGGAGCAGCAACACGCGGCCACGCAGGAAATCAGCCGGTCGGTCGGCTCTTCGGCTGACGCGGCGCGCGATGTCTCGGCCAAGATCGGCAATGTCGGCAAGGACGCCGGCATGGTCAATGATCGGGCCGTCGAGGTGCGCGGCGCGATCGGCGAGGTGGCATCGAGTCTGACCGCGCTGCGGGCGACGCTGGTGAAGCTGGTCAGGACGACGACCAACGAAGCCGACCGCCGCCGCTCGCCACGGCTGAGATCGAACCTGCCGATCAAGGTGGTCGATGACCGCAAGGGCCCGCTGAAGGCCGATCTGGTCGATATTTCCGAGGGCGGCGCCTGGTTCCGTCTCGAGCCTGAGCCGGGCATCGGCGATCGCGGCACCCTGGAGTTCAGCGGCTTCGCCGGCAGCGTGGCGTATTCTGTTCGCGCCAGGGACAACGACGCCCTGCATGTCGAGTTCGACCCCGGCGCCAATCGCGAGGCTTTTCTCGACTGGTTCAGACGGTCGGTCACGCGACAGGCGGCATGAGCCGATCGCATCATCTTCTTGAGAATGGGATGCGCGCTCGCGAGCGGAGGGCGCATCCCACGCTGTCGCGTGTCAGCTCACCGGTGGCACCAGGTCGCTGATCCGCACCGGGAAGCGTCGGACCCGAATGCCGGTGGCATGCGCAACCGCATTGGCGACGGCGCCGGCCGAGCCGGTGATGCCGATTTCGCCGACGCCCTTGATGCCCAGCGGGTTTACGAACGGATCGTGCTCGTCGACCGTGAACGCCTCGATCGCGGGGATGTCGGCATTCACCGGCACATGATATTCGCCGAGATTGGCGTTCATGATCCGCCCCGAGCGGTGATCGATGATTGCCTCCTCATGCAGCGCCAGCGAGACCCCCCAGATCATGCCGCCGATGAGCTGGCTCCGCACCAGCTTCGGATTGATGATCCGCCCGGCGGCGAAGGCGCCGATCATGCGGGTGACACGCACCTGACCGAGATCGGGATCGACCTTCACCTCCGCGAACACGGCGCCATGCGAATGCATCGCGTAGTGCTCGTTCGCAGCCGGGTCCGGCATGCCCGCGCCGGAGCCCTCGACCTCGTCGAGGCCGGCGCGCGCGAGGATCTCGGCGTAGCTCTCGCCGCGCCCCTCATCGTCGCGCCGGAGCAGCCGGCCATTGCGCGCGATCACGCCGGCATTGCCGGCGCCGAACAATGGCGAGCGCTGGTCGGAGGTGGCGAGCTCGGCGAGCTTGGCGATCACGGCGGCGCCGGCATTGTGGATCGCGGTGCCGACGGTTGCGGTGTGGGCCGAGCCACCGGCGATGCCGGCATCGGGCAGGTCGGAGGTGCCGGCCTTGAACGTCACCTGGTCGAGATCGAGCGCGAGCGCGTCGGCGGCGATCTGCGCGAAGGCGGTCCAGGCGCCCTGGCCCATGTCATGCGCGCCGCTCTCCACCACGCCGCTGCCGTCGCGCCGGATCACCGCGCGGGCCTGACCGGCGAACATCAGCGCATGGAACGTGGCCGTGCCCATGCCCCAGCCGACCAGGAAACCGTCCTTGTCGCGCATCGTCCGCGGCTTCAGCGGCCGCTCCCACCAGCCGAACCGTTCCGCGCCCTGCGTATAGCAGTCGCGCAGCGCCTTGGACGAGAACGGCTTGCCAGTGGCGGGCTCGACCTCGGCGTAGTTCTTGACGCGGAACGCCAGCGGATCGAGGCCGCAGGCCTCGGCCATCTCGTCCACCGCGCTCTCCAGCGCGATCGATCCCGGCGCAATGCCCGGCGCGCGCACGAACAGCGGCGTGCCCGTGTCCATGCGCACGGCGTCATAGGTGGTGCTGATCGCCGGCGCGGCATAGAGCGTGTGCGTCACATGCGCCGCCGCCTCGTAGAAATCCTCGAAGCTCGAGGTTGCGATCCGGGCATGATGATGGATGGCCGAGAGCTGTCCCGTCGCATTCGCGCCGAGCTTCAGCGTCTGCCGCGTCGGGGAGCGATGGCCGAACGGGCCGTAGAGCTGCTCGCGGCGCGCCACCAGCTTGACCGGACGGTCCACCAATTTGGCGGCGAGGATGCCGAGCACCTGCGCGCCGGCCATCAGGCCCTTGCCGCCGAAGCCGCCGCCGAGATAGGGGCTGCGGATCAAGATGTTCTCGGGGGCGATGCCGAACAGCTCGGCGAGGCGCGCGCGCATCATCACCAGGCCCTGGGTCGGCGTGTCGATGATGAGGCGATCCCCCTGCCACTCCGCGACGATCGCATGCGGCTCCATCGCATTGTGATAATGCGCCGGGGTCTCATAGGTCGCCGTGATCCGCTTGTCGCTGCCGGCGAGCGCGGCCGCGGCGTCGCCGTGATGGCTCTCGGCCGGAAAGCCCATGCCGACGACGGGCGGCACATAGGCCTCGCCGGTGTCGAGCCCGATGCGCGCCGGTTCGGCCTGATAGCGCGGCGCCAGCAGCGCGGCGCCCTCGGTGGCCGCTTCGAGGCTCTCGGCGATTACCACTGCGATCGGCTGGTTGGCGTAGCGGACGCGATCGTTCTGCAGCGCTTCGAAGCGGAACGCGAACGGGTTTGGCTTGCCGTCGGGATCGGCCTGCAGCGGCGGCCGGTTGGCCGAGGTCATCACCGCGACCACGCCGGGATGCGCCTTGGCGGCGTCGACATCGAGCGACACGACCCGGCCGCGCGCAATGCTGGAGACGGCGAGCACCGCATAAAGCATGCCGGACGGATTGTTGTCGGCGGCATAGCGCGCGCGGCCCGTGACCTTCGCCAGGCCGTCGACGCGCGACAGCGGCTGGCCGATCGTGGAGCCGTGACGGAGATGGGCGGGATCGCGGGAGAGATTGAGCTCAGGTGTCATTGATGCACTCCTGGAACGGAGGAGAAGGGAGAGGCCGGCAGCGCCGGCATGCGCGATGGCGTGCCCTGTGCTGCGGCGGCCAGCGCGCGCACGATCAGGCTGCGCGCGAGCGGAATCTTGTGGGCGTTGTCCCCGGACGGCCTGGCGTCGCGCAGCGCCGCTGCGGCGGCCTGCTGAAACGCCGATGGACCGGCCGGCTGTCCTGCGAGCAGCGCCTCCGCTTCGCGCGCGCGCCATGGCTTGGCCGCGACGCCGCCGAGCGCGAGACGCGCGTGGCTGATCGTACCGTTCTCGATCACGAGGCCGGCGGCGGCGGAGACGACCGCGAAGGCGTAGGAATTGCGCTCGCGCACTTTCAGATAGCGGGCATGCCTGGCGAAGGCGCGCGCTTCGGCCGGCAGCCGGATCGCGACGATGATCTCGCCGGGGTCAAGCACCGTCTCGCGCTCCGGTGTCGAGCCGGGCAACAGATGCAGCGCCTCCAGCGCGATCTCGCGCCGGCCGGCCGGGCCTTCGATCTCGACCACCGCATCGAACGCCGCGAGCGGCACGCAGAAGTCGGAGGGATTGGTCGCGATGCAGGCCTCGCTCCAGCCGAGCACGGCATGCTGATGATTGTCGCCCTCCCGCGCGTCGCAGCCGGCGCCGGGCGTGCGCTTGTTGCAGCCCGATGCCGGATCATAGAAATAGGCGCAGCGTGTCCGCTGCAGCAGATTGCCGCCGACGGTCGCGGCGTTGCGCAACTGCGCCGAGGCGCCCGACAGCAGCGCTTCGGCGATCGCTGGAAAGTCGCGTGCGAAGCTCTGATCGCAGGCGAGGTCAGCATTGCGCACCAGGGCGCCGATCCTGACATCGCCGTTCTCGCGATGTTCGATGCGTGTGAGCTCGGTGAGATGCGAGATGTCGACCAGCCGTGCCGGCCTGACGACATTGCCCTTCATCAAATCCAGCAGGTTGGTGCCGGAGGCGAGATAGGCCGCACCCGGCGCGCTGGCCGCCGCGATGGCTTCGGCGACGCTCGCCGGCTTCACATAATCGAACCGGTTCATGCCGCGCGCTCCGTCTTGCCCGTGAGCTTGTCCTGCGCATCGAGCACCGCTTCGACGATGCCCACATAGGCGCTGCAGCGGCACAGATTGCCGCTCATGCCTTCGCGCACGCGCTCCGGATCATCTCCGGCGTGGCCCTCGCTGATCAGGCCGACGGCGCTCATGATCTGGCCTGGCGTGCAGAAGCCGCATTGCAGGGCGTCATGGGCGATAAAGGCCTCCTGCACCGGATGCAGCTGGTCGCCCTGCGCCAGGCCTTCGATGGTGGTGATCGCGGCGCCGTCCAGGCTGACGGCGAGCGTCAGGCAGGAATTGATGCGGCGGCCGTCGACGAGGACGGTGCAGGCGCCGCATTGGCCGCGGTCGCAGCCTTTCTTGGTGCCGGTGAGGTGGAGGCGCTCGCGCAGCAGGTCGAGCAGCGTGACGCGGGGGTCGTCGAGCGCAAGCGTTCGCGGCTCACCGTTGACGGTGAGTCTGACAGTCCAATTCATGCGTTGTTCCGATCGAAGCGATGGCCTAATCGGATCGCAGCGGAACCCGCCTTACGGGCGGGGCTCCGTCCAGATCCAGCGACCGCGGGACGACGGCAAGGAGAGGTTGGCTGTCCCGGGTGGCAGGTCTAGTTATACGGAGGGCTCCTCCGCTTAGCAAGGGGACATGAACGGTCCGTCATCAAGAGCTGGTGAGATGGAGACGAAACCACAAGAGCGCAGCCGCAAGCCGCGCGCCGATGCCCAGCGCAATCGCGAGCGCGTGCTGGAGGCGGCCAAGGCGGTGTTCAGCGTCGGCGGCGCCGAGGCGAGCCTGGAGGCCGTGGCGCGCCAGGCCGGCGTCGGCATCGGCACGCTGTACCGGCATTTCCCCACCCGCGAGGACCTGTTCGAGGCGGTGTATCGCCGCGAGGTCGAGCAGCTCTCGGAGCTGGCCGAGGCGCTGAAGAGCGAGCCGTCTCCGGTCGAGGCGCTTCGGCGCTGGCTACGCTCGACGGTGCAGTTCGTCGCCACCAAGAAGGGCATGATGGCGGCGCTGGCGATCGTGATGAACGCGAACTCCGAACTCGCCGCTTATTCGCATGGCCATCTCACCCGCTCGATCGGGGCCTTGCTCGCCCGCGCCGTCGAGGCCGGCGAGATCCGCAGCGACATCAGCGCCGACGACGTCCTCCGCGCCCTGATCGGCATGTGCTACATGCACGACCAGACCGGCTGGCAGCAGAGCGTGCTGCGGCTGCTCGATGTGTTCGTGGATGGGCTAAGGGTGGGGAAGGCGCAGGTGTGAGCGTGCCTCACGCGATGCGTGAGCTGCATTGCCATCTCATCCCCGCAGCCATTCCATCAACGCCTGTGCGGTCTCCTCCGGCTGCTCGGGCTGCGGCAGGTGACCGCAATTGTCGAGCACGACCAGCCAGCTGCCGCTGATGCCGTCGGCCATCTCCTTCGACAGGCTGTTCGGAATGGTGTTGTCGGTGTCGGCGGTCAGCACCAGGGTCGGGCAGCGGATCGCGGTCAAGGTCGGTCGCGAATCCGGGCGCGACATGATGGCCGTCAACTGCCGGATGAAGCCGAGGACGCCGACCTCCTCGGCCATGTCGTGCACCAGTTGGCGCAGCCGCGGATCGTCCTGGCGCGACGGATGCACGAAACCCGCGAACAGCTCGTCGACGACGCCGTGATAGTCGCCATCCTTGGCGCGTGTCATCATGGTGCGGCGGCGGGCACTGGCTTCTGGCGTATCGGGCCGCGCCTGGGTGTTGATCAGGGCCAGCTTGGCGACCCGCTCCGGCGCTTGGCGCATGATCTCGAAGGCGATGTAGCCGCCCATCGAGTGCCCGGCGAGCGCGAAGCGCGGCGGCGCCTCGACGAGGATGCGGCGTGCGATCGCGGCCATGCTGTCATCGCGGATGTGATTGGCCACCATCACCGGCCCGAGCCGCCACAGCGCCGGGATGACCGGCGCGTAGATCCGCGGCGAGGAGATCAATCCGGGCACCAGCACGAGCGGCAGCGTTTCAGCCATGGCTTTTCCCCTGGAGCGGCATGACCCTCGTCAAATAGGGTGTCTTTCGCCGGATGTGCCATTTACGCGCGAGATGCCGCCGATGTCCAACGAAGTTGTTCGCTTCGAGCTTCGCCGCCAGAGCGACGATCTGGTCTACAGCTTTGTTCGCGCCCGCCGTCCGGACGGCAGCAGCGGCTTCAAGCGCGCTGATGGTGACTATTGGATCGTGTGGAAGCCGGACTGGGGCTGGGTCGCGTGGGATGAGCCGTCCCACTCCTGCATGGGCCGCCCCTGGAACGTGCTGCCGGCGCAGCAGGGCCCAGCGCCGCCGGAGGGCGATTGGGTGAGCCGCAAAGGCGCGAAGTCGTACGTCTATAGCCTGGTGCATCTGGACTAAGAGAGGGGCGCGCTGTTCTGCGCCTTGAGATCGTGCGCGCCGGCGCATGCTCTCAGAGAGAGTGGGTGATCGTCAGTTGCATGCTGAATGAAGGGCGGCCGCGCGGCTCGCGGCTTTCTGGTGGCGGCGACCGCATTCGCTGGCGGCGCGACGCAGCTGATGACGTCGGTGTCGGACGCGACCTTCGGATGATCAGCGTCATATTACCTGCAGCTCGGTGGCAATCGTGGCAATCGGTTCCGGGCGTCACGACAATATCACGTCCATGGCGGGCGGCATCCGGCAGCGCGCGCGGCGGCGTCCGATTTATTAGTTGTGGCTATCGGGTGGCCAGGAACAGAATTCGACCACATGTCGATCCGCAACTAATAGATGGCTGTGATGAGGTCGGGCTACTCAAGGTTCGCTGCGATGGCGACCTCCGCGGTCGTCATCACGCCATGCCCGAGTTCGGCTCATGGTGCAGCAGCGGATCGCGGCGCCGGTCACGGCGCGCATGCCGCGCCTCCCGCATCAGCATGGTTGCGGCGCGTGTGATCCGACAGGAGGGCGCCGGAGCGCGTGGACCCGCCGCTCGGGCGTGGTCGACGCGGACATCCGACGCGTGCGGCGGCGGCCGCGGCTCTCGTCCGCAACGCCGCCCGGCAGGTGCAGATAGGAGATGGCGGCGCCGCCCCGCGAGAGGCCGGCGCCGTTCGGATGGGATTACACCAGCAGCGGCTGCGCGGTCGTGGCCAGCTGCTGCAGGAGCGGCAGGAAGCGCTCCTTCATTTCGTCGACCGTGATGCGGTCGACATGCCCGCCGATATTGGCGGCGGCGACGATGCCGCCGTCATAGCGGCGGATCGGCACGGAAATCGAGCGGAAGCCGTGCTCGGCCTCGCCATCGACCACGGAATAGCCCTCGCTGCGGACGGCGTCGATCGCTGCGATCAGTGCCTCCTTGTCGGTGGTCGTCTGCGGCGTCATCGCTTTGAGCTCCGTGCGCTCGATCGTCTGGCGCAACTGATCGTCCGGCAAACGGCTCAGTAGCGCTCGGCCGACCGAGGTGCAATGAGCGGGCAGCCGGTAGCCGATCTCGAGCCCCGTGGAGAACATCCGCGTCGCGGTCGCGCGCGCGATGAACACGACCTCGTCGCCGTCGAGAACGGCGAGCGAGCAGACCTCGCGCGCCTCTGCGGCCGTCGCATCCATCAACGGCTGCATCACCGTGTTGATCTGGTTCGATGCGAGATAGCTCGATGCCAGCAGCAGGACGCGTGGTGTCAGCGAGAACAGCCGGTCGTCGCCATGCACCAGCCCCGAGGCCTTGAGCGTCAGCAGGATGCGCCGCACGGTCGCGCGCGCAAGCCCAGTGAGCTCCGCCGCCTTGCTGAGTGTCATTGGACGCCCCTCGCGGCTGAAGGCCTGTATGACCCGCAAACCGCGATCGAGCGCCTCCACGAACTCAGGCCCGTCGCCGCGCGCCTGCTTCTTCTCCTCATCAGTCCGCTTAAGTTTCGGCATCGACCTGACACGATCCGCTGTTGTTGTTTTGGGCCGCAGTGATGCTGCCTGACGTCGGCCCTTGGGCTTCGGTTGTAGCTTTTTCACTTGCGCTTCTCCCCGTTTAAAGCGAATCTAATCTTGGCGAACATATGTTCGTCTAGCGCACAATATTTGATGTTCGCGTGATGCTCAACGCCCGACATGCGACGACACAGGAGGAACGGCCATCATGATGAGCAAGGAGCAGAATGATCTCATCACCCGCATCGGGCCCAGCGCGCCCGCCGGTAAACTGATGAGGATGTACTGGCAGCCGGCCGCTCTGGTGGACGAGCTCACGGGCGATCGGCCGGTTCGCGCCGTCAAGCTGCTCGGCCAGGACTTCGTGCTCTTCAAGGATGAGCAGGGCCGCTACGGACTACTTGACCGCGATTGCCCGCATCGCGGGGCCGATCTCGCTTTTGGCCGGCTGGAGCATGGCGGCCTGCGCTGCGCCTTTCATGGCTGGCTGTTCGATGTCGAGGGGCAATGCCTGGAGACGCCGGCCGAGCCCGCCGGCTCTGCCCTGTGCAAGAACGTCAAGCAGCGCGCATATCCGGTGGTCGAGAAGGGCGGCATCCTGTGGGCCTGGCTCGGCAACGGTGCTGCGCCGGCGTTCCCGGATCTCGACTGCTTCACCGCGCCGGAGGCCTATACGTTCGCCTTCAAGGGCCTGATCGAGTGCAATTGGCTGCAGGCGCTCGAGGTCGGCATCGATCCCGCCCACGCCTCCTTCCTGCATCGCTTCTTCGAGGACGAGGATACATCCACCGCCTATGGCAAGCAGTTCCGTGGCGCCTCCGCCGACAGCGAACTGCCGATGACCAAGGTGTTGCGCGAGTATGATCGCCCCATCCTCAATGTCGAACGCACCGAATATGGCCTGCGCATCATCGCGCTGCGCGAGATCGACGCCGAGCGCACCCATGTGCGTGTGACCAATCAGCTGTTCCCCCATGCCTTCGTGATCCCGATGAGCACGGAGATGACGATCACGCAGTGGCACGTGCCGGTCGATGACGAGACCTGCTACTGGTATGCGATCTTCACCAGTTATGGTGCGCCGGTCGACAAGGCGAAGATGCGGGCGCAGCGGCTGGAGCTCTATGAGCTGCCGGAATACCGCTCGCGCAAGAACAAGAGCAACGACTACGGCTTTGATCCGCGCGAACAGGCGACCGCGACCTATACCGGCATGGGCAACGACATCAACGTGCACGACCAGTGGGCGGTGGAGTCGATGGGCCGGATCCAGGACCGCACCCGCGAGCATCTCGGCCAGTCCGACAAGGCGATCATTCAGTATCGCCGTCTGCTTCGCGAGCAGATCGAGGCTGTCGCGACCGGCGACAAGCCGATGCTGTTTCTCGATGCGGCGGAGGCGCGCAGCGTGCAGGGGCCGGCGACGATGGACGGCATCGGCCCGACCCGCGGTTGGGAGACCTATTGGATGGAGGTCGACGTCCGTCGCCGCCGCAACGCGCCCTGGGCGGCCCCGGTGCCCGCCGATATCATCCGCCTCGCGCCGCATCTGAGCGCCGCGGAGTGAGAGGACGTGTTCGAAAGACGATCAGCCGCATTAGCTGGCGCGCACGGGCCCCGGCCGAACTGCGCTCCGTCTCCCCGTTCTTCACGGGGAGAGGGTCGAGGTGAGGGGCCGCCGCATGGGACGCGCAAGTGGTCGGACCTGTACCCCAAGACCCGGATTGCGTCTCCGCTGCGGGCGGCAGGGCGATCGCCTCTGACGACGTGCGGCAATCGTGCCACCAACGCTTGTCGATTAGTTGCTCCGTCATGCCCGGGCTTGTCCCGGGCATCCACGTCGTTCCGAGGGTGCTGGCCGATGTGGATGGCCGGGACAGGCCCGGCCATAACGACGTGGAAACAGACGGGCGCTATACCCGGAGCACCCTATGCGATCGCCCTGCGCCAGCGTGGCGACGCCGGCACCGAGCCTGCCGCACGGCTGCGGACTCGCTCACACGCATCGCCATCGTGATCAGGAGCCATCGTTGAGTTTCGTCCAAAAGCATCAATTGTGGTCGGCCGAGCAGGCGGAGGCCGCGCTGCGCATGCGCCGGATCGCCGAGGAGCAGGGGCTCAAGACGATCCGCTTCTCTTTTCCCGACCAGCACGGCATCCTGCGCGGCAAGGCGCTGGCCGTCGATGCCGCGCTGTCCTCGCTTGAGGATGGCTGCTCGATCACGACGACCTTGCTCGCCAAGGACACCTCGCATCGCACGGTGTTTCCGGTGTTCACGGCCGGCGGCGGCTTCGGCATGAGCGAGATGCAGGGCGGCAGCGACGCGCTGATGGTCGCCGATCCCACCATGTTCCGCGTGCTGCCCTGGGCGCCCGGGACAGGATGGGTGCTGTGCGATCTTTACTTCGCCAATGGTGCGCCCGTTCCCTTCGCCACGCGCAATCTCTACCGCTCCGCGTTGGCGGCGCTCGATCAGCGCGGCTATCAGTTCAAGGCCGGGCTCGAGGTCGAGTGCCACATCTTCAAGGTCGAAGATCCGCGTCTTGCACCGGGTGATGCCGGCTCGCCCGGACAGCCCGGCGTGCCGCCAACAGTCAGCCTGCTGACGCAGGGCTATCAGTACCTCACCGAGCAGCGCTTCGATCAGATGGAGCCGGCGCTGGAGACCATCCGGGCCAATCTCACCGCGCTCGGTCTGCCCTTGCGCTCGATCGAGCTTGAATATGGCCCGAGCCAATGCGAGTTCGTGCTGCAGCCCGGCATCGGGATGGAGCCCGCCGATACGATGGTGCTGTTCCGCAGCGCCGTGAAGCAGATCGCGCAGCGCCATGGCTATCACGCCACCTTCATGTGCCGGCCGCGCATCCCCAACGTGATGTCGTCGGGCTGGCATCTGCACCAGTCGCTGGTCGCGCGCGACGGCAGCAACGCCTTTATGACGTCGGAAACGGACGGGCTGTCCGCGCTCGGCCGTCACTACATGGCCGGCCTGCTCGCGCATGCGCGCGCCGCCGCGGTGTTCTCGACCCCGACCATCAACGGCTACCGGCGCTATCGCGCCTATTCGCTGGCGCCGGACCGCGCGATCTGGGGCCGCGACAATCGCGGCGTCATGATCCGCGTGCTCGGCGGACCCGGCGATCGCGCCACTCGGCTGGAGAACCGCATCGGCGAGCCCGCCGCCAATCCCTATCTCTACATGGCCTCGCAAATCGCGGCCGGCCTCGACGGCGTCGACCGCAAGCTCGATCCGGGGCCATCCGCCGACGTGCCCTATGAGACCAAGGCTAGCCTGCTGCCGAAATCGCTGCGCGAGGCCGTCGACGCGCTGAAGGCCGACGCCTTCTTTCGCAACGCGTTCGGCGCCACCTTCATCGACTACTACACCTTCATCAAGACCGCCGAGATCGATCGCTTCAACGCCGAAGTGTCCGACTGGGAGCAGCGCGAATATTTCGAGATGTTCTGAGGCTCGAGCGGTCGGAGACAAGCGACGGCCGGCAGAGATAAAATCTCCCGCCCCTCCGTCGTCATGGCCGGGACAAGTCTGGCCACGACGCCGTAACTCACCAGCGGGCTCGGTCGTCGGGATCGCTGACGCTGTGGTATCCGACCGTGTTGCGCAACGGCCGGCTCACACGCTGCGTGTCAGGCCGCCGTCGACGCGGATGTTCTGGCCGGTGATATAGGCTGCGCCATCCGAGGCGAGGAAGGCGATCGTCGCGGCGATCTCCTCGGCCTTGCCGTAGCGGGCCATCGGCACGCTGCTGCGGCGCTCTTCGGTGGCGGGGAGACTGTCGATCCAGCCTGGCAGCACGTTATTCATCCTGATGTTGTCTGCCGCATAGCTGTCGGCGAAGATCTTGGTGAAGGAGGCCAGCCCCGCGCGAAACACCGCCGAGGTCGGGAACATGGCCGACGGCTCGAAGGTCCAGGCGGTCGAAATGTTGATGATCGCGCCATTCTTCTGCGTCTGCATGATCGGAGTCACCAGACGCGACGGACGGATCACGTTGAGCAGGTAGGTGTCGAGCCCCGTGTGCCACTGCTCGTCGCTCAGCTCCAGGATCGGCGCCCGCGGGCCGTGGCCAGCGCTGTTGACGAGCACGTCGATGCGGCCCCACCGGCTCATCGCGCCGTCGACGAGCCGCTTCAGGTCGTCGTTCGACTTGTTCGAGCCGGTGACGCCGAGGCCGCCGAGTTCGGTCGCCAGCGCCTCGCCCTTCCCGGAGGAGGAGAGGATGCCGACCTGAAAGCCGTCCGCGGCCAAGCGGCGGGCTGCTGCCGCACCCATGCCGCTGCCGCCGGCTGTGACCAGCGCGACCCGTTGTTCTGCCATGATGATGAGTCCTGCCGTTGATGATGATCGAGACGATGGTGTAGCGCGTCTGCATCGGGCGCGTCGAGCAGCGGCCGGCGTGAATGGGCGCGAGCGGAGCAGGAGGCGGCGGCTTTCTCAGGTTTCGTTCCCGCGACCGGTCGTCGCGATTTCGTGAGCACGTCCCTGCATATGCGCCACGCTGGCGCAAGTGGGAACCCGATCCCCTCGGGCGGCATATCAAAAGGTGCGCTGCATCGGATGTCCGGCGCGGCCGTGCGCGTCATGCAGAAGGAAAGGCGGAGCTGGGAAGCATGTCAGAAGAGAAGCCGCAGCGGGCGCGCGCGGTCGTCGACCGCGGCGATGCGTCCGATCTGTCGTCGGAGCGCCATGACATCTTCTTTGCCGCGGTCGAGACCACGCGGATGCCGATGATCGTCACCGATCCGCGCCAGAGCGACAATCCGATCCTGTTCGCCAACCGCGCGTTCCTGGAAATGACCGGCTACGAGCTCAACGAGATCGTCGGCACCAATTGCCGTTTCCTGCAGGGGCCCGATACGGACCAGGAGACGATCGCGGCGATCCGCAGCGCGATCGCGAGTCGTCGCGACATTGCGGTCGAGATCCTCAACTACCGCAAGAACGGCGCGGCGTTCTGGAACGCGCTGTTCATCAGCCCGGTCTACAACCGCGCCGGCGAGCTGGTCTACTTCTTCGGCTCGCAGCTCGACGTGTCGCGCCGGCGCGATGCCGAGAGCGCGCTGGTGCAGTCGCAGAAGATGGAGGCGATCGGACAGCTCACCGGCGGCATCGCGCACGACTTCAACAACATCCTGCAGGTCATCATCGGCTATACCGAGACATTGCAGGGCGCCGTAAGCGAGCTTGCGCCGCGGCATCGGCGCGCGGTCGAGAACATCCGCTCCGCCGCCAACCGCGCCGCCACCTTGACGCAGCAGCTGTTGTCGTTCGCGCGCAAGCAGCGGCTCGACAGCCGGCCGATCAACCTCAACAACATGATCGAAACCTTGGTGCAGATGGCGCGGCACACGCTCGGCGAAAGCGTTCGCATTGCGGTCAAGGCGCAGCCAGGCCTGTGGAACAGCCGGATCGACCAGACCCAGGCAGAGGTCGCGCTGCTCAACCTGTTCGTCAATGCGCGCGACGCGATGCCCGATGGCGGCACGCTCACGATCCGCACCGAGAACAAGGAGATCTCCGAGGAGGACGTGGTGCAGTTCGGCGTGCCCAAGGGCGGCCGCTACGTGGCGCTGAAAGTGTCCGATGACGGCGTCGGCATTCCGCCGCACATTCTCGCTCGCGTCGCCGAGCCGTTCTTCACCACCAAGGAAGAGGGCAAGGGCACCGGGCTCGGGCTCGCGATGGTCTATGGCTTCACCCGGCAGTCCGGTGGCAGCACCTATATCTACAGCGAGGTCGGCCTCGGCACGACCGTCCAGCTGTTGTTCCCGGCGACCGAGCAGGAGATCGCGGCGCCCGCGATCCGTCCGCAGATGGCGATGGACCGCACCGGCAGCGAGCGTATCCTGATCGTCGAGGACCGCGCCGACGTGGCCGAACTCGCGCGCTCGATCCTGGAGGATTTCGGCTATCGCACGGAGATCGCCGCCAATGCGCCGACCGCCCTCGAGCTGCTGGATTCGGAGATCCGCTTCGATCTGCTGTTCACCGATCTTGTGATGCCCGGCGGCATGAACGGCACCGTGCTAGCGCGCGAGGCGCGCAAGCGCCAGCCCAAGCTGAAGGTGCTGCTCACAACCGGCTATTCCGATGCGGCGGTGGAGCGGGCCGATGCGAACATCGGCGAGTTCGAGATCATCAACAAGCCGTACCGCCGCACCGATCTGGTCCGCCGCGTCAGGCAGCTGCTCGACGGCCCCACCGGCGTGACCTGATGCGCAGCTTGACCGGACCAGTCCGGGCGCGGAAAATTGCCGGCGACAGCGGAGAGCCAGCATGCGCCATGTAACCACGCCAGCGCCGGCCGAAGCCCCAGCCCCACAGGGGCGGGGTCGGCCACGCGAGCCGGGGGTGGTCGCGGCCGGCGTCTACGCCGGCGGTCGCCGCGTCGTTGACATCGCGATTGAGGACGCCGGCGCCTGGAGCAAGCGGCCCGGCCACGTGGTCTGGATCGGGCTGCATGAGCCGGATGCCGCTTTATTGCAGCGGATCGCGCGCCAGTTCGACCTGCATGAGCTGGCGATCGAGGACGCGTCGAAGGCGCATCAGCAGCCCAAGGTCGAGCGCTATGGCGACGCGCTGTTCGTGGTCGCGCGCACCGCGCAGCTGGTGCAGGATCACATCGTGTTCGGCGAGACGCATATCTTCGTCGGCCCGGGCTTCGTCGTGTCGGTGCGCCACGGCGCCTCGACCTCCTATGGCGCGGTGCGCGAGCGGTGCGAGAGCTGCCCGGGCTCGCTTGCCAAGGGCGAGGACTACATCCTCTATGCCATCCTCGATTTCATCGTCGACAATTATCGCCCGGTGACCGAGAGCATCATGGCCGAGGTCGAGACGCTGGAGGAAGTCGTGCTGCAGCGCCCGCTGGCGCGTCACGAGGTCGACCGGCTCTATCGCCTCCGGCGCGACCTGTTGCGGCTGCGCCGCGCCGTCGGTCCCGTGGTCGACGTCTGCAAGCGGCTGGAGCACGCCGACAATGTCGCGATCGATGCCGAGATGGCACCGTTGTTCCGCGACGTGCTCGACCACGCCAAGCGCGCCGAGGAGGATGCGGATTCGCTGCGCGAGATCCTCGCTTTCGTGTTCGAGGCCAGCATGATGGCCGGCCAGGCGCAGCAGACCGACATCGCCCGCCGGCTCGCCGCCTGGGCCGCGATCCTCGCCGTGCCGACCGCGGTGGCCGGCATCTACGGCATGAACTTCGAGCATATGCCGGAGCTGAAATGGCAATATGGCTACTACGCCGTGCTCGGCTTCATCGTCGCGGTGTGCAGCGTGCTGTACTGGCAGTTCAGAAAGCGCGGCTGGCTGTGAAGGGACGCGCATCGAGGGAGCGATGATATCGGTGACGCGAATAGGCAAGCCAAAGCGACGGCGCACCCTCTTCTAAAAGAGAGAGGGTGCAGCGTCCCCGTGGCGAGAGGTGTCGCCACATCGCCGGTCATCCGTCAGCCTCCGCCTGACTGACAGCTACCCCTTCGCGAACTGCCGGTAGTCCGGCTCCCGGTGAAACCAGAATTCATAACCGCTCACGTTCTTCTGCATCGCGACGTCGTGGATCGGCTGGTTGAGCGGCACGACCGGCACTTCGCGCATGCACAGCGTGATGAACGCCTTCACGGTCGCCTCATATTCCGCGGCGTCATTGGTGAAGCGCGCCGTCTCGATCAGCGCGTCCATGTCCTTGCTCTGATAGGACGAGATGTTGAAGATCGAATTACGGCCATGGAAATTCCAATAGAAATAGTATTCGGGATAATCGAGCCAGCCGCTGAAGCGATTGAGCGCCATCGGCAGCTCCTTCTTGTTCAGCGTCGTGCGCCAGTTGGCGCCGGGGATCTTGTCGATTGCGGCCTTGATGCCGATCTTGGCGAGGTTCTCCTGGATCAGGATCGCCGTGGGTTCGCCGACCGTGGCGGTGCCGGCGTCGAGCGACAGTGTCGTCTCCAGTCCTGCTTCGAAGCCGGCCTCCTTCATCAGCGCCTTGGCCTTGTCGAGATCGGTCACATAGGGGAAGGGCTGCGGCCACACCGGCCTGCTCACCTCGCTCGCGCCGCCATACATCGGCACTGCGCGGCCGAAGAATGCGCTCGACTGGATCTGCTCATAAGGCATCGCCCAGGCGATCGCCTGGCGCAGCTTGACATTGTCGAATGGCGGCTTGGCGGTGTTGAGCGCGACGTACCACAGCGCGTTGGGGATCGGCACGCCCGTCACCTTGACCTTGCCCTCCTTGATCAGCTGGTCGAAATCGCGCGGCGCGAAGCCGCTGGAGAGATCGGCGTCGCCGCGCTCGAGCATGGCGCGGCGGGTGCCGGCGGAGGGGATGTCGCGAGCGATCACGCGCTTGATCTTCGGCAGCGGCCCGCATGTCCAATTGTCGAAGCGGCTCAGCACGGTCTCGGTGCCGGGCTTCCAGCTCTCGACCTTGTAGGCGCCGCTGCCGGCCTCGTTGGCCTTCAGCCAGGCCAGCGCCCAGGGGTCTTCCGCCGTGGCGTTCTTCTTCGCAAGCTCCGAATTGATGATGAAGGGCACGACGACCGCGACGTTGAACAGCAGCATCTTGTCCTTGCGGATGTAGTCGATGCGGAAGGTGTGATCGTCGACCACGACGAACTGCTCCGGCTTCTCCAGCGATCCCGCCGACATCTGGAACGTCGGGAAGCCGCCGACCGAGACGGCGCGGTCGAACGACCATTTGACGTCCCTCGCCGTGACCGGGGTGCCGTCATGGAAGGTCGCGGCCTTGCGCAGCTTGAAGGTGCAGGACAGGCCGTCGGGGGCGACCTCCCAGCTCTCGGCGAGCTCCGGCGCCAGCACGGCGCGGTCGTAAGAGGTGGTGCCATCGGGCAGGGTCTTGGCCGCGTAGCTGAGCAGCCGGTCGTAGCAGTTCCAGGCGAGCCCGTTGACGGTCTGGTTCGCGCCGACGCCCTGCATGTCCAGCGAATTGGGACCGAGCTCCTGCACCACCAGCAGCGTCTCGGCGCGTCCCTGCGCCCAGCCCGCGCGCGGCGCCCATGCGCTCAGTCCGGCAGCCCCCAATCCGCCGAGGACGATCCGGCGTGACAGATGAGTTTTCGAGCTGCTCATGGGACCCCCTGCGGCGTGATCGCGTGCCGTCGAAGAGGCAAACCACGTGCCATCGCGCGCGGTCACGCCGCGGCAGATCGTCCCTGATGCAGGGACCACCAGGTCGCGATGGCATCCGTCAGTTCGTCCCAGAGCGCGCCGGGCAGATCGGGCACGGCGACGCGCACGCTGTAGCGATCGGTGGTGGCGTCGTGAAACCATTCGGTCGCGGCGAAATCGAAGCCGAAGCTGCCGGCGTGACGGATCGGCAGGCCGGCGCGGCGCAGATCCTCGCTCATGGCCGCTGCCGCGCGCCGCGCGCTGGCCTCGTCGAGCGGCGCGTCACTGTCGAGGGTCACGTAGAGCCCGTGCGCGAAATCGAGCTCCGCGGTGAGGCCGCGCAGCGTCCGCGCGAATTGGCGCCGCGCGCGGCGGCTGTTGCGCAGGATGGCGGCGACTCGTCTATTGGTCAGATCCCGGTAGGGCGCCATGCCGACATAGGGCGGAAAATGCGCCGGCAGCGCCGCGCCGCCGAGCAGCCTGACGGCGTTGCGCGTTTCTCCGGTCAGTGCCTGAAGCGCGACGCGACCGGGCGCGATGGTCGTCCAATCGACAAACACCACCGAGCCCAGCCGGCCATATTCCGCGCCGAGCGAATCCAGCTTGGTGTGGCTGCGCAGCATCGCGACCGGCACGTTGCAGCGCCGCGCCCAGGCGAGCACGCGGCGGATGCGTCCCGAACCATTGGCAAAGCAGGTGGTGTCGAAGATCAGGAGATCGATCGCCGGGCGTGCGCAGCGAAGCACGGCCTCGAAGCGCGCCGCCGTCGCGCTGGAATCGAGCAGCAGCAGCCGCGGCGCGGACGATCGCCGCGCCAAAGTGTCGGCGAGGTCGTCTGGGAGCGTCGCCGAGCGCAGATGCCGCGCATGCGCGTCGATCAGCTCCTGGGTCTCTCCATAGGAGCCCGGCAGCATCATCAGGTCGGCCTCGCCGAGCACCGGCCGCGTCGCCAGCAGCAGCGCCGCGATCGCCGCCATGCCGGAAATCGTGTAGATGGTGGATTCCGAGCTCTGTTGTTGCGCATAGAATGACGGGCCGCGCACGTCGAGATCGGCGCGCTGATAGTCATAGCTGAACGCGAACGGGCCGGTGTGGTGATCATCCGTATCGGCCCAGGCCGTCTCGGTTGCGCTCCAGTCGGTCAGCACATGTTCGGCCTTCAGCGCCGCGGCAAGCTGAAACTTGTGCCGGACAACCTCGCTGACCGAGCGCGGCGCCGGCACGGCATGGGGACGGCGCAGGCAGGCGTTCAAGAGCTGCAGCTCCTGATGCTTGCGGGTGAGGTAGGCGTCGATCGTCTCCATCGGACTCTTCATCGTGCGGCCGGAATGCAACGCGCGGGCCTTGGATTGGCTCCAAAGAGACGCGGCGGCCATGCGCGAATTGCGCTAGGGTGCGCGCTCACAGGGAGGACGCGATGACCAGGGAACTCGAAGGCAAGGTGGCCGCCGTCACCGGGGCCGCATCAGGCATCGGCCTCGCCAGCAGCGAGGCGATGCTGGCCGCCGGTGCCCGCGTCGTGATGATCGACCGCGATGCGTCGGCGTTGGCTCGCCTGCGGGAGCGGCATGGCGAAGCCGTGATCCCCGTGGTGATCGACCTGCTCGATTCCACCGATTGCGCCACGCTGCTGCCGCGCATCCTCGATGCCGCCGGCCGGCTCGACATCCTGCATGCCAATGCCGGCAGCTACATTGGCGGCGATCTGGTCGATGCCAGGACGGATGCGATCGACCGCATGCTGAACCTCAACGTCAATGTCGTCATGAAAAACGTGCGTGACGCGCTGCCGCACATGATCGACCGCGGCTCCGGCGACATCATCGTCACCAGCTCGCTGGCGGCGCATTACCCGACGCCGTGGGAGCCGGTCTATGCCTCCTCGAAATGGGCGATCGACTGCTTCGTGCAGACCGTGCGCCGCCAGGTCTTCAAGCACGGCATCCGCGTCGGCGCGATCTCGCCCGGCCCGGTGGTGACCGCATTGATCGCCGATTGGCCGGCCGAGAAGCTCAAGGAGGCGCGGGAGTCCGGCAGCCTGCTGGAGCCCGCCGAAGTCGCCAACGTCATCATGTTCATGCTGACCCGTCCGCGCGGCATGACCATCCGCGACGTCGTGATGCTGCCGACCAATTTCGACCTGTAGGGCGATTCGGGCCAGCCCCAGGCACGGGCTTCGCCCGGAAACCCCGTGGAAATACGGAGGTTAAATTAAGCATAAACTTAAGCGATCGGCCCGTAGCGTCGCCGGATCGAAACCGGGATTCAACGATGAAAATCGGCCGTCTGTTCGCAATATCCATGCTGTCGGTGACCGCGCTGGCCATTCTGCCCGCCGCGCAAGTGGTCATCGAGCAGGTCAGGGCCGTCAACGACAAGGCTGAAGCCATCAAGACCGTCGAGGCCTTCGGCGCCGTGCTGCTGTTCGCGCAGGACGTCGTCGGCCATCGCGCCCCCTACATCACGCCGATCTTCCAGGAGGGTCCTGCCTCCCCCGCGCAGCTCGAGGGCGTGCGCAAGATCAGGCAGTCGGCGGACGCCTCTTTCGCCAAGGCCCGCGCGCAGCTCGCCAACGTGTCTGACAGCGAGGAGATCATGCGCAGCCTGGAGCAGGCCTCATCCAAGCTGTCCGAGATCCTGTCCAAGGTGGACCCCGCGTTGAACGTGCCGCTCAACGCGCGCGACCAGGCCGTGATCAAGGGATTTCTCCCCGGTGTCACCCAGGTGGCCCTCGCCATCGAGCCGATCCTCAACCGCCTGCAGAACCACATCGCCAATGCCGACGCGTCGTTGACCACGCTGCTCGACGTGGCCCGCACCGCGCAGGATCTGCGTGTCACCGCCGGAGGCCGCGCCGCGGCTCTGTCGCCCGCGCTCAGCGCGCGGCGGGCTGTGACCCCGGCCGAGAAGGCGGCAATGGACCGCGCTCAGGGCCGCACCGAGGTCGATCGCGAGCGTCTCGAGGCCGGCATCGACCAGCTCGGCAATCCGGAGCGCCTGCTTGCCGCCTTCAAGGACGCGCGCGAATCCTATTTTGGACGCGCCATCCCGATCGTCGACAAGGACATCGCGGCCGGTCTCGGCGACCTCAATTATTCTCTCAATGCGGATCAGCTGGCTGAGACCGTGGTCCCGGCCGTGCAGAAATTCTTCATCGTGCGCGACGCCGCGATCGCCGAGGCGCGCGACCGGGCGGTCGCCGCGCGCGACACGGCCTATATGATGCTCGCGCTGGCGACGATCGTGGTCGTGACGCTGCTCGGCATTCTCGTGCTCGTTACCACTCTGCTGCGCCGCCGAGTCATCAATCCGATCGTGAGCCTCACCGGGCTGATCGGCCAGATGGCCGCCGGAAACGACGACGTCGTCGTGCCGACCAGCGATCGCGACGACGAGATCGCCGCGATGGCCGGTTCGCTGCAGACCTTCAAGGAGGCCCTGCTCGAGAAGAAGCGCGCGGAGCAGGCGGCTGCCGCCGAAGCCCAGGCGAAGATCGAGCGCGGCCAGCGGGTCGAGCGCTTCACGCGCGAGTTCGAGATGGCGATCGGCGAGGTCGTCGGCGTCGTGTCATCGGCGTCGGCCGACCTGGAGCGCTCAGCTGCCTCGCTGACGACCACGGCCGGCCGGTCATTGGAGCTCGCAACGGTGGTGACCGCGGCCTCCGAGGAGGCCTCGACCAACGTGCATTCGGTCGCCGCAGCTGCCGAGGAGATGAGCTCCTCGGTCAACGAGATCAGCCGCCAGGTGCAGGATTCCGCGCGCATCGCCAGCGAGGCGCTGGCGCAGGCGCGCAAGACCAATGACAACGTCGCGGAGCTTGCCAAGGCCGCCGCGCGGATCGGCGACGTCGTCGAGCTGATCAATGCGATCGCCGGACAGACCAACCTGCTCGCGCTCAATGCCACGATCGAGGCCGCGCGCGCCGGCGAGGCCGGCCGTGGTTTTGCGGTCGTCGCCTCCGAGGTCAAGGCGCTGGCCGAGCAGACCGCGAAGGCGACCGGCGAGATCGGCCAGCAGATCGGCGGCATCCAGAGCGCGACCCAGGAATCGGTCGGCTCGATCAAGGAGATCGGCGAGACCATCGCCCGGATGTCGGAGATCGCGTCCGCCATCGCCTCCGCGGTCGAGGAGCAGAGCTCGGCGACCCGCGAGATCTCGCGCAACGTCCAGCAGGCGGCCCATGGCACCCAGCAGGTGTCGGCGAACATCGCCGATGTCCGCCAGGGCGCCGATGCCACCGGCTCCGCCTCGTCCCAGGTGCTGTCCGCCGCCAAGTCGCTGTCCGGTCAGAGCTGCCGCCTCCGCGACGAGGTCAGCCGCTTCCTGGATTCGGTGCGGGCGGCTTGACGCGAGCTTGATACGTCATCCGGCCGCGCAGGCGGGACAAGCCCGGCCATGACGATCTGGACACGCCGGGCATCATTTGCGTTCGTCCCGCCGTTTGATACGCAACGAGCTTCGCTTACTCCGGGACCGGCACGTCGAAGGTGTTGAGCGTGACCGACACCATGCAATACAGGCCGACCAGATAGGACAGCTCGGCGGCGCCATGGGTGCCGAACTGTTCGACCGCGGCCTTGTAGGTCAGCTCCGGTAGCACGCCGCCATTGACCAGGGCAGAGGCGAAGTCGTAGGCGACGGCCTCGGGCCTCGTGAGATCGGCCGGCCGCTGGCCGGCGACGATGGTCGCGAGCTTGTCGTCGGACAGGCCGCGCTGCTCGGCCACCAGCACATGCGCGTAGAGCTCATAGGCGGAGCGGAAATGCGCGCCGGTCACCAGGATCGCGACCTCGCGCACCGTCGCCGGCAGCGACGGCTTGTCCACCATCGTCTTCACCAGCTCCCACACCGCCTTGCCGAATTTCGGCTCGCGCAGCCACGGGTTCCATGGGCCCAGCAGCGCGCCGTCGTCGCGGATGTTGACGAAGCCCTTGAAGCTCGCCTGAATGCCCTGCTTCATATCGGCATAGAGCGGCTTCTGCTCCTCGCTCAACGCGTCCGGGCTGAGAATGGGAAGCCGCATGAATATCTCCTGTTGCGATGCCCTATGCTACTTCCGCGGCACAGCGGAGCAAGTGACGTTCGGGTGACGATCCGGCATCATGGCAGCAGAGCTGATGAACATGTAGGCATAGCGGGCTGCAGGCGGATCGCTGGAGATGTCTCGGAATCGACGAGAAGCGAATCGACCAGAAGATCGAGAATTTTCATGGGACGCCGCATTCAGATGTGACGACATGGCCTGCGCAAGAGATCGCGCCATCCCCTCGCATTGAGCGGACAACGTAAGTGCCTGCCTGCTATCGACGTCGCTGCAACGAACTTTGATTTGTGAGACGGTGAGGCAAGAAGGAATGCTGAAGCTCGATCATCTCACGGTCATCGCGCCGAGCCTCGCCGAGGGCGTTGCGCATGTTCGCTGTTGCCTCGGTCTCAATGTTCCGTTTGGGCGGCGCCATGACTATATGGGGACTCACAATCACCTGCTTCAGCTCGGCGACGGGGTCTATTTGGAAATCGTGGCCGTCGATCCCGAGGCGGCCATGCCGCGGCGCTCGCGCTGGTTTGGTCTGGATGATCAGAAGAGGGTGCGTGAGGATTGGAACGACGGGCGCCGCCTGCGCGGCTGGGTCGCGCGGACGGATTTAATTGATGTGGTCATGGTCGGACATCCAGATGTGTTCGGCGCAAAGGTGGCGCTGCCGGACGCCGACCCGTCATTCGATTTCACCATTCCCGAGGATGGCTCGTTACCGCACGATGGTGCAGTCCCCTCCATCATCGACAGGCGCGGCAAGCCACGTGCAATGGCGGGCATCGCGGATCTCGGCGCGCGATTGAGGTCTTTCACGCTCGAATATCCGGACCCAACGGCGCTGCAAGCCATCTATCGTGCGCTTCCGGTGGATCGTCCGCCTGAGATCAGGCCCGGCCCGCAATTGCGCTATCGTGCGCAGATTGAAACACCGGCCGGCCTGAAGGAGCTGACGTGAGCTGCAGGGATGTGCCGTGCCGCCGGACGACGTCGCCGCCCAATGGTTTTTGGCTGCGCCTTGAGACTGCAAGAGCCAGCTCGGAAACGACCCATGGGCGCCTCTGAATTTTTCAACGCGATTCCGATGGTGAATCATCTTTCGACAATCGCTGCGATCGGATGCGTGTTCCCGACGTATTTTCTTGACCTGCACCCGCTGGCTTATCGATGGACCTTGTTCGTCGGGATCGTCATCGGACTCTCAACGTGGATTGTAACGATCATGGGGACCGTGATGGACGGATCATCGCAGTATCTTTGGGCCATCTACTTTGTCCTCGTGTTCTCGCCTCTTAACATTGTGTTGATCGCAATTCTAGCCAACATCAGGCGGATAGCTCGGGTCGGTTTGTGGAGCACGGTGGTTTTGGCGTGCGTCGTGATTGACTGGGCAGGAATTTCTCTCCTTGTCCTGGCTGTTGAGTGAGCAATACGTACGAGCGCAAGCGCGTCTCGTGCCGCTCGGAGAACTGATAGTTCGGCAGAAGGTGATCGATCAGGAGCATTTGTCAGTCTCGCAACTCGGATGGTGTGGGCGGCTGCCTGTCGAGTAACACGCTATCGCGCCGCTCAGCTGCCGGCTCAATCCTCCCTTGGCTCCGTAGTCCCGCATACCCGCCATGCCCAAACTGCCCGTCGTGCCAGTTTGTCGCACAGTTTCGGCTTGCACCGTCGGGCAAATCGCGTCCAGATTTTCCGGCGTCCCGCGCTCATCGAAGAGGGGCGCTTCGCGAGTCGTCACGAGCGTTGGGTGTGGGATGCGATGGCCGGTGTGTCGCCAAGGCGCGTCAGCGCGAGACGGCTGGTGACATGCCGGACGACGAAGTCGCGTGGTCCTGGCCTCCCGATGCTGAGGTCAAGCTCGCTGATGTGCTCGGCGCATCGCGGGCGATGGGGGCAAACAAGCCCGGTCCCCAGGGAGAGCGCGTATAAATCGTAAGCCCATCGCGCAGGGAGGGCCGGGATGTCCCAGCCGAACCTGTGGTGACTGCCGCCTGCATTCTTTTTCTGCAGGCGGGCCATGGGAGCGGCAGGCTCCCGGCCTTCCCTGCGCCCTTGATGTTCAAAGAGGGCGGTCCTGCAGCAAAGCTCGGACGCCATGCGCGCCGCGAGGAGGCGATGTCACGCGTTCGACATCCTGCCGTGTTTCCCCAAGCCGCTGCGCGGCGATCCCCGGAAACTTTCCCAGCCGCGAATTTTTGATTGGCCGGCGCGGGCCGTGGCGGATGTGATGTCCGATATCAGCGTGCGCTTCTCATCTCTCCAGCCCATCTCTCCAAGGCTTTTAGAAAGGACTCATTCGCTCATGGCCACCATTGCAGACCAGATCGTCGAGACGCTTGAAATCGCGGGCGTGAAACGAATCTATGGCGTCGTCGGCGACAGCCTCAACGGGCTCACCGAATCGCTGCGCGTGCGCCAGACGATCGACTGGGTGCATGTCAGGCATGAGGAGGCCGCGGCCTTCGCGGCGTCGGGGGAGTCGCAGATCACGGGCAAGCTCGCGGTGTGTGCCGGCTCCTGCGGTCCCGGCAATCTGCATCTGATCAACGGTCTTTATGACGCGCAGCGCAGCCGCACGCCGGTGCTGGCAATCGCCGCGCACATTCCATCGAGCGAAATCGGCGGCGGCTATTTCCAGGAGACGCATCCGCAGAACCTGTTCCGCGAATGCAGCGTCTATTGCGAGCTGATCTCCGATCCCACGCAGATGCCGTTCGTGCTGGAAAACGCGATCCGCGCCGCAGCCGGCGAGCGCGGTGTCGCCGTGATTGTCATTCCCGGCGATGTCGCGTTGAAGGCTGCGCCGAAACGGGCGCTGCCGCCGGCTGTCGGCCTGGTGCCGCCGAAGCCGGTGGTGCGGCCAGCCGAGCCGGAGCTCGCTGCACTCGCGGCGCTGCTCAATGGCGCCGAGCGCGTGACCTTGTTCTGCGGCCGCGGCTGTGCCGGCGCGCATGCCGAACTGATGCAACTCGCCGAGACGCTGCAGAGCCCGATCGTGCATGCGCTCGGCGGCAAGGAGCATGTCGAATACGACAATCCCTACGATGTCGGCCTGACCGGCTTCATCGGCTTCTCCTCGGGCTATCATGCCATGCACAGCTGCGACACGCTGGTGATGCTCGGCACTGATTTTCCCTACAAGCAGTTCATCCCGAACGACATCAGAATCGCGCAGGTCGACATCCGGCCGGGCCAGCTCGGCCGCCGCGCCCGGCTCGATGTCGGCGTGGTCGGCGATGTCGGTGAGACCATCCGCGCGTTGCTGCCGAAGCTCACGGCCAAGTCCGATCGCCGTCACCTCGACGACAATCTCGCGCGCTACGCCTCGGCGCGAAAGGGCCTCGATGATCTCGCCGTCGGCACGCCCGGCCGCCGGCCGATCCATCCGCAATATCTGACACGGCTGATCAGCGAGACGGCGTCGGACGATGCCGTCTTCACCTTCGACGTCGGCATGCCGACGATCTGGGCCGCGCGCTACATCGCCATGAACGGCCGCCGCCGCCTGGTCGGCTCCTTGGTGCACGGCTCGATGGCCAATGCGATGTCGCAAGCGATCGGCATCCAGGCCGCGCAAGCGGGGCGGCAGGTGATCTCTTTGTCCGGCGATGGCGGCTTCGCGATGCTGATGGGCGATCTCATCACCCTGAAGCAGATGAAGCTGCCGGTGAAGGTCGTGATCTACAACAACGGCACGCTCGGTTTCGTTGCGCTGGAGATGAAGGCCTCCGGCTTCGTCGAGCACGGTACCGATCTGGAGAATCCGGATTTCGCCGCGATGGCGCAGGCCATGGGCATCCACGGCCGCCGCGTCGAGGATCCCGGCGAACTGTCGGGCGCGGTCGCCGACTGGCTCGCGCATGATGGCCCCGCGGTGCTCGACGTGGTCACCGCCCGGCAGGAGCTGTCGATGCCGCCGACCATTGGCCTCGAACAGGTCAAGGGCTTCAGCGTCTGGCTGATCCGCGCCGTCATGAGCGGCCGCGGCGACGAGGTGATCGATCTGGCGAAGGAGAATCTGCTGCCGCGGTGAGGGGCGGAGGTGAGCTAAGAGTACAGAGAGGAGCTGAGGGGTGAGGGCCATGTTGCGGTTGGACGCGCGCCCCGTGCCACGACCCCGGTGCACCTCTCCCGCTTGCGGGGGAGGGGGCGCTCCGCCGGTGTGGCGAGCGTCCCGATTCAAAACTGCAGTGACGCCGTCGTCCCTCATGGACCCGTCGCCGCTCTCCATGAGCACGCTGCTCATGGCCAATGTGCAGCGCCGGCTTCGGAGCCGGCGTCTCATGGTGAGGAGCGCCGCGCCCGGGTCGGTGGGCGTTCGCAGTCCCAAGCGCGGCGCGTCTTGAACCATGCGGCCGAGATGGTGCGACAGGTATTTTGGGGAACATGGATGGTGCTGCCGGACAGGATTGAACTGTCGACCTCTCCCTTACCAAGGGAGTGCTCTACCACTGAGCTACGGCAGCAGAAGGGACTCGCGGGGATCAGGCCCGAAGGCCGCGCCCGAACGCGGGCGGTTCTTGCCACAAGGTCCCCGCGGGCGCAAGCGCGGCTCGCCCGGTTTTCGGGGAAAGACGCAGGGCGCCTTCGTCAAAATCGTGCTCAGGGCCCCGGATTCGGTTCGAAATGGCCTGTCTGGGCTACATTTTTCGGCTCGGCCGCCGAATTCACGGGCCGGCGGTGGCTGTCGCCGCAATTCCCCATTCGGGCAGGCGACGCCGGATGGCGCGGAACTTACCGTCTGCGCCGCATCGCCTCTTGGCTTTCGCGCCCGCCGCATCAATTGTGCCCCCACGTCAGGGACCGGAGGAGGGGATGACGGATCAGACCAGCAAGCCAATGCCGAAGGGATCGCGCGAGGAGCGGCTTAAGCAGGCGCTGCGCGAAAATCTGAAGCGGCGCAAGGCGCAGAGCCGCGAACGGAGCCAGATCCTGGCCGCGCCCGATGCCGGCCTGGACAAGGCCGGCGTGCGCGGCCCCGACGAATCGAAGCGTTGAGCCAAGTTTGAAGAGGGGGGCGTGATGCAGGCGGATGACGGGACGGCGGCCGAGGCGCAGCGGGTGGATCTGGCAAAGAGCTTTGCCCGATTCGAGCAGACTTTTCCGGAGCTGACGGCGCAGGAGATCGCCCGGCTGCGCGGTTTTGGCGAGATCCGCAACTATCGCGACGGCGAGTTGCTGTTCGAGACCGGCAAGCCTGGCCCCGGCATGTTCGTGATCCTCAGTGGTCATGTTGCCATCACCCAGCGCGACGGCCTCGGTCACGTCACGCCGGTGATCGACCAGGGGCCGGGGCAGTTTCTGGCCGAGATCGCCCAGCTCTCCGGCCGCGTCGCGCTGGTCGATGGCCAGGCGGAAGGCGATGTCGAGGTGATCCTGATTCCTCCCGACAAGCTGCGGGCGCTGCTGATCGCCGAAGCCGAGCTCGGCGAGCGCATCATGCGGGCGCTGATCCTGCGCCGGGTCAACCTGATCCAGGGTGGCGCCGGCGGTCCGGTGATGATCGGCTCGCCCCAATCCGCGGCGATCGCGCGGCTGCAGAGCTTTCTCACCCGCAACGGCTTTCCGAATCATCTGCTCGATCCCGCCGTCGATCACGATGCCGCCGACCTGATCGCGCGCTATTCGCCGACGCCGGCGGACCTGCCGCTGGTTGTCGTGTCCGATGGCAGCGTGCTGCGCAATCCGAGCGAGACCGAGCTCGCGCGCGCCATCGGCATGATCGGCGGTCCGCGTGGCGAGAAGATCTACGACGTCGCCGTCGTCGGCTGCGGGCCGGCGGGATTGGCCACTGCGGTGTATGGCGCCTCCGAAGGCCTGTCGGTCGCCGTGCTCGATTCGCGCGCCTTCGGCGGCCAGGCGGGCGCCAGCGCCCGCATCGAGAATTATTTCGGCTTTCCCACCGGCATCACCGGGCTCGCGCTGACAGCGCGCGCCTTTAACCAGGCGCAGAAATTTGGCGCCGAGATCATGATCCCGGTGTCGGTGACGGCGCTCGATTGCGAGCGCAAGAACGGCGCCTTCGTGCTGGCGCTCGAGGGCGGCGACGAGGTGCGGGCGCGCGCGGTCGTGGTCGCCAGCGGCGCGCGCTACCGGCGCCCGGATCTCGCCCGGCTCAAGGAGTTCGAGGGCCGCGGCGTCTGGTATTGGGCCTCGCCGATCGAGGCGCGGCTGTGCGTGGGCCAGGAGGTCGCCCTGGTCGGCGGCGGCAACTCCGCGGGGCAGGCCGCGGTGTTTCTGTCTGGCCACGTGAAGAAAGTGCGGATGATCATCCGTGGCGGCGGGCTTGCCGCCTCGATGTCGCGCTATCTGATCGAGCGCATCGAGGCGACGCCGAACATCGAGCTCCTGTTCAATACCGAGGTGGTCGCGCTCGACGGTGGTCCGGATACGGGGCTGGAGCGCATCACCCTCAGGAGCCGGCTGTCGGGCGAAGACGCGCTGGCCGAGATCCGCAACCTGTTTTTGTTCGTCGGCGCTGATCCAGCGACCGGCTGGCTCGGCGATTGCGGTGTCACGCTCGACCGCGCCGGCTTCGTCGTGACCGGCGCGCAGTCGGAGCAGAATGCGGGGCGGATGGTGTCGCCGCTGGAGACCTCGGTGCCCGGCGTCTATGCGGTCGGCGATGTCCGCTCCGGCTCGGTCAAGCGGGTCGGCGGCGCCATCGGCGAGGGCGCCCAGGTGGTGGCGGCGTTGCACGGTTTTCTCGCCGATCCGCTGGTGCCACCGGTGTGATTCGCTGCGGTCGATGGCACAGTCCGGGGGATGAATTCCCGGAGGCTGCCACCTGCCGTTGCGAACTCATCAAATCGCCGTAATGTCGGTCCTGTTGCGCCCATCTCAGCCAAATTTCCCGATCAGCCCAGCAGGATCAGCATGGATCGCATTCGCATCGTCGGCGGCAACCCGCTTCACGGCACCATCCCGATTTCGGGCGCGAAGAACGCCGCTCTGCCGCTGATGATCGCCGGTCTTCTGACGCCGGAAACGCTGATCCTCGACAACGTCCCCCGCCTCGCCGACGTTGCCCAGCTGCAGCGCATTCTCGGCAATCACGGCGTGGACATCATGGCCGTCGGCAAGCGCCCGGGCGACGGTCAGTACCAGGGCCAGACGCTGCAGATCTCGGCCGCCAATATCATCGACACCACCGCGCCGTACGAACTGGTGTCGCGGATGCGCGCCAGCTTCTGGGTGATCGCGCCGCTGCTGGCGCGGATGCACGAGGCGCGGGTGTCGCTGCCCGGCGGCTGTGCCATCGGCACGCGGCCGGTCGATCTCTTGATCATGGCGTTGGAAAAGCTCGGCGCCAGCATCGACATCGACGCCGGCTATGTCGTCGCCAAGGCACCGGGTGGGCTGCGCGGCGGTCGAATCGATTTCCCCAAGGTCACCGTCGGCGGTACCCATGTCGCGGTGATGGCCGCGGCGCTCGCCAAGGGGACGACCGTCATCACCAACGCGGCCTGCGAGCCGGAAATCACCGACCTCGCCGACTGCCTCAACAAGATGGGCGCGCGCATCAGCGGCGCCGGCACGCCCCGGATCGAGATCGAGGGTGTCAACGCTCTGCACGGCGCGCGGCATACGGTGCTGCCCGATCGCATCGAGGCCGGCACCTATGCGATCGCCACCGCGATGACCGGCGGCGACGTGCATCTCGCCGGCGCCCGGCCGGAGCTCCTGCAATCCGCTCTCGACGTGCTGACGGAAGCGGGCGCCGAGATTTCGAGCAATGCCGAGGGCATCCGCGTGGTCAGAAACGGCCATGGCATCCGCCCGGTGCAGGTCGCGACCGCGCCATTTCCCGGTTTTCCCACCGACCTGCAGGCCCAGCTGATGGCGCTGATGGTGCGGGCGCAGGGGGCGTCTGAAATCACCGAGACCATCTTCGAGAACCGTTTCATGCACGTCCAGGAACTCGCCCGCTTCGGCGCGCGTATCAGTCTGGATGGCGAGACCGCGCGGATCGAGGGCATCTCGACCCTGCGCGGCGCGCCGGTGATGGCGACCGACCTGCGCGCCTCGGTGTCGCTGGTCATCGCCGGGCTGGCGGCGGAAGGCGAAACCATGATCAACCGCGTCTACCATCTCGATCGCGGCTTCGAGCGGCTGGAAGACAAGCTGAAGGCCTGCGGCGCCACGATCGAGCGCATCCGCGAGTGAGGGCTGGGCCAAGAGGATGAGACCGTGACCGACCGGCTGAAACTGATCGCGCTCGATGCCGACGATCTCGCGGTGATCTCCGCGCATGTGCAGGACGCGCGGGTGCAGACGGCCGACATCATCTGGCGCCAGGCCGAGAAGCGGCTGGTGATCGGCATGAACCGGCTCGACTGGGCCCAGGCGCTGCACGGCCAGAGCGAGCCGCGCCGCCTCCTGGCCGCGTTGCGCTTCGACCGCGTGCTGGCCTGCAAGTCGCGCCGGATCGACCTTGCCGCGCCCGAGACGGTGCTGGAGCTGATCGGCATCGAATTTCATATCGGTGCCGAGCCGCCGGCCGGCAGCGCCCTGCTGCTGTTCGCTCATGGCGGCGCGCTGCGACTCGATGTCGAATGCCTGGAATGCGAGCTGACCGATCTCGGCGAGGATGACCTCGGCACGTCAGACGGTCTCGACGACGTCCGCCGCTGACCGGGTAGGGCGGTTTCAAAGGGTTGACGGCCCCGCGCTGCCGCGCCATTGAGCAGGGGGTCGGGGGCAGCCACCCCTTCGGAAAGTGCCAGAGATGCCCATTCGCCTGTCCCGCGCTCACGCCGATTTCGACGCCCAGTTTCGGCAGTTTCTCGCCGCCAAGCGCGAGACCTCCGCCGACGTCGAAGCCGCCGCCCGCGCCATCGTCGATGACGTCGCCAAACGCGGCGACGCGGCGCTGCTCGAGGCGACCCGCAAGTTCGATCGGCTGGAGCTGACCGCGGCCTCGCTGCGCGTCACCGCGGACGAGATCGAGGCCGCGGTGACGGCCTGTGATGCTGCGACATTGGACGCGCTGAAATTCGCCCGCGACCGCATCGAAGCCTTTCATCTCAAGCAGCTTCCCACCGACCAGCGCTTCACCGACGCCGCCGGGGTCGAACTCGGCTGGCGCTGGAGCGCGATCGAATCCGCCGGTCTTTATGTGCCCGGCGGCACCGCGGCCTATCCGTCCTCGGTGCTGATGAACGCCATCCCCGCCAAGGTTGCCGGCGTCAGCCGGCTGGTGATGGTGGTGCCGGCGCCCGACGGCAAGCTCAATCCGCTGGTGCTCGCCGCCGCGCATCTCGGCGGCGTCTCCGAGATCTACCGCGTCGGCGGCGCCCAGGCGGTCGCCGCGCTGGCGCATGGCACCGCGACGATCGCCCCGGTCGTCAAGATCGTCGGGCCCGGCAATGCCTATGTCGCCGCCGCCAAGCGGCTGGTGTTCGGCAAGGTCGGCATCGACATGATCGCCGGCCCGTCCGAGGTGCTGGTCATCGCCGACGACAGCGGCAATGCCGACTGGATCGCCGCCGATCTCCTGGCCCAGGCCGAGCACGACGCCAGCGCGCAATCGATCCTGATCACCGACAGCCGCCGCCTGGCCGACGACGTCGCCCGCGCCGTCGAAGGCCAGCTCAAGACGCTGCCGCGCGCTCAGATCGCCGGCGCGTCCTGGGCCGATTTCGGCGCCATCATCGAGGTCGATGATCTCGACCAGGCCGTGCCGTTGGCGGACGCCATCGCCGCCGAGCATCTCGAGATCATGACCAGGGATCCCGATGCCTTCGCCGCCCGGGTCCGCAATGCCGGTGCCATTTTCCTCGGCGCGCACACGCCGGAGGCGATCGGCGACTATGTCGGCGGCTCCAATCACGTGCTGCCGACCGCGCGCTCGGCGCGGTTCTCCTCGGGTCTCGGCGTGCTCGACTTCATGAAGCGCACGTCGCTGTTGAAATGCGGTCCGGAGCAGTTGCGCGCGCTGGGACCAGCAGCGATGACTCTGGGCAAGGCCGAGGGTCTCGACGCCCATTCACGCTCCGTGGGAATACGCCTCAATCTGCCATGACCCAGCACCCGCCAGGCGACGACCGGACCAATCGCATCGTGGCGGTGACGCTCGACGAGGAGTCGATCGGCCGCTCCGGTCCGGACATCGAGCATGAGCGGGCGATCGCGATCTATGACCTCGTCGAGGAGAACCTGTTCGCGCCCGAGGGCGCCGACGGCCAGGGCCCCTTCACCCTGCATCTCGGCATCACCGCCAACCGGCTGATGTTCGACATCCGCAAGGAGGACGGCACGCCGGTGGTGACGCATCTGCTGTCGCTGTCGCCGTTCCGGCGGATCGTGAAGGACTATTTCATGATCTGCGACAGCTACTACAACGCCATCCGCACCGCGACGCCCGACAAGATCGAGGCGATCGACATGGGCCGCCGCGGCATCCATGACGAGGGCTCGCGCACTTTGCAGGAGCGGCTCAAGGGCAAGGTGCGGGTCGATTTCGAGACCTCGCGCCGGCTGTTCACCCTGATCACGGTGCTGCACTGGAAGGGCGAGGGCCAGTGATGCGGCGGGCCGGCCGCCACGCGTCCAGCCGTTCGGCCAAGGGCGCCTAGACCCATGGCCGAGGTGCCGCCGCGCGCCCGCCAGCCGCAGGCGGTGCTGTTCGCCTGCGGCCAGAACAGCGTGCGCTCGCCGATGGCCGAGAGCCTCTTGCGCCAGATGTTCCCGCAGGCCGTCTATGTCCGCTCAGCCGGCGTCAAGAAGGGCGAGCTCGACCCGTTCGCGGTCTCCGTCATGGCCGAACTCGGCCAGGACATCTCGCAGCACAAGCCGACCACCTTCGAGGAGCTCGAGGACTGGGAAGGGCTGAACTTCGACCTCATCATCACCCTCTCGCCCGAGGCGCATCATAAGGCCCTGGAGCTGACCCGCACCATCGCCGCCGACGTCGAATATTGGCCGACGCCGGACCCGACCACCACCGACGGCAATCGCGAGCAGAAGCTCGCCGCCTATCGCGAGGTCTGCGACGGCCTGTTCGCGCGGATCCGCAAACGCTTGGCCAAGCCGGGACCGGCAGGCTTGTAGGGTCCCGGTTCCAGCACAGGTGTCATCGAACCGAAATACCAACGTCGTCTCCCGCTCAAACTGAGCTCGTAGAGCAGGCCGTCGCAGCCTTGTCGCACCCTGCGGGTTGTGGAATGGCAGCCCTTCCGATAGGTTCCGCGCGCCCGCCCCACAGCCTCCGAATCCCCTAGCGAAATCAGCATGCTCGGCCGTCCCAAAATCGTTCTTGCATCCGGTTCGCCGAGGCGTCTGGCGCTGCTCAACCAGGCCGGCATCGAGCCCGACGCGCTGCGTCCCGCCGATGTTGACGAGACGCCGAAGCGGGGCGAGCTGCCGCGCGCCTGCGCCAACCGCCTGGCGCGCGCCAAGGCCGATGCAGCGCTGAAATCCGTCCAGCTCGACGACGAGCTGCGCGGCGCCTTCATCATTTCCGCCGACACCGTGGTTGCGGTCGGCCGCCGCATCCTGCCGAAGGCCAATCTGGTCGACGAGGCCTCGCAGTGCCTGCGCCTCCTCTCGGGACGCAACCATCGCGTCTATACCGCCATCACCCTGGTGACGCCGAAGGAGGCGTTCCGCCAGCGGCTGGTCGAGACCCGCGTCCGCTTCAAGCGGCTCAGCGAGGACGACATCCAGGCCTATATCGGCTCCGGTGAATGGCGCGGGAAGGCTGGCGGCTATGCCGTGCAGGGCATCGCCGGCTCGTTCGTGGTGAAGATGGTCGGCTCCTACACCAACGTCGTCGGCCTGCCGCTCTACGAGACCACGACCCTGCTCGCCGGCGAGGGGTTCCCGATCCGCTTCGGCTGGCTCAACACGGTCGGCGTCTAGCCTCTCCCCAAGGGGGGTGCATTGGCCGCCGTCACCGCCTAAATAGCCGCCGATGTCCGACGAATCGATCCGCTCCAAGACCGCCACCGCGAAGCCCCTCCGCCGCTGCCCGATCTGCAACCGGCCCGCCGCGGACGCGTCGCGCCCGTTCTGCTCGTCGCGCTGCCGCGACGTCGACCTCCATCGCTGGCTGAGCGGTTCCTATGTCATCCCGGCCACCGAGGGCGACGAGGATGACGTCGAATAGATCCGTATTTTCAGGATCTTGTGCCTGGCATGCCGGCTGACGGCCGCGCGCTTACGGCGCCGCTGCGCATCTGCAAAAGGAATGTGAAAACTTCCGCTCAGGGCGGTAGACAGCGCCGTCCGGTCCCACTATAACCCGCCGGCTCGCCGGGCTTTTTTGCCCTTCACGAGACCTGCCCAGGTAGCTCAGTTGGTAGAGCATGCGACTGAAAATCGCAGTGTCGGTGGTTCGATTCCGCCCCTGGGCACCACGCTTCGCCCTTCGGGCTACGCGTGGCGCAGCCGCGCCGTAGCCCGAAGGGCGAAGCGTGCCCGGCGTAGCGTCTTCGCGAAGCCGGGCGTTTGAGCCCCCCAAGTCTCGCTTGAGGCACGCTCTCTGATCTCCTGATCAACCCTGTCAAACAGCCCGCCGCTCGTCGCAGCCTTAGCCTTGTTGACGCCCATGCACCCGCAACCTCGCGGCCGATCAGCCCGAGCTCTGCTGCATGTGGGCGTCCTCATCAATGGAGAGGGCGCAGGGAAGGCCGAGTGCCGACTGGCACCCGCGGCCCCCGTGCGAAAGATAAGCACGGGGAAGGAACCACAGGCTCAGCCGGAAACAACCCGGCCTTCCCTGCGCGATGGTTTGAACGGCTGCTCCGCGCTCTCCCAGGGGACCGGGCTTGCTTGCCCCCGTCATCGGCATCGTCGCCGACCAAGACACCAGCGTCGGGGTGTCGGGACCACACGGCTTGACCGTCCGCACGACGACGTTCGTCCGCACCCCATTGAGGTGCTGCGTCGCCCCGCGGCCACCACTCCCCGCCGCAACGTCCCGTGACGATCGCGATACGCCCCTCTCAGTGCGGGCGGGATGGCCGGAAACGTGGAGGTGATTTGCTCGACGGCGCAAGGGGAATCAGCACGACGGGCAGTTTGTGCAGAGCTGAGATGCTCTGGCCGATGACAGGGGGCTAGTAGAATCAGCGCGAGCAACTCCGAGACATCGCCATTGTTTGACGAATGTATCATGGATTGATACATCATTGCGGATGATCAGAAGCTTCCGGGACAAGATCACCGAGGCTGTCTTCGACGGCGAGAACCCGAAGGGCTTTCCATCCGATCTGCTGAAAATGGCCCGCCGAAAGTTGCGCTACCTCAACGCTGCAGCTGGTCTCGGCGACTTGCGATCGCCGCCTGGCAACCGTCTGGAGGCGCTGACGGGAGATCGCCAGGGGCAGCATTCGACCCGCATCACCGATCAATTCCGGGTCTGCTTCATCTGGACGGCGGACGGCCCGGCGGACGTCGAGATCGTGGACCATCATAGAAAAGGCGCTGCGATGACGAAGAAGCTGAAGCCGATGCATCCCGGTGAGGTTCTGCGCGAGAAGTTTCTCATTCCGCTCGCGATGTCCGCTGGCGCGCTTGCCAAAGTGTGCGGGCTGCCGCGGACGCGGATCGAGCGGATCGCGAGCGAGCAGACCGGCGTCACCGCCGACACCGCGCTCCGGCTCGCCAAGGCGCTCGATACGACACCAGAGCTCTGGCTCAACCTGCAGACGGACTACGACGTCCAGGTCGCGAAACGCAGCCTCGGCAAGACGCTCGACCGGATCGAGACGGTGAACAAGCCACGGGCGGCGTGACCTGCCGCTGGTGCGCACCGGGTCCGGGTCGAGCCGTCAAAGAGTTTTTTGCACTGGACTGCACTAAATTACGCTCATCAGTGAGCGCGAAGAAGCGTGTGTTGTTATCATCTTCGCGCAATCGGATAGGCGACCGAGACGCATTGCACGCCGCGATCGGCGTGATGGATGACGCCGTCGCGCTGCGGCTTGCGGGGCTCGATTGCCTTGTCCAATGCGAGAACGGTGCGGCGGACCCGTAATCCTCGGCATGGGTCGCATGGACTGCACCGGTTGCGGCGTGTTGGCAGAGCTAACGCGAAAGTTCTTGTCTGCTGCACTGCCTGCTACGGAAGAAGAGCATTCAACATGACGGTGCGTGTCTTGCGATCTTGAAGTCAGCCTCGAATGATCATGATCGGATGTGGCGGGATCAGCAGCTTAGCGCAGGACTTCCCGCACGGTGGTTCTGGCCAGCCGATGCAGGCGACGGCTGAGCGGAGGGCGTTCGCTGTATTTCTCGCAGAAGTAATAGCAGTGGACGCTATCACACGGTTCTGCTCGATCCTCGCGCCAAAACGTGCCGTCCAAGAGATTGCCATAGGCGCGGGAATTGCCGCACCTGAAGACATCTCCGTTCGGTTCGATCTTAAAGAAAAGCCGGCCGGCTCCGCATCGCAAGCCATCATAGTTGGGAGTCCCGTGGAGCATGCGGTCGTCGCCGAACATGTCGACGGTTGGGCGTTCGTCACGGTCCTTCAGTGCTGGTGCATAGAAGGCGCGCGCTGCTTCATTATAATGCCTGAAAGCCCGTCGCTCGGTTGACGTGTAGGCGCCTGGATACGACTTTCCCTCATGGTGTCCTCGCAGCACTTTCGGAATCGGAAACATTCCGATCGGTGCAAGCAGATCAATCGCTTCTTCGAATCGCGCCAGGGCCTCGGGCGTGGCGACCAGCGAGGACATGATCTGAAAGCCGGCTTCTCTCAGAGTTTCAACGTTGTCCAAATAGGGCTTCAAGCCGTTCTTGCGCTCGCGTTCGGCAAGATGAAATCCCGCATTGATGAAGCTGACGCGGCGCGGCGAGATCCTCCTCGCGAAATCCTGCCACGATTTGTATGTCATGTTCGAGTTGATGGAGAGCAGATGTCGACCGGTCAATCGCGCGCAGAGATCAACGAAGTCAGGATAGACGCTCGGCTCGCCGCCCGTCATATGGAGGAGCCAGGTGAGTCCGGAGCGGTCGAACGCGTGCTGCCATGCTTCGTTCGAGGCCGCCGGCTTGATCTTTTCCCCGAGCGTGTCGTTGTCAAAAAAGCAATAAGGGCAACGATAATTGCAGGTGTTCAAGAGCTGCCAGTCGGCCTCAACGTCATATTTCATCGTTGTTCCCCGCTCAGACAGTTGTAACTCTACCCCACGCTGCTCATCTCCATCTAGTGATATGATAGCTAGATGCGCGCTCGTCCCCTGACGGCCGCGTTGTCGACTGACGCGGGCCACAGCAGCCAAAGACAGCCGCCAATCTGGTCTCGACGGTATCGCTTGGCCGGCGGTTTGAATAGCAGCATGCATTTGGACCACGCTGCCACCGTGGCCTCAGCCCCTCGCGTCCGCCAGGCGGCCGCGTCCCAGCCGACGCCCGATCAGGCGGCGCGGGCGGACAAGGCTTGGGCCTCGGCGGCGGCGCGCTGCATGCTCGAGGACATCTCGCTCGTCACCGTGCTCTGCTCCTCGACCGCCGCGGCCGTCGAAGTGACATACTCGCTGACATTGACGATCGCCTGCTTGATCGAGCCGAGTGCGGTGACGACGTCGCCGGAGATGCCGTTCAGGCTCTCGATTTCGTCGCCGATCTTGTCGGTCGCCCGCTTGGCCTGATTGGCGAGGTTCTTGACCTCGGAGGCGACGACGGCAAAGCCGCGACCGGCCTCGCCGGCGCGGGCTGATTCGATTGTCGCGTTGAGCGCCAACAGGTTGATCTGGCCGGTGATGCCGTTGATCAGCTCGACAATTCCGCTCATCGCCTGGGCGGCCTCCGACAGGCGCTGGGCCTGTGCGTCGGCCGTGGCCACGCGGTCCACGGCGCTCATCGCCGTGTCGCGGGATTTGGTCATCGCCTCGGAAATCTCGCGCACGGAGGCGTTGAGCTCCTCGGCGCCGGCGGCGACCGATTCCATCATCGCGCGGACGCGCTCGTTGCCCATGCGGACCAGCACCTGCGGCGTGACGTCGGTGGCGTATTTGACGACCTTGAACGGCTTGCCGTTGAGGTCGAGGATCGGATTGTAGGAGGCCTGGATGTAAACCTCGCGGCCGCCTTTGCCGATCCTCTTGTATTCGGCGGACTGATATTGTCCGCAGTTCAGGCCAGCCCAGAACGCGCGATAGTCGTCGCTGTCCCGTTCCTGCGGCTCGACGAACAGGCTGTGGTGCTTGCCCTGGATCTCCGCAAGGCCATAGCCCACCGCCGCCAGGAAGTTGTCGTTCGCGGTGATGATCGTGCCGTCCATGTTGAACTCGATCACGGCCTGCGACTTTTCAATGGCGTCGATCTGGCCGGCAAGATCGGCATTCCGCAGCTTCTGTGCGGTTACGTCGCTGGCGAACTTGACCACGCCGAACGGCCGGCCCTTGTCGTCGAGCACGGGATTATAGGATGCCAGGATCCAGACCTCCTTGCCGCCTTTGCCGATGCGCTTGTATTCGCCGCTCTGGTATTCGCCGCGCCCGAGCGCGGCCCAGAACTCCTGGTAGGCCGGCGTGTCGCGCACGGCCGCCTCGACGAACAGGCTGTGATGCTTGCCCTGGATCTCCGCAAGGCGATAGCCGAGACTATCGAGAAAGTTCTGGTTGGCCTGGATGATCGTGCCGTCGAGATCGAATTCGATGATGGCCTGCGCCCGGTCGATGGCGGCGAGCTTCGAGGAGTCCGTCATGGCCCGCAGCTTCTTCTGGGTGATGTCGGTTGCGTATTTGACGACCTTGACCGGCCGTCCCGAACTGTCGATGACCGGATTGTAGGACGCCTCGATCCAGATGTCGCGCCCGCCTTTGGCGACGCGCTTGAACTCGGCGGCGTGGAATTCGCCTCGGTTCAGCGATGTCCAGAACTCCCGATAGGCGGCATTGTCGCGTTCTGCGGGGGCGACAAACATCGAATGGTGTTGGCCCGCGATCTCGGCGAGCTCATAGCCCACCGCATCGAGGAAATTGCGGTTGGCGGTGATGATCGTACCGTCGAGCTTGAACTCGATCACGGCCATTGCACGGCTCAGGGCTGCGAGTTGGGCTTCAGCTGCGGAACTGGTCTTCGAGCGGAACACGATGGCATCTCCATGTGACAAAGCCCGCATCGAGTCCTCTGCTCGATCTGCGCTGACTTCGGATCTCAGTTGATGGGGGGAAAGGGCGGCGCCGTTGCCGAAGGCGGGCCTTGACGAGCCGATCAAGCGTCGATCGATCAGGCCTCGTGGAACCGACGGGCGGACTCTTCACGCGAGTCGTTTCGGGATCACTAAGGCGATTGAAGGATTGTCGATGTTACGTATTTCTACGTGAGATGATGTGCATCATACGAACGACCTGTTGTTTCTCCGATGTTCGCCCGATGCGATCGCAAATGAACTTTGAGCCCGGGCTTCATCAGAGCCGCTGCGGCGATCCTGCGCGAGCCTCTGACGGAGTGCTCGAGACGGGACTGATTGTGCGGCAAGGTCCAAGACCGCGCGACGAGGAAGACCACTTGCGATGTGAGCGCGCCGGACTGATCTCCCCGGCGCCGCCATGTTCGTCTCCTCCGGGGGACCAGGCTCCAGGCAGGCAACGCCCTCGCTGCAGCCGTGACAGCGCCTTTGACTCTGGGTTGCGGAAGTGCTGATCTGCTCGTGTCGGGAAAGCGACGCAAGCCAATCACGCGCGACCCAGGGAGGCGATGATGAACGGCAACAGCAATAAGCTCGTGGCGGAGGCGATCGGCACCTTCTGGCTGACATTCGGCGGTTGCGGCAGCGCGGTGATCGCGGCCGGGGTGCCGGATGTCGGGATCGGCATGCTCGGCGTGGCGCTTGCGTTCGGGCTCACCGTGGTCACCATGGCCTATGCCATCGGGCACATCTCGGGCTGTCATCTCAATCCGGCTGTCACCGTGGGGCTCGCCTGCGGCGGGCGGTTCCCGACCGGGCTGATCCTGCCCTACGTCATCGCGCAGGTGATCGGCGCCGTCGTCGGCGCGGCCGTGCTGTATGCGATCGCCAGCGGCGCGCCGGACTTCAGCCTCGCCGGCGGCTTTGCCGCCAACGGCTATGCCGAGCATTCGCCCGGCAAATACGGCTTGGGGGCCTGCCTGCTCAGCGAGTTCGTGCTGACGATGATGTTCCTGTTCGTGATCATGGGGGCGACCCATGGCAAGGCGCCGGTCGGATTTGCGCCGCTGGCGATCGGGCTCGCGCTGACGCTCATTCATCTCATCAGCATCCACGTCACCAACACCTCGGTGAATCCGGCGCGCAGCACCGGGCCGGCGCTGTTCGTCGGCGGCTGGGCGCTGGCGCAGCTCTGGCTGTTCTGGGTGGCGCCGCTGCTCGGCGGCGCCGCGGGCGGCTTCATCTATCGCTGGCTGAGCCGGGAGCCGGCGGCCGAGGTGACCGGGCAGACCGTGATCCCGAAACGCGCCTAGGGACATCTCCTCTCGCCGGCGGATCGGGCCATGGCCCCGCGGCGCCAGGATGCTCATGGTGCGAATGAGATCATCCGAGGCGCGCGCCCTGGCGTTCAGGACCGATGGAGGAGGCCGCAATGTTCGTCGACTTGCCCGGCTATTGGCCGCATGAACCGAAGCCGGAACCGCCGAAGCGGCGGCTGTCGGCCGGCGGGGAGAGGCTGCTGCTGGCTCTGATCGGCCTCAATATGATGCTGCTGGTCGTGGCGCCGGTCGGCGGCGTCACGTTGATCCACTGGCTGGTGGCCGTGCTGTCGCGTTGATGATGAGTGAAGCATTTGCCCCTGCGTCAGGTCCGTACGGCTCCTGCGTGGGACGATGCCTTCGACTGCCGCAGGCCAACGCATTTGAGGACGAGGCGTGGCAGCGCCGGTTCCGACCTGGCTCCTCATAGCCCGGATGAGCGCCAGCCGACGCCGCTTCGGCGTCGGCGATAGCGACAGCCGGGTCCACCGGCGACAGCACGTGAGAACCCGGATGTCGCGTCTGCCTCCGCCTTCCGGGCTTCGCGCATCCGGGCAGCGAGGCTGTCTTCTTGGAGATGTCACGGCATGCGGCGATAGATCTGCAGATAGTTGGTCGAGGGCCGGCCGCCGATGCGCCAGCGCATCGTCAGCGGGTTGAGCTCGACGGCCACCGTCTCGAGCGGACTGAAGCGATGCGGCGCGAGCAGCGCTTCCAGCTCGGCCGGCTTGACGAAACGGCGCCAATCATGCGTGCCGCGCGGCAGCCAGCCGAGGATATATTCGGCGCCGATGATCGCCTTCACGAACGAGGTCAGCGTGCGGTTCAAGGTGCCGATCACGAGGATGCCGCCGGGCCGCACCAGCTCGGCGACATGCCCGACGAAGCGGCCGAGATCGGCGACATGCTCGACCACTTCGAGCGTCAGCACGATGTCGGCGCGCTCGCCTTCCGCGACGAGGTCCTCCGGCAGCGCGTGACGATAGGCGACGAGTGCGCTCTGCCGGCGCGCATGATCGGCCGCCACGAGCACGTTGCGCTCCGACGCGTCGATGCCGAGCGTGTCCGCGCCGAGCCGCGACAAGGGCTCGGTGACGATGCCGGCCCCGCAGCCGACGTCGATGATTTCCAGGCCAGCCAGCGGCAGGTTGGCCGCGGCATCGCGGCCGACCAGCGCCGGCAGGCGATCGCAGAGATAGCTCACGCGCGCGGCGTTGAAGGCGTGCACCAGCTTGAACGCGCCGTCCGGCTTCCACCATTCCTGGGCCAGGCGAGAGAACCGCGCGATCTCCGCCGGATCGACGGTCGAGGGACCTTCGGCGGTCGCAGCGAAGGCGGGCTTCACGGCATCCTTGTAGAGCATCGTCGTCGTCCTTTCTCCACTGTCGTCCTCATTGCGCGAGACGCAGCAGCACGCCGCCGCTCAGCACGATATGGACCAAGGTGAGCACGACCGAGGCGCCGTGAAGGCGGGCAAAGCGGCGCTGTTCGCCATGATCTGTGGCGCGGTTGATCGCGGGCATCAGGATCTGCCGCGCCAGCACGGCGGTGAGCGCGACCGCGACCAGGGCGCCGCCCGCGAGCTCGTCTCCGGCGAAAGCGGTCAGTCCGGCGGCGGCGGCCGTCACGATGACGAACAGATAGAAATGCGGAAAGGCGCGGCGGATCACCGCGCGGGTCGTGTCGGCGGGCAGCGCGCTGAACAGGAACGGCGCGAAGCCGAACGCGAACAGGGTCATGCCGCCGAACAGCAGCGCGGTGACGAGCAATGCGGCGGCGTGCATCATGGCGTGGGCTCTCCGCCCGCCGGCCAGCGCGGCAGGATGTAAGGAACGCGCGCGCGATAGGCCCGGAAGCGGGCGCCGTAGATCTGCGCGAAACGCCGTTCCTTCAGCCGCGGCGCGAGCAGGCAATAGGCCGTCAGCATCAGCGCGACCGCGAGCTGGTCAGGCGTCCACACCGGCACCGTCCACAGCGACAGCGCAAAGGCCAGATAGATCGGCTGGCGGATGATCGCGAACAGGCCGCGCTCGGGCATGTCGGGAAAGCGCGGCGGCCGGTCGGCCGCCAGCGACAGCCAGCCGAGCGCGCCGGATTGCACCTCGACGCCGGCATCCCAGCTCGCCTTGATCAGCAGCAGCCAGCTGGTCGCGTAAGCGAGGCACAGCGCCACGAAGGCGCCGCCTTGGGCGCGCCACCAGACGATGCCGCTCGGCGTCCACAGCGCAAACAGGCACAGCAGCTGCAGCGCGGCGATGACGGCATAATGCGTGGTGGCGAGCGTCGCGCCATGCTGTCCCAGGCGCGCCAGCCAGCGGCGGCCCGGTCCGAGCAGCAGCGAATGGACGAGCGGAAATTGCAGCAGCAGCGCGGTGTTTGCGACAATCGCCCACGGCCACGGCACGCGGCCGAAGCTCTCGCTCATGCCGAAGAACATCGCGCCGATCATCGCCAGCACGGCCAGCGCAAACAGCGCGTGGCAGACGAGGCCGGTCAGGACGGCCGTCGCAATCCGGCCTGCGCCCGGTGGCGCGGCCCGTGCGGATCGCAGCAGCGCCGTGAGGCGGGTCAAGTGGGAGAGATCGGCCGGGTTGCTCACATCTTGGCTACGCGGCGCGTCGGGCGTCGGATTTCAGCTGGCCATCACGGATGCGTGAGGGCGGGGCCGTCATGCCTCGGCGCGGCCGCTCGTCGGTTTCGGAGCGGACATCTAGACCTTCATGTCGACGACGATGCGGCTCATCTCGTCGCTCGCCTTCAGCACGCGCGCATTGGCGGCGAAGCTGTATTTGGCGACCAGCTGGCTGATCATCTCCTGGGCGAGATCGACATTGGGTGCGGCGACGAGACCGTCCTTGTTGGCGAACGGCGCCGATGGCTCGTAGCTCGCCGATGTGCCCTGGCTCGCTTTGGTGATGGTGGTCTGGGTGCCGCCGCCGGCGACGTCGCTCTGCACCAGCTCGAGCGGGTCATAGGCCTTCGGCGCGCCCGCCGGCAGCTTGCCATTCGCATCCGGCAGCGCGCCCGTGCTCCTGGCATTGGCGACGTTGGAGGCCGACACTTCGAGCCGGCGCGTGGCCGCGTTCATGCCGGAGACTGCGTTGGAAGCGATCGGGCTCATGATGCTTGCTGCTGATGATGCCTCCTCACCTAAGCCCGGGGCCCCTCAAGCAAGCGTCAAGCCAGACGGTCAGACTCGATCGAGTTCCGAAAGGTCTTGTTCACCATCCACCGCTCTCAGGGCGAGCGATGCGGGGAGAGTTGCAGCAGCCGCAGCGCGCCGGGAACGTCGTTCGGGGACGAGACGAGCGCATAGTCTCCGCGTGCGGCGCCGACGCCGCCGGTGACGACGACGGCCCGCTTCGGACACAGGCCGAAGCAGCTCGTCATCACCACGCGCGGCGGCTTGCCGCCGGCCGAGGCGGCGTGTCCGGCCGCGCGCTTGATGGCCGTCTTGATGCCCTTCGCATCGTCGCTGCGCTTGAGGCATTTGCGGCAGACGAACACGGGGGCGGGGCGGCGGGGTTTGACGAGAGCGGGGGAAGCCATGGCTCTGCAGCTAGGGCGTCGCATGCGCGCCGGCATCCCTCATGAATGCGCGGCCGGTGTGCGGCTGGCGGGGTTCCGCGCCGACCACGTCAGCGCGGGCTGAGCCGGGCCAGCGCCCAGCGCACCGACAGGCCGATGCCGACCGCCGGTAGCACGATGGCGGCGCCGGCGAGCGCGGCGAACAGCAATTCGAGCGGCCAGAGATTGTGCGAGGTCGGGTCGGTCGCCGTGTCCTTGGCGATGGAGACGCCGACGATGATCGGGACGGCGAGCAGCATCGCCTGGACGATGCGCCGGACCGGCGCCATGTCGATCAGGACCAGGACGAGCGACAGAAACGCGAGCAGCAGCGCGCCGGGCAGGACGGCGAACTGTCCCCTGTTGAGCTCGGCAGAGGACAGCCGCCAATAGGGAAGGCCGGCCGCCAGCACGACACCGGCAAGCGCAAGGAGCAACCCGAGAACGTCGCGGATCTTCATGGCGAGAAGCCTGGCAGCCGGACGTTAAGGAGCCCTCACCCAGCGTAACCCTCGAGCTATTGCTCACCGACGGGGCATATGATCTGGTCTGGCGGTGATCGTCGGCGTCGTCTGGGGATGGCCTGAGCGGCCGGTTCCGGACGGCGTGACGGCCATGTCATAGTGACGGACGATCCAGGTCACGCGCGTTCAGGCGTGTGACGGATGGAAAAAAGGAGACGGTGCGGGGTCATGGCGGCGAGCGACAGCGACAAATCCCGGCTCGACGATGCCGCCCGCGCCGGCTGGCTGTATTTCATTGCCGGCCATACCCAGGACGAGATCGCGCGGATGCTGCAGGTGTCGCGCGCCTCGGCGCAGCGGCTGGTGTCGCTGTGCCTCGCCGAGCGGCTGATCACCTTCCGGCTCGAGCATCCCATCGCCTCCTGCATGGCGCTCGCGGGCCGCCTCAAAGATCGCTTCGCGCTGGTGCATTGCGAGGTGGTGCCGACCGATCCGGCCGCGCCATCGGGCGCCGCCGGCATCGCCGAGCGCTGCGCCAATCTGCTGGAAACCACGTTGCGGACCGAGACGCCGGTGATCATCGCGCTCGGCACCGGCCGCGCGGTGCGTGCCGCCGTCGAGCGGGTCACGCCGATCGACCGGCCGGAGCACCAGATCGTGTCGCTGGTCGGCAATATCCTCGCCGACGGCTCGGCCAGCTTCTTCGATACCGTCGGCCGGCTCGCCGACCGCACCGGCGCGCGGCATTATCCGATGCCGCTGCCGTTCCTGATGGGGTCGGAAGAGGAGCGTGACCGCATGGTCCGGCTCGATGCCATCGGCAAGGTCAAGGCGGTCGCGGATCAGGCCGACCTCAAGCTGGTCGGGATCGGCCAGATGGACCAGAAGGCGCAGATGCATGTCGACGGCTTCGTCACCCGCGACGAGCTCACCGAGATGATGCGGCTCGGCGCGATCGGCGAGATCACCGGCTGGGCCTATGATGCCAAGGGCAAGCTGATCGATGGCGGGACCAACCGACGGCTCACCAGCATTCCGCCGGAGGTCCCCGCGCGCGCGATGACGATCGCGGCGGCGGTCGGGCCGGGCAAGATTCCGGCGATCCGGGCAGCGCTGGTCGGGCGGCTGATCAACGGCCTGATCACGGACGAGGCCACGGCCCGCGCCATCCTGGATGAATGAGACCGGCCCCGGGAGCTGACGCGCCGGCGATCCGATGGCCGGATCGCCGCGCCGATCACGCTGTTTTTCAATTCCTGATCATCGATCTGCTGCAGCGCGCAACCTGTGGGCGCCGGGCCATGCTTGACAAAGTCTGACCAGTGTTGTGAACATCAGCTCAGCCCGTGAGCATATGTTCAAAAGACACGGGAAGGGAGGACACCGTGAAGACCATCTTCACCCGGACGCGCACGCTCGCCGCCCTGATGGGCGCCGCCACGCTGCTGACCACCGCGCCCGCATGGGCCGAGACGACCCTGACCATCGCCACCGTCAACAATGGCGACATGATCCGGATGCAGGGCCTGACCGGCGAGTTCACCAAGGCCAATCCCGACATCCAGGTGAAATGGGTGACCTTGGAAGAGAACGTGCTGCGTCAGCGCGTCACCACCGACATCGCCACTAAGGGTGGCCAGTTCGACATCCTCACCATCGGCACCTATGAGGTGCCGATCTGGGCCAAGAAGAACTGGCTGGTGCCGCTCGACAAGCTCGGCGCCGATTATGACGCCAACGACATCCTGCCGAAGATCAAGGACGCGGTGTCCGTCGACGGCAAGCTCTACGCCGCGCCATTCTATGGCGAGAGCTCGATGGTGATGTACCGGACCGATCTGTTCGACAAGGCCGGGCTGAAGATGCCGGAGAGCCCGACCTGGGACTTCGTCATCGACGCCGCCAAGAAGCTGACCGACAAGCCGGGCGGCGTGTTCGGCATCTGCCTGCGCGGCAAGGCCGGCTGGGGCGAGAACATGGCGTTCCTGACCGCGATGTCGAATTCGTTCGGCGCGCGCTGGTTCGACGAGAAATGGCAGCCGCAGTTCAACACCCCGGAATGGAAGAAGACGCTGACCACCTATGTCGATCTGATGAAGGACGCAGGACCTCCCGGCGCCAGCTCCAACGGCTTCAACGAGAACCTCGCGCTGTTTAACTCCGGCAAATGCGCGATGTGGATCGACGCCACCGTGGCGGCGTCGTTCGTGACCAATCCCAAGGAATCCAAGGTCGCCGACAAGGTCGGCTTCGCGCTGGCGCCGAACACTGGCCTCGGCAAGAACGCCAACTGGCTGTGGGCCTGGAATCTCGCGATTCCCGCCGGCTCGAAGAAGACGGACGCCGCCGAGAAGTTCATCGCCTGGGCGACGAGCAAGGACTACACCAAGCTGGTGGCGTCGAAGGACGGCTGGGCCAACGTGCCGCCGGGCACCCGGACCTCGCTCTACAAGAACGAGGACTATCTCAAAGTCGCCCCGTTCGCGAAGATCACCCTGGCCTCGATCGATGCGGCCGATCCGAGCCATCCGACGGTGAAGCCGGTGCCTTATGTCGGCGTGCAATACGCCGCCATCCCTGAATTCCAGGGCATCGGCACCGCGGTCGGCCAGCAGTTCTCCGCGGCGCTCGCCGGCTCGATGACGGTCGATGCGGCGCTCGCAGCGGCGCAGTCCTCCACTGAACGCGAGATGAAGCGCGCCGGCTACATCAAGTAGGCGCGTCACGGCATCAGCTCGACCTGAAACTCCTCCCGAGCTGATCACTGGCGGCCATCCCTCCCCACAGGGATGGCCGCATTTTCTCTCCGATGGGGTCGGCATACGAGCTGCGTAGGGTGGGCAAAGCGCAGAGTGCACACCGCCGAGCGCCAGCCGCGACGCCGGTGCTTGTGAATTCGTCCTCTCCCCTTGCGGGAGAGGGCATGTAGGAACTCGCAACAGGCTCGGTTGGGTGAGGGGTATGTCTCCAGCAGCATCGCTCGCGGATAGATACCCCTCACCCGACTGCGTACGCGGAAGGGCCGGTGATGCCCTCTCCCGCAAGGGGAGAGGGCACATTCACGGGCACCTCGCCCGAGCGTCGCGATGAGAGTCTATTTGTTGGACCCCCAAGCGATCACCGGGTCATTGCGAGGAGCGAAGCGACGAAGCAATTCAGAGCCCCTCCCACGACTCTGGATTGCTTCCGCCTTCGCTCTTCGAGCTACGGCGGACAAGTCGCTTCGCTCGCAATGACGATGCAGCTGACTGTGTGAACGAGGACCGTGACCATGGCCACCAGACAGACTCAACTGCTCGCCCGGGCGCTGCTGTCGCCGGCGGTCATCCTGCTGTTCATCTGGATGATCGTGCCGCTGGCGCTGACCGTCTACTTCTCGACCCTGCATTACAGCCTGCTCGATCCCGGCTCCGAGAGCTTCGTCGGCTTCGAGAATTTCGAGTATTTCCTCACCGATCCCGCCTTTCTCGCCTCGCTGCAGAACACGCTGGTCCTGGTCGGCTCGGTCCTGCTGCTCACGATCGGCCTCGGCATCCCCCTGGCGCTCCTGCTCGACCAGCCGGTGATCGGCCGCAACATCATCCGCCTGATGGTGATCGCGCCGTTCTTTGTGATGCCGACGGTCAGCGCGTTGGTGTGGAAGAACCTCCTGATGCACCCGGTGTCCGGCCTGTTCGCGTGGATCGCGACCTCGCTCGGGATGACGCCGATCGACTGGTTCACCGATGCGCCGCTGCTTGCGGTGATCTTCATCGTCGCGTGGCAATGGCTGCCGTTTGCGACGCTGATCCTGCTCACCGCGCTGCAGTCGCTCGACGAGGAGCAGAAGGAGGCTGCCGAGATGGACGGCGCCGGTCCGCTGTCGCGCTTCATCTATCTGACCGTGCCGCATCTGGCACGGCCGATCACGGTGGTGATCCTGATCGAGACCATTTTCCTGCTCACCGTGTTTGCCGAGATCTTCGTCACCACCGGCGGCGGACCTGGGCTGCAGACCACCAACATCGCCTTCCTGGTCTATTCGCAGGCGCTGATCCAGTTCGATGTCGGCACTGCCTCGGCGGGCGGCCTCGTCGCGGTCGTCATCGCCAATATCGTCGCCTTCTTCCTGGTCCGCATCGTCGGCCGTAACCTCGAGGCGTAACAGCATGGCGCGCAAGGTCACCGGACGTCATGTCGCGATCTCCACGCTGGCTGCATGGCTCGCCGGCTTCGTCATCTTCTTCCCGATCCTGTGGATGGTGCTGGCAAGCTTCAAGACCGAGCTGGAGGCGTTCGCGACGCCGCCCTCGTTCCTGTTCTTTCATTGGACCACCGAGAACTACGCCACCGTGCAGGAGCGCAGCAATTATCTGCATCACGCGCTGAACTCGCTGATCGTCGCCGGCGGCTCGACGCTCATTGCCATGCTGATCGCCATTCCCGCGGCGTGGTCGATGGCGTTCTCGCCGACCAAGCGCACCAAGGACATCCTGCTCTGGATGCTCTCGACCAAGATGATGCCGCCGGTCGGCGTGCTCGTGCCGATCTACCTCATCTACAAGAACATGGGGCTGCTCGATACGCGGACCGGCCTGGTCTTCATCCTCTGCCTCGGCAATCTGCCGATCGTGATCTGGATGCTGTTCACTTACTTCAAGGAGATCCCGAAGGACATCCTGGAAGCGGCGCGGATGGATGGCGCGACGATCGGACGCGAGCTGATCTACGTGCTGACGCCCATGGCGATCCCCGGTCTGGCCTCGACCTTGCTGCTCAATCTCATCCTGGCCTGGAACGAGGCGTTCTGGACCTTGAACCTGTCGACCCTGAATGCGGCGCCGCTGACGACCTTCATCGCCTCCTATTCGAGTCCGGAGGGCCTGTTCTGGGCGCGGCTGTCGGCGGCCTCCACGCTCGCGATCGCGCCGATCCTGATCATCGGCTGGTTCAGCCAGAAGCAGCTCGTGCGCGGGCTGACCTTCGGCGCAGTGAAGTAACGAAAGGGCTGGGTTCACATGGGACGGATCACGCTGGAAGGTGTGCAGAAATCGTTCGGGCCGGTCCACATCATCAAGGGCGCCGACCTCGACATTCCCGACGGCGCCTTCGTGGTGTTTGTCGGCCCCTCCGGTTGCGGCAAGACCACGCTGTTGCGGCTGATCGCCGGGCTCGAGGACGTTTCGGGCGGCCGCATCCTGATCGACGGCCATAATGTCGTCGACGTGCCGCCGGCCAAGCGCGGCCTGTCGATGGTGTTCCAGTCCTATGCGCTGTATCCGCATATGAGCGTCCGCGGCAACATCGCCTTCGGCCTGAAGATGGCCGGGCTGCCGAAGGCCGAGATCAACCAGAAGGTCGAGGCGGCCGCCGCGACCCTGAACCTCACGCCCTATCTCGACCGCAAGCCGCGCGAACTCTCCGGCGGCCAGCGCCAGCGTGTCGCGATCGGCCGCGCCATTGTGCGCGAACCGAAGGCGTTCCTGTTCGACGAGCCGTTGTCCAATCTCGACGCCGCGCTGCGTGTGCAGATGCGGCTCGAAGTGACGCGGCTGCAGAAGCAACTCGGCACCACGGCGATCTATGTGACTCACGACCAGGTCGAGGCCATGACCATGGCCGACAGGATCGTGGTGCTGAACGCCGGCCGGATTGAGCAATATGGTTCGCCGATCGAGCTCTATCAGAAGCCCGCCAATTTGTTTGTGGCCGGCTTCATCGGCTCGCCGAAGATGAACTTCATCACCGGCCCCGAGGCTGCGCAGCGCGGCGCCACGACGATCGGGGTGCGGCCCGAGCACATCGCCGTCGTCGATGACGGCGGCGAGGGCTGGCCCGGCAAGGTGCTGATTGCCGAGCATCTCGGCAGCGACACCTTTCTCTATGTCGATGCCGGTGCGCTGGGCACGCTGACCGTGCGCTGCGTCGGCGAGAAGCGGCTCGGCGCAGGCGACGCCGTGACGCTGCGGCCCGAGCCGGGCCGGATCTACCGCTTCGACAACAATGGACTTGCGATCTTCGCATGAGAGGTGACGTCCCCTCCGGACGTCAGTGACAACAACGGACGACGACCATGTATCTCGAAAAATTCAAACTCGACGGCAAGACCGCGTTGATCACCGGCGGCGCGCAGGGCATTGGGCTGGCCTGCGTCGAGGCGCTGGCCGAAGCGGGCGCGCATGTGGTGATCGCCGATCGCGATGCGAAAGCCGCGGCGGATGCGCAGGCGGCGATGAAGGCCAGGGGTTTCGACACCGCGACGGCGCTGATGGACGTGACCAATTCTGCCCAGGTGACGCAGATCGCCGACGATCTGGCCGCGCGCCACGGCAAGGTCGATATCCTCGTCAACAATGCTGGCATCGCGCGCAGCGAGACGCCGGCCGAGACCGTCACCGACGAGCATTGGCTGAACGTGCTCGATGTCAATCTCAATGGCACGTTCTGGTGCTGCCGCGCCTTCGGCAAGCACATGCTGGCGGCCAAGAGCGGCACGATCGTCAATATCGGCTCGATGTCCGGCTTCATCGTCAACAAGCCGCAGGAGCAATGCTTCTACAACGCATCGAAGGCCGCGGTGCACCATCTGACCAAGTCGCTGGCGGCCGAATGGGGCGCCCGCGGCATCCGCGTCAATGCGGTCGCACCGACCTATATCGAGACGCCCCTGAATGCCTTCGTGAAGAACAATCCACGCATGTATGATGCCTGGATTGGTGGGACCCCGATGGGCCGCATGGGCCAGGTCGAGGAGATCGCCTCGGTCGTGCTGTTCCTGGTTTCAGAAGCTGCAAGTTTGATGACCGGCAGCGTCGTCGTTGTCGATGGCGGCTATACTTGCTGGTAAACTCCCGTCAACGACAGACGGGAGTGAAACATGCGTCAGGCCTTTATCGGTGTCGATGTCGGCACAACCAGCACGCGCGCCGGCATCTTCGACCAAGCCGGCCGCCTCCTTGCCGCGGCGCGGCATCCGATCAGGACCTGGCATGAGGCCGGCGATGTCGTCGAGCAATCGTCCGACGACATCTGGCGCGCGTGCTGTGCGTCGGTCAAAGCGGCGCTGGCAGAAGCAGCGATCGCGCCGGAGCTGATCAAGGGCATCGGCTTCGACGCGACCTGCTCGCTGGTCGTGCTGGACCGCCAAGGCGCGCCGGTCACGGTCAGCAGTTCCGGCGACCCCACCCGCAACGTCATCGTCTGGATGGATCATCGCGCGCTGTCAGAGGCGCGCGACATCAATGCGACCAAGGACGAGGTCCTGCGCTATGTCGGCGGTTCGATCTCGCCGGAAATGGAGATGCCGAAGCTGCTCTGGCTGAAGCGGCATCTGCGGACGAGCTTCGACGGCGCCGGGCATTTCTTCGATCTCGCTGACTTTCTTACCTGGCGTGCGACGGGCGCCGTGGCGCGCTCGATGTGCACCGTCACCTGCAAGTGGAATTATCTTGCGCATGAGGCGCGCTGGAGCGCGGATTATTTCCACCGCATCGGGCTCGATGAGTTCGTCAAGGAGGACTACGCCCGGATCGGCACCGAGATCGTTGCGCCGGGGACGGCGCTCGGTCACGGCCTGTCGCGGGACGCAGCAGCCGAGCTCGGCTTGGTGGCCGGCACGCCGGTCGGCGCGGCGCTGATCGACGCTCATGCCGGTGGGATCGGCGCCATCGGCGGCCGCGCGTCGGATGGCGGCGAGGTCGATGTCTGCGATCGCCTGGCCTACATCATGGGGACCTCGGCCTGCATCATGGCGACGACGCGGGCACCGTCCTTCGTGCCGGGGGTGTGGGGACCTTATTATCAGGGCATGGTGCCGGGGTTCTGGCTGAACGAGGGCGGCCAGTCTGCGGCGGGGGCGGCTGTCGACCATCTCCTGCGCTCACACCCCGCGGCTGCCGACGCGACCGCCGCCGCGCGTGCCGAGGGGCTCGACGTGATCAGTTTCCTGGAGAAGCGCATCCTGGCGCGCACGCCCCAGGTCGGCGCTGCGGCGCTACTGGCCCGCGACATTCACATCCTTCCGGAATTCCTCGGCAACCGCTCTCCCTATGCCGATCCGGCCTCGCGCGCGGTCATCGCCGGTCTTGATCTCGACGCCGATATCGGCGCGATGGAGCGGCTGTTCGTGGCCGGGCTCTGCGGCCTTGCCTATGGGCTCGCCGACGTGATGGATGCCTTTGCGGCCAATGGCGTCACCAGCCGGATTCTGGTGATGGCCGGCGGCGCCTCCCGCAGCCCGCTGGTGCGCCAGATCATGGCCGACACGACCGGGTTGACGGTGGCGCTGCCGGGCACCCAGGAGCCGGTGCTGCTCGGCGCGGCCATGCTCGGCGCGGTTGCCAGCGGCACCTTCCGGTCCATCGGTGAGACGATGGCGTCGATGTCCTCGCTCGGCCGCCTCAGCGATCCGACCGATCCGGACATTGCGGCCTTTCATCGCCGCAAGCGCCGTGTCCATGACCTGTTGCGGACACTTGATCGCGACAGCCGTTCCGTGATGCATGGGGTCGGTTTGGAGGCACGCTGATGATCCTGAGCTGCGGTGACGCGCTGATCGATTTCGTTCCGGCCCGGTTGGCCGATGGGCGTGATGGCCTGAGGCCGGTGGTCGGCGGGTCCTGCCTGAACGTCCCTGTCGGCCTGGCGCGGCTCGGCGCGCCGGCCGGCTTCGTCGGCGGCATCTCGACCGACCTGTTCGGCAGCATGATCGCCGCGCATGCGCAAGCCTCGGGCGTCGATCTCAGCCATGCCACCCGCAGTGCCGATCAGACGACGCTGGCCTTCGTGCGGCACGTCGGTGGCGAAGCGCAATACGCCTTCTATGATGCGGAGACGGCTGCCCGGAAATGGACCTACCGTCACGGTAGCATTCCGTTTACCAGCATTGACGCCATCCATGTCGGGTCGACCACGCTGATTCATGATCTGGGCGCCGCGGAGACCCGGGCCTTGATCGCCGCGACGCAAGGCGGGGTCACGATCTCCTTCGATCCCAATTGCCGCCCGAACCTGGTGCAGGACAAGGCGGCCTATCGCGTGCAGATGGACGGCTTTGCGGCGTCGGCCGACCTCATCAAGATGTCGGATGTCGATTTCGACTATCTGCATGGCCATGACGATTATGCGGCGCGCGCCGAAGCGCTGCTGGCGCGCGGCGCCAAGCTCGTGGTGGTGACCCGCGGGCCGAAAGGCGCGCTCGGCTGGCATGCCGGCGCCGGTGCGGCCGAGGTCGCGGCGCCCGCTGTCGAGGTCGTCGACACGATCGGCGCCGGCGACAGCTTTCAGGCCGGGCTCCTGTTCGCGCTGCATCGGCTCGGCCGGCTTGGCAAGGCGGCGCTCGCGGAGCTGACCGCCACCGAGCTGCGCAAGGTGCTGGCCTTTGCCGCGGCCTGCGCGGCCGTGACCTGCACACGCGAAGGCGCCGATCCGCCACGATGGGCCGACATGACCGCGACATGGAATGACCTGGGCTGAGAATGACCTGGGTTGAAGCAACCCATTGCACTCGTCATTGGGAACTGGTTGGCTGTTCCCCCGTCATATGAGAGGACCGGTCGCGGCGCGAGGAGCCGAGGCCGCCGCCGAAGCCATGACGCGACAAAGAGTTGCAGGGAGGAGAACGATGGCACCCGCCGCCAGGACCGAGCCGCTGTCCCGTCACGCGCTGGCGTTTGTTTTGGCCGGAGGGCGTGGCAGCCGTTTGCTTGAGCTGACTGACCGGCGCGCCAAGCCCGCCGTCTATTTCGGCGGCAAGTCGCGCATCATCGATTTCGCACTGTCCAACGCCGTCAACTCCGGCATCCGCCGCATCGCAGTCGCCACGCAATACAAGGCGCACAGCCTGATCCGACACCTGCAGATGGGCTGGAACTTCTTCCGCCCCGAGCGCAACGAGAGCTTCGACATCCTGCCCGCGAGCCAGCGCGTCTCCGAGACGATGTGGTACGTCGGAACGGCCGATGCCGTGTACCAGAACATCGACATCCTCGAGACCTACAACACGAAATATATCGTCGTGCTGGCCGGCGACCACATCTACAAGATGGACTACGAGCTGATGCTGCAGCAGCATGTCGACCAGCGCGCCGATGTCACCGTCGGCTGCCTGGAGATGCCGCGCGAGGAATCCTCGGGCTTCGGCGTCATGCACATCAATGAGGACGACACGATCCGCGACTTCATCGAGAAGCCGGCCGATCCGCCGCCGATGCCGGGCAAGCCGGACAAGTCGCTCGCCAGCATGGGCATCTATGTGTTCGACGCCAAATTCCTGTTCGAGGAGCTGAAGCGCGACGCCGGCGATCCAAACTCCAATCACGATTTCGGCCGCGACATCATTCCCTACATCGTCAAGAACGGCCGCGCCGTCGCCCACCAGTTCTCGCGCTCCTGTGTCCGTGCCGGTCACGATCAGACCAGCTACTGGCGGGACGTCGGCACGGTGGATGCCTATTGGGCCGCCAATCTCGACCTGACGGATGTGGTGCCCGAGCTCGATCTCTACGACCGCTCCTGGCCGCTCTGGACCTATTCCGAGATCACGCCGCCAGCCAAGTTCGTCCATGACACCGACGGCCGCCGCGGCGAGGCGACCTGCTCGCTGGTCTCAGGGGGCTGCATCGTCTCTGGCGCCCAGGTACAACGCTCGCTGCTGTTCACGGGCTCGCATCTGCATTCCTACGCCAAGGTCCACAATGCGGTGCTGCTGCCTTATGTCAACGTCGCCCGCCATGCGCGCCTGACGAATGTCGTGGTCGATCGCGGCGTGCAGATTCCGGAAGGCCTGGTCGTCGGCGAGGATCCGGAATTCGATGCCAAACGATTCAGGACGACGGAGAACGGGGTCACATTGATCACCCAGCCGATGATCGACGGGCTCAATTCATGACGCCGTTGCGCATTCTGTCGGTCGCGTCCGAGGTTTATCCCATCGTCAAGACCGGCGGCCTCGCCGACGTCGTCGGCGCCCTGCCGTGGGCGCTGATGGCCGAGGATGTCGAGGTCCGCACCCTGATCCCCGGTTATCCCGCCGTGATGCTGGCGCTAGAGCAGGTCAGCGAGATCAGCTCGCTGCCGAACTTCTTCGGCGGCAATGCAAGGCTGCTCGGCGGCAGCCATGGCGCGCTCGATCTGTTCGTGCTGGACGCGCCGCATCTGTATGACAGGCCCGGCAATCCGTATCTGGGTCCCGAGGGCAAGGATTGGCCCGACAACGCCTTCCGCTTTGCGGCGCTGGCGCGTGCGGCCTCTTATATCGGGCTCGGCGCGGTGCCGGCCTTCGTGCCCGATATCGTTCACGGCCATGACTGGCAGGCGGGCCTGGTGCCGGCCTATCTGCTCTACAGCCATCGGCCGCATCCCGGCACGGTGATGACCGTGCACAATCTGGCGTTCCAGGGCCGCTTTCCGCGTCACTTCCTGCCGCCGCTCGGGCTGCCGCCGGAATCCTTTTCGATCTATGGCCTCGAATATTATGGCGACATCAGCTTCCTCAAAGCGGGGCTGCAATTCGCCGACAAGATCACCACGGTGTCGCCGACCTATGCCCGGGAGATCCAGAGCGACGAGCAGGGGATGGGCCTGGGCGGCCTGCTGCGCCAGCGCGCCTCCGATCTCGTCGGCATCCTGAATGGCATCGACACCGCGGTGTGGGATCCCGGCAGCGATCCGGCGATCGCATCGCATTTTGGCATCGAGCGGCTCGAGGCCCGCGCGCCCAACAAGGCCGCGCTGCAGACGCGGATGGGCCTGCAGGTGTCGCCTGAGACCTTCCTGCTCGGCGTCGTCAGCCGCCTGACCTCGCAAAAAGGGCTCGATTTGCTGCTGTCCTGCCTGCCGACCCTGGTCGGCAGCGGCATCCAGCTGGCGCTGCTCGGGGACGGCGAGGCCGAACTGCGGGACGCGTTTCACGCCGCGGCCCAGCGCTATCCTGGCCAGATCGGGGTTGTCATCGGCTACGACGAGGGGCTTGCACATCTCATCCAGGCCGGCTGCGATGCGCTGGTCGTGCCGTCGCGGTTCGAGCCCTGCGGCCTGACGCAGCTCTGCGCCTTGCGCTACGGCGCGCTGCCGATCGTCACCGCGGTGGGCGGGCTTGCCGACACCGTGATCGACGAGACCGAAGCCGGCGTCGCCGCCACCGGCTTCAAATGTGCCTCGGTCACCGCGGAGGCGCTCGATCAGACGCTGCGGCGGGCCGCAGCCGCGTTCTACGCCGCGCGGAGCAACGCCTCGAACTGGACCCGCATGCAGCTCAACGCGATGCTGACCGACGTCTCCTGGCGTCATCGCGCTGGCCGCTACGCCGAGCTCTACCGGCAGATCGTCGCGCAGCGGCGCCCGGCCGGGTGAGCGTGGACAGCCTGATCAGCCGACCTATGCCTCGATGAGAACCTTCAGAGCATGGGTCCTGGCCGCGGCGCCGAAGGTCTCATAGGCATCGAGGATCTGGTCCAGTCTGAAGCGATGGGTGATCAGCAGCTTCGGCTCGAGTTTCTTCGACTGTACCGTCTTGAGCAGCATCGGCGTCGTCACGGTGTCGACCAGCCGCGTCGTGATCGCGATGTTGCGATCCCACAGTTTCTCCAGATGCAGGTCGGCCTTGACGCCGTGCACGCCGACATTGGCGATGGTGCCGCCAGGGGCGATGATGTCTTCGCAGGTCACAAAGGTCGCGGGGACGCCGACCGCCTCGATCGCCGTGTCGACGCCGCGGCCATGTGTCAGCGCCATCACCTTCTCGACCGCCTTGCCGTCGGCATTGTTGATGGTGCTGGTGGCGCCGAAGCGGGCGGCGACCTCGAGCCGGTTGTCATCGAGATCGATCATGATGATCTCCGCCGGCGAATAGAACTGCGCGGTCAGCAGCGCCGCCAGGCCGATCGGACCGGCGCCGACGATCGCGACCGTCGAGCCCGGCTCGACCTTGCCGTTGAGGACACCGCATTCGAACCCGGTCGGCAGGATGTCACTCAGCATCACCAGCGCCTCCTCCTCGGTGCCCGGGGGCACGTGGTAAAGGCTGGTGTCGGCGTGCGGCGTGCGCACATATTCCGCCTGCGTGCCATCGATCTTGTTGCCGAGGATCCAGCCGCCATGGCGGCAATGCGAATACATGCCGCGGCGGCAATAGTCGCAGGTTCCGCAGGCCGAGATGCAGGAGATGATGACGTGGTCGCCGGGCTTGAAGGCGCGCACCGCGCTGCCCACCGCCTCGACCACGCCGACGCCCTCGTGACCGAGGATGCGGCCCGGCGTGCAGGTCGGCACGTCGCCCTTGAGGATGTGCAGGTCGGTGCCGCAGATCGTGGTCTTCAGGATTTTGACCACGGCATCGCCGGGTTCGAGGATCGTCGGCTTCGGCCGCTCATCGACGGATTTCTGGCCGGGACCATGATAGACCAGGGCCTTCATGATGTTCCTCCGCAAGTTGTTGGCGAAGCATCACGCGAACGAGGTTGCCGTCGATTGAGGCGTATCAAGCCAGGGCGCCTTTCCTATCACTATCCTGTGTTGCAGGGGGCGCGGAGGCCGACGGTGCCGCGCAGCGTCCTATTGCAGCCCAGCCCGGCGCCGATCACATGCCGATCCGGCTGGACGCATCGGCACGGCTCACGGATAGTCCTGCGGTTCCCTGCGAGACTGTGACCTCATGACCGACCTGCCGACAACTTCTCCCGCCTTCGATCTCATCATCCGCGGCGGCACCGTGATCGACGGCACGCGGGCGCCGCGCTTTCAGGCGGATGTCGGCATCACGGATGGTCGCATCGCTGTCATCGGCCCGCTGGACAACAGGACGGCTGCGCGGGAGATCGACGCCACCGGCCGCATCGTCGCGCCGGGTTTCATCGATTCCCACACCCACGACGACAGCGCGGTGCTGGTCGATCCCGGCATGACCTGCAAGGTCTCGCAGGGCGTGACATCGGTGGTGACCGGCAATTGCGGTGTCAGCATCGCGCCGTTGAAACCCGGCTCGCCGCGGCCGATGCCGCTCGGCCTGCTGTCGCCCGGCGGCGGCCAGGTTGCCGAGTTCGCGTCGTTTGCAGGCTACGTCGCGGCGCTGCGCGCGGCACCCGCAGCGGTCAATGTCGCGCCGATGGTCGGCCATACCTCGCTGCGGGCGTCCGTCGTGAGCGATCTCGGCCGCGCCGCGACCGACAGCGAAATCGGCGCGATGCGCAGCCATGTTCAGGAGGCGCTCGACGCGGGGGCCATCGGCGTGTCGACCGGAACGTTCTATCCGCCGGCCGAGGCGGCGCCGACCGCGGAGATCATCGAGGTCTGCCGTCCCCTGACCGGCAGCGGCGGCGTCTATGCGACGCATATGCGCAACGAGGCTGATCAGGTGACGCAATCGCTGGAGGAAAGCTTCGCGATCGGCAAGGCGCTCGATGTCCAGGTCGTGATCTCGCACCACAAGGTGGTGGGGCCGGCCAATTTCGGCCGCACCAAGGAGACCTTGCCGCTGATCAGCAAGGCGATGAGCTGCCAATGCGTCGCGCTCGACTGCTATCCCTATAATGCCTCGTCGACGATGCTGCACACCGATCCGGCCAAGCTGCAGGTGAAGGTGGTCGTCGCGGCGTCCGGTCCGCATCCCGAGGTCGCCGGCCGCGATCTTGCTGAGATCGCTGCCGCCTGGGGCGTCGACCGGCTGGAGGCGGCCAAGCGGCTGCAACCCGCCTCTGCGATCTATTTCGCGATGGACGAGGCCGACGTGCGGACCATCCTGGCCTTCGAGCCGACCATGATCGGCTCCGACGGCCTGCCGTTCGGCGAGCGGCCGCATCCCAGGCTGTGGGGCACGTTCCCCCGCGTGCTCGGCTATTACTGTCGCGAGCTCGAGCTGTTCTCGCTGGAGACCGCGGTCTGGAAGATGAGCGGCCTGACCGCGCGCAATTTCGGCATCAAGGAGCGCGGCACGATCGCGGTCGGCAACCACGCCGACATCACGATCTTCGATGCATCCCGCGTGCGCGACGCCGCGACCTATGATGACCCCTGCGTGCCGGCCGCCGGCATCGAGGCCGTCATCGTCAATGGCGCGCTGACCTGGTGGCAGGGCACGCACCAGAACGCGCGCGCCGGGCAGGTGATCACGCGTGCTACGCGGCGATGATCAGGAGCGCGGCCGCGCCGTCGATGCGCGGATGATGAGCTCCGGCTGCAGCACGACATGCTCGTTGGCGGCGTCGGGACTGCGGATGCGCGCGAGCAGCAGCCGCGCTGCGGTCGCGCCCATCTCGCGCTGCGCGATCCGTACGGTGGTGAGCGGCGGCGAGACCAGGTCGACGAAGGGCATGTCGTTGTGGCCGACGACGGAGACATCCGCCGGGCAGGTGAGGCCGCTCGCGGCGAGCGCATCATAGACGCCGAGCGCCAGCAGATCGTTGGCGGCGACGATGGCGGTCGGCCTCGCCTTGCGGCCGAGAAGCCGTAGTCCCGCCTCGCGGCCGGCGGCGCGCGTATAGGCGGTGGCGGCCTCGATCGGGGCATCGCCGAGGGACAAGCCGGAATCTGCGATGCTGGCTTCGAAGCCTGCGCGTCGCCGCGCGCCGGTCGAGATCTCCTGCGGGCCCGCGACATGGCCGATCCGCCGATGGCCCAGCGCGACCAGATGATCGACCGCCAGCCGCATGCCGGCCGCATCGTCGCTGGCCGCCGACGGCAACTCCCCGGCCGCATCGACGCGATTGACCAGCACCACTGGCGTCGATGCTCCGACGGAGTGCGCCACGACGTCGTCGTGCAGCCTCACCGTCGCCAGGACCAGGCCGTCGACACCGCGCGCGATCAGGCTGTCGACGAGATCCTGCTGCGAGCCACCCGTGCCGACATCGACGACGATCGTTGCATATCCCTCCGCGTTGAGATGTTCCGCCAGGCCCGAGAGAACGGGGGGGAAGCCGGGATCCGCAATGTCCGGCGCCAGCACGCCGATCAGGCCGCTGCGGCCGGTGCGCAGGCCCTTGGCGGCCATGTTCAACCGGTAGCCGAGCGCGTTGGCCTCGGCCTGGATCCGCTCGGCGACGTCGGCAGCGACCAGATGCTTCATGGCCGGGCTCAGCGCCCGCGACACGGTCGAGGGATGCACGCCGCAGCGCGCTGCGATGTCCTTGATGGTGGGACGTGGCGCCGTCGCCCCGCGGCCCGTCAGTGATCGGCGGTCCCCGTGTCTCATTCCCGCTCCGTGGTGCCACACCCTTGGACAAATCCTGCCTATAATACCTTGACACATTTCTCGCGGATGCACTAATCTCTCGTGCAATCGATTGCAATCCTCGGGAAGGAGCGTCCACATGACAGGAAGCGCGCTGAAGCCGCATTTGGTCAGCCCGGAGCATCTCGATCCGCATTGGCGTTGGAACCGCGCCATCCCGGCGCATGGCCATGTCTCGGTGGATTTCGAACGCCGCGTCGATTTCGATCGTCTGCGGAACTATCGGCTGGCGCGGGCGCGCGCGGCGCTGAAGGCGTCCGGCTGCGGCGCGCTGCTGCTGTTCGACGTCAACAACATCCGCTACGTGTCCGGAACCAAGATCGGCGAATGGGAACGCGACAAGCTGTGCCGGTTCGCGTTGCTCGCCGGCGATGGCGAGCCGATCGTATGGGATTTCGGCTCGGCTGCCGTGCATCACCGGATGTTCTGCGACTGGCTGGCGCCGGAGAATTGCCGCGCCGGCATGCTCGGCATGCGCGGCACCGTGCCGCCCGCCGTCGGCCTGATGAAGGCGCATGCCGAGGAGGTGATGAGCCTGTTGCGATCAGCAGGGGTCGCCGACATGCCGGTCGGCGTCGACCTCGCCGAGACCGCGATGTTCTTCGAACTGCAGAAGGCCGGGATGAAGGTCGTCGACGGTCAGCAGGTGATGCTGGATGCGCGCGAGATCAAGAACATCGACGAGATCATGCTGCTCAACCAGGCCGCCGCGATGGTCGACGGCGTCTATCATTCGATCTACGAGAATTTGAAGCCCGGAGTGCGCGAGAACGACATCGTCGCGCTCGCCAACAAGCTGCTCTACGAGATGGGCTCCGATGACGTCGAGGCGATCAACGCCATTTCGGGCGAGCGCTGCAATCCGCATCCGCATAATTTCACCGACCGCATCCTGCGCCCTGGCGATCAGGCGTTCTTCGACATCCTGCAATCCTACCAGGGCTACCGCACCTGCTATTACCGCACCTTCAATGTCGGCCGCGCCACCCCGGCGCAGCATGACGCCTATAAGCGCTGCCGCGAATGGCTCGACCATGCGATCGCCTTGATCAAGCCCGGCGTCTCGACCGACACCGTCGCCAAGGTCTGGCCGGCGGCGGAGGAGTTCGGCTTCCCCTCGGAGATGGCGGCGTTCGGCCTGCAATTCGGCCATGGCCTCGGCCTCGCGCTGCATGAGCGCCCGATCATCTCGCGGCTGGTCTCGCTTGACAATCCGATGGAGATCAAGACGGGAATGGTGTTCGCGCTGGAGACCTACTGTCCCGCGACCGACGGGTTTTCGGCCGCACGGATCGAGGAAGAGGTCGTGGTGACGGATAGAGGCTGCCAGGTGATCACGCTGTTCCCCGCGGAAGAGCTGCCGATCGCCAACCGCTATTGAGCGAAGCAACGGGGAGACGACACATGGCTGCAACGCATTCGCTCGGCTGGATCGGCATGGGGCGCATGGGCTATCCGATGGCCGAACGTCTCTTGAAGGCTGACCTGAAGCTCTCGATCTGGAACCGGACCCGCGCCAAGGCCGAGCCGCTGGCGGCGAAGGGCGGCGTGATCGTCGACCGTCCGAGCGATCTTGCGACGTGCGACATCGTGTTCTCGATGGTGTCGACCGGCAAGGATCTCGAACAGGTCTATTTCGGCGACAACGGCCTCGTGGCGTCGAGCCTCGGACCGCGGCCCAGGATCCTGGTCGACTGCTCCTCGATCGGCATCGAGCAGTCGGAGGCGATCGCCGCCAGACTGAAGCGGCTCGACTGCGCGTTCGTTCGTGCGCCGGTGTCCGGCAACGGCAAATGCGTCAAGGCGGGGAAGCTGTCGTCGGTGGTCTCCGGGCCGGAATCGGCGTTCGAGATCATCGCGCCCTATCTCGCCAAGATCGCCGTCTCCGGCGTGTCCTATGTCGGCGAGGGCGAGCTCGCGCGCATCTGCAAGATCGCGCACAATGTGTTCCTCGGCGTCGTGATCCAGAATCTCGCCGAGATCACGATCCTGGCGCAGAAGGCCGGCGTGCCGCGCCATGCCTTTCTGGATTTCATGAATGCCAGCGTGATGGGATCGACCTTCACGAAATACAAGAGCAACGCGCTGGTCAATCTCGACTGGACCACGACCTTCACGCCGACGCTGCTGCGCAAGGATCTCGATCTCGGCCTGTCGGCGGCGCGCCAGCTCGATGTCGCGATGCCGGTCGCGGCCGCGACACGCGAAGCGCTGCAGGCCCATGTCGGCGCCGCCTCGCTGCAGGCTGATCCCGCCGGCTATCTGGACAAGGATTTTGCGGCGCTGCTTGAGACCGTGGCGCTCGCTGCCGGCGTGAAGCTGCAGCCCGAAAACGTGCCGATGCCGACGGGGCTGGAGACCGAGGGGTAGGCGGCTCAGGCCTCGGTGAGCGCCCGCCAGCGCGTATCGCGCGCCGATGGCCGGCGATGCAGGCGGGCATCGATGAGCTGGCGCGCTTTCGCCAGCGCGCCGCTGCGGATCAGCGCCAGGATGTAGGTGTCCTCGATCACCTGGCGTTGCGCATGGCTGCCGCCGAGGCGGGCCATCTCCGCCTGAACCGGTGCGAGCTGCTCGGCGCAAACCCGATAGTTCTCGTTGTAGAACGCCTGGAATGCCAGGTAGAGCCGCGGCAGCAGCGGGGCAGCCGGCGAGCTCCCGCCTGCCGGCGGCGCCTTGAACGAGCGCAGCCTTTGGTTCAGGGCGATATCGTCGTCGGTCACCGCCGAGACCATCGCGCGATGCATCTCGACGAAGGGCAGCCGCGAGGTCGGAAACCCCGTCCTCGCATAGGTGCCGATCTCCTCCCACAGCTCAAAGGCGATCGGATGGTTTTCGATGCTCAGGCGCCACAGCAGGGATGCGCAGTCGGACAGGGTGTTCAGCGGCGGCGCGGCGCTCACGGCGGGGCTCAGCACGTTCAGGTGGATCGCGACCGCGCTCGCGGCATCGCCCCGGTCCAGGGCGCCAAGCGCCTGGTGCCAGCGGATGTGACCGTGCAGCATGCCCGTGTGGTCGTAGTCACCGATCCAATTCTCGACCAGCGCATCGGCCTCGTTCAGCGCACCGTCCTCGAACATGGCATGCAGCAGCGCATGCACGGCATAGGCATTGTGCCGGCGCAGCGCAAAGCTGCGCTCGGTGATGGCGCGGCCCTTCGCGACCTCGCCGGCCTCGGTCAGGGCCCAGCCGTGATTGGACAGGAACCACCAATCCTCGCCGTATTCGGCGGCGAAGCGCTCGCAGAGGTCGCGGCGGGCGGCGTCGTGATCGATGCGGCCGGAGAAGGCCAGCAGGCCGAACGCGCCGAGCGGCAGCGCCATGACCATGGCATCGCGCGGCCAGCTCGCAAGATGCGTCAAGGTCGATGTCAGCGCCTCCGCGCCGCGGCCTTCGATGGCCAGCGCCAATGTCGCGACATGGCTCTGCTCGCGCGCCGTGCCGCGTTTCGCGACAAGCTCACGCGCCCGCGCGATGGTCTGCAGCGCCGGCCCGCGCTGCTGATAGATGGCATGGATGCGCGCGCGGGCCGCATGCGCCAGCGCGAAATCCGGATCGAGCATGATCGCGCGCTCGAACGCGTCCGTTGCGCCGGGCCAGAATGCGAGCAGCAGATCGACGCCGTCGCGATAGGCGGTTGCTGCCTCGGCCGAGGCGGTCGACAGCTCCAGGCCGTAGCGATCCTCCTCCATCTCAGTTTCTCCGCGGCTTGCGGCCTTCGATCGGATAGGCCGGATCGTTATAGCCGGGCGTCGAGGCATGGCCGGTGACGACGAGGCCGTCGATCAGCGCCTCGTCGTCGGCGGCGTAGGGATAGTCGAGCGCACGGATGTAGTCGTCCCATTGCGCCTCGGTCCGCGGACCTGCGATCACCGAGCTGATGAAAGCGGAGTTCAGCACCCAGGCGACCGCGAACTGCCCGGCCGTGAAACCCTTGGCCTCGGCATGGCGCTTGATCTCCTGCGCCAGCCGCAAGGATTCCGGCCGCCACTCGGTCTGCATCATCCGGGTGTCGTTGCGGCCGGCGCGCGTCTCCTTGTCCGGCGGTGCATCGGGGCTGTATTTGCCGGTGAGAACGCCGCGCGCCAGCGGGCTGTAGGGCACCACGCCGAGGCCGTAATGGCCGCAGGCCGGCAGATGCTCGACCTCCGGCATCCGGTTCATCGCGTTGTAATAAGGCTGGCTGACCACCGGGCGGTCGATGCCCATCCTGTCGCACAGATTGCAGATTTCGGCGACGCGCCAGGCGCGATAGTTGGAGACGCCGAAATAGCGGATCTTGCCGGCGCGCAGCAGGTCGCCCATCGCGCGCACGGTCTCTTCCAGCGGTGTCGCGTGGTCCTCCTTGTGCAGATAGTAGATGTCAATGTGACCGGTGCCGAGCCGTTTCAGGCTCTCGTCGGCGGCCTGCAGCACCCAGCGCCGCGACAGGCCGGCGCGGTTGGGGTCATCGCCCATCGGATTGGCGAGCTTGGTGGCGACGATCCAGCGGTCGCGCTCGGCGGCGATGGCGCGGCCGACGACCTCCTCCGATGCGCCCTTGTTGTAGGCGTCGGCCGTGTCGATGAAGTTGATGCCGGCGTCACGCGCCGTGGCGATGATCCGCGCCGATGTCGCCTCGTCGGTCGGGCCGCCGAACATCATCGTGCCCAGGCAGATCGGCGACACTTTCAGGCCGGAACGGCCGAGCTGGCGATATTGCATTCTTGCCTCGTTGACAGACCCTCACCGTCCGCGGACGGGGAACTACGATAGCCGTCTCAGCGCGTCATTGCGAGCGCCGCGAAGCAATCCAGGATCGCGTCCGCGGAGGGACTCCGGACGGATTCGTCGCTGCGCGCCTCGCCCTGACGTGGAGAGGCCGCAGCCTCACTCGCTCTTCAAGATCTTGAACACGCCCGAGGCCATCGCGATCACCCGGCTGGCTGCCGTGACCTCGGTGGTGATGAACACCAGGCTGCGGGTGATCCGCACCACATGCGGCCGCGACACCAAGGTCTCACCGATCTTGCCGGCCTCGACGAAATGGGTGTCGAACTGGACGGTCGCCATGTGCTCCTTGCCCGCGGCGTAGCGGGCGGTCATGCCGCAACTGCGGTCGGCCAAGGTCATGATCACGCCGCCTTGGACGAGGCCGCGACGATTGTGATGCTTGTCCTCGGTGACGATGGCATATTCGTGGGCGCCATCGAGGACACGTTGCCAGAGCGGACCGATCAGATGCAGGAAGCCGGACGTGTCGACGATGTCCCAGCCGTCGGACGTCATCTTTGCGGCGGCCGATTTGGTCATCTGTCGCACCTTCCCTGTTCGCCTTCGCTGCGTCGCCGGTTCCGGCTGCAGGTCGTTTCATCCGCCGCGGCCCTGGTGTAGTCAAGGCACATGCTGCTGCCGTTCGACGATGCCACAAGGCGGAAAATTGCAAGCTGCTGCGCCGGCTTTGCACGTCGTGGCGACGATGTGTCGGCACCGGCGCTGAAGCGCGCGGCGGTGGCGATCGCGCTGGCCCCTGATCACGACACCGGCGCCACGACGCTGCTGCTCACCTTGCGCGCCGCCGGCCTGCGCAGCCATGGCGGCCAATGGGCGCTGCCGGGTGGGCGCTGCGATGCCGGCGAGACGCCGGTCGCCGCCGCCTTGCGCGAACTGGCGGAAGAGCTCGGACTGATCGCATCGCCCGAGGCGGTGCTGGGCCTGCTGGACGACTACCCCACGCGGTCGGGCTATCTGATCACCCCTGTCATCCTTTGGGCGGCGAATGGCCGCACGCTCCGGCCCAATCCGGATGAGGTCGCGTCCGTCCACCGGATCGGGCTCGACACCATCCTGGCAGATGATGCATTCGATTTCACCGTCATCCCCGAGAGCACGCGGCGCGTGGTGCGTTTTCACGCCCGCGAAGGTCTCATTCACGCGCCGACGGCCGCCTTGATCTATCAGTTCCGCGAGGTGCTGGCCGGCCGCGAGACCCGCGTCCACGAGCTGGAACAGCCGGTGTTTGCCTGGAAGTAGCCGCGGTTTCGGCTACAAGAGCGGCATGCTGCATCAGCCGATTCGCAAGCTTGCCCTGATTCTTGCCTGCGCCGTCGCGGGCGCGCCACCCTTGTTCGCCGGGGAACCGGGCTCGGCGATCGCGTCCCGCGACGCGCTGGCGCAGATGGCTTCGTCCGACGCGATTGCGGAATACCGGCGCAAGCTCGCCGAATATCAGCAGGCGCGCGCGGAGTTCGAGCAGGAGGCCGGCGCCTATTGGAAGGCGATTGCCGACAAGCGCCGCCTCCGCAACGCCAAGCGGCGCGATCGGCAGCCGATCGGGCTCGACGATTACGTGCTGGAGCAGCCGCCGGTCTATAGCGGGCCGAAGCGGCCGGTGAACCCCGAGCCGGAGCCCGAGGGCGAACCGCGCGAGCGCAAATATATTCCGGTCGTTGCCGATTTGCTCAAGGCGGCGCAGCAGCATTTCCAATGGTCGCCGCAGCGTCCGACCAATGATGTCGACTTCAAGCGGGCCTATGCGCGATTTGCTGCAGCGTCCGGACTGACCCGCGAGCAGGCGGTGCGAGTCTATGCGTTCGAGACCGGCGGCAATGGCAAGCACGATTCGCAGTCCGGCTTCAAAGGCAATCGCGCGATCTCGACGGCCATCGGCTACAACCAGCTGCTCACGACCAATACGGTCGAGCTGCTGGCCGAGCAGGGGCCGCTGTTCGTCCGCCTGCTCGGCGAACGGGTGGCGCAGACCTCGGGACCGTCGCGGGCCGCGCTGGAGCACAAGCTCTCGGTGCTGAAGAAGATGGTCGCGATCGCGCGTTCGGTGCCCGACGACTGGTCGGCGCATGAGAAGATAGGCAATACCGAGCAGGGCTGGGCGATGCATGCGATGGTGCTCGACATCGATGTCGGACCGATGCTGCAGACCCACAAGCTGCTCACCTCGGTGCTGTTCGCCCGCGCCAAGGGCTACACGCGGCCGCTTTCGGCCGCGGAGCTGGAGATGATGAACCTGACCGGCGACGGCACCGGCTTCGACATGGTGACCATGCCGCTCGACATGCGTGACCAGGTGCCGACCGCGAATTTCTTTCAGCGCGGCGGCTATGAGCGCAATCCCGTCGCCGTACGCCACAACACGGTGGCGAAGCTGCTCGCGGTCACCGATGCGCGGATGGATTCGCTGAGCAGCCTGCCTGGCGCCAAGGAGCTGGCGGCCGCATTCTGAGGCGTCCGCGCCGGCTCAATCGTCCGCGCCGAACGAGAAGCTGCCGTCGCCTTCGAGATAGGGGGCCGTCCGCATATAAAGCTGGCCGTTCTGGCCGACGAAGAACAGCGTGCCCTTTGGCACCTTCTTGGCGCCTTTCAGCAGCATGTCGGCATTCTTCGTGCCCATCCTGTAGGCCAGCGTCTTGCCGTCCTTGCCATAGGCGTAGCCCATGTCCGGTCTCAGCTCCCACGGCTCCGGCGGGGCCGCGCGAGTCACGCTGGTCATCGCGCAGAGCGCTCCGGCTGCGATCAGGCTTTTCACAACAGCGCTCCTCATGTCGTTCTCCATCACATTCACCATCATCTCGAACAAATCGCGAACATTCTTCGGGCGTCAACATCGTCAGCGGTCAAGCGCGGCTGCACGGTGCCGGATTTTCCATCCGCCGATCTCGCGATTATCCTGCAGCGTGGTTTAGAAACAAAGGGCAAGAAACACTTTGGGGATGATTCGGATGAGCCTCGCCACGAAGATCGGTATGTTTGCGGCGCTGTCGCTGGTGACGTTGGCGTCCACGGCGCGGGCCGACGACTTCAAACTGTCCAACAACCAGCGCATTGCCTGCAGCCGCGGCCTGTCCGCCGGCAAGCTCAACACCGCGGTCTGCAAGTCCTACGCTTACCTGTTCAACATGAAGACGTCGGAATATTTCCGCTGCCAGGTGTCGCTGTCCCTGACCCGGGACAACAAGGAGGTCATCAACGTTCAGACCGACGGCGGCTGCACCAAGAAGCCGCGCGTATTCGATACCGACTCGAAATACGATTTCGACGCCACCGAGACCGAGCCGGCGAACACCAATTCCTTTTTCGGCAATGGCGGCTATTCGATCTGGGTGGCGGACACGACCCAGCAGAAGGTGCGCGGCTGCATCACGATCTCGTCCGGCCTCGGCTCGGACATCTCCAAATGCCTCGACATGACCTTCCAATGAGCGGCCCGGCCTGCCGGTCGCCGTCATGCGAGAGCAGTGAGCCTCTGCGGCCGATGGCCTGACGCGCTGTCCCTCACGCGGTCCTTGGCAGGTGGCAGCTGCGTCTGCCGGTTCCTGATGCTGCGAGCCGGGCCTTCGGGACCGTCTGGCCGTCTTTCGGATGGGTTGACCCGGCGCCTGCATCCGTCCAATTTGCCGGCAAAATCAATGGGAGGACCCATGCGTTTCTCGACATTCTCTGGCACTGCAACCGGTCTGATCGTGGCCGCGGCCTGCCTGCTCGCGGCGCCCGCGGCGCAGGCGCAGAGCTTCATCAACGTCCTGACCGGCGGCACGTCAGGCGTCTATTATCCGCTCGGCGTCGCGATCGGTAAGATCTATGGCGACAAGATCCCGAACGTGAAGACCCAGGTGCAGGCCACCAAGGCCTCGGTCGAGAATCTGATCCTGCTGCAGCAGGGCCGCGGCGAGCTCGCTTTCGCGCTCGGTGACTCGCTGAAATCGGCCTGGAACGGCGAGGAGGAGGCCGGCTTCAAGACCAAGCTGGACAAGCTGCGCACCCTCGGCGCGATCTATCCGAACTACATCCAGATCGTTGCGACCGCCGAGTCCGGGATCAAGACGCTGGCTGACCTGAAGGGCAAGAGCCTCTCGGTCGGCGCGCCCAAATCCGGGACCGAGCTGAATTCGCGTGCGATCCTCGCCGCCGCCGGCATGAGCTACAAGGATCTCGGCAAGGTGGAATATCTGCCGTTCGCCGAGTCGGTCGACCTGATGAAGAACCGGCAGCTGGGCGCGACGCTGCAATCGGCCGGCCTCGGCGTCGCCTCGTTGAAGGACCTGTCGACCTCGTCGCCGATCACCGTCGTGTCGGTGCCGAAGGAGGTCGTCGACAAGATCGGCGCGCCCTTCGTGGCCGCGACCATCCCGGCCAACACCTATACCGGCCAGGACAAGGACGTGCCCACCGCCGCCGTGATCAACTATCTCGTCACCAGCTCGGCGGTGTCGGACGATCTCGCGTATCAGATGACCAAGCTGATCTTCGACTCGCTTCCCGAACTTGCCAATGCGCATGCCGCCGGCAAGGAGATCAAACTCGAGACGGCGGCGCAAGACAGCCCGGTGCCGCTGCACCCGGGTGCGATTCGCTACTACAAGGAAAAGGGCGTCCTGAAATAGGGCCGCTCGTCCGGCCTGGTTTGCTGGCCGGAACGTTCGCATCCGACGGCGCGGGACAGATCCCGCGCAGTCCTGTCGTTCAGGTGGTTGCGGCCATGGTCAGCAGCGCCTGACGGGGCGCTGGGGGGATCATGACGATCGAAGCCGTGAACATGGAAACGCCTGTGAAGGTCGAGTTCGACAATTTCGAACACGGCTTTCCGGAGGGATTCGGCCCCGGCCGCTGGGGCTATCTCGCTTACGGCATCGGCCTCGCTTTCGCACTGTTCCAGCTCTATGTCGCCGCCTTCAATTATCTGCCGAGCCAGGTGGTGCGCGGCGTCCATGTCGGCTTCCTGCTGCTGCTCACCTTCGGCCTGATCGGCAATTTCACCGCCAAGACCGATGCCGGACGCATCGCCGGCTGGGCCATCGGCGCCATCGGCTTCAGTTGCGGACTTTACCAGTGGATCTTCTACGCCGATCTGATCGCGCGTGACGGCGATCCGACCCGCGCCGACCTCGTGGTCGGAACCTTGCTCGCCGTGCTGATTTTCGAGGGCACCCGTCGCCTGATGGGTCTGGCACTGCCGCTGATGTGCGGCGCCTGCCTGTTGTACTGGTTCTTCGGCCAGTATCTGCCGGCGCCGCTCAACCATCGCGGCTATGATTTCGATCAGGTCATTACCCATCTGTCGTTCGGCACCGAGGGCTTCTACGGCGTGCCGATCTACGTCTCGGCCACCTACATCTTCCTGTTCATCCTGTTCGGATCGTTCCTCGAACATGCCGGTATGATCCAGCTGTTCACCGACGTCTCGCTTGGCCTGTTCGGGCGCACGCGGGGCGGTCCGGCCAAGGTTGCGGTGTTCGCCTCGGGCATGATGGGCACGATCTCCGGCTCCGGCGTCGCCAATGTCGTCACTGTCGGCCAGTTCACGATTCCGCTGATGATCCGGTTCGGCTACCGCCGCGCCTTCGCTGCCGGCGTCGAGGCCACGGCCTCGATGGGCGGCCAGATCATGCCGCCGGTGATGGGCGCGGTGGCCTTCATCATGGCCGAGACTCTCGGCGTCGACTATTCGGTAATCGTCAAGGCCGCCGTGATCCCGGCCATCCTGTATTTCGCCTCCGCCTTCTGGATGGTGCATCTGGAGGCCGGCAAGCATGGCCTCACCGGCATGAAGCCGTCGGAGATCCCGAGCGCGTGGAAGGCGCTGGTCGCCCGCTGGTATCTCGTGCTGCCGCTGGCCGCACTGGTCTACATGCTGTTCGAGGGCTTCACGCCGCTCTATGCGGGCTCGATGGGCCTGGCCCTTACTGTGGCGCTGATCCTCGGCACCTCGATCACGATGGGCTTCTCCAACCAGGTGCTGCGCTACGTGTTCTGGATCGGTCTCGCGCTCGTGGTCGGCGCGCTGTCGCGCAACGGCCTGCAGATCGTGCCGGTCGCGTCCGTGGTCGTCGCGCTCGTCGTGATCACCGGCTTCGTGCGCGGCGGCATGGCGACCTTGCATGCGTGCCGCGACTCGCTCGCCGAAAGCGCCAAGTCGGCGCTGACCGTCGGCATGGCCTGCGCCATCGTCGGCGTCATCATCGGCATGATGACCCAGACCGGCGTCGGCTCGATCTTCGGCAGCTGGGTGATCGGCCTCGGCAAGACCAGCCTGTTCGCGGCGCTGATCATGACCATGCTGCTGTCGATCCTGCTCGGCACGGGCATTCCGACCATCCCGACCTACATCATCACCGCGGCGCTGGCGGCGCCCGCGCTCGCCAAGCTCGGCGTGCCGCTGATCGCCAGCCATATGTTCGCGTTCTACTACGGGATCATGGCCGACCTCTCGCCGCCCGTGGCGCTGGCGGCGCTGGCCGCCGCGCCGATCGCCAAGGAGAACCCGGACAAGATCGGCTGGGAGGCGATGCGGATCGCGCTGGCCGGCTACGTCATTCCCTTCATCTTCGTCTACTCGCCGGCGCTGATGCTGCAGGCCGGCGACCCGATGGAGGCGCAACTCGGCTTTCTCGGCGCGGTGGCCTATGCCGGCGTCAAGGCCCTGGTCTCGATCGGCCTGTTCGGCATGGTCGCGATCGGCTTTTTGTTCACGCGCATGACCGTGATCGAGCGTCTGCTGTCCTTCGTCGCATCGGTCTGTCTGCTCGGCGAATTCCCCTATAGCGACGTGCTGGGCTTCGTCCTGGCCGTAGCGATCGTCGCGTGGCAGTGGCGGCAGCGGCCGCCTGCGGCCGTGGTGGTCTCAGCTTGAGTCTCTGTCTCGCGTCAGCCGGCGTCGTCAAGGCCCTGGCCCTCGCCGGCTTCACGTTGGCCTGGACCCATTCGGTCGAGAAGACCGCATGGCAGGAGGACTGGCGCGTCACCGGCGATGGCCTCCAACTGGTACAGGCGCGGGTCAAGGGCTCCGGCGCCGGCATGGAGCCTCCGCCTGGGGCACGGCTGGTCGACGGCTGGTTTGAGTGGCAGGTCGATCGCGAGCCGCTGTCGCGGATCGTGCTCGCCAATTCTGGCGCTGCGGGGGAATGGCGGATCTGCACCGAGGGACAGTGCCGGACGCTGTCGGAAATCTTCGATCATGACATCGGCGCCGCGACCATTACGATGAGCGCCTGCAACCAATAACAAACAGGCGGGAGAACGCGATGGATCGGCTCAAGGGCAAGGTGGCGATGGTGGTGGGCGCCGGCTCGATCGGACCGGGCTGGGGCAACGGCAAGGCGACCGCGGTGACCTTCGCGCGGCAGGGCGCGAAAGTGTTCTGCGTCGACCGCAACGGAGACGCGGCGGCGGGGACGGCGTCGATCATTTCAGGCGAAGGCGGTCAGGCCGAGGCGTTCACCGCCGACGTGTCGAAAGCTGCCGAGGTCGAGGCCATGGTGAAGGCTTGCCTTGCAGCCTTTGGCCGCATCGACGTGCTCGACAACAATGTCGGGATCGCCGAGATGGGCAGCGTCGTCGATGTCGAGGAGGCTGAGTGGGACCGCGTCTTCGCGGTCAATCTCAAGAGCGCTTACCTTGCCATGAAGCACGTCATTCCCGTGATGATCGGCCAGGGCGGCGGCTCGATCATCAACATCTCCTCGGTGGCCTCGATCCGGCAGGTCGGCATTTCCTATGTCAGCTACGGCGCGAGCAAGGCGGCGATGAACCAGATGACGCGCACCACCGCGGTCGAGTTCGCGCCGAAGCATGTCCGTGTGAATGCGATCCTGCCCGGGCTGATGAAGACGCCGATGGTCGAACATTCCGCCGGCCTCGCCGCGAGCTACGCCAAGGGCGACGTCGAGGAGATGTGGAGGAAGCGCGACGCACAGGTGCCGATGGGGCATATGGGCGACGCCTTCGACGTCGCCAACGCCGCCCTGTTCCTCGCCTCCGACGAATCGCGCTACGTCACGGGGATCACGCTGGTCGTCGACGGCGGACTGACCTGCCGGAGCTGATCTTTCGATAGCTCCTCCGTCATTGCGAGCGAAGCGAGGCCATCCAGGGCATCCGCGGAGCCCTGGATTGCTTCGTCGCCTTCGGCTCCTCGCAATGACGAGCGTTGATCGGCTGCGCTACTGCGCCATCGCCAGGATACTGCCGCCGATCGCATGCCACGTCGACGTCATGCTGATCGGCCAGTTCAGGAGCTTCACCGCGATCAGCGCAAGGCCGCCATAGACATAGACCGGATGAACCCGTCCGAATGTGCGGCGATCGTAGATGATGGCGACGACGAGCAGCAGATAGGCAACGAAGGCTGGCGGGATGGTCACGAACACCGGCGGCGGGCCGAGCGGGCCGGGCGGTGCCAGGAAGGTCAGAAACCAGCGCGCCACCGCGGCATCGAGCAGCGAGATGCCCGCGAGCAGCATCAGCCGCTTGTGCGTTTCCGGCCGCCGCGCCTGCATCACCGCGAGCGCGAACACGACCGCGAAGAACGCAATGCCGCTGAGCGGCACGATGGCAAAGGCGATGCCTTCATTGCCCTGTCCGATCGCGGCGGACCGCTTCATGGCCTCCACCGCAACGAGGAAGCCGAAGATCGTCATCGCCGTGGCGAGCGACACGCCGAAAATGCCGAGCGAGCGGTGCCATGCCTTGCGTCCCGAAGCGGCCAGCCCGCTCTGGAACGTGAAGTACAGGGTCCAGGTGAAGAACAGGAAGCCGTGGAAGTGAACCACGGGCGCGCCGGAGAACGAACCGCGCGCCAGCGGCAGCCAGTAGGTCGGTGCAAAGCCGAGAAACGCCGTGGCCATGCAGGCCAGGGACATGTTGAAATAAAAAGAGCGCGCAGGGGACGCGATGGCGCCGCGTGCGCGCGAATGGTCTGTCATGATAGTCATGGAGGTTGAGTCTGCGTGCGGCGCGACAGGTTCAAACGCGGATCGTCATGACGGGCTGGCCTGATCCGCTGCGCCCTCGCAGGAACTTGCGAAATCATCAGGCGCATGTCAGTTGCCTGTTCGCGGCAAATCGGAATGCGGCCGCAGGCCGTCTGTGCGACGCGTGAAGGACTATCGTACCGAAACGGTGTCTGTATAGTTGAGCAGCCCGCGGGATCAATGAGGCTCCGCCCGCGATGTCTGGATGATATATGCGATGAGAAAAGCAGCTGCTCTGTCCGGATCCGCCTGGCGATGTGCCGTTAGTTGCCGCGCAGATGTGAGGCGTCTGGTTGCGCTCGTCGGCTTGGCAATGCTGCTGACCTCGCCGCTTCATGCGATCGGCGCGGCCGAACCCGGCAAGGAGCCGGTGGTGGACCCCGGTGCCTGCATGGCTGCATCGGAGGCGCATGACGCCGACAAGGTGCTGACAGAATGCGGCGCGTTGATCGATAATGCCAAGGCGGCTCGGGCCGATCGTATCAACGCGCTGATCGCGAGGGCATCGATCTTCATCACCAAGGGCGAGCCGGATCGCGCCATCGCCGATTACGACGTCGCGCTGCAGCTGGATCCGACGCTCGCCGACATCCTGAATGCGCGTGGCGAGCTGTATCGCAAGAAGGGCAACCGCCCGAAAGCCCTGGCTGACTTCGCCGCCGCGCTGCGGCTCAATCCGGATCATGCCAGCGCCCGCAGCAACTATCATGCGCTCGCCATTGAGCTCGAGCGTCTCGGCGCCCAGCTGGCTGTGGCCGGCCGGCCGAGCTTCAACTGCGCGACGGCGCGCCGTGCGGTCGAGAAGGCGATCTGCGCCGATCCCGAGCTTGCCAATCTCGATCGCGAGATCGACGGCGCGCAGACACGGATCATGCGCGAAGCTGTGCAGCCGGCCGCGGCACGGGCCCTGCAGCAAGAGCAGGACGCATTCATCGCCCGCCGCAATGTCGGCTTCGGCCGACCCGGCTACGACCTCAAGAAGGAGATGCAGGATCGCCTGCGACGATTGAACGGCGTCGACGGCTATTGACCAGCGGCCGGAGCAGCGCGATTTCATCGCCGAGCGGAACGCGCGGTTCGGCAAGCCCGGCTACGACCTTCGTCTAGCCCTGCAGCGCCGTTTGGACACGCTGCGCGACACAGCGCATGGATCCGTGCCAGAAAATGGCCGGTACCACAGTGGCTCCTGATCTGGATCAATTCATGACGGCTTGAACTGTCGCTTTGTCCCGGACAATAGTCGGGAATAAACACAGATCTTGGGGAAACGTCATGAGCGCTGCGAGCCGCTATCACGAGGTCCATGCCAGGTCGGTGCGGGACCCGGAGGGATTCTGGGCCGAGGCCGCCCGCGCGATCGACTGGATCGAGCCGGCCAAAAAGATCTTCGATCCCTCGAGCGGCGCCTATGGCCGCTGGTTTGCCGGCGCCGTCGTCAACACCTGCTATAACGCGCTCGATCGCCACGTCGCCGCCGGTCGCGGCGAGCAGTTGGCGCTGATCCATGATTCGCCGCTCACCAACTCTGTCACCCGGCTCACTTATGCCGAGATGCTGAAGGAGGTGCAGACGCTGGCTGCGATCATGCAGGATTTCGGGGTGGCCAAGGGCGATCGCGTCATCCTCTATATGCCGATGGTGCCGGAGGCGATGGTCGCGATGCTCGCTTGCGCGCGCATCGGCGCGGTGCATTCGGTGGTGTTCGGCGGCTTCGCGGCGAAGGAGCTTGCGACCCGCATCGATGACGCCACCCCGAAGCTCGTGTTGTCGGCGAGTTGCGGCATCGAGCCGGGCCGCATCGTGCAGTACAAGCCGCTGCTCGACCAGGCGATCGAGCTTGCGGACAAGCGGCCGCAGGCCTGCATCATCCTGCAGCGGCCCGAGCATGTCTGCGAGCTCAAGCCCGGCCGCGATTATGATTGGGCGGCGCTGCGCAAATCCGCGCTTGCCAATGGCAAGCTCGCGCCTTGCGTGCCCGTGCTCGCGACCGATCCCCTCTACATTCTGTACACGTCCGGCACGACCGGCAAGCCGAAAGGCGTGGTGCGCGACAATGGCGGGCACCTGGTCGCGTTGAAATGGTCGATGGAGAATCTCTACGGCATCAAGCCGGGCGAGGTGTGGTGGTGCGGCTCCGACATCGGCTGGGTGGTCGGCCACAGCTACATCATCTACGGCCCGCTGATCCATGGCGCGACCTCGGTGATGTATGAGGGCAAGCCGGTCGGCACGCCCGATGCCGGCGCATTCTGGCGCGTCATCAGCGACCACAAGGCGGTCGCGCTGTTCACCGCGCCCACGGCCTTCCGAGCCATCCGCAAGGAGGATCCCGAAGGCACCTTGCTGCGCAAATACGATCTGTCGCAGTTCCGCACGCTGTTTCTGGCCGGCGAGCGCGCCGACCCGCCGACGGTGGAATGGGCCGAGCAGCAGCTCAAAGTGCCGGTGATCGATCATTGGTGGCAGACCGAGACCGGCTGGTGCATCGCCGGTAATCCGGTCGGCCTTGGCCTGCTGCCGGTCAAGCACGGCTCGCCGACCGTGCCGATGCCGGGCTATCAGGTTGACATCGTCGACGAGGCGGCGAAGCCCGTGCCCGCCAACACCATGGGCTCGATCGTGATCAAGCTGCCGATGCCGCCGGGCTGCCTGCCGACGCTGTGGCAGCAGGAGGATCGCTTCAAGGAGTCCTATCTCAGCGAGTTCCCCGGCTACTACAAGACCTCCGACGCCGGCTACAAGGACGAGGACGGCTATGTCTTCGTCATGGGCCGGACCGACGACATCATCAATGTCGCCGGCCACCGGCTTTCGACCGGCGGCATGGAGGAGATCCTGGCCTCGCATCCCGATGTCGCCGAATGCGCCGTGCTCGGCATCAAGGACGCGATCAAGGGCGAGGTGCCCTGCGGCTTCATCGTGCTCAAGGCCGGCGTCTCGCGCAGCCCGTCGCAGATCGAAAAGGAGATCGTGGCGCTGGTGCGCGACAAGCTCGGCCCGGTCGCGGCGTTCAAGCTCGCGATCACCGTCGGCCGGCTGCCGAAGACGCGCTCCGGCAAGATCCTGCGCGGCACGATCAAGAAGATCGCCGACGGCGAGCAATGGAGCATGCCGGCCACGATCGAGGATCCCAAGGTGCTCGAGGAGATCGGAGAGGCGCTGAAGAGCCGGGTCTAGCGTCGTTCTTTGCGGCCCATCGAGACGCCCGCCTCCGGCGGGCTCCTGAGGGTGAGGAACAAAGTCGTACCCAGAACATGAACCATGCGATGCTGTGTCGGCGCGCCGGCCATGGCCGGAAACGCCGCATGCGGCGATGCTCTGGTATGGCCTGGCGTAGGATGCGCCTCGACATACGCGCCCCCGGACTTGACCCGGGCGTCCATTGTCGTCAAGCAACGGCTTCGCCTGATTGACGAGAATGGAACGTTCGATGCGACAGACCTCTGCCCGTTTGGCCCTGGTGTTGATGGCCGCGCTGGCGCTTGCCGGCTGTGCCGCCCGCAATCAGGGGGCTGCGGTGGCGCTCGGCAATGACGACGACGATGCGGTCTGCCAGGCCGGCGGCAAGGTTGCGCCCGGCTCGGCCGAATATGTCGCCTGCCGCAAGGACCGCGACGTGCAGCGGCAGCGGGCCGAGGCGCGCGCCGATCGCCGGCAGCGCGATCTCGGCGAATACATGCTGAATCATCCCGACCGGCGCTGAGCGTGACTGCAAGCGCCTCTCATGGCGCGTGACATCGGTGCAACAGTCGTGCGACTTCGGCGCTGCAACCGCACCGATTGATCGAGATCAAATCCAATCGAATGTCATCCCGCCACATCTGTGGCCACAACGCGCGGTTATGAGCGCGCAAGTGTAGCTCAAGCGTGGCTATGGGGACCTCGATGAACAGAACATTCAAATTTTCGTCGTCGCTGCTGGTGCTGGCGGCGGTCTGCGGAGCGATGGGCTCGGCGCAAGCAGCGGACCTGCAGGCGGCGCCGGTCTACACCAAGGCGCCAGTGGTCGAGGCCTGGAATCCCTGGATGATCCGCGTCCGCGCCCTCGGCGTGCTGCCGGACGCGGGCGGCTCCACCGTGAACGTCACCGGCGTGCCCGCGCTGTCGTCGCCGAATTCCGGCCTGAAGATCTCCAACCAGGTCGTGCCGGAACTCGACATCAGCTACTTCTTCACCAAGAACATCGCGGCCGAGCTGATCCTCGGCGTCACCCGTCATTCGATCAGCGGCACCGGCACGCTGGACGGACTGAATATCGGCAAGGCCTGGCTGCTGCCGCCGACGCTCACGCTGCAATACCACTTCACCGATTTCGGTGCCTTCAAGCCCTATATCGGCGCCGGCGTGAACTACACGGTGTTCTTCAACCAGAGCGCTTCGAACCAGGTGTTCAATGGTCTTGCAGTGACCAACCTGCATATCTCGAACCAATGGGGCGCCGCTGTCCAGTTCGGCTTCGACTACATGCTCGACAAGCATTGGGGCCTGAACGTCGACGTCAAGAAGCTGTGGCTGCAGCCGAACTACTCGGCCACCGTCAACGGCGCCATTCCGATCACTGGCCGCGCCAACATCGATCCCTGGCTGGTCGGCGCCGGCGTCACCTACAAGTTCTGATTTGTCGCGTTCCTCCCAAGACTGCCATGGCGCCGGCATTCCCGGCGCCATTTTTTTTGGAGGAATTGCGCACGCGGCACCGGGACGCCTCCGCGTGATGTCCGAAACGGGCAGGCGGCCCGTTCGGGGGGCTCATCGAATTCGGTAGTTATGGATCCCGGATCTGCGCCCACCGCCGCTGCGCGTCGATGGGCTTGTCCGGGACGACACCGGGGATGGTCCCGCGCACCGGTGTCCGGATCGAGATCGAGAGCAGATCGAGCCGGGGACGGTGGGCGGCCGTCCTACTCCTCGTCCTCGTCGGGCTTCTTGCCGCCGATGGTCTTGAGCTTGGCGAACACGGCGTCGACGTTGAGATCGTCCTGATCGCGGCCCTCCGGCTCGTATTCGTCCTTGCGGGTGGTTTCGGAGGCCGGCAGCAGGGTGGCGCCGCTGTAATTGGCGTCGAGCGGCCGTTCCTTGGCGGCGCGCTGCACTTCGAAGTCGAGCTCGATCTGCGAGCACAGGCCGAGCGTCACCGGGTCCATCGGCGTCAGGGTCTGCGCATTCCAATGGGTGCGGTCACGCACGCTGGCGATGGTGGTCTTGGTGGTGCCGACCAGCCGCATGATCTGCGCATCCTTGAGCTCGGGATGGTTCCGCACCAGCCAGAGGATCGCGCTCGGGCGCTCATGGCGGCGCGACACCGGGGTGTAGCGTGGCCCCTTGCGCTTGGGCTGCGGCGGCAGCACGACTTTGCTTTCCTGCAATCTCAGGCGGTAATTCGGGTCACGCTCGCCCTTTTCGATCTCTTCGCGGGTAAGCTGGCCGGTCGAGATCGGGTCCATGCCCTTGATGCCCTGGGCCGCGTCGCCGTCGGCGATCGCGCGCACCTCCAGCGGGTGCATCTTGGTAAAATCGGCGACCTGGTCGAAGGTCAAAGCGGTATTGTCGACCAGCCACACGGCAGTTGCCTTCGGCATCAGCGGGGCGTTGCTCATGGCAAATCTCCTTTGTGCTCCGCCCCGGCCCTGGAGGCGAAACCTACGGTCATCGGCGATGACGGGAATTGGCCCTATATAAGCCGTCCGGGGGGCGGCGCGCAATGGCCTGACGAAAACGGCCTTGACAGCGCTCGAAAGCAGTCCCAAGTCCTACCCAAACAAGTTCTAGCGCAAAGCCGTGACGTCTCGGCCGCCCCCGCCTGTCGGCCCTGGGGTGATCCGGTCGCCGCACAAGCCGCACAGATCAGGCCCGAAGATCAGCCCATGGCAGCCAAACCAGACCTCAAAATCGTGCTTTGCTCGCCGCGCGGCTTCTGCGCCGGCGTCGTGCGCGCCATCGACACCGTGGAGCGGGCGCTCGCCATCTATGGCGCCCCGGTCTATGTCCGCCACGAGATCGTGCACAATAAATACGTCGTCGACAGCCTGAAGACCAAGGGCGCCATTTTCGTCGAGGAACTGGCCGAGATCCCCGACAATACCAATGCACCGGTGGTATTTTCGGCCCATGGCGTGCCGAAATCGGTTCCGGCCGAGGCCCAGGCGCGCAATTTCTTCTCCCTGGACGCGACCTGCCCGCTGGTGACCAAGGTCCATCGCGAGGCGGCGATCCACTTCAAGCGCGGCCGCGAGATCCTGCTGATCGGCCATTCGCACCATCCGGAGGTGGTCGGCACGGTCGGCCAGCTGCCGCCCGGGGCCGTGACCCTGATCGAGACCGCCGAGGACGCCGCGACCTTCACCCCGAAGGACCCGAACAACCTCGCTTTTGTCACCCAGACCACGCTGTCGATCGACGACACGGCCGACATCGTGTCGGTGCTCAAGGGGCGCTTCCCGAACATCTCGGGCCCGCACAAGGAAGACATCTGCTACGCCACCACCAACCGCCAGCTGGCGGTCAAGAAGGTGGCCCCGGTGGTCGACGCCCTGATCGTGGTCGGCGCGCCGAACTCATCGAACTCGCAGCGCCTGCGCGAGGTCGCCGAGCGCGAGGGCTGCCCGATTGCGGTGCTGGCCCAGCGCGCCTCCGATATCGACTGGGCGCGCTTCGAAGGCATCAAGAGCCTCGGCATCACCGCCGGCGCCTCGGCGCCCGAGGTGATCGTCGAAGAGATCATGGGCGCCTTTGCCGAGCGCTACGTGCTCCATGTCGAGACGGTCTCGGCGGCGGAAGAGAACGAATTCTTCCCGCTGCCGCGCTCGCTGCGGCCGGAAGCGGCGGCCGAATAGGCGCGTTGCGGGCGGTCGTTGTTTTCCGTCCGCGGCGCGGCGCATCGGTCTTGAACGCGGCGCGTGCATGCGCGATGAAGGGCGCAACGGGCCTCCCTGGTCTCGAAGTTCGCATCGGGGGAGGCGGGTGCGGGCGAACTTCGACAATCAGGATAGGGTATGGCGGTCTATACCGACGTCGCCGCCGACGAGCTCGCGGACTTTCTCAAGACCTACGACATCGGCGAACTGCTCTCCTACAAGGGCATCGCCGAAGGCGTCGAGAACTCGAACTTCCTGCTCCACACCACCAAGGGCTATTTCATCCTCACGCTCTATGAAAAGCGCGTGGCGGTGGACGATCTGCCGTACTTCCTGGGGCTGATGGCGCATCTGGCGGAGCGCGGCGTCAGCTGTCCGCAGCCGGCGCGCAACCGCGACGGCGCCGTCTACTCGACGCTGTCCGGCCGGCCGGCGGCGATCATCAACTTCCTCGAAGGCCTATGGCCGCGCAAGCCGAACGTCGCGCATTGCGCCGGCGTCGGCACGGCGCTGGCGCGGATGCATCTGGCGGGACGCGACTTCCCGCTGGTACGCAAGAATCCGCTCTCGGTGTCGGGATGGATGTCGCTGTTCGCCCAGGCCGCCGACCGCGCCGACACCGTGCAGGCCGGCCTGTCCGCGCTGCTGTCGGCCGAGCTCGACGTGCTCGCGCGCAGCTGGCCGACGGATCTGCCGGAGGGCGTCATCCATGCCGATTTGTTTCCGGACAACGTGTTCTTCCTCGGCGACCAGCTCTCGGGCCTGATCGACTTCCCATTCTCCTGCAACGACATCCTCGCCTATGACGTCGCGATCTGCCTGAACGCGTGGTGCTTCGAGGCCGATCATTCGCTCAACGTCACCAAGGCCCGCGCCTTCTTCCATGCCTATGGACGCGAGCGGCCGCTGTCGCAGGCCGAGCTCGCGGCGCTGCCGCTGCTGGCGCGCGGCGCCGCGATCCGCTTCCTGCTGACGCGGCTGGTGGACTGGCTCAACGTGCCGGCGGGCGCGCTGGTGAAGCCGAAGGATCCGCTCGAATATGTCCGCAAGCTGCGCTTCCACCAGGCGGTGACGAGCGTGCGCGATTACGGCCTGGACGGCTCGGGAGCGACGGCATGAGCGAGCTTCCCACCGTCAGCATCTACACCGACGGCGCCTGCTCGGGAAATCCCGGGCCCGGCGGCTGGGGCGCGATCCTGCGCTTTGGCGACAAGGAAAAAGAGCTCAAGGGCGGCGAGCCGCACACCACCAACAACCGCATGGAGCTGATGGCCGCGATCTCGGCGCTCGAGGCGCTGAAGAAGTCATGCCAGGTCGAGCTCTACACCGACAGCCAGTATGTGCGGCAGGGCATTACCGGCTGGATCCACGGCTGGAAACGCAACGGCTGGAAGACCGCCGACAAGAAGCCGGTCAAGAACGCCGAGCTGTGGCAGCGGCTCGATGCCGCGCTGAAGCCGCACAAGGTCAACTGGCACTGGGTCAAGGGCCACGCCGGCCACGCCGAGAACGAGCGCGCCGATCAATTGGCCCGCGACGGCGTGGCGATGGCCAGGCTGCAGAAGAACGTGCGCGGCTGATTGTTAGTTGGGCGGCGCTATCGGCTCACAGCAGCTCATTGCGACACGCCCATCAGTCGTCGCGACAAGCCCAACTGTCATCGCCCGGCTTGACCGGGCGATCCAGTGGTCACTGACAGTCGTGTTCAACCGAAACGCTGCGGCGTACGGGATTCCCCGCCTCCGCGGGGAATGACCGTGGTTGGAGGGGCGGCTCGCCCCCCAGTCTGATAGCCGTGCCCTTACAGCTGCCCGAGCAGCGTGTCGCCGCCGGAGACCTCGACCTTGCCGGGGGCGGCTTCGAGGTTGAGCTTGGTGACCACGCCGTCCTCGACCAGCATCGAATAGCGCTTGGAGCGAATGCCGAGCCCGTGGCCGGAGGCGTCGAGCTCCATGCCGATCGCCTTGGTGAAGTCGGCATTGCCGTCGGCCAGGAACACGGCCTCGTCGCGCTGGTCGGTGTCGCGCTTCCAGGCATTCATCACGAAGGCGTCGTTGACCGAGATGATCGCGATGGTGTCGACGCCCTTGCCCTTCAGGGCATAGGCGTTGAGGAAGATGCTGGGCAGATGCATCTTGTGGCAGGTGCCGGTATAAGCGCCGGGCACCGCGAACAGCGCGACCTTCTTGCCCTTGAAGATGTCGTCGGTGGTTTTGACCTGCGGGCCTTCCTCGGTCATGACGCGGAACTGGGCCTGTGGCAGCTTTTCGCCTACCTGAATGGTCATTTGAGTAACTCCTTCCCCTGGATGTGGCTTGTGACGCGTCTGGAGACGTGTCTTGCGCTTGGCGCGCTACACTATTCGGCGGGCCAGAAACGGCAACGGCCCGCCCCGATCACGTATCCGTCATCGCACAGCCGCCGGCCCGGCGCTACGGCCTCACGCCGCCGCCGCCGGATTCTTCTTTTCGTCACGCAGCTCGCGGCGCAGGATCTTGCCGACATTGGTCTTCGGCAGCTCCGTCCTGAACTCGATCTGCTTCGGCACCTTGTAGTTCGTCAATTGCGCGTGGCAATGCTTGACGATGTCCTCGGCCGTGAGGGCGGGGTCCTTCTTGACGACGAACGCCTTGACGACCTCTCCGGTCTTTTCGTCGGGCAGGCCGATCACCGCGGTCTCGAGCACGCCCGGATGGGTCGCGATCACTTCCTCGACCTCGTTCGGATAGACGTTGAAGCCGGAGACCAGGATCATGTCCTTCTTGCGATCGACGATCTTGATCGAGCCGTCCGCGGCCATGATGCCGATGTCGCCGGTGCGGAAGAAGCCGTCCGCCGTCATCACCTTGGCGGTTTCATCAGGACGATTCCAATAGCCGGCCATCACCTGCGGACCCTTCGCACAGATCTCGCCGGCCTGTCCCAGCGGCACCTCGTTGCCGTCGTCGTCACGGATCGAGAGCCAGGTCGAGGGCAGCGGCAGGCCGATCGTGCCGGTGAACTCGGTCGAGGTCGGCAGGTTGCAGGTCAGGACCGGCGCGGTCTCCGACAGGCCGTAGCCTTCGGCGATGCTGCAGCCCGTCACCTGCTTCCACTGCTCGGCCACCGGACGCTGCACGGCCATGCCGCCGCCATTGGAGACCTTGAGCTTGGAGAAGTCGAGCTTCCGGAAGTCAGGGTGATGCAGCAGGCCGTTATAGAGCGTGTTGACGGCCGGGAAATTGTTGACCTGATACTTCATCAGCTCCTTGATGAAGCCGGGAATGTCGCGCGGATTGGGGATCAGGAGATTGGCGCCGCCGGCGCGCACCGCGAGCAGGAAGCAGCAGGTCAGCGCAAAGATGTGATAGAGCGGCAGCGCGCAGACGATCAGCAGCTGATCGACATGCGGTGGCCGCTCCATCACCGGCTGCAGCCAGGCGTCGTTTTGCAGCACGTTGGCGACCACGTTGCGGTGAAGCAATGTGGCGCCCTTCGAGACGCCGGTGGTGCCGCCGGTATATTGCAGGAAGGCGACGTCGTCGGGACCGATCACGGGCTTCTGAAACCGCTTGCTGCGGCCGGCGGCGAGCGCATCGTTGAACGGCACCGCGCCGGGCAGCGAAAAGGCCGGCACCATCTTCTTCAGCCGGCGGACGACGAGATTGACGATCACGCCCTTGAAGCCGAGCAGGTCGCCCATGCTGGCGATGATGATGTTCTTGACCTTTGTCTGGCCGACCACCTGCTGCACCGTGTGGGCGAAATTCTCCAGCACGATGATCGCCTCGGCGCCGGAGTCCTTGAGCTGATGCTCGAGCTCGCGCGGCGTATACAGCGGGTTGACATTGACGACGGCATAGCCGGCCCGCAGCACGCCTGAGATCGCGATCGGATATTGCAGCACGTTGGGCATCATCAGCGCGACCCGCGCGCCCTTGGCAAGTCCGAGCCCCTGCAGATAGGCGCCCATCGCCACCGACATGTCGTCGAGCTCGCGATAGCTGATCGCCTTGTCCATGCAGATGAAGGCGCGGCGGTCGGCGAATGTCTTGAAGCTCTCTTCCAGCAGTTCGACCAGCGACTGGTATTTGCTGGGATCGATATCGGCGGGAACGCCGGCCGGGTAGTGCTTGAGCCAGATGCGCTCCATGAACCTTCCTCTCTGATCGTCTCTTATGGTCGCTTGATGTTGGTCGCGTGATGCGTCCGCGCCCCGGTCGCGCCGGGGCATTTGGCGGCCAATATCTAATCTCCGGCCGGGCAAGGCAAGCCGGCCGAAGTATCGACGAAAGAGGCAGAGAGCGGGGCTATCGTGGCCGGGCCAAGGCCGGCTGTGCCCCGCGCGCGATCAGCCGTCCTTTGGCGCCGGCTTGCCGTCGCTCTTCGGCTTGGCGGCGGCCTTGGGCTTCGCCGGCTTGGATGCCGCCTCCGAGGCGGGCTTTTCCGCCGCTTTTGCGCCGGACTCGTGCTTGGACGCGGCGTGGTGTGCGGCTGCCGGCTTGGCGTCGGACACTTTTGCATCCCGCTTCGCTCCGGCTTTCGCTCCCGTATCACCCTTGGAATCCGATTTGGAATCGGCCCTGGCGGCGGTCCGGGTCGTGGACTTCGCCTCCTTCCCGGCGGCGACATGCGCCTTCTTGCCGCGGCGCTTGGGCGGGGTCTGGGCGTCGGCATCGGCCGCGACGGCTGCGATCAGGGCCGCGCCGGTACGCGTCGGTCCGGTATAGACCACAACCGGTTCGGACGGGGCAGGGGCCGCGGCCAGGATCTCCGACGGCTTCAGCGCGGGGGCCTGCAGCCCGGCCAGCAGAGTCCCGCCCGTGGTCTCGCCCTCGCCGCCGGCCACCGTCTCCTCGTCGTCATCGCTTGCGGGCCGGTGCCGCTTGCCGCCGCACATGTCGTCGCGCAGGTTGGGCGGGGTGGCATCGACCGGCACCAGCTGCTCGACATTGCCGAGCGGCGCCTTCAGCCAGCCGAGCTGGTTGCCGTTGAAGCCGCGGTCGAGCATCTGGATGGCGCGCACGCCGCGCATCTGCCCCGACGAGGCGCCGAGCACGACGGCGATCAGGCGCTTGCCGTTGCGGGTGGCCGATGCGACCAGATTGTAGCCGGAGGCGCAGATGAAGCCGGTCTTGAAGCCGTCGGCGCCCGGATAGCGGCCGATCAGCCGGTTGAAGTTCTGCACTACGCGACGGCCGTAGCGGATCGACGGGATGTGCACGAAATATTCGTATTCCGGCAGGTCGCGGATGATGGCGCGGGCGAGGATCGCGAGGTCGCGGGCCGAGGTGATCTGGCCATCGGCCGGCAGGCCGTTCGGATTGACGTAGCTCGTCTGCGTCATGCCGAGCTTCTGCGCGGTCTCGTTCATCATCGCCGAGAAGCCGTCGATCGAGCCGCCGACGCCCTCCGCCAGCACCACCGCCATGTCGTTGGCGGACTTCACCAGCATCATCTTCAGCGCGTTGTCGACGGTAAGCTGCGTGCCCGGCCGGTATCCCATCTTCGACGGCGATTGCGCTGCTGCGGTGGGCGATACCGTCACCAGCGTGTCGAGCGAGAGCTTGCCCTCCTTCACCGCCTTCAGCGTCACATAGGCTGTCATCAGCTTGGTGACGGAAGCCGGATACCACGGATAGGTCGCGTTCTGCGCCTCCAGCACCTTGCCGGTATCGGCTTCGACGAGCAGCAGCGCCTCTGCGTTGGCCAAGCGAGGCGCAACTACGAGAGCGGCGGCGAGAGCGATGATCTTGATCGGCGCGTAGCGGAACAACAGGCGAAGCGTCTGCACTGGTCTGGTCCGGTCCTTTGAGAACCCGCCTCGCGCTGCGAGGTGGGCAAACGGGCTTTCGGGTTTCAAGCGTGTCCGGCGCCGCTTCGGTCGCGGCAGGTCGCGAACCTATACCGGCTCGACGCTCCAGAACAGAGGCGAGCCATTCAATTCCACGATGAAAGCGTCCCGCGATCAGGCCTTGACGGTGGGGCCGTCGCTCGCACTCGCACCAAGCGCGGAGCGTGCGCTTTCTTGCACCATGAATTGGGCCTTGGCGAGTTCCGCGAAGTGACAGCCCTGGGCGACGAGTTCATCGAACGTTCCGCTTTCGATCACGCGTCCGTTCTCGAACACCAGGATTCGCGTCGCCTTGCGAATGGTCGAAAGCCGGTGCGCGATGACGAAAGTGGTGCGGTCCTTCATCACCTCGTCGAGCGCCGCGTTGAGCTTGGCCTCAGTCACGGCATCGAGCGCCGAGGTCGCCTCGTCGAGAATCAGGATGGGCGGATCCTTCAACAGCGCACGCGCAATCGACAGCCGCTGGCGCTCGCCGCCCGAGAGCATGCGGCCACGCTCGCCGGCATTGGTATCGAAGCCCTGCTCGGCGCGGTCGATGAAGTCGAGCGCCTGGGCGCGGGCGGCCGCGCTGCGCAGCTCCTCGTCCGTCGCGTCGGGCTTGCCGACCAGCAGGTTTTCGCGGATCGAGCGGTTGAACAGCAGCGCCTCCTGGAACACGACGCCGATGTTCCGGCGCAATGCCGCCAGCTTGAGGCCACGCACATCCATGCCGTCGATCTTGATGAAGCCGGATTGCGGATCGAAGGCGCGATGCAGCAGCGCGATCGCGGTCGATTTGCCGGCGCCTGTCGGGCCGACCAGCGCGATGGTCTGGCCGGGCAGCGCGGTGAAGGTGAGGTCCTCGACCGCCGGGCGCTTGCCGTCATAGGAGAACGAGACGTCGTTGAACTCGACAAGGCCCGACAGGCGACCGACATCGATCGCGTCCGGACGGTCACGCACCGCCGGCACGGCGTCGAGCACGGTGAAGAATTCCGCCAGCCGCGGCGCCTCCATGAACACGTTGTTGATGAATGACACGACCTGCTCGAGCTTCTGGATCAGCATGGTCGCGAACGACACGAACATCACGATTTCGCCCACCGAGCTCAGCCCGGCCTGATGCAGCGCGATGCCGAGCGTGAAGATCGCGAGCACGGTGATGGTGGTGGAGGCACGGGTGATCACCGTCACCAGCGCCCACCAGCCGAGCACGGGCATCTGCACCGACAGCAATTGTCCGGCGACGCTGCGCAGGCCCTGCACCTCGGCGTCGATGCGCACGAAGCTCTGCACCAGCGCGACATTGCCGAGCGCGTCGGAGGCGCGGGCCGACAGGTTGCTGTAGTGCTCCTCGACCTCGCTCTGCATGCCATAGGTCTTGCGCACGACCAGCGTCGTCAGCACCGTGAAGACGACGCAGAGCACGAACAGCAGGATCGCGAGCCGCCAGTTGAGATACAATGACAGCGGCAGCAGCACGATCACCGACATGATCGCGGCAAAATGCTCGCGGAAGAACGACAGCCATAGATGCCATAGCGCGTCGGTGCCGTTGATCATGACCTTCATCAGCCGCCCCGAATGCGTGCCCGAGTGGAAGGTCAGCGGCAGCTGCAGGATGTGCTCGAAATAGCTCGTCAGCACGGCGTGGCGCTGGCGATGGGCGAGCCGGTCAGCCTGCAGCGCGACCCAGGCGCTGGCGAGAATCGTGAACAGGCCGAAGCCGGCCCAGGCTGCGAGCAGCGGCCATGCGGTGGTGGTGGAGGCGCTGCCCGACAGCGAATCGACAATGCGTCCGAACAGCACCGGTTCGGCGAACTGCGCCACCGCGAGCGCGAGGTTGGCGACCGCCAGAAACCAGCCGAGCCTCGCCTCCTTGCCAAGCAGGTGGAGCACGCGGGCGTAGATGCGGAGCAGGGACATGGGCGGAGCGCTTCGTGAGCAGAGGTGGAATCACCGCCGGCCGGCGGCGCGCGATGTTAGCAAGGGATCGGCAATCGCGGCGAGCGCTCAATTGACCAGGCGGCTGTCGGTGGGCGGCAGGAAGCGGTCGTCGAAGATCTCGCCCGGCAGCGGGCGCTTGTGAAATTTGCCGTCCTCGGCAAGCTGGTCGAGGGCGCGCTCGAACCTGGCGGGGTCGATGCCGCCGATGCCGTCGCGGCGCACGTCGGATGTCAGCACATTGTCGGCGAGCACGGCCTGCAGCCGTTCGAGCTCGAGGTCTTGCGAGCCATCCTCCATGCGGCTCACCACGTCAGCGGCTGCAGCCGCAGGGTCCTTGATCGCGAGTTGGAGACCTTCGGTCAGCGCCCGCAGCATGCCTTTCACGGCCTCCGGCTGCCTTGCTGCAAAGCCGGGATTGACGATCACCGCGTGGCCATAGGCCTCGCACCCATAGTCTGCGAAGCGCAGCACCGCGAGATCGGCGGCGGGCACGCCGCGGTCGCGCAGATTGATCGCCGACAGATACGAGAAGCCGCTGACGGCATCGACCTGGCCCGCGGACAGGATCGGCTCGCGCACCGCGGCGCCGACCCGCGACAGCTTCACGCTGTCGGGCTTGAGATGGTTGTGCCGCGCGACCGCCGGCCAGAGCCGGATCGAGAGGTCGCCCTCGGCGACACCGATCGTCTTGCCCTCGATATCGCTGAGCCCGTTGATGCCCCGGCTCTTGCGCGCGATCAGCGCATAGGGCGCCTTGTTGAACAGCACGAAGACGGCTTTGACCGTCTGGCTGCCGGCGCCGTCGCGATAGCGGATCAGTTCGTTGATGTCGGCAAGCGCCATGTCGGCGTCGCCTGACGCCACGCGCGCAATCGCGTCGGGCGAGCCTTTGGCCGTGGTCATCGTCAGCGCCACGCCCACGGTGCTGAACAGCCCGCGGCTTGCCGCAAGGACCAGCGGCGCCATGCTGCCATCGAGCGGACGATCCAGCGCGAACATGACGGCGACCGCCCGCTTGGGCTCCTCGGCCGCGGCGTACTGCTGTGACAGCCATGCAGGGACAAACGCCGTGACAAGCGCGAGGGTAAGCAGGAAAGCGGGTCGTCGCATACGCATCAGCTCACGCCGGTATTCGCAGGCCGCACCGGACTGTCTCGCCGGTATTCACGTCGCTTCGCCGGACTGCTGATGTGTCAATTTCGTGACGTGTCGCTCCGGCCGGCGGCGCCTGATCATGTCGGATCGAATCTGAACGGTCCATGAGCAAGCCCTGCGGCGTTTTGCGGCTTCGACTCATGGTTTCGAGAGGGGAACTGTGGACCCACATAATGAGTTGGTTTGCGAGATTTCGATCGCACGGAGAATCCACATGATCGCACAGCGCGGAAATGTTTCACGCTTCGGCCGTGCTACCGTCCTGGCGACGGTGGCGGCGGTCACTTTGACGGCCGTTCAGCCGACGCTCGCCTTCGCCGGATCGGCGCCGGGCGAGAAGGGCGTCGTCGCCAAGACCGCCAGCGACGGCGGGCTGACCGATATCAGCGCGCGCCGGCGGCATTATCGTGGCAATGGCGGCGCAGCTGCCGCTGCGGCCTTCGCCGGCATCGTCGGCACGGGTCTGGCGATCGCCGCGGCCCAGAACCGCCGCTCCTATTACGAGGACCACTATTATTACGGCCGCCCGGCCTATTACGGCTACCAGCCGGGTTATCAGTATTACGGCGGCGGCCCCTATTACGGTGGCTATGGTGGCGGCTATTATCATCACCCCCATTGGTGATGTCGGATCGATTGATGCGATCCGCCGGCTCTGGCCGGCGGATTTTTTCATGCTCGTGGCAAACGTTAATATACGGGCCATCGATTTTAACTAGTGTGGCGCGATGACTGATTCGATCGACCGGCTCTATCGCGCTGTGCTGGCGGCCAGGGATCTGGATCCGGCGCGCTCGCGCACGGCCAAGCTGATGCAGCAGGGCACCGGCAAAATGGCCAAGAAGCTCGCGGAGGAGGCCATCGAGGTCGCGATCGATGCAGTCGGCGGCGACGCCCAGGCCGTGGTGCGGGAAAGCGCCGACCTGATCTACAATCTGACGGTGCTGTGGGCCGAACTCGACGTCCGGCCGGAGGATGTCTGGGCAGAGATGGAGCGGCGTGAACGGCTGCTCGGGATCGCCGAGAAGCTGCCGAAATCGCCGGTGAAGGTTGCCAGGACGGCGCCGGGACGGGTGCCGGAGCGACCGATCGTCGCGGTGGAAGGCCGGACGATCCGCAAGCGGCATTAGAGCCAGTCCGCAAGAGGCGGTCCGAGGCGCGGATCGGATCAGCACATCGGCCATAGACAAAAGCTGCCCGGTTTGCTTCATCGCGGACCATGCTCAGACGTATCTATGATTGGTGTATCGACGCCGCGCACAAGCCGCATGCCCTCTGGATCATGGCTGCGGTCGCCTTCGCCGAAAGCTCGTTCTTTCCGGTGCCGCCGGATGTGATGCTGATTCCGATGTCGCTGGCCAAGCCGCAGCGCGCCTGGCTGTTCGCCGGCGTCTGCACCGCGGCCTCGGTGGCGGGCGGTTTGGTCGGCTACGCCATCGGCGCACTCCTCTACGATTCGCTCGGCCAGTGGCTGATCCATCTCTACGGCCTCGGCGACAAGGTCGAGACCTTCCGTGCCTCTTATGCCGAATGGGGCGCGGTCATCATTCTGCTGAAGGGGCTGACGCCGATCCCCTACAAGCTCGTCACGATCACGTCAGGCTTCGCGGGCTATAACCTGTTCCTGTTTGTGTTGTTCTCGATCGTGGCGCGTGGCGGCCGCTTCTTCATCGCTGCGATCCTGCTGAACCGCTATGGCGAATGGATCAAGGTGCACATCGAGAAGCATCTCGGCCTGTGGGTGGCGCTCGGCGCGGCCGTGCTGGTCGCGGGCTTTGTCGTCGCGATCAAACTGATCTGATGCGATCGGGGCCGCTCGCCGCCGCCACGCTGCTGCTTGGTGTTGTGCTGCCGGGCATCGCGCTTTCGGCCCTGGCCTGGACTCCGTCGGCTTTGGCTCAGTCAGCTTTGGCTCAGTCGGCGCCTGCAGCCGGTTTGCGCGAGCCGCCTCCGCCGTCGCCAACGCCCTCAGCCGAGCCCGCGCCGCCGCCGTCCAACCCCGGCCTGGTCGAAGAGCTCGGCAAGCTGTTCGACAAGATGTCGATCATTCCGCTCAAGCCCTCGGCGGATGCGCCCGTCACGCCACCCGCCTCGGCGAGCGATCAGGTCGGCGCTCCCGGCGATCAGGCTGCGCCGCCGGCGCCGCAGGCGGTCCCGAACGGCGACGCTGGCACGGCAGGCGTCCTGAAAGAGACCGGCGATGCGCTGTCACGGCTCGCCAAGCCCTCGAGCATGGTCTCGGGCCGGGCGGCCTGTCCGATGGCCGCCAACGGCACGCCGGATTGCAAGCTCGGCGCCGACCGGCTCTGCCAAAGCAAGGGCCACAAGGAAGGCAAGAGTCTCAACACCGATTCCGCAGAGACCTGCTCGGCCAAGGTGCTGATCCCCGGCCGGCAGCGCAAGCCGGGCGACTGCCGAACCGATACGTTCGTCACCTCGGCGTTGTGCCAATAGACCTCAGCGCGCCGTCTCGCGGTCTGTCAGCGCCTCAACGCAAGACCCCCCACGGGCTTTTCCGGTCCCTCTGCGAGCGAATTGCCATCACGGCATGATGTCGGGCATGCTCGCCATCACGAGCGTCTCCGTATTTCACAACGAGGAATTCCCATCCATGTCCATGCCCGCCTTGTTCAAGGGGCGCCTGTCGATCCCCGTGATCGGCTCGCCATTGTTCATCATCTCCGTGCCCGACCTGGTGATCGCGCAGTGCAAGGCCGGCGTGGTCGGGTCATTCCCTGCGCTGAACGCGCGGCCGGCGGCGCTGCTCGACGAATGGCTGGCGCGCATCACCGAGGAGCTCGCCGCCTATGACCGCGCGCATCCGGAACGTCCCTCGGCGCCGTTCGCGGTCAATCAGATCGTGCACCGCTCCAACAACCGGCTCGAGCAGGATCTGGCGCTGTGCGAGAAGTACAAGGTGCCGATGATGATCACCTCGCTCGGCGCGCGCGAGGAGCTCAATCAGGCGGCGCATCGCTGGGGCGGCATCGTCTTCCACGATGTGATCAACCAGACCTTCGCCCACAAGGCGATCGAGAAGGGCGCCGACGGCCTGATCCTGGTCGCGGCCGGCGCCGGCGGCCATGCCGGCACCATCTCGCCGTTCGCCTTCGTCGCGGAGACGCGCAGCTGGTTCGATGGACCGATCGCGTTGTCCGGTGCGATTGCCAATGGCCGCGCCATCCGCGCCGCGCGTGTGCTGGGCGCCGACTTCGCCTATATCGGCTCCGCCTTCATCGCCACCAAGGAAGCGAACGCGGTGGAAGGCTACAAGCAGATGATCACCAGTTCGGGCGCCGACGATATCGTCTATTCGAACCTGTTCACCGGCGTGCATGGCAACTACCTGAAGCCGTCGATCGTCGCCGCCGGGCTTGATCCCGACAATCTGCCGACCTCGGACCCGTCGAAGATGAGCTTCGGCACCGATGCCTCGGGCGAGCGCGCCAAGCCGAAGGCCTGGAAGGAGATCTGGGGCTCGGGCCAGGGCATCGGCGCCATCAAGGACGTCCTCCCGGCCGCCGAGCTGATCGCCCGTTTCAAGAAGGAATATGACGAGGCGATCGACCCGCCGCTCTAAGTTGGTAGAATGAAAAAGGCGCGGCAACCTCGGTTGCCGCGCCTTGTCTCGAAGATCCGTCCGAGCCGACGGCTATTCCAGCTCGATCGCCTGGAACTTGCCGCGGTCGTCGAGCGCCGTGCCCCAGATCTTGTGCGAGGCCTGGTGTTCGGCGCGGCCGAAGCCGAGCTTGGCGCCGAGGCCCAGATCGATGTTCTGCAGGTTCTCCAGCGTGTCGATCAGCGCCTCGGTGTCGAGCTGCGGACCGACCTTGCGCAGCGCCTGGATCAGCACGTTGGCGGCGACATAGCCCTCGAACGAGACGTAGGACGGCGCTTCGCCCGGGAAGTACTTCTCCAGCGCGCCCTTGTACTCGAGCACGGCGCTGGAATAGCCGCCCACCGCAGGCACCACCTGGGTGACGATGACGCCGCTGGCGTAGCGCGGACCGAGCAGCATCAGCTCGTCGGACAGCTCGGTCGACCCCACGAACGACACGTTGGTGTAGATCATGTTCGGGTACAGATCGCGCGTCTTCTCGATGAACTTCGCGGCAGCCCGGTAGGTCGCGACCATCACGATCGCCTTGGGCGGGTTCTTCATCGCGCGGAGCTGGTTGACGGCCTCGTCGACGTCGACCGTGTTGCGCTTGTAGTTGAAGCGCACGATCGAGGTGTCGGCCAGGCCGAGCGAGCGGAACGCCTTGGCGACGCCGGAGAAGCCCGCATCACCATAGGAGTCCTGCTGCGCAAACACCGCGATGTCGCGCGGCTGCAGGCGGCGCAGTTTCACGAGATAACGGACGACGGTGTCGGTCTCTTCCGCGTAGCTGGCGCGGTAGTTGAACACGTAACGATCCGGCGGATCGTTGCGCAGGATGTTGGCGCCCGTGAACGCACCGTAGAACAGAACCCGGCGCTGCAGCGCGTAGGGCATCGCGACGGCAGAGGTCGGCGTGCCGACATTGCCGATGAAGCCGAACACCTTGTCCTTTTCGTAGAGTTGCTTCATCGCGTCCAGGGTCCGCGAGGGCTCATAGCCGTCATCGGCCGAATACAGCCGCAGCGAGCGGCCGGCGACTCCACCCGTGTCGTTGGCGCGGTTGAAGGCGGCCTCGATGCCCATCTTCATCTGGCGGCCGAGCTCCTTGGCGGCACCCGAGAATGGCGCAGCGATGCCGAAGCGGATCTCGTTGGCGGTGACGCCCTGAACGTTGCTGGTCGACGCCGGAGGCAGGGTCGTCGTCGGCGCAGTCGCGGCGACGGCTGCAGACGGAGCGATCACCCCGGCGAGGCTGGTGGCGGTCTGGCTCGGCGCGGTCTGCCCGAGCGAGCGCTCGAGCTCGGCGAGTTGACGACCGGCGGCATTGCAGTCGGTCTGAGCTGCTCCCACGCGGTTGCGGCCATCCGCGACATAGCCGTTGAACACGCGAGTGAGTTCGTCCCGATCCGAGCCGCCCGTCGAGGCCTCGCGGATCACCTCGCGAAACTTGTCGACAATGGCCTGAACGCGGCCTTGGTCGATCGCCTGACAGGCGGATGCTGCTCCCACGATCGGCCCGACCCGGCTCGCAAGATTACGCACCACATCCGCATTGGTGCCCGCCGCGCTGGCGGGCGTTGCGAGCAATGCCGCAACCAAGAACACGCTAGAACGAAAGCTCATTGCCACTATCCCACTATGGACCCCATCCAGGTCTTTCGCCTGGTGAATTTGACGCTTTGTCTACGACGGAGGAGACTATGACCGCCACCATGCACAGACTAGCCTTTCCCAATAGCATGACCATTTCGGTAACCCGGCACGGCTATCTCGGATCATGCTTTAGAACCTGCTAATGCGTCGCTTTCAACCAGTTCTTTATGCTTAGTCATTTTCAGTCATATCTATTCAAGTTCGATCGGCTGGTACGTGCCGGTTTCGTCCAGCGTAGTGCCCCAGATCTTGTGTGACGCCTGGTGCTCTGCGCGTCCGAACGCGAGCGGCGTGCCGAGGCCGAGATCAAGGCTGCGCATCGATTCGAGCGTGTCGACCAGTCGTTCAGTGTCCAGCGGATTGGTCTGCTTCAACGCCTGGATCAGGATGGTCGCCGCGATATAGCCTTCCAGCGACGTGTAGTCGGGGGCTTCGCCCGCCGCGTATTTGGCCAGCGCATTCTTGTAGTCGAGCACGAGGCTCGAATAGCCTGAAACGGCCGGCACGCCCTGCGTCACGATGACGCCATTGGTGAAGCGCGGGCCGAGCAGCTTCAGCTCGGTTGCAAGCGACGTCGATCCAACCGCGGATACGTTGGCGTAGATGAGGCCAGGGATCGCATCGCGTGTCTTTTCGATGAACTTCGCGGCAGCGCGATCGGTCGCAACCATGATCACCGCCTTGATCTGCGGTTTGTAGGCCTTGATCTGGTTGACCGCCTCGTCGACGTCGACGCTCGCCCGTGGATAGGTGAAGCGCGCCACGGGGTCGGCGATGTTCAGCTGGCGATAGGCCTTCGCGACGCCGGCAAAGCCGTCGTCGCCGAACGGATCCTGCTGCTGGAACACCGCGATCTGTCGCGGCGGAATCCGCTTCATCTTCACCAGATAGCGCACCAAGGCGGCCGTCTCCTCGGCGTAGCTGGCGCGATAGTTGAAGACATAGCGGTCCGGCGGATCGCGCCGGACCACGGCCGCGCCGCTGTTCGGGGCGAAGTACAGCGCGCGCCGCTCCAGCGCGTACGGGATCGCCACCTGCGAGTTCGCCGTGCCGATATTGCCGATGAAGCCGAACACCTGCTCCTTCTCATAGAGCTGCGTCATCGCCGCCAGCGTTTTGTTCGGGTCATAGCCGTCATCGGCGGCGATGAGGCGAAGCTGCCGGCCGCCGACACCGCCGGCCTCGTTGGCGCGCGCAAAGGCGGTCTCGATGCCGAGCTTCATCTGCCGTCCGGTCTCCTTGCGGATGCCGGAGAACGGCATGACGATTCCCAGCCGGATTTCCCGATCGGTGACGCCGCGGACCGGCGATGCGGTGACCGCGCCGGTCGTGGCCGTCGGTGCGTTGACTGGCGGGGAGCCTGCAGTCGTGGCCGGCCCGCTCTCGATCAATGACCGCTCCAGCTCGGCCAATTGTCGCTCGGCGGTGCTGCAGTTCGCCGCTGACGGGCCGCCGCGGCTGCGGCCCTCGGCGATGTAGCCGTTGAAGGCGCGTGTCAGCTGATCGCGTTCGCCATCATTGCTGGAAGCCTGGCGGATGGCTTCGCGGAATTTTTCGACGATGATCTGGACGCGGCCCTCCGCGATGTCCGGACAGGTCGAGGCCCGCCCGACAATCGGTCCCACCCGGCCGGCTAGATCCCGTACAACGTCGGGGGCGGCCGCAAAGGCGTAGCTGAGGGGAGCCCCGAACAGGCTCCCGATGATCAACGCGGACCAACGAACGGTCATCGAACTATCTATCCACTTGCACTTATGAGCTGCTGCTAACCCTCATCACCTGCTATTCCGTGGCATTTCGAATTAATGTCGGGTTTCTCTGTCGCGCTTTTGTCGTCGTTGCTGGTGCGGACCTCTTTCCAGCGGTATCCTAGTCAAGTTCGATCGGCTGATAGGCGCCGGTCTCGTCCAGGGCGGTGCCCCAGATCTTGTGCGAGGCCTGGTGTTCGGCGCGGCCGAAGCTGAGCTGAGTGCCGAGCCCGAGATCGATGTTGCGCATGGTCTCGAGCGTGTCGACGAGCTGCTCGGTGTCGAAGCTCGGGCCGGCGCGCTTCAATCCCTCGATCAGGATGTTCGCCGCGATGTAGCCTTCGAGCGAGGTGTAGTCGGCCGCCTCGCCGGGGGCGTATTTCGCAAGTGCGTTCTTGTAGTCCAGGACGAGGCTCGAATAGCCGCCGACGCTTGGCACGGTCTGGGAGACGATCACGCCGTCAGTGTAGCGCGGACCGAGCAGCATCAGCTCGCTCGCGAGCGCGGAGCCGCCGACAGCGGAAATGTTGGCGAAGATCGCGCCCGGAAACACGCCGCGGGCCTTCTCGATGAACTTGGCCGCGGCCCGCGTCGTCGCCAGCATGACCACGGCCTTGACCGGGGTCTTCAGCAGCCTCAGCTGATTGATGGCGTCGTCGACGTCCACGGTGTTGCGCGGATAGTTGACCCGCACGATCGCATTGTCGCTGGCGCCGAGGGTGCGGAACGCCTTGGCCACGCCGGAGAAGCCGGCATCGCCGAACGCATCGTTCTGTGCGAACACCACGATCTGGCGCGGATTGAGCTTGCGAATTTTCACCAGGTAATGGACCAGCGCGTCCGTCTCCTCGGCGTAGCTCGGCCTGTAGTTGAAGACGTAGCGGTCGGGCGGATCGTGGCGCACCACATTGGCGCCGGTGTAGGGCGCGAAGAACAGCACGCGCCGCTCCAGCGCGAAAGGAATCGCGACGGCGGCAGTGGCGGTGCCGAAATTGCCGATGAAGCCGAACACCTGCTCGCGGTCGTAGAGCTGCCTCATCGCGTCGAGCGTGCGCGACGGATCGTAGCCATCATCCGCGGTCACAAGCTTCAGCATACGGCCGTTGATGCCGCCGGCCTCGTTGACGCGGTTGAACGCCGTCTCGACGCCGAGCTTGAGCTGACGGCCGCTCTCCTTCACCGGGCCGCTGGTGGGGATGACCATGCCGAGCTTGATCTCGCTCTGACTGACGCCGCGCACATTGCCTGCCGGCGGCAGCAGTTGCGCCGGCGTGGTCGCGGCCTGCGCGCTTGCCGGTCCGATCGTCACGACGGGCAGGTTGGATCGCGCCTGCGCTGGCGCCGCAATCGACTGTTCGAGGTCGCCAAGCTGGCGGTCCGCGCCGCGGCAGTCGAGGCGGCCGCTGGTGACCAGGCCGCGGCCTTCGGCGACGTACTGATCGAGCAGGCGCGTCAGCTCGTCGCGATCGGCTTCGCTCGCCGCCGCTTCGCGGATGACAGTCTGGAATTTCTCGATGATCGACTGAATGCGCGGTCGCGCAATGTCGCGGCAGGCGAGCGCCGCGCCGATGACGGGGCCGACGCGGGTGCCGAGCTGGCGGACCAGCGCGACATTGTCGCCGGGCGCGGCAAAGGCGCTGCTCGCCATGAAGGTGGCGAGTGCAGCGACGGCCATGCGGGCATGAGCCAGCAGACGGCGTGCTCCCGCTTTCTGCGGTCGGACGTCGATCATAATCGCCTTGTCAGATATGTTTGAGTTCGGATCAGCTCAGTGAGCGCTGTTAGCGCGACCGCTCCATCTGGCCCGCCTTCTGGTTCCACTGCATGAACTGCTGCAGCATCGGCTTTTCGGGAGTGTCCGCGTCGGCCGTCGGTGCCGGAGCGTCCGCGGCGAGCAGGGACTTGAACTGCGTCAGGGCCGGGGCCTGGGCTTCGGTGCGCTCCGGCAGAGAGCTGGTCTGGTCGGCCTTGGCATCCTGCGCATCGGCGGCGACCGGCGGCAGCGACTTCATCGACTGCACGGCGGCAACGAAGGACGAGCTGGCATCGGATGGCTGGCGCCACACCGGCACGATGTTGACGAAGAACAGCGCGACGACAGCGGCGACACCGGTGGCGGCGGCGAAACGGCCGGCGATCTTGAACACGACCGAGCGGCGGTCGCGTTCACGCTCGATCTCTGGCGGCTCGCGCATCACCTGCGGATTCAGCGACTGGCGGAGGGATTCGAACACGGCAGTCTCCAGGCGAGCATCGAGGGGTCCTTGCTGTCCCGAAGCGGGACGCTCGGCCGCCTCCACTGCCTTGGCGTTGTCGCCGACGAGAGATAGACGCGCAGCTTCCGGGCGTTCACGCAGCCAACGCGGCGCGTAGTGCAGCGGGTCCTGCGGGTTCATCGGATTCTGTTCACTCAACGAACTCATACGCTACTCCTCTGACGCTCGATTCCGGTAAACTGATACGCTTCTGCCACGGTCGTATGAGAGCGAGTTCAAACGAAGAGCGGGAGCGTCCAGGCCACTTCAGTCCACAAGGAATCCCTGTTCAGAATCAGACGCTTCGCGTCGATCATCGATCGCACGCATGGTGTCCTTTCCTGCAAGGCGCCCTGGCACGTTGATCGTGCCTTCAGCACCTCTATCGATCCCATGCCCCGCCCCCTGACGAGTGTCAATTGATCGGACCCGCCTGCAGCCGCAGGATCGGAATTATATGTACGTTAAAGTTATCATCATGATGTGATTAAATTGAGGCATGATTAGTCTTGACGCAACCGCTCCATGATTCACGCCCTATTCGCGCCCAGATTGCGCCTTGATTCGATCATCATCGAACTATGTCAGGCAGCGCGCCGTCGATTTTTGAGCAGCTTAGCGTCGATTTAACCATCCGTTAACCATCTGGCGCCGACAGTTAACCAATCACTAAGAAGGGTTGGGTCGGATGGTCATGAGTGCCAGCGCTGAAACGGTACGTCCTTTAATTCGTCTGCGCGGGCGCTCCTATGTCGCCTTCGTGTTCTCGCCGGTGGTCCCGATCGCCGACTGGCTCGCTGAACTCGACGCGACGCTTGCGGGGTCGCCGGGCTTCTTCATCGGCAAGCCGATTGTGCTCGATCTCTCCGCCGTGGATCTGAGCCCGCTCGCCATCACGCATCTCATCAAGAGCATCGAATCGCGCAACATCCGTGTGCTCGGCCTCGAAGGCGTCGAGCAGGGCCGGCTCTCGCTCGGCATGCCGCCGCTGCTGTCGGGCGGCCGTCACTGCGCGGTGCAGGAAATCGAGCCGGAGAAGCCGTCGCTGCAGCAGCCGACCTCGCTGTTGCTCGATCAACCCGTGCGCTCCGGCCAGTCGATCGTGTTTCCCGACGGCGACGTCACCGTGCTCGGCGCGGTGTCGTCCGGCGCCGAGATCGTCGCCGGCGGCTCCATCCACGTCTACGGCGCGCTGCGCGGCCGCGCGATGGCCGGCATCAACGGCAATGCCGCCGCGCGCATCTACTGCCAGAAGATCGAGGCCGAGCTGGTCGCGATCGATGGCTACTACCAGACCGCAGAGCAGATCGATGCCGCATTGCGCGGCCGCGCCGCGCAGGCGCGGCTCGAAGGTCATTCCATGAAGATCGTAGCTTTGAACTGAGTAACGGGAGGTTTGAGAGATGGCGAAAGTACTTGTTGTGACGTCCGGCAAGGGTGGCGTCGGCAAGACCACCACGACGGCAGCCATGGGCGCGGCGCTGGCGCAGGCCGGCGAGAAGGTGGTCGTGGTCGATTTCGACGTCGGCCTGCGCAATCTCGATCTCGTCATGGGCGCGGAGCGGCGCGTCGTGTTCGATCTCATCAACGTCGTGCACGGCGTCGCCAAGCTGCCGCAGGCCCTGATCCGCGACAAGCGGCTGGAAAATCTCTGGCTGCTGCCGGCCTCGCAGACCAAGGACAAGGATGCGCTGACCGAGGAGGGCGTCGGTCGCGTGATCGCCGAATTGCGCAAGAGCTTCGACTGGGTGATCTGCGACAGCCCCGCCGGCATCGAGCGTGGCGCCATGCTGGCGATGCGCTATGCCGACGAGGCGATCATCGTCACCAATCCCGAAGTTTCATCGGTGCGCGATTCCGACCGCATCATCGGCATGCTGGATTCCAAGACGGTGCGCGCCGAAACCGGCGAGCGCGTCGAGAAGCACATCCTGATCACGCGCTATGATGCGGGACGCGCCGCGCGTGGCGAGATGCTGTCGATCGATGACGTGCTGGAGATCCTGGCGACGCCGTTGCTCGGCATCGTGCCGGAGAGCCAGGACGTGCTGCGCGCCTCCAATGTCGGCTGCCCGGTCACGCTCAACAGCCCGGCCAGCGCGCCGGCGCGCGCCTATCACGACGCGATGCGCCGCCTGCTCGGCGAGGCCGTCGAGATGCAGATCCCGAGCGAGCGCAAGGGCCTGATGAATCTGCTGCTGGGACGGAGGGCTGCATGAGCGTGCTGCGGCTCTTTACGGGGCGTGCAGCCTCTGCGCCTGTCGCGCGCGAGCGGCTGCAGATCCTGCTCGCGCATGAGCGCAGCCTGCGTGGCCAGCCCGATCTGCTGATGCAGCTGCGCGAGGAAATCCTCGCGGTGGTTTCGCGCCATGTGCTACTCGATCCGGACAAGGTCATCGTCCGCATGGACCGGGGGAAGCATGTCTCGACGCTCGAGGTCGACATCGAACTGCCCAATGGCGCCGATCGCGCCTTTGCCAGCGCTGGCTGACGCATGGGACAGCGCGTGCTGATGCGGCCGATCTTCCGCATCGCGGACAATCGCGTGACGGTCAGTCCCGATGCCGCGGGTCCCTGGGATCCGACCATGCAGCACGGGTCGGCGCCGTCGGCGCTGGCGGTGTGGGCGGCGGAACGCATCCCGACGAAGTCGCCGATGCGCATCGCCCGCGTCACCATCGACCTGATGCGGCCGGTGCCGCTCGCCGAGCTCACGGTCGAGACCGAGGTGCTGCGCGAGGGCCGCAAGATCCAGCTCTGCGCCGTCCGCCTGCGCGCCGGCGACACGGTCGTGGTCACGGCGACCGTGCTGAAGATCAGGCAGGACGCGGTGCCGCTGCCGGATGACGTCCGCGAGCTGCCGGTTGATCTGCCCGGTCCTGACGCAGCCACGCCGGAGCCCGCCGATTTCTCCACCAGCCCGTTCGTGCGCGGCATGACGCTCCGGGCCGCGCGTGGCCGTTTCGGCGTCAAGGGGCCGGGCGCGATCTGGTATCGCGTCGACTGGCCGCTGGTCGAAGGTCACGCCGTCTCGCAGGCGATGCGCGCCGTGGTCGCCAGCGACTTCTGCAACGGCACGTCAGCCGCGCTCGACTTCCACAGCTACACGTTCCTCAATGCCGACCTGACCGTCAACATGGCCCGCGAGCCGGTCGGCGAGTGGATCCTGCTCGATGCCGAAAGCTGGATCGGCCCGGACGGCGCCGGGCTGGCGATGGCGCGGCTGGGCGACGCCAGGGGCTATTTCGGGCGCGTGGTGCAGAGCCTGGTGATCGAGAAGCGGTGAGGACGTCGTCGCCATGGCCGGGCTTGTCCCGGCCATCCACGTCGTTCGGCACCCTCGGAAAGACGTGAATGCCCGGGACAAGCCCGGGCATGAAGAGTAACTCCTTGGCAGGCGTTCGTGTCGCGACTGTCCCATTTCGTCAAATGCGATCACCTTGCCGCAAGCGGGGAGAGGCGAAGGACGCCGCCTACGCCGCCCGCACCGTGTTCAAGAATCGTCCCACTTCCAGCTTCAGCCGGTTGCTGTCCTGCGACAGCGACTGCGCGGCCGACAGCACCTGCGAGGAGGCCGAGCCGGTCTCGCTGGCGCCGCGCTGCACGTCGGTGATGTTGGACGACACCTCATGCGTGCCCTGCGCGGCCTGCTGGATGTTGCGCGAGATTTCCTGCGTCGCGGCACCCTGTTCTTCGACCGCCGCAGCGATGGTGGACGAGATCTCGGACAGCCGCTCGATCGTGCCGCTGATCTCCTTGATCGCGCCGACGGACTCCTGCGTCGCACTCTGGATGCCCGCGATCTGCTGGCCGATCTCGCCAGTTGCCCGCGCGGTCTGCTCCGCCAGGGCCTTGACCTCGGAGGCGACCACCGCGAAGCCGCGCCCGGCCTCGCCGGCCCGCGCAGCCTCGATGGTGGCGTTCAGCGCCAGCAGATTGGTCTGACCGGCGATGGTGTTGATCAGTTCGACGACGTCGCCGATGCGCGCGGCCGCCTTCGACAGCTCGCTGACCCGATCATTGGTCTTGCGGGCCTGATCGACGGCCTCGTTGGCCATGCGTGCGGACTCCTGCACCTGCCGGCTGATCTCGGTCACCGACGAGCTCAGCTCCTCCGTCGCCGATGCCACCGACTGCACGTTGGCGGTCGCCTGCTCCGAGGCCGCGGCCACAGTCGTGGTGCGCTGCTGCGTGCGCTCGGCGGTCGATGTCAGCGTCGAGGCCGACGCTTCCAGTTCGGTCGAGGCAGAGGAGACGGTCTCGATGATCTGTCCGATCGCGCCTTCGAAGCTGTTGGCGAGATCGTGCATGTCGCGCTTGCGCCGCTCGGCCGCCAGCCTCTCGGCCTCGGCCTGCTCGGCGCGCAGCCGCTCGGTCTCGACGGCGTTGTCCTTGAAGACGAGCACGGTGCTCGCCATCTTACCGATCTCGTCCTTGCGCTCGACGCCGGGAATGGGAGCCGACATGTCGCCGCCAGCAAGCTTGCGCATCGCCTCCGTCATCGCCGTGATCGGGCGCGCCACGCCGGACACGATCATGGTGCCCATGGCGATGCAGAGCATGGCGGCCAGCGCGATCGTCGCCAGGATCCATATGCGCGAGGAGACGTAAACGGCCGCGCCCCGGTCCGCTTCAGCCTTGCCCTGGGCGACGTTCCACGCCAGGTCCTTTTCGAGGGCGCTGCGCAGGTGGGTGAAGTCGTCTCGCAGCTTGCCCATATAGAGCGTCGTTGCGGCCTCGGTCTGGTTCTTGCGCGCCATGTCGACCAATTGCCTGCTGCTCTCGAGATAGGAGTTCCACGGTCCCTTGAACCCCGCCACGAGGGCCTTCTCTTCTGCGCTCGTCACCGTCGGCTCATACAGGCGCCAGGTCTGCTCGAACAACTGCAGGCTTTCATTGAGCAACCGCTCCTGCCGATCCTTGACCGCCGGCGATGCAAGCAGCAGCGCGCCCTCGCGCGCGCGATATTGCTCCACCGCCTTGGAGATCGTTCCGAGCCAGCCGGTCGCCGGCAGCCAATTGTCGCGGACCTCGGCGGCCGAACCGTTGACGGTCGACAGACGATCGATCGAGAAGCCGCCGAGGCCCATGGCCGTGAGCAGCACAATGCCGAACGCCAACAGGACCTTGTTGCGAATGGAGAGGTTGGAAAAGGACGGCATCTGCGACTCCAGCTTGATAGTCCGGGAGGATTCGTTCGGGGAGGGCCCGGGGGACGGCACGCGCGGCTGGCGTGAGGGATGCTCGTCGTTGAGGCATCATGTGGGGCTTGCTGTGATTAGTGGTCGAAGAGTTAAACTTTGCCCTAAAGTTAGGCAGGCAATCGCGACCGTAGAACTACGGCGTGGAACCGAAGCTGCTACAAGGTGGAGGCGACCGAAGATGAGATCGAAGGGATCATCGAAGGCCGAACCAGGCAACGCATCTGCCGCCGAATTGATCGACGCGCGCATCGCCGAGCTCGCGGACTGGCGCGGCGCAACGCTGGCGCGGGTGCGCAAGCTGATCAAGCAGGCCGTCCCGGAGATCATCGAGGAGTGGAAGTGGCGCGGCGTTCCCGTGTGGTCGCACGCCGGCATCATCTGCACCGGCGAGAGCTATAAGACTTATATCAAGCTGACCTTCGCCAAGGGCGCGTCGCTGCCCGACCCCGCGGGATTGTTCAACGCCAGCCTCGAGGGCAACACCCGGCGTGCGATCGACATCCACGAGACCGATGAGCTCGACGCCGCCGCGTTCAAGTCGCTGATCCGCGCCGCGGTGGCGCTGAACATGGCGAAGCGGAAGAGGTAGGCGCGTCGACCTGATCGATGCAGTCATGGTGGGCCATCAGCAACCCCGTCATTGCGAGCGCAGCGCGCTGCGCTCGCAATGACGTGCGTGCACCCTCGCATCCCGCCAACGTGGCGCAACCGACACGATTTGGAGCTCCTTCCATGGCGAAGCGTTACGGCGGCTCTGAGACGACAGTGTGAGTTGCAAGCCACCGCCTTCTCCGCGTCTTTGCGAGCGCAGCGAAGTAATCCGGGGCCAAGCCCGACGTCTTTCCGGAGAGCCTTGGATCGCGTCGTCGCTTTGCTCCTCGCGATGACGGCAGAGTAAAGCTGACGGCGAGCCTTTCAAACGGTCGATTGCGCACCGACGCCACGGGTTGGCTCCTCGTAGTTGATTTGTGCAGGAAAACAAGGTACAGAGCGCTACCCCAATCTCAACGCAGGAGGCGACGATGTCCAGACTCTCTCGCTTCCCGGGCTCGCCGCGCGATCATTGACGCAGGCACCGGGATGATTGTCCCGGTTACGATTTGACACTTTCGTATCGCATCGAAATGCCCGCGGCCCTCGTGGTCTGCGCTTGAACCGTCGTGTCATGACATCTCATCTGTTGCTGACTCCCCGCCGGGAGCCGGTGCGTTCCGACCTGCGTGAACGCCGGCTGCGGCGCTATTCGTCTCGTTTTCAATTCCGCGTCGTCGCGCTGGCGCAGAGCCATCCGCATCTCGCCGACCTCGCGCTGAGCTTCCCGGCGCTGCTGTTCGCGCTGGCGGTGCCGCGCACGCAGTTCGATCCGAAGCCGGCGATTGCTTGCGTGATCGCGGGACGTCCGCTCGCCGAGGCGGCCGCTGCGGCCGGCCTGCCACTCTGGCTGCGCAAGCTGCCGCCGGAAGCGTTCGTCTGTCCGATCGATCCGCTGCCCGATGGCGAGCTGTTCCGGCGGCAGATCGGCAACCATCTGCCGCGCTCGCCGAAGCTGATGCCGGGATGGTTGCAACTCGTCGCCGGGATGGCGGCGCTGGCGCATGAGCCGGCGGCAGTGTGGATGGCCCGTGAGCATCTTCGTGCGCCGCAGGCCGCGACGCTCGCGCGCATCAATTTGCTCGGCCTCTGGATCTGGTTTTGCAGCCAGCCGACCACGACGGGCCACGGCTTTGTCGAACGGCCATGGTCCCCTGATATGAGACTCGGTGCGGCCGTCGCGGCCGCCCGCGCCTGGCTGGAGTTCGCGGTGCTGCACCTGAATCTCGGTCAGCGGCCGATCCGCGACATGTGGCTCCATCCCGGCCGTGTTGGCGACTATGAGTTTCGGCCGATCAACGGCGTCTCCGATATCAATGAGGAGGGGACCGTCATGCGCAACTGTGTCCGGCTCTATGGCGAGGACATTGCCCTCAACCGGTCGCGGCTGTGGAGCGTCCGGCGCGGCGGCGAACGCGTCGCGACGCTGGAGGTCGCCATCCGTTATGGCGATCCGCTGTTGAACATCGTCCAGCTCGAGGCGCCGGGCAACACGGCCGTCTCGCGCGAGCTGTGGTGGGTGGCGCGGCGTTGGCTGCACCTGCACGATCTGCCGCGAATCGAGACCAGCGAGCTCCGCCGGAAGCAGGCGCCGCTCGACGCCGCCACGTGGCGCGGCTTGTGGCGGCCCTATTGGCTCGCCAAGCGCCGCATTCCCAAATGGCTGCCGCTGGCACCGTCCCGGTTTGCACTGGAGGCGTTGTGAGATGGCGGGGGCCGTGTGACGTCGCGCTTTGCTCTACAGATCGAGTTCATATTGAGGTGTCAGCGATGCCCCAGAACACCTGTCAGTCATGTCCCCGGGCTGAACGCAAGCGAAGCAATCCAGGGCGACATGCTGGGCTCTGGATTGCTTCGGCGCAAGGGCGCCTCGTAATGACGAGGAGGCGAGAGCGTCACCCCACCATCCGCCCGCGTCCTTCCCAATAGCGTGCGCGCAGCACCTTCTTGTCGACCTTGCCGACGCCGGTCACCGGCAGCTCGGCCACGAACTCGATGCGCTTCGGCGCATGGGCCGAGCCCTTGCGCGCCTTCACCAGCTCGATCAGCTCGGTCGCGTTCGGCTGCGTGCCGGCGCGCGGCACCACGATCGCGGTGACGGCCTCGCCCCATTTGTCGTCGGGCACGCCGACCACGGCGCACATCGCGACATCGCTGTGCTGGGTGAGCACATCCTCGATCTCACGCGGAAAGATGTTGAAGCCGCCGGAGACGATCATGTCCTTCTTGCGATCGAGGATGTACATGTAGCCGCGCTCGTCGCGGCGGGCGATGTCGCCGGTGTGCAGCCAGCCGTTTTTCAAGGTCTCGGCGGTGATGTCCGGCCGCTTCCAATATTCCGCCATGACATGCGGCGCGCGCACGCAGATTTCGCCGGCCTCGCCTTGCGCGACCTCCTGATCATCGTCGTTCAGAATCTTGACATCGCAGGCGGCGATCGGGAAGCCGCAGGACAGGAACAGCTCCGGCTGCTTCGGATCATGATCGGCCTTGCGCAGCACCGAGACCGGATAGCATTCGGTCTGGCCGTAGAGCTGCGAGAACACCGGGCCGATGCGCTCGATGCCCTCGACGAGCCGCGTCGGCGACATCGCCGAGGCGCCGTAGAGCACGAGGTCGAGCGAGGAGAGATCGGTCCGGCTCAGCGCCGGATGGTCGAGCAGCACGTAGATCATGGTCGGCACGAACAAAGTGAAGTTGATGCGCTCGCGTTCGATCGTGGTCAACACCGCCTCCGGGTCGAACCCCTTCAGCATGTGCACGGTGCCGCCGCGCATCAGCGTCGGCAGCACCTTGGTGCCCGCGACATGGCTGATCGGCGCCACCGCCAGATAGCTGGCGCGTTCCGGTATCTCGAAATCGGCCAGGATTGCAGTGGCGAAGCCGCCATATTCGCGGTGATGGCGCAGCGCGCCTTTGGACTTGCCGGTGGTGCCGCCGGTGTAGTTCAGCGTCGCGACATCCGTGGGTGTGGCGAAGTTGCGCGCGCTGGCCTGACCCGCGGCCTCGATCGCCGACAGCAGGTCGGCGCCATAGCCTGCCGGTCCGAGCGTGAAGACGTGGCGGAGGCCGTCGGCGCGCGAGGCGAGCTCGCCGCCGCGGTCGCGGAAGGCGGCGGCGTCGACCACCAGGACCTGCGATTCGGAATCGGCGAGCTGGAACAGCTGATCGTCCAACGACCCCAGCGGGTGCAGCCAGGTGATCGCGAGCCGCGACAGCTGCGCCGCGATGCCGGCGCACCATGTGTCGGCGCGGTTGGCGGTGAGGAACGCGACGCATGTTCCCGGCTGCAGGCCGAGCCGCATGAACACGCTTTGCATGCGCCCGATCAGGTCGATCGCGCCCTGATAGGACAGCGAGCCGCCGGGCCAGCTGAAGGCAATGCGCGACGGATGGCGCGACAATGTGAGCAGCGTCTGCTCGCAAACGACCGGAAACGAATGAAGCTGATGGTGCATGGCCTGTCCTCCCGTGATGCCGCGATCCTTGTTGCGTCGCATGGCTTGTTGCTGACGCTAGCAGAAAGGCGCGCGTTCTCAAGCTGCGCCTGGTTCTGCTCGGAACATCGCCGCGCGCGCCGCGTTGCCCGGCCGAACAACAGGGAGCCAAGGCCATGCGCACCTCGACAGCTTTTTTCGCAGGGGCCGGAACGGTCGCCATCGCCGTCGCAGCGGGCCTCGGGGCAGGGCTCGTGATCGCCGAGGGAATGAATCCGAAGGCGCCGGCGCTGGAATCGACCAGGCTCGAACGCGCCGCGCCCGCGGCGCCATCGCCAAGCCCGACCGCGACCTCCTATCTCGCTGCGACGCAAGCGGCGGCGACGGCGCCGATCAAGGTGACGCCTGCGCAGGCGGAGCCCGTGCCGGAGCCGTCCGCAGCGCCGGCGTCCGCGCCTGCTGTCGCCGCCCAGAACGCCGCGACCGAGAATGCACCGGCCCAGGCGCAGGAGAAGACGGCTGAGAAGGCGCCGGACCCGGATCTCAAGGCGCGCGAGGCTGAGCGCAAGCGCGCTGCGGAGCAGCGCCGCGCCGAGCGGCACCGCCAGGTCGCGGAGCGCCGTCGCCAGCGCCGCGAGCAGGATCTGCGCGCCGTCGAACAGGCGGTGCGCGAGGATTCGATGCCGCGCGCTTATGCTGCGCAACCCGTCGACATGGACGCCCCGCGCTTCCGCCTGTTCGGCGACGATTGATCCTGCACGCCGGCGTCGCTATGCCCTGAGCCAAGCAAAGACGACCAGGGAGACACGCCGTGCAACAGAGTCCCATCGCCGAGCTGCGCGCGCGGCTGCGCCTGCCGCTGATTGCCGCACCGATGTTCCTCGTGTCCGGCGTGGCGCTGGTGAGTGCGGCTTGCGTCCATGGCGTGATCGGCGCGTTCCCGACCGTGAACTGCCGCACGCCTGAGGAGCTCGACGGCTGGCTGCGCGAGATCGAGAGCCGGACCTCACGCAGCTCAGATGCCAGTGGCGTCGCGGCGGCGCCGGTCTGCCCGAACCTGATCGTGCATCGGTCCAACATGCGGCTGCAGGACGATCTGGCGGTGCTGCTGCGGCACCGTCCGGAGCTCGTGATCACCTCGGTCGGCTCGCCGGCGCCGGTGATCGCGCCGTTGCACGATGCCGGCGCGCTGGTGTTGGCCGATGTCGCCTCGCTCCGGCACGCGGAACGCGCCGTCGAAGCGGGCGCCGATGGTCTCGTGCTGCTGACGGCCGGCGCCGGTGGCCAGACCGGCTGGCTCAATCCGTTTGCCTTTGTGCGCGCCGTCCGGCGCTTCTTCGCGGGTCCCATCGTGCTCGCCGGCGGCATCAGCGACGGCGTGGCGCTGCGTGCAGCCGAGATGCTCGGCTGCGATCTCGCTTACATGGGCACCAAGTTCATCGCCACGCATGAGAGCATGGCGGACGCGCGCTACAAAGCGATGTTGGTCGAGAGCTCGGCCGATGACGTGCTGCTGACCTCCGCCGTCACCGGCCTGCCGACCAGCATGCTTCGTCCTTCGCTGCTCGCCGCCGGGCTCGACCCGGACAATCTGCCGGCGCGTGGCGCGATCGAGATCGGCAACGACATCGATATCGACGCGCGCGCGGCGCGGCCAAAGCGCTGGCGCGACGTCTGGAGCGCGGGCCATTCGACCTCGGGTGTCACCGATATTCTGTCAGTTGCGGCGCTGATCGATCGCACGACTGATGAGTATCATGGCGGCAAACAGGTATTTTGATAGGGAAAATGCGCTCTTTGTCTTTAAGCAGGCATTAACCATCCGGTCCGACAATCGCTCAAGGTCGAACGTGGCGAATGTGCGATGGGCATCGAGATGGGGCAGGGCAAAGAGCGTGCGACGCTCGAGGAGATCAGGATCCGCGTCGGACATGCGCTGCAGCGACATCCGCTGTGCCGCAACGTCCAGTTCGACATCATGAGCGTGCCGCGGACGGCGCGCGGCGGGAACTGGACCATCAGTCTGCATTCCGTCGAACCGGCCGCCTTGTGGGAGGCCTCCGACATCATCGCCGACATCCAGGCTGCCTACGATTTGCATGCGCAGGAGCTGTATTCGGCGGCCTGACAAAAATATCCGCCATGTTCACAGGGCTGAGTGGTGGTCGATCTGTTTCTGTGGCATGGTAAAGCCTTAATTAACTCCCAGTTTTCGGCAAAGTGCGGCGTTTCCGCCGGGATACGGAGATTTGCGTGACGAAGTCGATCGCTTTTGTCGCTTTGCTGGGTGTGCTGGTCGCAACTGCGGCCATGGCAAGTATCCTGATGCGCGACAGCGTTCCATCGGCCGGTGCGATGATGCCGGTCGTCATCGCCAAGAGCCCGGTGTCCAACCGCGAAGCCAAGGCGGACCGTCTCGCCGTGGTCAAGCTCACGGTGGCCGAGGAACCGCAGCCGAGTGCGCCGAAGGCGGATGTGCTGCGGCAGGCCTTTGCCTATGCGCCGGCTGAAGCCGAGATGCCGAAGACCTCGGCTGCTGCGGCCGTCGCCGAGCCGGCGGCGCCGAAAGCCAAGATCGTTGCCAAGCCCGCTGAGCCCGCGCCCGCCGCGCTGAAGCCCGAGGTGCAGAAGGCCTATTCGCTGCTATCGGATACCCAGATCGCCGGCATCAAGGAACGGCTGCGGCTGTCGGCGAGCCAGGAATATTACTGGCCGGCGGTGGAGACCGCGCTGCGCGCGGTCGCGCGCAAGATCCACACCGCGCGCCAGGGCGCCGCCAAGCCGGGTGCCGTGGCGATCGATCCTGATTCCGACGAGGTTCAGCAGCTGAAATCGGCGGCGATGCCGCTGCTGTGGCAGCTGCGCGACGACCAGAAGGACGAAGTGCGGCGTCTCGCGCGCACCATCGGCCTCGACAAGGTCGCCGCCGCGATCTGATCGGAGCGCGTTTCGATCATCCTCGGGCCGCGCGTTTGCACGTGACCGGCTCGAATCAGTTCTGAAATGAATGAGGCCGCGCAATGCGCGGCCTTTGTTTTTGGAACTGGCGTTGTTCTTTGGGAACTGGCGTTCTCGATCAGCGCGCCGGCGGATTGGCCTCGGGATGGCCGCCGCTTTCGGGGCCGGCGCCGGTCGGCGACGAAGCGGGCGACGTCCGCAGATCGGGACCCGGCCGGGCCGGCTGGGTCATCGTCGGCGCCTGCGGCGGGGTGATCGCGGCGCCGGCGCCCACCGTGGTGCCGCGGTCGGTGTTGGTCGGGGCGGTCGGCACCGGCGTCGGCTTGTCGCCACCGGCAAAGCGCGTGGCGCCGCCGCTCTGGTAGCCTGCCACCAGCAGGCCAGCCACGACGACAGCGAGCACGAACAGGCCGCCGAGCTCCGGCAACGCGCCGGAGGGCGCGATGCCGCGGCCGCGGCCGTCGCCCTCGAGCGCGACCGCCGCAATCTCGCGGTTGTGACGTGAGCGCAAAAACGCCAGGAATGCGCCGGCCGCGACAACGATCGCGGCGGCCAGGGTGAAGAAGGTCAACCAAGTAATGGGCTGATCGGACGGCATGTCGAACATCCTTTGCGTGAGGGCCGCGCGACGTGCAGTCGCGTCAGGCCTGCATGACAATCTCTGTTCGAAGCAATCGCCAGCGCAGCCGAAGGTTTCCCGGCGCCGCCAAAATTCGTCGTCAGCGTCCTTCGCCGGCGGCCCATAGTGCGTCCAGCCCGGCCCGATAGGTCGGGTAGGTGAACACCAGGCCGAGCTCCTGCTTGGCGCGGATGTTCCGGATGCGCCGATTGCTGGCGTAGAAGCTCCGCGCCATCGGCGACAATTCGGCGCTGTCGAACGCGAGCTCCGGCGGCGGCGCGACACCCATCAGTTTTGCGGCGTAGGCGATGACGTCCTGCGGCGGCGCCGGCTCGTCGTCGACGATGTTCCAGGCACCGCCTTTCCCGCACCGGACCGCTGCCATGACCGCGGCCGCCGCGTCATCGACATGGATGCGGTTGAACACCTGGCCCGGCTTGACGATGCGGCGGGCGCGGCCGGCGCGCAGCTCGACCAGCGCGTTGCGGCCAGGGCCGTAGATGCCGCCGAGCCGGAGCACCGTGAGCCGGTCACCGATCCGCGCCTGCCACTCCTGCTCCACGCGCACCCGCGCCTGCACCCGGTCATGCTCGGGCGCCAGCGGCGTCGCCTCGTCGATCCAGGCGCCCTGATGGTCGCCATAGACGCCGACGGTGGAGAGATAGATCACCCGGCGCGCGCGGCCCGTGGTGATCGCGTCACCAAAGGCCGTGAGCGCCGGATCGTCGCCGGAGCCCGGCGGCACCGAGATCAGCACGATGTCGGCCTGCGCCGCCTTGGCCAGGGTCGCATCCGCCGGCCGCGTGCCGTCGAACAGGTAAATGTCGTCAGCCGCGAGCAGCGCGCGCTTCTCCGCGCTGCGTACGGTGCCGGTGATGCGCGAGAAGCCGCTGCCGTGCAGATCGACGACGCGTTGGGCGGTGTAGCCGAAGCCGATGACGAACAGGTTCATGCGTCTTGATCGCGTGGTGGAAGCGCCCGGATTGGCGAGCTCCGAATTACCCGGCCAGGGTCGGTCGGCGCAAATCAAATGACGCGGGCCCGCCAGGCCGCGCCTTCTGCAGGCGTGGCGGTGCTGACCTGCCGCCCTTGTTATGGCTCCCGTCATGGTCCATGTCGTATGATCGGGCGACAGGAGATGGACTGCCACGATGAATTTCCATTCGATCTACCGGCATGGCTTCGCCCGCGTCGCCGCTTGCGTCACCGCCAGCAGCGTCGCCAACCCCGCCGCCAATGCCGCCGCGATTCTGGCTGCGGCGCGCGCCTGCCATGACCAGGGCGCCGCGGTCGCGGTCTTCCCCGAGCTCTGCCTGTCCGGCTATGCCATCGACGATCTGGTCAAGCAGGACCCGCTGCTCGATGCCGTCCAGCGCGGCCTGCTCACTCTGGTCGAAGCCTCGCACGATTTGACCCCGGTCTTGATCGTCGGCGCGCCGCTGCGCTTTTCCCATCGCGTCTACAATTGCGCCGTGGTGATTCATCGCGGCGAGGTGCTCGGCGTCGTCCCGAAGATCTATCTGCCGACCTATCGCGAATTCTACGAAGGCCGGCACTTCGCCTCCGGCGCCGGCATCCGCGGCGAGATGATCGAGGTCGCCGAGACCATGGCGCCGTTCGGCACCGACCTGTTGTTCGCCGCTGCCGATGTCGCCGGCCTCGTGATCGGCGTCGAGGTCTGCGAGGACATGTGGATCCCGGTGACGCCGGCCTCCGAGCTCGCGCTCGCCGGTGCCACCGTGCTCGCCAATCTCTCCGGCAGTCCGATCACCGTCGGTCGCGCCGAGTCGCGCTCGCTGTTGTGCCGCTCGACCTCGGCGCGCTGTCTCGCCGCCTACATCTACGCGGCCGCCGGCGTCGGCGAATCCACCACCGATCTCGCCTGGGACGGCCAGACATCCATCTTCGAAAACGGCGTGCTGCTGGCCGAGAGCGAGCGCTTCCGCCAGACCGGCCAGACCATCTTCGCCGATGTCGATCTCGATCTGCTGCGCCAGGAGCGCGCGCTGATGGGCACGTTCGACGACAATGCGCGCGCGCAGACGCGCGGCGAGCATTATCGCCGCATCGGCTTCGAGCTGCAGCCGACAAAGGACGACATCGGCTTCATGCGCAGCATCGAGCGCTTCCCGTTCGTGCCGAGCGATGCCGCGCGTCTCGATCAGGACTGCTACGAGGCCTACAACATCCAGGTCGCCGGCCTGACGCAGCGGCTGCGCGCCACCGGCACCAAGCGCATCGTGATCGGCGTCTCCGGCGGCCTCGATTCGACGCATGCGCTGATCGTTGCCGCCAAGGCGATGGATCTGCTCGGCCTGCCCAGAACCAACATCCTCGCTTATACGATGCCGGGCTTTGCCACCGGCGCTCAGAGCAAGAGCTACGCGCATGCGCTGATGAAGGCGCTTGAGGTCAGCGCCGCCGAACTCGATATCCGCCCCGCCGCGACGCAGATGCTGAAGGACATCGGTCATCCGTTCGGGCGCGGCGAGGCCGTTTACGACGTCACCTTCGAGAACGTGCAGGCGGGCCTGCGCACCGATTATCTGTTCCGGCTCGCCAATGATCGCGGCGGCCTCGTGCTCGGCACCGGCGATCTGTCCGAGCTCGCGCTGGGCTGGTGCACCTATGGCGTCGGCGATCAGATGTCGCACTACAACGTCAATGCCGGGGTGCCGAAGACCCTGATCCAGCATCTGATCCGCTGGGTGATCGCCTCGCATCAGTTCTCGGACGATGTCGACCGCACGCTCGAGGCGGTGCTGGCAGCGGAGATCTCGCCGGAGCTGGTGCCGGTGAAGGAGGGCGAGACGCCGCAGAGCACGCAGGCCGCGATCGGCCCCTATGAGCTGCAGGATTTCAACCTGTTCTACACGCTGCGCTACGGCATGCGGCCGTCGAAGATCGCGTTCATGGCGCATCACGCCTGGAAGGATGTCGGCGACGGCGCCTGGCCGCCCGGCTTTCCGGCCGACAAGCGTCATGCCTACGCGCTCGGCGAGATCCGCAAATGGCTGGAAGTGTTCCTCAAGCGCTTTTTCGCCTTCAGCCAGTTCAAGCGGTCGGCGATGCCGAATGGCCCGAAGGTCGTGGCCGGTGGCTCGCTGTCGCCGCGCGGCGACTGGCGAGCGCCGTCCGACGGCAACGCCACGGCGTGGCTGGAGGATCTGGAGAGCGTGCCGAAGTGATTGGAGTCGCGCGGACGTCGCCCGCGGCTCGCTCGCTCTTCACCTCGCCCTGCCGCGAGCGGGGCGAGGGAGCGTATCGACGTCGTAGCGAGGGCCTGAGGCACATTTGGAGCGTTGGCCCATTGATCCTGAAGCTCTGGAGATAGGCCGAGCATGCTCAGCCAGGCGCCATCTTGCCCTGCTGTGCAGCTTGCCATATCGGGTGAAGACCCCGCGTTCTGCTTTCGCCACCCTTTTCCGAACGGAGCCAACCATGAGTGTCACCGCCGCCGGCATTTCTTCGATGGCGACCAGGCAGATCCTCGCCGAGCTCGCGGCCGCCTATGAGGAGGCGACCGGCGACATGATCACGATCGAATCCGTCGGCGGCGTCGATGCCGCCAAGCGCATTCGCGCCGGCGAGGCGTTCGACTTCGCGGTGCTCGCCTCGGACGCGCTGCAGAAGCTCGAGGCCGACGGCCATCTCGTGCCCGGCAGCATCATCGAGATCGCGGAATCGCCGATGGCGATGGCGGTGCGCGCAGGTCAGCCGAAGCCGGATCCGCTCGACGAAGCCGCGGTGCGCAAGGCCATGGAGAGCGCCAAGGCGATCGGCATCTCCACCGGGCCGAGCGGCACCCATGTGCAGAAGCTCGCCCGCGATTGGGGTCTGGAGAGCGAGGGCGCCTCGCGCCTGGTGCAGGCCAAGCCGGGCATTCCCGTCGCCAAGCTGTTGGCGGATGGCGAGGTCGATGTCGGCTTTCAGCAGCTCAGCGAGATGCTGGGCGCCCCCGGCATCGAGATCGTCGGCCTGCTGCCGGAATCGCTGCAGCCGGGCACAGTGTTTGCCGCGGCGCTCTGCAAGGCGGCGGCGCATCCCGACGCGGCGCGGGCCTTCATCGAATATCTGGTGTCCGAGGAAACGGCCGAGACCAAGCGCCAGCACGGGATGACCCCGGTGTGAGGCGAGCGAAGCCGGCTTGGCACACTGACGAAGCCGATGCGTCGTTGTCAGGCGCGCATCGCCGTCGGCTCCAGGCAATCGAGAGGTAATCGAGCCGCTGGTGATCTCGTTAGGACGAGCGGCGCTGGCCGCCGGTCTCATGCTCGGCGGCGTCGCGGGCCAGCCGCTCGGACCGGAGCCGCTCGCGATTGTCTTGGAAGGCCTTTTGCTGGGCGGCGTATTCCGTGGGTTTCGGTTCGACAGGCTTGAACACCTTGTTGGCTTCGAGCACGGCCTTGGTTGTTGGTTTGCGTTTGAGCATCTGATCGTCCTGTGTGTGGTTTGGATGCGGTAGACCCACCTGATCGTGGGCGGTGATCACCGGAATTGTGTCGCATCGGACGGCATCGCGTGGGCAAGCCAACCCGGCCGTTCGCGCCTGATACCGTCAGGACTCGTACAGTCCGAGCCTCATACAGTCCGAGCCTCACGTGGTACAAAGCCTGTTACAGTCCGACGGGGGCTGATCTGAGGCACCACGCCTCTCAGAGTGATGCGTTCATTGACTGCGGCCTGCTGCCAAACTGCGGCAGCGAAACCGAAGCCGTCGTGAAGCCGGCGTCCACGAAGCCGAGGTCCACGAGACTGCGGTCCGTGAAACCCGCCATGGAACTCCGCATGCCGATTTCGGTCAGAAGCACGTCTGCACATTCGGCAGCACGTCGATCGCCTGATCTGCACCCCGAACCGACCTGACCTCGTGTCCCGCGTCCTGAAGCTGGCGCTCAGTATCCATGAGAATGAGCGGCTCGTCTACTGCTCTCGGTTCGCTGCCGCGCGGTCTCCTGCGCGCCAGGACGGCGTCGGATCTGCTGGGGCCGGATCAAGTGTCTGATTTGCAAGTATCCTAGGCTCCAGACGTTCCCGGTCCGCTCGAATGTTTCCCCGCGCAGTTTCCGACATCATCATTACCGGCCGGGCGGCGGGCGCAACTCGGCGACAGGTGCTGACCACCGTGTTGCGTCCCTATGAAAGTGGGATGCGCGGCCCGGACGTTCATCTCGGGGACCACGCGATCAGCAGCATGGCGCTGATCTTTCATGAGCTGGCCACCAATGCCAGCAAGTACGGCGCGCTGAGCGCCGAGTCGGGACGGGTCGAGCTCAGCTGGTCTCTCGACGGCGAGGACCTGAGCATCACCTGGAACGAGATCGGGGGCCCCGCCGTCTCGGAGCCTGCAAGCGAGGGCTTTGGCAGCTCCCTCGTTCGCTCGACAGTGAGCCGGCACAATGGGCACGTGACTTGGCGGTGGCTGCCGGACGGCATGATCGTTTCGATCGCCGTCGCGGCTGCGACTCTCCTGCAGTGATGCGTCAGACCTGGTGTTCGCCGACGATCCGAGCGGTCGCAGGTCGCGTTTGAACGATCGCCGCCGCAGCGCGTCGGGTCGCCATGCGGGCGAAAAAGTCCGGTCGCGCATGTCGTCCCGCTGCTGTCCTCTGCGTCTTCATTCCATGGAGTGACATGGAGCGACCGATGAGCGCATTGCATGATCGCTGGGTGATCGTGGCGGCTGGAGGCCTTCTGGGCTGTGTTGCAATCGGAGGCATGTTCTCGCTGCCGGTGTTCCTCAAGCCGATTGCCCTGGACACCGGGTGGTCGGTGGCCGGGCTGTCCAGCGCCATGACGATTGGCTTCCTGGCCATGGCGGTCACGAGCATCGGATGGGGAACCCTCTGCGACCGCGTTGGACCGCGTCCGGTGGTGCTGATCGGCTCGATCCTGTTGGCAGCCAGCCTCGCGCTCGCCAGCCTGGCATCGTCGCTGCTGATGTTCCAGCTGCTGTTCGGGCTGCTGGTTGGCGGCGCCACGGCGGCGATCTTCGCGCCTGTGATGGCGACCGTGACCGGCTGGTTCGACACCCATCGCAGCCTCGCCGTCTCGCTGGTCTCGGCCGGCATGGGCGTGGCGCCGATGACCATGTCGCCGCTCGCGGCCTGGCTGGTCTCGCATTGGGATTGGCGCACCTCCATGCAATGCATCGCCGCCGTCGTCGCAGCCATCATGATTCCCGTGTCGCTGCTGGTGCGCCGCCCGCCCGAGGTCGAGCGCGACACAGCCGCGGCGCCGCAGCACGGCCCAGGGCTCCCTGAGATGACGCGGCCCACCGCACTGCGATCGCCGCAATTCACCATCCTGCTCGCCACCAACTTCTTCTGCTGCGCGACGCATTCGGGCCCGATCATTCACACCGTGAGCTACGCGGTGAGCTGCGGAATCCCGCTGATGGCCGCGGTGACGATCTACAGCGTCGAGGGGCTGGCGGGGCTGTTCGGTCGGATCGCTTTCGGCCTGCTCGGCGATCGGTTCGGGGCCAAGCGCATTCTCGTCCTCGGCCTGCTGGCGCAAGCCTTCGGTGCGCTTGCCTACGTCTTTGCGCAGGATCTCGCGGCATTCTATGCGGTCGCGGCCGTATTCGGCTTCATCTATGCCGGCACGATGCCGCTCTATGCCGCGATCGCGCGGGAGAATTTTCCGCAGGCGATGATGGGCACGGTCATGGGCGGGATCGCGATGGCCGGCAGCCTGGGCATGGCGACCGGACCGCTGGCCGGCGGCCTGATCTATGACAGCTTCGCCAGCTACACATGGCTCTATGTCGGCTCCTGGCTGATGGGGCTCGGGGCGGTCCTGATCATGACGATGTTCAAGCCGTTTGCCAGGACGAGGCCGCAGGCGCCTCCGATGCCGGCGCGAGCGTCGGCATGAGACATGCGCAGCGCGTCTCGAACTCACAACAACGCTTGATCCGCCGGCTGGAACGCAAATGTCGCAGGCGGGTTGGGCGTGCGTGGAGTTCACCCCCGATGGAGATCGATCCATGAAGAAGACGCAGCTCGCCATTGCCACCTTCGTTGCGGCCAGCCTCGCCGCCGTGCCGCTTGCGGCGCAAGCGAAACATCACAAGAAGCACAACGCCTCGACCTCAGCGACCTCGTCGCAGACCACCGGCAGCAACATGAAATCCGGCCGCGATTCCACCTCGTCGAGCCAGGGCAATGTCGGCCCGGGGACCAACCAGGCGGGCAGCCTGCCGAAGTAGGACGGCCCGGTCGATCCGCATCAGCGTCGGAGTGCCCGATGCACGGGCTTTCCGACGCGCGAAAGAGCTCCGCGCATCGGCGCGCAGCGATTAAAAACCTTGCTCGCCGTGGCGAGAGGGCGCGAAATAAAGGGAGCGAACAAGTTGTGCGAAGGCTAATCAGCCTCGCCAATCGGACGAGTCGCCTTCAGCAAGTCTCGATCACTTCGAGGCCTCCTTGAGCTTGTGGTCCAGGTGCCCGGTGCCGTGATCACGGCGCAACTGGCTGAGTGAGGTTTCGTTCAGTTGCATCAGCACGTCGCTGAGCTTGGTCGCCTCCGGATAGCCGGCGGCAAACGACTTGCCGTAGATCTTGCGCAAGGTGCCGACCAGCGTATTGCCGTGCTTCCTGCTGATCTCGCCATCCTTGTCCCGGTGGCGGCCATCGAGGCCCGGTTCCTTCATGCGTCTCTCCCTTGATGCGACGTTCGCGCTTGGGAGGAGCCTGCGCTCAATTTGCCTGATTAGCAACGCTGCGACGCGAAAGGACGAACTCAACTCCACGAATGCGGGGCGATGGCATCTGGCGATCCAGCCTTGCGCTGACGTACGGACAGCTGCACGGGCACTGCAGTCCGCATGTGGTGAATTCCGGCTTCGGCGGTCTGCATCGATCCGATGAAATCACCGCTGCAACTCGTCTTCCACGATCGACAACACGAGGCGTTCGGCGCCGGGCGTCTTGACGGCCCAGCCGTGGATCTGGTGGGGCGCCCCGGCAAGGCGTTCGAGCCTGACGCTTCGTGCACGCTTGGCCGCTGCCAGATATCGATCGATGACCTCTCCCGGAATGATCTCGTCTTCCGCTCCGATGATGATGGTGAGGCGGCCCGCATAGTGGCTGATCGCTGAATAAGCGAGCGAGTTGTGATAGGAGCCCGGTCGCCTCAGCGCATCGGTGAAGGCTGGTCCGAAGGTGATCGTCTCGGTGGCTGTGCCATAGGCCGCGGGACAGAACAGAATCAGGTGCGACGGTCCCAGGTCTTCGCTGAGCCTGACGGCCAGATGTCCGCCCATGCTGGTCCCGATCAGGACTGGCGCTGTGGTCCTGTCCAGTTCAGTCGCCACGGCCAGCGCCTCTTGCATGCGCTTGTCGATGCTCGATCCGCTCATCGTACCGGAGCTGTCGCCGTGGCCGGAAAAGTCGAAGCGGACCGTTCCCCAGCCCAGCCTGGCCAGATGCGCGGCGAGATAGTCCATGCGCGCACGATTGGAGGGACCGGCACCGTGCAGCGACAGCACACGCGGCAGCGTGTCTTCTGCCGGAAGATCGACCGTCACGCGCAGGCGCTCGGAAGCCGTGTGCAGATCGAAGTCGCGAGAGAGCAGGGGCATGCCTGGAAGATCCTGATAGCCTGGCGAGAGGCGCTCGGGTGAGTGCGTTCGGTCGCGATGAACGTTCAAGCGAGTCTTGCCCCGCGAAGCGTCATCGGATCACGCTTGCTTGACCCCCGGCAAGGCGGCGTGATGATCCTCGATATCGGTCCTTCGACCTCATGAGCCTGCAAGTGTCAGCATGAGGGGGGTCCTTTCGTCCGGGGCGCCGGGCAATCGGCCAATGCTCATTTCGCTTAGTTTGCAGGAAGATGCCCTATTTCAAGCTCCCGCCGCGAAAATATTGATCTTCCATTTTTCCGAATTCTATGCTTCACTCCTCCCATCCCGCCTCATGCAGAGGGCGTACGCGTCGTCACGATACGTGGAGGTGGGCTGCGATGGACGCGGATGCTGCGCCAGACGAGCGCTTGCGTCGCGGACGGCGAAGTCGTGTGGTCCCGGCCTCCCGATGCTGAGGTCAAGCTCGTGCTCGTCTGCTCGAAGCAGCAGCACTGGCGATGGGGGCAACAAAGCCCGGTCCCCAAGGAGAGCACGAAGGACACCGTTAAAACCGATCGCGCAGGGGGGGCCGGATCGTCCGGCTGGACCTGTGGTACCTGCCGCCTGCATTTTTTTTCCGCAGGCGGGCCACGGGCCTCAGTCGAGGTCCGGCTCTCCCTGCGCCTCTCAGATGTCGAGGCGCGCGACGACAGCATGGCTCGGGCAGATCACGCCGCGAGATCACGCCCGCACGGCCTAAGCGATCGCATGGTCTGGTTGAAACTTGACGTCGCGACAGTTGGAGCGAGTTGCGCTGATGATAACGACAGAAGGGCAGATGCGCGGTCGTCTGCGGCAACGCGCGCTGTCTCGTCTGGCTGGAAAGTTGCCTATGTGGATGTCGGCGGCGACGCCGGTGCGAGAGCCGTCGCACCATTCAACGCGATGGTTCGAAAGCGGCGGCGCAGGACTCGCCACAAAAGCCGGGCGCGAACACGCTGCTGCTTTCTCCTTGACCGAGCTCGAAGATGCGGGTTGTGATCTCCGTGCCAAAGCCGAGCAGGGTGAGGAGAGTTCAGGCGTGGGGCGGGGTCGGATCGAGTATCTGGACGGGCTGCGAGGCATCGCGATCATCGCCGTCGTGATGTTTCATGGCTATGTGGCGTTCCCGGACACGTTGCCATTCGGGGATCGTTTCGCAGTCATTCCGCTCCGGTTGGGCTGGCAGGGTGTCCAGCTTTTCTTTCTGATATCCGGCTTCGTCATCCTGATGAGCCTCGAAGCCTGCAATGATGTCGCGTCATTCGTCGCTCGGCGGTGGCTGAGGCTGTTTCCTGCGATGCTGATCTGCTCGTGTTTCATCCTCGGCTTGGAGAATATCATCGGTGCCGGACCGAATAGCCCGAAGACCTGGATCAATCTCATCCCCGGCCTGACCTTCCTCAATCCGGCGCTCATCCACTCGCTGACGGGTCTCAGCATCGCCTCGATGGAAGGATCATTCTGGTCTCTCTATGTCGAGGTCGTGTTCTACATCGTGTTCGGGCTCGCGTATTTCGCTGGCGGCCGTGCGTTCGCCGTCGCCCTCATCTTCGCGATATTCCTCTGCTCGCTGGGTCTGCGGCTGATCTTCGGTCTGGATCTGAGCTCGCTGGGCAGCCGCATCGCGGCCGCCACCGATTGGATCGGCTTCATTCATTTTGGCTGGTTTTCGAGCGGTGCGCTGTTCTATCTCTACTGGTCGCACCGACGGTGGCCGATGCTTGCGCTGGCAATCAGCGCGGGATTGATCTCCGCAGCCACGGCGCGCTTCGCGATTCCCGAACGCATGGGCTTGTGCGTCGTGGTGCTGTTGTTTGCGACGGCGGTCACCATCCCACTGTGGCAGCGAACTCTGTCCTCGCGCGTTCTCCTGTTCTTCGGCTTCATCAGCTACCCATTGTACCTGGTTCACTATCCCATCATCCGGGCACTGCTCCCGGCTATGGCGGTACACGCGCCCGTCCTGCCGTCGCTGCTGTTGCCGGTCGCGCCAATCGCCTGTGCGGTGGTGACTTCCTGGGCGGTCGCCCAATTCGGCGAGCCGTTGGTGAGGCAGGCGATCCGGCGGATCGCCGGACTGCGGCATGTGCAGAAATCGGCAGGCGCCGTGCAGCCCTGATGCCGGCGGCTGCGATCCGATATGCGCCCTGCGACAGACACGAGGACAGCAGAGGCTTGAATCAACTCAAAGGAAACTACATGACTAGGACAAAACTATTGATTGTCGCGCTGGTCGGTTCCGTTCTCCTGGAAAAAGGCATGTCGCGATAGTTTCGCCACAAATCCTCTATTTTCAAAGCGTCACCTGCCGTATCCAATTCCGGCTCAAAGAAGTATCGCGTGGGGCACTGACTTGTCTTTCAACAGGCAGATTTTCGTCGGCGTCGCCTGCCAGCTCCTGCTGATGGCCGGCGCTGCCATGGCGCAGACGACCGGCGCCACCAAACCAGCGCCTGCCGCAGCGGCAACGGAGGCCGGGCCCGACCAGCCGCCGCCGGGCGGTTGCATGCCGATCGGGATCACCGCGGCGGGCGATGTGGTGTTTCCCTTCGCCTGCAAGGATCTGATCGACCTGCATCGCGGGAAGGGCCAGCAGAGCTCCGCCACGCCGGAGGCGGGGCAGGGGGCACCTGCTCATGACGCGGCCACGGCTGCGGCGGGAGACGCCGTTAAAACGACGGGCAGTGTGGCCGTTCAGCCACAGTCGCGGCCCTCGACCGACGGCGACGGAATCAAGGCGGCTGAAGGCACGCCGGCCCCGGCGCAGCCGGCCGTGCGGGAGAAGGATGCCCCCGAGGCGAATCGCGCCGAACCGTCGGGATCGCGTGCCAGCCGGGGCGATCCCGCGGGCTGCACCTCGTTCCGCACCTATGATGCGAAGACCGAGAGCTACCGGGATTTCAGTGGTCGCCGGCGGCCGTGCCGATCATGAGCTGGATCCGACGGCCGAGGCCGTCGGATCGCCTGTAACGATCAATAGCGGACGGAAATGACGGTCTGTCCCGCCGGCACCACCGCGGCCTCCGACCAGACGCAGGTCGGCGTCGGCCCGAACCGGTAATAGTGCTTGTGGAAGAACGGCCGCCAGTCCGGCGCGGGATAGATCAAGGGCAGCGGCTGCGGAATCACGGTGCAGACGCCCGACGCCTCGGCGGCCACGAGCGTGCGCCGGTGCCCCGCTTCCGCCGGACCCGCCGCCAGGCAAACCGCCACGGCTGCGGCTGAAAGCCCCAAGGACATTGTGAAGCGAAACCCCATATGCGTCTCCTGTGCAGTCGTCCTGCCGCAACGGCCGGATGATCCGGCAGCGGTGCCCGAATGTGCAGTGGACGAATATCCTGCGAATCCGCCGCTTCGACAAGGGACCTTACAGCGCGCGGGCTTCGATGCGACCCAGCATGAGGTCGAGGGTCCGCATGATGTCGGAGGGCGCGAACAGATATCCGTCGTCGGCCTGCTTCCCGACGACGAAGCCGAACCAGATGCCCGCGGCTTCGGTCCAGCCGCGGTGAAAGGCCAGGAAACGGTCGGGGGGCTGCAACAGCAGCAGGCCGCTGTCCTCGGGCATCGAGAAGATGCCGTGGCTGACATGGCTGCCCTCGATCGAGACCACGATCTTCGCCCGCGACAGCGCCGCATGGATCTGCGCGAGACTCATCGTCTCCAGGTCGATGGTGATGAAGCCGTTCTGCGCCAGCCGTGCGACAAGCTCGTCCTCGTTCTGAATCACGCGGCGCATCCCGGTCCTGCCGCGCTTGAGGTAGATGAGATGCTCGCGTTTTCCCAGCTGGCCGTTCCGCGCGCGCTGCCTGAGCGCGCGCGTCAGCGAGCGCCGGAGGCTGTTCTGATGAATTCCCCAGTAGAAGTCCTGATAGAGGGTGAGGTCTCTCACCACGGCGCGGCTGGTGGGTGAATAGGTCTGGCGCAGCTGGGCCGCGTAGAAGTCGCGGTGCTCCGAATAGATGGGGAGCGGGAAGCAGAGCGGCTCGCCGCGCTCCTGGGCGAGCTCGTATTGCAGGCTGTCGTCGGCGAGCCAGTGGCCGAAATACCTCCCGGCCAGATGGGACGAAGCGAGGCCGGCTCGGTCCACGTGTCGAACCTCGCGGCTGCGGAAATGCGAGCGTGCGGCGATGAAGGCCTTGAAGCTGCCGCGATAGACCGAGCCGTCGACAAGGATGGCATCGGCGATGCGATAGGCGATGGTGGGGCTCGCTTTCAGGCGCTCGGCAACGGCGGCGTCGAGTTCGAGAGCGACGGTCGTCCCGTCGGCGGTGCCGATGATCGCATCGATCTGTCCAGGAAGGACGATGGCCGGTCGGGCCCGAATCGACTCTTCGGGACACAGAACGTCCTGCCGATCGGCAGCATGTTCCAATCTGACGCCGCCGAAAAGGCGGCGCTGGATATAGTTGACGTAAGGAACAAGACGAATGGGAACGGCCAAATGACACCGCAGTCTGAAAACAGTACGAGCCTCCCTGCTATAGGAAAGCGCGGCGGATCGGAATAGCCGCAACCCTCGCCGAGCGGGAGTTCGCGATCGCGCGGCCCGGCGCCCGTTTGGTCCGAAGCGCAGGGGATGTGGAGCTCTGACGACAACGGGTAGCCAGCGCCGGCCAAGATGCGGTATTGAGGGGCCTGGTTCGGTCGGAGGATGACATGAGGTTGAGAGCAATCGGTCTCGTTGTGGCGATGGCCGCAGCCATGGTGACGACCGCAGCCGACGCGGCCATGAAGAGTCCCTGGCGCGTGGCCGAGAGCGCGAATGCCTGTCTCGTCAATTGCGCCAGCCAGGCCGAGGCTTGCAAGCGGGTCTGCCCGAGCTCCTATAGTGGGCCATGCCTCAGCTCCTGCGACAACCAGGCTCAGTTCTGTCAGCAGTCCTGCCAGCGCAAATAGATCCGAACCTGCCGGTCTGAGCTGACGTCATAGATACCGCCGGATCATCATCCTTCCCGAGGCCAGGCGAACGTCGCAATGCCGAATTCATTCGCCTATGTCGCGCTGTTGGCCTGGCCGGTCGTTGCGATCGTGCTCTATGCCACGCGGCCGCTGGTCCAGGCGACGTTGTGGACGATGCTGGGAGCGCAGCTGCTGCTCCCGGTCGGGACGTTCTTCAAGATCCCGATGATTCCGCAATTCGACAAGTTCTCGATTCCGAGCCTGTGCGCGCTCGCCGGCTGCATGCTGGCAACGAACCGTGCCGTCAGGCTGTGGCGCAGCTTCGGCCTGGTCGAGGGCTTGATGCTCGTCTTCCTGTTCAGCCCGGTGGTGACCTCGCTCTTGAACAGCGATCCGATTTATGTCGGCCGCTCGGTCATTCCCGGCGTCGGCCTGTATGACGGCCTGTCCGCCGCCTTGGCCCAGTTCATCGCGCTGATCCCGTTCCTGATCGGCCGCGAGTTCCTGCGGCGAATGGAGGATGTGCAGGCGGTGTTCGTGGCGCTGGTCGTTGCGGGGCTCGGCTATTCGCTGCTGCTGCTGTTTGAGATCCGCATGAGCCCGCAGCTGCATTTCTGGTTCTACGGCTACTATCCGAGCGACTTCATCCAGCAGATCCGCGAAGGCGGCAGCTTCCGGCCGATGGTGTTCATGGGGCACGGCCTGATCGCTGGCTTCTTCGCGATGAGCGTGACGGTCGCGGCGGCCGTGCTGTGGCGGGCCAAGGTGGTGGTGGTGCGCTCCGCGCCGGCAGGCGCCGTCACCTTCTATCTCGGCGTCGTCCTGGTGCTGTGCAAATCCGGCGCCGCCCTCGTCTACGGGGCCGTGCTGGTGCCCCTGGTGCGATGGACGCAACCGCGCCTGCAGGCCAAGCTGGCCGTGATCCTGGTCGCGCTGGCCCTGACCTATCCGGCCATGCGGATTGCGGGCGTGTTCCCGACCAACATGCTGTTCGATGTCGCGTCGAGCATCAATCAGGATCGTGCCTATTCGCTGAAGTTCCGCTTCGACCAGGAAGAGCAACTGCTTCAGCACGCCGGTGAGCGACTTGTGTTCGGGTGGGGCCGGTTCGGGCGAAACCGCATCCACTTGGAGACGTGGGAAGGACTCGCGGGCGATGCCAGTGTCACAGATGGTCGCTGGATCATCACGCTGGGGCAGTTCGGGCTGATCGGCTTCATCGCCGAATTCGGGCTGTTCAGCGCGCCGGTGTTCTTCGCTCTCCGCGCACTGCGCAAGGCCGCCTCATTTCGAGATGCCGTGCTGTTGGCGGGTCTGTCGCTGCTGACCGCCGTGAACGTCGTCGAACTGCTGCCGAACTCGACGCTCAGTCCGTGGTCGTGGCTGCTGGTCGGAACGCTGCTCGGAGCGTCCGAGGCCTATGCGGCCAAGGTACGACAGCGCCAGCCGCAAGCGGCGCCGGCTGCTGAATTGCCTGCGATGGCAGAGCTGACCGGGCCGGTCGCCTTTCCTGACATGCCGGATCGGAGCCGTGATCGGGGCACTCATATTCCTGTACGTCCTCGCAATCGTCCGGTCGGTTGATCCGGGCGGCAGATCAGATTTGAATGTAATCGATTTCGATAGGGATTAGTTACGCCATGCTGGATCGCCGTCAGTTGTTGTCCGGGGCGGGTGCCCTCGCGTTCGCCGAGTTGGTCCCGTCCGTTGTCTCAGCCGCAGATCCTGAGGCTGGACGTCGCATCGTAATCAACGCGATCGCAGGTTATGCCAATTTGGCAAAACATTTCGTCTTTAACAGCGATCCTGGCAATCAAGACGCCAACGGCTATCCTATCAAGACGCCCGCGACAAACATGGGTGCCAACCCGTCGATGCCGGAGGGGTACTTCGGCGATTTCGTCTGGAAGTTTCGTGGGCGCGGTTCGATGCAGTTCTCGCCTGGCGCGCTGATCCGCAGCGGTGGCCAGAACATCGTCGGCGTCAGCGGCAATACCGGGGAGACGAACTACAACACCACGATCCTCGACAAGACCAATCCGCGGGTCGTACTGACCTTCGGCGCCAACATTCTCAACATGTCGCCATCGCCCGTCGACAACGGCGCCGGCGGCCGGCGCGTGCGCCTGACTTTCAAGCCGGGCTTCGCCAATTCCGCAAGTCCGGTGATCAAGGTGCAGGCGCTGGCCGGTCGTGGCCAAGCCAGTGCGGCCGGCATCTGGAAAAGCGTGCGGGTCGATCCGAATACGGTGGATCTGGTCGCCAATGCGCTCACGGGAGAGCCGGCGGCCTGGAATCCGAACGATCCCTATCGCGGGCCGGGCGGTGAAGCGATCTGGCAGGCGACGAACATCGCCGTCTACATCCTGGCCCAGGGCACGTTTTCGGGATTCAGCAATCTCGTATTCTGCAAGGCCGAGAACGAGACGCTGGTCGATTCCGGGGCGCTCGTCGATCCGCTTCTGATCGAGCAGATGCGACATTTGCGGCCATCCTGGCTGCGATTCATGGATCTCACCGGGGTACAGGCCAGCTATGAGAGCGAGTTCGCGCGGCGCGTCCCGGCGGCGAGCTTGTTCTATCCTGGGCCCGGAGGAAGGTTCGTGCCGGATTATTGGGTCGGTAGCATCAAGCGGGGCCCCGAAGATGCCTACACGTGTGTCAGCCGGTCGGGGCCGAGTGCGGGACTGTACCGGGACAACGAGGTCGTTCAGGGAGTTCTCGATCTCCCCAATAAAGGTATCAATCCGACGTTGAATGTCGATGGCCGCGGGGCGAAGTACATTTACGGATTCGGTGCGCAGTGTCGAATACTGAGATTGTCGGGCACTATTCCTGCGCCGGGCAGCAAGCTCGAGTTCAGGTTTTCGGCGCCATGGCTCAATGGCGGTAAGCCGTATGATGCATCCTATGTTGTCGGATCCCGCAGGCGCTACCAGGATTCGAGTTTCGCCGGCATCAAAGCAAATCTCATGGACCTTTTCGCTGCCGATCCGATACTCACCGGCAAGGTCGCGGTCTGGAATTCCGGAGACTTGAGCTTCTTTCCGATTACCCCTCACATGGGCGCACTGTCTATCGACTACCTGTCAGGGCCTGCGGGCACGTTTTGCCGCATCGGTCGACTCGATCCCTACGCCTTCGCGGCTGGTCAGAATCGAATTCGCATGCGCTTCGCCGGAAATGTCTCGAATGCGGAGATATTGTCGCTGACCTTCAATCGCGCCGATCTTCCGGGCGGCTCATATACATTGTCTTACGAGACCCGGATCGGGACCGACAAGTCGCTGCAGGTGCTATGCGCGAGTCTCAATCAGGCCATCAACAACGATACGGTATTGAAGCAGGCCGGCATCTCTGCGTTCCCCTTCGGACTGCCGCCCAACACCTTGGACATTCAGCAGGCCGACACCTGGGCCGGCGAGGGCCTGTCGCTGTCGCTGCGCAGCACCGGCGCCGTGTCGGCGACCTTCGGCGAAGGCGGTGCCACCGGGACCTTCATCTACAGCTATCTGCTCGACGGCTGGATCTGGCGTCCTGGCGGCATGCTGCAATCCATTCCATTCGAATACATGGTGGAGTTGTGCAACGCCACCGGTGCGGGCTGTTGGATCAACTGGCCGATCAACACCAACGCGCAGTTCATCACCGACGTCACCAACTACTTCCGGGACAATCTCAAGCCGGACGTGAAGTTCGGCACGGAAGTTGGCAACGAGATGTGGAACTTCGGCCAATCACCCTGGGGAAGGGCGATGGCGAAGGGCTTCTGCCTGGGGTTCGCATCCGGGAGTAACAATCCGAACTACAGCATCACCGCACTGCGAACGAAGCAGTATGGTGATCTCACTATCGCCGCGTGGACGGCAAAACGACCGCGAGCTCAGCTTTATCTTTTCAATCAGTCGGCGACCTGGGATCTTGGCAATACCAACATGTTCCAGTTCAAGGGCGGTAGTCTGGACGCCGCCGCGAACCGCATTTATGCCGCGCATGGCGGACTTGGTGGCGGACCCGCCCCGTCCTACAACGCAGCGCCAAATCGGCCGATCGATATTTGTGATGCCATCGGCGTTGCGCCATATTGGGGATCGCCCTGGATTGCGGGCGACGTGAACTACATCAAGGGAGCAGCGTTTGAAAATGCGCCGCTGCTGCAGGCGGCGAAAGATCATGCCGCCGGCAATGTCGACGCGGCCTATACCGCCCTGTCGGCTCAGATCTATGGGGCCGTGAAACGAAGCTCGCCAGGCGCGGGCGGCATTACCTTTGAGCATTACAAGACGAAGGTCTATCCTCAGCTTGAGCAGATCGCCGCATCATTCGATGCCGGCCGGTCGCGCAAGATGGCTGTGATCCACTATGAAGGCGGGCCACAATTCGGGGTCGGCAACATCAACAATGGCACCAATGATCCTGTCACCGATGTTCCGGGGCTCACCGCGAGGATCAAGTCGCTGGGGTGGAACGTCTCGGCCTACACGGTGAGTGGTCGGGACGACGCCACTGAAATGGCGTCGCAGATCGTCGATATGATCTATCGATACAAATTCAGTCCGCAATATAAGGCGCTTTACAAGCAGGGATTTGCCGACGTGGTTGCTGCCCATCCAGGCCGCGAGGCGGCAGGTGCGCAATACGGCTATGAGCGATCGCAATGGGGTCTGTTCCCGCGCGGCTACGGCGCCGAGCATTATTCGAGCTACGACGCCATCCACGAGTTCAACAGGGGAGGTTGAGGCGGTGCCGTTCCCCGGTTGCGCGAACCGCAGAAGACGGATCACAGTGTCGGGCGCTCGTAAAGCGTCGTCTGGATGATGCCGCCAAACTCAGTCACCTCGCAGAGAACGCGGATGTTGTCGGCCCTGAGATTAAAGGGAGGCTCCGTCAAGACCAGGCCAGATCCGAAATTGACGCGGTGATCCGGTCCGGCGGCCTTGTCCAGATTCGGGATGAAATCGGCAAATCCAGGAATATGCTCGGTGATGATCGCGTAGCGATAGTTGCAGAGCTTCGGCAGTATCTGTGCCACCTGCCGGTTGTCGAGATGCTGGAGCACCTGTCTCACCAGCACGACGTCGCCCCGCGGCAAGTCGTCGGTGACCGCATCGCATACGACGAATTCGACGCCGGGATGCCTGCGCTGGTTCTCGGCGATGACGAAGTCGACGACGTCGCAGCCGATATAGCGTCCGGCGCACGTCACAAGCCGGCTGCCGACGTGAAAATCACCGCAGCCGACGTCGACGACGGAAGGTCCGCCGAGCTTGCTGAGGAAACAGCGCACAGCTTCGACATATGGCGCGACCACGGTTGGATCGCGGCTGCCGCTCCCAGAGCAAGGTCCCATGGAAAATCGCCCGCCCCACAGCTTCTTGCGATAGATCTCGGAAAAGATCTGACGCGGCTCCTGGCCGAGGAATTCTCGTGCGTAACGTTCGGGATTCGTGCTTGGAAACAGGGTGAGCATCAATCTGCGCGCGACAGTCCTGATGGCTATAACGGCTTTTCTGTCGTTCATACAAAATGCTCGGGAACAGGCAGCTCTACAACGGCCATGACTGCGAGATCTCTTGCCCTCGACCGAGAGCGCTTGTACTGTTCTACTTTCAATTAGGCGTCATCGTTGCAAGCCGAAGTTAACGGTACTTGTTTCATGGTTTGACCAATGGCTGTTCCCGCTCGCGTAAAAATGGGCTGGCTAGAGCTGGCGCGAGGTTTGGCTGCGCTCCTGGTCGTAATCAGCCACGGATCTCTAGCGGGCGTGCCGTCGCAATATTTTCCTTTCATCGTATCCCTCGGCACGTCTGCAGTCGCTTTCTTTTTTGTTTTAAGCGGATTCATCATCCTGCACATCCATGGGCGGGATCTTGGTCGGCCGGACATGGCCGCCAATTATGCATGGCGACGAGTTGTTCGGATCTTCCCAACATACTGGCTCGTATTCACAATTGATCTGAGCTTGCACCTTTTCGTGGGCAATAGGGCAGGTATCGCCGAAATGGGCTTGGGCTGGATCGTTCACGAGGCCTTGTTGCTTCCTGGAGGCCAGCTCTATGTGAGCGTGGCCTGGACATTGAGGCACGAACTTCTTTTCTACGGTCTCTTCTTAGTGGCTATTCTGAACCGAAGAGCTGGGGCGCTACTCTTTGGTTGTTGGTTTGCAATCATCTTGGACTATTTTGTGACTTATGGGTGGGAGCAGGACCTGTCTCGGCCTCCATTGCAGACGCTGACTAGTCCGCTGAACCTTTGTTTCTTCCTCGGGATGGCTATTGCTGCTTTTCATCAGAAATGGTCACAGCTCTTTATGTCGATCAACGCACCTGCCGCGAGCCTATGGTTCGGGGCGGTTTCCTATCCGCTCTACCTCGTCCATCTCACCATCTATTTTGCAATGTCAGGCGTATTCAAAAGGCTTGGAGTAGATCCTTCATGGCTCTGGCGATTGGCTGGCGCTGTCGTGTTGTCTCTTGCTGTCGCTTACGTTCTTGCGCGCTGGTTTGAGAGGCCGGTACTTGAGGGCCTTAGAAGGCTGAGCCCCGATCCGCTCTACCGGCGCTCATCGATCAAGCTAGAAAGAAGCGGATGATGCAGCTTATCAGCTGGCCCAGTGTAAACGGGCATCTAGATCGTATCGTGCGCAGATCTAAGCCGGCCGTTTGAGTTCTCTACAGTTCCGGCTTAGATAGATGTGACGGAGGTCAATTGGCTCTGATCCAGGCAGGCATGTGACAGAAAAATTGGTGATTTGTTGCTCCGAGATTGACAGCGCCACGTGGCGCTGGGTCGCGCCGTACTTTCCTGACCTGACCTGGGAATTTGTTGCCTGTAAGTCTCGTTTCGGAAGGGGCCTGCAAAACTTTGTTAATCTGGGGCGTCTCTCGGCGGCTCTGAAGTCCGTCAGACTCGCACGCCGAAACAAGGGGGCGGTGCTGGTTACGCATGGGCCAACCTTGGCCGCCTGGTGTGCATTGTTCGCGCGGCTGCTTGGCGTGGACGTCCCCATCCTCGCCCACAGCTTCAATTTTGTTGCTCTGCCTGGGCGGTTGAAGCTCGTTGTGTTCAGATTTGCGCTGGCGCGAGTGCGACGCTTCGTTGTGTTCTCCCAGGTCGAAAGAGAAGTCTATGCAGCGGCATTTCATCTTCCCATCGAACGTTTCGAGTTCTTGCATTGGAGTGTTCAGCCGCCTGCCGTTGCCTCTCCGGACGATCCCGTAGAGGCAGGCAACTACGTTGCGGCAATCGGCGGTAACGCGCGCGATTACCCGACATTGATCGAAGCGGCGCGCGAATTGCCCGACGTCCGTTTCGTGCTCGTGGTGAGGCCGGAGAACCTCGCCGGATTGAAGGTCCCGCAGAACATGTCTGTCCATTGCAATATCGGCTTTGGAGAGGCGATGAACATTCTTTATCACGCGAGATTTATGGCCCTTCCGTTGAATGATGCGCAGGTTCCTTGCGGTCATGTGACGCTGGTCGCCGCGATGCATCTTGGCAAGGCGATGGTGGTGACCGACTCCCGGGGAGTGCGTGACTATGTGTTCGATGGCGAGAATGCTCTTCTAGTCGAACCAAAATCGCCTGCTGCACTTGCCGCAGCGATCAGGCGTCTTTGGGATGATCGAGAATTTTGCGGTCGGCTTGCGGAGCACGGACGTCTATTCGCGGCGAAGTCGTGTACCGAGGGGCAGGTCGCGGTCCAATTCGGCGGGTTTCTCCATGAATTGGTTGCAGGGCGCCCGCAATGAATGCCGCTTTCTCCGTCAGGAGGACGGAAGCTTGCCAGCTAGGACTCGGCGAGTTCGTGATCAGGGCTGCGATTCGTCAAGGCAGCGATGTCGATTCCTGTCTCAGGGCTTGAGGATGTCTATGGCCACGTTGGCAAGCAGTCCCGCGCCCCATCCGATCGGCCAGAGGCACAAGATCAGGATTTCGAACCGGAAGTTATTCAGCGAATAAGAACGATTTAGCCAGAAGATCAGCGGTACAATTGATATCAGATACAGTCCCGCGCCAATGATGGCGCCGGTCTGTCCATATAAATAGTAGAGCAGCGGTACGACGACGAACAAGGAGATCAATTTCGTGATGTTGATCGCCGTGAGATAGTTCGCTTTTCCAAGCGCGATGTAGACGTCCTGGACGATGCCGTACCTCGAGAACAACAGATAGAACGAGAGAAGCTGCAGCATCGGACCCGCCTCGGCGTAGCGCGGATCGTAGAGCAGTGCGACGATGGAATTTCCTGAGGCGAACAGGAAGCCGGCGCTGGCAACGTAGGCCGCGTCCGCGCCCCACCGCATCCGGTAGAACACTTCACGCAGGCGATGCGGCTGTTCGTGCACGATCTCGCTGAGGGCGGGCAGGGACACTGCGCCGAAGAGCCGTCCACCAATGCCGTCGACAACGGACGAGAGATTCGATGCGATCGAGAACAGACCGAGATTTGTCGGCGTGAGCCAGATCCCGAGTAACAGCCGATTTCCCTGGGAGGCGATGATGCCGACAAAGGATGAGATCGAAGCCCATTTCCCGAACTGCATCAGCTCATTCAAGGCTGCTCGGTCCCAGGCGATCCGATCAGGGGCACCCTTCAACCACAGATGGCCCGCTGCCGTATTGACGATTGAGCCCGCAATGGAGCTGGCGACGAAACACCAGACGGAGCCGGTAAACCAGGCAAGTACGACGGACACGCATAGGCCGACGACCATTTGCCCGAGATCGATGATCGTCAGCCGTGCGAGCGACAAATCGCGTCCCATCGTCATCACTCTCATCGATTGAAGGCTGTCGATGACGATCGAGAAGGAGGTCACGGCGACGATCGCGGGAAGCACCTTGTTGCCATAGACGGAGTTCTCAGTGATGATTCCAAGACGATCGAGCGTTGACAGGCCCGCCGCTGCGATCACGCAGAAGATCCAGATCGACAGGCCGCGCAGGATCTGCACGGTCCATGCGGTGTGGAGGAACCGGGGCTCGCGGATGTTGGGGCTGCGGATCACGGCCTGCCGCAGGCCGATGTCGCCGGTCAATGCGATCACGAGCTGGATCGAGGTGGCCACCGCCATGATGCCGAATGCCTCGGGCGCCAGGAGCCGGGCGATGATCAGATTGCCGAGAAGCCGGAGCACCAGCGCGCTGCCATAGCCGGCGACCGTCCATGCGCTGGCGTTCAAGATGCGCCGCTTGAGCGAACGGGAGGGCTGGGTCATGAACAGACTCTGGCGCGGACGCGGGACGCTTCTGGGGACATCGAGCGGCCGTCACGCCTGCCTGGGACCGGATGCATTGGACCCGTGCGCGCGACCTGTCCTGCAGGCTGCGGCCGGGAGCGTCCTTATTCGCAAGGTCAATCTAAAAGTCAAATCGCCCGAGCTGCAGTCGCGCGGCCGCGGCGGTACTCGCCGGGCCGGCGCGCGCTGATCTCGCCGGGCGATCGAGAAGCACAATTGACCTGATCAGGGCGCTGCAGCTATTGAGCTGCCATGGTGAGCGGAGCGGGAAACAAAGCTGGAACGGTGCTGATTTCTCGTCGTCAACCGCCGTTCGCCGGCTGGGTTGCGATCGACGAATTCGAGGACCTGTTCGCGCGGTTCAGTGACGGACACATCCTCTGTGCCGAGCATCGCTCGATCCGCACCATCGTGGGGCGGACCAAGAGCCGCCTGTTCGGGCCGTTTCTGCGGCTGGACGATGCGAGCGCCGGCGATGTGCTGCTTGTTGTGGCACGCAACCCTAGCGATCTGCGCATGGTGCGCGCCCTTCCAGATGCACGGAAGCGCTTTCGGCAGATCGTCGGCTATGTGATCGACTCCTATTTCCTGGAGGCCTATGGCCGTTGGGCCGGGCAATATGATCACGTGTTCTCGACCAGCGAAGAGGGAGCAGAGCTGCTGCGCCGGAAATTCGGCGTCTCCAGTTCCGTGTTGCGTCAAGGCTTCGATTGCCTGCGCTGGGCCAACACCGATGCGGGGCGCAGCATCGATGTGATCGGCTTCGGCCGTCAGCCGGACAGCTATCATCAGCGCTTCCAGGCCGAATTTCACACCGATCGCTCGAAGGTGCTGTATCTCCACTCGCCGCTCGGCGTCCATACCGGACCGGGCGTCTATACCGAGCGGCCGATGCTGCTGAAGCTGCTGCAGCGAGCGAAGATCTCCCTGGCGTTTCACATGCTGGTGGACCCGATCGGAAACCGGCCGCGTGACGCCGGTTTCGTGACGAGCCGCTGGCTGGAATCGCTCGGCACCGGCTGCGTGGTCGTTGGCAAACGGCCGGTCGGCGTGATGGCCGACGAGATGTTTCCCTGGCCGAATGCGACCATCGAAGTTCCGGACGATCCCGCGCGCGCGGTCGCGTTGATCACCGAACTGCTGGAGGATCCGGGTTTCATTGCCGACACTCGCGCCCGCAACGTCGCCGAGATGTGCCGCCGGCACGATTGGCGGTACCGGATCCGCGACATCTACAAGCATCTCCAGCTGCCAGAGCCGGAGCTTTTGAAGCGGGAGCTCCAGGCCCTGGACAGTCTGAAGCTTCAGCCGCCGCTCCAGGCCGTGGCGACGCGCGGGCTCTCGGGATTCGGCTGATGCGCGACCTCAAGGGATTGCCCGAGGATGGGGCGCAGACGCCCCGCCGGCTGTTCATGGTGCTGTCGCCGCGGTCGCTACCTTATGCGCGGCTGGCGCTGCGGAGCCTGTTGCGCAATAGCGTGGAGCCGTTCACGCTGACGCTGATCACCGATGGGCCGGACGATGTGCGTCAGCTTCGGGAGGAACTCGAGGGCTTGCGCGCGGGTCCCGCGCCGCAATTGCGGGCGATCGCGGTTCATGGCGAGGCCGATCTCGCCGATCTCGAGGCGGCGCGGTTCGGACGCCATCCGGCGCTGCGGCGGTTCCGCCATGGCCATCCCTGCTGGCGCAAGATCACCGATCCCCTGCTGCTGAGCGAGGCGGGGAAGGAGATGGTCGTGCTCGATCCCGATCTGTATTTTCCCAACCGCTTCAGCTTCGAGCCGACGGCAGCGCGCGGCGTGATGCTGATGTGGCAGCGGCCGTCCTGCCTGCTGCCCGACGAGGTCGTGACATCAGCGATCACGGCCGGCGTGGCGCTGGCGCATCACACCGATATCGGCGTCGCGCAATGGCGGCAGCCGGTCGATCTGGATTGGCTGAACTGGCTGATCGCGACGCTCGAGGCGCCGACCCTGCCGCGCCACATGCATATCGAGTCCATCGTCTGGGCCGCAATTGCGATGAAGATCGGCGGCGGCTATCTCGATCCCGGCCAATGGGTCTGCTGGCACCGCACGCAATATAAGCGCCTGCTGCGCCGCCTCGGCGTGTCCGGCGCGGCGGTGCTGCAGCGGGAGCGGTTCTCCGGGATCAAATGCTTTCACGCCGGCGGCGAGGCGAAATGGTGGCTGGTGGAGGCCCATCAACGCGGCCTGCTCGACCGCAACGACACCGCCACGCATCCGGCGCCGCTGTTGCCGTTCGAGGAGCTGCAGCCCTGGCAGTTCCGCATGCTGAAGGCGCGGCGGAGCTGGCTGCGGCGGCTCGGCTATTACGAGCTCATGGGCTGAGCGCGATCTCGCGGTCGATCAGGTCGAGCAGCGCCAGGCTGCGCTCGTCGAATTTGCGCGCGAACAGCTTGGGCGAGGCCCGCAGGCGCTCGGCATCGTCGATGTCCAGCGTGCGTGGATAGAGCGGATTCGGACGCTCCCAATCGGCATAGCGCAGATCGTCGCTGACGATCCGGTCGCGGAACGGCGAGTTCGACAGCAGGCTCTGGAAGAACGATTCGTCGGGAATGAAGACGGTCTTGAAATAGCGGACATAAGCGGGGTTCTGCCGCACGAAGCTGTCGACATAGGCGACGCAGTCGCTGGTCAGGCACCACCACATCGAGCCGCCATGCGGCCGAAAGCCGAGCGGAAAGCGCCGGCGCCATTTGATCTGGATGTGCCGGCTGCGGAACGACAATGTCCAATAGAGCACGCGGTTGAGGGCGTTGTGCTCGCCCTGCGCCGCGGTCCAGCGATTGGGCGCGTCGGCGGCAAAGGATTCGATGAACTCGGCGTTCGGATGCGCATCGAGCCGGGCGCGGATCTCGTCCTGCGATTTGATCGGATAGTCCTGGCCGGACAGCAGGAAGGCGCGGTCGAACGCCAAGGTCCTCGTGATCGCCTCGCGCATGCAGCTCAAGGTCGCCGCGACGATGCCGAACCGGCCCCAATAGCAGCGGTGGCGCTCGGCGCACAGAAACACCTGGCTGGGCAGCCGCTCGGACAGCGCCCGGAGCTCCTGATAGACCTCGACCGCCGCCCGCTTGTCGACATGAACCACGAAGACATTGCGATCGTCGCGCAGGCGCTCGATCAGCCGGATGACCTGATGCGGCGCCTTGTGGCACAGGATGAAGAAGGCGAGCCGGGTTGCGCCGCCCGGCCGCGTCAATGCGGTGGCGTCACCCTGCAGGTCGGGACGGCCGGTCATTGCCAGACCCTCAGTCGAAGCCGGGCGCGGTCACGCCAGCGCCCGATCAAGCAGATCGATGGTCTGTTGGATCTCGCTCAGATCAAAGCAATAGCCGCCGACCTGCTGCCCCCGCATGCCCACGACCATGGCCGACCTGATCCCGAGGCATGCGGTCCATTGCCGTTGATTGGCCGAAAACCGGTCCGGAGGCTGCAGCACCAACAGGCCGCTGCTGGACGGCATGGCATAGACACAATGTGCAATATGGCTGCCCTCGAGCGAGACAACCAGACGCGCATCGACCAGCGCCTCAAGCATCGCGTCGAACGGCGTCGTCGCCGTGTCGAGAACGACGAAGCCGCTGCGCGTGAGACCGTCGATGATCTCGGCTTCGTTCTCGATCCAGCGCCGCGCTCCGTCCTGGCCGCGCTTCAGGTAGACCAATGTGCGACGGCCCTTGTGCGGAAAGCGCGCTCCGACCACCGCGCGGAGGCGTTCGTAGCGCTCGCGCCGCAGGCGGTTGTGATGATAGTCGCTGAAGATCGTCAGATGCCTGATCCGCGCCCGGAACGTCGGCGCGCAGCTCTGGTTGAACAGCGCCTTGTAGTGCTCGACATGAAGCCCGGTCGGCCCCGGCAGGCACAGCGGAGGCAGACCGAGATCGTCGGCCAGCAGGTGCAGCGTGCAATCGTCACGCAGCCAATGTCCGAAATATTTCACGCCGTAATAGGACGAGACGAGGGCTGCCTGCTCGATCTCGACGGGCTCGGCCTGCCCATCATATTTCAGCTCACGCACGAAGAAGCGCATCGTGCCGGAATAGACCGAGCCGTCGACCAGGGCGACGTCCTTCAGATGATAGGCAATGGTCGGCGCATGGACACCGCTCGATCGCGTCGCAGTCTCGAGCTCCTGCGCGAGCGTCGATTCCGCGGGCGCGCCGGTGATCCGCTCGATCTGGCCATCGAGACAGAGCAATGGAGGGAAACTCGCCTGCTCTTCGGGAGCAATGATCTCGCGCCGATAGGCTGCGGCTTCCAACGTACCAGGACCGGCAAACAGACGCTTCGCATGACGCCGATACTTCAGTAATTGCAGGCTTGCGTTCGATATCATCTAACTAGACATTTGGAAGGCTGGCGAAACGGAGTAATCGCTGAACAATAGCAAGCGATGCTTGTCCAAGGCGAGATGTTTCAACTCCGCGGCACAGCTTTCTCAATTGCGGCACCATAGCGCCCCGAGTTCAAGCTGTGACTTGAGAGCCACTGTCGCGCAGGAACTGTATCCTCCAGCCAGGCTGCGACAAAAGCACCCATGGTGACCGGCAGTTGAATTCGGTTCCACGCGTCCTCCGAGCTTGCCGAGAGCGCTTGGTAGAGCGCGGGATCGTCCAAGACTTTGACAATCGCCGCGGCCAATTGGTTCACGTCTCCTGCCCGGAAGATCACCGCACTCTCGCCGTCGGTCAGCGCGTTGCGAAACATCGGATGATCCGAAGCGACGATCGGCGTGCGGGCGGACAGCGCTTCGTAGATCGTCAGCGGCAGCCCTTCCGGATAATCGTGCCGCGACGGTATGACGACGAGATCGGCCTCCCGCATCAGCTGCGGAACGTCCTCATTGGCGACGACGCCCAGGAAGGTGACGGCGTCCTCGATCGCCAATGCGCGGGCCCGCGCGGCCATGCTGCCGTCGGCATCGCGCCCCGCCAGCGTCAGCGACACCGGATAGCCCTGGCCGCGAAGTCTGGCCGTTGCAGCCAGGAGATCGCCGACACCCTTCGCCTGCGACAGGCTGCCGACATAGAACACCTTGCGGGGACCGTCACCCGTCAGGTTGCGCGACGGATAATCGGTCGGCCGATGTGCCGGGGGCCAGTCCCACGGCACGATCTTGTCGGCCCGCACACCGATGCCCGCCAGCGACAGGCAGGCGCTGATGCCATGATTGCCGACCCACTCGATCAGCGGATCATTGAGCTGACGGGCCAGCAGGCGATGGCGGATGGCCGCGCGCAGACCGCCCGCGTTGAAGGAATCTGCCAGCGGCACGATCGTTCGGATCCGGTTCCGCCTGGCCCATCGCAGCACCGGCGCCAGCGGCGAATTGATCGACAGGCGGTTCGGCTCGGTCCTGGCGACGAATGGCAGCAGCGCGGCCGGATCGAAGCCCGGACGCAAGCCCGCGCCGACGGCACGAACGCCATTGGCCAGGACCGCATCGTAAGGGGTGTCGCTGACGGCGCAAATCACCGCGACCTGCTCGAGCCTCCTGGCCAGAGATCCGACGAAATCCACGGAATGACGCTGCGCGTAATAGGTTTCCTTGCCGCCCGCCGACAGGCGCTCGAACGCCTCCCGATAATCTCCGGCATATTGAACGATTGTGAATCGCAAGCTCATGCGTCCATATCTGCCAGGATCTCGGTCCCCATGCTCGATCATCGATGCCCGCGCGGCAGCTGTCCACTGCTGCCGGCGACAGTCTCCGTCACGCGCATCGTCGTCGTTAGCGCGGGAACCTGTTACGTCGCATCAGCCGGTTTGGGAAGAACGCGCTTCGCTCGCGCCGGCTTCGAACAGCCGTTTGAGCTGCTGCGCCGAGGTCTCGATCTGGTGCTGCGCGCGGACGCGGGCGTAGGCGGCTCGTCCCATGGACTGGAGCTCTGCCGGGGCGCTGTCGAGGCAGCGGCGTATCGCCGCAGCGAGCGCTTCAGCATCGCCGGCCGGAACAAGCCAGCCGTGCTCCTGGTCCCTGACAAGCTCGGGAATCCCGGCGACATAGGTCGAGATGACCGGACGGCGCAGCGCCATCGCCTCCATGATCACGACCGGCAGCCCCTCCGCGAAGCTCGGGAGCACCAGCGCGCGCCCGCGCAGAAGGTGTGAACGCACCTCCCCCGCGGTGGCCCAGCCGGTGATGCGGATGCGGTCGGCAAGCCCGTGCTTGTCGATCAGTGCGGCGATGTCCTGGCGGAGCTCGCCGTCGCCCACGAGCGTCAGCGTGAAGTCGACATTCGCCTCGGCCAGCCGCCGAGCGGCCTCGATCAGGATCAGCTGTCCTTTCTGCTCGCAGAGCCGCCCCACACAGACCAGGGTCCGGCTGTCGTCGATGTCGGAGTGCGTCTCGAAGTCGGTCTGCTCCAGGCCGCAGCGGACCATCTGGATCTTCCCCCAATGCGCGTGCTCGACCAGGCGCAGCAATTGGCTGCGGCCGAATGAGCTGATCGCGACGACAAAGGCGGCGTGGCGAATCTTCGCCGCAAGCCCCAACAGCGGTGCCTTGTCGAACTCCTCGGGCCCATGCACCGTGAAGCTGAAAGGCGGGCCGCCAAGCGCGTGCACCAGCATCGCCACCTCCGCGGAGTTGGTGCCGAAATGGGCATGAACATGCGCGACGCCGGCCTGGCGCAGCCAGCGCAGGATCAGGCAGGCCTCGGCCAGATACATCAGGTGATAGGGCAGCGACCGTTCGGCACGCCGCGCCATGCGCAATGCGAGCAGCAACGCCCACGCGAAGGCGCGCGGCCGCGTGACCGCCGCGAAGGCCGTGGCCAACGCGATCGAGACGGCGCCCTCCTGCAGGACGTAACGTGTCCTCGCGCGCTCGGCGAGATCCGCCTCATCGACCAGGTCATTGTCCCAGCCGCGAATGGAGATTCGCGTGACTTCCAGGCCCTCGCGCTCCAGGGCGAGGATTTCACGGCGAATGAAGCTGTGGCTGACCTTCGGATATTGGTTCACCAGATAGGCGATGCGCATGTCACTTGTACTCGATCAGCCGCCCGTGACGGCCCAGGAGCCGGTTGCGAAAGAACAGGAGCTGCCCCCAGGCTTCGGGAAAGCGCGATAGCTGCTCGAAGAAGGCAAGTTGCAAGCGGGTGCGCCAGCGGCCTGACATTCTGCGGCTGCGACGAAGAACCTGCGCAGGGTAGATCAGCAGCACGAGCAGCGCCAAGGGACCGGCCAGCAGGAGTCCGGCCAGGATGGCTGACGGAATCAGAATCGCCCAGAGCAAGGCTCTGCGCGATTCCCAAACCCAGTGCCGCTCGTCGGTTCTGCCGTGCAAATGAGCGCCCTGGGCAAACGCGTAGCCGCTGCGGGCCTGCCGTCGCCACCATTGCGAGAAGTGATGCATGGCCGCGTCGTGCAGCGTCATGTCATGATCAAGGCGCCAGATCTTCCAACCCCCGGCGCGCAGCCGGACACAAAGCTCGGGCTCCTCGCCGGCAATCAGATCGTCCCGATAGCCGCCCGCGGCCTCCAGCGCGTCGACCCGCATCATGACGTCGCCGCCGCAGGCTTTGGCCTCGCCCACTGGCGTATCCCATTCGCGGTCGCAGATCAGATTGTAGATCGAACGCTCCGGAAAGCGCTCGCGGCGGCGGCCGAAGGTGGCGCAGACCTGCGGATGTTCGACGAGATAGGTGATCGCGATGGCCGGCCAGTCTTGCTGCAGCTCGCAGTCGCCATCGACGAACTGAACGAGATCGATCTCGGGCGCAAGCTGGCGCAATCGCCGCATCCCGGCATTGCGGGCGCGCGCTGCCGTGAACGGCAGGCTCATGTCGAGCGCGACGACGTCGATGCCGGCCTGCTCGGCCCAGGCCACGGAGCCGTCCGTCGAGCCCGAATCGACATAGACGATCCGGGCGGCGCCATTGATGGAGGTCAGGCAGCGTTTCAGCCGCTCACCTTCATTGCGGCCGATCGCGACGACGCCGAACGTGCGAGGGGCTGGGTCAGTCATCTGCGGTGGACTGCGTTCGGCGCGGCTTGATGATGGCGGGCACGCCGACGGCGATCGAGTCGTCCGGGACGTCGGTGATCACGACGGCATTGGCGCCGATGACGACGTTGTTGCCGATGCGAATGGGCCCCAGCAGCTTGGCGCCCGCGCCGATGTCGACGTTGTCGCCGATCACAGGCGCGACTTTCTCCTCGACGCGGCGGAGGCCGATGGTGACGCCGTTCCTGATCCGGCAATTGTCGCCGATGCGCGTGTAGCCGCTGACAATGATGCCGCCGAAATGATCGATCACGAAGTTGCGGCCGATCTCGGCTTCGCAAGGCAGCTCGATGCCGGTGATGATCTGGATCAGCTTGAAGCACATCTTGTAGAGCGCTGAGAAGAATTTGCGCAGCAGGGCAGGACGGACCCGGTAGCGCCACCGGCCGAATCGATAGACCAGCATCGCCCAGAATCCTTGGGCGCCCCAATCGTGGTCATAGGCCTGCAGGTCGTGTCTGATATTGTCGAACATGCAAGGATCGTCTCTGCGCGCCTACCGCGTCGGTCTCGTCGCCCAGCCGGTCGGACCGAGCAGGGAAAAAGCAAGCTTCAGTTTCTGCAGCTGAGCATGTCGTGGACGATCCTTGCGGGGACGTACGAGATCCTTGAGAAGGTCCAGCCCGGCCCCGCAGCAGGTCAGAGCGAGGGAGGCGAGCAATCCTGTCAGCCCATGGTGCTTGCGGAAATACAACATTTCGCTTTCGACCTGCAGTCGCGCAATCTGCCGTCCTGCGGCGGTCAGCCGGTCATCCGCCTTTGCGCTCTCGCCGCCGATATGAACGACCGTCGCATCACCGAAATAGGTGACCTGCCAACCCGCTTGCCGGATCCGGCGGCAGTGATCGACCTCCTCATAATAGACGAAAAACCGCGGATCGAAGAGGCCGACCTGGTCGATAGCCGATTTTCGTATCAGATAGAAGCAGCCTGGGACCCAGTCGCAGGCGCGCGTCCCGGCATGATCCCAACTCATATCGTCGATCATCTGCACGGTCGGGAAGAGCCGTCCCAGTCCATTCTCTGCGACAAAGACATTCAGCGGCGTCGGGAAGTAACGGCAGGAGGGCTGCAGCGTCCCGCTCTCGCCAGCGAGGCGAACGCCGAGGACGCCGCACCGGGGATGTCCGTCCATGTAAGCGAACGTCTTCGTCAGCGTGTCCTCGGCAACGAAGGCATCCGTATTGAGCAGCAGGACGTAGCGTCCGCGGATGCGCGGCAGGGCCTGATTGTTGGCGCGTCCGAAGCCGACATTGCTCGCATTGGCGATCAGCTCGACGTCCGGATATCGGCTCCGAAGCAGCGTCACCGAATTGTCTCGCGAGGCATTGTCGATGACGATGGTCTGCATCGTGAGCGACTGTCGCGCGGCAAACAGCGCGGCAAAGACGCGCTCCAACAGATGTTCAGTGTTGTAATTGACCAGAACGACGCTGACGTCGCAAATGTCGGAAATCGGCAACGTCGCTTCGCTCGCAATTGAATTGGTGTTCGAGACGGCGTTCACGGTTCACGCCCGCCCTGAGATTGTTTGCTCTGGTTGACGCCGAAAGCCGTGGAACCGGCGTCGACATCCCTGGTGATGACCGCATTGGCCCCGATCCGGGCATGCGAGCCAATGCTCACGGGACCCAGGATCTTGGCCCCGGCACCGATGTCGACATGATCGCCGATCCTCGGCAGCCCGCGGCCGTCTTCCACCGAGCCAACCGTAACCTGCTGAAACAATAAACAGTTTACGCCGATCTGGGCGCCCGGATGGATCACGATGCCATTTGGATGGGGGATCAGGAGGCCGCCGCCAATATTGCAATTGAGAGGGATGTCGGCCCCGGTGACGACGCTCCAGAAGCGGTGGCGAAGAACCAGACACTTGCAGAAGATCGCTGCGAGCAGCCCGCCGCGCGCCTGCCAATATTGATATCTGCGCAGCGCGAGCAGCAACTTCCGGCCAGGATCCCAGAATCTCTGCGGCCGCTCGCGTGACCAGTCGGCAATGGCGGATCTGTCATGGCCGCTCAAGTGATCCCAGCTCCTATGCTCGATCATGCTGCGATCGGCGGAAGCCGCATCATGATCCTATCCCTTTGCTTGAGCATGAGGTTTTGGAGAACCGGTTTCCACTTTTCCGGATCATGCTCTAAGAACAGCGATCTGGCTTAGCGGCTGGTCGTCGTCCCGACAAGCCGTGATCGGGCTCGACAGGCCGATTGCGGCGAGCGCGGCCGGTGCCGTGATTTTCGCGTGGGATCACCCGGTCGGCTCGCGGATGTTTTTTCGGATCGAAGGATGAGTTGGGTTTTTGTTCCATTCCAGCTGTTGTCCGTTGCACTGGCGTGGGCCGTTCTCGTGCTGTTCGTTGAAATCGTCGCCGCTCACTTCGAGAGGAAGGGGGCCGCGACGAGGGAAGGCGCGCGCCCCCGCGTCGTCGTGCTGATCCCTGCTCATAACGAGAGCCACGGCATCGTTCCGACCATCGGCGATATCCGGTCGCAGCTCGGTTCAGGCGATCGCCTGCTCGTCGTGGCGGACAATTGCAGCGACGACACCGCGGAGGTCGCGCTCGCCAGCGGTGCCGAGGTCATTCGGCGGAACGACGCGCAGCACCGCGGTAAAGGGTTTGCACTCGACTTTGGCCTTCGCAGCCTGGCCGCCGATGATCCGGAGATTGTCATCATCATCGATGCGGATTGCCGTGTCGAGGACGGGGCCATCGACACACTCGCTCGCGTCTGCAGCGCGACGCAGCGGCCGATCCAGGGCATGTATCGGATGTCGGCCCCGCCGGGCGCTGCGGTCAATCATCAGATTGCTGAGTTCGCGTGGCGCATCAAGAACGATCTGCGCCCGCGCGGTCTGCGCGCCCTCGGCCTGCCTTGTCAGCTGATGGGAAGCGGCATGGCCTTTCCGCGTTGCGCGCTTGCAAGCGTCAACATCGCATCCGGCCATCTGACCGAGGATCTCGAACTCGGGCTGTTGCTCGCCTCGGCCGGCCAGGCGCCGCTGTTCTGTCCGGCCGCGCAGGTGCGCAGCGTCTTTCCCCTCACGGCAGCGGCCGCTCGGTCGCAGCGGCAACGCTGGGAGCATGGTCATCTCGCGATCCTGATCCGGCGGCTCTGCCCGCTCATGGGCAGAGCCCTGGCTCAGCGCAATCGCGATCTGTTGGCCCTGAGCCTCGATGCGGCGGTGCCGCCCACCGTGCTTCTCGGCCTGCTCACGCTCGTCGCCACGTTGATCAACGGTGCAGCCGCCTTGCTGGGCGCGGGCGCTGCTGCATTCCTCCTTGGCGTGGCAACCATCACGATGCTCGTTGCGGCGTTGCTTTTGGCCTGGAATGCGCGTGGCCGCGACCTCATCACTGCGAGCGGCATTCGCGCGATCGGGCCTTATCTCGCCGCCAAGGCCGGGATATATGCACGGGCCTTCGCCGCGGACAAAAAATGGGTCAGAACCAAGCGCGGACGCGGCCAGGAATGAGTTCTGCAAAGCAGAACCGGGTGCGCGTTGCTGAACGGAGACGTGGTCCAATTTTGGCTTTTTGAAGGCGTTGCGTGTTGTATTTTGCTTGACCGGCCGTGCTCGCTGTCGTTTGGTCCCCACGATATTTTCAACCAATAGAAAGCAGTTCCTTTGCAGGCCGGGCCTTCAGCATCACCATTCGACGGCTCCGTCTCCTCGGACGATCTGACTCGCGAAGTCTACGGGGTCCTGGGAATCCCGATTGACGCGGTCGGGCTCGATGAGGTGGCCGATCGCATCGGCGCTGCTCTGCAGGGCGATGAGCCGTATCTCATCTCCACGCCGAATCTGAACTTCCTCGTGACCGCACAGACGGACGCGGCGTTTCGCGAGTCGCTGCTGATGAGCGATCTTTGTCCCGTCGATGGGGTGCCGATCGTCTGGATCTCGCGTCTGATCGGCATTCCGATCAAGGGGCGTGTCGCGGGATCCGATATTTTCGACCGGCTGAAGCTTGGGCCGCAGGGATCGGTGAAGGTGTTCTTGTTCGGTGGCCCGCAGGGTGTGGCGGAGACCGCCGGGCGCGTGCTGAACAGCCAGTCGAGTGCGGTGTCCTGTGTCGGATCGTTGTTTCCAGGCTTCGGCTCGGTCGACGACATGAGCAGCGACGCGATCATGGACTCCGTCAACGCCTCGGGGGCTCGGTTTCTGGTCGCTTCGCTGGGAGCGCAGAAGGGACAGTCCTGGCTGCTCGCCAACCACGATCGTTTGCGGATACCCGTCCGCTCCCATCTGGGCGCTGCGATCAACTTCCAGGCCGGGCTTCTCAAGCGCGCACCTCTGTTCGTGCGCAAATCCGGCTTCGAGTGGCTGTGGCGCATCAAGGAGGAGCCGTATCTCTGGCGGCGCTATCTGCACGATGGTGGCGTTCTGATGCGCCTGATGGTGTCCCGCGTTCTGCCGCTCGCCCTGGCGCTCGTGCTGCGGAGGTTGCGGGCAAAAGACCAATCCGGCCTGACCGTATCGATGCGCCAGATCGGCGATCGCGCACATGCGATCGAGATGACCGGCCACGGCGTCGCGGAGACGGTCAAAGAGGCGGTGCCGCTGCTCCGCGCGGCGATCAGGCACAGCAACGAGCTGACGATCGATTGTGCCCGGCTGCGGTCGATCGACGCGCGCTTTTTGGGCCTGCTCCTGATGGTGCGGAAATCGATGTTGCAGAAGGACGGCCGGCTGGTCTTCGCGAACAGCTCATGGCGAATCCGCCGCGCCTTCCGGCTGAACGGCTTCGGTTTTCTGCTGGACTCCGACGCGCGCCATGCAGTAGCGAAGGCCCGTCTCTCGCGGCGAGAGGACGACGATCAAGTCGCATCGCCGGCCAACTTTCAGGTATTTCAGTAACGTCGTTTGTTTCGGCCAGAGGGTTGTTCCATGGTCTGCGTAGGTAGCAAGCGGTATCTCGGTCGCATCGTTGCGGCCGCGCTCATCACGATGCTGGCCGGATGCGGGTCGCCTGAGAAGCGGTCGCAGGACTATTATGAACGCGGCATGGCGCTGCTCGAGAAGAACGACGATCTGAACGCACGCGTTGCGCTCTCGACCTCCCTCAAATTCAACAGCAACAGGCTGGACGCGCTCCGCGCTCTCGCCGGCATCGATGAGCGGCTCAAGGATACGGGAGCGCTGTTCCAGGTGCTTCGCCGCATCGTCGAGCTTGATCCGAAAGATTTCGACGCTCGGCTCCGTTTGGCCAAGATCTTGTTCGCCAACAACGGCAACGACGCTGCTCTGAAGCTGCTGGATGCCGCCACCGCGGAGGACAAGGGGCGCGCCGACTATCACGCCCTGCGCGCGGCAGTCCTGTTCAAGGCTGGCGATCTGGCTGGGGCGGTGCGTGACGCCGAGCAGACGATTCGCCTTGAGCCCGGCAATTTCGACGCGCTGATGGTGCTCGCCAGCGCGCAGGTTGCGCGGGGCGACGTCGATGCAGCCCTGCAGATGATCAGCCAGCTGCCATCTGCCTCACAAGACGATACGCGCGTTCTTGCCCTGAAGGTGGCCATCTATGGCAGGAAGCGCGATCTTGTGCAGACCGAAGCCACGTTGAAGAAGCTGGTCGATTCCAAGCCCGAATTCCGTGAGCAGCTCGTCAACCTGTATGTCGAGCAGCGCAGGCTCGACGAGGCGGAAAAGGAGCTGCGCACCGCGGCGGCCGATAGCTCGGCTGACGTCGCCACCAATCTTCGGCTGGTGCGCTTCCTGGCCAGCTTCCGCAGTCCGGCGGCGGCGCAGGAGCAGCTGGAAAGCCGCATCAAGGCTGGTGGCGATGTCTTCCCGTATCAGATGTCCCTCGCTGATCTCGATTATTTGCAGGGCAATCTGGATCAAGCGACGAGCCTGCTCGAATCCGTCGTCAAGACCGCTGCCCCGGATCGCGCCCTTGCGGCCAAGAACAGGCTCGCTCAGGTCTATATCAGGCGCGGCAATACGGAGATGGCCAACAAGCTGGTTTCCGAGGTGTTGGAGAAGGACCGGCGGAACACCGGCGCGCTCAAATTGCGCGCCGCCATGCGACTCGATGCGGGCCAGGTGGATGGAGCCATCGCCGATCTGCGGGAGGCTCTCAACAACGAGCCCAAATCGCCCGAGTTGCTGTTGATGTTCGGCGCTGCCTTTGAGCGCAGTGGAAAGGCCGAGCTTGCTGCACGCCAATATGCCGATGCGGCGAAGTTCTCGAACTTCGCACCGCCTTTCGTGCTTCCCTACGCGGCCTTTCTCCAGGGCGTGCCGGACCTCGCTCAGGCCGAAACCGTCTTGCTGGAGTCGATCGCGCGGAACCCGCGCAGCCTGCCCTTGCTCCAGGCGCTGGCGCAGGTTCGCATCGCCCGCAAGAACTGGACCGGGGCCCTGGCGGTTGCCGATGTCATTCGTGGCGCGGAGGACAGCGCCGGAATCGCCGATCAGGTGCGGGCTGCGGCTCTGGCCGGCCAGAACAAACTCGAGGCGAGCGTGGCCTCGCTCGAAGAGGCCCATGCTGCGGCGCCTGACGCCGTTCGCCCGGCCACGCTGCTGGTCGCCGCCTATCTGCGCTCCGGCCGGCCGGAAAAGGCAGAGGCTCTGCTCACCGACATGCTCAAGCGCCGTCCGGATGAGTCGGCACTCCTCCTGCTGATGGGACAGACGCAGTCGGCCAAAGGCAGAACCGACGAAGCCAAGACGATCTTCAAGCGGGTCATCACGCAGCAGCCCAAGAACGAGGCTGCATATCGCTCGCTCTCCGAGCTCTACGCCAACGAGAAGAGCTTCAACGAGGCGGCCAGCATCCTGAAGGAAGGGCTCAAGGAGAACCCCGACAATTTGAACCTTCGGCTGAGCCAAGCGAGCCTGTCGCTCGCGCGCGGCGACAATGACGGGGCGATCGCGGCTTACGAGGCCGTGCTGAAGGACGACCCGAATGCGCTGCTGGCGGTCAACAATCTGGCCAGCCTGTTGCTGGACGAGCGCACCGATAGAGCGAGCCTCGACCGCGCCGTGCAGCTGGCCGAGCGGCTCAAGAGCTCGGATCTGCCGCAGTTCCAAGACACCTATGCCTGGGCACAGGTGAAGCGCGGCAACACGGCCGAGGCCGTCAAGCTTCTCGAAAGTGTCATCGCCCGCGTGCCGAGCTTCTCGGCAGCGCGCTATCATCTGGCGCAGGGCTATCTCGCGATGGGACGTGCTGCGCAGGCCAATGAGCAGCTCAAGCTTGCGCTCGGCGCGGAGCCGGATGGGACGCCGCTCAAGGACAAGATCCGCGCCGCGATCAGATAAGAGCGAGAAGCCGGGGTCTGATCAATTATCGAGCGGAATGATGGTCGTCGTCTTGGCGACCGTGACCATCAGGCTGTTGGAGCTGGCGGCTCCGCCATTGGTGAGCGGCAGGCCTGTCAGCGGATCAAGCAGCGCATTTCCCGTCGTGGCGGTGCGGTGAAGATAACGGTAGGTGAACGACGCATTCCAATCGCGTGCGATCTGGTAGGCGTAAGAGACGCTGCCGGAGACGAAATCATTGGTCGCTCCGGATGAGGTCTGGCGGGACACATCGCCGGCAACGGAAATGCTCGAACGCGCATTGATCATTTGCGTGACGCCGGCACGGAACGTCGTTCGCTTGGTCAAGGCGCCGGTGATTGCAGGCGACGTCGTCTGGGCTGCCAGCACGTTCAGCGTGGTGTTCTTGGTGATCCGGTAGATGGCGTGCGCGTTGGCGACGAAGCCCACCGAGGACCCGCCGGTCACCGTCGGTCGGAGCGGGCCAGCGAGCGGGAAGGCAGCCGTGCCGGCATCCGCCGTCGCGTAGACCGCACCGGCATTGGCGCCGTAGGTGAATACCGGAGAGAACGAGGATTCGAAACCGCCCGTGGTGGTCACCAGCACGACGCTCGATCGCGGCGTGGAGTCGTAGTTCAGCCACTGCGCCTGGGACGACACCGAGACGGTGGTCATCGGATCGATGCGGTGGCTCCAGCTCGCTGCGGCGCTCGTATCGGTGAACTGCGTCCCGCTGCTGGCAGGATCGTAGGTCGTCAGCGTCGAGCCGACCGCGAAGGACACCGTGTCGAGCGCCGAGAGGCTCCGCTGGATGCCACCTCTCACCCCTGTCCGGTTGACGTCGCCATGAACGGTGGTCGGCAGGCCGAGATCGCCGAGAACCGCGACCACAGCGCTGGAGCGCCGAAAGTTACCGTCGAGGAAATTCCTGTCGCCCGGCACCTTTCCCCGGTCTTCATAATGCGCGTTGATGCCGACCGAGTCGGATTCGGTCTGCGTAATGCCGTTGGTCCCACCCCAATATTTCCGATACCCGACGTCACTGTCGATGGTCAGGCGGGAGGTCGGGGTCACTGCGACGGCATTCGCTGTTACGGTGGTGTAGGAGCCGAAGGTCCCGCCCGCCAGCATGTTGCGCATGAACAGATTGTCGTTGAACTCGACCGTCTCGCTCATCGTCGAGCTCAATGACCAGTCCCAGGCCAAAGCCGAGCGCGGCAGCAGCCCGAGGCAGACCGCAACGATGGGCGTAATCCGTTTCACCCGTGCGCCCTCGAACATGGTCACTCCAGGAACCCGCGTTCCGGCACGATGATCACGTCGCCGGCCTGGAGCGAAATATTGGATTCAGGGCTCCCGCCCGACTCGTAGCTCTTGTAGTCGAACGAGAAGATCTGCTCGTTGGCGCCCGTGCCGCGGCGAACCTGGATCCTGCCCCGTGCGGCAAAGGGTCCCAGGCCGCCTGCGAGCGACAGCGCCTGCACCAGCGTCGTGGCCTGGCGAATCGCATAGGGGCCGGGGCGCAGAACCTCGCCGGTGATGAAGATCTTTGGCTTCAGATCGTCTTCGGGCACGTCCGGCTTGGCCGCGTTGGTGAGTGCAACCGTCACCTCCAACTCGCCGGCATCCTTGTAATTGCGCTGCAGCCGGCTCTTGAGCACGCGCTCTAGCCGCTGCGGCGTCAACCCGCTCACCGTGATGTGGCCCGCCAACGGAAAGGCAATCTGGCCGTTGGGATCGACGATCACCGTGCGGTCGAATTTGGGGTCTTGCAGGACGGTGATCGACAGCGTGTCGCCCGGCTTGAGCGTGACCGGAGATACGTCGCCGCTCTGGGCGAAGCTCGCGCTCGCCGACATGAGCAAAATCCCGATCCATGCAATCAGTTTACGCATCGTCCGTTCAATCTGCCCGTGCAGACGCAAAGCAATTTTGTGTCAATTCCGCGCCCACTATGGATAGCGATGCCCCACGGCGCAAGCCTGAAGAGCCCTTGCAGCGCCGTTTGTGGGTTGCCAGTGTCTCGGAAAACCGTTGAGACTACCTATACTTAGCGATTTTGGACGGCTTGTGCAGCGGCAAAATGCTGAACTGTTGCTTATCTGCAATAACGTCCTCGACGATATCGCCGGAAATCACGTCGATGCCGTTCGCATATCCGTATACGAGAGCGGTGTCGCACAGGATGTTGATGGTCCGGGGCACGCCTCCGCTGGCTTCGGCGATCTTCGCTGCAGCGTCGAGGGTGAACATGATTCGGTCAGAACCTGCCTCCGTCACCCGGAACGCGATGTAATTTGCGACCTCGCTGGGGCTCAGCGGCTGCAGATGGAAGTCGGACGAGATCCGCTGGGCGAATTGATGGAGCTGCGGATTGAGCAGAAGATCGCGCAATTGCGGCTGGCCAACGATGATCAAATGCAGGATCTGGTGCTTGTCCGCATTGATGTTGGAAAGCATCCGCAGATGCTCGAGCGCATCCAGGCCGAGATTCTGGGCCTCATCGATGATCAGAATGGCGCGGCGACGTCCCGTGTACTGACGATAGAGAAATTCCTGCAGCCTCTTGAAGAGCGTTGGATAATCACCGTCGAACGGCTGGTTGAACGACATCAGGATCCACTGCAGCAGCTCGTGACGGCCCTGCGGTGAATTCGAGATCAGTCCCATGGTGACGTTGGGGCTGAGCTTCTTCAACAGGTGCCGGAGCAGGGTGGTCTTGCCGCAGCCGATGCCGCCGGTGATCACGGTGAACCCGGCATTGTTCGTCACACCGAATTCGAGCATGGTATAGGCCATGCGATGCATATTGCCCCAATAGATCAGGTCGGGGTCCGGTAGGATCGTAAAGGGCTTCTCGCGAAACCCGTAATACGCCTCGTACATCGCTGTTCCTTGAAAGCCTGCGCCGTCTCAGATCATCCCTCTTCGCCATTGTTGGCGCCAAGTGATCTCGCGGTAATACAGCTTAACAAACTTATTGTGGTTCGGCAGCGCAATGGTCTAAATGTCATCCACTTTTTCATATAGAAATGGTACGTTATTTGCAACTGGGACACTCACCCGTAGGGCCCGATTCGCTTGCCGATGCTTCAGAAGGTTAACTACGAGGATGACGCCGAGACGGGTGACGATCGCCAGAGCAATCTCCTCAGGCCGTCATTCTATTGGGAGATCTTCAAGCGCAGGTTTCTGTATCTTCTGCTGCCGCTGATCGTGATCGTTTCTGCAGGCGCCGGCGTCGCTTTGGTCTGGCCGCCGACTTACCTGTCGGAAGGCAAGATCCTGGTTCAGTCGCAGTTGATCCCGACCGAGCTGGTGCGGCCGACTGTCACAAGCGCCGCTCAGGAACGTATCCAGGTGATCGAGCAGCGTCTGATGACGCGCGACAATCTCATCGCCATCGTCGACAAGTTCCAGTTGTTCCAAGCGCAGCGGAACCTGATGTCGCCGACGCAGCTCGTCGACCTGATGAAGGCGAAGACCTCCATTACCATCATCAATCAGACGCTGTCTTTTTCCCGGCGCACCGAGAATCCCACGATTGTCTTCACCGTGGGGTATGAGGATTCCAACCCGAACCTGGCCGCCGGCGTCGCCAACGAGCTGGTCACCCGAATTCTGAACGAAGATATCCGCGATCGGACCAGCCGCGCGTCGGATACCACCAAGTTCCTCGGGCGTGAGGTCGAGCGTCTTCAGGCGGAGAGTGCGGCCCTGGAATCGAAGATCGCCCAGGCCAAGGAAACCCAGGGCACACCCAGCGCGGGCGCGATCGATCCGCTGGCGCAGATGCGGGCGGAATATGCGCAGAAGAGCGCGATCTATTCGGACAAGCATCCGATGATGAAGGCGCTCAAGCGGCAGATCGAGGCTGCCGAGAAGACGCTGGCTCCGTCGAACTCCAATGGCGTGAACCTGGACGCGCTGCAGTCGCAGCGCGAGGCGATTCAGAAGAACCTCGAAAACGCCAGCGCCAAATATGCCGCGGCCCAGCTGGGCGAGGCCCTGGAGAAGAATCAGCAGTCGGAAAAATTCGAAGTCCTGGAGCAGCCCGCAGTTCCCCAGGAGCCGATTCGTCCCAACCGGCGCAAGATCCTCAGTCTCAGCCTGTTGCTCGGCTTGGGCGTCGGCGGCGGCTTGACCCTGCTGCTGGAGATGTTGGACAAGACGATTCGGCGCACCGCCGACATCTATGGTCTGTTCGACAGCCACTTTGTCGTGGCGCTTCCGTACATCGTGACCAAGGGCGAGGTGTTGCGAAGCAAGCGGCGTACGCGTCTCCTGATCGCCGCTGGCGTTGGTTTCGTGGTTTTGGTTGCCGTGCTTGCCTTTGTGCTGCTGCCTTGGGACCTGATGATCGCCAAAGCACGCGTCGGATTGTTTCGATAGCTTCAGTTGGAGAAGAGATTTTGGATCCGATAAGGCAGGCGCTCGAGCGAGCCAGGTCGGCGCGTTTGAGTTCGAAAGACGCTTCGCTTGATCCATTCACGCCCGAGGCTTCGGCGGGCGCCGAAATCGTCTACCGTGAAGTCAAGCTCAGTGCGGCGCATCTCGAGGCCAAGCGGATCGTTGCCCACGATCCGATGCTGGAAAGCGGTCGCTATTACGACATGCTGCGAACCCAGGTGCTGCAGGCGATGGATGACCAGGGTTGGCAGATCCTGGCCATTACCTCGCCGACGGCGGGCTGCGGCAAGACGGTGACCGCATGCAACCTGGCCATGAGCATCGCCCGCCTGCCAGAGCGATCGGTGCTGCTCATCGACATGGATATGATGAAGCCCAAGGTCGCCGATTATCTCGGCATCGAGGCCAAGAACGGCATCCTGAGCGTGCTCCAGGTGCGGGCCGGACTCAGCAGCACGATGGTTCGGACCTCCATCCAGGACAATGAGTTGCTGGTTCTGCCTGGTGAAGTCTGCCGCTCCGGCTCGGCCGAGTGGATGGCGTCGCAGGCGATGACCTCGCTGATCGAGACCCTGAAGCGGGATTTCAGGTCTTACGTGATCATCCTGGATCTGCCGCCCGTCCTGATCGGCGACGACGTGCTCGCGATCCTGCCCTGGCTGGAATCGATTCTGCTGGTCACCGCGGTGGGGACGTCCACGCTGCCAGACATCAAGGAATGCTACAAGCACCTGAAGTCGGCTCCGATCGTCCGTGTCCTGGTGAACAAGGTCTCAGAACGAACCGAAAGCTATTACGGCTACGGCTATCATTATGGGTCGAGCTGAGGCTTCGTTTCGTCAGGGAGAGGTCTCGAGCAGGCCGGCCGGAATGAACTCGGCGATCCTGGCGGCCGGAACGAAATACTTCGCAAGGTCGAATATCACGGGCTGCTGACCACTGCCCGCCGGCGGTTGGAACGATTGCGAGATCTTCCGGCTCACGATGCCGAGGAGGCACTGCGCGTCCGCATCGAAGATGCCGGACCCCGAATTGCCGGTGCTCGCGACATCCTTGATCAGCGTATCGAACTTTCGCGCGTCCTGCGGCAGCCAGATCGGCGACAGGATCTCGGTCGCGACCTCCTGCTCCGGAGTGACGCTGATCACCCGTTCGCCAGGTGTTGGAGGGGTTTTGCACAGGTCGATCCGCAGGGTTCGGATTTCCGGCGCCAGATCGTGATCGTCGATCGCAAGCAACGTCAGGTCGGAGGCCTCGAACGGCTCCTGCTTCACGATCCTGGCGGGCAGGCGCTTGCCTGCAATCGACACCAGTGGAACCTGCCACCTGTTTCCGACGACATGCGAGGCCGTCAGGACCCAGCCCTTCCCGAGATAGATCCCGCTGCCGATGCGGACCTCCTGGGCCGAGTTGATCGCCACCGCAAACGGCAGGAGCGAGCTTGGGCGGTCAGCGGCCCTGGTCGCAGCGACGGTCAGGCCGAAGCTGAATAACAGGCACCACCCGAAACATCTCACAGCGCAGGAGAGGGCGGATATCATGGCCCGTTCTCAGGTTGCGCCGACGAAGAACTTCTCATTGTTCGGGCCGATGGCCTTGATCAGATCCTGAATGAACTTGGCCTGCAGCCGGTAGGCGGCATCTTCGGAGATGCCGACGGTGGACACGCGAAACAGCGCCCCGTCGGGAATGAGGCCCATAAGGCCGTATTTCATGCGGGCGAGCTGCCGATCGAAAACGCCGGTGACGACGTCATTGCCGATGCGGATCCAGTAGGTCACCGGCTCAAAGCGTCCCTCTTTGGTGGCCGTGACCCGGCTCAGCGGCAACGGACTGGCCTCGGAGCGGTAGGACACGGAGCTCAGCTTCTTCTCGGTGACACGAAAGCCGGCAGCGCCGTAACAGACCTCGGGAAGGTGGGCCTTCAGGCGATAATCCTGCACCGGTCCATAAGCCACCAGCAGCATCACGATGTTGCCGGCGCGATCCATGTAGCCGCGTCCGACTTCCTGGCTGTAGATCTTGACCGACGCGTCCTCGACAAAGCCGCCGGGGTCCGGCGTGACCAGGCCGACATTCGGGACCAGGGTCCATTCGCCGAACTTGGTCGGGATGACCTGCTCGAGATTGGGCACGGTGGAGGCATTCGCCATCAGCTCCCGCGGCCGCAGCGTCTCGGCCAGAAGCGCTGCGCACAAGATGGCGAGCGCTGCGAGCAGAGCTTGAACCGGATTGACTTTCATCGCGGAGCCTCGGATACGAACCCGCAGGCCGTATAGCCGGACTGCCGCTGAATATCACCATAGAAGCCCGATTTTCTCAAGTTTGGTCGAGGACCTCGACCGGTGCCGGAGATGGCGATACGAACGGTTCCGGTCAGATGTCGAGCGCGCGGCGAAGGCCGCTGGCGATGCGACAGAACGACCCGACAAAGCTACGCGACTTCGACAAAGGCATTTCTTCGTTTTGGAGCTATTTCATGAGCATGGTCAGGCTCAGCCGCGCGGGTCGTCTTGCTGCATCGATCGCATTATGCAGCATCGCTCTGATGGGATGCAGCAAGAAGGCCGAGGAGAAGGCCGACGTGGCGAAGAGCCAGATCGTCGCGCGTCTCGGCGAGGATGTCGTCACCACGCAGGAGCTCGACAATGAGTTTCGCGTCGCTCAGGTGCCCGCCGACAAGCGCAAGGATCCCGCGGTGGTCCGGCAGGTGCTCGGAGAGCTGGTGTCGCGGAAATATCTCGTCCGCCAGGCCCTGGATGCCAAGCTCGACCGTGAGCCGACCGTTCTGCTCGATCTGCTGCGCGCGCGCGAGACGGTTCTCGCCAAGGCGGCGGCTTCACGCGAAGTGGCCAAGAAGAGCTCGGCCATCGTGGGAAGCGATGTCGACGCCTATATCAGCAGCAATCCGATGAAATTCGCCAACCGCCAGGTTGCCTCTATCGAGCAGATCGTGGTGCCGACCAATGCGGCCTCGCAGGATGTGTTCGAGGCGACACGCGAGATGAAGTCGCTCGACGAGGTGGCGCAGAAGCTGACGGCGCTCGGAATCGCTCATTCGCGCTCCACGGGAGCCCTGAGCAGCGCCGATATCCCGGCTGATGTGTTCGATCGCATCAGGCAGCGTCAAGCGGATGATATCTTCCTGCTGCGGGGCCAGCCGAACAGCGTGTTCTTCAAGGTCAACACGGTCGAGACCAGGCCGCTCGAGGGTGAGGCCGCAGCCCGGCTGGCGCGTCAGGCCATGCAGGTCGATCTCGCAAGGTCGGAGGCGAGCCTGGCGTCCGTCGAGGCCGTGCTGGCGGCCAAATACGAAGGCGACTATGCCGAGATCATGAAGATTCAGGCTCCCAAATGATCTGAAACATGGGGGCCGCAGCGCAGAAGCTGAGGATTGTCGCCGATCTGGGCCGTGATGACCATGAACGAACCCTTCGATATTCTGACGGTGTTCTGCTTTCTGGCGATGGTGATCGCGTTCTTCGTGTGGTCGGACCGGGAGCCGCGCACCCTGCTGCGGTTTGCGCTCAGCGCGGTTGCTTTCGCAGGCGCGAACCAGTTGGGCAACAATGGCTGGCCGTTGCCTGCCTTGCTGCTGATCGCAGCTGGCGCGGCCTATGCGTTTCTTACGGTCCGTGCCGGCTGAGGACGAAAGGTCGCGCGGCCACGAAATTCATGCTCCCTGCGCTGCCATTGCGCTGCTTTCCGCCCGATGCTACGCCTTGGACGCTTTCTGGTAAGAGATTTCGGGCGTAATGACCTATTTTGATACCAGTGCGGCGTCCTGGGCGCCTGCCTCGCGACGGTGGTTTTGGCCCGCAGTGATCGCCGTTTCATTTGCGATTGCTTACACGCCGACCTTCATCACTCTGGCCCAGGGACCCTGGCGGACCGAGCAGGAGGGGCATGGGCCGTTGATCATCGCCGCATCGGCTTGGCTGGCCTGGCGGTCACGCGCCCTGATCTGGAATGCCGAACTACGTCCGGCTCCGCTGCCCGGCTGGGTGGCTCTGTTGTCTGGGCTTTGCCTCCTGGTCCTGGCGCGCAACCAGGATGTCTGGTTTCTCGAGGTCGCCTCGGAAATCCCCGTCATCGCCGGCCTCGTGTTGTTGCTCGCCGGCTGGCGGCTGCTGCGGGTCCTGGCCTTCCCGATCGGCTTCCTGATCTTCTCGGCGCCTGCGCCAGGCTGGATGGTGGATGCCGCAACGATCCCGCTCAAGGTGTTCATCTCGGACTCTGTCACGCAGTTGCTCTACAGTGCCGGCTATCCGATCGCCCAGAACGGCGTCGTCATTCTGATCGGCCCCTATCAACTCCTGGTGCAGGATGCGTGCTCGGGCCTGAACTCGATCTTCGTTCTCTCGGCGCTGGGCGTCTTCTACGTCTACGCCTTCCGATGGAACGAGAAGATCAGGGCGATCGCTCTGCTGCTCCTGATCATCCCCATCACGGTGTTCGCGAATTTCCTGCGGGTCACCTCGCTGGTGCTGATCGCCTATTACGGCGGCGTCGACAGGATGGAGGGACCGCTGCACGATCTGACCGGCGTCGCGTTGTTCGTCGTGGCCGTGGTCCTGATGTTCCTGGCCGACGGCGCGATCAGTCTGCTGATGAAGCTGTTCGGCCGGCGCAGCACGCGATTGGTCACGCCTTAGATCATGACGTGTGTCATGCTCTGGCGCGGCTGAGGCGACCACAGCAGAGCTACGTGACAGAGCCGCACCTTCAGCGCAGCTACTTCCCAGGGGCTGTCTGTGCGGCCGCCGAACGATACACGGCCAGAATCTGCGCGATCTTTCGATCCCAATCGAAGTGATCGCGGGCGCGTTCGTAGCCGGCCTGGCCCAGCCGGCAGCGCAGTGGCGCCGATGTTGCAAGCGTGCTCATGGCATGGGCGAAGCCGTTGATCAGCGCTTCGCGGGAGTCCGGTTTCACCAAGATGCCGCAGCTGGAGTTGAGGTAGTCGATCGGTCCGCCCCAATCCGTGGCGATCACCGGCAGCGCCATGGCCATGGCCTCCAGCACCACCGCCCCGCCGCATTCGAACAGGCTCGGTAACACCAGCGCGTCCGACGCCCGCATTCGCTCGGCGCACGCTTCCTGCGGCATCCAGCCGGAAAATGCGATCTGTGACGCGACGCCCCGGCTTTCGGCGAGGGCCTCCCAGCTTTTGCGCATCGGACCGTCGCCGACGATCTCCAGCGCGAGCGAGGCGCGATCCGGTAGTCTCGCCATTGCCTCGATGACGATGTCGACCGCCTTCCAGTCGACCAGGCGGCCGACGAAGATGAACTTCACCTTCGTCTCGTCTCTATCGTCCGCTTTGTCGCCGCGGCGCCAGATCGAAAAGTCCACGCCGTTCTCGACGAGTTCGACGACCTTGCCTGTGACGCCCTTGGGCAAGGCATGGCGCGTGCGCTGATTCGCGACGAGAACGACGTCAGCGCGCAGCTTGCCGGGAAAGATCGCATGGGCGAAGCGGGCAAGAAACCGTCCGAACCTGAGTGCAACGACAGATAGAACGTCCTGCTCCCTCTGAAACGCGCCCGGATACTCCATTCCGCCATTGAGCGGTCCGACCACGACCGCGGTGCCCAGCCCGTACATCAAGGATGGCGTCTTCGGCGACACCGGGATCGGTTCATGAACGACATCCACGCGTTCCCGTTTCATGAGGTCACGGATCAGGCGGCGTTGCGCGACTTGCGTGCTGAGATGCACGAGCATGCCGCAGGTGATGTCCGCCACGCGTCTGGGAAGCACGCGACTCAGCCGGTTCATGGCGCGGTGGAACGCTGTATCTGGCGCAAAATGCAGCCGGTCTGCGTGATGCGGAAATTCGTGAGACAGCTCTTCGCGGTTGCGCGCGTGGGCGACGAGATGCACGTCTTCTCCGCGGGCCAGTAGCAGCCTGAAATAGTTGAACGGGATGAACGCCTCGCCGCCGAACCGGCGAGATGCATTGCTGGCGACGATGACGATGCGCATGAGCTGGCTTTTTGCGGTGGATCGATCGGCTTCCGGCGCGGCGGCCGCTGTTGAGAGGGCGGTGTTGAAAGAGGCGGTGTTGGACGTGGATCCGCCTGCGCGTCTCGTGATCATCGCCCTCAATATCGCGCGACAATCTAGCGGCTGGCTGGCGCCATTACCATCCCGCGATGAGTTGCTTGGCCTCGAACTCGAGACGCGGCGCGTTCGCCTCGAGTTCGGTCTGAACCTGCCGCAGGTCATCGTCGCGATAAAAGAAATCCGAGCAGCGGGAATTGTAGTCCACGACGAGCAGGTTCAGATGACGGGCCTGTTCCGGCGTCTTGATCCATTGCTTGATCAGCCGCAGCCGTTCCTTCTGGAAATGGCAATAGCGGACCGCGTCCAATTCCAGGCGCTGCCCGGTCCCGACCGGCGGCTTCGTCTGGCGGGCCAAAGGAGGCGGGTCGGCGGTTGCGGCCGATGACGTGAAATCCGATGAAATGCCGCGGAGCCAATGCGCGCTGAGGTTGATAGCGGCTCCTCCGAGCATGATGGCGACCAGGCCGCCCGCGCCGAGCGCCAACGGGCGCAACAGCCGTCGGCGGAGGGTGGGGCGCGCGCTTTTCTTTCGGAGCAGGCCCATTCGACGGATGCGTCCGAGAAGAACCTCGGCCAGACGACGGCGTCGGGGCACTGGCTTGGCGGGCGGCGCAGCTGGCTTGCGGCTGCTCTGGGGAGGCACGGCTCCAACGAAGGATTGCATGAACTTCAGGCTGTTACGCATCTCCTTCAGCAGCGCGGGAGGCGCCGCGTTCGCCTCGCCATAGACGATCAATCCGGAGATGAGTGCGATCACCGCTTTGCCTGCTTGCGGCGCGTTGCTCAGGCTGAGCGTGAACTGATGCATCCTCTTCCAGCCCAGCTCGCGCGAGGCCGGCTCGGCGATTTTGGTGGTCTGGACAAAGGCATTCCAAAGGGCGCGTGCGGGCCCGACAGACCGCTCGCCGAAGCCGGAGCTTTCCAACGCTGCGATGATGTCCGGGAGATTGGCTTGCGCGCTCTCGATCGCCGTACTCAGTTCTTCGAGCTGGGCCGTCTCGGCCAGTCGGGACAGCAGGCGGGCGTCGGCGCTCAGCTGGTCCATCGTGGTCGGGACGGCAGCGAAGATCACGCTGCTGGCATCGCTGATCGCCAATGCGGCCTTGGATTCGCCGGCCTGCGCGAGGAATGCGATGAGTTCACGGATCGCGCCGAGCGGCGTATCGAAGTCGACATCTGGGCCGGATGTGAGCTGCCGAGCCAGCAGCGGGCGGCACAGCGACGTCCAGAGATGAACGGATTCCCTGAGGCGCTCCTGCAGCGCCACGTCTTTCGGGTGCTCACGCAGCAACGCGCAGACCCGTTCGATGAAACCTCCGGCATCCCGGCGCGGTCCGTCGATCGCGCTCTGGTAGTTGTCGAGCAGCACGTCAAGCCGCGTCCAGCGATGGGTGTCCTTTGCGGAGAGGATTTGGATGGCGCAGTCCAGCATCGCCGGCGCGGCGTCCCAGACTGTCTCATAGCCGTCGAGCGCAGCTGCCAGATGCAGTTCGAGAACAGGCCCCAGCACATCATGGACATTGGCGAGCGACGGAGGCGGAAGCTCCGCGCTCTGACGCGCGGCCTTGAGATTCGCATAGACCTCGTTGACGTCGATCGCGGCCTGGGCCGAGATCAGATCGGTGAGCAGCTCGCCGGGCGCGGGTCGATGGCTTGCGAGATGCGCCAGAAGGTTGGCGCGATCGAGCGGAGCCAAGCTCTGCGCAAAGGACAGCGCATCGTCGAGCGGAACATCGTTGTCGAGCGCAAGATAGAATGCCGTCGTCTCGGTGGGCGAACAGCTCAGCGGATATGTCAGTTCGTGGAAGAGGCGCGTGTTGAGGTCGGAGAGAGCGTCGTGCGCAGCCTGGATCTCGCCCGGCGAAGCGGTGTGGGCCTCTTGAGCAAGCTGAAAGGCCTCGCTCACAGCCCGCTTGGAGGCCGCGGGATCGATGCGCAGGAGTCGAAACGGCTGCGTGAGAAGGTCAAAGTGACTGGGCGTTCGCGTGGGATCCACGGCCATATCGACAAAAAATACTCAGCAGGACAACGATGGTCGCCACAATAGGGGCGTAGCTCGACATAAAACACGTGGAAATATTCACCGCAATTGAACTGGTCAGTGTTCCGCCAAGTCTATTATAATACCGTTTGGCGTCGTATCTGTTCGCAGCCCAAGCCGCGCCGCTGCCGAATTTTCTTGCGGATTCAATAGTTAATTCGCGCGGCTTGATGTTGATAACCGCGGCCGTCCGCCAAAATTACCGCCAAATCCCGCGATTGCAGGATGTTGCTGCATGAGCACAGCTAACAGTTCGTGTCCTTGTCATGGCGAGAAGGCGGCTATCGAACCTTGCTTTCGCGCCACCGAGACGGTAATCAGGATGCGCCGCGTTAGGAATTCATTTATCACAATCTCAATATGGGGGTCGCGTAATGCGAAAATCATTGGCTCTGCTGGCATTGACTGCCGCATGCATCGCTTCCGTCCAGGCCAAGGCTGCCACGGTTACGCTGAACGCGCTGGCCTTCGGAACCAACACGTCCCCGGTCATCTCTAACCAGATCACCGAGAACTTCGACAGCCGGACCGCGGGAACCCTCGCGAACTTCACCAACGGCGCCCTCTCGTTCACGTCTCAGAATTCGACCATTCAGAACGGATCGGTGGCTGGTCAGTTCGCCGCGCCCTATTTCCAGGGTGGCGCGGACACCTCGAATTATCTGAACGTGTTCGGTGGGGCCACCGAGACGATCAAGCTGAGCAACTCCCTCGGTACCTATTTTGGTCTGTATATCGGCTCCTTGGACACCTACAATTCGATCTCGTTCTACAAGAACAACAGCCTGATCCAGAGCTTCAGCGGGACGCAAATCGCGTCGCTGACGGGCCTGACGGCATCGAACTACCCGAACTCGACGGCTTCCAATGCGAATCGTTACGTTGAGTTCAAATTCGACATTGGTTCTTACTTCGACCAGATCGTCCTCGGGAGCGGGACAAACTCGCTCGAGGTAGACAATCTCACTGTCGGATTGGCGGTAACTCAGGGCGTTCCTGAAGCTTCGACTTGGATGATGATGATCCTGGGCTTCCTGAGCGTCGGTCTGATCGGCTATCGCCGGCGTGGCAGCGGTGTTGCTCTGCGCCTGGTGTGATCAGACGTCTCAGCGAATGTTCTGAAAGCTGCCCTTCGGGGCAGCTTTTTTATTTGCCGCTCCCCGCATCTTCGTCCTGGCGCTGAGCAGACCTAACGAATCCGGCCCATGCCGCAGACGCCGATGACCATGTCCTTCAATCGCGACAGCATGGGCGATGGCGCGTGCACGTCGCTCGTGGCCGTTCGGCTGAACTGGATGAATTGACCCATGCGGGTCTGGAAGGTCTCGCCGGTGTAGATGTTGATTCGGGTCTGGAGCTGCTGCCAGCGCTGCCGGTAGACATCCGCGGCCCTTCGGGCCCTCTCCGCGATGTCCCCTTGCTGGGTCGCGCTGAGCCGGTCGAAAATGGCTTCCAGGGCTTGATAGAATTCGACCCGCGATCGATGGCGGGAGAGGGGGGCCTCGAGCGCCGCCCCGATGCGCTCGACCAGTCCACGCTTGCGGGAGCCGAACGCGTTGCCCTGGTGCTGCCGATACAGGCAGAGGGATTCCTCGATATGTGAGACGCGACCGAGGGCTGCCCCGAAGGCGTAGATCCAGGTGTCGTGCGACAACGGACGGTCGGGCGCTTCGGGCTGGCGCGGACGTTCTTCGGGTGGGACGAGTTCCAGCAGCCGCCGGTCGAACATCATGGTGTTTCCCCAACCGAGACCGACATAGGGATCGAGCTCCAGCGGCTCGCAGACCCGCGATGCCGTGATCCCTTGCGTCAGCACGCCCATGGGCGCGAGCGCGACGTCGGTCAGGACCGACGTGTGCAGAGCCACCCACGAATCGTCCTGTTGCAGCCGGCGCTGCGCGAGCGCGAGTTTCGTCGGGCGCCAGACGTCATCCTGGTCGGAGAAGGCGATGAAACGCCCGGAGCAGGCGCGCGCCGCGCGGAAGAAATTATCGGCAAAGCCGAGATGCGGCTCGCCCGAGATGATTCGGACCGGAAACGGCGCGGTCCTGGCGAACTCTGCGATGATGTCGAGGGTCGCGTCCTGCGAGCCGTCATCGCTGACGATGAGTTCGTCGGGGAGCACCGTCTGGCTGACATAGCTGGAGAGCTGTTCGTTCAGGAACTGAGAGCCATTGAAGGTCGCGAGGGCGATGGAAATGTTGGTCATGGCGGATCAGTTTTCCGGGGCGAGCACGCGGGCGAATTGCCCCGCCCTGTTGATAACGGGCGCCCGTGGCTGGGGTGCCAACGCATCCTCACGGGCGCACTGCTGGCCAAAGCCGCAATTCAAGCACGGAACGTGAGGGGACGGATCGAGGAAGCGAATTCGCGCTGACAGGAGCTTTCAATCCGGCTCAATGCCCAGGGGCAGCTGTGTGAATGAGAGGATTGAGGAGGGAGTATAGAGGGCGTCGGGAAAAAGTCCTAGCGTCAAGCCGCGATCCCGCGCCCCCAAGTCGCGGTGAGGCGGCGTGGATCTGTGTGACCCGTCAAATGGTTGCTCAGGCGACGTGCCGGCGCAGACGCGGTGTTCGGACGTCAGCGAATGCCTGCATCGACGCCTTGTTGGACAGCTTCATGGCCGGCTGGCGCGGGGGTCCAAAGGTGGTCCTGACGACCAGCCCGATGAAATAGCAGGATTGGATGATGATCTGGGCGAAGACGACGACCAGCGTCGCTTCCAGAAGGCCAGAACCCTGCTCGACGGAGAAGGTGACCGTTCCCAGGAACACCAGCATCACGATCGGCAGCAGGGCCCACACCCTGGACGTGAGGCCAAGCCCAAGTCCCAAGGTGGCAAGTGCAATCGCAGCATATCCCATGGCCGTACCCCAACCGAATTTTGACAATACCACGATTCGGAGGTTTGAAAATACCGCACATTTACCGCCAAGTTTCCTCGGGTGCGGCCACAACGAGGCGTATCGCGTTCCAGCTTCTACCGAATTTCCTAGCAAAACCTTAACTGCGACTGCCGCGTGTGCGAGAGGTGGTGGGAGGGCGCCGAAGCACGTCCAGAAAGGAGGCCTTACTGAGAATACAGCTTTTGATTGTGCTTCGGTGGGCGCAACCTTCGGTCGAGGCTGGCGTGCGGAATTCTTAGTTGCGAGTGGTTGCCAAATCGTCACTCGTGGCGAGGTGGTCTGTGGCGCATCTGCAACTTGCTGCCCAAAACTGGTGCGTTTTTGCCACTGCGCTCTTTCGGCAGCTACGCCGGCCCTGTAGGGTCCGTCGATGTGGGGAACCGGCCCGGCCAATTGCGTGGGCCGGAATCAGTGAGTCGACGGGAAAACATGGCATCCGAGAGGGCACTCTTCAGGACCGGAGCCGGCAAACTTGCCACGCTCACGCCGTCCTGCTCTGCAGGTTCGATGAACGCCGTTCGGGCGCTGTCTGCAACCTTTGGAAGTCTCAAGTTTCTGTCGCGAGCTGCTGTGGCGCTCACGGTCGCTATGATCCTGCCGGGATGCGCCGTTCTGCCCGGAACCGGGCCGAAAAGCGACGCCATCGAGGCCACGGCGACGGCCGGCCTGCGTTCAACCGCGGCTCTGCCCTATGCCTTGGTGGATGTGAGCGCGGATACGATCGGCTTCCTGTCGCAGCCCAATCTTATCAGCTTCCAGGGCGCCTTCCCCGACAAGCGGCCCAAGCCGGTCCAGGTCGCGGGTGTCGGCGACGTCCTGAACGTTTCGATCTTCGAGGCCGCACCAGGCGGCCTGTTCACCCCGGCGACCGCGGCCGGCGCGCGTCCGGGCAACTTCGTCGACCTGCCGCCACAGGCGGTTGACCAGAAGGGCAATATCTACGTGCCCTACGCCGGCGAGATTCCCGCTGCCGCCCGGACCCTGCCGGAGATCCAGCAGGCCATCGTGGCGCGTCTGCGCAACCGCGCGATCGAGCCGCAGGTCGTCGTCAGCCTCAATCAGCAGCATTCGAGCGTCGTCAGCGTCCTCGGCGACGTCAACACGCCCGGCGTGCTGGCACTGAACAGCGTCGGTGAGCGGCTTCTGGCTCTGATCGCCCGCGCCGGTGGTCCGAAGTACGAAGCCATCGAGAGCTATGTCACGCTGCAGCGCGACGGCAAGCGCGTGAAGGTGCTGCTCAGCCGGGTCGTCCATGACCCCAACGAGAACATCTTCATCCGCCCGAACGACGTGATCTTCGTCACCCGGGAATCGCCGACCTTCACCGCGCTGGGCGCGCTCAATCAGAACGTCTTCGGCTTCAACTCCGAGATCACCTTCGATACGGAGACGCTGACTCTGGCGCAGGCGATCGGCAAGGCCGGCGGTCTGAGCGATACCCAGTCTGATCCGGCTGAAGTCTTCATCTATCGCTATGAGGAGCGGGCGCTGCTGCAGAAGCTGGGCATCGACACGGCGCGCTTCTCCTACGACCGTATCCCGACGATCTATCACGTGAACCTGCGTGATCCGTCCGGGCTGCTTCTGGCCTCGGGCTTCCAGATGCGCACCAAGGACGTGATGTACGTGGCCAACGCGAAGGTGGTCGACTACTACAAGCTCCTGACCTTGATCAACAACACGGCGAACGCGACCGGAAATACGGCGGCTGCGGTCACCAACGTGAATACGGCGGTCAAGACGAGGTGGTGACCCTGACACGCTCGAGCCCTGCCGAATCCTGATCGGTTGAACTTCCGAATTGGCTTTCGGCATGGCGAGGTCGTTTCAGCTCTGGTTGACTCTTGGAGCATTTGGGCTTGCCCCGTTGTTCTTTGGTTCGGTCGACCAGCTCGCCACCGCGATCTGGGTGGTGGTTCTGTCCCTCGGTGTGATTCTCGGGCTGAGCATTCCTCTCGGCCCTCGTCAGGCGCGGTTGCTCCTGGTCTTTCTGGTCGGCTGTGGCTTCTATGCCGGGGTCGCCATCCTGCAGATTGTCCCGAATCTGTCCGACCGGCTTGCCGATGCCAATTGGGGCAAGGCCAACGAGCTGCTGGGCCTCCAGCTGCCTGCGAGAGTTTCTGCGCGTGCGCAGATCCCGCGCGAGGCGGTCGGGCATTTTCTGCTCTTCGTCGCCGGCGTCCTGAACGGCTTTTTCGTCGGCGTCTCGCGCCGGCGGACCGATAGGCTGTTTCGGGTCGCGCGCTACGTCATCCTGGCCTACGCGGCCTATGGCATCGCGGCGCTCGTGGTCACGCCGAACCTGGTGCTGTGGGCGCCCAAGGAGGCGTATCACGGCATGCTGACAGCGACCTTCATCAATCACAACACGGCCGCGACCTTCATCGGGGCCGGCTTCATCCTGTGGCTCTGCCGGGCGGTTCTCTCGCTAAAGGCCATCGAAGCGCCGTCGATTCGCTTCCTGCTGCTGATGCCGTGGAATGAGACCTTCGCCTACAGGGCGTTGCTGCTGTTCGCGGCCGCCTTGCTGTGCCTGTTCGCCGAGCTCTTGACCAGCTCGCGGGGCGGATTGATCTGTACCTGTCTCGGCGCCTTCCTGGCCATGTTCCTTCTCGTCAGGAAGACGTTCGACTTCCGCCTCTCTTATGGGATCCCGGCCGGAGTGCTGGTCCTCGGCGTCATCGCCGTGTGGCTCGGGCAGAGTGGCCGGATCGGTAGCCAAGGCCTGTTCGACGACAGCCGCTTCAGGGTCTATGGCGCCACCATCGACGCGATGCTCGCCCGTCCTGTCCTCGGCTACGGCGCCGGGACGTTCGCGGATATCTTTCCGTCGGTGCGAAGCGACGATCTGAGCAGCTGGGGCGTATGGGAATACGCGCATTCAACGTTGCTGGAGATCGCATTGGAGATGGGGCTTCCGGTCGCGGTCATGATTCTCGCCGCCGCGCTCGGATCAGTCGTCATCCTGCTGCGCTATGCCCAGAGAACCAAGGATCGCAGCGAAGGCTCGGCCTGCGCGGTCCTTGGCGTTGTCGCGCTCACCTATCTGCACTCACTGATCGACTTCTCGCTCCAGATCCCGGGCTATCTGATCCCGTTCTCGATCCTGCTCGGATCCGGCCTGGCGCGGGCGACCGCCGAGCATGGAGAAAGTGCTCCGGCGGTGTAGATCGCCATGGGATCGGTTGGGATCTCATGACGATCAAGATGGTCGTGAGGGGGCCGAACGCGGATGTTTAGCGGCCGGCAATCCGGACGTGATGGGCCCGCGACAGCGTGGAGGCGTCCGGCTTGACCTCGCTCCAGAACCGCGCGTCACGCGTCGATTGGATCTTGATCCAGGCGTAGTTGGTGCTCTCCCAATTCCTGATGGTCTCGGTGAGATTATCGAGCACCAGGTCGCCCTTGCTCGTCGCGACAACCAGAACGAGATGGCCGATCCCGGACGATGTCCGGACGACCGAGAGCCGAAGCGCTCTCGGCGGAATGCCGTTCTGCACGAGCTCGTGGCGCTTGGTCACTGCATAGTCGTTGCAGTCACCGGCGCCGGGGGCGATCGTCCAGCCATCCGACAGGTTGGTGTCGTAGCTCTTGTTGGTCGGCGCGATCGCGACATTGACCTCGCGATTGACCCGGACGAGCAGGTCGAATGTGTTGGGGTCGAGGTCGACGCGGCTTCGGCCCTCGGCGTCCGCTTTGCACTCCGAAGGATAACGGATGCAGAACCGCACATGCTGAAACGGCGCCAGCGTCGGCCCTCCCTCGGAGATCGCGGATTGCTGAACCGTCTCGTGTGACACCCGGTTACGCGCCAGGGCATCGCCGCTGAGGACGATCGCGCCCAGAAGGGTCGACATGAATACCGTGTAGATTTGCGCCATGCGCGACACCTCAATGAGCAACATGCGACAGCCAACGCGTACGCCGTTCGTGATCATTGTCCCGCAAGGGTGTAAATTTTTGCCTAGGGCGGGGCAGGTAATTGTCTATGACAAGCAATTGTCAGGCCGGCTATTATCGACGATAGCGACCGCCGTGATCCGGGTCTGCATCTTGAGGTGCGTCGGTCGCTGACTTCGCGGCGAAGTTTGCCCGATCCACGCACGATCGTGCGTCCGCCGCCACGCAGGCTGTGAGCTCGCTGGTCGGATGGTCGGGTCGGGTTCAGGACTAAGCTTGCGGGAGCGATCTGCTCAAGTGCCCCATTGGCGAGATCGCGGCCTCTACTCCGGCGCATGATGCGCTCGGTCGCGGCGAGCGGTCATCAGGCAGGACTTCGGAGCAGGTTCTTGCGGTGAGTGACTTGCCGACGTGTGATCAGAACGCCGACGTCCAGATCCTCTCGACGGCAGAGACTGCGCTCAGCACCACTTCCATGGCGCCCCAGCCAAGCAGCCCCAGCCACAGCGTCATGGCCGTCAGGATGGTCAGGACAAGCACCGCGATAGAGATTTTCCGCCTCAATGCCAACGACGTCCCCTTTTGGCCGCGCGGCCCTTTGGTGTGATCTGCGGATTGGAAATCGCTCATCGGCTCATTCTTCGCGGCTCGTGCAGGGGTACGCGCAATGCGAGAAACGAGCAATGTTTTCAAAGAATTAACGTAAAGCGGTCGTGCCTTCCCGAGCTCAGAACTGCACGATCTCCATGGGTGATCCAGAGCCCGTGCCGGATCGACATGTCGTTGCAATGATGTCGGGGAAGGGGCGGTTTGCCCGCCCGGGACAATTTAACAGGCCGTTGGCAGGCTGTTCTTCGTCGCAATCGCGGCGGGTGCCCTGCAAGCCTGTCGAGCCGGCTGAGCGCGCGGCTCAGCAAGCCCCATCGGTGGAAAGGAGAGCCGGGATCGTCACCACAATGATCTTGGCATCGAGGACCATCGACCAATTGTGCGCGTAATAGGCGTCGCAGGCGACCCGCTTTTCGTAGCTCGTCGTGCTGCGGCCGCTCACCTGCCACAGGCCGGTGATCCCAGGACGGCAGGACAGATAGGCGCCGACCGAGGTCGAGTAACGTTCAAGCTCTTCTTCGGTCACCGGCCGCGGTCCCACGATGCTCATTTCACCCCTGAGCACGTTGAACAACTGCGGCAGCTCGTCGAGGCTCGACTTGCGCAGGATGGCGCCAATCGCCGTCACGCGCGGGTCGTTCTGCAGCTTGCGCGTGGCCGCCCATTCGGCGGCAGCAGCAGGATCGGACGCAAGAAGCGCCTGCAGACGCTCAGCGGCGTCCGGCACCATGGTCCGAAACTTCAAGCACTCGAACTTGCGTCCGTTGAATCCAACCCGCTTGTGACGGAAGAGCGCCGGGCCGGGTGACGACAACACGACGGCGACGTAGCAAATCACAAGCAGCGGCGCCAAAAGAATGATGCCGCCGAGCGCCAGAACAATATCGACAATACGTTTGGGCAGTACTCCGACGGGAGATAGAGAGCCTACGACTGCAGAATATCTTAAATCCGAACGCGTATCTGACAAACTGTTCATATGGGTACTCCGAAAAACAAAATATCGCAGGCCCTCGTTGAATAACTTTCGTTACTCTTCTTTTACGATTTTTTTATCAGATCGATCTGCGCTGCACAATTTGGCTGAACCATTATCGGGGGGCAACCTTCCGTTAAGCTAAAATGTTTAAGATAATGAATTTCTTAACGTAAGATGATTTGCTCCGCGTCGTTGAGCAAGCAGCTGCTGCAAAATCGGAACCGCAGTGGTGTATGGGCAACACAGAACAACCCGCTCTCTCATCGCGACGCACGCACGCCGGTCTGCCGGCGACCTTATACCTTTGTCGTCCGAGCGATGAGAAAGGTTAAAATTTAACTATGTAGGTCGCGTGACCCGAAGCAGATCCCGAAAACCGGGACCGGCCCCGTAGATTCACGGGAGTTTTCAGCGCCGTCTGCAAAGCCGATCGAGATCGGCGCGATCCGGGCGAGGGGGGCCGGGAGGCGATCCGTGCTCTCGCTGACTGCAGCGGCGAGCGAGGCGCAACGAACGGCCGCGGTGTTCGATCACAGCAGTGGTCGTTCGAGTTAGTTGCGAGTCGCTCGCGTTCTCAGCTGTTGATCTGGCGCCGTCAGGCTGGCCGGTCTGGTTTGAAGGGCAGGGAGTGTCGCTGGCGACGACAACCTTTGGTCCGCACGTTCAAGATTCAGCCTGACCCGGTTTGGTGCGGCATCCTTGCTGGGCCGCATGAGGACCGCGCCGCCTGCGCCAAGGGGGAGCGGATCTCCGCAGCTGGGCCCTGACGTTCGAATGGAGACCGCCGCGAGGACGGTGAGGCTTGGCCGCTCAGGAGCGACGAAGCGATTCGACCGCCTTCGCAAAGGACGTTTGCGCGCGCGAATCGAGCTGGTCGATGCGGGATTTCAGCAGCGCCTGAGCCTGGCTTGGCGCGCTCACATAGGCCTTGGCAACCACATCGACAAAGCCCCGACGGACCAGCGTTCCGAACTCGTCGAGGATCTCCGCCTTCACCCCGTCAGGAGCCCGCGTGATCACCGGGGACGCAAGGATGGTGCGCCGTACCGCGATCCAGGCCTCGTTGGGACCGGTCTGGTAGGATTGCGCCAGCAGCGCGAACGCGCTGTCATCCAGATGGCCATGGCCGAGTGCAAGTCCGAAGGCGACCAGCCACGCAAATGAGTCGCGCGGTGCGCAGCTCAATGTCAGCCGGGTGCGCTCTTCCATCGCCGCCATGCGCTGGTCGAATTCCTTGACCGCTCCCGCGCGCAGCGCGGCGTCGAGCAGGGGGATTTCCAGCAGCAGCAAGGTGTGCTGCGCGTGGCTGTCGCAGGCGCTGACAGGGTTCGTCTGTGCCAGCTGAAGCGCGCGGTTGGCTGCACCGGGCGTGAAGGTCTCGAAACGAAGCAGCCGTGCTTCGACCGCGACAAAGTCGTCGGAAATGGCCGAGTCCTTGGCCGAGAGACCACCCCAGGCCAATCCAGACAAGCCCGCCAGCAGAAACACGACGTTCAGGGCACCACGTGCGGACGCGCGCATCGAGACCATGACGGACCTTAGACCGTCTCGCTGGCCGGCTTTTCGTTCGTGTAGTAGTTGTAGTGCCGATCGGAATAGCCTTCGAACCGGCGCATGATGGCTTCGTTGGCCTTGTTCAGGACTGCGCCCAGCAGACGCTCGGCGACGACGGAGGACGCTGCGGCGGCCTTCACGATGTCGTCCGATGGCGTGCTGCCCCACTCGATGACCATGACGAAGGCGTCGAGAAGATGGGCTGCCGCCTTGACGTCGACCACGGGCAGAATCGGCGGCAGATCGATCAGGACATAATCGTAATCGTTCCTGGCCGTCTTCAGCAGCTGCTTGAACTGGGGCGAGGTGAGAATGTCCGAGCTGTTCGACGGCTTGATCCGGGTCGAGGCCGGGATGAAGTCGAACTTGTTCGTCATGTCGCTGATGATCAGCTCGCGCAGCGTGGATTTGCCCGCAACCAGGTCGAGCAGGCCCGGTCCGTCCTCATATCCCAGCGTTGCCGTCATGGACGGATTGCGAAGGTCGCCGTCGATCAGCAGGGTCTTGGCGCCGCTCTTGGCGACGAACGCAGCAAATCCGGCCGCAACGGTGGTCTTGCCTTCGCCCGGCAATGCCGACACGATGCCGATGACCTTGCCGCCGGCAGGATTGAGGTCGATCGCGACCTTGATGTAGCGCAGCGCCTCGGCTGTTGCCGAATAGGGGGCCACTTCGCTGATCTGCCGGAACGCACCGGACTGCCGCGTGCCGCGCTTGGATCGCGACAGCTTCTTCTGGCTGAACGCCGGAAGAACCGCGAGGCAATTGGTCCGCAGCAGGCTTTCGACCTGGGCCCGCGTATAAATTTGCCGGTTCATCTGCTCGCGTGCCACCGCGGCCATCACGCCCAATCCGAGCCCGCACAGCATCGCAAGCGCGATCGTGAGCGCGGCCTTCGGCGAGGAGGGCGTATTGGGCGTCGTGGCGAAGGTCACCAGCCGTGCCTCCGTCGACGGGAATGACTGCTGCTGCACCGATTGCGTGAAGCGCGACAGGAAGTTCTCATAGATGCCGCGATAGGTATTCGCGGCGGTCTCGAGCTCGCGAAGGCGGACTTGCGACTGCCGCGTCGAGGACGATTGCTGGAACACCTCCAGCATTCGCTTGTCGATGGCTTCTTCCTGGCTCTTGGCGATCTGAAGCTCGCTCTTGTAGCTCTCCGCGATGCGCGAGACCTCGTCCCAGATGGCGCGCTGCAGACCGGCCATCTCAGCACGCAGATTCCGGGCCGCCTGATGCTCCGAGCCGTAACGGGCGCTCCACTCCGCTTCCTTGTTCTTGTCGTCCAGGAATTGCTGGCGCAGCTTGGTGATGACCGGGCTGCTGAGCGCGTCGGTCACGACCGGATCCGGAATGTTGAAGCTTTCCTTGTTGGGGTCGGGACGCTGCTCCAGCACGCGTTCGATACGATCGAGCTTGGCCTTGGCCTGGCTGGTGTCGGCGCGCGCCTTGGCCAGCGCACCGCTCAGCTGATCCAGCTCGATGTCGCTGGCGAGCTTGCCGTCGACGCCGATGATGATGCTGTTCTTGGACTTGAAATCCTGGACCTCGCGGAACGCGTCGCTGGCCTGCTTCTTCAGCTCACCGATGCGCTGCTCGAGCCATACGCTCGCGCGATGGGTCGCCTCGAACTTGGCCTGGATCTGGTCTTCGATGTAGGCGTCTGCGAAGGCATTGGCGATTTTCGCCGCCTTGGCGGGATCGAGCGACGTATAGGCGATCTGCTCGATATAGCTGCGGCCCAGTCGCGTGATCCGCAGATTGGCCTTGACGGTGGCGATCGCGCGCTGCTGCAGCTCTTCCTTCGTCGGCTCGCTTGTCGGGCCGGACGGCAGGCCCGCCAGACCGAACAGTCGCTGTTTCAGGCTTTCGCCGGCGCCGATGAATTCAGGATCTTCCGTCAGGCGAAGGTTGCGAATGACGGCCGAGACGACCTGCTCCGACTTGGTGGTCTCGATCTCGCTCTCGACTGCGGCATCATCGATCGATCGGTTTTCCGTTTCCAGCGAGGATTGATTCCAGGTCACCCGCTTGGTGTCGATGATCATGTCCGCCTGGGCGGTGTAGCGCTTCGGCGCCACTGCGAGGTAGGCAACGCCCACACCGATCGCGAGCAAGGTGACGAGAAAGATCAGCCGCCATTGGCGGCTGAGAAAGTCCCGAATGTCGAGGAGCGATAGGGATCCAGAAGAGGAGGTGGTGGTGCTGCTGCTGGCAAGAGTGTCTGAATAGCGCGAAAACGGCCCGACTACGTTCATCTACAATCCTCGACTGGCTCAGTCGCTGGTCTGGGATGTCAGCGCTTCGCGCTCACGGGAGATGCTGCAGTCGAGGAGGTCGAGTTCGTGCCGCTGATCGCGCGAATGATGGTACCGACAGATGTGATCTGCGCGATCGCCGTGCTGCCTCCACCGCCCGGCTGGGTCGTGCGTCCGCGCGCGGTGCCGGGAGTGACGATCACCACGCTGCCCACCGAAGCGGTCGCCGATGCAGCCGCCGCTTCAACGGCGGCGGTGGACAGGTCGCCGGCAACTGCAGCGAACGACGCCTGGAATGCACTGTCTTCAAAGCTCGCCACAGCCTGCTGGATCAGCAAGGCGGCTTCCTGGTCCACGTTGGAGCAGGCGATGGCACCTTGCGCCATGCCGGCGGCAATCGCGGAGCGGAAGCGCGGCGTCGTATCGCGCGCAATTTGAATGATGTCGGCGGCGAGCTTGGCGTCGGTGCCGACGAGATCTCTGACCAGGTTTTCGACCGTCCGCGTATCGGTGTCAGGCGCAACGATCGCCTTCGGATCTGCCTTGAACTGCGCGATCGCCTCGGGGGACAGCGGCGGATTGACGCAAGTCCCTGCCCAGGCCTGACCCGCAAGAAAAACGAGAGCGGGAGCGCAAAGCACTTTCAATAACCCATTGATAGCCATGGATACGCTCTCCAACTACTTGTTTGCATTTGAAAAAAAGCTCGTTCCAATCTATAGCAGTCAGACCGGTAGATCAACCTGGATCGGCGGCTATGGTTGATTCCACCGGCAGGTCGGGAGGCTACGAGGAGACGGATCGATGACGCGGGGGCTCGCGACCGAGCCGATCTAGGTACTAATATACCAAAATTGCCGCCTGCTCGAAACGGATCCTTAGGGCTTACAAACCGTCCTGGCGATGCCACAGCCGCAAAATTAACCCGCTCCTGCAAGCTAGAGCAAGGCCTTCTGCCGCGACGAGTTGAACCGTGCCGTATCCCCTTCCTGCTGCCGAGCAGCTCACCGTTCTCGGTCGACGTCCTCAGATCCCGCCAGGAATGAGGGTCTACGCCTTCGGCGACATTCACGGGCGGCTCGATCTGCTGGAGGCGCTGCTGGCGCAGGTCGAGCGCGACCTGGCTGTCCGGCCGGTCGAACGGCCGCTGTTCATCTTTCTCGGGGATTACATCGACCGCGGGCCGGCCTCCCGGAAGACCATCGACCGTCTGTCCCAGCTCAGCCGGTCGCAGGAATGCATCTTCCTGAAAGGAAACCATGAGGCCCTCGCCATCCGTGGTCTGACCGATCGGGCGGCATTCGATCGCTGGATGAGGCTGGGCGGCTTTGAGACCCTCGTCTCCTACGGCGTGACGCCGGGATTTCTCAGCGCCGGACCGTCTCGTCCGGTCCCCGAGATCCAGGCCACGTTCCATGCTGCACTCGCGACAGGGCACATGCAATTCTTTCGCAACCTGCAGACGAGTTTTGCCCTGGGCGACTTCTTCTTCGTTCATGCCGGTGTCCGGCCTGGGGTCGAGTTGTCGCAGCAGGCTGAGGAGGATCTGTTGTGGATCCGGAGCGAATTCCTGGACGCATCGAATGATTTCGGCAAGGTCGTCGTGCACGGCCATACCCCGACAAAGGCGGTCGAGGTGACCACCAACCGCGTCAATATCGACACCGGCGCGTTTGCCACGGGTCGGCTGAGCTGCCTTGTGGTCGAGGGGGCGGCGCTCTCCGTGATCGACACGGTGACCTCAACCGCCTGAGGCGATGTCGCGGGGTCAGCCGGTCGTGCGCCGGTCCTGCTGTGGCGAGACGGTCGCCCGGGGCGCGAGATGCGCGCCGAGAAGCCCGTCAATATGGGCACGCATGTTCTGGAAAAACTGTTTGCGGCCGAATTGGGCCGCATGCGCCGCGATGATCGCGGGGTCGAGGGCAAGACCGTTCAGCCGCTCGACGGCCGAAATGATCGAGGCCACGGACTGCTCGGGGAAGAACACGCCGGAGAGACCGTCGGCCACGGTCTCCGTCGCGCCGCCGCGACCATAGGCGATCACCGGTCGACCGCTCGCCATTGCCTCGACCGGCACCATGCCGAAATCCTCCTCGCCGGGAAAGATCAACGCGCGACAGCGCGCATAATGGTCCTTCAGGACGGAGAAGGGTTGCGAGCCGAGCACCGTGATGGTCGGCCCCGCCAGGCGACGCACCTCCTGGAGCATTTCGCCGCCGCCGATCACAACGAGCTTGAGCTTCATCTCGTTGAAGGCGCGGATCGCGAGATCGGGACGCTTGTAGGCGACCAGCTCTCCGGCCATGAGGTAGAAATCGCCGAGCTCAGCGGCCGGCAGCGGCGAAAACGCTTCGGTGTCGACAGGCGGATGAATGACGTGCGAGTCCGCCCCGTAATAGCGGCGGATTCGTCCGGCGACAGTCGTGGAGTTTGCGACGAAGCTGTCGACGCGCGCCGCCGACGAGACGTCCCACATCCGAAGATAGTGCGACAACGGTGGCATCAGCAGGCGCGTGAGGGCTCCCGCGCCGTCGCGATATTCGTGATACATGTTCCAGATATAGCGCATCGGCGTGTGGCAATAGCAGACGTGAAGCGCTCCCGGAGGAGGGATGATGCCCTTCGCCGGTCCGGATTCGCTGCTGATGATCAGGTCGTATCCGCGCAGGTCGAGCTGCTCCAGCGCGAGCGGCATCAAGGGAAGATAGTTCTTGTACATGCGCGCGGCGCGCGGCAGCGAGTTGATGAAAGTGGGCACGATCCGATGCGCTCTGATCTTCTCGGAAACCATGTCCGGCGCGTAGACGTGCGTGAAAATGTCGGCCTGCGGATACATGTCACACAGCGCCTCGATGACCTTCTCGCCACCGCGCATCCCGACGAGCCAATAATGGATGATCGCAACTCGCATCAGATATCCCTGATCATGAGTGAGAACCCACGGAAAGCGCGGCTTCTAGCACGGCACGGCTTGGGGCGGTCACGAAATTGCAGATGACATTAATGAGTCAGGCCGCATCAATGCGCCACGTTCGCGTCGCTCGCGCGGCGCGCCCGCTGCGAGGCCCAGATGAGCGTCCGAGAGGGACGCCTGCGGTAACCTTACCCAAGTGCCAACGCCCGAGCTCGCCTTGCCAGCACTCAACTGTCCGGATATCAACATCGATATCTGCTCGGCATCGGGCCGTCCCTGCGACAGGTGTTCCTCAGGCTGCGCGAAGGCGATCTCCGATCGTTCCGCTCGAGCAGGGGACTTGAACTCTGACAGAGGCTTCGGGTGAACTCGGCAACACGCGATGAGAATGCATCCGATGCGTCCGTCTCGGCGGAGGGCCGGGGTCAGCGGCCATCTCGTTCGGAGCTGCCCGGTTCGCGACGACTTTCCATCGCTGTCGGCATCGCCACCGCAGGGCGACCCGCGATCGTCGGCCGCACCATCGCATTGCTGACCCAACAGACGCGTCTCCCCGACATGCTGATCGCGTGTCCGGCATCGCCGGCCGATCTTCCGTCGGACGCCATGCAGAGCCTGCCATTCGAATCGCAGGTTCTCTCCGGCAAGCGCGGACTGACCGCGCAACGCAATCGGATCCTGGAGCGGAGCGGCGGCGCGGACATCATTGTCTTCTTCGACGATGATTTCTTTCCGCGGACCGACTACCTTGAGCAGCTCGAAGCCATCTTCCTGCAGCATCCGGATGTCGTCGCCGTCACCGGCCGTCCAATCCGCGACGGCGCGAACGGTCCGGGAGTCGACGTCGATACGGCGCTCGAACTTCTCTCCCAGAGCCGACCGAACGCGGCGCCTGCAGCGCTGTCGGAGACATTCGGGACCTATGGCTGTAATATGGCGTTTCGGATGCAGCCGATCCGCCTGCGCGCGCTCACCTTCGACGAGGCCCTGCCGCTCTATGGCTGGCAGGAGGACATTGATTTCTCCAGGCAGCTTGCCGGCGATGGCCGCATCGTGGACGCCAGCGTTCTCTCCGGGGTTCATCTGGGGGCGAAAAGCGGGCGGACATCAGGCGTTCGCGTCGGCTATTCCCAGATTGCCAATCCGCTCTATCTGATCCGCAAGGGCACGATGTCGATCGATTTCGCGGCTCCCCTGATCTGGAGGAACGTGGCTGCCAACCTGGCCAAGAGTTTCTGGCCCGAGCCATGGGTTGACCGGAAAGGGCGCCTCAAGGGAAACTGCCTGGCGGTATGGGATCTTCTGCTTGGCCGGATGTCACCCTTGCGCGTTCTCGAGCTCGAATAGGAACCTCGATGAAGCCCGCCGCAACGGCCGGTTGCGGCTCTCTCGGGAACGAGCGAGCCGATGATCATCGCGCAATGAGCCTGATGAGGCCCGTGGACGTGTCACGATGACGATTGAACCGATTGGCGCAATCACGCTTCTGCTTGGACTGCTCGGCCTGTTCGTCGAAGAAAGCTTCATTGTCTATGTCTTCTTCGGCACGACGCTCCTCGGCGCTGCCGGCGCGATCATCCTGGATTCGCTGGGCGGCACGACGATTCAGCCGGCGCATCTGCTGCTCGGCTTCGTGATGATCAAGCTTCTTGGAAACCGGGAGGTGCGCTCCGGCATGCGGCACGCGGTGGTGTTCGGCACCCCCGGCTTCTGGTTTCTTCTCACGGCCATCTACGCCACCCTGACCGCTTACCTCATGCCGCGGCTGTTCTATGGCGAGACGTTCACCTTCGTCGTTCGCGCCCAGGGCGAGAACCACGCGGTGCCGCTGGCCCCGACGACATCGAATCTGACGCAATCGATCTATTTCATCGGCAATTGCGCATGCTTCCTGATCCTGGCGGGCTATGGCGGCTCAGAAAGGGGCCGCAACACGCTCGCGCGGGCCGGGCTGATGTGCGTCATGCTCAATCTGGCCTTTGCCGTGATCGACCTCGTAACCTATGCGACGAACACCGGCGACCTGATGGCGTTCATCCGCAACTCGACCTATTCGATGCTGAGCGATCGCGAGCTGGCGGGTTTCAAGCGGATCGTCGGCTCGTTCGTCGAGGCCTCGAGCTTCGGATATGCCACGCTGGGATATTTCGCCTTCACCTCGACGCTGTGGCTGCGCGGCGTTGCGCCGAAAATGACGCTGCTGCTGAGCTCATTGTCGCTGCTGGCGCTGCTGTTCTCGACCTCGACGACCGCCTATGTCGGGCTCGCGATCTATGTGTTCGTGGAGTTCGGGCTGCTGTCCTATAAGCTTTTGCTGAGGCCGTCGCGCCCGGAAGTCATCTTCGTCATCTTTGGCCTGCCCTTCATTCTGGCTTTGATCGTGGTCATGATCTGTCTGAATGACCCCGTATACGCCTATGTCACCGATCTCCTGGACACGCTCGTCTTGAACAAGATGTCAACGTCTTCGGGCGTCGAACGGTCGAATTGGAACAGTCAGGCGTTTCAGAACTTTCTCGATACTTACGGGTTCGGCGTCGGCAATGGCAGCGTTCGTGCCTCCAGCTTTCTCGTCGCCGCCATTTCCAGCCTGGGTGTCCTCGGTGCGACATGTTACGCGCTTTTCCTGCTGTCCATCTGGTTTCAGGCGCGGGAACCTGAGCCGGAGCACATCACGCATATCCAGAGCGCTGCCCGTTCGGCTTGTCTGGCGTGGTTGATCGCGGCGTCCACGTCGGGTGGCTTCATCGACCTTGGCCTGTCGTTTTCGGCCTTTGCAGCGCTTGGCTCGGTCAAGCTGCTATCGCCCAGAAACAGCTCGGCGGCGCTGGAGGGGCTCTCCGCAACGGAGTGCGCGCCTCCGCTGGCGCGATGAGCGGTGTCGGTCGCGCGCAGGAGCGATGTCCTGGGGGCAGCGGACGCGACCGACATGCGGTACGTTCGACCCGTCGCGTGAACCCGCATGGAGCGTGGAATGACGAATCCATTTGGCCTCGCTCCAGCTGCAGACGTCGACCACCAGCGGCGTGCTGATCGCCGTCCCTCTTCAACGGGTTGCGGTAGTCTTGTCCGATGGGCCGGGGGCGTGGTGCTGTGTGCGCTGCTGGCGGGGGGACTCGCGGAGCGGGGTGCGGCTCAGGAGCGCTCGTCGGCCGTCGCGGATCGACGGGACGATCTGAGCCCGTGGGGCGTGGCATCCGGCGCGGAATGGTTCAACGCGTATCCGCAATTCATGCCGGTGCTCAGGCGTGCCGGCGTGGGCTGGCTGCGCGGGTTTTATGAATGGCAGATCATCCAGCCGGTCCCCGGACGCTGGAACTTCACGCTTCCAGACGCGCTGGTCCGGATCGCCCGCGCGAATGATGTTCATCTCGTCGGCGTGCTCGCTTATCTCGCACCCTGGGCGTCCGCCGATGGCGGGACACGACAATTCCCGATCAAGGACATCCGTTTCTGGCGGGATTATGTGGACGGCCTGGTCACAAGGTATCATGCCGATATCAAGTATTGGGAGATCTGGAACGAGTTCAACGGCAGCTTCGCTCCTGGCGGCACGCCGGCGCAATATGCCGAACTCGTTCGTGAAGCTGCCATCGCAGCAAAGAAGATCGACCCGAACGCCAAGATCGGCATGAGCGTCGCCAGCTTCGACGTCAACTTTATCGACGCGGCGATCAAGTCCGGCGCGGCGGGTCATTTCGATTTCGTCTGCGTTCATCCCTACGAGTATCTCGCCGAACTCGCTGCTGGAGGTGAGCCGGCCTTTCTGAGCATGACCACCTCGCTGCGCAACATGCTCAAGGCAAATCATCAGTCCGAGCGGCTTCCATTATGGATCACCGAGATCGGATCGTCGGCGCCGACCAGGCCGGATCAGGCCGCGGACGACACGCAAGCCGTTCTGTTGACCAAGGCCTATCTTCTCTCGATCGCGGCCGGCTTCGAGCGTGTGTTCTGGTTCGAGGCGCGCGGACCGTCCTACGGTAAGGGGACTGACTATGGTCTCATCCGCGAAGACATGTCGCCGCGCCCATCGCTGACGTCGCTCAAGACCTTGACGGATGTGCTGGGGCAGGAGCCCAAGGCTGCCGGGTGGCTGAATCTGGGCGACGGAATTTATGGCTTCCTGTTCGACGGGGCGAAGGGCGCGGTACTCGCCGCGTGGACGGCTCCAAGACACGACACCAGGATCACCTTCGATAGCGAGGTTCTGATCACGGCGCCGAGCGGCGCAAGTACAACGGTCGGGGCGGGGACACCGGTTTCGATTTCATCGAAGCCGGTCTTGCTGACCGGCCTGTCGCCGCGCCTGATCGAGATGGCTCGGAAGAACCGCGACGCGCCGTATCCTTGGGCTGCCAGCGCGGCAGGCAACGTCGCCGTGGCCAGACTGGGCGATGACAGTCAAGCGGGCGCGCTGAGCCAGATCCGGCAAGATACGACGGTGGCCGAGCAGGGCGCGCGCCGGATGAATTTCGCGAGGGCCGACAAAGAGGGGCACTACGCCTATTTTCGCGTCGATCCGGCATTCCTGGGGCTCGGCGCGAAGCAGGTGGAGATCACCGCGGTGGTTCGGCGCGCAAAGCCGGGTGAGATCGCCGGAATGAGCGTTGACTATGAATCGACGCGCGGCTACGTCGGCGCCGATTATCGGACTATACCAGATGGCGATCAGTGGACCGAGCTGAGTTGGCGCCTGTCTGATGCGAATTTCGCGGGCGCATGGGGGTGGAATTTCCGCCTCAATGCGATCGCATCGCCGAACGAGCTCCTGATCAGAGAGGTTCGGGTGAAGAAGCTTGATTAACGCGCTCTTGACGTTGCGCCGGGGTCCTTCAGGCCCTGTCGCCTGCAGCCTTGGATCGCAATTGGCCCGCCCCTCATCAGGCCAAGATGAGGCAGAGGGCCCGACCTTCTGTTTCCAGATTTTTCTGATCTCAACGTATTCGCGCCGGTGAAGCGTAGCTCCGCTGCAGGTGTAAGGCGCAAAAGGCATGGAGGGCTGGTATGATCGGGTTCAAGGGTTTCAAGGACGTGCGGCGGCTGCTGTGCATCGGCGCCCATTCGGATGACATCGAAATCGGGGCCGGAGGCACGGTGCTGCGGATCATGCGCGAGAATCCCGACGTCGCTGTCACCTGGTGTGTCCTGTCAGGCAATGAGGTGCGGCAGCAAGAAGCCCGGCTCGCCGCCGAATCCTTGCTGGGCCAGGACAAGAAGCTCTCGCTGCTGTTGAGGGAATTTCCCGATGCCTACTTCCCGGAGCAGCGTCGGAGCATCAAGGAGTTCTTTGAACAGTTCTTGAAGCCGTCCGATCCGGATCTCATTTTGACTCATGCGCGCCACGACGCTCATCAGGATCATCGCCTGGTCAACGAGCTGACCTGGAACACGTTCCGGTCGCATCAGATCTGGGAATATGAAATACCGAAATGGGATGGCGATCTCGGTCAGCCCAACCTCTACGTTCCAGTGGAGCCTGATGACGTCACCCGGAAGTTGAATGCGCTCCGTGTGTTCACCAGCCAGAGAAGCAAGCACTGGTTCGACGAGGAGACCTTTCGCTCGCTCCTCAGGCTTCGCGGCCTTGAGAGCAACAGTCGCTATGCCGAGGCCTTTACGGCCCGGAAGTTCGTGGTGGGGTAAAGCGGCTGCCGTGCAGATCTGGCAGATGTCACCAGATCGGATCGATGGAAGCTTGTTTTGCGGATTTGAGACCGACGATGCGCGGCCGACGACTGTTCATTAATGGAAAATATCTCGGCGCCGGCCCTACCGGCGTGCACCGGGTCGCTGACGAGCTCATTGCTCAGCTCGCGAGCCGGCGCGACGAGCTTGCTGGACTGTTCGCGGAGCCCACCACCATCGTGGTGCCGAGGACCGTGGCAAAGTCCCGTCACCAGTTCGAGATGAAGCAGGCGGGTTTCCTCACAGGCCAGCTGTGGGAGCAACTCGACCTCCCGAGGGCCGCGCGGTCGGGGCTGTTGCTCAGCCTTTGCAATCTCGCGCCGATGATCAGCACGTCCGCGGTCACCATGATCCATGATGCGCAGACCTTCTCGACGCCGGAATCATATTCGAGCGCGTTTGCCCGCTGGTATCGCTACGTCCTGCCGACCATCGGCAGGAGACATCGCAAGATACTCGCCGTCTCCCACTTCACCGCGAAACAACTGGTCGACTTCGGGGTGACGACGGCCGACCGGATCGCGGTGGTTCCTAACGGGGTCGATCATGTCCTGCGGGTTCCGTCCGAGCCCGGCATCTTCGATCGGCTCCAGCTTGGCGAGACGAAATTCGTCGTCGCGTTGGCCAATACGCAGCGGCACAAGAATGTCGGTCTGTTGCTGAAGGCGTTCGCGGATGAACGCCTGAAGCCGGTCCGGCTGGTTCTTGTCGGCGGCGAGGGGGCCCAGGCCTTCGCGGCGCTGGGCCATGTCGTTCCCGACAATGTCCGGTTTGCCGGCAGGGTCAGCGATGGCGAGCTCCGCGCGCTGTTGGAACGGGCCGTCTGCGTCGCCTTTCCCTCGACCACCGAAGGCTTTGGCCTCCCGCCATTGGAAGGAATGCTGCTTGGCTGTCCCGCGGTCGTGGCGCCCTGCGGGGCTTTGCCGGAAGTGTGCGGCGACTCCGCGATCTACGCGTCGGCTGATGATCCGCGAGAATGGGTCGAGGCGATCTCGTCGTTGGCCAACGATCCACTATGCTGGAACCGCTATTCCCAGAACGGGCGCGAGAGGGCGAACATATTCACCTGGCGCGCGGCCGGGGACAGGCTGATGGACGTGCTGAGATCCATCCAGGGAACCCAGATCTAGGATTGGTTGCGGGGGACGTTAAGTGATAATCAGACTGCGGCGCAGACGATTGCTTGTTTCAGGCGCTGGACATGATCACGTCGTGCAAGACATGTAGGTGAATATTTTGGAAGTCGTTTTCGGCCTCGCGCCGTGTCATTATTTGGGAAGTGGAAGTCATGGCTAGCTTTGAGGTTATCGCGATGGCGCTGGCGCCACAGCGATATCTCTCCAAATTTTCGGACTATTATTTGCGTCTTGGTGCAAGTCGGGTTCGCATCTTCTTCGATGGCTCTCTGCAGGAAAGCTCTCCGCCATCCGGTGTTGAACTCGTCGAGTGCGACGATGAGTTCTGGCGTACGGCCAAGGTGCCGCGTCCGGCCGCGGTCGAGGACCGTCAGCGGCTCGTCTATAATCGCGCTTATGCGAGCGCGCGCTCGGACTGGGTTCTGATCGTCGACATCGACGAGTTCGTGTTCGGAGACGGATCGCTGTCCGCCGTCCTCGCTCAGGCAAGCGGGCAGTATGAAGTCGTTCGCTTTGGTTCGGCGGAGGCCGTGTTTATCGACGGAGATCGGATTTCCAGCGATTATGGCGCGAAAGCCTTCAGGAGGCCGTGCAATCGCTACCTTGCCGCGATCCTGCCGCATCTGATCTATCCCGGGCTGGGGCATCTCTTCATTCGCGGCTTGCTCGGCCACTCTCGGGGAAAGCAGGCTGTTCGCGCCGGTATCCCCGGCCTCACGCTCGATATTCACGACGCAACGGCCGACGGCACGGTCCTCAGAGAATATGCGGCGTCCGAAGGGCCATCGCCGCTCTACCTGGCTCATTTTGATGCAATCAGCTTCGTGCAGTGGCGTCAGAAATGGGAGCGGCGTGTGGCGGCTCAGGACGTCAAGGAGATGGGGCGGAAGCGGGAGAGGCAGCTCGACCTGTATGAGAAGCAGGCCCGCCACGGAACGGAAGAATCGCTGTTCCGGCGGCTTTATTGCCTGAACGACCTGCAGTTTAACGTCCTGCGTGCCCTCGGATTGCTGGTGGTCGATCGCGCCGTATTCTAGCTTGTGACGTCGTTCCGGCTGCAGTACAGCAGGCCATCGGCCTGAAGTGCCGACAGGCGTGAACGTCAAGCGCGCCTCATTGCATTCTTTGCATCTTGGCCCAAGCGCAAGCGCCAGGTCGGTCGACATACGATGAGCTCCGAAAAGACTGAGGCCGTAGCGAGGAAAATCGGCCGGCAGACGGCTGGCGGTGCGGTGGTGCTGGTCGCGCTCCGGTTGGCGACCCGGTCGATCGATCTCGTATCGCTTGTCGTGCTTGGGCGATTGTTGTCGCCGGCGGATTTCGGTCTCGTCGCCATCGCAATGTCGGTGATGATGGTGTTCGAGGCCGTGATGGAGCTGCCGGTGTTCTTCGCGCTGGTTGCGATCAAGAATCGCACCCGGGCCCACTACGACACAGCCTTCACGCTGCTGACGATCAAGGGCGCGCTGCTCAGCGCCATGCTGCTGCTGGTGGCTTGGCCGGTCGCCTACGTCTACAATGATGAGCGCCTGATCTGGCTGATCCTCTCGCTGGGGCTTGCTCCCGTGTCGCGCGGGCTGGGCAGCCCGCGCATGATCGATCATTCGGCGAACTTCAATTTCTGGCCGAACTTCGTCATGGAGACGTCGGGCAAGCTCATCGGTTTTGTCCTCGCTGTCAGCCTGGCGTGGTCGACCAGGAGCTATTGGGCGCTGCCGGCGGGGACCATTGCCGTCCCGATCACGGCCTCGGCTATTTCCTACCTGTTCGCGCCCTACCGGCCGCGTTTCGCACTTTCCGAATGGCGGGCGTTCGGCAGCTTCCTGGGCTGGACCTCGGTGACCCAGGCGGTCGCCGCCACCAACTGGCAGATGGATCAGCTGATCCTCGGTCACTGGGTCGATCGGTTCGAACTCGGTCGATTCGCGATGGCTTCGAACCTTGCGAGCATTCCCTGGCAGATCTTCATCGTGCAGGTGATCAGTCCGCTGCTCGTGGCCTTTTCCCAGGTGAGGGAGAATGCGGCGCGGCTGCGCGGAGCCTATCGGAAGAGCGTCGCGACCATCGTCACCGTGGGCCTTCCCATCATGGTCGGGATGTCGCTGACGGCAGGCCCGATCGTTCAACTGATTCTCGGCGATCAATGGTCGGAAGCGGGCGCGATGCTCCGATGGCTCGCTCTGGTCGCCGTTCCCTCGCTGTTCGTCGCGCCGCTCTCGCCGCTGTCGATGGCGCTCAACCAGACGCGCGTGCTGCTGTGGCTGGCGGTCGCCGAACTGGCCCTGAAACTGCCGCTCACGCTCCTGGGCGTCTATTTCGACGGGATTGAAGGGGTCCTCCTGGTTCGGCTGACCGTCAGCGCCGCGGTGGCGATCTGCTCGATGGTGGCTGCGCGCGATCTGATCAAGCTGCCGGTGATGGACCAGTTGCTCTCCTCATGGCGCGCGGTGCTCGGCGCAGCCGCCATGGCGGTGGCGGTGGTGCCGCTTCAGCTCTGGCTCGGCGCAGCCGGGACCACCGTCGCCAAGGTGACGTATCTGGCCGTGACGATCGCCGCCGGCGGGGGCGTGTATGTCGGGAGCGTATTCCTGTTATGGCGGCTGTCCGGCATGCCGGAGGGCATCGAGGCTGACGCCATCGGCGCGGCGGGTGCGCTGCTGCGCAAGCTCAGCCGTTCGGCTCCGGCCTAGCGGGCGGCTGACTCAGCCGACCTGGCCGGCCTCTCGGACATAATGCAGCTGATAGGTCTCAGCTGAACTTCCTGAACACCGGCTTGACCGGACGTCCCACGAGATAATGATCGACCCCGTCCTCGAGCGCGCTCCGATACACTTTGAGCGATTCGGCGATCGCCTCGATAGTCCGGTCGATGTCTGCGTCGGTATGAGAGAAGCTGACGACGAGCGATGGGGTAATGATCCCGCGCTTGATCATCTCCTGGAGGAAGAGCGTCCTGAACGGCTGCGACGGCTGCTTGGCTGTATCGCGGGTCGCGAAAACCATGTTGCTGGCGCGGCCCAGCAGCTCGAAATGATCGCCGATGCCGAGCTCTTTGATTACCGGATTGACGCCGGCGCGCAGCCGTTCGCCTTGCCTGTGCAGATGCTCGATCACATGATCGTTGCGGTAGACCTGCATGGTGGCGATCGCCGCCGCCAGCGCGTGATTCTCGGCGCCATGGGTCGTCGATAGCAGGAACACGCGCTCGCGATCGTCGCGCAGCCCGCCGAGTTCCATCAGCTCGCGCTTGCCCGCCAGAGCCGAGACCGAGAAACCGTTGCCGATGCCCTTGCCGAAGGTCGACAGATCAGGGGTGATTCCATATTCCCTCTGGGCGCCGCCGACATTCCAGCGGAAGCCCGTGATCATCTCGTCGAGGATGAACACCGCGCCTTCCTTGCGGCACAGCGCCTGGACCGCGTGGAGAAAACCGGGCTGCGGCTCGACGGCTGTCGCCGCTTCCATGATCACGCAGGCGATCTCGCCGGGATGCTGCGCGAACAGCGATCGCAGGCTTTCGATGTCGTTGTAGCGGAACTGCAATGTCAGGTCCTGCACGACCTTCGGAATGCCGGCCGACATTGGCGTGTTGCCGATGAACCAGTCATCGGTCGAGAAGAATGGCTGGTCGCCGCAGCGCGCGATCAGGTCGCGGCCGGTATAGGCGCGCGCCAGCCGCACCGCGGCGGTGGTCGCGTCGGAGCCGTTCTTTGCGAACTTGACCATGTCGGCGCCCTCGATCAAGCCGAGGAATTCTTCCGCGCAGGTGAGTTCAATTGTCGCAGGGCGGGTGTAGTTCTCGCCGAGCAGCATCTGCCGGTGCGCGGCTTCGACGACGGGCTTGTAGGCGTGGCCGAGCGTGACGGCCCGCAGCCCCATGCCATACTCGATGAACTCGTTGCCATCGATATCCCAGACGTGGCATCCCTCGCCCCGCGTCAAGAAGCTCGGAGCAAGCACCGGATATTGATCATCGCCCTTGGCGTACGTATGGGCCCCGCCGGGAATGAGCGAATGAGCCTTGGACCTCATCGCGAGGGACCGCTCAAAGGCGGCCGCATCAAGCTGTTTGTGGCGCGAGTTCACGCAAATGACTCTGCTCTGTAATGTGTTCTGCTTTGAAATCGAACGTCAGCGCTGACTGAGCGTAGCTGCTAGCTCCTTGTAAACCTAGACCATAATCCTGCACGTACCAAGCCCAAATAGACGGCTCGCGGTTGTAACGTTAAAATGGCCGGCAGGAGCGCAGTGTGGTATTTCTCATTGCGGCGTCTGACGCAGTTGCCTAGACGAATGATATCGCAAGTCTTTTCAAACAGGCTGACGCAGCCGTCTCACGCGTGCCTCAATTTGCCGACCGGAGCGGCGCCGAGGTCCGTCATCGCATCGTGGTAAGCTCGATGATAACAGACGCGATCGATAATCGAGATGGTTCGTCCGGCCTGCGCGCGGCGGATCTCCGCCATCATCAGGGGTGAATGTGGTGAAAATTCTGATTACGGGAAATCTGGGCTATGTCGGTCCTGCGGTCATCAAGTACCTGCGCCAGCAGCGCCCGGACGCGACGCTGCACGGCTTCGACAATGCCTATTTCGCCCATTGCCTGACCGGCGCGCCGCGTCTACCGGAGCGTGACCTCGACGAACAGTTCTACGGCGACGTCCGCAATGTCGGCCTCGATCTGCGCAGCTATGATGCGGTCGTCCAGCTGGCGGCCATCTCGAACGATCCGATGGGCAATCAGTTCGAGGCGGTGACGTTCGACATCAATCAGGGCAGCACGGTGTCGATCGCCAAGGCGGCAGCGGCTGCCGGCGTAAAGAATTTCGTGTTCGCGTCGAGTTGCAGCGTCTATGGCGTCGCTGAAGGTGCGCCGCGCAAGGAGAGCGATCCGCTCAACCCGATCACGGCCTATGCCAAGTCCAAGATCGGAGCGGAGCGGGAATTGGCGTCGATCGACACCAATATGGTGGTGACGAGCCTTCGCTTCGCCACGGCCTGCGGCATGTCGGACCGGCTGCGCCTCGATCTCGTTCTGAACGATTTCGTGGCCTGCGCCCTCAGCCAAGGCAAGATCAGCGTGTTGTCCGATGGGACGCCATGGCGGCCATTGATCGACGTCGCAGACATGGCGCGCGCGATCGATTGGGCCATCGACAGGGGGGCTCAGACCGGCGGCCGGTATCTCGCCGTCAATGTCGGCTCTGACGACCGGAATTATCAGGTCAAGGAGCTCGCGCATGCGGTCGCACAGAGCGTGCCTGGAACGGACGTGTCGATCAACACCTCAGCTCCGGTCGACAGCCGTTCCTACAAGGTCGATTTCGGGCTTTATCGCTCGCTCGCGCCGCATCATCAGCCCGTCGTTACGCTTGAGCAATCGATCCAGAACCTGATTGCCGGGCTTCGGGCGATGCGCTTCAACGACGCCAATTTCAGGACGTCCGGCCTGATGCGTCTCAGGATCCTGCAGGACCACATCGACAATCAGCGCCTCAACCGCACGCTCGAATGGACCTGACGCCCAACGCGATTTTTGGCGGGCGCCGAGGGCGCCCGACCTCCGATTCAGCATAATCGCAGCAGGCGAGTGCGGACCGTGTTCGCCTGCGATATTAAGAGTGTATTCATCGAGACCGACGACGGCAAAGAGCGGGCCGCGGCATCGGTACCCTGATCTGAGTGCGAGCGCCACTGCGGTGGTTGGATGACGGCACGCGCGGATGATCGACCGGGCGCGTGAGATTTGAGTGAGGATGTAATGACGACGTTGAGCCTATCGACCGGGCGGGACATTGCCCCCAAGTGTCGGCACTGCGGCACCGAGCTCTCGCTGAAGCTGATCGACCTGGGCATGTCCCCGGTCGCCAACGATTACGTTGACCCGGAAAATTACAACAGGGCCGAGCCGTTCTATCCGCTTGAGGCGTTCGTGTGCCGCGAGTGCCGCCTGGTGCAGACCCGCGACCTGCTGGCAGCGTCCGATATTTTCCGCGACGACTACGCCTATTTCTCCTCGCATTCGACGTCCTGGCTGGAGCACGCGCGGTCTTATGTCGATGCGATGGCCGCTCGCTTCGGACTCGGCGCCGGCTCACGTCATGTCGAGATTGCCTCCAATGACGGCTATCTGCTGCAGTACTCGCTGAAGAGGCAACTGAGCTGTCTCGGCATCGAGCCCTGCGCCAGCGTCGCGCTTGAGGCGCGGGAAAAGGGCATCGATTCCCGGATCGAGTTCTTCGGCCGTGATCTCGCCCGTCGCCTCGTTGACGAAGGCTGGTCCGCCGACCTGCTCACCGCCAACAATGTCCTGGCGCACGTGCCCGACATCAACGACTTTGTCGGCGGCGCGAAGATCCTGCTCGCGCCGGAAGGCGTTGCGACCTTCGAGGTGCAGCACCTCCTCACCCTGATGCAGCGGCATCAGTTCGACACCATCTATCATGAGCACTTCTCGTATCTGTCGCTCATTGCCGGGCAGCGGATCTTCGCCGCTGCTGGCTTGCGCGTGTTCGACGTTGAGTTGCTCGAGACACATGGCGGCTCGATCCGCTTCTTCGTCTGTCATCAGGACGCGCAGCACCCTGAGAGCCCGCGCGTTGCCGAGGTGCTTGCCAAGGAGCGGGCCTATGGTCTCGATGGCGATGCCATCTATACGGCCTGGAACGAGGCGGTGAAGGAGACCAAGCGCAGCCTGCTGGAACTTCTGATCTCGTTGAAGCGGGCCGGCAAGACCATTGCCGGTTATGGCGCGCCGGCCAAGGGCGTCACACTGTTGAATTTCTGCGGCGTGGCGAGGGATTTCATCGACTTCACCGTCGATCGCGCCCCTTCGAAGCAGGGACGCTATCTTCCGGGCGTCCGCATTCCGATCCTTTCGCCGGACGCGATTTTCGAAGCCAAGCCGGACTATGTTCTGGTCCTGCCGTGGAACCTCAAGCACGAGATCCAGGCGCAGATGGCCGGCATCCGGGAGTGGGGCGGACGTTTCATCATACCGGTTCCCAAAGCGACCATCGAGTAGTGCCGAATCCATTTGGCCTGACCAGCGCGAACAGTTTAGATCGGTTCTGAAGAGGATCTCGTGCCGTGAAGTTCATTCCCATTGGCAACTCGGGAGCTCAATTGATCGAGCTGATGCCGCATGGCGACCGCCGCGGGACGTTCACGCGGACCTGGTGCGCGTCGACCTTCGCGGATCACGGCATTGAATTCACGCCAGTGCAAGGCAACAACTCGTTGACACGCAAGCGCGGAACGGTGCGCGGCATGCATTTCCAGCGCGCTCCGAAAGCCGACGCCAAGCTCGTTCGATGCACGTCGGGTTGTATCCACGATGTCATCGTGGACATTCGTGAGGGCTCGTCCACCCGCGGCGAAGTCTACGCTTATGAATTGTCGCCGTCGTCGGGGCGAATGCTCTACATCCCCGCGGGCTTTGCCCATGGCTTCCAGACCTTGGCCGACGATTCCGTGGTCGAGTATCTGATGGGGATCGAATATGTGGCGGAGCTGTCCGATGGCTTTCGTCACGATGACCCGAGCTTCCGGATCGCGTGGCCCGAGGCGGTGTCCGAAATGTCGGACAAGGACGCGGCGTGGCCGGACTTCGCCGGGCGCGACACATGATGGTGGTCGACCAATCACGCGATGATGCTTCGGCTGCGAGCAGCAAGCCACCGCTTGATCTTTATGGCCTGGTCGAACAACTGTATCCGCTTAACCGGAGCCTGACCGGCGACGGTGTCCGCCAGACGCTGGCGATCGTCGCAAGGCACCTCGATCTGCAGATCCGAGAGGTGGAGACGGGCACTGCCGTTCTCGACTGGCATGTGCCGAAGGAATGGAACATCCGCGGCGCGCATATCGCGACCATGGACGGCCGCCGTCTGGTCGATTTCGCCGACAGCAATCTCCATGTGATGGGATACAGCAAGCCGGTGCGGGGCGTGTTCACGCGCGCCGAACTCGCAACTCACGTTCATACGCTGCCTGACCAGCCCGATCTCATTCCCTATCGCACCGGCTACTACGCCGATGATTGGGGGTTCTGCATCCCGCACCACCTCTGGCAGTCGATGACGGATGAGACCTATCGGGTCGAGATCGACAGCGACATTTCTCCGGGCTCGCTGACATACGGCGAATTCTACCTTCCGGGTGAGACCACCGACGAGGTTCTGTTCAGCTGTCATATCTGCCATCCCAGCCTGGCAAATGACAATCTCTCGGGCATTGCCGTGATGACCGCGCTGGCGCTGCGCCAGCAGGCCCGGCGCCGGCAACTGAGCTACCGGTTCTTGTTCCTGCCCGCGACGATCGGCGCGATTACCTGGCTTGCTCGCAACGAGCGTGATCTGGACAGGATCAAACATGGGCTGGTGTTGACCTGCGTGGGCGATCCCGGCCCGTTCCACTACAAGCAAAGCCGAAGTGGAGCGTCGATCGACCGCGCTGCAGCGCATGTGCTGCGGCATTCCGGACACCGCTTCGAGGTTCTTCCGTTCAACCCCTACGGCTATGACGAACGGCAGTTCTGCTCGCCGGGCTTCGATCTGCCCGTCGGTTGCCTGATGCGCGGCCTGCACGGCACGTTTCCGGAATATCACACGTCGGCCGATAATCTCGACTTTGTGCGGCCGGAAGCCCTCGAGCACTCCTACGCTGTGGTTTCTGCGATTTGCTCGGTGCTCGACGGCGACCGCCTCTATCGCCGCGTCGACGGCCGCGGCGAACCGCAACTCGGACGCCGCGGGCTTTATCGAATGATTGCAGGGCAGCGCGAGGCCGGCGGCGCCACGCAAATGGATTTATTGTGGTTCCTCAATCTCGCCGATGGCCGGCACAGTTTGCTTGATATGGCAGATCGCGCCAACATTCCGTTTTCTCGTATCGAGGCAGCCGCGCGGCTCGCGCTCGATGCATCGCTGGTGGAAGATGTGACCTAGTAAGAGATTAAGTCTGGGTCACGACATCTGGGGCTATATCGGCTGGAATGCGAACGGCTCCCTGGTGACAGGAGGTCACTTCGTCTCCGTCGCGCTCTGTGACCTGAGGTCTGTTGATGAGTACCGAAGTGTTACTAAGGCAGTCAGAGGGAGCCGCCAGCAAGCCTGGAGGTAATCTCCAGACGGCGGAAGCCAAAATCCAGAGCCTGCAGCATTTGCGGGTTCTCGCCGCATCGGTGATCGTCCTCTATCACACCGAACTGCAGATCACCCGGCTCTCCGACGGCCATCACGCGCACTCGTTCGGCTTCGGCGCCGCCGGCACCGATCTGTTCTTCGTGATCGGCGGCTTCATCATGGTGTACACCCAGCGTGACAGGGTCGACACGTTCGGCGGCTTCATGTACCGGCGCCTGCTGCGCATCGCGCCGCTCTATTGGCTGTTCACCTTTCTGATGCTGCTGGTGCTGGTGGTGGCTCCGAGCCACTTGATGACCTCCGGGTTCGAGCCCTGGCACTTCCTGTTCTCGCTCGCCTTTGTTCCATATCCTCACCCCGTGCTGGGCGTCGATCGGCCGTTCCTGTTTCCCGGCTGGGTCCTCAATCATTTCGTGTTCTTCTATGTGATCTTTGGTGCGTTCCTGCCATTGCCGGTCAGGCGCCGTGTTCTCGCCGCCAGCGCCGTTCTCCTGGGCTTGATGACGTTGCGGCTGTTGGCCCCGGGCGAAGGCAGGCTGCTGGACTTCTATGGTGCGACGATCAACCTCGATTTCATCCTTGGAATGATCGTCGGCTGGCTGTTCATCGAACGACGCGTCTCGTTATCGACGATCGTTGTCGTGGGTGTCTTGGGCCTGTCGGTTTTCGCGGCCGGAGTGTTCGAAGATGTCTCGGGTGGCGACGACCGTGCGCTGTATTGGGGGGTGTCCAGCGCTGCCCTGCTGTTCGTATGCGTGTTCGTCGAGAAGCAATGGAACTGGCCGAAATGGCGTCTCGTGGCTGCGCTTGGCGAAACATCCTATTCGGTGTTCGTCTCTCACCTGTTCGCCCTCGCTCTCGTCACAAGCGCCTTGCGCGCCTTCCGGCTGTTCCCGATTTTGGGGGTTGGCGGTACGAGATTCGTGTTCCTGGCAGCAGCGTGGATCGTCGCAATTGGGGTGTACTACGTGCTGGAGCGGCCGCTCTTGAACCGGCTGCGCCGCCGGTCACCCAAGCAGCCTCGGGAGACCGACAATCGCGTGGCCGTCGGGCCACCCGCCGAGATTCCGATCTCATCCGACGCGGCGTGATCTGCGCGTGCACCACACGGCTATTGCCGCACGATCCGAGACGGCGGGGGCGCCACGATCTGACGAGACCCCCCTTGATCACGATGCGTTTCCGCAGAAGCGCACCATGATCTTATCTCTTCGTTTGAGCATGATCTCCTCGGAGAACCAGTTTCCACTGGTCCCGGATCATACTCTGTTCTGCCGACGTCAAGCGCCAAGTTGCAGTGGTGGCGCCGCCTTCGACGTCAGGCCAGCGTGTTGCGAGGAAACGCACCCGCCTGAGCTGCTTTGATCGGCTGCAGGCCCTCAGTGACCTTTCCGAGATCGATCGCGGGGCCGGCCGGCGGCGCGGATTGCGCGCGGGCCGCTGCATTCGCCCACACCTGCCATTTGGCCTTGCCTGTGCTCACCATGTCGTCGAGCATCATCTTCTCTTTGAAGGTGTCCATACAGGCCCAGAAGCCGTCATAGCGATAGGGATGAAGCTGCTTGGCGGCGATCAAGCGGCGCATCGGCTCCTCGACGACCTCCTCGCCGGGCTTGATGTAATCAAAAACGTCCGGGCGCATGATCCAATAGCCGCCATTAATGTACAGCCCGAGCTGGTCGGCCGGCTTGATTCCGATCAGATCGCCTGAGGCGTCATATTGCAGGGCATGGAAGCTGGAGCTCGGCTTGACCGCGAGAAAGCTCATGGCCTTGTTCGATTGCTTCACGGTCTCGATCATGTGGTCGAGCGGCGCGTCGGTGAGGCAGTCCGCATAGCTGCACATGAAATATTCGTCGGACGCGACATGGTCGCGAACCCGCATCAGCCGCTGGCCGATGTTCGACTCGATCCCGGTGTCGACGAAGGTGATCGTCCAGTCATCGATATCCGAGGATAGCAGCTTGACCGAGCGTCCCCCGTTGCTGAGGACGAAGTCGTTGCTCATCGCCTCACTGTAATTGAGGAAGAAATCCTTGATGGCTTCTGACTTGTGCCCGAGCGCAAGGATGAAATCCTTATGACCGTGATGGGCGTAATATTTCATCGTATGCCAAATGATCGGCCGCGGGCCGACCGGTACCATCGGCTTCGGGATGTTCTCTGAGAAGTCCCGCAGCCGAAGACCCTTGCCACCACAAAATATCACGACCTTCATGTGCGCTGTCCTCAAAACGATAACTGACTAATACCAATGTCTCTGGTCTGAAGTGACTGGTTCACGACCGCCCGCTCTTAGGTCTGTCGTGCGTCAAAAAGACATTAGCCGTGCTGCACTGCCGAAAAAACCTGTCTTTGTGCCGCATGGTTAAACGTCATTTGGAAATCTGTCTGCCGAGCCGGGCGTCCGAACCGTATCCTGGGCGCCATGGCTTGGCTTGGAGCCGGTCGTAACCGCGCGGAAGGTCTCGCCCAGGTCCAGCGCTCCAGGACCGCCGCAGCGATCGCTCGCATGCTACACGCACTCCCGGTTGGCACACAACGGTCAAGCGCGGCGACCGATGCTGGCAGAGCCGCTGGTTCACTCCGTGGTGAGCCCGCAGTGGACCTTAGCCAGCCGCAACGGTTTGCCCCCGTTCCCTTGACGGATTTGCGACAGGCTGCCGCTTCTCCAGATCCGGGGCAAATTCGGAGCGCCCCATTCCTGGAGCATGCGGCCGTGGTCACCCAGTCCGTCGGACGGCTCGCTCCCCGCGACACTCGCTCTCGTGACATCAGTCGCCCGTTTGGGCGCCTCTCCGCATGGTGTTGGATCTCCAGCCTGAGCGAAGGCCGCGCCATCCGGATGTCGCACGCGGCGACGGTCGTTCGTCGCAGTCCGCCAAACGCGGGGAAGCGACGTCGCAATGGTGCACGGCGGTATCGAGCGACCTTGAAGCTGGGCAGGGGAGCTTGCCGGTGCTGCGGAGCGCTGGTGCCGCGCCGATCCGCTGGCATGCCGCGCTCTGTGATCTATTTCATTGAAAGGTGTGTCGCTTTGCGCGATGCTCCGCCCGCCTTGAACGTCGGCCCGGCGCAGTCTCAGCGAATCGCGGTGTCCGCCCAGCAAAGGCCGCAGAGGTCTCCGATGACGCGCGAGAGAGCGATCACGTCAGGCGACGAAATCGGCCGTCGCCCGATGACTGCGTATGGCAATTTGACGCAGGGCGGCGGGCCGGCGATCAGCCGCTCGATGATCCGCCATTGGCATAACGTCCGCTGGACGCGTCCCCCAAAACTGCTACGTCGCTTGTCGAGCGCTCCGAACTCACCCGCCGACACTGGCGCGGGTCGTCGGATCACACACACGTCCGAGATTAACTGTCTCTCGCACTGATTGATGCCTCGACGTGCGTTCGAGCATATTGTTTTGCAATATTTCGGGAGTTTATAGGCCGCCAAGGATGCCCCTCACGCGTGACGGCTGGTCGAAGCCCTCTCACGCCTCAGCATGGATGCAGACGTCGCGGTCCCCTGGTTTTGATCGATCGCTTTCGGCTCGAACTCGCAACGAGCTGGGGTGGAATGGAGTAGTGAAGTGCCTCAGATTGACGTTCTGGTACCGTCGTATCAATACGGCCGTTTTCTTCCCGAATGCATCAACAGCATCCGGAGCCAAGACGTCGATCTGCGCATTCTCATTCTCGACAACGCGTCGACCGATGACAGCGTCGAGATCGCGCGCCAGCTCGCCAGCGAGGATGCCCGAATCGAGGTCAGAACGCGCGAGACCAATCTCGGGCTGATGGCCTCGTTCAATGAGGGCGTCGATTGGGCGTCGTCGCCGTATTTCGCCATCGTCTGCGCCGACGATCTGGTCGCTCCCGGCGCCTTGTCACGCGCCGTCCGGTTGCTGGACGATCACCCCAGCGCGGCATTCCTGATCGGGCGGGAGCTCGAATATATTCAGGATGAGCCATTCCCGCATATCGATCAATCGCAGCCGGAGTCCTGGCGGATGTCGCGCGGCGTCGATTTCATCGACGAAAGGTGTCGCAACCCGGCAAGCTTTGTCGCGCTCGGGACGCTGGTGACGCGCACCTCGGTGCAGAAGCAGGCCGGTCATTACAAAGCGCACCTGTCCTATACCGAAGACGTTGAAATGATGCTGCGCCTCGCCAGTTTCGGGGATGTCGTCGAAACCTCGGCCGTCCAGGCCATCCGTCGGCTGCACGGGAAGAATATGTCCAACGTCTATCTGAAGGGCCGAAAGTCGGACCTGATCTATCGAAAGGCCGCCTTCGACAGCTTTTTGGACGAGAGGGGAAATGCGCTCGCTGATCCGACCTGCCTGCGCAAGATGATCAACCGGAATATCGCCATCCGGGCCGCGCGCTGGAGTGCCCGCGCGCTCCTCCACGGTGAGCTGGGCGAGAGCTGGGATCTTCTCAGATATGCCGCTTCCGTGTCGTCGCGACTGGGGGCGCGCGCGTGAGCCACGGGCCTCTCTCCCCGGCGATGAGCCGTTGCTGCCGGTTGGCCGGTCCAAGCGCGCCTGTCAGGGGACCCCTGCAGGGCATGGGGCCGACCCACGCTCCCGCTCGTCCTGAGCTTTGAACGACGCGTTGTCGATCATGTGGCGTGCCGATCCTCAGACGCGGTGCCAGCGTTGAGCCAGGGAACACAGAAGCTCAGGAGCCTTGCTGCGCGAGGCGCTATCGTCCTGGTGATCGCGCGGCTTATCACGCGGGGGCTGGACCTCGTCACCCTGGTCGCGCTGGGGCGGCTGCTGTCGCCGACCGATTTCGGGCTCGTGGCGATTGCGATGTCGATCGTCCAGATCCTCGAGGCGATCCTGGAGTTGCCGCTGAGCCTCGCTCTGATGACGTTGTCGACCCGGACAAAGTCTCATTTCGATAGTGCCTTCACGTTGCAGCTTCTCAGAGGCTTGGTGCTGACCGGCATCGTGCTCGCGATCGCCTGGCCGCTGTCGCTGGTCTATGATGACCACCGGCTGATCTGGCTGCTGTTTGCGCTCGCGGCCGCGCCGGCGTCCCGGGGACTCATCAGTCCGCGGACCGTCGAATATGCGATCAAGTTCAACTATCTGCCCAGCCTGACGATGGACGTGGCGGGCAAATGCACCGCGCTGGCCGCGTCGGTCAGTGTCGCGTGGTTTACAGGGAGTTACTGGTCGATCGCGGTGGCGACGATCGCATCGCCCGTGACGATGCTGATTCTGTCCTACTGCTTCGCTCCCTACCGGCCGGCGTTTTCGCTCAAGGAATGGCGCACCTTCGAGAGCTATCTTCGCGCCTCGACCGCGGCCCAGCTGGTGGCGGCCGTGGTGTGGCAGATGGATCAATTGCTGCTGGGCCGTTTCGTCAGCCGGTCTGATCTCGGCCAGTTCTCGATGGCGTCCAATCTCGCTGTGCTGCCGCTCCAGGTGCTCGTGAACCAGATCACCAGTCCGCTGACCGTTGCATTCTCGGCGGTGAAGCAGGATCCGGACCGGCTGCGTGCCGCCTATCACAAGAGCGCGGTCGGGATCATGACGATCGGCCTGCCGATTCTTGTGTGGGTCAGCGTGAATTCGGACGCGATCGTTCGCCTCGTGATCGGCCAGAAATGGCTTGAAGCCGCGCCAATTCTGCATTGGCTTGCGCTTGGCATCATCCCATCCTTGTTCGTCGGGCCGCTGATGCCGTTGGCAACGACGCTCAATCGAACGGTCGCGTTCTTTCGGCTCAACCTTGCTGAGCTTTGCCTCAAGACCCCCTTGATGCTGGTCGCCATCGCTCATTATGGCATCGCCGGTGTTATCGCGGTGCGCCTGGTGACGGCGACGGCGGTAGCAGGATACGCCATGTATATGGTGCGCGGCTTTATCGGGCTGTCTCTGCGCGGACAATTGCTGGGGCCGTGGAGGGCCGCGGCGAGCGTCGCCATTGCCACTGCAGCGATGATCGGTGCCCAGCACGCGATTTCCGACGCCAATGATATGCTCAGCGTTGCCGTGAAGCTCGCCGCGGTCAGCGTGAGCGGTGCGATCTGCTATTGGGGCACGATGTTCGTGCTATGGAGCGCAGCGGGCCGTCCGGACGGCCTGGAGGACCATATCGTGAAAGTGGTCGGCGGATATTGGCGCAGGATTCATGCGTAGAGATTTTGCCTTGAGGGAACGAGACGTGTCCCCGCGGGTGTCAGGAGTATGACGATGCAATCGCGACCGATGAAGATCGGAGTGTTTGGGAATTTCGGGATCGGCAATTTCGGCAACGAGGCCACTTTCGCGGCCATGCTGGACACGCTGAAGCGCTTCAGGCCCGACGCGGAGTTGACCTGCATCTGCACCAACCCTGACCAGGTCAGGCAGGATTATGGGCTGCAGGCCGTCCCGCTCAATACGGCCGGGCGATCACCCCTCATGAGAAAGCTTTCCAACATCTGGTACGCCATTGAGGTCGTCAGAAAGCTCGACGTCCTGATCATACCGGGCACCGGCATTCTCAACGACTATTGTGCTCCGCCCTTCGGGCTGCCCTATACGCTTTTCAGGTGGAGTCTCGCCGCTCGTCTGTGCGGCACGCGTCTCGCCCTGGTCAGCATCGGAGCTGGTCCGCTGCATCACGGCTTGACGAAATGGTTCGTCCTGCGCTCTGCCGCGATGGCGACCTATCGCTCATACCGCAACGAATTCTCGAAAAACTATCTTGCCGGTCTCGGCTTTGATGTGAGCAACGATCCTGTCTATCCGGACCTGGCATTTGCGCTCCCGATCCCCTCGGCGCCGCCCCAGGCCGCCCCGGCACAGCGTCTCACCGTCTGTATCGGCGCCATGCACTATCAGGGATGGCGCGGACATCTGGAGACTGACGAGAACATCTACGAAACCTATCTTGGCAAATTGAGAGATTTTGCTTTGTGGCTGCTGGAGCGCGGCATGCGCGTCCAGTTGGTCATGGGCGATGAACGCGACTGGAGGGCGGTGTGCGACCTCCGCCAGGCGATCTCGGCGGCGCGCCCATCACTGCCGGACGACCTTGTCGTGGTGGAGCGGGCGGCCGGCTGGCAGGACGCGTTTCGGCAATTGCGTGCTGCCGACATCGTGGTGGCGACCAGGTTTCACACCCTGGTGTTCGCACTGATGCTGGGAAAGCCGACCATCTCGGTCGGCTATTCGGAGTATCACGCAGAGCTGATCGAGACGATGGGGCTCGGAGGCTTCGCTCAGCACAGCGAATCGATCGATCTGGAGGTTCTGATCAACCAGTTCTCGGAGCTGTCCTCGAACAGGGCCAAATACGAGCCGGTCATCATGCAGAGGGCAGAGACGGCGAGGAGCATGCTGGCCGATCAGGAGCAGAAGGTGATGCATCGCTTGTTCGGCCAGTCTTCGCAGCCGCTGGGCGCCACAAAAGATGTTGCGGTCTCCTGATCTGAGACATACAGCCGGCGCGACGCGGGGCTCCGCTGCAGACCATAACTTCGGGTGATGTGATGGGCGAGAGACTGCGAGCTCTGATGAGCCGGAGGACCTTCCATCTCGGCCTCGGAGCCGGCGTCCTTGCGGGCGCCGCCGGGCTTGTTGCTCTCCGGCCCCGCTTCCGCGCGGAGGCACAGCCGAGCCCTCAGACCTGCCGCGGAGCCGTGCCGACAACAGACAGCGGGACATGGCAGGCCATTGCGCGCCAGCCCGCGGCGCCCGTGACATTTCCGCTGCGTCCGGTCGTCGGCCAGCGCTTTCTCGTCGATGCCGCAGGACGGCCGTTCCTCCTGGTCGGCGACACCGCCTGGTCGCTGATCGCGCAGCTGAGCCGTGAGGATTGCGAGCTCTATCTGGACGACCGTCAGGCCAGGGGCTTCAACACCGTGCTTGTCAATCTGATCGAGCACAAATTCGCGGATCAGGCGCCGCGGAATATGTACGGCGACCGCCCGTTCGAGCCCGATGGAGATTTCTCGGCTCCCAATGACCGCTATTTCGATCATGCAGCCTGGGTTCTGAGCAGCGCGGCGAGGCGGGGGATCCTCGTCCTGCTTGCGCCGGCCTATCTCGGAACAGGAGGCGGCGACGAAGGCTGGTATCAAAAGATGCTGGCTTGCGGGCCGGACAAGCTGCGCGACTATGGTCGTTATGTCGGCAGACGCCTCCGGGACTTCGACAACATCATCTGGGTCGATGGCGGTGATTACGATCCTCCGGACGCGCGTCTCAGCCAGGCGGTCAGCGACGGCATTCGCGACATCATCCCGCATTCGACGCATACGGCGCATAATGCTCCGGATACCGATCCGGTCGACTTCTGGAAGGAGCGCGGAATCCCGGTCTCGATCGATGCGCTCTATACCTACGCGCCGATCGCCGTTGCCGCCGAACCTCTGATCGCCAAGCACGACATGCCGTATCTTCTGATCGAGAGCAGGTACGAGAACGAGCACGACGGCACGGCGCTGCGGACCAGAATTCAGGCCTGGCAGGCGATGTTGTCGGGGGCGAGCGGGCAGGTGTTCGGAAATCATCCGATCTGGCATTACAATGCGCCGGCCGCTCACCCGCAGCCGATGCCCTGGAAGCAGGCGCTCGATAGCGCCGGCGCGCGCAGCATCAGCAGCATGCGCGACTTCCTGCTCGCATTGCCCTGGTCCAGGCTGGAGCCTGATCGGCAGAATCAACTGCTCGTCGGTGGCGTCCTCACCGGCCATTTTCGCGCAACGGCGGCGCGCTCACATGACAAGACGTTGGCGGTTGTCTACCTGCCGTCTCCACGCGAGGTCGTGCTCGATCTCACGCAGATGGCAACCAGCCATGTGGGCGTGCGTTGGTTCGATCCGGCGAATGGTCGGTTCTTCGGGGCAGAGCCTCAATCGTTGGCCGCCTCGAAGCAGCAAACCTTGAGAGCGCCGGCCTGTAGCGCAGACGGCGACTGGGTCTTGCTGCTTACAGCGTGACCCGCAGAAGAGGAAGCCGGTGTTTCGCAAAGATCAGCGGGACCGATGGGCTGCAGTCAGGCTCGATGAGTGCGCATCCCATGCCCGCGATGTTCGTAGCCATATTATTCGGGCTCACATTGTCGCCGCAGTTGAGCAGAGGGCAAACCGACCTGTGGCAAGTTGATGCACTTTGTCTGAAATGACGCGAAACGGGCGATGCGCTGGTTCCAGTGCGGAACTTCAAGCGATGTGAGACGTTGTTTAGCGAGGAGTTCATCATGTCCAGCATCGTCAAATTGGCCGGCGGCTGGGTGATCCTGAACGGGCTCGTTGTGGTCGCTCTCATGTGCCGGCGTTCTCGACCTGAAATACGGAAGTCACTATCAGATTGGGTCCTTAATCGTAGCTCTCGGGAGCACCCCGTGGTGCGCCGTCGGACGCAGGCTCCGTTACGGCGGTGACATTCGGACCGTTGTAGATCAAGTCTCGTCGCCGAGGTCGACCTCCTGTTGTCGGGCGACCACGACGGTGGAAAGAGCGGCCTGTGAGCGCTCACGATCGGCGCTGCCGTATCGCACGCCTTTGACGGCCCAATTGGGGCCGCCGCGCTCTTTGGGAGCGATCTTCTCGACGAACACTGCAAGGAAGCCTTCGCACTCCGGAGTGCTCGTGCGAACGGCCTCTGCGAGTTCCTGCTCGAGCGCGCTCCGCGCAATCGATTTCCGAGCCGACTTTTCAGTGCGTTTCAACATGAAAGGTCCCTAATGAAAATGACGTGCGTAAGTGGACGAGCCCCGTTCCTCCCAGTATGGCGAGCGTCTCACAACATGTCGCAGAATGCCCTCCATTGGAACGATTTTTTGCGCCTGCGGGATCGAGCCGCGAGCCTTTGAACAAGCGTTCCGAATAGCAGAATACCTGAAACCTATACGCTGGGGGTGGGGCGCGAGGTCGCAAGGCGCAGGAGTTCGTTCAAATAGAGGTCCGCGCTGCGCTTCCACGAAAACAGCTCGGCCCGCTTTCGTCCCTGCGCCGAGAGGGAACGGCGCAGGTCTGGCGCCTGGCTCAGACGGATGATGGCGTCCCGCCAGCCCTGTCCGTCATCGGGAGCGACATATAACACGGCGTCGCCGCCGACCTCCGTCAGGCTTGCCGCATTGGAGGATATGACCGGGCATCCTTTCGCCATCGCTTCCAATGGTGGAATTCCGAATCCCTCCGTCTTGGAGGGAAATACAAGGCAGAGTGCGCCTTCATAGAGAGCCGCGAGCTGGTCATCCTCGACAAAGCCCAGATGATGGACATTGCGACGCGTCGCTGCTGGGCCGTCGGATGCAAAGATGGAAAACGCGCCCCCGGCCACGAGGATGTCAATGCCGGCGGCGTCGAGCGCATCGGCCTGCCGGATGATGACGTCCACATTCTTATGCTTTGCCGTACTGCCCAGCAGCAGCACATAGGGACGTGTCAGTTGCTGCAGGATCGGCAGGCGTGCCCGCGCGGAATCCCAGCGTAGCACGTGCTCGTGCCCGTTTGGAGCAATGAAGATCTTGTCGCGCCGGGTCACCCCGAACTTGACCAGCATGTCGGCCGAGAATTGTGAGACCGTGGCGACCCTCGCCGCCATCCTGCCCATGATGGGCAACAGCGTGCGGTAGGCGAGGCCGAATTTGCGGGAATAGCTGTCGGGAACGACGAAAGTGTTCGCATCGTGAATACAGACGATCTGCCGGCGTGCGAGAAGCGGTCCGAAATTCGCGAGGTTGAGCCCCACATCTGCCGCATGACGCGGCAGGGTGATCTGGTCCCAGACATGGCCCGAGCCGAATGTCGTGCGGACGAGCTCGATGCGTTGCAGATCGATAGGGTGCCTGGTCTGCGGCGGCACCACCAGGCTGAATGCCAGCGCCGCGTCCGGTTCTGTCGACAGAATCGCATCGAGCGCGCTGACGATCTCGTAGGCATAGCGCTGAACGCCTGTCATCGGCTGTGCGAGAAAGCGGCCATTGATGGCGCATCGTCTCGACGGCTTATCAGTCCTGAGCATCATCAACATCGTGTCCTGGAATTGCGCGAGACGCGCGCATGGTGTCTCTCAATCGCTCGAAGCAAAGCGCTGGCGCCGTTGTGGGACGGCACGTCGCGATCGGATCATCGGACATCAGCATAGGATGTTTCGAGCGCTGTGCGGCAGGCCGCCTCGTCGAAATCGGAGCGTTTGGTGAACTCGGCCATTCGGCCATGCATCGCGACCAGTCTGCCAAACTGCTCCACCGCGCCGTAGTCGCGGCCTGCATAGTCATCGATCAGAAGCCTGGTGGCGGGGCCGATGTGCAGCAGGCTTTCGAGCGCGCAGGCGACCCGAAAGCGGCCATCGACCAGAATCAGGTCGGGAGTATCCGACAGCACGGCCCATGGCGCCCGCGGCAGGCGTTTCCATCTGGCTCGTCTTGCGGGGGTGGGACGGCCGAACACGGGATAGCTCCAGTCACGTGTCACGCCGATCCAAGGTGTCAGGATCGAGATCTCGGCCTCTGTCTCGGGCAGCGCTGCTCGAACGGCTTTGGCGAACATCGCGTCAGGCTCGACGCTGACCAGCCGAGAGACGTGGCTCGCTGCCATGATCGTCGAGCCTCCACTCCCATATTCAAGGTAGACGCGGCTGGATCGGATCGCCGCCGTGAAGAATTCCAGGCCGCCGCGGTCGAACGCAGGAATCGGGCTGACCGAACAACCGACGAGATGCTTGCGCGCGATGTGGCGGGCAGATCGGTAGTAATAATGGAGCCGGTGCAGATCCAAGTATCTTCACCTTACAGCGGGGGCGGCCTGCCGGATATCGCTGACGCACGACGGACGGAATGGATACAGGAAGCAGTCCAATCCGATCGTGCCGCGCAGCCAGCCGGCAAGCATGCCTGTGAGAAGTCACGACCGACAACCCTTACTCAGGGCTTGTTGTTGCATTCGGAGTAGAACGACCCGTTCACGGCGTCGGTGCGCTCGAGGCATTGGGCCAATTCGGTCACCGCGCCGGCCACCGTGAAGTCATAGGCCTGCTCACGGAAGGCCAGCACATAGCGTCCGGGCGGCAGCGCGAAATCGACCTTTTCGGATTGGGCGAGCAGCATTTCCGGATGGCCGGCCACCGGCCGTAGTCTCAGCTCGTAGGATTTGTTGCGGATGTTCCAGGCATCCGTGACCGGGGTCACCACCAATTTGCCCTTTGCATCGAACGACAGCGCCCGGGTCACGCGCGCGACCACCCGCACCTCCAGACGTTCCGGCGCGTTGCCGGCGAGATCGCGCCGGAACAGCAGGAAGCGGACCTTGCCGTCCGGAAGCGTGGTGCGGCTCGGTTGATTGATGGGTGTCGAGATCGAGATCCGCTTGTCGGGGACGCGTTCGGGAAGCAGCTCGAGCTCCTTCAGATCGTCGCCGGCGATGGCATAGATGCCGTAGTCGCCGGGGACCGGAAACCCGAGCGAGGGGGGCGGCGGCGGGGCCGGGCTCGCGACCGGTGCAGGCGGCGCGGTGCTCGGGGCTGCCACGCTCGGTGCCGGGTTTGCAGGCCCGCTGCTTTGCAACGCAACAGGGATCTCGCGGCGTCCCCAAATCGCGTCGCGCTGGAGAATGATCGTCAGGATGCCGCCGATCAGGGCCGCGCTCAGGGCGAAGCGCGCGAGGCTGGAGAGCAAGCCCTCCCGCGCCTGAATGTACATGACGTCCGGGGCCCAGCGCGCCCGCGCCGGAACGATGATGTCCTCGGTGGCCGGCGTGATGGGCAATTGCGTTGCGGGGAGGGGCGTGACCGGCTCCGCCGGCGGGGCGGACTCATGAGAAAGCTGGGCTGCGGGCGGTGGCGGCGGAGCCAGCCCTTCCCGTTCGGTGCGGCGCGCCTCGAACCGCTCGACACCTTGGATGGCGGTCTCCAGCGCAGCCACGAGCCGCTCCTGCTCGGCGGAATCCATCCACGAGCTCTGATCCTTGAGGCGCGCCCGGGCGAAATCGTAGACGGTCAGGCGGAGTTCGGCCGGATCCTCCGTCAGACGGGTGATCATCCGCTGCAGAGTCAGGGCGTATTCGATCTCCTGTGCAAACGGAGAAACCGCCTTGTCCTTATCGACACTCGACAATTCGGGATTCATCGCCTGTCCTTACCCCCTAGACGGCGAACATAACCGTAGATTGCTCCCAAGCACAGAGGGAGGCCACCACTTCGTCATATTCAGCGTCAATGGGCCTGGGCGGCTTTGCCAGAAGCGTCAGATTCGTATAGTCTCACCACGAATAATGCGCTTCTTTGATTGGGGGATGAAGACGATGCACGCCAAGTTCAAAATTGCGACCGCGGTGGCAGTCGCGATCGCTGCAATGGCGCTATCCAATCCGGCTTCGGCGCGTCATCGGCTTTATCCGCTCACGCAGTGCGGTCCGAACCTCGACCATCTGTGCCCGCTGCATGGTTCATTCGAGGGCGCCCCTTTCCACTATAATCTCGCCATTCACCCAAGCTGCATCAAGACGGTGCCCGTCCAGACCGCCTATGGCATCGAACGCCGCCGCGCGGTCGTCTGCGGAGCGCCGGCGCGCGAAATGATCTGGTGGTGGTGAGGCACGACCTCGACTGTCACCACCGATGACTATCTGCTCGTTCCTTGCGCGGGTGTGCGGTTCGTCGTCGAAGGTTGCGATGGCGTGTTCCTGATGGGCCCGTTGTTGATCGGGCCCTGGTTGATTCCCTGCTGGGAGTAGGGCGCATTTTCACGCCGAAGATTCCCATAGGCGTCTCTTTGCGGTGTAACCCCATTTTGAGCTGTGGCCGAGCCTGCGAAAGCCCCCAGCCACAGTACAATGAGACTGCCTTTTGTCAGCGCGCTCAAATTCTTAACTCCCCGTCCAGCCAGGATATCCTGTGCTGTCAAGCGTACCAGCTTGATAGACACGAGGCGAGACGATCCTTAACGTCGGGCCGCGCGAGTCGTCGGAAAGCTAACTTGGGTTGCCTCGATAGCTGATCGCAGGAGCTCGCGATCGAGTCGGGAGCTGTCGATGGAATGGGTCTTGTTCGTCTCGTTGCAGTGGATCGTGTTTGGAAGCCCGACTCAGCCGACGACCCAGGTCATCGACTCATTCCCCAACGAACAACTCTGCAACAAGGCTGCCGACGCGATCAGGGCGGAGCTCAACAATCCGGTCGGCGGTCAACAGCGCCTTCAGACGGTAGGCCGGGTCGTCTGTTTCATGAGGAAAGACGGCGTGCCCCCCGGCCGCTGAGTTCGATATCCCGCCGCATGATCGCCGATCCGCTTGTCGGGACGGGCTGCCTTTCTGTTGGTCAGACAACCTAGGCTTCTGCTCAGTTCTTACGCAGCGTATGGCCCGCAGTCAGGATAATCAGCATCGCCAGGCACATGACGAGGGCCGCTGATCGGATCTCCTCGCGCGAAAAGCCGGCGTAAACATGGGCAGTGTGCCTAAAGAAGGCAGCGCTCAGAACCGCGGCGCCGAGCGCCATAGCAACATGCTTGAAGCGGGAGTTGAGGGCAGCAATCATTGGCAGGTACTTCAGGTTGTTTTCGACGTGATACGCCCTATTAACTATGTCAAAGCTGGCGCAGATATGGCAGCCCTGCCATAGAGCTCGCCTACCGCGGTCACCATTCAGCAGCTTCAGCGCGCCAAGGACGGCGCAACTGTGCAAAATTGAGTGTAAACCGATGACTTTATGCGGTTCAACACAATTAACGGGCGGTGCCGGGAGCCCAGATCGCCTCCCGGTATAGGAGGTATGCGGCGAGCGCAGCTCTAATCTTGGGCAGGAACCCTGTGACCACGTAGAGAGCCTTGGTGGTCAGATGCGCGCCGGGGGACGAAGTTACCGGTCGGCATCGTCCTTCGCAGATGCGAACGCGATCAGAACGCGTTCCTCTTTCGCACCACTTCGAAGAAGGTCTTCATGATGATCTGAACATCGAGCCAGAGGCTCCAATTGTTGATGTACCAGAGGTCCATCTCGACGCGCCGGGAAATCAGATCAAGCGAGGGGGTCGCGCCGCGAAGACCATTCACTTGCGCCCAGCCGGTCATCCCTGGCTTGACGTGATGCCTGAACGCATAATCCTGCAGCAGGCGCTCGAACTGATTGTCATGGGCGATGGCGTGAGGACGCGGCCCGACCAGGGACATGTCGCCGCGCAACACGTTGACCAGCTGTGGCAGCTCATCGATGCTGGCGCTGCGGAGATAGGCTCCGATGCGCGTGACCCGCGGATCGTTCCGCGTCGCCTGGGTTACAGTGTCGCCGTTCTCCAGCACGGTCATCGTCCGGAACTTGAACATCACGAATTGCCGGCCATTGAAGCCCTTTCTGTTCTGCAGAAAGAACACCGGCCCCTTTCCGTCGAGCTTGATCAAGATCGCGGTCAACGCGATGATCGGACTCAACAGGATCAGCGCGGTGAGCCCGATGACGATGTCCATCATGCGCTTCACGCCACGCTCCACGGCGCTCAGCGGCGCGCGCTGGATCTCCAGCGAGACGACGCGCTGCTGGGCAGACGGCGCGTAATCGCTCAAGGCGCGAATCTGTTTGTCCGGCAGCAGCCGAACTGACACCGGGAACGCCTTCATCTGCTGGCGCAGGTACTCCAGCCGCTCCGGCGAGTTCCAGGGGATCACGAGCAGGACTTCCGTCACGTCGTGTTCCTGCATGAATTTCGCGGCGGTCGCCACGGCTTTGAGATCGCCGGCCTTCTGATTCGCCGGGTCCGACGCCGCACTCAGCGCGATTCGATGAACTTCGGCGGCGCCAAACAGAACCAGCAGATCTCTCGGCTCGAGCGCGTCCAACTCCTGTGGGGCGCCGAGAAGAATCAGGTCGCGTCGGCCGATCACGCCACGGACAACTGCATCTTCGAGCAGGTACTTTGCCAATTTCCTGCCAGCGAGCAGCCCCGCTGGCGCCGCGGCGAGAAACAACAGGAATGCGCCTCTGGAGAACGCGGTGCCGATCTTGAACAGGAACGCAAAGAACGCCAGCATCAGCGCTGTCGTGAGCCAGGAGAACATGATCTCGAGGAACTCGACCGCGGGCTTCGCTGCGCTTTCCAGATCGTAGTAGGCGAGGCCGCTCAGTCGCACGATGTGGAGAAAGCTCGCGGCGAGGCCCAGCGCAAAATACGCGGATAGGTCGGGGATGGGGGTGTCAGTCAGCCAATGATAGGCGAAGCACGCGGACAAACTCGCGATCAGAATGATCGCCGCGTCTGCGGTGGCGAGGACGTAGGTGATCGCCTGGCTTGGAAGCGGAGCTTGGGCTCTCGCAACCGCTGAGGTCGCAACCTCTTGCTCCGGATCGCGAACCTCTGACCGCATCGACATCAAAGAACCATTCCGCATTCAAAAGGTGAGTAGTCAGTCTGATCTCAACTTTCAGAAGTAATTTTCCACCAATGCGGGCAGACTAATCTTGAGGGGATTGCAATGCAACCTCATGTGTGGCGGAGACCGGTATTTGGAATGGCGTAATGGCGATCTCAGGACCTTTGTTCCCCATTCGACACAGTTGGCGACGTGCTCTTGCAGCGCCATTGACCGACATTATTCAGCTCTGCTGATTGCATCGTGGCCGCTCGCCCCTGTCGAAGGAGGCTGCGGGTGACGTCGAACTGATCCGTCGTTCTCTGCACGCAGCTGGGCCGATGACCGCGAGGGGGCGCGTCAACTGATGATCTTCGCTGGCAATTCGTCCTCGTAGGAGGGGCGATGGGGAATTGCCGCCGCGGCGATCCGCGCTTGCTTCTCGAAAGCGGCGGCTTCGCTTCCGAAATTCAGTGACGTTCAAGCTCCGCGCTCCTGCAGACGCTCGAGGTTTGTGGTATTTTTATCACAGGCACGGTGATTGCGAGATCGAAGCACAGATCCGCACCGATGGACGCGGCGGACAGCGCGCCCGCGGACTGGTGGACCGCGCGATGATGGTCGGCCCTACGGGCGAGGGCTGGCCTGATCTACGGCTCTTGGTATAAGTCGGCCACGGTCCTCAGCGACCGCAAGGCCATTTATCATCTCGTTGCGAGACTGGAATGCATATTGAGCGCTATCCGATATTGGGCATTCTGTCTCTCACCCCTGTGAAGCACGGCGATGCGCGTGGCTTCTTTTCCGAGGTGTATCGACGGGAGATCGCTTCCGCAGCAGGTCTGCCGGTCGATTTCGTTCAGGAGAACCACGTTTTCTCGGCCCAACGCGGCGTGCTGCGTGGGCTGCATTTCCAGCGTCCGCCGCGCGCGCAGGGCAAGCTCGTACGTTGTATCCGCGGTGCCATCTTGGACGTGGCGGTCGATATCAGAACGGGATCTCCGACCTTCGGGCGTCATGTTGCCGTCGAACTGTCCTCCGCCAATTGGACGCAATTATGGGTCCCCGAAGGCTTTGCGCACGGCTATGCGGTGCTGGAGGCGCCTTGCGAGGTTCTCTACAAAGTCACCGACTATTGGGCTCCGTCCTCCGAGCTTGGTCTTGCGTGGGACGATCCTGATCTCGGCATCGATTGGCGCCTGGGCAGCGACGAGGTGATCCTGTCCGACAAGGATCGCGTGCATCCTCGGCTTTCCGGCCTCGCCCCGGTTTTTCAGTTTTCTGAGAAGACATCCTCATGAAGATCATCGTTACAGGCGGGGCCGGTTTCATCGGCTCGGCGGTCTGCCGTCATCTCGTAGCCGATCTCGGACATGCGGTCCTCGTGCTCGACAAGCTGACCTATGCGGGGAACACCGCGTCGTTGGCGCCGGTGATGTCGAGTCCGAGCTTTTCGTTCGAGCAGGTCGACATCTGCGAACGGCAGAAGGTGGAGCAGGCGTTTGCGAGCTTCGCTCCGGATGCCATCATCCATCTCGCCGCGGAAACCCATGTCGATCGTTCGATCGATGGTCCTGATCATTTCATTCAGACCAACCTGGTTGGCACCTTTACGCTGCTAGAGGTGGCGCGCCGATATCTCAACGGAGCGGGGCGCGCGAAGGCAGACCAGTTTCGCTTCATCCATGTCTCGACCGACGAAGTCTTCGGTTCGCTTGGCGAGGAGGGGCTGTTCACGGAAACCACCGCTTACGATCCAAGCTCGCCCTACTCGGCCAGCAAGGCCGGATCGGATCATCTGGCGCGGGCCTGGCACCGGACCTACGGACTGCCGGTCATCGTCTCGAACTGCTCCAACAATTATGGACCGTATCAGTTTCCGGAAAAGCTCATCCCGCTGATGATCCTGAACGCGCTGCATGCGCAGCCGCTGCCGGTCTATGGCGATGGTGGCAACATTCGTGACTGGCTGTTCGTCGATGATCACGCGCGCGCGCTGGTCGCGCTGCTCGAACGCGGTGTCCCGGGAGCGACCTACAATATCGGAGGACGGACGGAACGCCGCAACATCGATGTGGTCAGGCAGATCTGTCAGTGTCTCGACCGGCTGCGTCCCGCCGGAGGTCCCCACGAACGCCTGCTGACCTTCGTGGCGGATCGGCCCGGCCATGATCGTCGCTATGCGCTCGACTGCAGCAAGCTGGAAGGCGAGCTCGGTTGGAAGGCGCAGGAGACGTTCGAGACCGGGATCGAGAAGACCGTGCGCTGGTATCTCGACCGTTCGGATTGGTGGATGCCGCTTCGCGATGTTTATCGCGGCGAGCGGATTGGCGTATCGAGGTAGGTCTTGAAGTCGACGCGGCTATATGTCCTCGGACGGCACGGGCAGGTCGCCAGGGCGCTCCAGGAAGCATCCGAGGCGCAGCCTGACCTGGTCCTGGGCTTTGGCGGGCGCGACGCGTTCGATATCGCGGATACCGATGCTGTCCTGCAGGCCTTGCGCGGCTTCCAGCCTGACATCGTGATCAACCCCGCCGCCTATACGGCGGTCGATCGCGCGGAAGAGGACGCGGCGGCCGCCTATCATGTCAACCGGGATGGTGCGAGAGCGGTCGCGGAAGCAAGCGCGCGCCTGGAGATCCCGACCATCCATCTGTCGACCGACTATGTTTTCGACGGCGCGAAGCCGGCTCCCTATGTGGAGGATGACGCGCCTGCTCCGATCAACGTCTATGGTGCCTCGAAGCTTGCAGGCGAGCTTGCGGTCGCCGCCGCGAACCGCCGGCATGTCATCCTGAGAACCGCCTGGGTGTATTCGCCATTCGGCCAGAACTTCGTTCGGACGATGCTCCGGCTTGCAAGCAGCCGCGACACGTTGCGGGTCGTGAACGATCAGGTCGGCTGCCCGACCTCGGCACTCGACATCGCGCGAGCCATTCTTGCGATCGCGCGCAGGATCGACCGCGCCGGCTGGACGAACGAGTTTGGCGGCGTCACGCATATTGCCGGTCCCGACGTCGTCACGTGGTACGATTTCGCCTGCAGCATCATGCGGGTCGCGGCCGCGCACGGTGCGCGGACGGCGCGTATCGAGCCGATCCCGACGCGCGATTATCCCACGCCGGCGCGCCGGCCCGCCAATTCGCGCTTATCATGCGATCGCCTGACGGCGGTCTTTGGAGTTTCCATGCCGTCGCTTGAGGCATCACTTTCGGAGTGCGTCTCGCGCCTGATCGCCACCGGAAGCTGACGAAGGAGATGAACGTGAAGGGAATCATTCTGGCGGGCGGCAGCGGAACGCGCCTGTATCCGATGACGCTGGCGATCTCCAAGCAGTTGCTGCCGATCTACGACAAGCCGATGATCTATTATCCGCTGACGACGCTGATGCTCGCCGGCATTCGCCAGATCCTCATCATATCGACGCCGGAGGATCTGCCGCGGTTCGAAGCGCTGCTCGGCAGCGGCGAGCGCTTGGGCCTGGAACTGTCCTACGCGGTCCAGCAGCGCCCGGCCGGGCTCGCGGAAGCCTATATTATCGGCGCCGACTTCGTGGATGGCGTTTCGTCGGCGCTCATTCTCGGTGACAACATCTTCTATGGCCACGGACTTCCCGAGATGCTGTCGCGCGCCGCTTCGCGAACGCAGGGTGCGACGGTCTTTGCCTATCGCGTCGCGGACCCGCAGCGCTACGGCGTCGTCGGCTTCGACGAGTCCGGGCGCGCGAGCTCGATCGAGGAAAAGCCGGCCGTTCCCAAATCAAATTTCGCGGTCACCGGCTTGTACTTCTATGATAGCGAGGCCGCGAAGATCGCGTCCGGGCTGCGGCCTTCGGCGCGCGGCGAGCTGGAGATTACCGATCTCAATCGCGTCTATCTGGAGCGCGGCCTGCTCGATGTCGAATTGATGGGGCGCGGCTTCGCCTGGCTTGACACCGGGACGCCGGACAGCCTGCTGGCCGCATCCGATTTCGTGGCGTCGCTCGAGCGCCGCCAGGGGCTCCGGATCGCCTGCCCCGAGGAGATCGCGTTCAATTGCGGCTTCATCGATCGTCAGCAGCTGGAGCGTCTCGGCGAGGCGCTGGGCAAGTGCGATTACGGCCGCTATCTGCTGTCCATCGCCAGATCTGACCAGGCCGAGCGGCGGTAAGGGATTTCATCATAGCCTCCAGCGGGTTCCGTAGCGGCTTAACGCTGCAGAATTTACCATGCGGAACAATAGTGGTGCTGGACCGGCACGCCGGGCTGCTACATCTTGCAGCGCGTGATGAGCGTGCGGCCTGGGGTGCTTTAACCTGTGTTAAGGGCCCGGGCCGCGGATATGGTTTCGCCGAAAATTCGTTAGAACCTATTGGCCGCTTTGCGCGGCAAATTGCCGGGTCTGTAAGGAATCCGAGTTTGATGCAGCGGGATTTGCAGATTGATTGCGAGTTTACGCTCGCCTTGAACAATCGCACGGGGAAGTACTTCCTTTGTCGCGACATGATCGAGGCGTGCGCCGATTTGATCTCCCGCCAGTTGTTCTGGCGTTTGCCTTCGGCCAAGGTACCGCCGCGGACCATGTCGCGCATCCTGGGACGTCTGGCCCGCATCGAGGTCTCGTTTCGGACACAGCATCCCTGGACTTATCGCGTGTTTCCGGCGATGCGTGGACGGCGGCCGGTGTTCTTCACTGATCCGCGTGAATGCGTGCTGTATCGTCTCCGACGCTACGACGTCGTGCTGTGCCACGATATGGGGCCCATCACCCATCCCGAGCTCTACGCGCCCGGTGTGCGTGAGATCTATTCGGCAGCCTTCGAGCGCATCAAGGCGGCTCGTCCGCTGATCATCTTTGTCAGCGAAGCCTCGAAGAACGATTTCATTCGGCTCTATGGCGACGACTTCCCGTTGCTTGCCGTTGCTCATCCGCCGATCAGATCAGACCTCGACGATGCCGAAGAGGAGGAGATTCCAAATCTGCCCTCTCGGTTCCTGCTGACCGTCGGAAGCATCGGCGCGCGCAAAAACCACGCGCGCGCGATCGCGGCCTACGCCATGTCAGGACTGGCCGACGAGGGCTGCGCCTATGTCATCTGTGGCGGCCCGGAACCGGGCGCAGAGGCCGTCGAAGCCGCCGCCCGCGACACCAAGGGCGTTCACCTCTGCGGCTATGTCAATGACCGCCAGCTTCGTTGGCTGTATCGGCACGCCCGCGGGTTCGTGCTGCCGAGCATCTTGGAAGGCTTCGGTTTGCCGGCCGCCGAGGCCATCAATCGTGCACTGGTGCCGCTGGTTGGCGCAGGAGGCGCCTTGCACGAGGTGACCGGCGATTCCGCCGTGCTGGTCGATCCGCTCGATGTCGGTCAGATCGCCGCCGGCATGAGAACGCTCGTCACCATGGATGATCAGGAGCGGGCGGCGCGCCTGGCCGCCATGAAAGCCAATATCGGTCGCTTTTCGAGCGAGGCGGCGGTGTCCGCCTGGCGCAGGGCGATCCAGCAATCCATCGCAAGCTGGCGATCAGACAAGGGAGGTCCGGGCTGATCGGCCCTGACTACGAAGCGACCCCGGGGGTACTCCTGCGTAAAGAGAGAGGCAATGCAGACTGAAAATCGGCTAGTCGTCTTCTACTATGGCAGCTTCCTGCCGCCGGCCAATGGCTCGCATGTTCGTATCACCTCGATGCTGGACCGCCTTGCGCAGGAATTCAGCAACATCACGCTCTACTCCTACGACAATCATCCGGAATGTCCTTGGACGCCCGCGGCGGAAGCGGCGTTCCGCCAGCGGTGGCCGGGCGTCGAGTTGGTGATCGAGCGCCACACCAAGCTGTTGCGTTATGTGACGCGGGCGAAAAACCTCCTCGTCTCGCTGTTTCCCTGGCTCGCAGCCCAGATCCTGCGGCTGTCGGCCAACGGCACGACGCCGAAATTCGATGCGCTCAGATCGCGCTCCAATCTCTTCATCGTGAGCTATGCCGAAGGTCTCGCCCAGCTCAACGGCGTCGAGACGTCGCGCTGTATTGTCGAGACGCACGACGTCAACTTCCTGAAATGGTCGAAGCTGCATCACCGGAGTCCGGTCTCGCTGATGCCGCTGCGCAAGCTGCGCGGCGAGGTCGGGGCACTGGAAGCCGTGCGCGGCGTGCTCGCGATCTCCTCGGCCGAGACAGCGTTTTTCAAGATGATGCTGTCGTCGCCCACGATCTCCTACGTTCCCTCTTGGGAGCGGCCGAATTCCACGGCGGATCTGGCGCAGCAGCACTATGATTTCGATCTCATTTTCGTCGGCTCAGAATACGAGATGAATGTGCGCGGCCTGACCACGCTGCTCAAGGAGCACGGATCATGGCTGGCCAATTATCGGATCGCGGTGTGCGGCAAGGTCTGCGATCAGCCGGCCGTGATCGCCGCCGCCGCTGAATTTCCGAATGTCGAGCTGCTGGGTTTCGTCGACCGTGTCGAGGATATCTATGCGCGCAGCAAGGCGGCGCTGGCGCCGGTTGATGGCACCGGGCTGAAGATCAAGGTCGTGAGCGCGCTGGCGGCGGGGATGCCGGTCCTGGCATCCACGCATTGTCTGGAAGGGCTTCCGGCCGGCCATGAAGGCGCCGTTTTCGAGATCGACGAACGCACCGCGCACATGATCTTGAATCAACCGGAACGCCTCGCGGCAGCAAGGGAGGCAGCACGGCGTTACGACGCCCTGCTGAAGGCGAGCGGCGATTTGTCGGCGCTGCTCGGCACGATCCATGCCTTCTTTTCCGAACCGGCAAGTTCCGAGGCCGAGTTGACGTTCGCGCCGTCTCGCCCGGTCCAAGCCTTGTCGTCATGACCTATCGTTCCCGTCGCGAGCCATCACCGAGGCGGCGCCCAACCAGTTCCCGGAGTGAGTTGCATCATGAGTACCCAGGTCGAGATTGCGGTCATCGGCGCAGGCCCCTACGGGCTGTCGGTCGCGAGCCATCTTCTTGCGCAAGGACGCGAGGTCCGCGTCTTCGGTCTGCCGATGCAGACGTGGCACGAGGCGATGCCGGTCGGCATGAAGCTCAAATCGGAAGGGTTCGCGTCCAATCTGTCCGATCCCACCGGTGAGCTGACGCTCGAGCGCTATTGCCAACTGAACGGCCTGCCTTATTCGCATACCGGAACTCCGGTGAAGGTGGAGATCTTCTCGGCCTATGGCCGGGCCTTCCAGCAGAAGTTCATCCCGCATCTCGAACCCCGGATGGTCTCGTCGATCGAAAGGGTCCCGAATGGCTTTGCGCTGCGGCTGGACGATGGGGAAGGGGTCCGGGCGCGGACGGTCGTCGTCGCAACGGGCATCAAGGCCTTCAGCTACACGCCGCCCGAGCTCGATGGGTTGTCGAATGACCTCGTGACACATGCCTCGTGCTACGGCGACGCTGAGCATCTCGCCGGGCGAGACGTCGCGGTGGTCGGCGGGGGCGCTTCGGCAACCGACATTGCGGCCTTGCTTCGCGCGCGCGGAGCCAACCCGTTCATCGTCACCCGGCGGCCGAGCATCCGCTTTCAATCAGCCTTGGGTCAGCGCTCTCTGCTCGACCGGATCAAGGCGCCGATGACCGGACTGGGCCCGGGCTGGAAGTCGGTGCTGTGCGTTCACGCGCCGCTGGTGTTCCACGCCATGCCAGAGGACTTCCGCGTCGACGTCGTCCGACGCTATCTCGGTCCGGCGCCGGCCTGGTTTGTGCGGGACCAGGTCGAGGGACATGTGCCGGTTGTCGCCGACGCAAAGGTCGCAAAGGTCGAAGCCGGCGGACGGGGCGTGCGCCTGCAGATCAGCCACTCCGATGGTGTTACAAGGACGTTGGAGGCCGATCACGTGATCAGTGCGACAGGCTATCGCGTCGATCTCGACCGCCTGACGTTTCTTGGCGACGGGATCCGCTCGTCGCTGCGCAGGTCGGACACCGCGCCGGCGCTGTCGCGGCATTTCGAGTCGAGCGTCCCGAACCTCTATTTCGTCGGTCCCGCCGCCGCCAACAGCTTCGGACCGTTGATGCGCTTCGCCTATGGTGCCGACTACACCGCCAGGCGGCTGTCGCGCCATCTGGCCGGAGTCTCGGTTCGCAAAGGCAACCGGCAGGATGAACGGTTCACGGCGCTGAGCTCCGAGAGGTCGCGTCCGTGATCCGGCCCGGCCGCCCCGCGGTCGTCGATCCGGTCTCGCCGGACCGCGTGGATCTCGCGGCGGACGCGATGGAGGCGAGCGGGCCGATTGAGGACGAGCGCTGTCCCCCAGGCAAGCCGCGCGTCTTGTTCGTCGCCATCGTCAACAATGTCGGCTGCGAACGGGTCGTCGTCGACATGGCGCAACATGGGGCGCTGTGTGCTCTTATCAGCCCGCCCGACTTCTATGCCGCGTCGGTGAGCGGATTGACGCGCCACATCCCGCTTCCCTCTTTCAGCAGCGTCTGGCTGACCTCTTTGTTCGTTCGCCGCCGGCTCGAACAGGTCGTGAGAGACTGGTCGCCCGAGCTGATCGTGCCGCTGGACGACATCGCAGCTTGGCTGCTCCGCAGCCTTGTCGCAACTCGTCAGCTTTCGGCCGGCGCACGCGAGATCCTGGTTCGGTCGCTCGGTGCCCCGCACGGCTATCGGACGGCGACCAGCCGCCATCTGCTCATGGAGCTCGCTGCGCGCCTCGGTCTGCGCAAGCCGCACCACGCGGCCGTGACCGGAGCATTTGCGGACGAAGATCCGTCTGATGATGACTGGTCGTTTCCGCTGTTCCTGAAGACGGAGCACACCTGCGGAGGCTTCGGGGTCGAAGTCGTGCAGGACCGCTCCCAATTCGCCCAGCGCGTCGCCGCACAGCGGCGCGGCGGCTCCGGGATACGCCGTCTCGCATCGACAGCGAAACATGCGCTACAGCGCGCAGCCGGATTCGATCTGTGGGCCTCGGCGGACATGATCGCCCAGACCCATGCGGTGGGACGGCCTGCCTTTCGCACCGTCAGCACCTGGCAAGGGCGCGTGCTGGCTGGCGTCAGCTTCGTCGCCGAGCAGATCCATCCGGAGCCGACCGGCGCCAGCACCGTCATTCGTCATGTCGAGAACCAGGAAATGGCCGAGACCGCGGCTGCGCTGACCGAGGCGCTCGGCTGCTCCGGCTTCGTCAGCTTCGATTTCATGCTCAACACCGAGGATGAAACGGCCACGCTGATCGAGATGAACCCGCGCTGTGTCGGCAGCTGTCATCTGGGACAATTGTTCGGTCAAGATCTCGCCGGCGCCCTGATGTCGGAGGTCAGCGGTCGCCAGCATACGCTCTCGGCCGAGTCGGCTGATGAGCAGCTGATCGCGTTGTTTCCGAAGGAGCTCGATCGCGATCCGAAGAGCTTCTATCTAAGCTCCTCTGCCGTTCGACACGACGTGCCGTCCGCCGAGCCCGCGCTCGTCGCCGCGCACGAACGCGACCTCGTCGCGCGACATCCGGCGGATGCCCGCTTGATCCGCCGCCATATCAGCCAGGGTCCGGTCGATCGTCCCAGCCCCGAGGCGCAGCGCGGGCATTACACGAGCGCTTCGCATCTCACGGGCGAATTCGTGTGCAACGCATCGGGGTCATCCGGCCGCGATCGCTGAGCGCGGATATGGCCTCCCGGCTTCGCCCCGGCGGGCCTGAGCCCTGTCAGGCTGATTTGGGCCGCACCGCCGGCCGCCACCAGCCCTTGATCAGCTCCTCGCGGCTTTCAGCCTGATGCAGCAGGTCGGGACGGTATTTGCTTGGAATCGCGGCCTCGACCTTGCTCAGTGATCGCGACGCATCTCTTGCGTCATCGACATCCACGAACCGGTGCGTCGCGATGATCCGCGCATTGGGCATCATGTGTTGGAAGCCGAGATTGGCAAGGCCGCCGAGTTGCAGCAGCTCGGTCGGCGAAAGGTCGAGTCTGATCTGACCTTCGGCGGGCGCCTTGCGCCGGACGCCGGCGCCATGCCCGATCCGCCAGCATTCCTCGCCCAGAGCCGCACCGAGAACCCAGAGCAGGGACGGGATGGGGTCGGTCTCGCGCCGGCGCGGCTCGGAGCTCTGTGCGAGCATCCTGGAGAGGTTCTTCAGCGCGTTTTGGATGTCGGCGCCTGGGGTGCTGGCCAGATGGGACGCCATGCCGACCTGAAGCTCGCGGACCGCTTCCTCGATTCCTATGATCCGTCCGCGCGCCTGGTAGGACCGTCCGCAGGACCAGGCGAAATAGAACGAGGCCCCCAACAGCGTGAGCATTCCGTAAAGTACGATATCCACGTCGGCCCCCGTGAGTACCTCGTCGTGTGAGGTAAAATTAGCCGCTCTTGGTTAACGTCCGTTTTACGGGTCGAGTCCGGTTGATCCCGGATCACCCGTTAACGTCAGGTTGACCATAAGCCGCGGCGGATCGCTTTCATTAACGAGGTCCTCAGAGGGAACTCTCATTCTCTTTGACGGAGGGTGATCGGGATGAGCGAGGCAAAGCTGAGCAGCCAGCATTGCAGGGCGATCTGCAATGAGGTTGGCGAGCGATTGCGGTATTACCTGGATCGGAGCTCGACCAGCGTTCCGCCGCGGCTGTTGGAGCTGTTGCAGCAATTGGCGCTGCGCGAGGTGGAGGCGCCGTCGATCGTGCCCGACATGCCCGAGGAGCGCGTGGAAGCAGCCCGCCTCATTGCCGCCGAATGAGTCCTCGATCTTTCAGTACCTTGAGGCTGGTCCGAATTCTCAAACGTCAATCTCATAAGTCAATCCTGGGCGCTGACATGATCGAGACCGGTGTTGTCCGCGAGCCTGCCGGAGCCGAGAAGAGGCCGGATCTGATCGGCATCCAGATGCTGCGCGGCCTGGCTGCGTCGATGGTCGTGCTGCATCACACGCTCGAGGAGTCGCTTGCGTCCAAGGCCGCGCCGACCAGCCCGGATTGGCTGACGACGTTCGGCGCGTCCGGTGTCGACATCTTCTTCGTGATCAGCGGCTTCGTCATGGTTTATGCGAGTTTCGCCTCCGAGCGTCCCTCCATCGGCGCCGGGACGTTTCTCGCCAAGCGATTTGTCAGGATCTATCCGTTCTACTGGACATGTCTGCTGCTGATCCTGATCCTTTGGGGGCTCGGATTCTATCGCAAGCTGGATCCCACGCCCGGCATCTGGCTGCGCGCGGTGCTCCTGTTGCCGACGGACCAGCCGGTCCTGACCGTCTCGTGGACCCTGGTCTACGAAATGTATTTCTACATGCTGTTTGCGGCTGCCTTGTTTCTGCAGTGGTCGCGCCACGTCGCGGTGTTCGGCATCACGACCGCGATCGCGGCCTTGCTGGCGGCAAGCCTGCTGCTCGGCGACCGGGAGGACTTCCTGTCCAATCCCATCGTCATCGAGTTCTGCATGGGCATGCTGCTCGCAACCGCATTTCGTCGCCTGCACGTGATGCCCGCGTGGATCGGGATCGCCGCCGGACTGTCCGCCATCGTCCTGGCTTCGCTGTTCGTCCCGCATGAGACGACGAATGGACTGCCCCCGGCCGCGCGGGTCGTCGCCTGGGGACTTCCGGCGCTGCTCATTGTCGCGTCCTCGCTGAGTCTCAAGGCGGTCGGCTCAAGGCTTGAGCGTGCGATGGCATGGCTCGGCGACTGCTCCTACGCGATCTATCTCACCCACCCGTTTGTGATGGTCGTGTTCGCGCGCATCGTGAAGAACCAGCCGCGCCTGAGCGAAATGTCGTTGTTGCCGGTGGTGCCGTTTGTCGTCCTCATCTGCCTCGCAGCCGGTGCGGCGGCCCATGTGCTGATCGAACGCAGGCTGCTCGATTTCGGCCGCAGACTGCTGGCCCCGCGCCGCTCGGAAGCCGCTCTGCCGCGATAAGAGACGCGCCGGTGATGGCGCGGCCATATTCCATTGTCTTGGATGGTGGAGATCACTTGGTGCTCAGCCTCACCGATGAGGGGGCAGTCTCGCAGCTGAACCTTCGCCGTCGCGTTTTAGAGCATGATCCGGAAAAGTGGAAACCGGTTTCCCGAAAAGATCATGCTCAAACAAAGAGGAAAGATCATGATGCGTTTCCGTGGAAGCGCATCATGATCTAGCATCTGGGTGATCGGATAGGCCGGGTGTACCGTGTTGCGACTGCGGTGGGCGCTCGAAGCTCGTGACGCACCATGCCGATCGCAGCAGCGATCCCTATTCTCGTCTTGCCGGGACACCCTCTGGAGGCGCCATTGCTCTTGAGGCCTTGCCGTTCATCCTCGCGTGCGACGATCTTGCCGCAACTCAATCGCCTGCTGCGTGCTTTTCTCGGCTCCGGCTCATGAACTCTGTGCAGCTCGATCACAAAGGAACCGCACTTTCAAGTACCGTGGTCATGAGTGAGGAAGGCATCGAGGCGCGGCGATTTCTGTGGCGTCTGGCTCGCTCCGCGGAGGGCTGCGCGAGTGCCGGTGAGTGACACCTTCGCGCTCAAGGGGGGCCGAATGTTGGATACTCCGAAGTTTGGATCCCCTCGAGCCGCCGAATCCGCTAAAGCTCCGAAGGAGATTCGCAGGCTTGCCTGGCATTCGTCAATTCAGCACGAGACTTCAGTGACATCCGCTCTTCGTACCGCCCGCGGCTCAACGCTGCGCAAGAAAGCATCAGCAAAGCAAGCCGCTCCATTGAAGGCCGCTCCGCGGAAGAAGACAGTCGTTGCGACAAAAGCGAGCGCTCCGCTTCGGGCCGGCATTTCCTCCTCATCTCCGCTCGGCATGCTGGCGCTGTATCTCGCGGCGCAATGGCGTGCTTCGGGCCGAGACGGACTTGTGTTCCTTGCGGAAAATGAGAGTCGAGCCGAACGTTTGGGCTCTATCATCCCCGTCATCGAGCCGGCCTGTGATGTGCTCGTCTATCCGCGCTTGAACACGCTCCCGTTCGATCAGCTTGAGCCATCACGTGATATTGCAGGCCGACGGAGTTCTGTCCTGAGACGTCTGGCCGGCACAAAGAAGCCGATCCTGCTGATCACGACGGCGGAAGCCATGATGGAGCTCCTGCCGTTGCCCACAAACTTGTCTCGTATCGGATTCCAACTTCGGACTGGGGCGATCTATTCCGAAGCCGACCTTGAGGCTCGCTTGAAGGCCCTTGGGTACGATCTGGACGACAGCCCGGATTATCCCGGTGGAGTCTTGTTTCACGGCAACACCTTTGAGATCTTCCCGGCCGGCGCGCTCGGGCCGTTGAGAATAGAGCACTCCGGAGGACGAATCCGGCGTATCGCAGCGATCAATCCGATGGATCAGGAGGTGATTTCTGAGACGAACGAGCTCTTCATCGATCCGATGTCCGAGCGTCTGGCGTTCAAGGACAGAGCTCGAAAACGATCCAGCCTGTTCGACTACTGTTCGCGCGCCAAGTGGATCGCCGACAGCGCGGTGCCCAGGCACGCCGACACTTGGTTGAGCACGATCGAGGATGCGGCCGCCCGTGGCGAGCGTGACCGTGCATATCTGAGTCGACGCGAATGGGATCAGGCGGCAAAGAAGATCACCCTCTTGGCGCCGACCGTTCCGTTTCGCGCGACGCCGGAGTTCTATAAGGCGTCCTCGCCCCGGAAGGCCCTCCGTGCGTTCATCGAGGAAGCCCAACGCGGTGACGCACGTGTGGTGTTCGTCGCTGCGGTCGAATCGGATCTGCGTCTCATGGCCCGGATGAGCGCTGCCAAAGCCGAATGCGTGCCCGATTGGGCGCACGCGACCGCAAGGGGCAGGCGGCAGGCCGCGTTGCTGGCCGGCTTCGATGCGGGCTTTATCGTTCCTGGAAAGAAGCCGCTCGTGGTCATCACTGCTGCCGACGTGCTCGGCAGCAGGGCCCACCAACCGCAACCGACGAACTGGGCTTGGACGCCTGGCTTCGAGGCGGGTGACCTCCCCGAGCTCGGATCGGTGGTCGTTCATCTGCAACGCGGACTGGCACGCCTTGGCGGCTTGCGATCCATGGGCAGCGGAGATCTTTCGGCGCGCGAGATGGTCAGGCTGGTCTTCGCCGGGAACGACGCCGTTCTCGTGCCTCTCGCGGAATTGGCCCTGATCTGGCCGTATGCTGCTGAACTCGGGAACACCTCCCTGGACAAGGCCGACGGCAGCTCGTGGCGGCCGCGGCGAGCTGCGGCCGAGACAGAGATTCACGTCGTTGCCAAGGAGCTGGCCAAGCAGATGAGGCAGCGCCGGCGGCGTCCAGCTCCGAAGCTTGTGCCGCGCCCGGCGGCCTATGAGAAGTTCGTCGCGCGGTTTCCCTATTTCACCACCCCCGATCAGGCGAAGGCTATTCGCGACGTCCTGGATGATCTTGCATCGGGGCACCCGATGGACCGTATCGTCTGTGGCGACGTCGGTTTCGGTAAAACCGAGGTGGCGTTGCGCGCGGCGGCAGCCGCTGTGCTGGCCGGAAAGCAGGTGGCTATCGTCGTGCCGACGACGGTGCTCGCACGACAGCATTTCGAAACCTTCCGCAAGCGCTTTGCGCCTCTCGGCTTCGATGTTGGAAACCTGTCGCGGGTGGCCTCGGCCGCGGACGCGCGCGACGTGAGGGAGCGCCTCAAGAGCGGAGAACTCAGGATCGTGGTCGGGACCCTCTCGCTGGCATCCAAGGAGGTGAAATTTGCTGACCTTGGCCTGATCATCATTGACGAGGAACAGCATTTCGGCGCTGCCGAGAAAGCCATGCTGTCGAATCTCAATAAAAACGGCCACAGGCTCTGGATGAGTGCGACGCCGATCCCCCGCACCCTCGCGGCCGGCCTGACGGGTTTGCGGGATCTCAGCGTGATCGCAACCCCGCCGGTGCATCGTGTTCCGGTCGCCACCAAGGTGGCGCCGCTGTCGGACATCGCGATCGCCGCTGCCCTGGTTCGCGAGCACAGACGCAACGGTCAGAGCTTTGTCATTTGTCCGCGGATCCAGGATCTCGATCCTCTCCTGGCCAAGGTTCACGCGCTGGTGCCGGAACTCCGTATCAATACCATTCACGGCAAGTTGCCGACGGACGAGATCGACGAGAGATTGATGGGGTTCGTCGAGGGCCGCACCGATGTCCTACTTGCCACCAACATCGTGGAAAGCGGTCTCGACATTCCACGTGCGAACACGATCGTCGTATGCTGGCCGGAAAAATTCGGCTTGGCACAGTTGCATCAGCTCAGGGGACGAGTGGGACGCGGCGGCATCCGTGCGTTTGCGCATTTCCTGACGGAAGGCGGCTCTGACCGCTCGGAAAAGCGGCTCTCGGTTCTCGAGGAATTGAGCCGTCCGGGAGCTGGCTTTGCCATCAGCGCTCGCGACCTCGACCTCCGTGGCGGCGGCGACCTGCGCTCCGATCGACAATCGGGCCACATGCAGGTGTTCGGGCCGACTCTTTACGGCCACCTTCTTACACTTGCGCTGGAGGGAGATCGCGACGGAATGTCCGCGCTCTGGATCCCTGAACTGAATTTGCCCATCCCTGAGCTGCTTCCCGCGAGCTATGTGCAATCGGAGGCCGTCAGGCTCGAGATCTATGCGCGGGCCGCCCGGTGCCGCAGTGATGACGAGCTGGAGGAGCTCGAGGATGAAACGCAGCGCCGATTTGGAAAGCTGCCGTCCGAGGCCGGCAATTTCTTTGCGGTTGCCAGGCTCAGGGTGAATTGCCGGGAACGAGGGATCATGCGTCTCGATGTCGGGCCGGATGCGATCGCTGCAACGATGCTCGCAGGGAAGATCAGGAAGTCGTGCTCGCGGCTGCTGCAGCGCGAGGGCGATCGCGTCGTCTATCCCGGGCGCAGTAATGAACCTGCTTTACGAAGAGTAGAGCTCTTCTTGGATCTCCTGGACGAATAAGACGAATGAAGAGCTACAGGCCGCTCAATTTGAAGCGGTTCTGTGTGCCCTCTTCGGGGCAGAGATGAAGGCGATGAAGCGTGCCCCTTGGCCGGGGTGATTGAACATCCTTGTTGTTGCCACAGGGATGATCGCTCGAGCCTGCCCTGGCACGGCATACTCAGATGCATGTGGCGCGTATCGCCGCAATTCAGAGCGACGCGCGTCACATCTGCGGCGCGTCTGAAACAATATAGAACCAAAGATATGCAAACTGATAAGTTGTGGTTGCTTAGCAAGGCGATGTCCTGACGTCTTCGGGGTTAGGCGCGTGCTGCCGAGTTGCATGACGGTGCGCGTCTGCTTTGCGGCGCTTTCAAGGGCGGAAACGATGCCGTCGCTGTTGGCGCGCTTGTTTGGAAAGCGTCGAAGAAGTATCTACGAAGAGAAATCGCTGTATTACCAACATGCTCGTCCGGAGTCGTCGTCCGGCCTGGTGCTTGTTAGACGAGTTCTAGCCGTCGTGTCGTCATCCCGGAATGCTCGTGTGTTAGGAGCGCCCACGTACCGAGAGCTGGAGCTTGGGATGATCGCGATGTCCGAAGGGGTTGCTGCGCGATCGATGGCGGCGGTGGGGTAACGATCTCGTTGAGCCTTGCGAGCTCGTTTGTGCTCGCTTTGGGCGTCGTCGGAGTTCAGTCGCATTCAACTGCGAGATCATATCGACACTTCGTCTGTGGATCACGAGTGGTCTTGGTCGACCTATCAAAGGTCGAAACACGTTCAAACTGTAACGCATCCTGATGTTGTGTCGTCGGCGCAGCGTTACCTTGGAGAGATTAAAAACTTGAGAGGGCGGTATCCTTTTGACTGTCATTCTCAGCTGCATTACTCGTAGCTCATCGCTATCGCTTGTTAGTAGGAGTAGCCGGGCATGATGGTCTTCGACAGGGACGATGTCACCTTCACCGTCGTCGTGAATCACGAAGAGCAATATTCGATCTGGCCGACATTCAAGGACATTCCGAGCGGGTGGAATGCGGTCGGTGTGACCGGCAGCAAGAAGGAATGTCTGGATCATATCGAGCGGGTCTGGACGGACATGCGACCGTTGTCGCTGCGCAAGTTCATGCAGGAAAGCCCCCAGACGCCGGCTCAATCCTAGATCCAAGGGGCTGGCACCGATGCGGCTCATCTGTTTGCCTTACGCGGGAGGCAGCGCCATGATCTATGCGCGCTGGAGACGCCTTCTTCCGTCATGGATCGAGGTGGTGCCCCTGGAGTTGCCTGGCCGTGGCGCGCGAATGGATGAGCCTCTGCACACGGAAATGGCCGGACTCGCGGATCAGCTTGCAACTGAGTTGATCGGGACAGCGTGGCGATCGCCTTATGCGTTGTTCGGGCATAGTCTCGGTGGGTTGATTGCCTTCGAGGTCGCGCACGGATTGCTTGCGCGCGGCGCGCCCAGTCCGCAGATCTTGCTCGTATCTGGAACGGAGGCGCCGGCGATGCGTGACGGGAGCCGTTGGCAGGAACCGCTCGACCATGATGCGCTTCGCGGCGAGTTGTCGAGATTGAAGGGCACGCCGTCGGAAGCTCTGGAAAGCCCGGAGATCATGCGTCACGCTCTGCCGATTCTGCGGGCCGACTTCCTGATGTGCGGCAACTACGTCCCGCAACAGCGGAAGCGCTTGCCCTGTCCGATACAGGTTTTCGGCGGTGATCGGGACGAGACGCGCCGGGAGGCGCTCGATGCCTGGCGCGACGAGACATCGGCGTCGTTCAGGCTCGACGTGCTGGCAGGCGATCATTTCTTCATTCATGCGCGGCAGGCCGAATTGGTGAGCCGCATCGCCGCACTGTTGGCACGCCAAAGCCGGCGCCAGCCTGCTGCTGTCGGCGCGGAGCCGTAGCGGGCCGGGGCAGGGAGGCTGGCTGCATTGGCTTCTTGAAGGCAGGGTGATGGCGCGGTCGAGGTGGAAAGCAGGGAGGATTCATGTTCGCAATGCAACCTAAAATTGATAGTGAGGCGCTTCCGTTTCTTTTGCGTGCCAGCCGCAAGCAGCAGTCACTGACGGATGCCGTCAGTGAGCTGCGGGGCATAATCGAGAGGCAGCTCCAGGCCAGCGGCGGGATTCTGTTTCGCGACTTTCATCTCGACGGCGCCGAAGCATTCAGGAGCTTCGCCGCCAGCTTTGGTCATCCGCTGCTCAGCTATGAATTCGGTTCGACGCCGCGCACGCAAGTGAGCTCTGGCGTCTACACGTCGACAGAATATCCGCCGCATCAAAGCATTCCCCTGCACAATGAGCAGGCCTACACGCGCGATTGGCCGTTGAAGATTTGGTTCTATTGCGAACAGCCAGCTCAGCAGGGCGGCGAGACGCCGATCGCCGACAGCCGGCTCATCTACCGCGACATGCCTGCCGCGATCCGGAGCCGATTTGCCGAGAAGGGCGTCATGTATGTCCGCAACTATGGCAGCGGCCTCGACGTAGACTGGCGAGACGTGTTCGGCGCGCAATCGAAGGCCGAAGTCGAGGCGTATTGTGCGGCTCATGCGATCGCCTGCGAATGGAAGGACGGCGATGAGCTGCGCACACGCCAGGTTTGCCAGGGCACCGCTGTGCATCCCTTCACGGGGGACAAGGTCTGGTTCAATCAGGCGCATCTCTTCCATGTCTCCAGTCTTGCACCCGAGGTGCGCGAAAGCCTGCTCGACATTGTGAGCGATCCGCTCGAACTGCCCCGCAACGCCTTCTATGGCGATGGCTCGCCGATCGAGGATGAGACGCTCGCTGCTGTCCGCGATGTGCTCGACCGCCATAAGATCATCTTTCCCTGGCAAGCGGGCGACGTCGTGATGCTCGACAACATGCTGACGGCGCATGCCCGCGAGCCGTTCAAGGGGCCGCGCCGGGTCATCGTCGCGATGGCACAAGCCTACGGGCTGCAGTGATCCCAGCCGTCCAGACCACTGATCGAATGCCACGCCGTTAGCGGATATCTGCAACATGTTCCCAGAAACTCTCGTCGAACGACTGCGTGAGCACGCTACGCTGCGAGCCGACCGTGTGGCGCTGCGCTTCATCGAGGGCGAGACTGTCGTTGGAGAGTTGACGTTCGCTGATCTCGACCGGCGTGTGCGTGCCCTGGCCGCACGGCTGCAGGATTTCGGTGGCGCCGGAGAACGCGCCGTCATTCTGCTGCCGAGCGGCCTCGACTACGCCGTGGCCTTTTATGCGTGCCTCTACGCCGGCGTGATTGCCGTGCCTGCCTATCCGCCGGAAAGCGGCAAGGAGCGCCATACGGCTCGCCTCGATGGCATCCTGCGCGACGCGGCGCCCCGCTTCATCCTCACCGCGGCGGGCCTGCGCGACAAGATCCCTGCCTCGTTCGGCCGCCTCGTCCCTCATGTTCTCGCCGTCGATGCCATCCCGGTGGAAGGTGCGGCGTCCTGGCACGAGACCGGGCCGCGAGGCGATGCGATCGCATTCCTTCAATATACGTCAGGATCGACGTCGCAACCGAAAGGCGTTTGCGTCACACACCGGAACCTCGTCGCCAACGAGCTCGCGATCGAGGCCGCGACGGGGGTGACGGCAGACGACGTCTTCGTCAGCTGGCTGCCGCTCTACCATGACATGGGTCTGATGGGCGGATTGCTGAGTCCGCTCTTCACGGGCTACTCGGCAGTGTTGATGTCGCCGCGCAACTTCCTGGAGCAGCCGCGCCGCTGGCTCGATGCGATTGATCGGCATGGCGGCACGGTCAGTGGCGGACCGGACTTTGCTTTTGCACTCTGCGCGGAACGGATCTCCGACGAAGCGATTTCGCGCCTTGATCTCAGCCGCTGGCGCTTTGCATTCTCCGGCTCGGAATTCGTGCGGCGTGCGACGCTCGAACGGTTCGCTGAGCGCTTCCGTCCCACAGGATTCGATCAGCGCGCGCTGACGCCGTGCTATGGACTCGCGGAGGCGACCCTGTTGGTCACAGCAGGCGAGCGTGCAAGCAGGGCTGTGTGCCACACACTCGAGCCGAACGCGCTTGCTCAGGGGCGTGTCGCCGATGCCGATGAGGGCTCCGCACTGATGGCGTGTGGCGTCGCAGCCGAACATCACGTCGTGCGGATCATGCGGCCGGATGGCTCGGGTGAGGCCGATGCGGACGAGATCGGCGAGATCTGGGTCGCTGGCCCGAGCGTGGCCAACGGCTATTGGAACAACGCACAGGCGACGCAACAGACATTTGTAAACAGAGGCGGCTCGCGCTGGCTGCGCACAGGCGACCTCGGCTTTCTCCGCGATGGCGCGCTGGTCGTGACGGGGCGGCTCAAGGATCTGCTGATCGTTCGTGGTCAGAACATCTATCCGTTCGACCTCGAACAGGCCGTCGAGACCGAGGTGTCCCAGGTTCGGAAGGGCCGCGTCGCGGCCTTCCCGGTCGAGATTGACGGTGCGGAAGGCATCGGCATCGCCGCGGAGTTCAGCAGAGCCGTGCTGCGGCGGACGCCATCTGACGCCTTGATCAAGGCCGTCGGCGATGCGGTCATGCGGCAGACCCAGGAATATCCCGCGGTTGTCGTGCTGCTCAATCCGCAGGGCATGCCGCTGACCACCAGCGGCAAGCTGCAGCGCTCCGCCTGTCGCGCGGGCTGGATGCAGGGGACGCTCGACAGTTTCAAGGTGTTCGCACGGGGGCAAGAGACCGCCGAACGGCCGGCGCCGGATCCGCTCACAGAAACCGAGCGCAGTCTTGCACTGATCTGGCAGGATGTGCTTCGCCTTGCGAAAGTCAGCCGCGAGGATGACTTCTTCGTGCTTGGCGGCAACTCGATTACCGCTGTGCAAATTGCCGGACGGGTGCGTGAGCGCCTGCATGTCGATCTTGATCTGCGCAGCTTTTTTGATGCGCCCACGCTCGGTGCTCTGGCCGCCTCGATCGATGCCGCGGACCGTGTGGCTGACGCCGTGCCTCCGCTGCGCACCGCAGCGCCGGACGCGCGCGTGCTGCTGTCGCCTGCACAGGAGCGGCTCTGGTTCCTTTGGAGCATGGACCCTGCCAGCACGGCCTACACCATCGCCTGTACGGTCATGTTCGAAGGCGCACTCGATCAGGCTCGACTGGTGCGCGCTCTGAACGACATCGTCGCGCGCCACGAACCGCTTCGCACCACCTTTGCGTCCCACGATGGCCGAGCGGCGCAAGTGATTCATGACGTCCAGGAGGTGCTCGTCGCCGTCGAGGATCTTCGGCGTTGCTCGGCGGCAGATCGTGCGATGCGGGCCGCAGCGCGAATCCAGAGTGAGCTGGCGAGGCCGTTCGATCTCGTCAATGGGCCGCTGCTGCGCGCCGTTCTGGTGCAATTGGCCGACGATCGGCACGAACTGCTGCTCTCGGCGCATCACATCGTGGCCGATGGTCTGTCACTCAATGTGCTGCTGAACGAACTCTCGAGCATCTATGGCTCGCATGGGCAGCAATCTCCAGCGTCACTGCCGCCGCTCGTCGTCCAGTATGCCGACTACGCGGCATGGCAACGGGCTTGGCTGACGAGTCCAGAGGCCGATCGGCAGATCGCCTATTGGCGCGAGCGGCTCGGTGAGACGCAGGAACCGCTGGCGCTCCCGTTCGATCGGCAGCGTCCGCCGGTTCAGAGTTATCGTGGTGACACCATTCACCTCGAGATCGGGGCGGACCTGGCGCGGAAGCTGCGTCGGCGTGCCGGTGAGCAAAGCGTCAGCATGTTCATGCTGCTGCTTGCCGCCTATCAGCTGCTGTTGTTCCGCTACTCGGGCCAGTCCGTTCTGCGGGTCGGCGTGCCGGTCGCCGGCCGCCGGCAGACCGAACTTGACGCCCTGATCGGCTGCTTCGTCAACACGCTGGTGCTGTGCGCCGACGTGGCTGACGATATGAGCTTCGGCGATCTGCTGAACCAGGCGAAGGCCGAAGTCATTGCGGCGCTCGCGCATCAGGACCTGCCGTTCGACAGACTTGTTGAAACGCTGAATCCCGTGCGGTTGGGCGGACATAATCCACTGTTCCAGGTCAAGTTCAACTACATGGCGGAGCCGAGAGGATTCGCGGCGGCCGACGGCCTGCGCGCCGAAACCCACATCATGGATCTGGTCGGCTCGCATTTCGATCTCGCGCTCGATGTCCTCGATGGCGCCGCGGGTATGGCGGCCAGCCTCAATTACGCAACCGATCTGTTCGACAGGCTCACCATCGAGCGGATGGGCGCCCAATTCGTCGAATTCCTGGAGCAGATCGCAGACGGCGTCGAACGCCCGCTGACCGACTTCGCTCTTGCACCTCAGCTTCGTCAGGCGGTGGCGCAGGAGGTTCGGACGTTCCCGCTGACGGACATCGTTGCGCTGATCGAGGCGGCGGCTGCGGGTCGTGGCGCCAAGGTCGCTCTGCGGCAAGGACGGGCCAGTGTCACATTTGCCGAGCTGCAGCGCTGGTCGGATCAGATTGCGTATCGGCTGGCGGCGCGCGGCGTCGGGCGCGAAGTACCCGTCGCACTGTGGATCGAGCGGTCCCCGGCATTCGTCGCGGCGCTGCTCGGGGTATTGAAGGCGGGCGGCGCTTATGTCCCGCTCGATCCGGCTTGGCCTGTCGCCCGCGCGCGGCGCATCCTCGAAGACGGAAAGATCCGCCTACTGATCGCGACCGGCGACCGCCTCGCAGCAGCGCAGGAGTTGGGATGTCTCGTGCTCGATGCCGAATGGCGCGATCACGACATCTCCGACCGATTCGTGCCGCATGCCAATCATTCGGCCCAGACCGCCTACATCATCTACACCTCCGGCTCGACCGGCGCGCCGAAGGGCGTCGCGGTGTCGCACGGCGCACTGGCGAACTACGTGCAGGCGGTGCTGACGCGGTTGCGGCCTGAGGCAGATACCAATATGGCGATGGTTTCGACCGTCGCCGCCGACCTTGGTCACACCGTCCTGTTCGGTGCGCTTGCCAGCGGCGCGACCCTGAACCTGCTGCCCGCTGATGCCGCATTCGATGCCGACGCCTTCGCACAGGCCATGCGCGAGGGGAGCGTCGACATCCTCAAGATCGTTCCGAGTCATCTGCGCGGTCTGTTGCAAGCGCGCCGTTCGGAGGACGTGCTGCCGCGGGATGTGCTTGTGCTCGGTGGTGAGCCTAGCGATCCGCGGCTGCTCGCAGACGTGCGCCAGCTGCGACCGCAATGCCGGATCGTCAATCATTACGGCCCGACCGAAACCACCGTGGGAATCGCGACCCATGAATGGGCAGGGATCACTGACGGCGATATCGTGCCGATCGGCCTGCCCGTGGCGAACCTGCGCGCTTATGTGCTCGACGATGCGTTGAGTGTGGTGCCATGCGGGGTCGCAGGCGAGCTCTATGTCGGTGGCTCGGGCGTTGCGCGAGGCTATTGCGGGGCGCCGGGGCAGACCGCCGAACGCTTCGTTCCGGATCCTTTCGGACCACCCGGCGAGCGCCTCTATCGCACCGGCGATCGCGTACGGTGCGACCGACTTGGACGGATCGTGTTCCTCGGCCGGCGCGATGACCAGGTCAAGCTCCGTGGCTACCGCGTCGAGCCGACCGAGATCGCGCGGGTGATGACCTCGCTCAGTCGCGTGGTCGATGCAGCCGTTGTGACCCGTGCGAGCGACGTCGAGCAGGATCGGCTCGAGCTGGTGGCCTATTGCGTCGTGGAGACGGGCACGGAGCTCTCGCCGGACATCCTGCGGGCGCAAATGACTGCGCTGGTACCGGACTATATGGTTCCTTCGCGCGTGATCATTCTCGATCGCCTGCCGCTGACCGCGAACGGCAAGCTGGACCGGGCTGCGCTTCCGCAGCCCGATGACGAGGCCACGACATCCTATGCCGATCCGGTCGGGGAGGTCGAGCAGACCATTGCCGCCGTGTGGCGCGAAGTGCTGGGTCGCGACCGTATCGGCCGCGACGACAATTTCTTCGAGCTCGGCGGCGATTCCATTCTCAGCCTGCAGATCATCGCAAGGCTGCGCAAACGCGGCGTGGTCCTGACACCCAAGCAGGTCTTTGCGCAGCAGACGATCGCGGCCCTGGCCGGCGTGGTTGCGACCACCTCCGCGCCGGCTGTGGCGGCGTCGGCGGCAGCGCGCAGCGTCGCGAACTCCGACGCTGCGGCGCTACTGCCGATCCAATTGCGGTTCTTTGCAGAGAAGATCCCCAGCCGTGATCACTTCAATCAGGCCGTGATGCTCGTACCGCGAGATCGCACCAGGTGGAGCGTGCTGCAGGCCGCGCTCATGGCGGTCGTCCTGCATCACGACGCGCTCCGTATGCGGTATCGTCGAGTGGCGGATACTTGGCAGGCGTCCCTTGCCGATCCGCCTGCAGCCTCCGATCTGCTGTGGACCCGAAGCGAGGTCCAGCCGGCTGATCTAGGCGCCATCACATCGTCCGCGCAGGCCAGCCTCTCGCTGGCGTCGGGAACCTTGCTCCGCGCAGTCGGCTGTGACCTCATCGATGGCAGTCAGCGTCTGCTGATCGCAATCCATCACCTCGCTGTGGATGGCGTGTCCTGGCGCATCCTGCTCGCGGACATCGTCTCGGCTTGCGAGCAGCTCGAGGCCGGAGCTGCGGCGGTCACCTTGCCGAAAAGCGACTCGCCGTCGTCCTGGGCAAAGCGGCTGCACGCATATGCGACATCCGAACGGCTAGCGGCCGAATTGCCGTTCTGGCTGGCAACGTCCCAAGGGAGCGATCTGCCTTGCGATGACGACCATGGCGGCGTCGACCTCGAAGCCGATGCTGATGAGGTGGTGCTCGATGTGGGCGCGGCGTTGACCGCGCAGCTTCTCGAGGCCGCGCCGGCAGCCTACCGCACCAGGATCAACGACCTGCTGCTCGCCGCGCTGGCACGTGCGGTCGCGATCTGGTGCGGCCGCGACGATATTGCGATCGAACTCGAGGGGCATGGTCGTGAGGACATCTTTGCCGATGCCGACATCACGCGAACGGTGGGATGGCTCACGAGCGCATTCCCGTTCCGCCTGAAGGGCGGTGCTGACGCCGATGCAGCCCTCATCAAGACAGTGAAGGAAGCCCTGCGCGCCGTTCCCGATCATGGAATCGGCTATGGGATCCTTCGCTACCTCGGCAGGCCTGAGCATCGCGAGGCACTCTCGCGGGCGCCAAACCCGCGCGTGATCTTCAACTATCTCGGCCGGTTCGATCAGGACCTCGGCGCGGCGGCCGCGTATCGGATCGGCGCGGAAGATCCCGGCGCGATGCGGGCGGCGGACACGCCGTTGCGGGCCTGGCTCACCATCAATGGCGAGGTGCGCGACGGCAGCCTCCGCCTTGCCTTCCGCTATGGCCGACGCCGCTATCGGCGGGCGACGATCGAGCGGGTTGCCGAGCTCTATCGCGCAGCGCTGCGCGGTCTCGTGGATCACTGTGTTCAGAGCGCGGGCTGCCTCACGCCCTCCGACGTTCCGCTCGCGAATCTCGATCAGGTGACGCTCGACCGTCTTAGTGCAGCGCGCGACGTTCGCAATATCGAAGAGATCTATCCGCTGTCGCCGATGCAGCAGGGGCTGCTGTTTCATGCGCTTCGCGATGGCCAGGACGACGCTTATGTCAATCAGCTTGCGGTGGAGCTGCGTGGTGTCACGCCGGCCGCGCTGTGCGCGGCGTGGCAAGCGGCGAGCGCGCAGCATGCAGTGCTGCGGACGGGCTTTGTCTGGCAGCTTTCGGAGGCGGCTCAGCAGATCGTCTATCGCCGGCTGGATGTTCCGATCGTCGAGGACGATTGGCGCAGCCGGATGGCCTCATTGCGCGAGGGCGCGGATCTCGACGCGGCGTTGGCCGAAGCCGGGCAGCGCGAACGAGCGCTTGGATTCGACGTCACCCAACCGCCGCTGCAGCGACTGCGTCTGATCCGGCTCGATCATGATCGGCTCTGGATGATTTGGACGCACCATCACCTGCTGGTCGATGGCTGGAGCTCGGCCCGGCTGCTGGCCGAGGTCCTGAAGCGCGCGGCTCGCGGCACGCCGGCTGTGTCACAAGGTCGATATCGCGACTACATCGCTTGGCTCCAGATGCAAGACCGCAGCGTGGCCGCTGATTTCTGGCGCGAGGCACTGGACGATCTCGCGGAGCCGACGCTGCTCGCTGATGCGCTGCACGCCAGGGGCCCAATCAGCCGGGCGATCGGACACGGACGGCTGACGCAGGTCCTGGACGGCGCGCTGGCGACGCGTCTCAAGCGGTTCGCGGCGCAGCGGCGGGTCACCATGAATACGCTGCTGCAGGGCGCCTGGGCGCAGGTGCTGCGGCAGCTCTGCGGGCAGGCCACCATTTGCTTCGGTGTCACCGTCGCCGGACGCCCGGCAGAGCTTGTCGACGCGGAGCACGGGATTGGGCTGTTCATCAACACGTTGCCGCTGGTCGATACGGCGCATCCGCAGGCGGCGATCGGTGATTGGCTGCGCGCGCTGCAGGCGCGCAACGTGGCGGCCCGCGACTATGAATGGATGCCGCTGCACGAAATCCAGCGCCTCGCCGAGCTCGGTGGCCGGCAGATGTTCGATAGCATCCTGGTGTTCGAGAACTATCCAATCGACCAGTCCCTGATGGATCGCAACGATGCCTTGCCGCAGGTCGGACGTGTCGAGCATGTGACACCGACGACCTATGCAATGGCGGTCGCGGTCTTCGAAAGCGGCGAAAGTCTCCGGCTCGACTTCAACTATGATCGGTCGCAGCTGGATGAGCACGCAGCACGATGGGTGAGCGCTGCGATGCGCGACTGGCTGATCGCGATCACGGCCGATGCCTCGCGCGTCATGGGCAGCCTGCAGGCGATCAGCGAGGAGACGCTCGCAAGCGTTCTGCGTTGGGGGAGCGCGGATGGCGACGCCCTCGCGCCGGGATCGCTGAACCTCGTGGCGCAGATCGAGGCTCAGGCGGCCCGAACGCCCGATGCGGTTGCCGTCATCAGCGGCGAGCGCCGGCTGAGCTATGCTGAGCTGAATGCCCGATCAAACCGGTTGGCGCGGCGGCTGAGGGCGCGCGGGATCGGTCCTGACGTGGTGGTCGGCCTTGCGCTGGAGCGCGCGCCGATCATGCTGGTGGCGCTGCTTGCGGTGTTGAAGGCGGGAGGGGCTTATCTGCCGCTCGATCCCGACTATCCGCCTGACCGTCTCGTCCACATGCTCCGCGACAGCGGCACGAAGCTGCTGCTGACGCAAGCGTCGCTTCAGGATCGATTTGCGGCAGCGCTGGCCGATGGCGGCGCCGAGGCCTGGCTGCTCGATGATCAGACCGGTCAAGAGGCTGGCTCAGCCGCCAATCTCGGCATTGGCCTGCATCCGGAGAATCTCGCTTATCTGATCTACACCTCGGGCTCGACCGGGCTGCCCAAGGGCGTGATGGTGCGGCATGGCGCGGTCGCGAATTTTCTGGCCACGATGGCCGAGCAGCCGGGAATGGCGTCCGCAGATTGCGCGCTAGGCCTGACGTCGCTGTCGTTCGATATCGCGGTGCTGGAGCTGTGGCTGCCATTGACGTGCGGGGCTCGCATCGTGCTCGCCGATCGGGCCGCCGCGCATGATCCGGCGGCGTTGAAGGCGATGATGGTCAGACATGGTGTGACCATGGTCCAGGCGACGCCGTCGAGCTGGCGCATGCTGCTTGACCATGAGGACGGTGACGTGTGGCTTCCCGACGGCTGCCGCGTGCTGAGTGGTGGCGAGGCGCTAGCGCCCGACCTGGCCGCGCGGCTGACGGAGCTGAGCCACGATGTCTGGAACCTGTATGGGCCGACCGAGACCACGGTCTGGTCCGCGCGCCGTCGGCTTGACGCGAACAATCGGTCGCCTGTGCTGGGTGGGCCGGTCGGCAATACGACGTTCTATGTGCTCGACTCGCATTTCAATCTCGCGCCGATTGGCGTGGCCGGCGAGCTCTTTATCGGCGGCGCGGGACTTGCGCGTGGCTATTGGCGCCGTGCAGGGCTGAGCGCCGAGCGCTTCGTCCCGGATCCGTTTGGGCCGGCCGGTGCGCGGCTATACCGTACCGGTGATCTGGCGCGCTGGCGTGCCGATGGCGTGCTCGATTATGTCGGTCGCGCCGACCATCAGGTGAAGATTCGAGGCCGCCGGATCGAGCTCGGCGAAATCGAAGCGCATCTCCGGGCGCAGCCCGGCGTACGCGACAGTGTCGTGGTGGCGCGGGAGATCGGCGGCGGCCTGAATTTGATCGGCTATGTCAGCGGCGATGAAGCGCTCGATGCTGCAAGCCTGCGCTCGGCCCTCATCGCGGTGCTGCCAGACTACATGGTGCCGTGGCGGTTGATCATATTGCCGCAACTGCCGCTCACGCCCAACGGCAAGATCGACAGGCGCAGGTTGCCGCCGCCGTCTCAAGGCGGCCCTGTCGAGCAGGTGCATGAGGCTCCTGTTGGCGAGATCGAGGTCACTCTTGCCCGGATCTGGGCGGAGCTGCTCGCCGTCGAGCGTGTGAGCCGCAGCGACCGCTTCTTCGAGCTGGGCGGGCATTCGCTGCTGGCCGTGCGGCTGATCAGCCGCGTCTCGCAGGAGTTCGGCGTCGCGCCGCCATTGTCCGAGCTGTTCGCCCGCCCGGAGCTGGCGGAATTCGCCCGCGCCGTCTCGATCAGGCTGATTGAGGAGGAATTCGAGGCGCGCGAGCTCCAAGAGCTGATCGAGGCAGAGTAGCGATGAAACGACAATCAGCCGAGCCCAACCTGACGGATCTCGACTCGGAGGCGCTGCAGCGTCTGGCGCTTGCTGCCAGGGAGCGAAGCCGCAAGGCGGGCAGGCGGCATCCCGGTGCGATCCCGATCATCGATCGCGCGGGCAAGCTGCCGCTGTCCTTTGCGCAGCAGCAATTGTGGCTCGTCTCGCAGCTTGATGGCGTGAGTACGAACTATCACCTGGATGTCGTGTTGCGGCTGCAGGGAGAACTCGATCTCGCCGCCTGGCGTCGCAGTCTCGATCGCCTGCTCGGACGTCATGAGGCGCTGCGCACGATCTTCATTGCCGAGCATGGCGAGCCGCAGGTCCAATTGCTGCCGCCGGACACGGTGGTGCCGCTCTCGTGGCATGATCTCCGTGCCCGGCCGGATCGCGAACAGCGCTTCCGCGAGCTGCTCGAAGAATGCCGGGGCGAGCCGTTCGATCTTGCCTGCGGACCGCTGATCCGCAGTCATCTGATCCGCCTTGATGATGACGTGCATGCCGCGCTGCTCAGCCTGCACCACATCGTCTCGGACGGCTGGTCGATGGGCGTGATCGTGCGTGAGCTTTCGGCGCTGTATACGGCCTTCGCCGCGGGTGAAGGCGATCCCCTGCCGCCGCTCGCGCTCCAATATCCGGACTTCGCCGCATGGCAGCGCAAGGCGCTGACGCAGCAGAAGCTGAAGCGCCAGCTGGATCATTGGACGGGCGCCCTGGCCGGGGCGCCGCCGATGCTGACGTTGCCGACGGATCGTCCGCGAACGGTGCCGAGATCGATCGCCGGCGCTGCGGTGCCCGTGGAGATCGGCGGTGAGCTGTCAGGTGCGATTCGGCAGCTCGGCCGCATGCTCGGCGCCACACCGTTCGTGATCGTGCTCTCGGCATGGGCCATCGTGCTGTCTCGGCTCGCCGGCCAGCTTGATCTCGTGATCGGCACGCCCACGGCAAACCGGACGGTGGCTCAGCTGGAGGGGCTGGTCGGCTTCTTCGCCAACATGCTGGCCGTGCGCCTCGATCTGACGGAGGCGCCGAGCGTGGCGGAGCTGGTCGAGCGTGTGAAGAAGGCAGTGCTTGCGGCGCAAGACCATCAGGACCTGCCCTTCGAACATCTTGTCGAAGCGCTGCAGCCGCCGCGAAATCCGGATCATACGCCCATCTTCCAGGTCGTGTTTGCGTGGCAGAGCAACGACGTTGGCGAGCTGGCGCTTCCCGGCATCGATGTCGTGCGCCTGGCCGCGGAGCCGCGGCAGATCAAGTTCGATCTCGAGCTCGATCTCAGCGAGACCGCCGGCGGTATCTCCGGACGGCTGAACTACGCGACGGCCCTGTTCGATGAAGCGACCGTGCTGCGGCAGCGCAACTACCTGATGGCGGCGCTGCGGGCCATGGTCACCGATGTCGGTCAGTCGGTGCAGGCGATTGAGCTGCTGTCCGGCGAGGAGCGGTCAATGCTCCTCGACCATTGGAACCGGACGGATTTGTTCACGCCGCCCGAACGCTGCATCCAGGACCTGATTGCTGACCAGGTCCATCGATGGCCGGCCGCTGTGGCGCTGGTGCATGACGGCGTCCGATTGACCTATCGCGAGCTCGATACGAGAGCCAATCGCTTGGCTCATCATCTGCTCGAGCACGGTGCGGCTCCCGATCGCCTGGTGGCAATCTGTCAGCAGCGCGGTATCGACGCGATCGTCAGCCTGCTCGCGGTTCTCAAGGCAGGAGCTGCCTATCTGCCGCTCGACCCGGTGTACCCGGCACAGCGGCTGCGTGAGATCCTGGCCGACGCTGAACCTGTGCTGCTGTTGTGCGACAACGACGGCGCCGCGAAGCTCGGCGATGTCGCGTGCCCTGTCCTTGACGTGAAGAGACATGCGCCGAAATGGCATGATATGCCCGACGTCGCGCCCGTGATTGCCGGCCTGACGCCGCGCCATCTCGCCTACGTCATCTATACCTCCGGCTCCACGGGCAAGCCGAAGGGTGTGATGATCGAACACCGCGGCCTGGTGAATCTTGCGCTGGCCCAGATCGCGCTCTTCGAAATCAAGCGCGACAGCCGTGTCGTACAATTCGCGTCGTTCAGCTTCGATGCAAGCGTCTGGGACATCGTCATGGCGTTGTGTTCGGGTGCCGAGTTGCATCTGATCGGCGGCGACGCACACCGCGATGCCTCGGTGCTGTTCGACTATTTCGCGGATCATCGCATCACGCATGCCACGCTGCCGCCTGCGATGCTGCAGGGCCGGCCGGACCTGGAACGTCTGGCCGTCCTGGAGACCTTGGTGCTTGCCGGCGAATTGCCAAAGGCGGAACTCATCGCGGCGTTGCCGCTCAGCGTCGCCGTGTTCAATGCCTACGGGCCGACCGAAGCCACCGTCTGCGCCACCGCATGGCGTCGCCCCGCTGGCTTTGTCGATGGGGCCGTTCCGATCGGAAGACCGATCGCCAATGCGCGCATCTATCTGCTCGACGATCTGGGGGGGCCGGTGCCACGTGGCGCGGTCGGCGAGATCTGGATCGGTGGAGCAGGGGTTGCGCGCGGCTATCTCAACCGGGTTGATCTCACGGCGGAACGCTTCGCCACGGACCCATTCGCGTCGGGCGAAGATGCGCGGATGTACCGCACCGGCGATCTCGGGCGCTACCGCCCCGATGGCGACATCGAGTTCCTCGGTCGCAACGATCATCAGGTCAAGATCCGCGGCTTCCGCATCGAGCTCGGTGAGATCGAGGCGCGCTTGGCGGCGCTCGACGGCGTAAGGGATTCCGCTGTGCTGGCGCGACGCACGACGCATGGCGACACCACGCTCACCGCCTATGTGGTGCCGGCCGAGGGCGTCGGCGCCGTCGGCCCCTGGAGCGCGCAATTGCGGGCGCATCTACAGGCCTGCCTGCCAGACTACATGGTGCCCTCCGCCATCCTGTGTCTGCCTGCGCTTCCGCTGACGCCGAACGGCAAGGTCGACCGCAACGCGTTGCCCGCCCCGGATGACGGCGCTTTCTCGCGCCGCGCTTATGCAGCGCCGCAAGGAGAGCGCGAGTTCGAGCTTGCCGCCATATGGAGCGAGCTTCTCGGCATCGATCGCATCGGGCGGAACGATCACTTCTTCGAGCTTGGCGGTCAATCGCTGCTGATCGTCCGCTTGCTGGACCGTCTGCAGCGCCGTGGCTTCACGACGAACGCGCGGACCGTGTTCGTCAAGCCGGTGTTGCACGAGCTTGCGGCGAGCCTGCATCGCCTCGACGAGGTGGCCATTCCGGAGAATCTGATCACGGAACGGACGACGACCATCACGCCGGAGATGCTGCCGCTGATCGCGCTGAACCAGTCCGAAATCGATCGAGTGGTCGATCAGGTGCCCGGAGGTGTCGCCAACATCCAGGACATCTACGCGCTGTCGCCGCTGCAGGAAGGCATCATGTTTCATCATCTGCTGGCGACGGAGGGGGATCCTTACGTGCTCGTCGCGCAGATGGCGTTTCCGAGCCGCGATCTGCTCGATCGCTATCTGGCTGCCGTCCAGCAGGTGATCGACCGGCACGATGTGCTGCGTACATCGATCGTTTGGGACGGCCCATCCGTCCCCGTTCAGGTGGTCTGGCGGCGGGCGCAGATTGAGGTCACAGAGGTCGCGCTCGATGGTCACGGGCCGGCGCATCTGGAACTCGCCAAGCGGTTCGATCCGAGATCGTCCCGGATCGATCTGTCCAAGGCGCCGCTGCTGAGGTTTGCCGTGGCCCGCGATCCGGCAGGCGAGCGCATGCTGCTGCTGGTTCTGCTGCACCACATGATCGGCGATCACGCGACGTTGGAGGCTATTCATCGCGAGGTGGAGGCCATGATGTCGGGTTGTGCGCATCTCCTGCCCGCTCCGACGCCGTTCCGCAATCTCGTGGCCCGAAGCCGCGATGCTGCGAGGCGGGACGCCGAGCAGCGCTTCTTCCGCGGCATGCTGGCTGATATCGACGCGCCGACAGCGCCGTTCGGCCTGTTGGATGTACGTAGCGACGGCGACAGCGTTCGCGAAGCGAAGCTGGCAATCCCGTCGGCGCTTGATGCGCGTGCCCGTACTCAGGCGCGACGCCTCGGCGTGAGTCTTGCCAGCCTGTGTCACCTCGCCTGGGCGCAGGTGCTCGCACGGAGCAGTGGGCGTGAGCAGATCGTGTTTGGCACGGTCCTGTTCGGGCGCATGCAGACCGGCGCCGGGCTCGACCGCAGTTTGGGTCTGTTCATCAACACGCTACCGCTACGGCTCGATCTCGACGAGACTTCTGTCGAGACGAGCGTGCGCGTGGCGCATGCTCGCCTGGCCGAGCTGACGATGCATGAACACGCGTCATTGGCCATGGCGCAGCGATGCAGCGGCGTCGCGCCGCCGGCACCGCTGTTCTCGGCGATCCTGAATTATCGCCATAGCCGGAAGCGGGAGCCGGAAGCGGTATTGGACAGCCCGTTGCATGCGGTTGAATGGCTCGGCGCGGAGGAGCGTACGAACTATCCCTTGATGCTTGCAGTCGATGACGACGGCGACGCATTGCGCCTAACGGCCCAGACCGCCGCGGCTGTCACGCCGCACCGGATCTGCGCGATGATGCAGCGATGTCTCGACCAACTCGTATCGGCGCTCGAAACCGATCCGCACATGCCGGTTTGTCGGGTGGACGTGATCCCGGCGGGAGACCGTGCGCAACTGCTCGAGGCCTGGAATGCGACGGCCAAGGCTCTGGACCGACCATGCGTGCCCCGCCAATTCGAGGCGCAGGCGGCCCGCAGGGGCGATGCAATCGCGCTGATCCATGGCGACGAGACGATCAACTATGGCGAACTGAACGCGCGGGCAAACCGGCTGGCATCCCGCCTCAGGACCCACGGGATCGGGACGGATGTCGTGGTCGGCCTGGCGCTGGAGCGCAGCATCACGACGATGGTGGCGCTGCTCGCGGTGCTCAAGGCCGGCGGAGCCTATCTGCCGCTCGATCCGGACTACCCGGCCGAGCGGCTGGCCCACATGCTCGGCGACAGCGGAGCCAAGCTGCTGCTGACGCAGGCGGCGCTGCTGGATCGGTTCGCGCCGGCGCTGAGGACGAGCGGAGCCGAGGCCTGGCTGCTCGATACGGAGTCGGGCGACGGCGACGATGCCAATCTTGATCTCGAGATCCATCCAGAAAGCCTGGCCTACGTCATCTATACGTCGGGCTCGACCGGGCTGCCGAAGGGCGTGATGGTGCGTCATGGCGCGGTGACGAACTTCCTGGCGACCATGGCCGAGCAGCCCGGCATTGCGCGTGACGATCGCGTGCTCGGATTGACCTCGCTGTCGTTCGACATCGCGGTGCTGGAACTGTGGCTGCCGCTGACGCATGGCGCACAGGTGGTGCTGGCCGATCGCACTGCCGCGCATGATCCCGCGGTGCTGAAGGCGATGGTGGCGCGGCATGGCGTGACCATGATCCAGGCGACGCCATCGAGCTGGCGCATGCTGCTCGATCATGATGAGACAACGGACTGGCTGCCCGGAGATGGCCGTGTGCTGAGCGGCGGCGAGGCGCTGGCGCCGGACCTGGCGCGGCGGCTGACGGCGCTGAGCCGCGAGGTCTGGAACCTGTATGGGCCGACCGAGACCACGGTGTGGTCGGCGCGCCACCGGCTCGATGCGGCCGAATCCCAGCCGATGCTCGGTGGTCCGATCGGCAATACGACGTTGTATGTGCTGGACGGCCATCTCAATCTCGCGCCGGTCGGCGTGACCGGCGAACTGTTCATCGGCGGCGCGGGCCTCGCCCGCGGCTATTGGCAGCGTGCGTCGCTGAGCGCGGAGCGCTTCGTCCCCGATCCGTTCGGCGCAGATGGTGCACGGCTGTACCGGACCGGGGACCTGGCGCGCTGGCGCGCCGATGGCGTGCTCGATCATGTCGGCCGCGCCGATCATCAGGTCAAGATCCGCGGCCATCGCATCGAGCTTGGCGAGATCGAGGCGCGGCTGCGCGAGCAGCCCGGGGTGCGCGACAGTGTCGTGGTGGCGCGGGAGCTGGGCGGAAGCCGGCAGTTGGTCGGCTATGTCAGCGGCGAGGATGCACTCGATGGCGCGAGCTTGCGCGCAGCGCTGGTCCCGGTGCTGCCGGACTACATGGTGCCGTCGCGTGTGATGGTGCTGCCGCAGCTGCCGCTGACGCCGAACGGCAAGATCGACCGCAAGGCGCTGCCGCAGCCCGATGCACGGCCGAGTGAGCGAGCGCGCATCGCGCCGCGCAATCCGACCGAGGCGGCGCTCGCCGCGATCTGGGCCGATCTGCTGCATCAGGACGAGGTCGGCGTCACCGACAATTTCTTCGAGCTCGGCGGCGATTCGCTGGTTGCGGTTCAACTCGTCGGCCGCATCAAGCGCGATCTCGCACGCGATCTGCCGCTGAAGCGGCTGTTCGAGCTGACGACAATCGAGCGGATGGCGTCAGTGCTGGCCGTGAATCCACCAGAGAACAGACGCGGCGACGAGATCGCCGCCATGTTCGATCTGCTCAAGGAAGTCGAGCTCGCCGATGAATGATCAATCCGGACTTCAGCAGCAGCAGCTCAGCGAAATCGCGCGCCGCCTCGCATCGCTAGACCCAGCGAAGCAGCGCACCTTTCTGACACAGCTCGCTGCGAAGGGTATCGATCTGTCGATTCTGCCAATCGCGCGGCAGCAATTGCAGCGGGCACCGCTGTCGTTCGTGCAAACTCGCCTTTGGTTCCTATGGCGGATGGACCCGGGCAGTGCAGCCTATAACATGCCCCTTTCGATCCGTCTTCGCGGTCGACTCGATGGCGATGCGCTGCAACGGGCTCTCGATGAATTGGTGATCCGCCACGCCGCGCTCCGCACTGTGTTTCGACAGGACGGCGGCGAACCCGAGCAGATCATCTGCCCGCCGCGGCCGGTCGAGCTGCGCCGGATCATCTTTGGCGGCGACGACCGCGAGCAGCAGGCCGCACGGGTGCGGCGTGAACAGGCCAATCTGCCGTTCGATCTCGAGGCGGGTCCGTTGCTGCGTGCGGCCCTGCTGGCGCTCGGTGAACAGGATCACATCCTCACGGTGACGCTGCATCACATTGTGGCTGACGGCTGGTCTCTGCAGGTGCTGACCGACGAGTTCTGGCAGCTCTATGGCTGCGCGGCGCGAGGCGAGGTTCGCTCGGTCCCCGCGCTCGAGATCGACTACGCCGACTTCGCGGCCTGGCAGCGGCTGTGGGTCAACGCGGTGGAAGGTGACCGGCAACTCGGCTATTGGACCGGCCGTCTTCGCGACACGACGATGCTGCAGCTGCCGTTTGATCGCGCGAGGGCCGCCGAGGCCGATCAGTCCGGTGACGCCGTGCGTCTTGCGCTCGGCGCCCCCCTGGCGGGCCGCGTGAGGGCGCTCGCGCAGCGCCACCAGACGACGATCTTCGTTGTGCTGTTGGCGGCCTTCAAAGTGCTGCTCTATCGGTACAGCGGACAGTCCGATATCTGTGTTGGAGTTCCGATCGCCAATCGCGACCGACCGGAGACGCGGCAACTGATCGGCCCGCTCGTCGATACGCAGGTGCTGCGCACGCAGATCGACACGCGATGCACGATCGCGGACTTCGTCATTGCCGTACGCAATGCAACGCTCGACGCGCGGGAGAACCAGGACGTTCCATTCGAGCGTGTGCTGGACGTCTTGCAGCCCCAGCGCAGCCTGAGCCAGAGTCCGCTGTTTCAGGTGATCTACAATCATCAGCGCCGCCGTGACCATTCCGAGGCCTATGCTTCGGCGGAACTGCAAATCGAGACGATCGCGCCCGAGATCGAGACCGTCAAATTCGATCTCGCTCTCGACACCGAGGAACTGCCATCGGGCGACATTTCGGCGCTGTTTTCCTTTGCGACGGCGCTGTTCGATCGCTCGACGAGCGAGCGGCTTGCGACGCATTGGCGTGCGATCCTGGAGATCATGGCGGATGAGCCCGCGCGCCCGCTCGCGGCCATCGATTTTCGGTCGGCGCTCGAACGCGAGACAGTGAGCCGGTGGAACCAGAGCGTTCCTGCCGCGAAGCCGTGCCTCCCGGTGCATCGCCTGTTCGAGAAAAATGCCGAGGACAGACCTGGCGCGCCGGCGCTGATCTTCGGGGCGGAGACGGTCAGCTATGGAGCTCTGAACAATCACGCCAACGCGATTGCCCGGCACCTGATCGCGCAAGGCATTCGGCCTGGCGACGTCGTCGGGCTCTCGATGCGGCGCTCACCCGAACTGGTCGCGGCGTTCATTGCCGTGTTGAAGGCCGGCGCGGCCTATCTGCCGCTCGACCCGGATCATCCGCTGGCAAGGCAATCCGCAGCGATTCGCGATATCGGAACGACCGTCGTGCTGGTCGCGGCGGCTGGTCTGCGCGAATGGTCGCGGATGGAAGGGGTCAGCGTCGTCGATGTCGGTGCAATTCGGTGCGAGGGCCGCGAGACCGATCCGGCGATCGGTGTCCATCCGCAGAGTTTGGCCTACGTGATCTACACGTCGGGTTCGACCGGCGTGCCGAAGGGCGTCGCGGTCGCGCACGGGCCGTTTGCCGTCCATTGCGAGGTCACGGCCGAACTCTATGAGATGGATCGGCAGTCGCGCGAGTTGCACTTCCTCTCCTTCACCTTCGATGGCGCCCATGAGCGGCTTTGGACTGCGCTGAGCTGTGGTGCAGCGCTGGTGATGCGCGACGCCGATCTCTGGTCGGCCGAGCAGACCCTGGAGGTCATGCGCGCGCAGAACGTCACCAATGCGGGCTTCCCGCCAGCCTATTTGCAGCAGCTCGCCGACTTCGCAGCGTGGCGCGGCAATCCGCCGCCGGTGTCGCTCTATTCGTTCGGCGGAGAGGCGATGCCGAAGTCGGGGTTCGACAAGATCCGGCGCGCGCTGCAACCGCGCAAGCTGATCAATGGCTACGGCCCAACGGAAGCCGTGGTGACGCCGCTTGTCTGGAAGACGGACGCTGCGGCCGAGATCGACTGCGCCTATGCTCCGATCGGTCGCCCGGTCGGACGGCGCTCGGCCTATGTGCTCGATGGCGATCTCAACATCGTGCCGGTCGGGGTTACCGCCGAGTTGCACATCGGCGGCGAAGGGTTGGCGACCGGCTATTGGAACCGTCCGGGCCTCACGGCAGAACGCTTCATCCCCGATCCCTATGGTGAACCCGGCGCGAGGCTGTATCGCACCGGTGATCTGGCCCGCTGGCGTGCCGATGGTGTGATCGATTATCTCGGGCGCTCCGACCATCAGCTCAAAATCCGTGGCTTTCGCATCGAGCCCGGCGAGATCGAAGCGCGGCTGGCGCAGCAGAGCGGCGTCCAAGCGGCCGTGGTGGTCGCGCGCGAGGTCGCCGGACGCCAGCAACTCGTCGGCTACGTCTGTGGCGAGGCTCTTGATGAAAGGACATTGCGGGCGGCCCTGCTGGAGGAACTGCCCGACTATATGGTCCCGGCGCGCATCATTTGCGTGGCGCAGATGCCGCTCACGGCCCACGGCAAGATCGACCGGGACGCCTTGCCGCTTCCCGCACATCCCGCGGCCGCGACAGACTACGTCGCTCCGCAGACCGAGGCGGAGCTGACCTTGGCGGCGATCTGGTCCGAGCTGCTCGGGCAGGCGCGCGTCGGATTGACCGACAATTATTTCGAGCTTGGCGGCGACTCCATCGTTTCGCTTCAGGTGGTCGGACGTGCACGCCAACGTGGTCTGTTGATCGAGCCGCGCGACCTGTTCCGGCATCAGACGCTTCAGGAGCTGGCGCGTGCCGCACGGAGCGACCGCGCGGCTGATGTTGGAGTGCACCCGGCGGAGCGCGACCACGAGCCGGTGCCAATATTGCCAATTCAGCGCCGCTTCTTTGCTGAGGACGCCGGCGAGCGGCATCATTGGAACCAAGCCGTGCTGCTCATGCCAGCATCGCGATTGGACTGGCGGGCGATCGCCCGGGCCGTGGCAGCCGTGCTGGCACAGCATGATGCCTTGCGGATGCAGTTCGCCGAAGTCGATGGCGCGTGGCAGGCCACCTATGGCGAGGCGCCGTCCGCCGCCGACTTGCTCTGGATACGTCACGTTGCGGACGCGGCAGAGATCGCGGCGGTCGCCGCAACCGCGCAGGCGAGCCTGTCCTTGCAGGGGCCGCTGCTCCGAGTGGTCGGAATGGATGTGAGTGACGGGAGCCAGCGGCTGCTGATCGTCGTGCATCATCTCGTCGTCGACGGCGTGTCCTGGCGCATTCTGCTGGAGGATCTCGCATCGGCCTATGAACAGGCTACGCGGGGCGCCACGACGATGGTGTTGCCGCCAAAAAGCCAATCGGTCGCATCCTGGGGCAGGAGGCTCGAAGACTATGCCTCGTCCGTCGAGCTTGCCGGGCAGCTCGCCTACTGGCGGACGCGGGGTCTTGCGTCCGATCTCCTCTGCGACCAGGATCATGACGATATCGATCGGGTCGCCGATGGCGAGGAGGTCGTTGTCGCCTTCGACGCGGACCTCACTGCCAAGCTGTTGAAGGACGCTCCGGCGGCCTACCGCACGCAGGTGAATGATCTCCTGCTTGCCGCGTTGGCCAGGTCGGTCGGACGCTGGAGCGGGCTCGATGACGTGCTCGTCGAGTTGGAGGGGCACGGTCGCGAGGACATCTTCGACGGCGTCGAGCTGTCGCGGACGGTCGGCTGGTTCACGACCGCATTTCCCGTCCGGCTGTCGGGTTGCGCGAGCGATGATGCGACGCTCATCAAGTCGATCAAGGAGGAGCTGCGCGCCATTCCGTCGCGTGGGCTTGGCTACGGCGTTCTGCGCTATTGCGGCACCCGTGCACAAAGCGCAGCCTTGGCGGAGAGCGCGGAGCCGCGCATCGTCTTCAACTATCTCGGCCAGTTCGGCGCGAGTCTCGGTCCCGACAGTGCCTTCAGCATTGCGCCGGAAAGTGCCGGACCATCGCGCAGTGCCAGCGCGCCGCTCGGCCGCTGGATCAGCATCAACGGCCAGGTACTCGACCGCGAGCTGCAGCTCACATTCGGCTTCGGGCGCAGGCGCTTTCGCCGCGCCACCATCGAACGGCTTGCCAATCATTATGCCGATGCGTTGCGCGAGCTCGTCGCGTATTGCACCAGCGGCGTACATGGCATCACGCCATCGGACGTTCCCTTGTCACGTCTCAGTCAGCCGGAGCTCGACCTGCTCGGAGGCGCGCACGACCGGCGCGAGATCGAGGACATCTATCCGCTGTCGCCGATGCAGCAGGGCATGCTGTTCCACGCGCTGCGTGACGCCGACAGCGGCAGCTATGTCAGCCAGATCGCGGTCGACATCAGCGGTGTCGATGCCTCAAGGCTGCAGGCCGCCTGGCAGGCCGTGACCGCCCGCCACGCGGTGCTGCGGACCGCCTTCGCCTGGCGCGAACTGTCCGGCCCTCCGCAGCAGATCGTCTATCGACAGGGGACGGTGCCGTTTGTCGTTGAGGATTGGCGCGACCGTATCGCGGCGATGGAAAGGGCCGCGCGCGACAGCGCACTGGCGGCCGTCGCGCAAGCGGAACGGCAGGCCGGTTTCGACCTGTCGCGGCCGCCGCTGCAGCGGGTCCGTCTCATTGCGCTCGGCGACGGGGCACATCGGCTGATCTGGACGCATCACCACATCCTGCTCGATGGCTGGAGCGCGGCACGGCTGATCGCCGAGATCATGCAGCATGTCCGTGGAGGAACGCTTTCTGCCGTCGCGGGCCGATACCGCGACTACATCGCGTGGCTGACGCGACAGGACCGGGACGCGACAGCGGCATTCTGGTCGCGATGGCTCGCACCGCTGGAAGAGCCGAGCCTGCTGGCCGATTCGCTGGGAGGACCCGCAGATCTCGCTTGCGGTCATGCCTACATCGATCTCGTCATCGACGCGATGCAGACCGAACGGCTGCACGCTGTGGCGCGTCGCGAACGGGTGACCTTGAACACCGTCCTGCAAGGCGCGTGGGCCCAGCTCGTGCGGCGGATGACGGGCCGAAGCGCCATCAGCTTCGGTGCGACGATCTCGGGACGGCCGCCCGAGATCGCCGGCGTGGAGGAGATCGTCGGTCTGTTCATCAACACAGTGCCGGTGCTCGACAGCCCGAGCCCCCAGACGCTGGTTGGCGATTGGCTGCGTGGCCTGCAGGCCGCGAACGTGGATTTGCGCGAGCACGGCTGGATGCCGCTCTACGAGATTCAGCGGCTCGCCGGCCGTGCCGGCCGTCCGCTGTTCGATACCATCTTCGTGGTTGAGAACTATCCGGTCGACGATGTCCTGCGCGACCAGCCAGGAGACGGTCCGCGCGCCAGCGGCGCCGAGCAGATCTCGATCACGAACTATCCGCTGACGATTGCGGTGTTTGTTGCGCCGTCCGGCATCAAGCTGGGGTTTCGCTATGATCGCAGCCGGTTCGATCGCGCGCAGATCGAACGGATGCAAGCTGCATTTGCCCATCTGCTGGCGCGCATGGCTGACGCCGGCGACCGTCCGCTGGCCGAATTGCATGGCGTGGATGACACCGCCGTGCGGCGCACCCTCGGTTGGAGCACCGGGTCTGTCGTGCAGACGGCCGGCGACGAGCCTCTGGACGTCGTGGCGCAATTCGAGCGACGCGTCGCAGCGCATCCGGCTGCCATCGCGTTGGTCACCGACGACGCACGGATGAGTTATGCCGAGCTGAACGCCCGCGCAAATCGCCTGGCGCGGCAGCTTCGGGCACGCGGTGTCGCTCAGGATGCGGCGGTCGGGCTCGCATTCGAGCGCAGCATCGACATGATTGTCGCCGTGCTCGCGGTGCTGAAGGCCGGCGCAGGATATCTGCCGCTCGATCCCGACTATCCCGATCAGCGCCTCGCAGCCATGCTGCGCGACAGCGGCGCGAAGATTGTCCTGACCATGTCCGGTCTGCAAGACCGCCTCAGCGCGACGGGTGTTGCGGGGAACGTCGAGGTGGTCGTGATCGGCGCTGCGGACCGCAATCCACCGGCCGACATCGACAGCTCGAATCTCTCGCTCCCCACGCATGCCGAAGGTCTTGCCTATGTGATCTATACGTCGGGCTCGACCGGCATCCCCAAGGGCGTCGCCTGTACGCGTGGGGCACTGGCCGCAAGGTTGGCCTGGATGCAGGCCGAATATGCGCTCGCGCCCGGCGAAACGCTGCTGCAGAAGACGCCGTTCAGCTTCGACGTTTCGGTCTGGGAGATAATGTGGCCGCTGACGATCGGCGCGCGATTGGCGATCGCCCCTCCGGGCGCACACCGTGAGCCGAAGAGATTGATCGACGCGATCACGACCCACGGCGTGACCACGCTGCACTTCGTCCCACAGATGTTGGCCCAATTCATCGCCGATCCTGGAGCGGTGCGGTGCACGAGCCTGAAGCGGCTGTTCTCCGGCGGCGAGGCGCTGCCGGTCCAGCTCATCGATCAGGTTCATGCTGTGTATCCGTCAGTCCGTTTCGACAATCGCTATGGACCGACCGAGACTCTCATCAATGCCTCGTTCTGGAATTGCGGGAGGCAAAGCGGACGCAGCGTGCCGATCGGGCATCCCATTCCGGGAACCGTGTTGCGCATCCTTGATGCCGACCTCAACCTGGTCGATGAGGGAACGACCGGCGAACTCTATATTGGCGGCACAGGGCTCGCGCGCGGCTATCTCGGTCGTCCGGCGCTGACCGCGGAGCGTTTCATCGCTGATCCGTTCGGACCGCCCGGCGCACGGCTGTACCGCAGCGGCGACCTGGCACGCTGGCGCGACGATGGCACCGTCGACTATGTCGGCCGGGCCGACCATCAGGTGAAGGTCCGCGGCTTCCGGATCGAGCTCGGCGAAATCGAGGCCCGCTTGCTGCAGCAGCCCGAGGTCAGCGCCGCCGCCGTGATCGCGCGCGAATTCGGTGCAGGACGCCAACTCGTCGGCTATGTGAGCGGTGGCGGCACGTTGAATGGCGCGGCGCTCTGCGAGGCGCTGGCAGCGGAGCTGCCGGACTACATGGTGCCGTCGCGCATCATCGTTCTCGATCGTCTGCCGCTGATGGTGAGTGGCAAGGTCGATCGTCTTGCGCTGCCGGCGCCGGAGGTGGGGGATGCGGCGGGGCGAATCCCGCCCCGTACGCCAAACGAAGTCGCGCTCGCCGCGATTTGGGCGGAGCTCTTGCGCCAGCCGAATGTCGGGATCACTGACAATTTCTTCGAGCTCGGCGGCGACTCCATCATCTCGCTGCAGATGGTCAGCCGCGCGCGCCGCGCCGGCCTTGCGATCGAGCCGCGCGATGTGTTCAAGCATCAGACTCTCGAGGCTCTTGCGCGCGAAGCCCGTATCGAGCTGCAACCCGCGACACATGCCGAGCAGGGCCTGATTGCCGGTCCGCATCCGCTGCTGCCGATTCAGCTCAGGTTCTTCGAGCAGAAGCTGGAAGCTCCGGACCACTGGAATCAGGCGGTGCTGTTGCGGCCGCGCCAGCGGCTGGAGTGGGATACTCTGCGCCGCGCCGTCGCTTCCGTCGTCGCCCACCATGACGCGCTGAGGCTGCGCTTCGAATGTGTCGCCGGCATCTGGCGCGCGGAGCATGATGCATCGCCTGCGCGTGCCGAACTGTTTCGGACATGCGAGGTCGCCGATGCCGACGCGGTGACCGCGCTCGCCGCCCAGGTACAGGCGAGCCTCTCGCTCACAAGTGGTCCTCTCATCCGCGTCGTCGGGATGGATCTGCCGGGGGACGAGCAGCGGCTGCTGATCGCGATCCATCACCTCGTCATCGATGGCGTGTCGTGGCGCGTGCTGCTGGAGGATCTGGCGGCGGCCTATGAGCAACTCGCCCGCGGAGAGCAGGGCGTGGTGTTGCCGCCGAAGACTCATGCCTATGCGCAATGGGGGGCAGCGCTGCACGCGCACGCCGCCTCGGACGAGCTCGCGGCAGAGCTCGAATATTGGACGCGAGCAAGGTCGACGGACGACATTCCGTGTGACAGCTCGCCGGACGATCGCGATACGGTCGCCGATGCACACGAAGTCAACTTGGCCCTTGAGGCCGATCTGACCACGCGGCTGCTCGGGCCGGCCCATGCGGCCTACCGCACCCAAGTCAATGACCTCCTGCTGGCGGCCCTGGCGCGCGCGGTGTGGCAGTGGTCCCGCCGTGATCACGTCCTGATCGAACTCGAAGGTCATGGCCGGGAGGACATCGGCGCTGGCCTCGACCTTTCGCGCACGATCGGCTGGTTCACAACTGTCTTTCCCGTGCAGTTGGCAGGAGGACACGAGGAGCCCGCGTCGCTGATCAAGGCGACGAAGGAGATGCTGCGCGCGGTGCCGCATCGGGGTCTCGGCTACGACCTCCTGCGCCATCTCGGCTCCGATGCGCAGCGCCATGCGTTGGCCGGCGGTCCCCAGCCGCAGATCGCATTCAATTATCTGGGCCAGGTGGACGGTGCTGGCGATAATGATTTGTTCACTATTGCGCCGGAGAGCGCCGGCCCCTCCCGCGCCGCGTCGAGCCCATTGCGGCACCTCCTCGCCGTCAATGCCCGTGTCCAGGGCGGCGTCCTGCAAGTGTCGTTCGGCTTCAGCCGGAAGCGCTATCGTACCGCAACGGTCCAACGTCTGGCGGATTGCTTCAAGGCAGCGCTGAAGGAGTTGCTCGACCACTGCGCGACCGATGTCCATGGCCTGACGCCCTCCGATGTGCCGCTCTCGAAGCTGAGCCAGGCCGAGCTCGATGCGCTCGCCTTGGATTGGCGCAAGGTCGAGGATATCTATCCGTTGTCACCGATGCAGCAGGGCATGCTGTTCCATGCGCTGCATGACGATGGCACGGGACTCTACGTCAACCAGCTGACGGCCGAAATCCACGGCCTGGATCCAGAGAGGCTGCGTGCCGCCTGGCAGGCGGTCACCGATCGTCATGATGTGCTGCGTACCGGATTTCTATGGCGAGAGCTGTCGGGATCGCCGCAGCAGGTCGTCTATCGCCACGCCGAGATGCGATTCGTCGAGGAGGACTGGCATGCGCGCGCAGCCGGAGCTGCTCCAGCTGCATTGGACGATGCGCTGAGTGCGCTCGCGCGGCGCGAGCGTGCCGAGGGGTTCGATCTGTCGCGCCCGCCGTTGCAGCGTCTCAGACTCATCAAGCTCGACCACAACCGTCATTGGCTGATCTGGACCCACCATCACATCCTGATGGACGGCTGGAGTTCGGCCCGCTTCATGGCCGAGGTGATGCTGCTGCTGGAGCAGGGGGCTCTTCCAGCCCAGAGGCTGCATTATCGCGACTACATCGCCTGGCTCCAACAGAGGGATCATGATGCGGCGTCCGCCTTCTGGCGAAACGCCCTGGCTGAGCTCGACGAGCCTGGTCTCCTGACCTCAGGCGGAACGGGCGATGTCGCTGGCCACGGCTCGCTCACGATGGCGGTGGACCCGGATCTCAGCGCGAGCCTGCAACAGTTTGCGACCCGCGAGCGGGTGACCCTCAACACGGTCGTTCAGGCCGCGTGGGCGCAGTTGCTGCGACGGCATACTGGCCAGGACACGGTGTGCTTCGGCGTCACTGTGTCCGACCGGCCTGCCGGCCTCGCCGGGGCCGAGGAGATGATAGGCCTTTTCATCAACACGCTGCCGGTCGTCGATCACGCCCATCCGCAGCAGAAAATCGGTGCCTGGCTGCGGGAGCTGCAAGAGCGCAATCTCGCCTTGCGCGAGCATGGCTGGAAGCCGCTCGCCGATATCCAGCGGCTGGCCGGCCGGGCCGGACGGCCGCTGTTCGACAATATCTTGGTGTTTGAGAACTATCCGGTCGATCAGGTCTTGCGGACGAAGCACGGCCAACTCAGTGCGAGCCGGACGCAGATCCTGGAGACCAGCAACTATCCCTTGTTCGTCAGCGTGGGCCTCGACGGTCAGCTGCGGCTCGTATTCAATTTTCAGCGGCAGCATTTCGACGAAAAACAGATCCGGCGCCTTCAGGCGGCATTCGTCCAGTTGCTCGCCACGATCAGTCGCGATGCTGGGCAGACCGTCGCTGGCCTCGTCGCGGATGACGCTGGCGATCTCGCCATGCTCGCGCGTGCCAATGATACAGCGCGTGCAATCGCGTTCGCCAGTCTCGTTGCTCAATTCGAGGCGCAGGCGGCCCGCAGAGGCGATGCAATCGCGCTGATCCATGGCGACGAGACGATCAGCTATGGCGAACTGAACGCGCGGGCAAACCGGCTGGCATCCCGCCTCAGGACCCACGGGATCGGGACGGATGTCGTGGTCGGCCTGGCGCTGGAGCGCAGCATCACGATGATGGTGGCGCTGCTCGCGGTGCTCAAGGCCGGCGGAGCCTATCTGCCGCTCGATCCGGACTACCCGGCCGAGCGGCTGGCCCTCATGCTCGGCGACAGCGGAGCCAAGCTGCTGCTGACGCAGGCGGCGCTGCTGGATCGGTTCGCGCCGGCGCTGAGGACGAGCGGAGCCGAGGCCTGGCTGCTCGATACGGAGTCGGGCGACGGCGACGATGCCAATCTTGATCTCGAGATCCATCCAGAAAGCCTGGCCTACGTCATCTATACGTCGGGCTCGACCGGGCTGCCGAAGGGCGTGATGGTGCGTCATGGCGCGGTGACGAACTTCCTGGCGACCATGGCCGAGCAGCCCGGCATTGCGCGTGACGATCGCGTGCTCGGATTGACCTCGCTGTCGTTCGACATCGCGGTGCTGGAACTGTGGCTGCCGCTGACGCATGGCGCACAGGTGGTGCTGGCCGATCGCACTGCCGCGCATGATCCCGCGGTGCTGAAGGCGATGGTGGCGCGGCATGGCGTGACCATGATCCAGGCGACGCCATCGAGCTGGCGCATGCTGCTCGATCATGATGAGACAACGGACTGGCTGCCCGGAGATGGCCGTGTGCTGAGCGGCGGCGAGGCGCTGGCGCCGGACCTGGCGCGGCGGCTGACGGCGCTGAGCCGCGAGGTCTGGAACCTGTATGGGCCGACCGAGACCACGGTGTGGTCGGCGCGCCACCGGCTCGATGCGGCCGAATCCCAGCCGATGCTCGGTGGTCCGATCGGCAATACGACGTTGTATGTGCTGGACGGCCATCTCAATCTCGCGCCGGTCGGCGTGACCGGCGAACTGTTCATCGGCGGCGCGGGCCTCGCCCGCGGCTATTGGCAGCGTGCGTCGCTGAGCGCGGAGCGCTTCGTCCCCGATCCGTTCGGCGCAGATGGTGCACGGCTGTACCGGACCGGGGACCTGGCGCGCTGGCGCGCCGATGGCGTGCTCGATCATGTCGGCCGCGCCGATCATCAGGTCAAGATCCGCGGCCATCGCATCGAGCTTGGCGAGATCGAGGCGCGGCTGCGCGAGCAGCCCGGGGTGCGCGACAGTGTCGTGGTGGCGCGGGAGCTGGGCGGAAGCCGGCAGTTGGTCGGCTATGTCAGCGGCGAGGATGCACTCGATGGCGCGAGCTTGCGCGCAGCGCTGGTCCCGGTGCTGCCGGACTACATGGTGCCGTCGCGTGTGATGGTGCTGCCGCAGCTGCCGCTGACGCCGAACGGCAAGATCGACCGCAAGGCGCTGCCGCAGCCCGATGCACGGCCGAGTGAGCGAGCGCGCGTCGCGCCGCGCAATCCGACCGAGGCGGCGCTCGCCGCGATCTGGGCCGATCTGCTGCATCAGGACGAGGTCGGCGTCACCGAAAATTTCTTCGAGCTCGGCGGCGATTCCATCATCTCGCTGCAGGTGGTCAGCCGTGCGCGTCGCGCTGGCCTTGTCATCGAGCCGAGAGACGTGTTCCGGCACCAGACCATCGAGCTGCTGGCGCATGTCTCTCGCGCGATGCGGGAGGACAAGCGGACGGCGGTCGTGACTCGCGGTGTATTGGCAGGCCTCACCGATGACGAGCTCGCGCGGCTCGGGCTCGACGAGGACCGCATCGAGGACTTCTATCCGTTGTCGCCGATGCAGCAGGGTATGCTGTTCCACAGCCTGCGCGACGCCGGCAGTGGCGTCTATGTCAACCAGATCAGCGTGGAGATCCGTGGGCTCTCTGTCGAGCGCCTCCGCTCGGCGTGGCAGGAGGTGTCTGCGCGACATCCGATGTTGCGGACGGGCTTTCTGTGGCGCGAACTGTCGGGATCTCCGCTGCAGGCCGTCTACCGGCACACGGTGGTGCCGTTCGAAACTGAAGACTGGCGCGGGCAGGCGGTCGACGAGGCCAGGCTGTCGGCGGCCCTGGCCGGTGAGCGGGATGCGGAGTTCGACCTCGCGAGGCCGCCTTTGCAGCGCGTGCGTCTGCTGCAGGTCGAGGATCAGTGTCACCGCCTGATCTGGACCTATCACCATATCCTGATGGACGGCTGGAGCTCGGCGCGTTTCCTCCGCGAAGTCCTGGACACTTATGCCGGACGGCAGCTCGGGCCCGGCCCGTCGCACTATCGTGACTACATTGCCTGGCTCGTGGCCCAGGATGCCACGAAAGCCGAGCGCTTCTGGCGTGGACAGCTGGCTGAATTTGATGAGCCGACGCAACTGGCTGACGCGTTCGGTGGCCGCCGGCACCAAGTGCACGGGCACCTTCGCTGCTCCACGCGGCTCGATGAGAGCGCGACCACGGCCCTGAAGGCGTTTGCCCGCCGCGAGCGCGTCACGCTGAACACGCTGATCCAGGGCGTCTGGGCGCTGCTGCTGCAGCGCTATACCGGTCAGCAGACCGTCACCTTCGGCGTCACGGTCGCTGGCCGGCCTGCCGATCTCGACGGCGTCGAGCAGATGATCGGCCTCTTCATCAATACGCTGCCGATGATCGAGACCCCGCCGCCGGCCTCCGCCATCGGCGACTGGCTGCGCGCGATGCAGAGCCGCAGCGCCGCGATCCGCAACCATGAGCAGACGCCGCTCTACGACATCCAGAGCTGGGCAGGCCGCGCCGGCGAGCCGATGTTCGACAGCATCATCGTATTCGAGAACTATCCGGTTGACCGTGGCCTGGTCGGAGATGGCTCGCTTCGCTTTGCGGGCCTGCGCAATGTCGATGTGACCAACTATCCGATGGACCTGTCCGTCATGGTCGACGACACGCTCCAGGTCGAGTTCACGTACATGCCCAGCCATTTCACGTCTGAGCAGGCGGAACGGATCCGGGCGCAGTTCGAGCATCTGCTCGCCGCGCTGACGCACGACTCCGCGGTGCTGCTTGGCGCGCTGGATCAGGCCACCAGCCAGGATCTGGCTTACGCGCGCGCCAGCAACGCCCATGCCGTGCCCGCTGCATCGGCTCCGCTCGTGCATGAGGCGATCAGCAGACACGCGCTGATTGATCCTGAGCGTACGGCGCTGACGATCGCCGGCGACAGCCTGTCCTACGGCGCGCTCGAGCGCCGCGCCAATCGCCTGGCGCATCATCTGATCGCGCTCGGCCTCGCGCCGGACCAGCGCGTCGCCGTCGTGGTCGAGCGCACGGAGGCGACGATGCTGGCGCTGCTGGCCGTGCTGAAGGCGGGCGGCGCCTATGTGCCGCTCGATCCGGAGCTGCCGCCCGAGCGGATCGCCTATGTGCTGCGCGACAGTGGGGCTTTGTTCTTGCTGTCCGGAGCGCGCGACGTGGCCGCGCCGAACGACGTGTCGCGCGTCGACCTTGGCGGCTTCGATTTCGAGTCGGGACCGGATCATTCGCCGCAGCCGCGCCTGCATCCGGAGAACGTTGCTTACGTGATCTACACGTCCGGCTCGACCGGACGGCCGAAGGGTGTCGCGGTCGCGCACGGACCCCTGGCCATGCATTGCCGCGCGACCGCTGCGCTCTACCAGATCGACGACCGATCCTGCGAGCTGCACTTCCTGTCGCTCGCCTTCGACGGCGCGCATGAGCGGTGGCTCACGGTGCTGTCGCACGGGGCGCGGCTCGTCATGCGCGATGCGGAGCTGTGGACGCCGGAACAGACGGTCGAGACGGCGCGTGCGCATGGCGTCACGCATCTCGGTCTGCCGCCGGCCTATCTGCAGCAGGTCGCCGATTGGGTCGAGCAGAGCGGCAATCCGCCGCCGGTGCGGCTGTATTCGTTCGGCGGCGAGGCGATGCCGAAGGCGGGCTTCGACAAGGTGAAGCGGACGCTGAAGCCGCAAATCCTGATCAACGGCTACGGACCCACGGAAACGGTCGTGACGCCGCTGGTGTGGAAGGTCGATGGCAGCGCCGATTGCGACAAGGCCTATGCGCCGATCGGCGTTCCCGTCGGCAGCCGCACGGCCTACATTCTCGACGGCCAGCTCAACTTGATTCCAGCCGGCGCAGCAGGAGAGCTTTATATCGGCGGCGCCGGCCTCGCGCGCGGCTATCATGCCAAGCCTGGCCTGACGGCTGAGCGCTTCCTTCCGGATCCATTCTCGTCCGCTCCTGGCGCACGCCTGTATCGCACAGGTGATCTGGCGCGCTGGGACGCCGACGGGGTGATCGAATATCTCGGGCGCGGCGATGACCAGGTCAAGGTCAGCGGCTTCCGTATCGAGCTGGGCGAGATCCAGTCGGCTCTGTCGTCGGAGCAGGCGGTCGCGCAGGCCGCCGTGCTCGCCATGCCCGGCGTCGCAGGCAACCAGCTCATCGCCTATGTGGCGCCGAGGGATGCGCGCAACGCCGTTGGGGCGTCGGCCGAACGACTATCGGCCAGCCTCGTGGCATCGTTGCGCCGGAGCCTGCCCGCCTACATGTTGCCGGCGCGAATCATCGTGCTCGATCATCTGCCGACGCTGTCGAGCGGCAAGGTCGATCGCAAGGCGTTGCCGGCGCCTGATGCCGCGGCGGCCCGCACGTTCATCGCGCCCGAAAGCCCGGCCGAGATCGCCATGGCCCGGCTGTGGGCCGATGTTCTTGGAGTGCCGCAGGTCGGCGTCACCGACAATTTCTTCGAACTCGGCGGAAATTCGATCCTGAGCCTGAAGGTGATCGCACGGCTTCGTCGCGAGCCGATCCTCGGCGGCGATATCAAGCTGCGCGATCTCCTGCAGAAGCCGACGATCCGTGCCTTGCTCGGCGCGCCCGCGAGCCCGCCCGAGCGGCCGTCGGCTCTGCTGCCGTTGAATGCGTCGGTGTCGGGCATAGCGCCCGTCTTCTGCGTCCATGGCGGCTTCGGCACCGTCTTCGACTATGCGCCGTTGGCGCGCCGCGTGGAGGGGCGTCGCCAACTGATCGGGGTGCAATGTCGCACCTTGATCAATCCATCCTTCGCCGACCCGTCGCTGACGGCCATGGCCGCCGGCTACGCCGACGAGATCATGGAGGCCCAGGACAGCGGTCCTTATCATCTGATCGGCTGGTCGCTTGGCGGACTGATCGCATGTCTGGTCGCCGCTGAACTTGAGCGCCGCGGCAAGGAGGTCGCGAGTCTCGGGTTGATCGATAGCTTCGTTCCCGATCCGCAACGTCGCGCGGAGCGACGCGCCGAAAAGTACTGGACCGACGAACTGCTCGGGCTGCTGTCCGTGGCGGCACCCGGTGCGCAAATCGCAACGATCAGGTCGCAGGCCGCGGCGCTCCGTGATGCCGGTGCGCCTGAAACGGACGAGGCGATCAGGCACCTGATCGCGAGCGCGATCGCAACGACGCACCGGCAAGCGCGCGACCGCTTGCTCGGCGTGGATGACATCGTCGCTGCGTTCAGGGTGGGGCGGCATCTGAAGCGACTCGCCTATGAGGCTGACTGGCCTGCGGCTCTGTTCGCCGAACCGGCCTGCTGGTGGACATCCGGGCGGCTGGAGCAGCGCGACGTGCTGGGGGCGCGGCTGACGGCAGCGGTGGATCTGGGCGTGCTCGGTGATGACCACTTCGCGATCCTGGCCAACGACGCCTTCCTTTCGTCCATCTGGTCATGGCTCGAGCCGGTCGGCGCAGCGCAGCCGGTGCAGGCGCCGCAGTCCGAACCGGCAGAATGAGGTGATCATGAGCCTTCATCCCGACATTGCAGCGCTGCTCGACATGATCCAGCTCGGAACAGAATCCGGCGCGCGCATTCCGTTTCCGCAGCTCACACCGGCGCAGGCGCGCGCCGATTTCGACGCGTCGTCGCCGTTGCTGGACGTCGATCCGCCGCCACTCGTGCATGAGAGACAGCTGATGCTTCCGGCGCGCGACGGAACGGCGATCGCCGCCCGGCTCTATGCGGACCGCACGCCCGATTGCGCCGAGCCGCTGCCGGTGCTGCTCTACATGCATGGCGGCGGCTTCGTCGTCGGCAGCCTCGATTCGCACCAGCCGCTGTGCCGCGGACTTGCGATCGACAGCGGCGTGGCCGTGTTGTCGATCGACTATCGGCTCGCGCCCGAGCATCGGTTTCCGACCGCGTTCGAGGATTGCGTCGATGCGCTCGCCTGGCTTGGACGCGAGGGGCCTGCCGCCGGCCTGGACGCGCGGCGCGTCGCCGTCGGCGGCGACAGCGCCGGCGGCACGCTGGCGGCGGCGCTGGCCATCGCGGCGCGCGACGATCGCGCCTTGCCGCAACCTTTGTTCCAGGTGCTGGCCTATCCCGGCCTCAGCCCGCAGCAGAGCTCGGAATCCTATGCGGCGTTTGGGTCGGGCTTTCTGCTCGAGCGCGAGACCGTGGACTGGTTCTTCAATCACTATCTGCGTCAGGAGGCAGACCGGCACGATTGGCGCTTCGCGCCACTGGCCGCGCCCGACCTCGCCGGCGTCGCGCCTGCGATGCTGCTGCTGCCCGAGTTCGATCCCCTGATCGCCGAGGGAAGGGATTATGCCGCGCGGCTGCGCGCGGCCGGCGTCGCCGTCGATCTGAAGATCTATCCCGGCATGATCCACGAATTCCTGCGCATGGGCAACGTCGTGCCGGACGCGCTACAGGCGCGCGCCGAAATCGGCGCCAGGCTCGCCGAAGTCTTTGCTCGGCAAACCGGAGTTGGCCGCTGATGACGACCTCATCCAATCCGGGGATGGTGCATGCCGGCAGCCTGCTGCGGCCGTACTGGAAGCTGGTTCTCTGCGGCCTCGTGCTCGGCCTCATCGGCGGCGCCAGCGTCGCCAGCCTGCTCGCGGTGGTGAACAGCGGGCTCTATGCCGGCTCCGGCGATGTCGGTAGCCTGGTCGCATCGTTTGCCGGCCTCTGCGTCCTGATCGTGATCGGATCGGTCGGCTCGGACATCAGCGCCAATGTTGTCGGCCAGCGCATCATCGCCTCGCTGCGCAAGTCGCTGGCCGCCAAGATCCTGATGGCGCCAATCGATCAGCTGGAGTCCTATCGCGCTCACCGGCTGATTCCCGTCCTGACCAAGGACGTCGATGCGATCAGCGATTTCGCCTTCTATTTCCCGGCCTTCCTGGTCTCCGGCGTCATCGTCGCCGGCTGCCTTGTCTATCTCGCTGTGCTGTCGTGGCCATTGTTCCTGATCGTGGCAGCGTTGATCGCGCTCGGATCGTTTGCGCACTTCCGCGCGCGCCAGCGCGGCCTGTCCGGGTTCAATCTCGCCCGCCGGTACGAGGACGATCTGCAGAAGCATTACCGGACGATCGCCGAGGGCGCCAAGGAGCTGCGTCTGCACCGCCCACGCCGGCATCACGTGCATGTCGATCTGATCCAGCGCACCATCGAGCGGATCAGCGACGTGCAGATCAGCGCCATCAATCTGCTGGTCACCACACGCGCGCTCGGCACCGTGATGCTGTTCCTGGTGATCGGGGCTGCGCTCGTGCTGCGGCCGCTGCTGTGGCCGGACAGTCCGTCGTCCGTATCCAGTGGATTCGTCCTCGTGCTGCTGTTCATGCGCGGACCGATCGATCAGCTCATCGGCATGCTGCCGTCGCTCGGGCGCGCGCAGGTCGCGATGCGGCGTATTGCCGAATTGTCCGAGCGTTTCGCAACCGCCGAGCAGGATCTGCTCGACGAGCCGGCGCAGTCCGCCGGCGAACGGGTCGGCTCGATCGAGCTGCGCGGCGTCTCCTACGCATTCCAGGCGGCTGCCGGAGACAATCCGTTCGTGCTCGGTCCGATCGATCTGCGCATCACCTGCGGCGAGATCATCTTCATCGTCGGCGAGAACGGCAGTGGCAAGACGACGCTGATCAAGCTGCTGCTGGGGCTCTATGTCCCCCATGAGGGAATGGTGCTGCGTGACGGCGTGCCCGTCGTCAGCGATACGCGGGACGACTATCGTCAGCTCTTCACCACTGTGTTCTCCGACTACTATCTGTTCGATACGCTGCTGCAACCCGGCAGCCAGGCGCCGGAAATCGCGCAGCGCTATCTCGATCGGCTGGAGCTCGCCCACAAGGTCTCGGTCGAGAACGGCGCGTTCTCGACGACGGATCTCTCGACCGGCCAGCGCAAGCGCCTCGCGCTGATCAATGCCTGGATCGAGGGCCGCCCGGTGCTGGTGTTCGACGAATGGGCCGCAGACCAGGATCCGGCGTTCCGTCACGTCTTCTATACCGAGCTGCTTGCCGACCTGAAGCGGCTCGGCAAGACGATCATCGTGATCTCGCATGACGACCGCTACTTCCACTGCGCGGACCGCATCGTTCGGCTCCGCGATGGACGGGTCGACGAGGCCGCGGCGTTCGTCAACGTCGCGATTGCAGGACGGGGTGGCGTCACGCCAGCCGTCGAGGGCGTGAGCGAGCCGCTTTGTAACTAATCTAGATCGAGAGCGGGCCATGCCTGCTTGTCTTCGGCGCGACGACAAATTTACATCTTGAACGGGAGCGGCTGGTGGCGAAGCACGTGCAGGTCAAAAGCGGTGAGGGGCGTATGAGCGCGAGCTTCGATGCAGGGAGTGGGGCCTTCCGGGCCGGAACGGATGTCGCGATGTCGGTCGTCCGCGATGATGAAAGTGTTCGCGTGATCGCCGGCGGCGAGTTGTTGCTGTCGTTCCGGTTCGACGGAGATCGGGGCACGGTTGCCATGTCCGGCGATGTGGGAGATCCCCGGCGCTTGGTGAGCGGGCTCTCCGCCGCCGCCGAGGCGCTGTTTGGCTGGCATCCGTCGCTCGACAGACTCGTCCTCGATCTGCGCGGGCGGCCGGCGGCCGCATCGACGTTGGCGCGCGATGGCCTCGCAGTGATCGTCGATGGCGCGCCCGTGCTTCTGCCGGAGATGCTGATGCAGCGGCGCGAGGCCTGGCTGTCGGACGCGGCCCGGCCGGCGTTTCCGCTGTCCTACGTGATGACCGGCGGCAAACGGCATCCGCGGCGGCCACCGAAGCCAGCCGGCCGGGTCTATTCGCGCTTCATTCCGTGGCTGTCGGACGTCGTCAGCTTTCGTGTGGTCGACATCGAACGCGATCTGGCACTGGTTCACCGCTGGCTCAACGATCCACGCGTGGATGCATTCTGGAACGAGGCGGGCGACCTCGACAAGCATCGCCAGTATCTTTCGAAGCTGCTGTCGGATCCGCACATGCTGCCGCTGATCGGCTGCTTCGGCGAGCGTCCCTTCGGCTATTTCGAGCTGTACTGGGCCAAGGAGAACCGCATCGCGCCGTTCTACGACGCCGACGACCACGATCGCGGCTGGCATGTGATCGTCGGTGAGGACGAGTTTCGCGGCCGCGACTTCATCACTGCGTGGTTGCCCTCGCTGATGCACTACATGTTCCTCGACGATCACCGCACCATGCGCATTGTCGGCGAGCCCGCGGCAGCTCACCTCCAGCAGCTGCGCAATCTCGACCGCGCCGGCTTTGCCCGGATCAAGAACTTCGACTTCCCGCACAAGCGAGCAACCCTGGTCATGTTGCTACGTGAACGGTTCTTTGCCGACCGGCTGTGGCAGCCGGCAGCGAAGGACACGCCCCTCGAGACCCAACGCTGACGGAGCATCACCCATGTCGCATCAACTCGCCCCGGACTATGATGTCGTCGGCGTCGGCTTCGGGCCGTCCAACCTGTCATTGGCGATCGCGCTCGAGGATTGTGCCCGACAACGACGGCTGGATTGCCGCGCGCTGTTCGTCGAGCGGCAGCCGAGCTTCAAATGGCATGGCGGCATGCTGCTTCCCGGCAGCAACATGCAGATCTCTTTCCTCAAGGATCTGGTGTCGCTGCGCGATCCGACGAGCCCGTTCACCTTCATCAACTACTTGCACAAATCGGGCCGGTTGCTCGACTTCACCAATTGCAGGACGTTCTATCCCAGCAGGATCGAGTTCAACGACTATCTGCGCTGGGTTGCCGGCCAGTTCGACGCGATGGTCGAATATGGCGAGACGGTCGTTGCGGTCGAGCCGGTGAGCGCCGGCCAGTCCGTCGTCGCGCTCCGCGTAGTCACGCGGACCGGGGACGGGGCCGAGCAATCGCGCATCGCGCGCAACCTCGTGGTCGCGGTCGGCGGCGTGCCGCACGTTCCGGCCGTGTTTCAGTCGGTCGCCGGTGACCGAAGGGTCGTGCATACCAGCGGCTACCTCGATTCATCCGCGATCGCCGAGCTGAGCGGCCGGGCGCCGCGCGTGGCGGTGATCGGCGGCGGCCAGAGCGCGGCCGAGGTCACGCTCGACCTTAGCGAGCGGAATCCGAACGTCCGGATCGATCTCGTGTTCCGCGGGCACGCGCTCAAACCGTCCGACAGCAGCCCGTTCGTGAACGAGATCTTCAATCCCGACTACATCGATCATTTCCATTCGCGCGACGAGAGCCAGCGCGCCGCGATCATTCGCAGCTTCCGCAATACGAACTATGCCGTCGTCGACCCGGACCTGCTCGATCAGCTCTATCGCATGACCTATCAGCAGCGCGTCTGCGGCTCACGGCGGCTCGCACTCCACCCCCGTAGCGAGATCGTCGGCGCGCAGGCCGTCCGCGACGGAATTGCGCTCGAGCTTCTAAACAAGGACGAGGGCATCCGTCATCACGCGACCTATGACGCGATCGTGCTTGCCACCGGCTACGAGCGATCGCCGATCCCGGCCTTTCTCGATCCGATTAGCCGCTACATCGAGACCAGCGCGCTGGAGCGCGACTATCGTCTCCAGACCAGCCCCGGCTTTCGCCCGCAGGTCTATCTGCAGGGCTGCTCGGAAATCTCGCACGGTCTGAGCGACACGCTGTTGTCGGTGCTGCCGATGCGCGCCCACGAAATCACGGCGGCACTGATGTCGAGCACGGGGACGCAACGCGGGGTAGAACAGGAGCCGCATTTGGCCGAGCGTGTCTACTCCTAAGGCAGGTGGTGACCTGGTTCCGGGCCGGCGCGGAGCCCAGGCGATGGCCGTGAGGGAAATCGAGCGTCACGGCCGATGAGCATCGGTGATCGCTGTGAGTGCGCATGTTGCCGGCTGGCATCCTGAGCGGCAAGCAGGCACGGCGGAGGGCAGGACTGTCAAATGGCTGAGCCGCATTTGCCTGAGCGGGTCGTGAATATGTTGGTATCGAGTGACCATGCGCGGCTGGTCGGCCGGACGCTGACCGAGCAGCGCGATTACATCGTCGATATCGCGACATTGCATACGCGCGATGAGCTGCTGCGGCGTTTCGGGGGCAATCGCGTCCTGCTGAGGCAGGTCGAGAAATGGCTCGGCTTTCACGGCCGCCGCCTTCGGCGGCCGGCCGAGAGCATCGACATCGTCATGTGCGGATTGGAGTTTCGCAAGCGGCGCATTCGGCGGTCACGGCCGGTGGCCCGGCGGCGCCCGCTGGATCCGAAGGTCGCTCCTCAGGAGCGAGGCTGACGATCCGGTTCGGGTCTGCCGAGGGCCCTCGGCGAGTGGGATGACGGCCGGGTTCTGGCTTCAGCCATGGCGCACGCAAGCCGCGAAGCGCCGGTTCGCCTTGCCCAGGACTGCCGCAACGGGACGGCCATAGGCAGGGCGCAGGGAGCGCGGCTGACCGGGATTTACAACAGCTCTGGTCGAAGGTCGCCTGCCAGCGCGGCGGGATAGCGAAGGGGACGCAACCAGGATGCGCGCGGCACTGTAGCGTCTGCCGGACGCGCGCGAACGACGTCCATAACCGCTGCCGAGACGCCGACAAAGGCGGCCTCGATGTCGTGTCCGTGCAGCGTCGGCGGGCAAATGCCAAATCCAAAATGGTGCCCCTGGCCGGCTTCAAACAAAACAGCTAAGCGTTTGAGTTAACATCATTTTGCTCTGGGCGTTTGTAGACGATACCAGCAACAGCGCCAGCGTAAAATCCGTGTATTTGGGTTCGAATCCGATCTCGCTGCCCTCCGGCGTCGGCCCGGGTTATTCATTCAAATTTCCGTCATAAATCGCAAGGGCGGTGGCGGCACACAGGCGCCGAAAGGCTCCCCAGCTGGATTGGTCCATGACGGCAGATGCCGGGCCAAGCGTCTGGGGTCGCTCCTGAAGACGATCAGCCAGAGCCCGCTGACCATGTAGACCTTCAGCCGCTACGACGATGAGGACCCTTGGGGACAGAGGCCTTGGGTCAGAGCTGACGCTTGCGGGAGGCATAGGACTAGTACCTCGACACAGAGGTTTTGACTCTTTGCTTTTTCGTCGCTCCAGCTGGGACTTTGGGATAGGCGCGGCCTAGTTTGGCGCGCGCCTGTTCGGGCGTGAACATCCATTTGATTTGTGCTCGCTCAGCGTTCCGACGTTTCTCACATGCGGCGGTCTCTTTGACGAGGCGGGCGTAACTGTCGATGCGCCGGTCGAGGCACTGGCGGACGAGGTCGCCGATCTCGATCTCGACCATGTTGAGCCAGCTGGCATGCTTCGGGGTGTGATGGAACTCCAGACTACGCAGTAGCCGACGCTCCTGGTCGGCCGGGAACGCCTGGTAGAGCGCGCCGGCCGTATGGGTGGACAGATTGTCGAGCACCACGCGAATGCGATCGGCCTTGGGATAGTGCACGTCGTCGAGTTCGCGCATGCACTGGGCGAAGCCGATGGCGGCGCGGTGCTCGGTGACCTTCACCTTGCGCCAGGGACGGTTCACGTCGATGAACACGAACAGATTGGCCGTGCCATTGCGCCGATACTCGTAATCGTAGCGCTCGATCTGTCCAGGCTTTGCCGGGATCGGCGGCCGGGTCTCGCCTATGAGCTGGACCGGGCTCTCTTCAAAGCAGATCACGGGCTGACGCATCTGATGGCTCGGCGTACAGATCAAGCACATCCTCGATGCGCGCGACATACTCCGCATCGATCTTCGGCACGCACCACATGCGCCTGCGCCATGGTTTGAGATCGTTCTCGGCCAGGCGCCGCCGCAGGGTATCGCGCGACAGGCTCTCGTGCGACGTCAACCTGACCATCTCGTCGGCCAGAAGCTCCAGCGTCCAACGCGCTCGACCCGCAGGCGGGCTCGAGGCAGGCGGTAGCCACCAGCAGGGCCTCCTGCTTGTCGGTGAGCTTGCGCTCCGCACCGGCCCGTGGCTCCTCACTCAGGGCGGCAACCAGATTGCCTTCGACGAAACGCCTACGGGTCCGATACACCGTCGAATGGCCGACGCCGACGTGGTGGCAATGTCGTCGTCGCTCATCCCAGCATCGGCTGCCAGGAGGATCTGCGCCCGCTTGAGCTTGCGTAGCTCTTGGCTACCTCCGGCTAGTAAAAGCCCCAGTTCCGCCCGCTCGGCGCAGCTCAGATCGACGTGATAGCGTATGTTCATCCCGGCCTCCGTCCTGGAGGCCGAGCTGAATCGGCCGATCAATCAAATGTACGGCAAAGCAGCGCCCGGCTTCACTCCCAAGCAGGGCCGGTATCTGACGTTCATCGACGCCTACACCCGCCTTAACCGGCGGCCGCCCGCCGAACGCGACATCCAGCACCATTTCGGCGTCACGCCGCCGACAGTGCACCAGATGATACTCACGCTCGAGCGCGCCGAATTCATTAGCACGGGGCGCCTCACGCAGCATCCAAGTCCTCGTCGCACCCGAACACCTGCCGATTCTGCAGGACTCCGATCAATCGGTCAAAACCTCTGTGTCAGGTACTAGTGTCCAGATTCACAAGTTCGCAATCGTGGATTCGCAATAGGTTCGTGTCGCTATGCCAGAGATGGTGGCTGCAGAGCGACGGAGGATCTGCTGTCGGCCCGGCCGCTTGTTCTCCTAATATTGAGCGATGACGAGCGAGCTGAACTAAAGTCGCTAACAATGCGCCGGAAGACCGCGCAGGGGCTGTCTCTGGAGCCCGGATCGTGTTGACCTGCGCGGAAGGCAGTCAAAACACGGAAGTAGCAGTCAAGTTAGGCCTGGAACGGGAAGCGGTGGGCACGTGGCGACGGTGTTTTGTGGAGCAGCGCATGGCTGGTCTGCACGACGAGCCGCGTTCTGGGGCGCCGCGCAGCGTTGACGATACTCGGGTCGAAGCCGTGATCGTGAAGACGCTGGAAAGCTGCCCCGAGAACGCTACTCATTGGAATTCCCGCGGCATGGAAGGCCAGCGGTCTGTCGGTGTCGACAGTACAGCGTATCTGGCGGGCTTCGGGCTCCAGCCGCACCGAATGGAAACGTTCAAGCTCTCGACCGACCCTAACTTCGTTGCCAAGGTACGCGACATTGTCGGCCTTTACGTCTCGCCGCCAGAGCACGCCATCGTTCCGTGTGTGGACAAGAAATCCCAAATCCAGGCGCTGGACCGCAGTGAACGGACGCTGCGATGCGTCCCGGCCAGCCGGCACGTAAGAGCCGTGACTACAAGAGGCACGGCACCAAATTCCTGTTCGCCGCCCTCGACATCGCGACAGGACGGATTATTAGCAAATGCTACGGACGGCACCGTGCTACTGAGTTCTGCAGGTTCCTCGACGAGATCGAAGCTGCCGTGCCGCGCGAACTCGACGTCTATCTCGTCATGGATAACTACGCCACCCATAAGCCTCCGATTATCCGGAAATGGCTCGCCGAAGACCGCGTTGGCATGTGTACCTGACTCCGACCAGTTCGTCATGGCTCAACCAGGTCGAGCGCTTCCTCGCTATCCTCACCGAAAAGAAAATCAGGCGCGGAGTCTATCGCAGCGTCGGATCATGTCCCATAGAGTGGTGTAGCTGGCATTGTGGGTCACCGGGCAATTCCGGTGCGGGTCGAGCTGGTTAGCCTGCCACGGCGGGCAGGCCTGTAACGGGACCATCGCTCAAAGGCCCGATGGTTTCCAGCGTCATGTAGCGGGCGCGCTGGACGGCCCACTCGTCGTTCTGTACTAGCAGAATCGCTCCGACGAGGCGGACGATGGCCTCCTCGTTTGGGAAGATGCCGACGACCTCGGCGCGACGCTTGATCTCGCCATTGACCCTCTCGATTGGATTGGTCGAGTGCAGCTTGGCGCGGTGCTGTGCCGGGAAGCTCATATAGGCGAGCACGTTAGGCTCGGCCTCATCCATGAGGGCAGCGAGCTTGGGCCCCTTGGGACGGAGCTGATCGGCGACCTTGCGCCATTGCGTCTTGGCTGCCTCGGCGTCGTCCTGGGCGAAGGCCGTGGCGATGAAGGTGGAGACCACGCGGCGCCCGCTCTTGCCAGCATGTGCGAGAGCATTGCGCATGAAGTGAACGCGACAACGTTGCCAAGTGGCATTGAGCACCTGGGATACTGTGGCCTTGATGCCCTCGCGAGCGAGGGTGTCAGAAAGAGCGTGTAAGGAGGTTTCTATGAGTTTACCGTTCCGAGGAGACTCACATGACGACGATAACACCTGAGTTACTTGATCAACTTCTTGCTAACCATGAAAAGCCGAAGGACCTGACGGGAGACAACGGGCTGTTCAAGCAGCTCAATAAAGCATTGAGCGAGCGCTCGGCACCGAACTGAGCGAGCACCTCGGCTACGAGAAGGGCGATCCGACAGGTCGCGGGACCGGCAACAGTCGCAACGGTACTAGCAGCAACAGGATCCTGACCGAGGAAGGCGCGATCGAGATTGCCGTCCCCCGAGACCGCGCCGGCAGTTTTGAGCCTCAGCTCATCGCCAAGGGACAGACGCGGTTCGATGGCTTCGACGACAATATCCTGAGCCTGTATGCCCGCGGCATGACGGTGCGCGAAATCTAGGGCCATTTGGCCGAGCTCTATGGCGCCGAGGTCTCACCGGACCTGATCAGCCGGGTCACCGACGCCGTCCTCGATGAGGTGCGGGAATGGCAGAGCCGGCCGCTGGAAGCCATCTATCCCGTGGTTCTCTTCGACGCACTGCGCGTCAAAATCCGCGATGACGGCCTGGTGAAGAACAAGGCTGTTTGCGTGGCGCTGGCGCTCAACCCGGACGGCGAGAAGGACGTGCTCGGGTTATGGATCGAGCAGACCGAAGGGGCCAAGTTCTGGCTCAAGGTCGTCAACGATCTCAAGGCGCGCGGCGCCAACGACATCCTGATTGCTATGGTCGACGGGCTCAAGGGCTTTCCGGAGGTCATCACGTCGGCATTCCCGCAGAACGTGGTACAGACCTGCATCGTATACCTGATCAGGAGTAGCCTGGCCTTCGTGTCCTGGAAGGATCGCAAGGCGATCCTGTCCGCGATCAAGGCGATCTATCGGGCTGAAAACGCCTATGCAGCGCTCGTCCGCCTCGAGGAGTTCGAAGCCGAGTGGGGCAAGCGCTACCCGGCGATCGGAGCGGCTTGGCGGCGGGCCTGAGACTACGTCGTGCCATTCTTTGCGTTCCCCCCAGGCATCCGCAAGATGATCTACACCACCAATGCGGTCGAGGCGTTGCATCGCTCGTTGCGCAAGATCATCAAGACGCGCGGCAGCTTTCCCAACGACGATGCAGCGTTGAAGCTGCTCTATCTTGCGATCAGGAACCCCGGCTGCGCTGGCGACGCCCGGTCGAATGGACCGCCGCGATGGGCCAGTTCGCAATCCAGTTCGGCGAGCGCTTCGCGGGAACGACGCGATGACGAACGGCATCACGGCAACGATGATGATTGCTCGGCGAGCCCCTTCGCCGTCAAGTCCTGTGCCTGCGGCGCATCGCTTCGCGGCTTCGGGACTTGACCGCTCGGTACCGCCAAGCAAAATTGTCAACCATGCCGTCGACGCCTCAGTCCTGATCCCGCGACATCAACTTCACCCCTCACGGACACCCCTTACACAAAATTCCTGAAATTCCCTCGCGAGCATCCGAGATCACGAGCTTGACGCCACGCAAACCTCGGCGGGCGAGCTTGCGCAGGAACGCGGTCCAGAACGCTTCGGCCTCCGACGGGCCGACGTCCATGCCCAGCGCCTCGCGCCTGCCGTCGCGGTTGACGCCGATTGCGACAATCACCGCGACCGAGACAATGCGCCCGTTCTGGCGCACGCTATGGGGGAACGCGCGGGCGGACGGCTTTGCTCTACCGAGCTCAACCACGCTCGAGGACACGACCCAGCATCGCCGCCCTCAGGGCAGATATCACCTCGCTCATCGACCGGCACGACGCCGATCCCAAACCCTTCCGAGGGACCAAATCAGCCGATGACATCCTTGCTTCCATCGAGCGCTTCAGCCGACACAGTGCCCCAACAGAACTCAACGCGATGCCGCGAACTTCCGGTTCACGACACTAGTTCGCAGACAACTCATCCTTATGGTCGTAGACAGCGATTTATTTAATCTGGGCGATGAGCCAGCCTGTCACGAGGAATGGTGAGCTGCCGGACTGCGCTGTTCATTGATCAACTGCAGTCTTCATTTGTCGTTTGAACCGACTCGTCAGTTTGGTTCGGATCATCGGTAACTGCGGATCGTCGGCGTCGATCTGAAGTCGTTTCCACGGAAATAAAAGCAGGGCGTGGTGCGTTGACGTCTCTTCTCCGAGCACTCTGGGTGTGGGGTGTGAGAAGCGTATCCCCGTTGAAAACAGCAGGCAGATGCCGCCGCGCTGCCGGTGCCGAGCGATGAGCTCGCTAAGCTGGGTCAGTGCCTCTTCATCCAGACCTGCCTCCGGATCGTCTAGCAGGAGATAGGGGGGGGCCTTGTAGAAGGCTCTTGCGATAGCAAGCCGCTTCAGAACGCCCGGAGAAGCAGACCCGGTAACCTGATCGATATTCGTCCCCGCCAGCGGAGCCAGCTCGCTGAGACCAATGTCTGCAAGAGCTGTCTCGACAGCATCCAGGTCAGGCTCAGGATTGAACCGCGCGATATTGTCGGCGAGCGTGCCGTGATAAAATTCGATTCTTTGGGGGACATAGCCAATGCATTCGACGCGCTGGTCGCGGGCGATATCCTCAAGGAAAACGCCACCGAACGAGATGGACCGCCGCCGTGTGGGTAGGCACCCGGCGAGCGTGTTTGCAAAAACAGTCTTGCCAGCTCCAGTTCGTCCTACCACCATCAGCGCCTCGCCCGCTTTGAGCCTGAAGCTAACTCCCTGCAAAATGGTGATCCGGGTACCTGGCGTTTCGATCGTGAGATCGTCGGCCTGCAGCACAGGTCGGCCCATCCCAGGATATCCGACGGGCGACGGCGTGCTTACGCGTCCGGCAGAACGCAACCGAGGCCAAGCGGACCGCGCACCCTTGATGTCACGCCAACTCTTGATCAGCGTATCGACTGGATCGACGATCCGGGGAGCGAGAAACGCTGCGATCATCATCGTGCCGACCGATGCATCGTGTGCCATCATGAGATATGATGCGAGGCCCAGCACGGCGACCACGTAGACGCTCTTGAAGGAACGAGACAGCGCGTTCAGCGCGTCGTCGGGCAACGAGTCGTTCCAGCGAATACGCTGGCTTTCGCAATGGTCGTCGATCAATGTGCGTTGAATGTGGGACCACGGGACGAAGGCACGGCTAAGAAGATCGCCGGGATTGTTGATTGCTGGTTTGGTGCGTTGAAGGGCGGCGTTGCGAAGGCGCGCCAGATTGTACTGTTGCACGATACCGAAGCCTGCGACCAATGCCGTAAACAACGCAGAGAGCACTCCCAGCCAAATATTGATACGCACCAGAACCGCGAAATAGATCAGCACCCAAGGTGTATCGAACAAGCTGACGAATCCGTTTCCGAGCAGAAATGTGCGGATCGTTTCGATGTCGCGCATAGAAACGTTCTCGCTCCTCCGAGGCGCGTCGATCACGACGATGTGAGGAAGTGCTAGCTCACGGTAACGCTGATCCACGTCGATTGCGAGCCGCCGTATGACGCGAAGCCGTATGAAGCGAAGCGTGGCCTGACACAGGTGGATGACGATGATTGTGCCGAACAATTCCAACAACAGATGCAAGCTCTGCGTTTTCCGGCTGACTTCATAGATCGAAGCGATCACTAAAGGAACGCCGAGGTTTAGCAGGCCACGTAAGCAGCTTAGCCCTGCGACGAGCCCGATCGCGAGCTTGAATCGGGGCTGGGATTTGGTGTTGAGTTCCTCTCGCCTGGATTGCCGATTGGACTCAGCTTGTTGCCTGTGCTGCTCGAAGACGGCGCGGAAATACGGCATCGGAACTCAGCGCATGTGGACAGAACCCGAAACGCTCTCAATCGTCCTTTTGGGGCGTGAGATCGAAGATCTTCGCAAGCGCGGCAGTCACATCGCTGCGCGCTATAGCCGCCGCCTCGCGGTCATAGCCGAAAGTTACTCCTCTCGTGACGCACGCGTCCTTCGGCTCGAAGGCCTTTCCAGTATCGCGGTTAACGAAATCGCCGCGAGCCCTTTCCTCAAGGCGGCAGCCGCGCGCCGTTGCGAATTGGCTAAGGAACACTTGATGCTTCAGGTCCGGATTATCGAAGGAGTTGTACGCGTTGGGATATTCCCGGAGGACGATGTCGATATTCGCATTCGACAGTTTGGCAACGTAGTCGCGGCAAACGGATACTGGAAACCAGTCGTCAGAGCTGCCGTGAAATAATCGGACCGATGCCTGACTCGGCTCCGTCTCGTCGACCAGGCTGATGTTGCAGGGCGTGTACAATCCGATGAACAGGGCAATCCGGGCACTGCCCGTAGAAAACGCTTTTCGAAACCTCTCCAGCCGCCCGTAAAGCGCGACGACTCCGCCCGTACCAAATCCCATCAACGCGATCCGGCTTGCGTCGATGCGCGGATGCTTAGCAAGCAGATCAAGGGCACGATATGCATCGGGAATCTGAAAAAGGCGCTGTGTGGGAGGGTCAACTTGACTTTTCCCTGCATTGAAACGCCGCCCGCTGAAGGAGTCGACCGTGAAGGTCGCAATTCCCTGTTTGTTCAGCGCATTGGCCCAGCGCTCGACAGCAAGGTTGCCGCCGTCAGAGCTGGGAATCAGGATTACCGCGGGGAACGCAGGATCCTGCGATCGTGGCAGTCTCAATTCGCCGGCAATCGTCGCTGGCGTGCCGCCGGTCTGTCCCATCAGAACATCATTGTCGGCGCTCGTGGTGGTTGCAAACGGAATCAATAAAACGTGACTGGCGTTTTGGCCGAAGCACGGTGCGCAACATGTCAACCAGACAGAGAGGGCTGCGATACAGAAGCGGTTCAAGGTCACGTTCCACCTTCAGAGAGGGGGCGCCTCAGGACGAGTAGACTCCGTACAATTTAACGCTGTAATCGAGGTGCTTCAACAGAAACAAGTCGCAAGCGCATTCGAGAGTATCGCTTGCTCGTGTTAGTTATGATTTCGCCGAAAAGAGATGATTGGTAGTTGTGCAAGGGAGAGTTGAGCGCCCCCGTGCGACTTGATGTCGCGAAAATGGTTGCACGAGGACTGGGAATTCGTTAAACAGAAACTCAATCTTAGGCTGTCTAGAAAAGCATGCTTGCAGCGTATGGCTCAAAATCTGTCGCCGTCAGACAAGGTCGTCGTCAATCAGAATTCATCTCGCCCAGGTCCGTACAGTTATCCAGCATGCCAAGGCAGCGATCGGTTCGACTATAGTACTCTCGATAGATCTGTTGCCAATTTTTTGACGGGGCATGCACAGCGAATAAGAAAGTATGTGCATGCGACCACGATTCAGGTCGGCAAGGACTTGATCGCGGCGAAGCGATATCTGAGTCACGGCCAGTTCATTCGCTGGATTGAACAAGAGGTCGGAATACCGGCCCGGACGGCGCAGGCCTATATGCGTATCGCGCATTGGGCAACAGGAAAAAGCTCAGTTGTTGCACGTCTTCCGTCGACGCTGCTATTCATCTTGTCTGCCTCCAGCACACCAGTTGAATATGCCGAGGATATTCTTCGACGTCTCGAATCGGGCGAAAAAATCGCACCAGCGACCGTGAAGAAGGAATTGAAGCAGCTGCAAACGAGGGGGCCGTCGACGCAGCTGCTCTGCAGCGACGAGGTCACGAGAGATGCTTCCAACGGCATCGGTGACGTGGAGGTTGTGATCCCGACTAGGGAAGAGGCTCTCAGAGAGGCCGTTCTGATCCTGTTCCAGAAGCTATCGCAAGATGAGTTCATGCGCGTGAAATCGATCATGACGAACCGCACGATGCTCAACGACCCGGAACTGTCCATCAAGCTCGCCGAGGCGTTCACGACGGTCGCATAGTGCGGCGACTTCAGATCGTTCCCGGCTTCGGCCGCCTTGCGGTGTCTAGACCGGAAGCGCCGCCGCCTCTCGCCTCGTGAGGCCTTCCCGGAGCAGATCGGCAACGAGATTGGTATGGGGCCTCTCGCCGCGGCCCTTGACGAAGATGTGCGCGAAGAGATCGAAGGCCAGTCCGTAGATGCCGGTAAACGGCGCCACGGCGCCGAGACTGCGGGCGTATATCGAACGATGCTGGGAGAATGGTGGACGGAGAAGCGAACGGTGCATCGTCCCGAGTGCGCTCGGTAGACCCAGCTTTCGTCGCATCGCTGCCAAGCAGGCAACCGGCCCGAGGGAGGCCGCTGCGGCCTTGAGCGCCACCTTCTGGATGCCAAGGCGACGGTTGACACGATGCTCCAACGGCAGCTGCAATGCTACGCCGGCAAAAATATCATCGAGATACGGAACTCGGCATTCGACGCCGAAGGCCATGTAGTACTTGTCGGCGATCTGAAGATGATTGGAGACGAGCTGGTCGTGCAGATAGATGTCGAACACGATTTCGGCATGTTCGTCATCGGACCGCGCCGCGGCAAGTCGTTTTAGGTCGTGCATGATGTTGGGATGAGGCGTAATTCCGCGTGCCGACAGTCGACTCACCCGATCGAGGCGCTCCTGCGCGTCCTTCGCATGTCCCAGATAGGTCTTGTAGCCGCCGAACAGTTCGTCTGCCCCTTCACCGCTCATCATGACACGATGATGTTTGGCGGCCTCCATGGCCAGGAAATAGTTCGGTATGGCCGAGAAAGTCGAAATCTGTTCCTCGATCCATGCGACGTCGGCGAGCGCCCCAACGTATTCGTCTGGCTCGACGCTCCGCTCGGTGATGGAGACAGGGTAGCTTCGTGCGACGTGGCGCGCGACTTCAAGGTCGTCAGAGAGCGTGCTCTCTGATACACAAATTGCATGTACCGGTGTTGCACCTCTCTTGGCAGCTAGGATTGTGATCGCGCTGGAATCAAGTCCACCGGATAAGGAGACCCCAATTGACGCTTCGCAGGCGAATTGCCGGCTGACGGCAGTATCGAGCGCCGTGAGGAGCTTCGCCGCGTTCGCGTCCAGATCTCGATCGTTGTCCGGAACGAATTGAACGGTTCGGAAACGTCTGGTCGAGCACGCAATTCTCTCCGATCCGCGCTCGACGGTCATGATCGTTCCGGGCGCCAACTCGTGAACGTCCTGAAGGAATGTGGTGCCGGCCGCGGGATAGCCCTGAACCGTATTGTCGACGACGGCCTGCCAGTTCACGCGTGCCGAGAACGCGGTTGACGCCGAGAGAGCCTTGATCTCGGAGGCAAACAGCAGCGAATACGCGCTGGATTGACAAACATAGAGTGGCTTGATCCCGAATCCATCGCGGCACAAATGAACCATGTTGCCATCAAAGAGCGCGATCGCGAACATGCCTTGAAGACGGGTGATCGCCTGCAGCCCTTCCAACGCATAGAGCTGCGCAATAACTTCGGTATCGCAGCGTGTGGAGAAGCGAACGCCCTTGCGCTCGAGTTCCTCGCGCAGTTCGCGGTGGTTGAAAATCTCGCCGTTGAACAGAACGGCAACTCTGCGCGTGCTGTCATAGATGGGCTGGTCACCTCCCCGCGGATCGACGATCGACAACCGAACCATCCGCGCCGAGAACCACTCGCCATGGAGCGCGCCGATGCCATCTGGACCACGATGAGCCATGGCACAGATCATTCTGTCCGCAACGCCTGCGTCCGCGATACCAATGATGCCTGCGATACCGCACATAAAGTCGTCTCTCCAACCACAAGTCTATTGATGTCCTATTGGTCCAGAGCAGACTTCAACACGATCTTCAGGTCAAGAAGTCCGTAAGGTTTCATTTACTCGACCTGCGTGGCGTGCCGGCGGATCCATCAGGAAAAGAGAATCGGCTCGCGCGGGGGCGCGGGCAGGTGGAGATGCGCCGAGAAGAGGGTCTCCAAGTGCGAGGGATGCTACGGGTTTGAATGCAGGATGAAGTAAGAGCTCGCGACTCGATCCTAGAAAACGAATTGATCACGATATCATTCGTGCGACGAAAAGCAGTAAAGACGAGGAGAAATATCGGCGAGCTGTTCCCAGCAGGCCAGGCAAGAGCGCGGGGCGGCCGTCAGGATGACGAAGCCGGACGAGGTTTCTCCGTTGAGTCCCCAAGAGGGCCGAAGGTTGGACGCAATTGCGCCCAGGCGCACAGAAAGACGAAATCTCAACCGAAGGTAGAGTTTTCAGGATGTGGATCTCGGTGAAGCGGCTTGATTCTCCTCAGACCAGACGATAGTGCCTGCAGACAGGCGCAAATGGTCAAAGGCTTCGGGCGATTGGGCCACATATTTCGATAGCCTGTTGACCCATTCGGTCTAGAGCAGGACAGCTCCAATCGTGCTCACGGCGTCCAGTAGAAATTGAAGTGCGTCGCCGTCGGAGGGGCTCCCGACGCGCAATGGTGCGAATACAGCAGACTCACGGCGCTGATTGCCGCAACACCGAAATGGCAGAAGCTGATAGCGGGCTCTATTGCTTCTAAGCTTGCTGGCGACCGGATTTGGTTCATAGAGGCTGACGCCTTCTTGCGCATAGGCGCAACGATTGCGCATTTGTGGCTGGCGATGTGCTATGGCCTCAGAATAGCCGCGACGTTGGTGGAGCGAACAATGATGTCATCATCCGGCTCGCTGACACTATGTGAAAACTGGAGGCGCGTGTGACGAAGACCGATCCGGCCGTCGGGGCCCATTGTGACTTTGCGGACGTCGAGCATGCGGAGGATGTTGCTGATCCCTACCGTACACTGGAAGATGGCTCGCGACCCGATGTGCAGGACTGGCTACGGTCGCAAGGGCAGAAGACACGGCGCTTTCTGGACGCCTTGCCGGGGCGCGACCGGATCGAAAGAATGTTATTGTCGGCGAGCTCCACAACTCGGTGGGGCGTACCAATACGACGTGCTGGCAAGAGCTTCTACACCGTTCAGCACGGCGATGCCCAGCAGCAGGTCTGGATGGTGGCTGATAAGGCCGGAGAACGCATCCTGGTCGATCCTCACTCGTGGCGCGGGCAGGATACCGACTATGTCGGTGCGTTCGAGCCTAGTCCTGATGCCCGCTACGTCGCTTATGTGAGGCATCTGTCGGGAAGCGGCTTCGGTACCTTGCACATCTTCGATGTCGAGCGCGGATGTGACTTGCCGGAGGTCATAGGTCGCTGTCGTCTGGCCTTTCCTTCATGGGCAGCGGACAGCCGTCGATTCTTGTACACGCGAAGCTCCGAGGAATTGCCGTCGGCGAGCGCCTGGGATGAGATCGTGATGCACCGCGTGGGCGACACGGTGGATTGCGACCAGGCGCTGTCCCTCCGATGGGACCCTAGTCTACGCTTCGGCTGGACGAAAAGCCTTCCGGACCGCAGCGGCTTTGTTTGTTACCGAAATGGCGGTGGCAGCAGACACGCCGTGTGGATCCTGGATGAGAACGGTGCGGAGGTGGTACAGATCGCCGATGCGAATGAGTTTGATCTCTCCGTCGTCCACAAGACGGGTTCCACGATCTTCGCGTTGACCGACTATATGGCCACTCGCATGCGCGTCGTGGCGTTCGATCTGTCCGCTCCACAACCGGACAACTGGCGAACTGTCATCCCGGAGTCGAGTTGCGTGATCAAATGGGTTACGTTCGTTGGTGGAAGTTGGGTATTGTGCCGAAGCGAGCATGGCTGGGACAGGGTCGAAGTCCAGGATGCCGATGGGGGCCCACTCCGGCGCGTTCCGCTTCCCGAGCCGGCCATATTATCGTGGCCGCAATCGACGCCAGACGATGACGATCTCGATCTCGCAGTCTATTCATTGGCTCATCAAGGAACGATTTACCGGATTACGCCTCGCCTCGCGGCGGCGCATCCCGTTCGATCGCTCAAAGGCGATCACGGGTTGTCGGACTGCGTCTTGGCGCAAGTTTTTGTCACCGCGCGCGATGGCGAGCGCATACCGTTGACGCTCATCCATCCTCCGGGATTGGTGCGGGATGGTCGGGCTCCCACGTTGCTATACGGATACGGAGCGTTCGGCCGTCCTGCCGCCCACGGCTTTTCATTCGCGACCTTGGCCTGGCTCAAGTCTGGCGGCGTCTATGCGATCGCGCACACCAGGGGTGGCAGCGAGGAAGGCGAAAATTGGCACGAGGCTGCCAAGGGGGCCAAACGAAGTGTTGCACACCAGGATTTTTGCGATTGCGCGGAATGGCTGATAGCCGAGCGCTATTGCAGCGCTGACATGCTTGGGATCCGCGGCGCAAGTGCAGGCGGTTTGCTGGTCGCGACCGCCTTTTTGCAGAGGCCGGATCTGTTCGGTGCAGCCATCTGTGACGCCGCTCCTACCGACATGGTCCGGTTTCCGAAGTTCACTCTGGGCAGTGCGTGGATCGATGAGTTCGGTGACCCGGGCGACCCGGCCGCGCTACAGGTCATCCTGCAATGGTCGCCCTTGCACAACGTCCAGAGCGATCGATCCTATCCGCCGATATTGATCTCCACTGGCGCCCGCGACGAGGTCGTGGCTCCCCTGCATAGTATGAAGTTCGCTGCTGCGCTTCAGAACACGCCGTCACCCCTGGTGCTTTTGCATGTTAAGGAGAATGCCGGCCACTCAGTTGCGAATTCGCGCGACCAGAGGCGGCAACTGGTGGTCGATCAGCACGTATTCCTCTGGAGCTGCCTTGCAAAGGCCGGCCAGAGCTCTGGTTGAATCGCGCGCGCGGGACTCGCTCATCCAGTTCACGCCGGGCGGAGGGGGGGCGGCATTGTCTCCGCGATGCATTCAGCGGTGATCGCCGTCCGGTACTCGCATCGGCTTTTTGTCCGTCGCCTCCTGGCAGGGGCAGAGACGCGGGGGCCATTTGATAGATCTCGCGTGAACGGCAGATGAGAAGAGAACGGATGGGAATAGCGAACTGTTAGTAAAAACAGTCAGTTGCAGATCTGATCGGAGTTGTCTGTTTCGTGTTGCTAGGACGATCAGAGATATCCAGAATGCGAGCCGGGTCGATGCCAATCCCATTGAGGAGTTGAAAGATGCTGAATGAAGTCGGACGCGAGTCATCGTTCCTGAAAGCCGTTCCGCAGGCTCTTCTCAGCGAAGATCATGCCCTAGTATCAGTGGCAAATCTGGCGCGTGAGAATTTTGAGCGGATTGCCGATTTCGATCTAAGCGATGTCGTCGCGCGTTACGTTAGGGAGCATCGTGTCGACATAGAGACCGCAAATGAGCATGCAGTTGAGCTGAAGAAGTTCCTTGCCGTGTGCTCAGCAGCCCCGGTGGGAATGGCTGGACCAATTGACGATGTGTGGCATGTTTTCGTGCTATTCACGCGCAAATATGCCGAGTTCTGCAGGAATATGTCTGGCGGCTTCGTTCACCACGAGCCGGATACGTCCGATGAAGATCACGAGCGCTCGACATCGGGTTATCAAAAGTTCATCGACATCTACGAAATGGCGTTTCAGGAAATTCCGCCCGGCCACATTTGGCCGGATCGGACGCTCTTTCTCGACTCCGCCTCAGCTGGTTGCGCCGGTTGCGGCAGCGCAAATAGCCCAGCCGGTTGCACATCGTGTTCCGCATGCAATGGACAGGACACGACGGTCGTGTAAGCTGCCGTAGGGAGGTAATGACAGCTGAGTTGTCGATGTCGGCATCTTGAAAGGGGGGGGCTTTGAGAGATGCATATTGAGTCCGGACAAGAACCGTCATTCCTCCCGCCCCTTTCCGGGACGCTTCTCTCTGGCGAGACGCGCACCGCGCTCGGTCACCAGTCGTGCGCGCGAGAATTTTGCGCGCATCGTCGATTGAGATCTCTGTAATCTCATCGGGTCAAGGATTGCCATGTCGACCAGGAGACGACGCGCGGGAAGGTTTTGAACTAGAGAGGCTTCTCGCGATTTGTGGCGCAGTGGCTGTTGATATGGCGGGATAATTAAGCGGCAAAATGACAAACATACTTTTTTGTGGCAAGTGGCCGCCGATTCAGGGTGGAGTATCACGAGAGAGCTACGAATTCGTGGTGTCGGCTTTGGAGCATGGCCACAGGGTGCGTGTCGTGACCAATGCGGATGATGTGGACGCAACATTTAGGATGCGGTTCGCTGAGGGTGATCTGGCTAGGGTGCGGCTCGCAGCGTTTGGTAAGTCTATGAAGCTGCGCAATACGGAGCGTGTCCGCTACGGGAGCTATATTCCCTGGGCCTCGCCGTTCCTGAGCTCGCTCCTCGGATCGCTGCTTGATGAGGTGAGTGCCGAAGCACCGGATGTCATACTTGGTTCCTATCTTGAACCCTATGGGATTGCCGCCGCGCTTGCTGGTCAGCTTACGGATACGCCTGTTTTGATCCGTCATGCGGGTAGTGATATCGGTCGCTTGGCTAAGGTGCCGAGCCTCAAGATGGCCTACAGACGTGTCCTTTCAGGAGTCAGGTCGATCCTGACAGTTCCGAGTGGCGGAGCCAGTGCTGCGCTCGATGACCTTGGTGTGCCCGAAGATCGAAGGTACATACTCCGAGGCGATCCGTTCAACTTTGAAGGGTTTTCCGATGCTGCATCGCTCGACATCGAGGGGCTGCTTAGCGTCTCAAAGAGCAACGGCGAAAGCTCGTCAGCGTCCGAAGCGGCTCTTCCTGCGAGCAACCGACCATTCGAGCCGGACGGCCTCGTGATCGGCATCTATGGAAAGGCCGGTCCATCGAAGGGCACAGTCGAGCTCGCCGAGGGGCTCGGTGTGCTCGCGCAAGAGGGGATTCCGTTTACCTTTCTAGCGATGAGCACCGGCTGGCCTTCGCACCTCGAGATGTTGCAGCGAGTTGTGAAGGCTAATGACGAACTCGCTCGACGAACGTGGTTTCTGCCGTCCGTTCCGACATGGCGTGTGCCCGAGTTCCTCGCACGCTGCGACATTGTGGCGTTCCTGGAGAACAATTTCTCGATTGAATTTCACGGCCCGCGTGTTCCGCTGGAGGTCATCGCAGCCCGGCGCGTTCTGATGCTGTCGACAGACCAGCATCAGCGGCTTTCGTTCAATCGTGCTCTCGTAGACGGCAAGAACGTTCTGCTTGTCGATCTTGCGAAGAGATCGAGTGACATTACCGCAAGGCTGCGTGAGGTTCTCGTCCAGCGCGAGAAGTTCGAGCGCTTGCGCGGCGGCGCGGTTACGTTGCCGAAGCTGCTGGGTCTATCAATCGAGAGTCGGGCGCAGAAGTTGAAGCATCCCATGCTCTCTGCTGTCGAGGAACTCATTCCATGAATGCGCCGACAGGTGCGATCGAAGGCCTGCAGAGGTCGGCATTTGCGCGCGGACAAAGCCTTGCGCAGTTATGGGAAACTGGCGCCTTCGAGTTCGTTACGATATGGTTCACCGACCTCTCTGGTCGTTGGATGCGCCTGAGCTGGCCGCGCGAAGCGATGAACTACCAGAAGCTGGTCGGTGGGATTCATTCATCGGTACTGGCAAGTCACTGGCGGGATGCAACGAACTGCGACTATCTGTTCAAGGCCGATGCAGATACGGCGTTTATTGATCCTTGCGAGGCGTCCCCGACGCTATCGTTGATTGCAAACGTCTGGGAGCCCGATGGGAGCGGGCAGTACGCGCGAGATCCACGAGGCGTATTGCTGCGCGCTATCAAGCAGCTCGAGCGCGTTGCGAGTGGCTGTCTGTGCAAGGTCGGTCCTGAGCTTGAATTCTATATATTCGATGAAGTACGGTACAAGCTAGGTCAGTTTGAAACCTACGTGAGGCTCATCGAGGCGGAGAGTTCGTCCAACAGCGAGCGTACTCAGTCGGCACACAATCGCGGATACGTGCTCGGTCACTCGAGCCTGCATCTGTCGCCGACGTCCGACTATACGGCGCCCACTCGGGAAGCAATCCTAAGGAATTTGGCAGCAGTTGGTCTGTCGCCACTCCACAATTTCCACGAGGCCGGACCAGCGCAGGCTGAAATTGGAATCAGTCATCTTGAAGCTTTACGCGCTGCCGATGCGATCCAGCTCTACAAGCGGGTGGCGCGCGCGACGGCGACAAAGCTTGGCCAGCTCGTTACTTTCATGCCTGCTCCGATACCCTTCGCGCCCGGCTCAGGTCTACATTTCCATCTTTCAATCTGGAGCGAAGGAGTCAATCTGTTCAGCGGCAGCGGTCTCGGCGGCATGTCGGAGACTGCAATGCATGCAATCGCTGGTGTCATGAAGTATAGCAAGGCACTCTGTGCCTTCCTCACACCGAGCCATAATAGTTTCTGCCGGCTATCGCATGCGTTCAACCCCATACGCGATGTCGAATTCGGCGTTTCCAACAGGCGCATACCAATTCGCATTCCACCGGCGCTCGAGCCCAATGAGGCTCGTATCGAGTTGCGCTTCCCTGATGCGTCCTGCAACCCGTATCTCGCATTGGCGTCGATCATCGTAGCGATGGTGGCGGGAATCGAGCAGCGTCTTGAGCCGGGTGCCCCGGCGGTCAACAATGCGCCAGGTTTCCTTGGCGACGTCCGCAATCGGGCGAAGAACGGCCTGCCGCGCGATCTTGAGGAAGCCCTCCTAGAGCTGGATAAGGTCAAGGATGTGTTTCTCAGAGACGACGTCTTCTCCGAAGAGATGCTGAACGCTCACATCGAGCTTCTCAGTCGCCGTGCGCTCTTTCGCGCCACGCGCGGGCATCCGGCGGACTACGCGGAATGCCTGGATTGCTAGCGAAGCGAGAATAGGTGTGGAAGATCCAGAGATGCCAGCCAGGGAAATGGGGCGAACAGAATGAGCGGTGAGTTTGAAACCACGTCGCTCCAACTGTCGCACCGCAACCACTTCCGATTTGGCTACAACGGGATATGGTTCACCGAGCGTAAGAAGGCTGAAGATCGCTGGAACGTTGCCTATGGCCGCTGCGAGCGACCGGTCGCCGATTGGCGCACGGAGTGTATCAACACGGCGCGGCTGATCCGGGAGGCGACGTCCGAAGACCTCTGGGTTCTGTTCTCAGGCGGGATCGACAGCGAGGTCGTCGTCCAGTCTTTCATGTTCGCGGGGATCCCATTCAAGGTGGCCATCACGTGCTTCGATAGCGACCTCAACCGCCAGGATGTGCGCTACGCAGTCAAATTCTGCGAAACCCATCAGATCCCGTACCGCCTGCTCAAGCTCGATATCATCGACTTCTTCGAATCGGGGGAGGCACTCAGCTACGCCGCAGCTTCCAAATGTGTACAACCGCAGCTTCTTCATACCATGTGGGCGATGGATCAGGTGGACGGCTATCCCATCCTGGGAAGCGGCGAATGTTTTCTGCAGAAGAGCGTCAGTCCAGCTGAGCCCGATCATTGGGTCATGTACGAGAAGGAACGCATAGCCGCCTGGTACCGGCACCTGCTGCTGCGCGGCAGGGAGGGCTGCGCCGGCTTCTTCCAGTACACGCCGGAGATCATGCTATCGTTTTTGCTGGACCATGAGGTCGTGCGGTTATGTACGGGTCAGGTCAACGATGTCTCCAGCACGATGCCGGTGAAGGCAAGCATCTATCGCCGATATTTCCTGCTGGAGCCGCGTCGAAAATATCACGGCTTCGAGAACGTGCTCCATCTGGACGACGGATTGCGGCCGGAGCTGGAGCGCCGCTTTGGCGATCACAACGCCATCGTCTTTACCGAATACACGCAGCTGGTCGCGGCTCTCGCAATGGAAGTCAATAGCCGCGATATCAGCAAGATACGGGGACAACCGTGTGCAGCGATGTAGTATGATCGGTTACCATTGAACGGGCGAATGACCGGGTAGGTTGAAATGTACACCGAAGGTGCATCTGGCGCGAGCGGCAGCGTGGATTTCATCCGCCAGCATATTGAGCGCTACGGCCTGCTGGGCGAGAACAATGTTGAGTCGAGCCTAGAGCAGCGTGTCCCCAGTGTTGCTGATGTCCCGGAGTTCACGAAGGGCAACCATTTCAAGTTCGGGTTTGACGGAGGCGTCTTCAATGGACGGCCGACTCGCTCGAGTATCTATTGGGTGGAATATAGTGCGATCACTCGCTCGCATCGATCGTTCCGCGAGGAGTTGCGGCAGGCGTTGATTGATGTCGCTGATCGAGTAGGTGCCTTCAGCGTCACGTCGAGCAGGTCCTATATCGCGGCCTTGGTCGCGGCCGAGGCGACGCAACTCGGATTGCCGGTCAGGCGAATTGCGATCGAGATCGAAGGTCTGAGACCGGCGCATTTGGCAGCAGATGGCGAGACGGAGCGCCATACCGTGTCCTGGGACCAATTTAGTGCGTTTGCCAAGGAGTTTGCCAAGTGCGCAGGTTGCTCGGATCCGTGGATCGCATTCGAGGCGATGCACGGCCACCTGTCTGATCTGCCCCATATCTACGATGGCTCGGAGATACGGATCGAGAACAACAATTTCGACTGGAGCCGGAGATGCGCAGTCGGCGAGGCCGAGTGGTCCCTTGTCGACAACGAAAAGTTCACGGCGATCAACCGCTTCTTGCTCGAGAAGGGTCGGCTTGGAATTCCGCAGATCCTGAGATGGTCTCCCGAGCTTCTGGCCGCCCAGATCAACTCGTCACCATATCGTCGATGGTTCCAATACGGGGCGAATAAGGGGGGCATGTATCGCGAGGGCGGACGCAATCGGTTGGCGCGGATCGGCCTGGCAGTCGAGGCGATGGGAAGTACAGACGTCGTACCTAGTGCTAAACTTGAAAGCTGCGAACCCGCGTTGGACGAGCTCATGAAGGCGCTCCGCCGCAACATGAAGAACATTGCGCCCGGCTGCGTCGCCCAACATCGTTATCCCTTATGGCGTCTGTCACCGCTGCTGGGCCTTGATGGTCCGGACCGATTCAATGTAACCCCTGCCTGGTATGGTGTCGTCCATGAGCAGTAAGCTTGTATTCTCCATCATTCCTTTCCCGGAGTGGCGACGCGAGATTGCGCCGCTTTGGCTCATGGATGGTCGTCACCGAACAATCCCGCCGATCATCAACGGCCATGGGCAGATGCAGTATGTTGGACGCGAGCTGTTCAAGGGAATCGTACTGTTTCCGATCGCAGCGGAATATGAGGGCGAGCGGATTGCGTGGACCTCGGTCTACAATATTTCGAGTACTGCTCTGCGGGTGCGGGGCATCTATGTCTTGCCGGAGTATCGTTCCAATGGCATCGGACGGGCGATGGTCGAGTACGCGCTCGGCCTTTGGCCCGCACCATGGCGGATGTGTTACATGTATGCGAGGGAGTCGAACGTCGAGCGCTACAAGCGTTGGGGATTCGAAGTTGTGCCTGGATGCTTGGTCCGTAGCTGCGATGAGGCGAGGATGCCTGACGAGGCCGGAATCATCCTGATGCGCAAGCAGATGAACCAGGAGGAGGCGGTGCACGGTTCGCAATGGAGAGGCGTTGCGTGACGCCCGGTGGACGGTGCCGTTCGCTTGCAGAATGAACGGCTTGTCATGTAGGACTGGACGTGGGCGACGATGTTTCCGCTCACCGATCAGCAATTCCTTCTCGACGGTCGCGCAGGACGCTCGTTGCGTAGTGGCTGTGCCGGGATGCGAGCTGGCGCGGCTGCTCTACGTTGATGACGGTGAGCATGCTCGATGTGCGCTTCGGCTCCGTGGCAACCGACAGCGATCGAAGGGATATTGCGTGGCGTGCGGCATCGGCCGTCGCTTACGAATGGTGGGTAGTGGGGCCGGTGCGCGGGGCCCGGGTCCGGGAGAAGATAGATGGCCAACCATTTCGCCGTTGAGAGCATTCCATCGAATAGCACGATCTTTTCGTACCTGAAGCAAAGCACCGACTACGAGCGTGCCTGTCGCGCAGTACGGACCAGGTTGAGGCAAACGGAAAAGCTTGAGCTCGATCTGTTGGGAGTCGACGTCGCCGAGTTGCGAGAGAGCGTCAATAGCATCATCGCGAGCCACGGCTTCGGCGGCTGGCGCCACCAAGGTGGGGAGAGCAGCACCTACGGCGGCTTTTCGTTGACCTATAATCCCGATCACCAGGACAGCCCTGACCCCCATGTCGGATCCATTGGAACCCCGAAAAATCTCCGATCGGAGTTCTTCTGGAATGCCACCGGCCGGCACGCGGAGCTCAAGCATTCCTATTTCGATACATATGGCTTCCGGAAGCGAACACCAGCATCGCGCCAGGGAGCACTCGGACGATTCATCGACAGTTTCGGCAAACGCATGATCCGGAGCCGCGTCGGGATCATTCCCGGTGATAAAATCGATACCTCCGATCCCGCGTACCAGCAGGGCGAGGGCTGGCATCGGGACGAGCCCGTGTTCGAAAACCTCAGGATCAATATCCCGCTGCAGACTGACGCGAACTATGTTTTCCAGATGGAGGGGGGCGAGCCCTACCATCTTGAAGTGGGAACGGCCTACAGTTGGGACACCAATCGTCCTCATCGGGTATTTGCGCGCGGGCCGACGAAGGTCATGCGGATCCATCTTGTGTTGGGGTTCGCTCCATGGTTCGACTATTCCGACGAGGCGGATGAATGGTTCCCCAACGAATTCTTCGGCCGAATGCATCCGTTCGACATGCTTGCCGACGGCTATTTCAGCAAGCATCTCCGGCTGCGGCCCAACCGGCTGCGACTGTAGTAGCCCTCCAGCGCGCGCCGAGCCGGCGAATGATGCCGGACCAAGAGCCGGTGACGACCGCCGAAGATTTCGTCACCGGCCGAAACGCCGTTCGGAAGTGGCTTTTCGCGGGCTACGCCAGCTTTCAAGTACTGCTCCGTGAGCTGGTTTGCTGCTGGAGAGCGGGGGCGTGACGTCCGAACAGGAGACGCAGGCTCTCGGATCCGGCAAGAGGGAAGCGGCCGTCTTCCCGGGACGGCGTCTGATGGCGATTGTCTTGGTTATCCTTTGCGCTGCGGCCGGTCTGACCATCGGTTGGCAGTTTCCGCAGTCTCGATCCGTCGCGCTCCGTGCGCCGACGATTCTGAAAGACTGGCTGGCACGGTGGGGAGCGCCTGCGGAGCAGTTTGCGGCGCAGCCCCGTCCGCCTGTCCAAGTCAAGGTTGCGACGGTTCGGAAGGACGACGTGCCGATCTTTCTGACCAGCATTGGCAACGTCCAGGCATACAACACGGTCAATGTTCAGAGTCGGGTCGACGGGGAAATCACGAAGATTCTGTTTGAAGAGGGGCAGACCGTCAAACTGGACGACGCGTTGGCCGTGGTCGATCCGCGCCCGCTGCAGGCGCAGTTCGATCAACAGCAGGCGATCCTGCAAAAGGATCAAGCGATGTTGTCCGGAGCAGTCCTGGACCTTGAGCGCTACGAAATGCTGTCGAAGACGTTGGCAGTGACGCGGCAGCAACTCGAGCAACAGCGGGCCCTGGTGGATCAATACAAGGCCCAGATCAAGGCCGATCAAGCCCAGTTGGACTACGCGCTGACACAGTTGACCTACACCGCAATCCGCGCGCCATTGTCTGGGCGCATTGGAATCCGCCAGGTGGACCAGGGCAATCTCGTCCGCGCCGGCTCCGGGTCGGTGATCGCCGTCATCACGCAGTTGCAGCCGATCTCGGTGATCTTTACCGTCTCGGCTGCGGCCCTCTCCGAGACCCAGTTCGTGCCCGGACCGATCAAGGCGGCGGTGACCGCTCTCGATCAGGACAACGCCACAGAACTCGATCATGGCACGATCGATCTCGTGGACAACGTGGTCGACCCGGCGACCGGCACGATCAAGCTCAAGGCGAGTTTTCCCAACGTCGCTCAGAAGCTTTGGCCGGGCAACTTCGTCAACGGCAGGATCACGCTTGATGTGCGTCGCGATGGTCTGACGGTTCCGGCCGTGGCCGTGCGCCATGGCCCGCAAGGGGACTTCGTATGGGTGGTGCGGCCTGACCATACCGCGGGTTTTCGGAATATTCGCGTGAGGCAGATCGTCAATGGGCGGGCATTGATCGAACGCGGACTTGCGCGAGGCGAGCAGGTGATTGTCGAGGGCTATTTCCGGCTTGAGAATGGCTCAAGGATCGAAATCACCGAGGAGACGCCGCCCGCCAAGAAGCGGACGAGTACGGCGGCAGAGCGAGGTTAGGTCTGTGCTCTCGGCGCCCTTCATCCTGAGGCCAATCGCAACGACGCTCTTTATCGTCAGCCTCTTGCTGCTGGGAGCGATGGGTTATCGCATGCTGCCGGTGGCTCCGTTGCCGAGCGTGGACTATCCGACCATTCAAGTCGTCACATCTTTTCCAGGGGCCTCAGCGCAAGTGGTCGAGACCTCAATCACGACGCCATTGGAGCACTATTTCGGCATCATTGCCGGGCTTGAGCTGATGAACTCGACCAGCTCCTATGGCGTCAGCCAGATCACGCTGCAGTTCAATCTGGATCGCAACATCGACAGCGCTGCGCAGGACGTTCAGGCCGCTATCAATGCTGCGTCGGGCTGGTTGCCGACGAGCCTGCTGCCGAGTCCGCCAACATATCACCAGGTCAATCCTGCTGACACCCCCGTGCTGATCTTGGCGCTTACGTCTGACACGATGCCGCTTCATCAGGTCAACGACTACGCCATCACGGTTCTGGTTCCCAAACTGTCCCAGGTCTCCGGCGTGGGTCAGGTGACGGTCGAAGGCGGCCAGACCCGTGCGGTGCGATTACAAATCAATCCCACCCGAATCGCCGGACTCGGCATGTCGCTTGAGGATGTGCGGAGCGGCATTGCCGCGACTACGGTATCAAATCCTAAGGGGTCTCTGGATGGGCCGCGACAGTCCTTCCTGGTCGATGCCAACGATCAGCTCTTGGAAGCCGATAGCTATCAGGACGCCGTGATTGCTTATCGTAGTGGCGCGCCGGTCCATCTGCGCGATATCGGCCGCGCCGTCGACAGCGTCGAGGACGCCGAGCAGGCGGCTTGGTACATGGGCAGGCAGGCGGTGCTGCTCGAAATCCAGCGCCAGCCTGGCGCCAACACCATCCAGCTCGTTGACGCAGTGAAGGTAGTGCTGCCGTCATTGAGGGCAGCCCTGCCCGCCCAGGTGCGGGTGGATGTCGTCAGCGATCGCACCGCGACGATCCGCGCGGCGATCGGTGACGTGAAGTTCACGCTTATACTCACAGTGGTCCTGGTCGTCCTGGTCATTTTCCTGTTCCTGCGCAGGCTATGGGCGACAGTGATCCCAGGAATCGCTCTGCCGGTCTCGCTGATAGCGACCTTCGGCGCCATGGCGCTATGCGGGTTCAGCCTCAATAATCTATCCTTGATGGCGCTGACGATTGCGTCGGGCTTCGTGGTCGACGATGCGATTGTCATGATCGAGAACATCACGCGCCATGTCGAAGATGGAGAGGCCCCGCTTGCCGCGGCACTGAAAGGTGCGCGGCAGATCGGATTTACCATCGTCTCGCTGACCGTCTCGCTGATAGCTGTTTTCATACCGCTGCTGCTGATGGGCGGCGTGGTCGGTCGGTTGTTCCGCGAATTCGCAATCACGCTTTCGCTCGCGATCGTCATCTCGGCCATCGTCTCGCTCACGTTGACGCCGATGATGTGCGCTCAGCTGCTCCGCGCCGAGGATGAGCCAACATCCGGGCTGCTGCGCTGGACCGAGAGGGTCTTCGATATCTCTGCGAGAGTCTACGCCTCAACGCTGCACATCGTGCTACGACACCGGGCTGCGACCCTGCTATTCACGCTCGCGATGATGATCGCTGCCGCTGTGTTGTTCTCGGTCGTGCAAAAGGGCTTTATGCCTCAGCAGGACACTGGTCTTATCGTCGCTACGACGGATGCGCCTCAGGACGTTTCGTTTGTTAGGATGACAGAAATCCAGCGCGAACTGGCCAAGATCGTCCAGCGCGCTCCAGAGGTTGTTGCGGTCGAGAGCTTTGTGGGCGCCGGAGCTGTGAATGCGACGCTGAACAGCGGTCGGCTATACATCGATATTGGTTCACCCGAGCATCGGAACGCCTCGATCTGGACGGTCATGGAGCGGCTTCGCGAGTCGACGAAGGGTCTGCACGATGTCACGATGCATCTTCAGGCCGTGCAGGATCTGGTCATCGAGACGAGGGGAGCGCGAACACAATATCAGTATATGCTGCAGGACCTGGACAGTGGTGAGCTGAAGATATGGAGTGAGCGGCTTTTGGCGGCGTTGCGGGAACATCCGGAGTTCGCCGACGTGGCCAGTGACCGGCTGGACGACGGGATACAAATGGCTCTGACCATCGACCGCAAGGCCGCCGCGCGCTATGGCATAACCATGACCAACATTGACCAGACGTTGTACGACGCGTTCGGTCAACGCCAGATCGCAACCATCTATGGCCCGCTCACGCAGTACCGGGTCGTTCTCGAAGTAGATCCGACATTTCGCATCGGTGGTGATCTGCTCAACAATATCTACCTCAGCCCGGCCAGTGCCCAGTCGTCGACGCTCGACCAGCAGGCAGGCGGCATAAGCGCGAGCTTCACTGCTCCCTCATCGCAGATCCCGCTGTCGGCGGTCGCGCAGCTGGAGCGACAGCCGGCGCCGCTGCTCGTGGCACATCAGGGACTGTTCTCGGCGACAACGATCTCGTTCAACCTGGCTCACGGCGTGTCGCTCGGGCGCGCGATCGAGACGTTGCACCAGGCCGAACGCAGGATCGGTATGCCGCCATCCGTGACGACCAATCTGGCCGGCGCAGCCTCGGAATTCACGAAGTCGCTCCAGAGCGAACCGTGGCTGCTTTTGGCTGCTGTTGTGGCAGTCTACATCGTGCTGGGCATGCTCTATGAGAGCTACGTTCATCCGATCACCATACTTTCGACCCTGCCGTCGGCCGGCATTGGCGCTTTGCTCGCGCTGATGCTTTTGCAGCGCGAACTCGACTTGATTGCCCTCATCGGAATCGTGCTGCTCATTGGCATTGCCAAAAAGAATGCGATCATGATGGTGGATTTCGCGCTTGCGGCTGAGCGGGAGGAGGGGCTGTCGCCGTTTGAGGCCATTCGCAAGGCATGTATTCTGCGCTATCGTCCCATCATGATGACGACCGTAGCGGCGCTGTTCGGCGCGTTGCCGCTCGCGGTTGGGACTGGCACGGGCTCGGAGTTGCGGCAGCCGCTCGGTATCTCCATCGTCGGCGGCCTGATGCTTTCGCAGATCATTACGCTCTATACGACTCCCGTGATTTATCTGGCCTTTGCGTCTCTCGCTGAATTCGTGCGGAAGGCGACGTCGGCGGGTCGGGGAGCAGGCGCCGAAATCCTGCCATGAACATATCGACGCCGTTCATCGAGCGGCCGGTGGCGACATCGCTGCTCATGCTTGGTTTCGTCCTGCTGGGCGTCGTTGCGTTTGCTCAGTTGCCGATCGCCTCGCTGCCAAGCGTGGAGAGGCCAACCGTGGTCGTCAACGCGCCGTTCCCCGGTGCCAGCCCTGGCACGGTGGCCTCGGCGCTGACCCAGCCGCTCGGCCGCAGTATCAGCCTCATTCCCGGTGTCGCCGAGATGTATTCTACGAGCGAACTCGGTAGTGCGACAATCATCGTCCAGTTCGACCTGAAAAAGAGCCTTGATGCAGCATACGGAGCCGTTCAGGCTGCGATGAAGAACGCGGCGCCCGATCTACCCAAGGGACCGTGGCCGGCCTACGCCTTCAAGGCGAACCCCAACGGCTTCGCAGCGATCTCCCTGGCGATGACCTCTGATGTCGTGCCGATGACGGACGTCTACAATTACGCCGACAGCGTCGTGTCGCCGAAACTGTCGGAGCTGCCGGGAGTGGCGCGGGTCTATATCTACGGGGCCGACCGTCACGCGGTGCGGATCCAGGTGTCGCCGGATCTTTTAGCGACCATGAACTTGTCAATGGACCGTGTTCGACTGGCGATTGTTGCTGCTTCGCAGAACTTGCCAAAGGGATCGATCGCGGTCGACGGGCAGCGCTATGTGATAGAGGCCGAGGACCAGTTGCTATGGGCGGATGATTATCGAGACCTCATTGTAAGCTGGCGTAACGGCTCGCCGGTGCGGCTCGCCGATATCGCAAAGGTCAGCGACAGTGTCGTCAACAGTCGCCTTGCCGGTTGGTACGGCACTCAACGGGCGGTGATCCTCTATGTCTACAAGCAGCCAGACGCCAACATCGTGGCGACGGTCGATGCCATCAAGGCGATGATCCCGCAATTTCAGGCCTGGCTGCCGCCTTCCGTCAAACTGCGCACCGTCTACGATCGCACCACGCTGATCCGTGCCGCGGTTCACGACGTGGAGCATACGCTGCTGATTGCCGTGGTCCTGGTCGTCGTGATCATCTCAGTCTTCCTCAGGAGGCTCACGGCAACCCTGATTCCGGCCATAACAATTCCCGTGTCGCTGGCCGCGACGCTAGGAGCAATGTATCTGTTCAATTTTTCACTCGACAACCTGTCCCTGATGGCGTTGACGATTGCCACGGGCTTCGTGGTTGATGATGCCGTGATCGTCATCGAGAACATTATCCGGCGAATGGAACTCGGCGAAAGCGCGCTTGATGCCACAATTCGCGGCTCGCAGCAAATGGGCTTTACCGTTGTCTCGGTCACGGCGGCGCTGATGGCGGCGATGATCCCCGTGCTCTTCATGTCGGACATCGTGGGCCGCTATTTTCTGGAGTTTGGTGCAACGGTCGTGATCGCGATTGTGGCGTCGGCACTGATCTCGCTCTCTCTGACCCCGACACTCTGCAGTCGCTGGCTCGCTACGCGGGCCCAACCACAACCGTCCGTGTCGCGCATCGGCGCGGCGCTTGCACGAGGATATTGCTTCTGCCTCGATTGGTCGCTGCGCCATCGCGGCACGTTGCTGGCTGCGAGTGCGCTGGTCACGGGCGGGTCGGTCTGGCTCTACCTCGATCTTCCGAAGGCGTTTATGCCGACGCAAGACACTGGAGTCATGCTGGTTCGCATTGTTGCGCCATCAAGCATCTCTTTCGGTGCCATGGAAGAATGTCAGCGGGCGGTCGGCGAAGCGCTTCTGGAGGATCCGGCCGTCGCTGCTCTCAATTCGTACATCAGCGATAGCCCCAGGAGCGTCGGTCAGATGATAGTGGCGCTGAAGCCCCTAGAGTCGGGGCGGCCGCCGATCGAGCGCGTGATCGAGCGATTGCGCGACCGCGCGGGTACCATCAACGGCGTTCGTACGGTATTCGTACCCTTGCAGGATCTCAATGTCGGTGCGCAAGGCAGCGCAGCGCGCTACCAATACACGATGTTTGGCGTCGACGAGGATCAGGTGCATGGTGCCGCCGAGACGATGGCCCGGCGTATGAGGAACATCCCGAATCTCGTCGACATGGTGCCGGATTGGGAGACCGGGGGATTGCAGGCCGGCCTGACCATCAGCCGCACCCGCGCAGCTGCGCTCGGGGTCACGGCGAAGGGGATCGACAACGCCTTGAACGACGCATTCGGCCAGCGCCAGATCAATCTGCTCTACTATCCGACCAACTACGGCCGTGTAATCTATGAAATCCCTCCCGAACTGGCGACCGATCCGTCGATATTCGCGCGCCTGTATGTTCCGAGCGCGACCGGCGCGGTCGTGCCGCTCACCGCGCTGACAGTGCCCAAGCGCGCGCGGTCGGCGATGTGGATGCACCATAGCTCGCAGTTTCCGTCCCGGACGGTTTCGTTTGATGTCAAGTCGAATGGGTCCGTCAAGCAGCTACTGGATGCGATTCGGGCCGAAGAGGTGGCCGCCGGCTTTCCCGACGGAGTGAGAGCCGAATTCCGTGGTCTCGCGAAGGAAGTGGAAGCATCATCACAGCGCCAGATATCGCTGTTCGCGCTGGCTCTGATCACGATCTATGTGTTCCTCGGTATCCTCTATGAGAGCTATATCCACCCACTTACCATCCTGTCCACTTTGCCTTCGACTGCATTTGGAGCATTGCTCGCTCTCAAGATCACCTCGGTGCCGTTCTCGCTGATCACCACGATTGCCTGCATCCTGGTGGTTGGACTTGTCATGAAGAACGCGATCATGATGGTGGATTTCGCGCTCGACCTTCAGCGGACAAGTGATCTCCCTGCACGCGATGCCATCCGTCTCGCGGCGGCACAGCGGGTTCGTCCGATCGTAATGACCACGCTGACGGGGATTTTGAGCGCGATTCCGGTGGCAATCGGCACCGGCCCGGGCCACGAACTACGGCAGCCGCTCGGAATTGCAATTGTGGGCGGGCTGGCGGTGTCGCAGGCTCTAACACTGCTCACGACGCCGGTCGTGTTTATCGTGATGGACAGTATCAGCGGACTCATTCGAAGCCGGACGGTCGAAGCGAAGATGTCGCATCGAGATAAGTTCTCTACCGATAGATAGGGGATCGTATGACCTTCATCATGTGCCAGGGTATTATAATACCTTGATCATCGACACAGCATCAGCTTTCAACGCATAGTCGTCTAAACGTCGTCTTTCCGCACTGCGCCGGTTAAAGGGCGGGCAATAGGGCTCACCGGGCTTTCTCTCAACCCGTCCTCTGGATGCCATCTAACTGGATCTGCAATCCAGCGGTTTAGATCGGATTCATGCCAGCCCGAACCGTTGCTGCTGATTTTGAGCTGAGCCGGGAACGTGCCCTCGGCGATCTTGCGGTAGATGGTGGACCGGGACAGTCCGGTCCTGGCGAGGACGGTCTTTAGACGGATTATACGGTCTGGTTCGCGCATGGCCGAGCTGCCTCTCGCTCGCTGTTTCCGACGGCTCCTGAGACAGACAGGCCAAACAGTTTCGGGGACAAGAGGATTTCGAACGTTGGCGGGGGTGGCGTAGAGTCGGCGGCAAACAGGATGGGTCAAATTCCGATGCTCCGGCCTCTGCCGAGATCGAGGCCGTGGGCGAAAGCCAGTTCCTGCCCGAGCCGGCGGCCTGATTCGAACGCGACGCCAAGGTCGTTCTTGCGGCTGACGAGGATGGATTCCAGTTGCGGATCGCGTTCGAGGCCTTTAGCCATATCGCTCATCGCCGAGCGAGCGGCCTTATAGCCGGGCATGTCGCCCGCCTGATACAGGCGCTGACTACTGTGGTCGAGCTTGCGCCAGCGCTCCACAAAGAGGTCGGCGCGAAGAGCGGGATCGGTGCGCAGTTCGGTTTCAAGCTGGAGAGCTCGGACTGCGCGGCCGACCTGACCGCCGGACGCCTCGCGGGCCAGCTCGGGATTTTTTGTATAGGCGGCTTCAGCGTCGTGCGGGCCATAGGACCGCACCGCCTCAAAGGCTTGGCGGGCCTCATATAGCTCTTTCACCTGGTCTGGACTTGCCACGCCACCCGTTTCCTGCGCCGTAAAGATCGCATCCACGGCGCGGGCATGGCGCACCAGTGCCTGGGTCCGCACGCGACGCAGCTCCTTATCTGGGTCTTCCGCCGGCTTCCTTCCCGGCGCTTCGACGCCGCGTCGTTCGGCTGGCATACCGCTCGTTTCTCTTTCCGGAATTGCCGGCTCCGGCCTCCGCCGGCTATCCAGCCCGGGCACATCTGTAGGAGAGCGCAGGCCGTCGAATAGGTCGCGCAGCTTCTCGGGCACGACCTTGCGCACCATCTCGGCCACGCGCTCGCGGAAGCTGATCCCACGCCGCTGGGCGTAGCTCCGGACGGGATCAACACGGTCGTAGTCCGAGGCCATGTCCTTAGCGCGGTCGCGCGACAGGGCGCGGGCGAGCCGGTCCGCGTTGGCAAAATCGTCACGGCCATAATGCAGCTCCACGCCGTTGCGGTGCCTCGATAGGGCGACATAGCTGCCGTGGGCATCCATGCCGGGTGTCGCCAGCACATGGACGCGGTCGACCGTCAGGCCCTGCGCCTTGTGGATCGTCGCGGCATAGCCATGGTCGAACCGGCTGTAATCCTTTAGGTCGAAGCGCACGGATCGGCCATCGTCCGTATGCACGGCCATGGATTGCGCGCTGACTTGCTCGATGGTCCCGAGCGTGCCGTTCTTGACGCCGAGGCCGCGTTCGTTCTGCAGGAACATGACCCGGTCCCCGCTGGCAAAGTTTCTCGCGCCGCGCTCGACCGTCACCCCCACCTCGTCGCCGAGATCGCCCGCTGCCCGCATCCGCTCGCGCGCCGCCTCGTTCAGGATGCGGACCTCGTCGTTCGTGTGGGTCAGGATGATCCGGCTCCGATCCGGCGATGCCTGCCGGTCGCGATCCCAGTGATCGATCAGATCGCCGCGCGCCTGGTCGCGACTCTCGGCTTCATGCACCATGCCGTGGGCGCGGTACGCTTCAAGCGCGTGGCCCACCTTGCCAGTCGCCAGATCGCGTGTGGCGTCGCGCTGCCAGCCCTCCCGCTGACGGCGCACGTCGCCGATCTCGGCGCTGCCGTGACGCTCATGAATCGACCGGAACGCCGCGCCGGCTTCGATGGCCTGCAACTGTTGCGGATCACCGACCAGCACCACCTTGGCTCCAGCCTCGGCGGCATGGGACAACACGCGCTCGAGCTGTCGCGTGCCGACCATCCCCGCCTCGTCGATGACCAGCACATCGCTCGATTTGAGCAGGTCACGGCCCTGTTCCCAGCCATGCTCGAGGCTGGCAATCGTGCGCGAGGCAATGCCCGATCCGCGTGCCAGGTTTTCTGCGGCAATGCCGGACAGCGCCACGCCGCGGACCTCGAAGCCGGCTGCTTCCCAGGCCTCCCCCGCCACCCCCAGCATCGCGCTCTTTCCCGTCCCGGCATGGCCGACCACGACGCTGAGATCGCGCCCCTCAGTGACATGCGCCAATGCCTCGGCCTGCTCGGCCGACAGCACCAGGCCGCGCGCTCCCGCGCGCGCCAAAGCCGCCCTGCGGTCCGCGTCACGAACCTCATGGCGATCCCGGTGCGCCAGCAGCTCAGAAGCCCGGTGCAGGCGCTGTTCCGCCTCGATCATTCCGCGGGTGGTGAAGCGGTCCTCGCCGCGGGCGTCCTTGCCGAGTTCAATCAGATCGGGCGCTCCCTGCATCGCGCCCACCACCTGGTTGAACTGGTCGAGCCCGTCGCTGTGCCGGTGCGCGAACTTGGCCAGGTCGCGGCAGGTGAAGGTCGATTGCTGCCGGGTGATGGCCTCCAGCCCAAGGGAGGGATCGGCGATGATCCGTGCGCCATTGTTCCGCGCGATCTCGCGGTGCATCTGGGCGCGGTCGGCCCCGGCATCTTCGCCGGCGATACCCCGGACCTCGATCCGTTTCGCCGGCGCGCCGATCTGGCTTTGCGGCTCGAGCGCAATCCCCTGGGCTTCCAGACTGCGATGGTCGATCCGCGCATCGATGTCGAGCTCCGTCAGCCGCTCATTGGCGAGCTCGGCCCAGCGTTCACGCCAGCGCTCCACCAACTTGGTGCGGTTCCAGTCCCGGACCTTCTGGCCAAAGCCGTTCTTGTCGACCGCGCGCATTGTCAGCATGACATGAGCATGGGGCTTAGACATGCCGTCCTCACCCCTGTCCCAATGCACATTGAGGTCGGCGATCATGCCGAGACCGACGAACTCGCCGCGAACGAAGTCCCGAGCGAGCTCAATGCCCTGCGTCTCAGCCAGCTCGCGCGGAATGGCAAACTCGACCTCGCGGGCCAGCTGTGCATCTTTCCGGATTTCGAACGCTTCGACATCGTTCCAGAGCCGCTCCCGATCGCGCCAGGCTTGCTGCGCATTCTCCGGCATCATCACCTCGGAATGGACGACGCCGCGCTTGGCGGAGAAATCCTGATCACGGCCGAGCCGCTCGTCGCGCAGCCGCGAGCCAGACCGGTAGGCCGCTGATGCCACCGCACTGCTCCCGGCCTTCCGGCCGATGACCTTGACGTGAAGATGATAGATCGCCATCGCGACCAGAGCATCTACACAGCGAAGCGTACGTCGGCACGACGTATAAGCGCGCCCTCCCTCGAAAAAATCTCGGGAGGGATTATCCCGTCTCAGCTCGTCCTGACGACCTTACAGCATTCCGCCTGCCGCTTGGCTATCGTTTCTCCATCGAACTCATGGAGACGATGATGCGCAGACCTCGCGACCTTGATGCGGACCTGAAGGCACTCGAAGACAAGGCACGCGGGCTGAAAACTCGTAAAGTGCGCCAGCTCGGCGAGCTTGTCATCGCGACTGGCGCCGACACTCTCACCGCGGAAGAACTGGCCGGCGCGCTGCTTGTCTTGGCCGAGACGAAAGAGGCCGGAAAGAGGGAGGCATGGGCCAAGCGCGGCGCCGCGTTCTTTCAAAGCCGGACGCGGCGAATTGCACCAGCAACTGACCGCGACGGGGACGGCCCTTCGGCGCAACCGAGCGGCCCTCAACCGGCACCGAGCCGCAAGGGCGCGACATGATATGCGCACCTGGCAAGTCGAGCGCCGCAAGCGCACGCGGCATCTCATCGAACTCGGTGGCCTCGTCGTCAAGGCGGGCGTTGTTGACCTGACCGGTGACGACCGCGCCATCATCTACGGCGCGTTGCTCTGGATGGCCAAAAAGCTCCGAAGCGAAGAGCGCGAGAAGGCGTCGGCGCTCTGGACTGCAATGGGGAAAGAGGCGTTCGAGGACGGCCAAAGCGTTGGTGCCTCCGACGCCCAGGTCTAGCCTCCGAGCCATTCGTGCATTTTCTCGATCTTCGCCGAGCCGAAGCCGTGCGCGAGCGGCTCGGCTCAGGCGGACTATTTAATGAAGGCGAGCGGCACTTGAAGTGTATCCTCCCCGAGCTGGATCTCGGCGAGAGTGCTGGTCCTTGGAAGCTTGAAGACGTTCGATCAGACGACAGGTTGAGGGCGGCGTGCTAGCACCGGATGTGGAAATCGGATCAAGTCGACGTACGGCCCATGTTGGCTAGACTGACAGTCGCCGCGATGCGCCGCTCGTCCATGCCGTCGAGGGACGGGTCTACTGCTCGTCGCTGCACACAATAACGTGCGCTTGCGGTCGTGGCGGATTATCCATCGCCGGCAACCGACGAATGAGTGCACGGCCAGCGTCAACCAGTGGACAGGAATCGGATCGCGCGCCAACATAAGGCCATGAAGAAGATCGGGAAAAGCGACGTCATCGGGCAGCAGGGAATGTCCCTCATCGAGGGAATCATTCTCTCCATGGGATTCATGTTTTATCCAACCGGCGGCGTCGAAGCGGGCATCGACGGCTTCATCGAGCTGCGTGATGCCGAGACGGGCGAGGTGGGCAACCTGCTCCTGCAGGTCCAGGGCAAGGCGACCGAGCGCGAACGGCTTCAGGGGGAGAACGGGGAGACGTTCGAATTCCCCTGCGCCGACGCCGATATCGAATACTGGACCAGAGGCACGGCGCCCGTTCTCCTTATCGTCGTGGCTCTGAGGACGCGAAAGGGCTACTGGAAGTCGCTCAAGGAGTGGTTCGCGGATCCGGAACGACGCAAGTCACGCAAGGTCGTCTTCGACAAGAGGAAGGACGAGTTCACGCGGGAGGCCAAGGCCAGCCTGATCTCGGTCGCGACGGCGGTCCGTCCCGGGGCGTCGGGCCCGAGCGTCAAGAAAAGTGAGCAGATATTGGTGAACCTGCTGGAGGTCAAATTCGCGCCCCGGCTGTTCTGGGCGCCTACGTCCCACGGATCGGACAAGTCGTTCGGCGGAGCGCTCGGCGAGATAGTGAAGCCCTTCCCAGGAGAATGGATCGTCCGTTCGAAGTCGGTGCTGTGCTTCCATCCTCTGGACGAACATCCGTGGAAGAAGCTCTGCGACTGGGAGGCCATGGAGGAGTTCGACGCCACGGAGTGGGCGAATAGCGACGACGAGGACCGGCAGCGCGACTTCGTGGCTCTCCTCAACAGGGCGATCGGTGTGTTCGTCAGGCCGGACCTGTACCATGACCGCGACAGCCGCGTGTTCTTCTTCCGCAAGCCGAAGGATAGGGACAGCCTGAACTATGCCTACCGAAGCCTGCAGAACACCACTACCCGTCGCGTGGTAGGACCGTATGGCAAGAAGAAAAGCGATCCGAAGAAATTCGCCTATTGGCGGCACTCGGCCTTCCTGCATCGCTTCGTCCGGCTCGCCGGCAAATGGTACGCCGAAATCACGCCAACTTACCACTTCACGTCTAATGGACAGGATGCCGATGCCTACGCCGGCGAGCGGCTGAAGAAGATTAAGGAGATCGAGAACAACGCGGCCGTCATGGGGCAGTTCGTGATGTGGCGTGACTTCCTGACGACGCACGGTGCGGAGGACCTGTTGACGAAGACGTACCCGTTCCTTTCGTTCAGCGCGGTCGACGCACTCGAACTCGACGTCGGGGTGCCGGACGATCTTTGGAAGTCGCAGGAGACCGACCCCTCGTCTCCGTTGTTCGAATACGCCCTGGCGGGCGAAACGGTCGAGAACATCACGTGAGGCTCACCCATCTCACCGAACCGGACCTGGAGTTCGGACACGCGTTCCGTCATCCCGATATTCGTTTCGGCATCATGGACTACGGTCCGCTCGATTTTGGGATGGAGAGCGCGCCCAAGCGCATCAAGATGGGAGTCATCGGCAGCGCAGAGACGGTTGAAGGAACGGCGCGCTGGATCGAAAAATGCGCGAAGGGATTCGCCGCCAAGCAGAGCCGGCAACCGAACCTCTTCCCTTCGTTCCCTGGTGTCGATTTCGAGACCACGTTCAGATGTGAATTCGTGACTTCCGACGAGATCCAGCGCGTCCTTCCGGCGCGTGAGATCGCCCGCCTCGTAGCGATACCGGGCCAACGGGAGGTCACGCAGGCGATCGTGGGGACGATCACCAACGAGATCTCGGCCTTGGCAGAGCAGACGGCGAAGCCGGACGTCGTACTGATCGCGTTGTCGGTCGAAATCATCGAGCGGACCTACAACGCCCGTGACGTAGCAGGCGGCGAGGACGACGACGAGACCGAGGCGGGTACCGCGCTTGATTTCCGCGGCATGCTCAAGGCGTCGTGCATGCGCTTGAGGCTGCCGATTCAGCTTCTCTGGCCGACGACCTACGACCCCGCGATTAGGATCCCGCGCAAGCTGAAGGAAACCAGCGAACGCCTCACCCAGGACTCGACAACGATCGCTTGGAATCTGCTGACGGCGGCCTACTACAAAGCGGGCGGTTTGCCTTGGCGTCTGGCGCGCGACGCGCGTCAGCTCCGGACGTCGTTCGTTGGGCTGAGCTTCTATCGTTCGGTAGACGGCTCGCAGGTCCATACCAGCACCGCCCAGATGTTCGACGAGCGCGGAGAGGGGCTGATTCTGCGGGGTGGCCGCATGGTCGAAAGCGAGGAGGACCGCCGACCGCACCTGACTGCAATGGACGCTTATGAACTGCTGAAGGGTTCGCTGAAGGTGTTTCGGGCTCAGCACGGGCATTGGCCTGCTCGCGTGGTGCTCCACAAGACCTCGAAGTTCGACCGCAACGAGCTGGAGGGTTTTCACAAGGCGATAGATGAACGCGACATCGATTACGCGGATTTCGTCTGGATCCAGAAGTCGATGACCCGCCTCTATCGTCTCGGCATATACCCGCCGTTGCGGGGGACGCTGCTGCGCTTCGACAAGGATCAGGCGCTTCTCTACACCCGCGGCAGCGTCGACTTCTTTCGAACCTATCCTGGCATGTATGTGCCGCGTCCTCTGCAGTTGCGGTGCCAAGTCCAGGGACAGCCGTTGCAGCACGTGGCCGAAGAGACGCTTGCTCTCACGAAGATGAATTGGAGCAATACGCAGTTCGACAACGGCATGCTGATCACGATCGCTGCCGCAAAGCATGTGGGAGAGGTATTAAAATACGTGCCAGAAGGGCAAGAAATAGCGCCGAGATACAGTTTTTATATGTGATGATGACACGGTCGCTGTCCCATGCAGCGGGGCACGGTCGGTGACGTGACGATCTACGTCGACGTATACGTTGACCGGACCTCCTTCTGCTCCAACTTGTTTTCGATATCGTCGGCGACTTGAGATGGTTGAGAAGGCATCGGATTTCGATGGTCTCATCTCGGACGGCATGCGGTTGTCGCTGTCGCGTAAAATCTTTCACCGTTGCTGGTGTCCGCGACTATCCAACTGGCCGTCGTCGTGCGCGGTCGTGCGCTGTGACGCTCGGATGCTCGCATTGACGCCGCCAATCGCACAGACGAGTCTCGTTCTCGTCGAGTCGTTGCTGGCAGAGGAATCCATGAACTGTAAACGGCGAGAGAACGTCGAGTTAAAAGAGACACATGTCAATTCATCGGCGTCGGACATCGTACCGGTGCAGCCGATGCCATTTTCCCAGAAAATCACCTGCACGATCAACGAAGCGTGTGAAGCGACGAGCCTCGGGCGTACGAAGCTCTATGAGCTGATTGGGGACGGGCGCCTCGCGACGACAATCGTCGGGCGCCGGAGATTGGTGGTTGTCCGTTCACTTCTGTCGCTCCTTGAGCCGAATACCTCGGTGTGACGGTGCGCGGCTCAAGTGCGAGCGATTCGGCTTTCCGAGTTTTCTTCGTCGGCCGCTCATTTTAGGACCCGGCCGAGTTCCTTTATTCGATCTAGCTCACCCGCCCACCATTGCATCATGCGCATGCGGTCCCGCCAACACCCGGCTGAATGGTGAGGTGCCGTATATGAAAGCTCTAACAAACGCCCGCTGACTATTCAGACAGAATACTGCTTTCAGAAGACCCTATGAGGATGCGCAGATGCTTGCTAAATATCCGAGGTTCGTGCCTCACACGATCGAATGTTCCGACGGTATTTGAGAGGCCATTCACATGAGCGAGGATGGTGCGCTACACATTGTCAAGCTAAATCCGGAGCCGGAAGAGTATGTCGAAGCCGAAACCGCGTTTTTGCGAGCGATTGGCCTGTGCATAACTCAATGGGCATTCATCGACCGGATGCTGTTTCGTTTATTCAAGCAAGGCATCGGTGCGCCGACGCATCGTGCGGCGATTGTCTTCTATGACCAGCACTCAATCAACTCCCATTTCCGCCAAGTAGACGCGCTTTTGAGGGGGCTACTTGAAGACAAGGAGTACAACGATTTGCGCGAGCTATGGAAAGAGCTGCGCGAGAAAATTACCGACCTGCTGCCGACAAGAAACGTCATCGCCCATCAACCGGTGCGACGAATTGGAACCCACGATGGACAGAAGGCGGTGTACATCTACGGTATCTACGTGGAGCCGTACCAGCGTTTTCTCAAGAAAGATCCAAAGGGAATGAAGGGGAAGGCGGCGCTGGTTACGGAAGATTTGAACGCTCATGCAGAGGCCGTTGAGGAGTTGATGGTCCAGTTGATATCATTCAGTAAGATGGTCATTCGAACATTCACACGCTGATAGCTGGCGCTATGGAATTACTGCATGCCGAAGAACGATGAAGCTCAACAGAGGAGGAATCTCGTAAACGTTTCCCGGTTTGAAAGGCACTGGGAGCCCTTGGGAATCAACTTCTCGGACTTCTTTACATGTCGGCTTCGGGTGCAATATCGCGATCTAGACAAGAGCGTCACGACAACAGCGCGGCTCTTCCCGGGCGGCAGGGTGTATGTGTCAGAAGCGGAATGGTTCAATGCGGATGATCACTACACCGAATTTCTGGTTGATTTTCAAACCTATAAGCTAACGAAGCGACGGAGAGCTCTGCGCGTGTACGGCGGCGGCCCACGACCGCCGGCGGACAAGATGGGCGGTCCGTACGTTTACGACATTCGGCCGATCAAGAAGAAGCGACATCCCTGACCTATAGATGGCCATCGGTCTTTTCTGTAGGTCTAACCGAGCGCTCGCTTCGTGATCTGAGGGGGCCTTCAGGCTCGGATCTTAACGACACGCCCGAGTTCTTTCATCCGATCAAGTTCATCCGCCCACCACCGCATCATACGCACGCGCTCCTGCCAAAACTCGGCGGCATGGGTATAGGCGCCACGGATTTCATTCGCCTCCTGGTGGGCAAGCTGACGTTCGATCGCGTCCGCATGCCATTTGCCGCTCTCGTTGAGCAGAACCGAGGCTGTCGATCTGAGGCCGTGGACCGTGATTTCGGTCTTGTCGTAGCCGAGTCTTCGGAGCGCGGCGTTCAGTGTGTTGTTGACCTTGCCCCTTGGGCATAATCCAGTTTGAAGTTCGTTCTGGCCCCAACGAGGACCAGAGCATGAAGCGCAGCCGCTTTACGGAAGAGCAGATCATCGGGATTTTGAAGGAGCACGAGGCTGGCG